>JAABUQ010000212.1_pt1 | contig 129982 bp, 109 predicted proteins | sample 5560001 | NCBI WGS metagenome assembly JAABUQ01 (sample SAMN10711888, study PRJNA513371) | rock metagenome | isolation source: Antarctica rocks | place: Antarctica: Victoria Land, Finger Mt nord | collected 2015-12-18
AGCCGGAACAACCTACTCACTCTTCCCCTCTGCCTCCGCCCTCCTCATCAACGGCCACACCTCCCTTCTATCTCCAATCCCTCTAACACCGCAGCAACCCGCAAACCCAGTCCTCACCCTCCCCTCCTCCTCCCTCCTAACAGCCACACCCACCTCCGCTCTCGTCTACATCTTCGGCTCCCAAACCCTCACCCCCGGCGGCTCCCCCATCAACATAAACTCCACGCCCATCTCCCTCGCCCCCTCCGCCACCGCGCTCATCGTAGGCACCCAAACCCAAAACGTACCACCCGGCAGCGCACCAGTCCTTACACTCGGTTCGCAAACCCTAACCGCCAGCACGGCCTCGGCGCAGGCGTATATCGCGGGCGGGCAGACGCTCATCCCCGGTGGCGCGGCCGCGACGCTCAATGGCGTGGAAGTCAGCCTCGCTGCTTCAGGCACTGCGGTTGTGGTGGGGGGCGTGACGGAGGGGTTTGCGGCGCCGAGTGGTGGACTGGGAGGGAATGGGAGTGGGAGCGCGTATTTGGGGCCGGGGTTTACGGCTGGGGCGGAGGGAAGAGGCAGGGGATGGGGATGGGGATGGGTGGTGGGGGTGGCTGTTGGGGTTTTGGGGTTTTGGGGGTGGTGATGATTTAGGGTGGGGGTATGGGGGGGGAGCCGAGTAGGGGGGATGGGTTTGTAATGTAATGTGATATGAAAGAGGATATGGGGGATGGGGGATAGAGGGCTTTGGGGGGGGCGTATGGATTGGTGTATGTATAGGGAGGTCGGTAGGTTTTGGACGATTACTTGATTATGGATGAGCATGGTCTCATATAGATACCACAATGAAGAGTCGAAGATCCACCGGTACCTATGCCGTGACCAATGTCTCGAGAAGCACACACTCCCCAGGGGAGGAAATGCTATTTTGAACGATGCTCTACGTAGTGGACTTTCCCCACTCGTGATAATGCTAGCTTCATGTATAACCAACCACACCTGACCCCACCGTTCTGAAATGCATCAGACCAAGCCACCCTCCACGCTCCGCCACAAAACCATCTACATACGGCACCTTCGCTGCAAAACCCTCAGAGGGGAAACATCAGACCCATCGAGCTCAATCGGTGCAGGGGCCGTGATTCCATGCTACGGTCATCTTTCCCTGTGGGATAGTGAGCGAGTATGGGACGCAGCATTCACTTTGAAGAAGATAGGATCTAGGTATCGAGATACAGTTACACTCAGAAAAAACGCCCAGCTGATGCTTTCCAAGCCGCCGAACAAAAACTCCCCGACCAAACAGCCGTTCTAATTTGACAACCAAGTCTAGAATGAAATTGGATAGAATATCGAAAGCAATGAGTGCCCGTGTTCCTAAGCTACCATCCACCAGCACCCGCCCACCACGCCAATAAGCACCAGTGTCGTGAGGATCCCCGCGCCCGCCCTATCCTTCTGCGTGATCGTATTAATGTTGCCATTCGGGTTATTCTCGTCCGTGCCCTGCGTCCCCGCAGCCGGGTTCCCTATGCTGGTCCCCCCAGTCCCTTTAGTCACAGGCACCGTAGCATTAGTGATGAGGTTGGCCTGGATGACGCTCAGGGCGCCCATCTGCTGGCCGACGCCCGTGGTGCCGTCCCACTTGGCGCCCTGGGTCCATTTCATGCCGCACAGCGTCTTGGAGTCCCCGCCCGAGCACTGGGCGGCGGCGGCGGTGGCGGAGGTGCGCAGCTCGGGCATGACGAGGTCGTAGACGAAGGGGGCGAGTTTTGTGGAGGCGGCCATCCAGCGCGAGAGGTAGGCTTTGAAGGAGAAGTTGTCCGTGTCGCAGGTGTTGGGGCCTTCGCAGGCGACTTCCATCATTACACCCGCGGTTGGGGTGGTGGGGGTAACGGTGGAGAAGAAGATGCTGGTTGAGTTGAGGATGCCGCGGATGCGGGTTTCCCAGATGGGGGCGCCGTTTGTCTGGGAGGGGTTGTTAGTCTGGCCTGGGAATGGGATCGATGAAGAGGGGAGCTCACGACGTTGTACATGCTTGCGGCGCCGAGGAGGAACACACCGGCATTGTAGGTCCACTGGACCCTGTTGATGTCGGTGCAGTTTAGCGTCGTGTGTGCGCCATCGAAGAAGTGGAAGTCCGGGGACATGAGGCCAGAAGCTTGCGTCCAGTCGAAGATCTTGTTGGCCCAATCCGCGTAGGTCTGGTTGCCAGTGTAGACGGCCAAACGGGCAGCGATATTGAAGAAACAGCCGTTGGAGATGGTGTTCTTGTAATCGAACCCGGTGTTGAAGGTGAAGATCTGCCATCTCAGCCCCCCGTTGCAGTATTGGTCATCCCATCGGCCAGCTTGCAGGTTGAAAACGGCTTGAGCAAGCGCCAGCCATTGCGGTTGGTCCTTGGGTGGATCTGGGAATTTCTGCTCGGCTGCCGACATCGCTGCCATTGCCCAAAACCCTTGGTCGTCGTTACCCTCGGTCTTGGTCTGGTTTGGAGGCATGTAGTTGGCTTGCGGGCCGACTTGGAACAGGAGGCCTTGCGTGGTGATCTCATTATATGTATCGTCTCCGGTGTAGTAATAGTAATCTAATAGCGTGCCAAACATTGCTCCCGCTTCCCACCAGTAATACGGTTGAGGGAGGTTCCCGGGTACATCGCCGGTATTGTTCCCAGTATAGAAGTGTACCATATCCCACGCGACCTGCTTCGCTGCGGCTTTGACCGAATCTGCCACAAGCATCAAGATTAGCTCCAAATAACCACAGGTCTGTTGCAGGTTTACAAGAGCCTGTGGGATAAGGGAGACTAACTCGGGTCTTGCACGTCAATTTGAATTCCTGCAGCTAATTGACAGCCAGCGAGCACGCAGAGGGATGTTGTTGCAAGCCACGATCGTGGAGATCGCCTTTGTGACGAAGGTGGTAAAGGGCTCCTCATCGTCAAATCGCCTGGGCAAAAGTGAATGGTGGTGTTCGACCGATAGCCAAGCTGACGATTAAGCCAATGCGAAGATTCAACACAGGTTTGCTAGGTGGGCATTCCAGAGATTCAGCAGCCGCCTGTGTTCATGACTTCTCAACCTCTTGCTTTGTGAAAGACAGAGTATAGGATTTAATCCAGGGAGCGTTGCCGCTGTCGTCTTCTATCTGTGGCGTTCGTGGTGTCGTTGGTCAATTATTAGGGGTCGTAGTCCAGATCTCTATTAGGGAAAGCCAGACTTGCCAGGAGGTGAAGAAAGTCCAAGGCGAGTGGTCAAGTCGATGAAACGAGCGACAGTGAGAGAAGTCAGGTGAATGTCTCAAAGACAGTGGTAAGCTGACTATTCTTGAGGGTTTGGGGATTCTGAATGACGCGGCGAGTGATTGGAGGCCGCCCCTGGCAACGTGGAAGAATGATCGTCCGCTAGCACTGGATGCGGAAGTCGAGGAAATCCATTGTTCGGTCTACCATCTCACACAAAGACTTGACCTCAATCTTGATCGATATGTGATTCGGACTCGACTTCGAAGGACCGACAGAGCTTGATTACAGTTAGATCCAGCCAGAGCTTCCAAAGGGACTCGGTTGATACTCGGGTGCTTCATCAATGCATTGAGCGTGCTCATACTAAGAATAGAGATATTGTACAAGCGCATACGAGCTCCCAGCATGGTTGTCACCTCTGCAACAAGAGATCTAGGAAAATACCATGGTTTCCTGTCATCATCTTGAGTATTGCTGAGTAGCGAAACATCTGAGACCATCAAGCTTGCCAAGCCAAGTAAAGTATGCACATTACCTACGAATTGATTGAGGCGCATGAATTCCGCCACACGTGGCACGTGATCGTCCATGGAGGTGAACGTCTGGCAACAAACCTCACTTCCGAAAACCCATCCACGATCAACCACTTATCACTCCCCATTAAAGACCACCATAACAACTTCCGACAAGCTATCTTCTACAAAGACACTGGGTGCTGGAATCAAGCCTAGTTCGCGTCAGACCCTCCGTACCGTTCTGCGACCGCCGGGCAGTTACACTTGTTACGGTGACACCTCATCAAACCATCTGCGGCCGCGTCCAGGCATCCTTATTATCCTCTACGAACAACTCAGCATCCATAATGGCAAACCGCGAGCAGCCTTATGATCCGTACATTCCAGCCGGAGGGGCTCCCCACGGCGGCAACACCGCGCAAGATGGAGGCAACCAACGCACAGCGGCGCTCCAGGCGGTATGTGATATCCTTCCTTCCACACTGTTCCCAATGGCACACAAGCGCTCTGCGCAGCTTTCGCACAGGCTCGGTGCAAGTTTGACCACGATGGGGGGCTCAGCCGAGCTTGCTCAACTGCCACCAGGCGCTCATCCACAAGCAACAAAATTCCCCAATCCCCAACACTCAACCCACACACATCCCACCCTCTGCAAACCCCAAAACACAAACAAAACCCCCCCCCCCCCCCCCTCCTCCACCAACCCACAAAAAGCTGACCATCCTGTCTCTAGCAAATCGACGACACCGTCGGCATAATGCGCCAGAACATCACCCGCGTCCAAGAGCGCGGCGAGAACGTCGACCGCCTCGGCGACAAGACCCAGGGCCTCAGCGACTCCGCCGCCAACTTCCGCCGCGGCGCCAACCGCGTGCGCAAGCAGATGTTCTGGAAGAACATGAAGATGCGCGTGTGGCTCATCATTGGGGTTATCGTGCTGATCCTGCTGATTGCTATTCCGAGTAAGTTGTTTCTGGCCTACCTAGGTATTGTGGGGAGGGGGGAAGCTGACCAGGCTGCAGTTGCGGTGGTGAAGGGGAAGTAGAGCGCTATGGCTTGGATGGGAGAGGACTGAGGATGGATCAGGGAATATACAGCGAGGAGGGGGCTTAATGAAGGCGGGGGCTTCGGGCTTTAATCCATATCCTTCTACGACCCAGCAATACCCCCAAGGCTTCTTCCATATTCGAGCTACGCCCTTTCACTTTTTACGGAGTTTTCCGGATCCCTTTCGAGCGAGAGGTAGATCGTTTCGATGGCGCGCTTTGCACAGGCAGCACGCACGGCCACCGATGGCTTTGTGGGCGAGCCAGCGCTTCTTTTACTGCTGGAGTAGCTAGGTAGTGTACAATCATGCTTTCATATCCTTTGTCCTTGCTGTGAATTGCTGCCGCTCTTTTTGTAGGTCGGATGTGTGTTTTTTTATGTTATCACTTTGGTGTAAGTTTGGTTATCAACCATGTTGTGGCATTACTATTGAGATGGATTGAGATTTGATGTTCAGCAGATACATCTCTGGAAAACTCCGCCTCTGAAAAGTCACAGCGCACGATACGATCGACTACACATCTGGACCCATGAAGCCGTAAGAGTAGAGTTTCATATCATGAGCAGTCAATTGCCCTGAAGATGTAAGCTACGCTACCAACCGTCCCTCTACCAAAAGCCCACACCCATCAACTGCAGTCGGAATCTCCTATTATATCAGCGAACCTTGTGAGTAGCAACGAACCACCATAGCAGCAACAGCACCACATCCCCCAGCTGCCAACCCCATTCACCGCGCGCAATTAGCAGGTGCAGCCGTGGGAGGACCTTCGGGCGTGACATATGCCTGTGTGATATCTTGAATCAGTAGGGGGCACGCACAAAAGCTACTACAACTATATCTTTGGAGCCGATTCCAGATCTCTTACTTCTTCCGAGATCGTTGCGACTTTGGGAGAAAGCTGAGCTTGTAGGAAGAAGGAGGAGGAGAAGAAGGAGGAGGAGAAGAAGGAGGAGGAGAAGAAGGAGGAGGAGAAGAAGGAGGAGGGGGAGGGAGAAGAACGCACCTTAGTCATGCCGCCGTCGACGACGAAGTCAGTGCCGTTTACGAAGCTGCTTTCGTCGCTGGCGAGGAAGAGGACGGCGTGGGCTTGTTCGATGGCTTCGCCGAAGCGGCCGGTTGGAAAATGGATCTCGCGGCGGTGGCGCTTGGCTGCGTCGTCGCCGAGCCAGTCTTGAAGGAGGGGGGTGCTGCGTATGAGGGACACTGGTCAGTGCCTTGATATGCCAAACTTCAACGCGCGGGAAGTAGAAGTTTGGTACAAAACCACAGAATTGCAAGCATACTTCAACGGCGCCGGACAGAGCGCATTGAACCTAATGCCCTCCCGCGCATGCACAATGGCCAACTCCCTGGTCATGGCCAGGACAGCCCCTTTACTCGCCGTATACGCCAGCTGAGGCGTCGCGCTACCGACCAAAGCAACCACACTCGCAGTGTTGATCACGCTTGCTCCCTTCTTGCGATGGTTCCGCATACTGAGCACCGCGTGCTTACTCCCAAACCATACGCCCTTGACATTGATGTTGTGGGTCAGGTCCCAGATCTTCTCGGGGGTGTCGATGGCGTCCGCGTCGTCGCCGTGCATGATGCCGGCGTTGTTGAACATGATGTCAACGCCGCCCCAGGAGTCGAGGTGCGAGACCATGGCGGCGACGTCGGCTTCTTTGGAGACATCGCATTTGATGGTCTCGAGGCGGGGATGATTGGGGATGGTCTCTTTGACTTTGGAAATGGCTTTGGCTAGGGCGGGTTCGGAAATGTCGGCCATCAGGACGGAAGCGCCTTCACGGGCGAAGAGTATGGTGGTTTCGAGACCGATCCCCCTGGGGGAAGAATTTCGTCATCAGCGACCAGATCAATAACATACTGATAAATACATTACAGTACTATACCACATCATGTAGAAGAGCAGCAGTGAAAACGAAACATGCACTTTAGTAATCGGAGAGGGAAGGCAGCTGAATCCGTTGGGTGGACGTATAACTTGATAGAGATACTCGACATCACATGAGAGACGGCTGAGATCCGGCGCCAAATCTTCGCCTGTGAAAAAGAAGAGAATTTGATGTGCACTGAAAGTATTGACAGAACTAGACTTTGATGTTACTTACCCAGCAGCGCCGGTGATGATGGCATTCTTACCCTCGAGACGACCAGCCCTCGCTGTATTCGCCATAGATGTGATTTGGTTGAAGGTTACTGATGGAGGACGTATCGTGTAGATCTGGACATGTTGATCAGCCTGTTCGCTGTTGAAGCCCAGGTGCGGAAGGTTACAGTTAGGTAATAGCGTACGTTGAAGTCTACAGATCGAACACGATCGAATAGCACACTGGGGAGATTTTCACGTTGAATGGTCTGCTGGAGTAAAGCAGAGCTGTTGGACTGGGAAAGAAACGGCCGGGCCAATCTGGCGTTTTAGGGTAGCAAATCCTTGAGACAGCATGGAATGTTTGACTATGTGCTCTACTCCTACCTGAGGCTTAGGATGTCCATTGATCTACGGCAAAGATTCCTAGTATTAATTACGCTTCAAGGATGAAGTATGCTTGGTGACCATGTTGGTGTTTAGGATGTCCACAGATCGTGTTGCCATCTCGATGCTTTTTGCGGTTTCAGGGTTGACTTAGGGTAAATCGGCACGTAACTGGTAGAGCCCAAGGTAACCCTCCCCTCATCGTCGTGTCAATCGTGCGATAAGAAGCTACGACTAGCAAACACCCTGGACGGAAACCTGCCGTCAGACTGTGATATGACTGCATCCGACTATGATGGAATCATGCTGATAGAGGAATCGTACTGCAGGTAAACGTCGTTATCCACAAAGTTGTCTAGGATGCGTCGCAATATCTTCCAGAAGCTCGCCGCCAGCGGAGACTCCTCCTTCCGTGGCCAGACCCCGCGGGTAGACGAGAACAGCAGGGCGAAATGCCGCTTATCCGCGTCTTCGTATCTGCAGGCTGAACTGCAAGTTTTGCTTGGGTCGATCGCTGGATCTCCGAATAGCGGATGATTCTCGTGGACCGTGTTCAATGGTTGCTGTTCCCGATGGATGCGAGAAGCGACAATGCTAGCCCGACTTGTCATCGCCTGCATGCGCCACCCATGCCCTATCACACCATCTTTCATGCGACATGCAACGGTTTTGTTGGTAGCGAGCGAGGCGTGGCTTGAAGGTAAGGGAGAACCACTCGTCTGGGATGTGCTCACCAACGTCAGCGCATGGCTATTCGGATCTCGTCGGTGTGAGAACACGAATCATGTACAAGCTTATATATGGTCCTCCTGCAGATAGCAGCTGGAGCACAGTATGCTACTGCACGTGGCAGAGCACGATGCATAGGACGATGCTATCGTGCCAGGTTTCCCACATAAGCCTGGCCAAATCAATCAGGGACCACTCGAACATCTATAATCCGAGGCTTGAGCGCCATAACCAAGGCTTATCTATCATTGATTTATTTGCCATATTGTGCTTGTGGCTGCTGGAAGAGCCCAGCTTAGCCACCCGTACATCATCAGTGACTCTGATCACAATTACCGAAGAATCATGGCTGGTCATGCCACGCATAAATTGCCTTGTTCATGCGGCCGTGGTCATTATCCCAAACGCAGTGGAAAGAAGAATTACGTCCATTACCTCTAGCGCAGGGAAGGTGCTTGCGCGAGAATGATGGTGTGCGGTCATGCAAGGCAGCGGGCTGTCAGTCAGCACTCTACTCGCCCAGCATCGCAGCTGTATGGTAGGGTTATCGCTTTCGACAGGATAAGAGCGATCCTCAAGACTTGAGATCATACTCCCTATCAGCGTTCGATGCTTTGCAGCTGGCGCATTCTGTGGAGCTGACTCCTCAACCCTTTTGGTCCGGGAAGTCCATCCCAAACGGAATCGAGCTGGGGCTGGCTGGACCATTTCAAGCAATTTTCCAGACTCTTCGCTCCCAGTGTAAGAATTACATGGAGCTCTCCATGTGTAGGTGAATGTAAACAAACGCATTCCATGGTTCCAGTCCTTGGATCCGCCTTTGTGTGCTAAGAAAGTTCGTCGGAACTGCAATGCAGATGCCGAGACCAGCATGGCAGCCTGGCCATGGGGCAGGGGGAGCATATACTTTACCGTACGATACCTGCCTTTTTGAGTTGCAGTTAGCTTGGTAATATTGCCCCTGATGTTTCGAACGACATCCATTGACAGACTAAAGGCCTCGCTCGATCGAGACATCGTGATTGCACATGCCTGCCATAAAGGGGAATAGGCCTGGCCGGCTGAGGCTTCGCGCCATCCTTGGCCGCGCCCTCTATCTATTGAAATCGATGGGCTCGCCCGACCCCTGTCTATCTGGTCCATGCAACGGAAACCTTGCTGTGCTGGTCAAAACTCTTGCTCCCCGCAACACACAAGTCTCTAATTCGCGAACCCTCCAACCCTCGTTTGTTCAAATCCTTCAGTTTGTTGCACTCATTGACTGTTCAGAGTCTGCACATACTTACACATCTTTCTGAACATCTTCTCCACTGCCATGGACCAACAATCATTTCCTATGGAGCAACGACGCCCTTACCAGACTTACACTGCTCAGACCTCGGCTACTGCTACGCCTATGCGGCCTGGCACGCCTGAACAGGACTCCATAACGGCAGCACCGAAAGGCCAGGGCACCAACCCATTCGGTACACCTTTCCCCTCGGGGCCCGCCTCGCGGAATGCGTCGTCTTCCGCCCTCAACGCGCACCATGACATGCAAAATCAGAAATACTTCCATTCTCGACGGGTGAAGAAGGGCGAGATTGAGAGACCGTGGCTGGACAAGAAGGATCCCAGGGAGAAATGGGTCACAATCATTCCCATGATCGGCCTGGCCTTGGGGTTCTGCTTGGCAGGTTTCCTCATTTACGACGGCTTGAAGACTGTTGTGAAGCATGAGTACTGTACCATATTGGACGATAGTTTTGCTGGAGGCCTTGACCCCAAAGTCTGGACCAAGGAAGCTGAGGTTGGAGGATTCGGGTAAGCTCCGCTTTGGTGACCCTTTGATAAAGATATGTCCTGACATTGGGTGTAGTAATGGTCAATTTGAAGAAACAACCGTTACGGACGAGAATGTGTTCATCGAGAAAGGCAACCTCGTCATCAAGCCCACTTTGCAAGACCCATCCCTCATCCAAGCCTACAACACCCTTGACCTCACCAAAGGTGGCGTCTGTACCTCGGATGTGTGGGCCAACTGCCATGCCGTCACCAATCTCACGAACGGCTCTATTATTAATCCTGTCAAGTCTGGACGTATCAACACCAAGCTTGGTGCCAAAATCAAGTATGGCCGTGTCGAAGTCACTGCCACCCTTCCAGAGGGTGACTGGCTGTGGCCAGGTATCTGGATGATGCCCGTCAAAGATACCTACGGACCATGGCCGCAATCTGGGGAGATTGATATAGCAGAGTCTCGTGGCAACAATTACACCTATTCACAGGGCGGGAACAATATCATATCGAGTGCGACCCATTGGGGCCCAAATCCTGCCAACGATGGATGGTGGAGGACGAATGTCAAGCGTAATGCCCTCCACACGACTTTCAGTGCGAAAAAGCATACCTTTGGTTTGGAATGGAGCGAAAAGTACCTATTCACCTACATCGACACCCGTCTTCTTCAAGTACTTTACAGCAGTTTCACCCAGCCATTCTGGCAACGCGGTCAATTCCCTTTGTCAAGTTCCAATGGCACTAGACTTCAGGACCCTTGGAGCCAGACTGGCAACCCTGCCACGCCCTTCGATCAAGAATTCTACCTCATCCTTAACGTTGCGGTTGGTGGAACCAATGGATGGTTCAAGGACGGCGCATCTAGCAAACCATGGGTCGACCAGTCACCCACTGCCAAGAAGGATTTCTGGAATGCCCAAAGCCAGTGGTTCCCGACATGGCAGAAGAACGGACAAATGACTGTCAGCAATGTCAAGGTAATGCAACAGGGGGCTTGCGGATCCCCACCTGCTTGAGTAAGCTATCATAATCCACATAACGAACATAGACGTGAGAGGCGCCATCTAGGGACGGGGTTTGGCCTGGCGTTCAACTTCCGACTGCGACCCATAGGCGGCATCGGTCCTGGATGCACCGTAATATTTTTAGCATCAAATTTTGGAGAAGTGTAGTAGACAACATTTTCTGGTCCAACCTAGAGGAGCTTGACAGGCATACAGACTTTTGGATTAATGCTACGGCAGTTCACTTATATAATGTCGTTACAGGATCACTTTTATCTACACTGCCATCTACATTTGCATGTTTAATCTATTCCTAACCTCCTTCCACATCCTTTCGTGAGCTGCGAATGTTTAGGTAGGGAGGCTGCTGATAACAACAAGAATGTCTCTTGGATGCTGCTTCCGCCCTGAAATCGAAGTCCAAATCCTCATGAACCGTGTGCACCTCGGTTATTTCAGATATTGTAGTTTTGTTGCTACTCTACAGATGCTTCAACCACTCCGACATTTGCTTAACATCGAGTTTTGAGTTTATGGTCTCCAGAATCTACAGCCGATCTCATATTGATGTTTCGTGATACGACTGTACCAATCAAGACCACGTCAGATCTCAAGCACATCGAATGCTCTAACCCCAGGAGTCCCCCTGTCCGTTATGCCACAGTCGGCGGCATGAATGGCAAGCGTTCCGGTTTTGGAACAGTAATCGACCGCTTTGGGAAAGGTCTAGAAAACCAAGAAAAGCTGTAATTTCGGCAAAGTTTGCGTCATGGAAACCGATCTCGGCATTAGAAAATTAAGCAGCAACCTAATCAGGGGATAGGCTAGACGATCATGTCTACTGGAATGGTCGCATGAACGGGAAGATTCAGATGTCGAATACCACATGATTCGAAACTTTGACAGCAAGACCTCGCAGAACAGAGTTCTTCAGCAAACGACTAAAGACATCCATATATTTCTTACAGCGGTTCACGGAAAGAGGTAGCCGCTTGTTCCGCCTTGTACCTTCGTACCTGAATCCATCAGCTCAGCCACTAGCCTTCCCGCTCAAGCCATCACGACGACAATCATGTTGATCTTCTGCCTGACTGGTTGGCATAAACGAGCTGGTGGTGTGACCGTGTGGCACCACTACTTTTAAGAAAACGGTCTTCGAGGCTAAACGTCAAGCTAACTTTTACTACTCATGGGCCTATACGGTTTTGTGATTTCTTGGCTGTCAGTCTGGGACTATGAGGAAGAATGAGCCGCGAAAGTTCGATTTCACCTGTTGCGATACTGGACAAAAGCATAGGTCTGCGATAGTATGTCTTGAGCGACTTGCAGCTAAGCATCAAAGGATGAAACTTGGGCTGCGCTGTATGCATTCCTTTGGGCACAGCACATATTTCTCAACCAAACATCGAATGAGGCCAATACGATAGAAGGCGGCCGCCGACGGGTGCTCCGGGTCACCATGTACTAAGCACCCTAAGTTCAACAGCCGGAGACTCTGGTCGTTCTCCCACGCCAGGTAGCATGAGTCTGAGCGTCCAGTGAGGGGTTTCGCGCCATGTCCAGCACTCGATTCGAAGCTGCCATTGCCACGGCGAAAATACTTTCTCGGGATTTTCGTGCAGACTTCCTCTGGCCGGAAGGAAAGGGCTTTCTCATGCCATGATGCGCTTGGTAACGAGGTTCGGTTTCCATTCGTGCGACAGTGACAAGTCGTCGAGGCATATTTCATGGTCGAAAGTTCGAGGCAGTCGCCTGATTATGTAGTCGGTCTCCCAGCATGCGATTCGCTACACTGGTCTCTTTCGGGGCTTTTCTGCCTCACGAATCATGATGCCCACGCCGCTATGCAAAACAGGGTTCCGTCGGGCGAATGTGTGGTTGAGCTGCACGCATGCTGCAAGCGAAAATCCGGACGCCCGATGCTGCGCTTGCATTGAAAGCGCATGCTCGTGCAGTGGCTAGCCTTCTCGAATCCGTATTTCTGGATTGACCAGGATAATAATAGCTGAATTTGTAATATTTCCCTTAGTTTCTTACGACCATGCTGGTGTCCGGCCTCGACCCCTGAACATGGCAAGCGGCTGTCTTAGCGCCGGCATGATGTATGACACTATGCCTGAAGAGACAGAGGATATCTTCCGCTTTCCGTCCAGCTAGCCACGTCGAGTCAGACGCAACGCCAAGACGTCCATATCCGCGACCTCATCTCTGTTTTCTCTTCCAGACGCTGACGGGGATCCACCTAAAATGACGAGCACATTCTGTGCATTGACCGCAAGCGTTCATCGACCGCCCGAAATGGCAAGCGACACAGTGATGATCGTCAGACGCTGCTTGAAACAGCCAGTGGCGACACAGTGACCTCTGGGCCGATCAGGTGTTTGCGGTGCCTCTTTGCCAAGGGAAGGTTGTTCCACGATGGATTGCCGTTGTACCTGTGTACCGAGCAGGAAAAAATATCTAGCCACGCCCAGGACCCCGCAGTCGGAAGTTTTCAGCTTTCTGTGAGGCCCTCTTGGAAGCAGGAGATCGAAGCACGATGCTGTACCATAGTCATAAGGTCGCTTCCAGGCCGAGTTCCGGCGAGAACAAACATCCAGAGCGATATGAGGTTCAGCGCTGTCAAACCGCGCAAGTGATCCATGAGCCAGGCCGTGGCATTCTAGGCAGTTTGGCGCAGAACTAACTTTGTGTACCTGCCCAAGGCCATGGCTCGTATTTTACGGACCAGGGTAAGTCGGAGGATGTGGTTCACATCCCAGGGATTGCTATCAAAACCTCGTTAGCCAGTTATGCCCTTCCGCATGGCAAGCCGCCGTGAGCTGCTTTGAGGAAAGTGGAGATCATGGATTCCCAATCCATCGCGTATTTTTCTCTTCCAGTGGGTCGTTATCGTTTCGTTGTCCCTGGTCTGGCTCCATGTGCCAGCCTCGATCGTGGCAGCATTGAGCATGGGGCTCTGGGCCTTGTCTCGTCTTATCAAGACTTGCTCGGCATAGGATCGTAGATCAGACCTTCTCCCACCGCGTTCGCTAGTCTGCCCAATATTATTCCTGCCTGCCCATCTTCTTCCTTCTGCTTTGTTCATCCTTTCCCTTGTACAACTAACAGGTCTCTCATCAGGTTCGTGGTCCAGTGTTGTCTCGGGATCCCCAGGCTACCTGCAGATTTACGCGGTCTCTCCTTGGTCCTGCTGTTTGCCGTACGTATCTTCCTCGCTCCGTCTGAGACACCCCTGGGTCTTGGGCTGACTGGGTATCCACCTCATCACAGGCCTGACCAATGAGCCTTTGACCACCACGAACTCATCGTCTCTACATCCAGTCATTCGCTTCCTGGATAGTCTTTCGCTTGAACCGCGTGTCGTCATTCGCTACTGCCGGTTCTTCCTCTCAGTCTCAACGGCGTCTTCAAATAATAGAAACAACCAACGAACAATCGTGAAGACACTCGGCCAGCCAAGATGGGCCTCACCGACTACTTCAAGAACAAGAAGACTACAGCAGCGCCCGCGGCTGCTGCTGAGATCGTGAATGAAAAGCCACAGGGCGGCCCGTATGGCCAAGAAATGGGGATGAGTGCTGCAGGTACACCGAGAAATTTTGCTTCTTCGCGGGCTTCGATAGCTCCATCAACCCGCAGCTCGACCATGGTGGACGAAATCAAGCACGAAGTCATGGTCAACTACCTTCATCAGCAGCAGTGCGGTCACATGTGGGTCGCAGATGGCAGTGGCCAGCTCGAAGGTGTGGTGTTGAAAAAATATCGAGGAGAATACTTAGCTTGCCCACCAGAACTGGTCCACTCGGAGTTTGGTATGGCCTGCCAAGCACTCAACGTCCAGGTCAGTCACCCATCGTCGAGTGAGCAAGCAGTCGTTGACCGTCAACTTAGTGTGCTATGACCGTCAACTCAAGAGTCATTGCAACTTTCCTCGGTTGGTCCGAAGGCGCTTACGACGTGCCTTTGAAAGATGGCCTCCGCGTTCAGATTTTGCCTTCCATGGCCGACCTCCCTAGAGCCAGGAAGCATCAGTATGCTGCCTTTCTCAACTATGAGAAAATCCTGGTGGTCTGGGATGACGATGCTATGCATCTGGTGACAAGAGCCAAGGATATCGAATCTCAGATGATGGACCTGGTATGGCAGACCAACGAGCCTGTGGAGGCTGAAGAAGGTACCAAGAAAACGCCCAATGTCGACGTCGTCGAGGTCGATGAAGAGTCCGGGGAGATTCTAGCCCAATTCCGAGCTACTCATCTTCTTAATACCATTCTTGTCTCGATCACCATGTTCCTTATCGTCGTTGTTCTCGCAGCCGGTTTCAGGGAGCTTGCTATCGAAGTCTCTGTTGATTCAGGTTTCATACGTCTTGCATTCGTATTGCTCACCCCGATTCAGGTCTTCTTCACTCTAGTAAGCAACATGGTCGAATATTCTGCAGGAATAGTGGGTATTGACTTGTGATTCTCCAGTTCTTCGGTCAAGTCATTGTTGGCTGTCTCTGTCAGTGCATTGGCCCTGTCCGACAGCTGCAGATGAATTCCAAATTCTATTCTGCAAAAACTTCGCCACGTCTTCGGGACCGCATTCTACCTCACATCACCGTACAGTGTCCTGTGTACAAGGAAGGTCTTCACTCTGTCATTGCACCCACTGTCAAATCGATCAAGGAAGCCATTTCAACGTACGAGCTCCAAGGCGGTTCGGCTAATATGTTCATCAACGACGATGGTATGCAAATCATTGACGAAGATGAGCGACGGGCTCGCATTGAATTCTACGCCGATCATTCGATCGGATGGACTGCACGTCCAAAGCACGGGAAGGATGGTTTCGTGAGAAAGGGTAAATTTAAGAAGGTACGCTCTTCCTAATACACCCAAACTGCCTATTCGATCGTAGCACAACAAGTCCACGGAGGTCGTCGGGCCACTGCAGATATCACAATCATGACAATTTGGGGTCGGGGAACACCGTGGACTTGGAATGAACCAAATCCGTTTAGTCGGCATTAGCGCTCTGGGCTGTGTCTCACGGTTCAGGCCAACATCAAGTATTGGGGCTGACCATCGACTACTTAGGCTTCCAACATGAATTTCGGTCTCATGATTTCGTGCAAAGTGGAGGAGAAATTGATGATGATTGATCGCCCTAACGACTGGAGCCAAGCGGACGAGGCTCACTCCTATGAGAGATGCCTCAAGGAAGTCCTCGAAGAAAGAGAGATTGCCTGGGCTGACGGCAACATTCGTATTGGTGACTACATTCTCCTGAGTAAGTCGCGAAATACCCTTGCTCGAGTACACTCGTTGACCCAGCGATAGTTGATTCCGACACACGTATCCCGACCGATTGTCTGCTCGATGCCTGCTCCGAGATGGAACAGTCTCCCGATGTCGGTATTCTGCAATTCAGCTCCGGTGTCATGCAAGTCGTCAACACATATTTCGAGAACGGCATCACTTTCTTCACCAATCTGATCTATTCGGCCATCAAGTACAGCGTCTCCAACGGTGATGTTGCTCCCTTCGTTGGACACAATGCCATTCTCCGTTGGGCTGCAATCCAACAGGTTTCCTACGAGGACGAGGATGCTTACGAGAAATTCTGGTCCGAATCCCACGTGTCAGAGGACTTTGACATGTCGCTCCGTCTCCAATGCAATGGCTTCATCATTCGTCTTGCTGGCTGGGCTGGTGATGGCTTCAAGGAAGGTGTGTCGCTCACCTGCTACGATGAGCTTGCACGATGGGAGAAGTACGCCTACGGTTGCAACGAGCTCCTCTTCAACCCTCTGCGCACCTGGCTTTGGAGAGGACCTTTCACTCCGCTCTTCCGTCGCTTCCTGGCCTCCAACATTCGATTCACCTCCAAGGTTACTATCCTCTCATATATCGGCACCTATTACGCTATTGGCGCTGCCTGGATTTTGACGACGATCAACTACTTCGCCATCGGCTGGTTCAATGGGTACCTCGACAAATACTACATTGACTCCTGGAAGGTTTGGTTCTCGATCATCATCGTGTTCAACGGTCTGGGCAACGTCGCTCTTGCCGCCATGCGCTACCGAAATGATGAGGGATCCTTCATCGGCAACCGTAAGCTGGCCACTACCCAAAGTTTGGTTCGCAATATGTTACTAATTCACTTCTATAGTCCTCATGAACTTCAAATGGACCTTTATGCTCTGCATTTTCCTTGGCGGTCTCTCCCTCCACGTTTCCGGTGCCCTTCTCGCGCACATGTTCGAAGTTGACATGACTTGGGGCGCCACCTCCAAGGAAGCCGAGTTTTCCAACTTCTTCATCGAAGTCCCCAAAGTTCTAAAGAAGTTCAAATACAGCATGGCGTTCTCGGTGACCGGTATCGTCGGAATGATCATCCTCGCGACTGGCTCATTCATCCCACCAGACTGGCAAATCACGGATTTCGTGCCCATTCTGCCCATGGCAACCGTGACTGTCAGCCATTTGCTACTGCCGATCGTGCTGAATCCGGCGTTGATGACGTTCTCGTGGTAAACACCATCTCGACCTTGCTTGCAGCGGCATTCTTTCGGCGCCTCGGGTCGTTCGCCCGTTACTACCTTTTAATCACATTCGTTTGGGAGGACATTGACACTCGTTTGCCATCTGGCCTCGCTGGCGTTTCCGGCAACAGTCCGAATTTTTAGACACGACACTTATGACGGCGCTCGGGGCGAGCTTTGGAGACATAGACTCGCAGTCTTTCGCAGACTGTCACACACCATCGTTTCGAAGGTGCGAATTCCAGACGGTGGAAGGCATCAAACAGAGATGAGGACCTTTGGGGGTCGAAATGTTTCGTTCTGTACAACTGATAATACCTCCGTGCTCTCAGAGCGTGGAGAGTTGTATATATATCCCGAGACTGAAAGCAACATTATAATTATTACTCAAAACGTCATGAAGTTTGGTGGAATGCTTACGAGTAGTGCTGCAATAGTAGATGATAATTTCTCATGATGGGTTGATTGTCGCTTGCAACCGTGCCCACTCAAATTATCCCCCCGCGCCTTCCTCACCCTCCACCATCTCTTCCGCCCGCCAAATAAATCCCTTCAACAATTCAAGCTCCTAACCTAACCCATTGTCATATCACGAAGACGCTTATCCAGCTCACGTACTCTCCACTGTACACCCTCCCAATGCAGCACACGTCACTTCAAGTCGCGCGTGCAATCACTATGCCCCTCACTTGCAAATCTCGATATCTCACCAAATCACAACGTAGTTCCCTCGAACTACTTTGTCCGCCTATGGAGAGAGTGAGGATGTCATGGGAGAGTGAGAGGTGTTGATTGAGCTGCTGGGTTGTGCGGGGGGCTTTTGTTGGAGGTAGGTACTACGGTTGTCGCTCTTTTTTTCTTTGCGTGGCTCATCAAGAGTAAGTCCTGCTGGGCAAAGGTGTGTCGCATGTCCTGGATGACGCATGGTACTTTTGCAGCTGAGGTAGGTTTCATTGATTTCTTGTAATTTTTGTTTCTATGCATGGGACTTTCGTTCAAGAGTAGGGATCGTTGGCTTTACAATCATATGCATAGTATCTTGTGATAAGTTTCTTCCTTGGGGTAGCAAGTACCGTTGGCTCCCTCGAATTATGCATGGGACTTTTGTTCCCGGCGCCTTGCAGTACGCGTTCTCAATTTCATTGGCTGTCCGTTCAGCAGCCGCCTTTTTCTGGTCTTCGAGCGTGTAGGTCAGCCTTGTTGCTCACAGCAATATGGAAGCGACTACATAAAAGGAAGGTTCCACCCACGGATTCTGCTGGGCTTTCGACGATTGTAAACAATAATTGAGCCGTACAATTGCGAAGGATTGCGGATCCACTAGATTTACTCTCGTCCTCTACAATTATGGCCGCCGCACCTTCGAACGGGACTCAAGCGAAGCACTGGCCAAAGCAGGAAGATTGGGAGAAGCATCGCTTTCTTATCAAGAGCCTCTACCGAGAGCTGCCCCTTCAGAAGGTGATGAAAACGATGGAAAGCGAACATGGCTTCATAGCAACGTGCGTCCAATCCTTAATGTCTGCATCGAAAACTTCCCTGATCATCTTTGGGCAGAGTAAAAATGTACAAAAGCCGCATCACACAGTGGGGCCTGGATAAGAAGCACAAAGAGGACGAGATGAGAGCGATTGTACACAAAAACAAACAGCGCGCTGATCTTGGGAAAGAGTCGGTATTCTCCATCCGAGGCAGGGCAGTCGAACACCGGGAATTAGAGCGCTACTTCAAGCGTAAGCATCTGACAATCGAGGATGTGCTTTCTCAAAGGCAGAAGCGGACAACTCCTGAACCCGTTCAATGCCGAACACCCAGCCCACGGACTATTGCATCTCCGGATGTATTCGCAATTCCTGAACGAATATTTCGCAACATACATGACTATTACTGGGGTTCGTTCGAGAATGGGACCTGGTTGATTTCTGGACAAGACCACCGTTGTTATAGCTCCAACGCCAGAGGTAACGAAAGACATGATCTACAAAGACTGTATGAACAAATACCGGCAGCTTGCGAGATGTTCGAACATGGCAACGCCCAAGAAGCAGGACAGATACTGATCTCAGCCACCGCCAATTTGAAGATCATTCTCTTGGCTGAGCATCCGCTGCTGCTGCGCTTCATGTTTGCAATCGTACTCGAGCTTGATATTAGCTCAAGATGCGAGCTTGAAATCGGATTGTCAATACTGAAGTACCTCTCCAGTCTTGGTGAAGTGGTACTTGGGAGAGAGCACCCTGTCGTCAGGATTTCCGGTTGGCTAACCTCGGTGCACGCTCTTCAGCTTCATAGCGTAGCCGCTAAGGCCTTGGAGGGTGTAGCCGATCACTTTTCGAGTATCCTGGGTCCTATGCACTGCTCGACCTTGCATGTACGCTTAGCCTTTGTTGCGTCGGCCGACACATACCACGATCTGGACAAAAAGGTGCACCAATTGCGAGATACGCTGGAGGAATACAGTCGCATGTTTCGCTTCAATGACCGCCGAATCTTGGATACCCGCTGGACTTTAGCTATTCTGCTCATAGCGATGAAGGATTATCAAGAGGCTGAGCGAGTCAGTCGGGATATGATGCGTCATGCTCGTCAGGCTGAACCCATCTCGCAGGGCCAAAGACCCCAGAACGACTGGATACACAGCGAATCTCTTCACATCATGGTATGCTCTCGATGGGGACAACATGACAAGGCATCCTCGGTGAGGTATATTATGGACGCCATCGACCGAGGCAGTCTGAGCTCGGGCACGCATGACGGTCGAGCAAGGATCTGGATGATGCAACTGGAAGGGTGGCTGGTTGAAATGGGACACTTGGTTTCCGCAGCGACTATTCGAGAACCGAGGCAAGAGTCAATGACATCTTGGCGCAGCGAATAAAAGACCGTTGCGTTGGGCGGATATGAACATAGGAAAATAGAGACACAGGTCCTCACCAGGGCCAAAGACAAGGATCACCGGCCTGTCTACCCCAGATGTCCCGCTACAGCCATTGCCATCATCCTCTGTCCCCTCTCGACGCTTCCAGTACGTCGACCTCGCATCTCCGTCCACAATCGTCGTACAAGAGACGAGATGGCCTTGCTACATACATGAGGCTCGTATCACTGCTTCGTATCTAGCACCCTCCTATAGATCCTGCCTTGCGACCAAAGGCTTGGAATACGCGGCAACATCATGCAACCAACAAAACGAGTATCCGTCGCTCGCTACAAAAACAAGAAAAAAGAAAATAAGTTGTCGAGACCTCATTCATCACGCGAGACGTCCACAATCGAAGGACGATGTCGCGGGTCTGCCAACCTGAATCAGAGCGTCTAGGTCGCAGAGGAATCAGCACGATCTCATGACACGCGAAGCAATCGCCAGCAGATAATCGCGCACCCCATTCCTCAACAGTCTGTGACCGGTACAAAAGCCGACGATGAACCAATTCCCTGCTAGTGGCCAAAGCGCCAGAAATATTGGATGACAAGAGCTATGCCTTCGGTCAGGACAATGCTCAGACCGACTTCGCAGACCTCATGCAAAGGCACCTCGGGACTGAATCTATGCACAGTTCTATTATGTGCAGAGACTATTCGAGGGATGGGCGCTAGGATGGAAGATGTGCCACTGACTGCCTTATTTCATCGCGGGATCTCCAGCTCTGCCCCTACTGTTGACGTTTCGTACAGCGACCGCTCAATTTTCCTTCCACCTCCCCTGATGTGGTTGATTATATATTCGTATTGCGTTTGCTTCTCATACTCATCGCAAAGTCGTCATGCAAATACATTCGCTGCAGTTTGACACGCCATCAAGACATCCACCCCACTACCAATCCATCTTCTCCTTAACATACAAATCCATATACCGATCCACCCCCATCCCCTCCAACCTCTCCCTATCCCCCCCCAGCCGCATCAACTCCTCCACCTTCTCCCCCTCAAAATGAGACCCGATGTGCCGTCTATACTTGTCCATAATCTCCGGCTTCGCCTCCCCCCTCCGCGATTTATGTCCCAGCGGCGCCTCCACCACCACCTCCTCGAGCACCGTGCCGTCGTGCAGCGTGACGGTGAGCGCGTTGGGGATGGAGCGCGTGTCCGGGTTGTGGTAGGCGGCGGTGAAGGCGGGGTCTTCGATGCAGGAGATGCGAGTGCGCAGGGATTCGATGAGGGGGGAGGTGGCGGCTGAGGAGGCGTCGGTGTAGTCTGTGGCGAGGAGGCGGTTGTGGACGAGCATGACGGCGACCATGTACTGCGAGAGATGTTAGCTAGGAGAGGCGGAGAGGGAGGGGGGGAGAGGGGTACCTGGATGCAGTGGTCGCGGTCGGCGAAATTGTCGAGCGGCTTATGCTGCTTGTCGATGATGCGGATGCAGGCTTCGTGCGTGCGGCATGTGACCTCCTTGATGTCCTCTGCGGATTTCCCGCGTGCCTCGAGGTCGGCGTAGACCTTCTTGGCGGCTTCGATGGCGGTCTGGGAGTGGAATTCGGCGGGGTAGGAGACTTTGAAAAGGACGTTCTCCATCACATAGCTGCCGTAGGGGCGCTGGAACACGAATTTCCGGCCTTTGAACAGCACGTCGTAGAAGCCCCATGTGGGCGCCGAGAGCACGGTCGGCACGCCGGGCTCGCCTCGCTGGACTTTGAGCACGAGGTTCACGGCGCGTTGGCAGGCGTCGCCGGCGGCCCAGGATTTGCGGGACATGGCGTTTGGGGCGTGGCGGTAGGTGCGCAGGCTTTGCCCGTCGACCCAGGCTTGCGAGATGGCGTCTGCGGTCTGTCTCTCGGATAGGCCGAGCATCTTCGAGACCATGGCCGCGGTAGCGACTTTGACGAGGACGACGTGGTCGAGCCCGACTTTGTTGAAGGAGTTTTCGAGCGCAAGGCAGCCCTGGATCTCGTGCGCTTTGATCATGGCTTCTAGGACGTCTTTGATCGTCAGGACTGTCCCGTTGCCCACTTGACCTCCTGCACGGTTGGTTCGGGATACCCAGTCCGCAACAGCGAGTATGCCGCCTAGGTTGTCTGAGGGGTGGCCCCATTCTGCAGCCAGCCAACAGTCGTTGTAATCCAGCCACCTGATCATCGCCCCAATATTGAAAGCCCCATTGACCGGATCAAGCACATATGGCGTCCCGGGTACTCGTGTCCCATTCGGTACAACTGTTCCCTCCACCACCGGCCCCAGCAGCTTGGTGCACTCCTTGAACTCCAAGGCCGCGAGCCCGCATCCGATGGTGTCGAGGAAGACGTAGCGCGCGGTCTCGAACTATGGGTGATGGCTTTAGCGATTGAAGCCGAGCGAGGGAGGTGCAGGAGGGATTACGGCTAGATCCGAGTCAATCCTGTAGTTGTGCACGTAGCTCGCCATGTCCGTGATTTCGGGATCGTATTTCCGCCCGCTGCTTATTGAGGCGGTGGGCTGGTGTAGAGCGTAGTCGTCGTGTGCGCGGCGGGCGGCCATTGTGGTGAAGGGGGAGGCTCGAGGTGGGAGGTGTTGGCGGGATAGGTGGGAGCAGAGGAAGGGAGCGGGGATGGTTGATCGGGGTGGGATTGGCTTTGAAAGGAGGCGTGTGGTTGAAGCACAACTGAAGAACTTGGGTCGGAACAGCATTGTGTCGCTCAATTGACTGGCTCTGAGGTAATTGAGAGCTGGAAAGGGCGGAATGGACGAGAGGAGCAATGAGGAAACGACAATGAAGCACCTCGGCAGGCGGAACGACGTCCGAAGGATGCTTGGCGCTGGCTGTTTCTAGGGGGGTACTGTAGGAGTAGCACCCATACACTTACTCTGTGCAAGGCTGCAATTTCAGCCTCGCCAGCTGCTTGATCATGTCTCTGTCCCTCACCGTCCGGAGGTCTTGTTCACTCAAACCGAATACTCAGTCATGTCACCGCTATCTCTTGGTCTCGCCTGACCACTAGGAAGCCACATACTCTCCTGCCTCTGCGAGAAGCGTAGCCAGCCCTTGGCCAATATCTTGTACATAACTGGCACCTGCGAGCTTTGACGCCGAGAGCCGATACAGCTGCCCTTGAAGCCTAGGGTAGCCTGGAGAATGCCACAACACGAACAACTTTCGGGAGTGAGCGGACGAACAACGACGGAGCAAATCCGAAGTATCCTTGGGTTGAGCGGCATTCAGCATATGCGCCGGTGGCAAGAAATGCAGGTCAGCACATAGTCCAAGCGTTGAGCCGGCCGGTGCTGTGTGAATGACACCTTCTCAGCGAGTTGCAAGTAACATTTGCAAAGAATTCTTTGCACCCGAACTACCATGGAGGGACCTTTCAAGCGAGGATGTCGCGAAAGCCCGCGAGGCTATGGAAGAGCAAGACTCGTTACTGCAGGGACGGCCTGATATCGCTCACTGGCTCATATCAAAACATCATAGGTCATCGAGCTACCAACATGTGTGTTGGGAGTCCCTGCTTCGTGATACGTGCCTTGGCAGCTGACAATTGTGTTAGCGTCAAAGGCTGGAACGATCATCTGCGCTTGAGCCTTTCCTCGGCAATCAAAACGCTACGACGCAATCAGCCCATCCGGAGAGTCAGGATGCGGAACATACGGGTGCAAAGAAAAGATTCGATGCCGTTCGGAATGAGTAGTTGTGATGCCCGTTGAATAGCGGCCTACGATAAGCTCCGAAGATTGAGAAGATGTCTAATCCCGGTATGATTTGGTCAAAGATAGATTTTTCAGCTACATGGTCCAGAGATCTGACTTATCAAGGCTTCCACCCTTCTTCCGGCCTTACCTTCAGTGTTACGAATGAAGTCCCGCTGCCCTCCTAGCTCCACTGCATTACGAACTTGGAATAAGGGGATCCATGGCAATAGAGCGAGAAATATCAGACATCCCGGCTCCAGACCTCATTGACCGGGGAGCGCTCGACAGCCTTGCTAATTAAGAAGCCAAAGTTCTCACAGACCATGTCTTGTAATAATCGATAGGCATTGCCCGAACAGCATGCAGACTTGGGTCGGTCTCTGAGTTCGCCTACTCACGCATGCGGTCCAGGACATTGCAGAGTGAACAACGTGGGGAATAAATGGCGGACTATCTTAATGCCCACTCCACGGCTAAAGAATACACTGCCTGATTGCAGACCAAGTCTTCTTAAACCGCGTGGACCGCGCCACGGCTTATGGGTATCCCAAGGACAGTTCTTACCGCCGGATGGGATGAGCTGGTGGTCAGAGAACACACTGTCGCCGCGATGAATGATGTACCGCGATATTATCCCTAGCGAGAATTCTGCAGTGCTATTGTTCTCTGGCTCTACCCCTTGCGCCTGCACCAGTGAGTGCTAGATTTACTTGGTTATTTCACGGAAGCCCTTCTCTTACTGCTCAAACTGGATCCTTCGATTCTGTGACCGACACACTTCGACATTTTGCCGGTTTCACGGTGGACCGTCACTGGTTGACCAATTGTTCACCAACGTTTCGATACAAATTTCAAGATTGCTAAACGAAGGGAGTTTTGCCTACATGGCAGCATAGCAGGCCCTTGAAATCAACACCCTGTCAGCGCATAGTGCAGATCTCGGGAATCTCCACCATGGCGGGTTTCATCGAATTCTCGAGTACAAGGACATTCTCTTTGATACTCCTTGTCTTTATTCGCTCCACTTTGTTCAATGCTTGACTGTCTATGAGTAACAATGTATAGTCTATCTTTCTTTGTGACGGTTCCTGAACTTTCTGGCTAAACGGAACCTGACTGTCAACAATGTATTCAGTCACTGATACTGTTCGGTGGGTCATAGCCTCGCTGCTGTGCGCTCTTGAAGTTTGACTCAGACTTTGTCTGCCTTTGAGCTAGGTACCTTCTCATCTTGCTTGCACGTATGTTTCTGTCCTGCATGCAGGACATAAGTCTTCCCCATTGTATACTTTGCGAATGGCTTATCCCAGCAGCTCGGAAAGCACGCTCAATCCGGGCAAAAAATGTCAGATTTTCCGGCTGGCGTGTGCTGGCAAAGGAAACCGAAGCAGCGAAGGGGCTCCAGATCAGAACGAATCTTCTTGGGAAACCCCAATGTGATTACCCGCCTGGCCAAAGACCTGAGAACCCTACAACCATCTCAAAAAGCGCTCTCGCCAACCTTCTGGGCCGTCCTCTTCACCGCCCTCTCCACCAACACACTCAATCCCCAACTTCTTACCAAAAGTCCTGGCCTGCCCAAGACTCCCTCCGTCCCAGCACCCAATACCAGCCTCCCTCCACCGCTGAACAACCCCACCTACACCCTCCTAACCCAAAACGCCTTCTCCCCCACCTCCTTCTACCCCTACCCCCGCCCCCCACACTGGCCCTTCCCCCTCCCCTACCCCTCGGACCCAACGACCCGCCTCCCCACCGACCCCCCCTGCCACCTGTGCCGCCTCCCAACCTGCAAATGCCACACCTTCACCTCCTCCTCCATCCTCCACCCACCCATCCACCTCCACCACTACGGCCCCAAAGGCTGGGGCGTACGTACCTTACAAAATCTCCCTCCCGTAGCAATCCTAGACGAGTATGTAGGCGAGATCCTGCCCTACCACTCTACCCTGTATCCATCCACTTATAGCGTTGCATTTGCTTTGCCTGGTGGCGTGGGGATCGCACAGATCTGTGCGCAGAGGAAGGGGAATTGGACAAGGTTTGTGAACCATAGCTGTAGACCGAATTGTAGGTTTGAAGCCATGGTGGTGGGGCGCAGGTGGAGGGTTATGCTGGTGGCGGTTAGGGATGTGGGGTGCGGAGAGGAGGTCACGGTGGATTATGGAGGGGGGTATTGGAGGGGGGGGAGGAGGGGGAGGTGTCTTTGTGGGGAGGGGGGTTGCTTGTGGGGGAGGGAAGTTTGCGGGGATGAGGAGCTTGGGAGGGGCCGCTGAGGGGGGGGTTTTGGGATGGTTGAGGGGGAGAGGGAAAGGTGGTGGGATCTAAGATTTGGTATAGGAGGTAAGGGCTGTACGTCTATGCAGAGAAACGTTTTGCTGAGTGGTGGATTTCGGGCTCTGGACCCAGGATGCTCAAGGGGATTCCGCCACTTTTCGTCGTTGGAAGAGCTAGGCTGAGAGAGGGCAATATCGAGATATACAAGAAGTGTATCCTGGTACAGTTTGAATGAGATCCTATTGGAAAAAAGATTGTATGTTGTACTGCGGCCGTCGGTCTTGACATTTGCCCGCTATCATAGATGTTTTATATCTGGAATATCGCAGGCGAGGCATAGCGCTCTCCGCTGGTGCGACTAACCTCTTCAGGGAGGTTTGGAAGGGACTGGTGTGTGCTAGGTCACAAGATGAGAAGCTGCTTCATGCTTCATGGCACTTACTCGAGATATCCATTGTGCGATCCCAACATATGTAAGGGGCGGTTAGAAAAAAGGATCTTCCGTATACGACGTTCATTCAAAATAATCGGCTGAGGGCAAGTGGTTCCTGTATAGACACTTTTTAAATTCAGCTCTACTGAGAGCTCTGCGCCTTCGCCAGCAGCCCCTTGAGATCGATACTCTTCGGCCTTTCAATCGGCAGCCCCAACGCTCTGTCCCATACTAACTGCGCTAAAGGTCCCAAACCTCTACTTACCCCAAAAGTAACTGTATAATATGACGTCTCATGAAAGCCATAATGGTGAAACAGCACCCCCGAACTGCTATCAACATTCGGATACGGATTCTTCGTCTTCCCATGCTCCTTCAGCACCTCCGGCGCGATCTCGCTGTTCCGCTTCACGAGCTGGAAAAGCGGGTTCGACGCGATTTCCGGGCGTGCAGAAGCGAAGTCAATGAGGGCTCTGAAGCGCGGATCTGGTTTTCGTAGGACGCCGTGGCCGTAGCCGGGGATGACGCGGCCGGAACGCAAGGTCGACCAAATGTAGTCGCGCACGTCCTGGTCTGAGAAGTCGGTTCCGATGGTTTCCTGCATTTGCAGAACCCAGCGGAGGACTTCCTGAGCTGCGAGGCCGTGTAGCGGACCTGCTAGGCCTTGGAGACCGGCGCTGTATGAAAGGAAGGGGTCGCTGAGTGCAGAGCCAACGAGGTGTGTGGCGTGTGCTGAGACATTGCCGCCTTCGTGGTCGCCGTGAAGAGCGAGGTAGAGGCGAAGGAGATCCTGGAAGTTTTCGTTCTTGGACCCGCCTTTGCCTAGCATGGCTGCGAAATTGTAGGACCAGTCTTGATTCGGGTCAACGGCGGCGGGGAGCGAGCCTCCGCCTTTGTAGCTGTTCTGGTAGATTTTGGCGGCGATGGTGGGGAGCTTTGCGAGGAGGGAGATGGAGTCGTCGAAGGTGGGCTCCCAGTAGTCGGCTTTATTTATGCCTTTTTCGTAGGCCTTTGCGAATGCACTGCTGTGATTGAGGGTGGAAACTGCGCAGGCGAATTGGGTCATTGGGTGTAGGTCTTTGGGAAAGCTGTCGAGCATGTGTTCCACAAAGTTGGGCAAGGTAGATTTCTCGGCCAGTTCGCGAGACAGGGCGCGGACTTGCAATGTCGATGGGATTTGCCCTGTCAGGAGGAGCCAAAACATGGCTTCTGGAAGCATCTCAGTGCCGCTGGTGCCTTTGGGCAGGAGTCTCTGGCAATCGGCGATGCTGTGTCCGTGGAAGCGAATTCCCTCGTCGGCATCGAGGACTGAACCTTCCCATATCATGGCCGTGAGTCCTCTGACCTGACATCAGCCGCCACGACTGAGTAACGGGTGCTTGCAAGATGCTACCTCATACCACCGAGCGTGTTCTCCACTTTGACTGAGCCAATTGGCGTACTGGCATAGCTCTTGACCTTCTTCAGCAGCTCACGCTTCTCCGGGATGATTTCTCGTAAAGTTGCCTTCAGATCCGGCTCGGCGGCGGAAGAATAAGATCGCAAGGGGATCGTAAGTATGGGCTCGTTCGCAGCATACTATAGTGGCATCGTGAATAGACTGATTGGCAAATTTAAGCGGCATCGACAGACCTTGACGCATCTCGCAGCTCGAAAGGCGGCCCTCGAGTTCGCAATCATAATCGCGATTGTGGGGTCACTATAACTGCAATCGTACACCACTTTGCGGATAGCTTTTGAATAGGTTCAGAAGAATCTTCAAACCTCCTATACGACCAGACAGCACCCGCGGTTTTGAACCTGGCAAGCTGTCGTTGGTGGAGTCTTGAGTAGATGCTCCTCGTGGCCGAGCAAAATGGCACATACCTACGTCATGCCGAGGTCCCGGTTATAAGCCCAAAATCCGTTGGTGCAGGGAGGATTGTTCGGACTCATTATCATGAGCCTCTTCGATCAATCCTGTCGACAGCCAGGCAATAGTCATGGAAGCAATCGGAAATATTGATTCGTTTGGAGAACCAGCGAGCAGCATCCCTCGCCCGAAGCCGCATCCCGGGTGAGTAATCAGTAATCGTTCCATATAATAAGCAATCCTTTCCGCTCTTTGATTCCGTCTTCTATGTGGGCCAATATGTTTCGTTCGACCATCTTAAATACGACTACGCGGGGCTGTGCGAAAGTTGCTGCTCAAAATAAGCCTCACTTGACGTTGAGATTTATGTCGGGCAGCCTTCCGAAAGTGATACCACCATTATCAGCTTCGCTACCAGCAGATGCATATCAACTACTGCCCGTAGAAAGGAAAGTAGGACAGGCCGAAGACGCTCTCTTCGAGCAACAGATCCATGATGTCGAGGAATGGTGGAAGACACCTCGTTTCGAGGGAATCAAACGGCCATACTCGGCACAAAATGTTGTCAGCAAGCGAGGTTCGCTGCAGCAGACGTATCCAAGCTCATTGATGGCGAGAAAGCTCTTTAACCTCCTCAAAGAGAGGTCTGCGGCAGGGCAACCTGTGCATACCAGTGTGTAGCCCACCGTGAGCGTCATGGGACGAGGACTGAAATCGGAGCAGTGGGCGCGATTGACCCCGTGCAAATGACACAGCAAGCCGAAAACCAAGAGGTTCTTTACATTTCTGGGTGGGCCTGCTCTTCGTTGTTGACCTCCACCAATGAAGTCTCTGCGGACTTCGGAGATTATCCGTACAATACCGTGCCCAACCAGGTGCAGAGGCTGTTCAAAGCGCAACAATTGCATGACAGGAAGCATTGGGATGCGAGAAGGAAGTTGAGCGCTGAAGAGAGGAAAACGACAAAATACATCGATTATTTGAGACCGATCATAGCCGACGGCGACACTGGGTAAAGCATACATTACTTAGGAACCCGAATGGTGTGGCTAAGCGTTTCTGCAGGCATGGCGGACTCTCTGCAGTGCTGAAGCTTGCCAAGCTCTTCGCAGAGAATGGCGCTGCGGCCGTCCACTTCGAAGATCAACTACATGGCGGCAAGAAATGCGGTCACTTGGCAGGAAAAGTCCTTGTGCCTGTGGGTGAGCACATCAACCGATTGGTAGCCGCAAGATTCCAGTGGGACATGATGGGCTGCGAGAATCTTGTCATCGCCAGGACAGACTCCGAATCTGGAACGCTGATCAGCAGCGCAATCGACGTTCGTGATCATGAATATATCCTTGGTGTGACAGAGGACGTTGAGCCGCTGGCTGAGACGCTGCAAGTGATGGAGTTTGAGGGGGCAACAGGCGCTGAGATTGACAGGTATGAAGCTGAATGGGTAAAGAAGCATGAGCTTGTGACGTTCGATGAAGGTACGGTTCACACGGCTGTGCCACCTCTCTGATCGACGACGCTGATATGGGGTGATTTGGTGTAGCCGCTGTGCAACATCTCCAAGCCAAAGGTGTCGACCGGGCTAAGATAGACGAATACACTGCCCAAGTAAAGGCTGACCGCAACATGCCTGTATCCCGGCGAAGAATCCTAGCGAATCAATACTGCGACACGCCCGTATTCTTCAGCTGGGATCTCCCCCGAACAAGAGAAGGCTTCTACCACTACCGCGCCGGCTTACCAGCAGCCACCAAGCGAGCCATCGAATTCGCCCCCTACGCCGACCTTCTCTGGCTCGAGACAGGCGACCCCAGTGTCGAAAAAGCCGCTGGCTTTGCCGCCGAGATCCGGACCGCGTACCCCGGCAAGCAGCTCGTCTACAACCTCAGCCCATCCTTCAACTGGATGGGCCAAGGCTTCGACGAGGCCTCTCTCAAATCCTTCATCTGGGACCTAGCAAAGCACGGGTTCGCCGTTTCCCCACTCACTCCCGCTAGATATCGCTAAACCTCGCAGCTTCGTCTTGCAACTCATCTCCCTCGCCGGCCTGCACTCCTCCGCCCTCATAACCGCCGCCCTCTCTCGCGCCTACGCCAGAGACGGCATGCTGGCGTACGTGAACCTCGTGCAGGCACGCGAGAAGGAGCTTGGGGTCGACGTCCTGACGCATCAGAAATGGAGCGGTGCTGCGTATACGGATGGTATGCTAGGGGCTATACAGAGCGGAAGTAGTGGGAGTAGGAGTATGGGCGAGGGGAACACTGAGACTGGTATGTACTCATTTCACGAAGAGGAAGGGGGAACATGACTAATGTGCGAGTTCACTAGGATTTTGAGCATGAGCGAAAGGGTAGGAGCAGAGAGCGGCGGAACTAAACATTGAAGCTTTCCTAAGCCATGATGGAAGATGGCTCAGCAGTCAATAGAAAATACCGCTCTCCGTACATACCAGTCTCAACCCCCATCTCCCCCAACGGCCATCCATCAATCCGTCAACAAGTACTCCATTATCTACATCCCAACAGCTGCACGCCCCTGTCCTTTCAACTACCAAACCCACCGCACAGTTCTCAATCATCACCAGGCCCCTTTCCCCCCCCCCCTTCTCATCCCACAGAACCCCCCAGCCAGAACACAGCCATCCCATCAATCGCACCGGGACAGAGCCTGCACGCTATCTGGGCTGGCATTAGAAGTGCCATCAACCGCTTTTCTGCTTCTGATGTATGATGTATATACAACCTTTGGCTGAATGAGAAAAAAGCGGAATTCGGCACTCCACTCAATTCGCAGGACGTGTGTCGATACCTGAGCCTTGAGTGAGGGCCTTGAGCGCAGGTATCTTTGAGATGTGTAGGAATCGTGAAGATAATCATTGTTCATTGCTGATCTCTGTGATTCGTGTCTAGTGAGGAATGATGTGGAGGCTTTGGACCTTGAGGTGGAAATACAGGTGGTAGGGCGAGGAGTAGAAAATTGGAGAGAGGGAGGAAGGCGAGACCAAGAATCTGAGGAAGAGTGAGCAAAGCTTTTCAGAGCAGCCAACTTAAGCCTTTTTCCCCCTTCGCTAATCCACAGATATGCCCGGCTCAAGGTAAGATACATGCCCACCCTAATGTATGCAATCCCCTACCTATCCACCTACCCAGCTCCCAACTCTCCTATCTCTTTCACTAGCATCAGGTCGCTTCCACCCCCTCTTGACTCCCAACCCCGCAGTCCCATAGCTCAGTACTTAATGATCTCCTCCCCCCCCATGCCCATGCCCATGCCATGTTTATACTCCATCTCCTCCCGCCGCGTGCTCGCGCCACGGTACTCCCTCCTTCCGCGGATGAACCAGTCGAGCGTGACGATGAGGATGACGATGCCGTAGACGGCGGAGATGTAGTTCATATCTGTACCCGACATTAGCGCTCTCCATCACATTATGGTATGCAGAGAGGTGTAGAGAAGGCGCGTAGACGAAGAGGGAGGAGGCGAAACGAAAATGGGCGGAGGCGAAAGAAGATGAACAGAAAGCAGGGGAAAGAGGAACTCACTACCAGGCAGCACAGGCATCACGACAGGGAAGCTGTACATGACCAGCGTGAAAACCGTCCATAACAGCAGCACGATATTCGCAAAGAGTCCGAACTTGCCGAGCCAGAATGGGCCGTGCGGGATGCTGTCGCGGCCGCGAATGAGGAGGCAGGTGACGGGGATGGCGTAGGAGATGTAGAGGAGGACGATGCATGCTGTTACCATACTATATCATGCAGAATCAGCTGATACTTTACGTATATGGTGACAGGGTTTTCGGTTATTATATGTAGTCGGAGGCAGGGGACATACCTGTTGAAAGCAGTATAGCTACCTAAATACAGACACCCCAGGGCAGCAACGATAGCGCAGCTGAGAACATGCGCCCTGAGCGGTACATCGAGCTGCTTGTTGACATGGCCCAGATACGAACCGAACGGCACGCCCCGATCCCTTGCAAAGCTCCAACAGAGCCTGCTTTGCCACGTGTGGCTGCTCACTAAACACCCCACCCCCGTCGCCATGATCAGCGCCTCGAGCACAATCGGCCCGGCGGTACTGCTCAGCGCTTGATGGAAGAGCTCTAGGATGGGGACGAGGGTGGAGGTGCCGAGGAGGGTCTTGAGGTCGGAGATGGAGTAGAAGATGGCGATGCTGAAGGGCCAGGCGGTGAGGAAGCCGATGAAGACGGTGCCGAGGATGGCGATGGGGATGGTGCGGGCGGGGTTGGGGACTTCTTCGGAGAGGTGGGTGGCGCAGTCGAGGCAGGCGAAGGAGTAGTTGGCGTTGATGAGGCCGACTATGAACGCTTTTTTACATTTCTGATAAGTAAAAGGGTACTTAAAGTATAGCGTGCAGTGTGACGCAGAAAAAAAGGGGAAAGACGTACCGATGCCATTGCTTGTCCAGCCTGTATTGTTATAGAATGTTGCAAACACGAATCTGGCGTTCTGATGCGTCTCTGCTTTTGCCGGCACGGCTATCAAGATAATGAAGAACGAGACCAATGACGTCCACAATGCGGCGTGCCCCATCGCAGGCAGGATCTTGCCATAGCAATTGAACAGGAAGCAAAAGGCATTGACGACTTGGTATGCACCGACAACGTGTTTGGGCTGAATAACGCTGGATGTATCATGGGACATAAGCAAGTCACTTATGGCATTGAGGCACAACCGTATGGCTCGAATGCCCCAAACGAAAGGAAAGTGTGAAGTGACGAGATAAAGAGACTCACAATTCCGGATGTCCAAGCTGCCAGCATCCCACTCCTGCACTTGCCACCGCCAGCGCCACGCTCGCACTCGTAAAGATACTGCCAGCCCAGGCACACCACCCTGTCACGTAGCTCACTCCCTTGCCCCAGTCTCTTCGCTTCCACCCTTCACCAGCACCACCACCCCCCGAGCTCAACTCACTAGCCCAGAAGTACTGCCCGCCCGCATTTGGATATGCACTCGCTAGCTCAGAAAGTGAGATGCCGACACATAAACTAATCAAGAATATGAGGATGATGCCGTAGATCAGCAAAACTGGCCCACCCGAGTTTATGCCTGTGATTAGAGCGACGCTGATGGCGAACCAGCTGTTGGTGAGGGAGAAGCCAAGGCCGAGAACGGAAAGGATGGTGTGTGAGCGGGGGAGGGCGGGGGTGTAGCCCATTGTTGCGAGAGCCAGAGCGTCGGCGTCGATGGTGGTGGACATTGTGGGAGAGGTGAGAGGTTCGGAGGTGGTGTGATTGAGGGTGAGGGCGGGTTTCTCTTTGACGTCCATGGTAGCTGATCGGCGATATATGCTGAGTAGAACAGGAAAAAGTGGTGCAACAGATGGAGAGAGTTATCTGGGCTGGAGTTGTAGGGTCGCAGCTGCTGTGTTTAAAAGGATAGGCTTGTTGCCAAATTGAAGAGAATCATGATAAGAGAGGGCGAGCTTGGCTCCTGAAATACGAAGATGAAGTTCAAGTGAAGGGTAGCAAGATATACCGAATTTGTACAACCCTGGTAGGCGAGAGCATAGTGGAGCACCCTTTGGCTGCACAATGCTGACATCGCCGATGACATGCTGGACGTTCAACGAAGAGTCGCTGCCAAGTGACGAAGGATCTATCTGGACCAAGCTTAAGCTCGTGGCATCCTTAAGCGCTACATCCTTGCAATGCATTGGATCTTCGCGAGGCTTATGCAGGTGATGCAGCGATAAGATGGAGCGAATGGCAAACTGCAAATTCCAACGACGGAGCGATATGGAGATGCACTAACCGTTGGCACACTCTTCGATCGTGGCTCTTGTCTATTCTTGTTGCTAGTAATAGGGCACGTCTGTAAGCTCTACAACTGGAACTACCTTACGCCTAAAGGTGAGCAGATCGGCTGTGCAGCGACCAGGGAGTTCTATGCTTCGCCGGACCTTCTGGACCTTCGAGTGGCCATGCAGGAGTAATTGCTTTTTTAGACGAGTGATGTGGATTAGGAATCCTGCCAGAAGGTGGGGTTGATAACCTTCGGCATATGCAGGTATCCGTGTCTGACTGATGGGGCAAGATCTACGTTCAAGTACTTTAATGATGGAGATGGGTAGTATACTACCAAGCCCTGTGGGCTAACACGTAGTTTTGGATCCAAGATGCGCAGGAGATCATCTTCCATTTTCGAAGGCCCCAAATCTTGGGTTTGCGAGAAGTAGCATTAGTACTCGTTAGTCGAGATATATCTTTTCATAAAGAAATCTATGGAGTTGGTCCTTCTACCTCACGTTTAATGCATCATCTAATCCGCCCATAACGCCCGGAATATCTCATACGTGCGTGTCTTCTTGACGATAACCTTCTACCGAACGCCGGCGCGATGGAAAGAGCCCTATACATGCATACATGTCGTAGGGTGAAGCCACACCGTTAAGCTTCGTCATCCGAATTAGGTGGCTGAGGAGTACCCTAACGCAATAGTGTCAGCAACCGCGCGCGAGTTGCAGTCCCTGGCCGGAGCTTACCTTAGGGCTGTTAAGCCACTCAATATACCTCAGTCGTCTCCTGACTTCTCTCTCCTTCACCTGCGCTCGCGTCATCTTCTTTTTCTTCTTCGACTTGAACTTCATATCTCCGTCTTCCGCACCGGAGTTGACTGCTGAGGCTGTTGCGCTCGACACGGCACTGCTGCTCACGGCACTGCTGCCCGGTCGACTGTCCTCGAAGCGATCTAACGATACAGCCAAATGGCCTTTGTGTGTCACTCGCCCGTCGGCAACGTGCCACTGCTCTGGGCATAGTGCGCCCACAAATTCTTCGTTGTGGGAGATCATAACAACACCGCCCTTATATTCTTGGATGGCCACGGCGAGACCACCGAGCGAGTCTCGATCCAGAAAATTGGTTGGTTCATCAAGAACAAGAAGATGAGGATTATTCCACAGGGCACCCGCCAGCACAACTTTGACTTTCTGGCCGCCTGAGAGGCCGGAGATCTCGTTGTGATTGGCGATTTCCTCATCGAGACCAAGATCTAAGAAGTGCTTGGAGATGACTGACGGCTGAAGTTCTCGGAAGCCAAGGCCTTCTCTGGAAGCTTCGTGATCGTCGAATTCTTGCACGAGCTTGTCAAAACCGAGTTCGAGCAATGTCTCCCGCGAAATCTGATTGTTGTGCTTAGGTAGCATGTTCATCCATTTACTGTATGCGATTAGCATACACCTCTCAAGATACTGAGAGCCACTTACACTTCGTATTGGAAAGACTTCTTGTACTTCTGTCTTCCCATCAAGTTTTCAATCCGTCGACCGCCTTTGCCGTCTCCGAGATCCACCATCTTCTCCATCTGCGCTTTGTCTTCGGGCGTGAGCACACGTGTCTGCTTCATCAGCACTTCCCGGTCGTCGCCGTTCGCATACCGCCATTGGAGGTACTGATTTGGCGTCTTCTCCATGTGCATTTCGACGTGCTCGAGCGCGTGTTGTTTGATATACCCAATACGAAGATTTGGGTGCTTCTCTACTCTCCCTTCTTGGGGTATTGTCTCACCAGTCAGCAGCTTGATCAGGGTAGACTTGCCGGCTCCATTGGCGCCGATAATTGCCGTTCGAGAGGAGAGAGTCAGTGCACATGTAACATCCTTCAGCGACGGTTTCGAGGCTCCAGGATAGGTATAGGTACAATTCGTCATGCGTATAATAGCTCGGGTCGCGGACTTGACACCGGTGAGTAATCCTGGACTTGGGAATTTGAATTTAGCGTTCGAATTTGAGAGAGTGTAGTAGCTGCTGGCCTCGGGCTTCTCCTTCACGAAGCTGCATTATTTGTCAGCAGTGGTCACTGCATTCTCCGGAGATCTGACTTACGCTGCAAGATTACCAGGATAACAAACAAGCTTCTTCAGTTCATAGTGGTAAATATCCGTGCAGACAGCGTCAAGAAAGCCTGAGTCGTGGCTCACGATGAGACTCGTAATCTCGGTATGACTCTTCAGGTACTCCTCGAGCCACTTGACATTGCCAACATCGAGATGGTTAGTCGGTTCGTCCAGTAGCAGAACATCAGCACCCATTAGCATCGCACGGGCCAAGGCAAGCTTCATCTTCCAACCGCCAGACAACGAACCAACTTTCTCCTCTTGTCGGCCTCCTGGACCAGCGGTGAAGCCGACTTCGCTGAGAACTTCCGAAATACGGTCCCTTCCAGATGCGGCAAGCTCAGGGTCTTTGGAGATAAACTCTAGAATGCTGAGATCGGCATCTTCGCCTTGATTATGCTCGACGAAGCATGTTTTCAGCTCGTCCTTACTAGGAAAGCCTTCGAGTTTGCCTTCGGCAATGCTTCGCATAAGCGTAGATTTCCCTGCGCCGTTTCGTCCACACAACCCGTAACGGTGGCCTTTGTGTAGTGTAATGTTGGTATGCGAGAGAAGAAGCATACCACCATATGCCAGCGAGAAATCTGTATTCACAATCTCGACTTCCCCAGAGTCTACTTTGATAGGCTGGCCATATTTGCGGTGGTCTTCTTCAACGAAATGCTGTTGCAGAGCGCTGGCGACCGCATCTGATGTGTCCTCCTTGAGCAGCTGCTTCAGATAGCGCCCAGAACATAGGCTGACCCGCGAGATCTCGCGCAAGTTGACGTCTTCCTTAACCATTTCGGAGATGTATTCTCTTGTCAGAGTCCACACTGGACCATCACCGGGTTGGCCAGTCAAGCCTCCATGCAATTTGATCTCCTGATCGAGTACTCGCTCGACGTCTTCTGCTGTCGTAGGAGCAATTCGGCCACTGGCAAGATTACCATCGTCATCTCCCATTGCTTTCTTGATAACATCGAGCGAATTCGTTGCGAGATCACGGACCTCCGGTAGGGAAGCCCGATCTTTGACGCCCTGAACACCTGGCTTCAATTTTGGGAGGAAAGTTCGCGCTTCCACAGGATCGTGTACAAGCTTCGTCAAGTTCTCGACGACTACCACGGTTTGTCTTAGTACTTCTTGTGAGGTTGTAGGCGTGTTGAGAGATCGTTCAAGCAGAGGTGTCAGTAGTGCAAGGACTGGAGCAGTCACGATGGCGACGAATGTAGTCTGAGATAGCGCATGAATCGCCTTTTGCAGCGGTTCCGTCGATGGCTTCTCCATAGTCTTGATTAGGAGAGGTATTCGCGGTGCAACATCGTCGTTCGACAGGAGGGTTGTGAGAGAAGTCATTGTCTTCAAAGCTTGTTTGCCGACCTGCTCTCCGTCAGCTGTGCGCACTCAATCCCAATCACAACAGGCGTACCTCGACCTTCAGGTCATGCATGCCAGCTTCGACTACAGGTATCAGACCCGCCAGCCTCTTTCCCATAGATTCCCTCAGAAGATCTTTCTGTCGCTCCTCTTCTTTTGAACCCATGCCCATCTTCGCTTTGTCGGCCATCCTTCCAATGAATTCGAATGCGCCGACTGTGCCTTGCCATTTACCCGACCTTTTCCCCAAGTATCGCTGAAGCGCAGGTAAAAGCGCCGCGACCATGCTTTCCGGGCTCAAATTCGTGAATAACGCTTCGAGAGCATACTGCGCCGACTCCCTAACCTGCGTTCCCTTGTCCGCCAGCGCGTCCAAAGCCAGCGCAATAACGGCGCCATCTTGAATCATGAAGACCACTTCGCTTATAGGCTGCGCAGGTGGAAACCGCTCGAAAAGGGCACCCAAAAGGTTCATCGCGCTTTCACGCTTCGCTCCAATCTTCTTGTCTGTGGCGCCCTTCTTAATCGCATCGAGTATACCGTAGACGGAAAGACCCCATACGCCGATCGAGTTCAAGAGTAAATTGCAGAGCGCGTACGCAGCATCCACGGATGCTTGTGATGTTTTGGCTGAGAATATGGTATCGAGGAGCGAGGAAACCTCCTCTTGGGTAGGAGGGACATCCGAGGGCACAGCGGATTTGGCAAGCATTGCGGGGACCGTTGGAGGCGAGATCTGGTGGGGCATCCTCTGGGGGACGGGGGGGTGGTCCTCGAGGCTCCCAGGTTAGTGGAGAAGATTTGTCGCAGTTTGTCGTGCGTTCTCGAATGTTAGATGCTTGGGTGATGTATTCTTACTTCCAAGTAGAGCGCCGAGCTATGCGGATCGACCTGGGTGTTATGGGTCACGAGAGTCGGTCGCGAGGAGTGGAATTGAATTTGACGGTGTAGAAGGAAGTCCAGCAGCCTTCTGAACGTGCGCGAGTGAAGGAGAAAATGATAGGAAAGTTCTCACTCAATTTAGCCTTCCAACAATAATATTAGCGGGTGCGTCAGCGACAAAGACGCCAAGACAGTTCAGCCCTACAACGCTCGCTCAAGAATACACTAGCCCAATGCAGTGGTGCAGATTTCTTGGCAGTCGTCAGGCGAACGTATTCACGAGTTTTCGATGGGCTGGACAATCAATGGAGACCTAGAGGCATTAAGGCATACCATCGAACGACATGGCTTGCTCGATCCACGAAAAGGTTGTGGAGAAGACAATGAGTATGTCTTTCTTTCGAAGGACCCCCAAGCAAAGACAATGATGGCGCCAAAATCGGCCTCGTAGGGGAAATGTTCACGACTGAGAATAATGTCGTCGTCATGAGGTCTGATAATGTTGCCGGCTTATTGCCTAGCTGGATATACCCTTTGTCGTAACAGGCTACATGCTCAGATAGTGGCTTCACACCAGCAGCATCGAAGACTCACTGAAGGTGGAGCAGACATCGAGAGCGAGATGACCAGCATTGAACAGGGCTTAAGTTGCGAGTTCTAAGGCTTGCCATCGAGCAACCATATTTGAACATCCGTCCTAACAGGTCTCCGAGTTTCGATAGCTTGGCTTCCTCAGTCGTGGATATCGACGTTTACGAGCTCCATTGGCGGCTTTCAAGCTATGTGCAGCTTCTTGCGGGCAATGTGCAATCAAATTTATTGACAGAAGATGGAATTTTATCCATTATCAACCCTGTTCTAAAAAGGGGTGAGAGTTGCATTGGCCATGGTAATGGATATCAATCCACAGTATATTGCCATCAGAAAGGTTATCTCAATAACCTATTGCTGATTTTTGAAATTACTAAATCTACTGTTACTAGCTGTATATTGTTTAATAACAAGATCTAAAGAAGACCCGGGTATGTGCTAACTGTTGTTCATACCCTTCATTGTGCTTTCCAGCACTTCTGTGAAACTACATTACCAAGCCTCACGTACGCACAGGTTGCTTTCGCATAAGGATGGAAGATGTGGCTTTGCTCCGGGCACTAGGCTGCTGATACTGTCAAAGCAGGGCCAAGGCTAACGTCCACTCCGGGTCATCGCCGAAACCAATCCTACCAATCGCCCAGCGCCAGCATGCCTCACAACACAGAGGAGGGAGTCAGGACCTCTCTCGCAATTGTGAAGCGGCCATCTCTGACATCCGTACAGCGACCCTGTTTGTACTCTGTTCAGCTCAGACCAAGTCTGTCTCTCGTTGACAGCTAATACCCAGCTGGCATATGCGCTTGCTGGAGAGATAATGGACAGCACTCTGGGTCGGAATCGAAGCTTCGCACCATTTATTCTATTTTAAAGACTCTGATCTACGCCACTACCTTATTGCAGCGATATTCCCATAAAGATGAGCATCACCTTTTACACGTACTGTCACAATTACGCCTAACGCAATTGTAGCAAAACTCGGTGCGGCATTGCGTGCAAGTCATATGAAGACACCCACTGTCCCGCTCGATCAAGTGACCGCAACCGGGACATCGCTTCCAACCCAATTCGCTTCCGAGCGCCTTTACTCGCTGTGTGTCCTGGTCTTGACTGCAGAGCTTACCGGGATGGGCTTCGGATCGGCAATGACGACAAGTCAGCGTGCCACAGCTGTTACAAGCCCCGTTGTCTCCACGGAAATTACTTGTCGGTAGGAAGGCGGCACAACCCCTTGAACTGCAGTAGAAAGGGTTCGAAGATGATAGTTCGAGCTCCAACGTCTGATACTCGCGGACGAAGCGAGGTCCAAGCTCGCGTGCCAGGGCATCGATGGGCACAATGCGTTTGCAACACATGAAGATCCTCTTTGGTTTCGAGCTGAAAGCTGAACGAAAGCCATCTGCGGTCAAGATCAGTATATGCGGTAGTATATGATATTGTTGAGATGTGAGTGGTCTTACCTAATAGGCACCCTCGGCAATACGTATGTCTACATCGTAGGAAAAGCATTTGGTGTTTCTGGAATTGGTCGTTGCATACAACACATTCGTTGAGGTTTTGCTGCCGGATTCTCTCCGTTTCGGCATGAGCAATTTCAGCCATTCTCTCTTGCATTTCACCTTCCTGCTCTTTTTGGAGTACATCTTCCAGCTCCAATAGGAGCCTTTCTTGTGCAGCTCTGTCCTCGATCTCTATAAGAACTTGCAGTCGTCGGGCTTCAGCTAGTGCATTCATGTCCTGAGCCACCATCATGTCCTGCCATCTCTGAGCATCGAGCCGCCACCCCTTATCTCTTGTAATTCCTCGCTGTTCCTTCAGTTCGAGTCGTCGAGCATAGGCATTATCTCCATACTCGCTCTGTTGCGATGGGGCTGGGGGCCGGGTACTGAGATAAATCGTGCGATTGATGTCCGGGTCTGTCGAATCTTCACTACCATTGATCGTTTTTGCGAGTCTAAGTGCAAGCGCATGATCATCCCAGAACCTGGGTGGAGCGGCCGTGTTATAGTCTTCGGAATTATCGCCTGCTTGCTGCCAATTCGAAGGCCCAGCAATGCCGGTATGATGCCCGTCTTCTAACACTTGTTCCTTCCATGCATTCAACTCGCCGTGGAGCCTCTGTGCAAGCTCGCGATCATGGTCTACCACAGATGACTCAGCCTGCAGTCGCATCGCAAGCTCTCTGTCAGACGTGGCCATCTGGAGGCTATTACTCAAGACTTCATTGGGCTCGATCGCTGTCTGTCGATTCGCCCTTGTTGGGCTTTGCTTCGTTGGCAGCTCCGTCTGTCCTTGTTGCAGTAACCCTTGCGACTCCGATTGCGGACGCAGAAAAGTAGCATAATCTTGGCTTGAGCCTTCTGCTAGACTCATGGCCAACATTAGGTCCATGGCTTGAGATTTGTCATCATCATCCTCGAAAGTGACGATTTCTGCGTCGCTCATCCATCGCTCAGCGATATCAAGGCCCAGTCGCTCTTGTCTAAATAGTCGTTCCAAAGCTATGGCCTGCCGCATACTTGCGTCTTCAATATGGTCTTCTTGATCATTTTGTGGATGGATCGCTGAGGCCTGCAAGCTTGGGATACTCGCAGTGTCTTCTATATTTTCGGAGACTCCTTTGCCAACCTCATAGGAAGAGCACCGCTTTGGGGTCATCCATGACGTGCATTTGCTCGCCACATGGAAGATTCTCCCAGTGTATCGACTCAAGATTGCTGTGGCACTGAGCCCCTCTGTTTCTCTACCGAAATCTTTGGCCTTCGACAGGCTCTTACCCTCTAGTACACGACCGGATGAGCCCCGGAGTTTAGTGGAAGATTCCGTCTCAATGTTTTGCCTAGAGCCTTGCGAGGTCGGAAAAGATGCTTCGGCATCAAAGGGCAGGCGTACCTGGTCGACCGAGCTTGTTTGGCGCTTGATCAGGCCAAGTTCTTCAGATATGACCTTTCCCCTACTTGGATTCGATGGCCCGGCTTCGAAACCAGTCTCTCGCAATGCATGGGAGCCAGTGAAGGGGTCCCAAATAGCGCCCTCGTCTCCAGTGACAACGGTGCCAGGTAGTTCTGCGGCCCGATGTCGACATTTAGCGGTTTCGATTCTCTGCCTGTGAGCTCATTCAGACACGATTCCAAAGATGCACTATGGCCATGGATCGATGTCAAATTATTCTTCATTACGTGCTCTCCGTTCTCATGGATGTGTTCCCATCGGTCACCAAGTTCTCTCAACTTTCGATCCAGTTTGGCTTGCCGCTCGTCGTCAAGCTCCGTTGAAGGCAATTTCCCCTTTTTAACAGCGCCCCTTTGCCTTTCGTCAGTGGCAAGAAGTTGATTGCTGTAGCTAACAATGTAGTCCAGTAAGACTTCTTTCCGGTCGTCCATGTCCAGAAATTTAGGAGCGTGCAGATGGAGGCCCGGAAGGTCCGTGTCGTTGAAATACTCGAGTCGCCCGCTTGCAAGCAGTACCTAATCGGAGGTTCCCCCCTATATTTCGGCAAGCGCTACATTAGGTTATCGTAATCGCTTCCTGATCCGGTCTGGCCGCTTCTCCTCATTTGTTCAAATCTGCGGCGCTCGACCCCATATTAATTGATTGGTACGGAGCTCGACAACATAAGTCCTGGTCGTGCCAAGACTTGGTAATAGGGGACCTCCAGGGGCTACGGGGTGGAAGGTGCCCCAGAATTCGCAGCCCGAGTCGCCTGGGCAGCAATCTAAAGACGGTCCTTCGGGCGACCTCCAATTAATGACACTAGTGGCGCTACTAGCGTCGTCCAGGACTTATGGTGTAGAGCTCCGTAGGCTTCGCCATCAGGAGCGAGCTGCCAGTGAACCGGATTCCCCTGACCTTGCGAGATTACTCTACGGATATTGGCTCATCTAAAATGAGGCTCGTAACTTTTGCGTATGCACATGAGTGCGCCTCACTTCATGCATGCAACACGGCAAGAACGAGAAGTGCACGGGGGCTACGTGCATGAGAGCCTGCATGGTGCATGGGACTAATGCGACATGCACTTGACATGTAATCGGCGGGTTGATAACTAGATTCGTCCCTCACCGCCTCCGAGGTACGAGGCGTTGAGAGACGAGATTCAGGTTACTAACCCGCGATTACGAAGGCTCGCGAGGCTGTCCTTCATACTACCTTCTTTGAGATCCGCCGCGTCAGAGCCGGCAACATGGAACAAAAGCGAGATATTTGATAATCTGATTGTCTCAGACGAACCATTACTCTTGTCAAAGCAGTGCTAAAAAACTTGGCGTCCGTGTCACGAAACGAATCGCCTTTCGTGCTGCCAGACACCTGCCGGAAATACCCCAATATCTTCTATCCGGCTTCATAATTGGAGCTGAATTCTTCCATTACGACCTTCGCAGGACCACAAAGCCCTACTTCCATTGCACAAGAGATGGAACACTTGCCCTTCCCTGTTGATTCCCCTCACCAGAGCTTAAGGGCTCGCTGTTACATTCCAGCCACCGACGTCGTAGATTGCACCTGCGCTAGCCAGAACGCAATTTTCTTTTTCCAGCGGTGGGCATCGCATGCACCTGTCCCAAAGTTGAGTGGGCGAGATCTCAGAGAAACAGCTTGTGAGGTCCAACGTTGGCTTTTTTTTGGCTTGATATCGTGGTCCATAAGTCGGCATGTTAGGGCTGGAGAATTCAGCCGGGAGCAGGTTATTGACTCCACCAACCTGCCTGAGATTCTGCGGATAAACCGGGACCAGATCCAGATAAAAGAAAGATTTGAAGGTATTCTTCGATCTACAGAGCGAGAACTTCGTACATTCGAAACGGCCATCGACCGGTCACGAACAGAGACCTTGGTTCTTCATGAGGTCCAATGCGTCATTCTCTCGATTCGAGTTCTAACCGATTCATTATGGCGGACGCGAAGGAATTCTCCAGAGTATGCAGCACCGGAACATATGAGACATCATGAGAATTATGAAAACCCTTATTCTTCGCCGGGAACCGATTGCGACATTCTGCGTCAGAGAATGCGGGTGGAAGATGGCTGGTGCAAAGCAATGGTGGGCCGTATTCTTACGCAATGTACGGCTTCAACCGCCTATTATCTCTCCTCCATTCGTCGAGCAGGAGGAGGTGGTGATATCGCATTGCACACGGACTGTTCCGCTGTGGAGTGCCGACTTAATGTAGACGGAAACATATACCGGCAAAGCCATTGCACCACATGCCGCGATACAAGCTGCAGAATGGTGGAAGCACCCTTGGAAAGGGTGCTGGATATCATCAACCAAGGTGGGTTCCCAGTGGTGAAGATGGTCGGCGAGAGTCTCGAGGTTCGCAAAGCCGAGTTCAAAATGGACTATACTGCCATCACTCACGTGTGGTCAGGCGGGCTTGGGAATCCAGAAAGAAACGCTATGTGGCTGTGCCAGCTCAAAGAGATCATGACTCTTCCACGGTTAAGCCGGGAAGGAATCGATTCGCACAATGCGCCGCACGGTCCGGAGACAATATTGCCAAGAGTTTGGGATGTTGCCATGGATCCTTCACAACTGCAACGCAAGCGTCCTATGGAGTGGTTTTGGATCGATACGCTGTGCGTTCCTAGGACTGCCAACCAGAACGATAACGCCCATCGAAAAGTGGTTGAGGAGAGGAGGCAGGACTCCATAAATCGCATGACTCAAACTTACGCTGCCGCTAGTTCAGTAATTTTACTAGATACCGAGGTGCAGAGATTCCCTTTTCAAACATCTTCGAACCGCGGCGATTACGGCAACGATATGTTAGCAGCATTTGCAAGAACGTTCTGCTCCGGATGGATGATGCGGTGCTGGACCTACCAGGAAGCCGCTATGGCATCTGAATTGCTTGTCCAACATAGAGACGTTCCGTTCGTTCTTAGCATCGCTCGTGCGAAGTTGATGCAAAAAAACCAAGAGCTGCTACGCGAAGGCACTTATGAACAAATCGACGACATGATGGATGAGTTGTCTGTCTGGTTCTCTCGACTGCCAGGGACACGGGATAATTCACGATTCAAGGCTCGCCAAACCATTGCGCAAGCCAGCCCTGAAATCTTTAGACGAATCTGGAACGACCTAGGTGCAAGGACGACCGGTAGGCCGAAAGACAGGCTCCAGATATTCGCCCTGTTGGTGGATCTAGCCCCAACCGACTTGCTGGAACTACCTGTCAATACTCGACTGAAAGCCATCCTGAAAGCGCAACCATCGTTGCCCCTGGCTTTACTTTTCCAAAGGCCCCTGACAGTTGAGCAGCTTTTGGAGGATGAAGCTTCCTCGGAGGACCAAGCCTATCCTCTGCCGACGAAAGTTCGAAGTGAAGCTCTGCCTCACCAATTAGGCTGGATGAAGCGTGACGAAAACGGATCACCACATTTGTACTTTGACACAGAATTGATCGATGAAGGGAGAACCCAACCATCTCTGTTTCTATTAGGAAGCCTGACATTCGAAGGCGACATGACGCACAAGGTTTACGACAGGGTTTCGGACTGTGACTTCAACATCTGTTTTGGGTCAATCGAGGACTGCTTGCTTGTGTCTAGCAGCGACCGGGTATTCTTGATGGTCAGCTCTGAATTGCGGCGGGAGGACGCGCTCGCAATAGCCTTCCGCGAGGTTCCGGGTATTATCCTGTGTCAGACGAATAATGAAGATCACGTCCTTAGAAGACCCGGCCGCCCGAATCACATTCAACGTTTTCGACGCATTTGTTCGGTGCTCTGTGATTCTTTGGTGGAATCTACCGGCCACCAATCTACTCGTCGTCTGGAAGCAGTCCGCCAACATTGGAAGGGTGACTGGGAATATCAGATCTATTGTGGTATGGCATCTGCCCGACCTGCATAAGTGAAGACTAATCCATTTTGCAAAAGACTTGTCACGGGTTGATGATCTACCCAGTCACCGAATCACAGGCTTCGCACACACGTGGGATTCATTATTCGTCCTGTCAGCTTCCAAGACGCCTCTGTTGCTGGCTTACTACTTGATATTTCTAGGACTGACTGCACCTGCGGCTTTTACTCATGGTCCAGGCACATTTTCACCTGGTTTCTTCGCTCTTATCGCAACGTTTTTCGTTTTGAGGGTAATGGTCTTTACCTGGAACAGCTTCACCTTGGGACCCAAAGCCGATGCGATAGTATACAACGACTGGGTCAATCGTCTCTTCAAGCGAGACAAGGCGCCTCCCACCTTCGATAGGGGACGTCATCATACTGGCGTCTACATCCATATGACACTGGGATACACCCTTGTTTTCGGTGGGTTCTGTACCCTTTTCGTTGTTCTTGGAGGCGCCTTCTTCCATAATCGAAATGCAAGGTGGCTTATCCCTCTTGGCGTAGCTGGCATAGTCGAGCTGGTACTAAGATACTTGGCTGAGGTCTTCTCCGCCCGTTCAACGGTTCTGCGCAACATCATCTTCCCAGATGTCACACTGGAGGGTGAGCCGGTCTATCCAGGGCTGTATGAAAACCATTTCGCAGAATCAAGATTTACACGTTGGCTACGGAGGCTACGTGGCCAGGCTTCATAAAACCTAAGGGATTGGTAGAAGTTACAGCTCAAGGGCCAACAGACCCTGCTTTTTGCGCTGAATCCTTAATACCCTATGACTTGACACATCAAACCAAGTCTGAGCCTCTCGCTCCGCTGCGACCAAGTAATCCAAGGCCGTTCGAAACGCATTTCGATCCATCCCTTCATTGAACTGTACAGTTGGCCAATGCTCATGCGGCCAACGCAGTACTCCCACGCTCGCCAACTGGCAATCCGCCAATCCCTCCAGCGCCGCAAATCGAGTTTTGGCCCTGTCATAGTCCCGATGGGCTTCAGCTCGATTCAGAGCTTCTTGATACGCAATACTAGATTCGGTAAACAGCGTCTGCTGAAGCAGGTCATCGGCCACGTTTGTCAGCGTCCAGAGCACATTGCGGGCATCCGATCCGTAATATGTCTCTTGGGCGCGGAGCAGTGCCCTCCGTGTCTCGATCCTCTCCCCATCAACTCGCATATAATATAGACAGTCGCAGAGCCGTTCCTCGAGATAGAGGGTTTTCCAATCACCCCTGCTCAGGCAGCGGACGAGCTCGTCTCTGGCGATGCGCATGCAGCGAAGGACCACGTCGGTTACTGCGTCGGGAGACTGCACCAGGGCGTCAAACAGGAGCGCCCAGGGGTGTGATATGGGCCGAGTCGCGGTCAGCTCTCTCAGATGACGAAGCAGCATCCCTTGAATGTCTTTCGCACGCTGCCTTTCCAGGGTGCAGATTACAACCATGATGAGAGCTAAATTCATTGGGCAAGGGTCACGGAAGGCGTACGCCAAGGTATCGAAAGCCTTGTTCATGTTCGCAAACGCCTTCTCGTTGTTTATATTGACGAACGCAAGACCGTCTTGCATCTGTTGGGCAAATATCGCATGCTTAGTCTCGCGATGCACTCGAGGTTCTCTGTGCTTTAGGGAGTCTGCGGAACCTGCATAAGAGATACAATAATTCTGCATATTGGATAATGCTTGATCGTAATTGGATTGATTAGGGTCCTGGATAAATGTCCAGGGACTTGTGTCCACCCAGTTTCTGTCTGAGTCTGGGAATTGCCAATCGCCATCCTGTATACTCGCATCTAAGGATGCACGAGGAACGAGATCTAGAAAGGGACTCGTACTCCAGAGCTGATTGAGCCCCCTGTGTGCCGTGGTGTAGTTGTATACTAGGGGATTCTCTTGCCGAAGAAGTGACTGGACTCCCAAAGGGCCATTCGTATCCTCTTGAACGCTGTCCCGTACCACGTTTCTACCGATGGCTAAAACAGTATTTTCAGTGCCGTTCCCAATGAAATCACGATCCATGGGTTCAATAGGGTTCGTCGCGGCCATATTTTTAGCATGCTTTTTGTTCTTTCGATTGAGCTGCCACTTATCGAGTCGGGTCCTTATCATGCGTTCCCTGTATCGCGGCCATCAGCCTGGATGTTAGCGGCAATGTCAGTTCACTTACCGAACATAGAAACCCTGAGGATTTAAGCGTCTGTTCAATTCGTTCTCTACCATCCGTAATGGTTTGCCTTCTTTTAGATACAATCTCTCAATGTCCGGTCGCAGCGAATCCCAACCCTCTGTCGGAAGCTCCGCGTACTGCGGCATTACAAAGTACGGATCGTAAGATCGACGTCAACTTTGCGAGGTTCAGCGTTCATACAATACGCTAGTGAACGCTCCTGAAAGATGTTCGTGCCATGGAGGCTATCCCTGGAAGCTATTGTCTGTAGAACGCTTTCCTGAATGCTGGGGTCAGCAAACACAGTGAAAACTCGTACTTAGGGTGCGGCACCAAGTCATAGCTTTCAACACATCAATCACTGAGCCCAATGACACACGCAGATCAGTGGTGGTGCAAGACAAACTCTAGCGCCGAAGCGATCACTACTGTAAAGTACTATGAGGTATCGTATTCCTGGGATGAATCTGCCGAGGCCCTAAAAAGGACCATGCAGGTGCCTTATCTAGTGGCTTCCGGGTGCTTGCGTCCAAAAGTGACCGTGCATGACTTACTTTCTGAGGGACCTGGCTGATCTAACCCGATTGGTATTCAGCCCGAGGTACAGCCGGGCGGGGGCACCCGTCCGGGAGTAGACTTTCGCGCATATCCTTCGGGGTGGGACGCTTAATTGAACACACTACCACTACCACTACCACTACCACTGACCGTGCATGAGAGTTAGCCGTTAGCCGACGCTGCACGAGGTTCTTGGTCCGACGCGGCATCAGGAACTAAAAATGACGCCGCATACTTCCACATGGATGGGCTCCCATCATCATCGGTCGAAGACGCCGAAAAGGTAGAGCAGTGGCGCACTGAAGATGGTTTCAGGCGGGGGAATCAAAACATCCGTTCAGTCTCACGCAGCAACCAACGCGCCATCATGCGAACGGTGCCTCGCTGCATCGACTTCACGTGGGCTCGATCCAGCATGGCTTGTTCTTACCTAGATTCATCACTGCCCTGTACCGCTTGAGAGCCTAAAATTGACAGTGCATCAAGGCCCGAAAGAGGCGATGAATCAGCCCCAAGGAATGACCCGACCGTAATCGCGATTCCAATGCTGTGGGAGTTCCGCTTAGCAGCTGAGCAAACACTCGCATGGCGAGGAGATGAGATGATGTATGTCCGGATAGCACAAAGAACCTGTTCCCGCCTCTGGGACGATTGTTCCACTCCCTAGGCTCACTTGCAACGAGAGACTGATTGACTTAGTACGCATGTCACTACTCTTGATCGACACATACCCCGGCTACCACTCTCACACCTTAATTTATTCGAGCAGAACGCCGATTCGCCTACCAAAGAAAGCCATGTAAAAGCGTTCCGACTACAACCCTCAAGCATACTCCCAACTCTCAACAATCGGCGAATCTTCCAACATATTCCGAAGCATTGACCCCGAGTCGTAGCATCGGATCCCTTGGTCGTAGGCCTAAAGTTGACGGTGCATGAGACCCGAAGTCGGGTAGTACCGAAATTCCCGTAAACAAGCTAAATGCTAGGAATGAGGCATGCCTGCTCTGGACCAGCAGTCTGTTGATGGTGGAGAAGCTGATTACTGGCCTGAAGTGTCCCCTTGGCGGTTGGTAACATCTCTTGTGTGTTGTTGGGCTTCTGCGGCCTGTGCTGCAGCGCCATGCTCTTTTTCGTCTGCTGCATGGCCCTCGTTTCGACAAGGCGATGTCAAAGCTGAGGATGTATAAAAGCATCAGGGCGGGCCATGAGGCTTTGATCATTATTAACATTGCAGTGAGGCCCCAAAGCAGGCCCTGGAGTACGCTATACGAAGGAGTCATTCTTCTCTCTGACAATATACTCAAGATCGACCATCCACAACCCATCCAAAGCTGACGAAAAGCGGTTTCTGCCAACATGTCTGGTCCAGGCGGTTCTATCACGCTTGTGGGCAAAAGCTACTTCCTCTGTGCGAAGGGGCGAAACCTTGCGTAGGAAATCCCCCCTTCCGATTCCCCAAACCATTCTAGACTACGGCTGGACAGCTTTGACGATATCGCAGCGGCACTACCGACCCAGCCTTTCGGAACGCTCTTCAACATGGCCCCAATGTGCATCACATGTACCTAGCAATGGCTGACGACGACTCATACTACATTCACTACCACGACAACGCAGGAAAATGCTACGACTGTAGGTATCCTCATCTCCCCGACGGTTCTCCAGAATAGCGAGTTTGTCCCCGTCTCACACCGCTACAGCAGGATCCCTCGAGAGATCCTACCCCGATCTCGACGAACACCTTGACGGACGCGGTGTCGAGTGCCCTCACTGCGTCTCCCTGAGCCCCTCGGGCTACTACTTCATGCGCACGGCTTGGGGCCGCGCCTGGAAGCTGCCGGACGGCCTCGAGGACTCGCTCGGCCCAGGCGAGGAATTCGCGGATGTCTGGTTCGGGATCGACGACTCGTACGTGGCTCAGACGATGGGCGGGAAGCTCCAGTGGAAGCTTCATGGGAATTATGGGTCTTTAGGGCAGACGCTCAAGTATGCGACCAAGGAGATCAAGGCGCTGGGGCTGAACGTTGCGGACGCGAGGTCTTATGTGCTGGTGTGGGAAGATGGGACCTCGCAGTGCAATCCCGGTGCGTGCCGTCTGAGCAAGAGCGATGTGCAGGAGTGGGCGGGTTACCTTTTCTAGTGTTGGGTACCGAGAGAAAAGACTGGGATGTTGTCTACGTCCGCCTTCATAGACATCTACACCAGCCCCGGAACTATTCTGCCATGCGGTGGCAGGGTGCACTTCTCGGGGGTCCTTGAACGAAATACATGTTCACTGCCTTCCCCAACCATCTATCCGATCCTTCATCGAGTGAGACTTATGCTTTGACGGTTTGCCTTTTTAGCCATAGGCTTCTATTGGTCGTTCAGCCAATCGTAGCTTGGGGAACACGTTGCTTCAAGAGAAATATGTACTACTTCGTGCCACTGCATGGAATTCTTGCACCCGCAGAGAACGCTGAATCGTTGTCAGTCCATATGGTTGACTCTCTCACTGTGCTTGCACGTAGCATTGAAGATATGTTCCGCAATTCGGTTCTTCGAACCATCTTTCGCTTCGCCAATCGCTGTCAACAATAGCGACTCTCCTAATGCAGCAAGTATGTTCCGGTCCACGATATAGAATGCCCGCGTTGTCAATGCAACAGCTCACAAGCTAAGTGGCAATAGCGTCTTGCGAATGGCGTACATGTGATATACTGGGTTCTACTGGTGGTAGGTTGTCTGGGTCGCTGTTGTCGTTTTCCTTATGCTCTGATCCGTCGCGCTTGGAATTAGCGTTTCCCTCTGGGAGACTGTGCAGACCGTCATTGTCACTGTCGCCATCGTTGAGGTTGAACCCTGTCCAGCCCCGGTGGTGACGTTTGGGCTCACGGTGGCGAGAGTTTGTGTTTCCTTGCCGAGGTTTGATGATTCAACATCGTCTCTGAAACCGCTGTGGGCGCTAACCATGGTGTGAGGGCGGTATGATCGAGTTCCCATAACATTGCTATAGCCCTATATAGGGGCGAAAAGATAGGAAGTCAGACGAAGTTGCTGGGCTGAGGTGCTGAGCTAAATACACCTGTGCCTAGCACTAGCACCGCGACTGCCATCGTTCCACCACCGCAGTGTACTACCATCACCGCAGTTGCCCATAACAACCTCCCCCTGACCGATTTAAGGCTGCTGTCGTGCGGGTCCGGGCGAAGAGCAGGATGTGTTCACCATAGTGAGCGGAGGGACCGCAGACTTTTGTGGATGAAGTGAATGAAAAACTGAGAGGTAGGACGCGAGGTCATCGACCGTTGTAAGAGCATCGAGGATTATTAAGGCCATGATGGTCGTTGTAGAAGACCGAAGCATCACTACCGTGATAACGGGGGACTGTGACCGACTAGGCGTGGAAGTATGATAAAGCCTGAGCGGTAGGAAGGGAAATCGTTAATCAGAGGCGGGAAAGAGATTCCCACCAGTGGTATATTGCTAGGAAGTGTAGAATTGTTAAGGCTATGACGTAGACAACGGTGAGGTGACTTCGCAATAACCAGAGGAGGGATCGGGATCCCACTAGTGGTACATCGCTAGGAAGTCCGTGGTCGGGAAATTGGGTGAAAGACTAGGCATCAGACTCGGGCTGCTTGTATATTACTAAATTATGTTATGTTGCGTCGCCGTATTCGATAATGCTAACGAGGGCTTCGCGAAGCAGTGAGTCTACTTCAGCTATAGAATTGAAGACCGCGTTAGAAAGAATGACATTATCTGTGACGGAATCTTGAACTGTCCTGCAGAGCATTAGACGCTGTTGCATTGCGTACAAACATTGCTCATCGTCACGGTGCGTTTGCCCTTGGTGAGTTTTGGGTTTTAGCAATTTCACAACACTTGCAAATCCTTAACTTTATTTTTTAGATTCCACCCCTCAACTTTTGTCAAGATCGCTCCGGGTCCATTTTATCAACTTTCGCATTTCTTGATTTAATTTATTACAAATCTTACATATTAAACTAGACGCTTGGCGCTTTGTAAAGCTACTGTGCTTGTAAAGTTTAATCAAGAATTGAAGCTGTTGTAGTTGTTGCAAGTTTCAAGTAGTTCAAGCAATTCCTCCTTTCAGTCAATGCAATGAGCAGAGGTGCATACTTTGGGGGCGGATACTGCTGAGACATGTGTTGAAACGCTCATGAAGGGGCAAGAGAGATGCTCAGAAATCTACTTACGGGTTAGGCTCCGTGACCACGGTCTCAAGGAAAGCAAGACCATCTTTGAAGGTCTTGTTGAAGTCGGGGAGGTCAACAAAGACCTTGCTCTTTGGGACTGTGAAAATTAGCCAAACCGAACCACTCTAGCCTAGCATGGCAGTCTCGCTCACTCTTGAAGTAGATAAGGAGCATGTAATCCAACATCTTTTGGCAGGCGGCCACTTGAAGCTTGCCAAGCTTCTGGGTCAACGACCGCTGCATGAGATCCTGATATGACAAGACCGCGCGTTTGCCTTCGTTGACGGTGCTACTACACAACCTCTCAGCGTAGCTCTGTGAACCTGAGACACAGCGCCATGAAGTGACATGTGTAGTTGGCAGCAGGGTGCAGGACGGGGGATCTGAAATGCGGGATGCAAAGCCCGAAGCGCCCCCAGACAACAATGTAGGGTGTAGAGGAGGCCCCGCTTGTACGATGGCTTGTGACAATGTGATATGAAGGAATGTGATGTGAACCAATGTGATGTGAAGGATATTCTAAACTCACCCTCGAGCAATTATCCTCATGAGGCTCATCTGGTCTATTGCCCGATGCAAGTGCTGGAGGGTAAGACCACGACACTGAGTATGCTGGTCAGCCAGCTGGAAACCTGGATAGCACAGGAGTCTGTACCTTTCTATACCGGATGATAGCGTGGTAGTACGTTGACAGAGCTTGTGCGTGTTCCGGTGAAGGGGTAAGGAGATACCACATGTCGACAACTTGTTGCTCGGTTGATAGCTCCACCCAACAGCTTTCAATCTGGTCGGGGTGTGAATTCAGATGCTCTAGAGTGTGCTTGAGAGAAAAAAGAGTCAAGCTCTCTGGTGTAGGGGCAGGAGTCGTGGGGTCATCATGGCCAGCGGAGTCAACAGATTCGGCGGACGCATTGCTGTTACATCTCAGCTATGCACGACAGAGTAACCGAGACAGCCTACTACCTGAGTCTTGTCGAGGACCTTGTTGGGAGCTTCCTCTTCTTGCTGTTGTGGGAGGGACCGTCCATGACGTGATCAGACATTGTCCGCAACCGATGGGTCAACGACTTGTAAGTGTGAAAGCGTGATATCCCGCTACGGTAAGAGAGAAGAGGATGACCGACTGTATGACTGGAGTCAAAGACACGAGCTGCTTGGGGCACGGGGATGTATATGACAATGCCAGAAAGTCAAAGATGAATGGAAGTCCATGGAAGGGATTTGCAGACCATTGACCGAAAGACCCACCAACGAACTTTCGGGTAAGATGCCGGCTGGTGCCTGGGAACCTTGGATCGGGGTCCCCTTCCTTGATCTCTGATGATTGCGATCCCGCTTCGATGATGGAATGAGCGTGATCATCACACAGCGCCACCTCTCGAGGAAGTTCCTTCACAAAGGTGTCGTAACTCGTATAAAGTATAGGTAGGGAGATGATGGCATGGTGCACTTCATAAGTAGGAATGCAGTGTATTCACTGCCTCTTGAACTCCACCTGGTGGGTGTTTGATTGAGTAAGACATATGCTTTGACAGTTTGGCTTTTCAGGCTATGGACTTTCATTGATCATTCAACCCATCGTCGAGTCGTGAACACGTTTTTTCAAAGGAAAGCGAAGGACGGTGCACCAGTTCGTGCCATTGCAGGCACCTAAGAGAACGCTGAATTGCTGTGCGTATAATGAAACTTCTGAGTGAGATAGCATGAGAGGCACCCGTCCGGTACCTTTACGACCTTTCTCTCGATGATTGAATCTACCAGCAAACATAGAGCCCTTACTACCGTTCCTCTTCTTTGGATATTCGCGTATCTTGGGTACTTGACAATACTCTACCTTAAAATCGAACAACTACCTGTTCTCATGTTCCTATGCTGTTCCTACACTGTGGGGTTTCGGATAGCGCCCTGAACTTCAGCTTAGGTCAGCTGGCAGGTGTGGGAGATAGTGTACGACTCCGACGTGACTCGAAGCTCTCCGTTGCGTTTCCGCCTCTCTGGATCGACGATGAATTCTAGGTCAATCTCACTCTGGCAGAGATTGGAGACTCTCATTATGACGTAGATCTCCGCTGCGGCGTCACCTGGCGGGATCATCATTCGTTCCATCTGTACCAGAACTATTAGCACTATGTCGGCCTCTCGGGGTTGTCAACGTGTCATTATCGTTGTCAATAAAGAGCAGATCAAGCAATGACTTACCCTCTGCACCTGGGACTTGCTCATGAAGAACCGCGTGTCACATTCTTGTGTAGTCGTCTTGACCTCAAGAAGATACTTTGGAGTCTTGTCGCGCCAGGTATCCTCGTCAAGATATTCAAGGCTGGCCAGGTAACTTGTCAATACACCATCCACGTCGTCGTATACGATATCTGCTGTTTCCGACCCATCATAACTCGTCATATCGCTGTAATCCTCGTGCACACATACATACTTCCGAATTCTGCTTCTCCAATTTGTGCGTGAGAAGTAGGGAAGAAGGTCCAGCAGGAATTCGAAAGCCTTAGCTAGAGGTCAGCTTAGTCGCTAGGTGCGAACATACACCCTTACATATAACTCGCCAGCAGCGCCAATTTTCATATCGTGGAGAAGTTGGTTTGTCGAACGGACGCCAAAGACGTTGTCTGGCACAAACCCTTCACTGAATGGTGTGACATGACCTCGATCGCTTTGTGCGCTTTTAATAACGTGATCCAGAAGCACTCGGTAGTTCTCATTAGTACGATCTACCCCAGTTTGTATAACTTCCTCTGTAGGGTACCTGCGCATGCTACCTGGACTGGCAGCTCGTGAAAAGGGCACTGATTGTGCTCGTACACTCAATGCCTCTGTATTCGAGCTCACAGGCGGAATCGTATCGGCGACTATAGTACTAGATGGTGTTGTTGCCCTGGTTTCGAAATCTGTGTGAGGAGTATTTCCTGCTGATTCCACGGACATGGTAGGCTGATCTTCCTGCGGCGCTGGCTCCACTCCCGGTACGCGCACAATGCCATGACTCTTCAGAACGTCGTCCAGAATAAAGAGAGAACATTTCAATGCGTCCCCAAAGACCTTCGCAGCCCCTTGGTCTTTGATTTCGAAGTGAGAGACAATCCTTTCTGGAACGTCGGTGAGATATGAGAGCTCTCGTAACCTCCCATCACGGGGAACATAGAGCCGAATCTGATTTCCGTCATCTTGGAAGTGCAGTCTGCCCTGAGTGCTCTGTTTAGCGATCGCCATGCCCTTGAAGACGAGCTCAACCGTGCTTGAGATATTATCGCTGAGATACACCTCTGCTTCCCGGAGTCGCTGATGCAAAAAGTCTCCGTATCTTGCTGCAGTGCTATCTTGATAATGTACTGCACACCTATCGACGCATTAGCTTTGTCTCGCAAAAGGTGCAGCCTTTCCGCGGTGGAGATACCGGAGTATCGCATAAGCCCTGGAGCGTAGGTCCATGCTTAATGACGGTTCTTGAACAGCATCTGGTGCGCGAGACTCTTCCTCTGCGAGCTTTGATGTGTACCTGGACGTCAATCCTAGAACATCGATGAGAGGTCTGAGAAGGCGTATATCTTCTATGTCAAAGTCAAGACTGGCTACCTTTCCTTGAAAAGTCTCTGTGTGGCCTTGTCGATCGAAGAGGACGAATACATCCTTGATATTATGTAGTCGTAGCTCCCCTGTCGCTTCTCTGATTGGTAGAAAGGTCAAAGGCTTTAGAACTTCCACATCGCTGGTAGATGGTTCATAAGAATTAATCTCCCACAGCAACTCTTTGACCTGCGCAATGGATGGAGCGGAGTCAACGCTGCATAATGTCTCCAGTTCCTTGATACACGTAGACTTATCCGGCTCCTGTACCTCTAATTCACGAACGAAGAAATCCTCTAGAGAAGGAAAGTCCAAGGCAATAGCGACCTTGCCAGCGATTCTTGTAGATTTGGTCCACATACATGAGGTTGGTGAAAACCACTGCTTTCGAGTAGGCACATATATCAGCCCATCCGACTCAAAGGACTGACTGTGAGTAAAAGCGAAGTCAGTAACGCTCTCACCAAGCTGAATCGACAGTCTCACCGCAGATTTTGGATTGCATCGCCCTCAGGCACAGATTGTGTCAACTCGCCGTATACCTCCTCAATGTTGTCCACTTCGTCTCCACAGGCTTTCCAGGCTATAAGCTGATCTATATAGTGCTCGCATTCGATATCCGGAACTTCTAGAATAATGTTGAACAAGTGTTTGATGGATGGGTTGTCTTTGTACTCATTGTATGACGCAAGAATATGCCACTCGTCGATGAAAGCTGGTGCTCTCCATAAGCAAGACGAAAGGTCACTCCAAAGGCCAGAATTTGGCGGCACTGCAATATACTCATCATTACCAAAGAATGCTCTGGTATTATTAGCAAACGACACTGCACCCAAGGTCTTTGACTTGCCTAATCTCGTCGTGATCGGAAGAGTTGCTGTTCATCTCGATCGCACGATATACCTTCAAAATGTTCTGAAAGGCTGGTGCTGGGTTGACGACCTCGTTATCCTTCAGGACACGTAAGATCTCGAGGTAAAAAGTCGTTGTCGGCTTAAAGCCAACGCCGAATTTCTCAAGAAATTTCCATTCGTCCTGCTTCCCAGGGTCAGGGTCTAGTGGCATCTTCAAGAGCGGCATCTGTTCGACCAAGTCGAACTCTTGGCAAATATCTACCAGCTCCTGCGCTGGGATCCAAGTTCCATCTAAATTCGTCGATTTTGTTCCTTTCCAAAGTACTTGGGTATTACGAAGGGTTTCGATGATCTCTGGTTTCATCTGATCTTTGTATGATGACCAGTGCGCATGTAGTACGCCTACAATCTGCTCGGGTCGGTTCGCGATCAACCATGAGAACAGAGCGGAGAGCTTCGATGTGTCAGCAGATTTGACAAGTCGCGGGACACGCCGGACGCCTGCAGAGTCTTCAAGCCATTGGAGCCAAGATTCGTCTTGCACACGAACTGCAGATTTCACGGCTTTCCGATAAGCCTTGTTGATGAAATAGATATCATAATGGATCTTTCTGCTGCCAGGGATCATGGACCGTCGCTCGCGGCAAAGCTCTTTAACTCCGAACCCATCTTCCGATTCGAAATATAAGTCAGCGACTCTCAACTCTGTTCCCAATGTTACATAGACCTGATATGTGGGGACTTCATCGCTTGCAAAAATCGGGATGCGTTGGTCCAGTAGCCTTTCCTCCTTGGGAAGAAAGTGGTAAAGCCATCGTAAATGGGCCACAGAGGACTGCAGATCGATATTGCGTGTATTGTATTTTCGCAGTATTAGCGGGGTCGTAATCTGCGGTGTACACAGTTCAACACCGAGGGCCAGAAAAAGCTCTCTTCGAGTAGTGTTTGTCACTGCTTCTTGACGAACGAGACGGAGACGAAGGTCAGACGGAACGGGTACGTCTCTATATTCCGAGAAGTATAGTTTTCCTACTTCAGCCGAGACCCAGGAACCGTCAAGGAGAGGAATACAGTTCAGACTTCGGACTTGCGCAGGATTGCGCTTCTCAATTTCTAGCAATTTTTTCGCGACCCTGGTATGCCAGTCTTGGTCGATTATGTCGGACTTCATCCTCGAAAATTTGGCCTTAAGATCCTGCGATACTCTATTACAAAACTCAGAATCATTGAGATTTCTGATACCAAGAGCTTTCAAAAGTTTTAGATCACTGGTTGAATAGCTTGGTGAGATGGGGTGCGGTCCTGTAGAGCCACTGGCGAAGAGTGGTTCGCCATTCTCGTCCAGACAGTTCGGGGGCAAGTGTCTCAGTTCCGTTGCTTTCAGTAATGTGCCGTCCCGGGACTGCAATATGTTCTGACTTTCCAAGTCCCGTAGAATCATCGGACGAAGCTGAGCCCAGAATTGTTCAGACACGCTTTCACTTGGCACATATCTCATCCAAGTGAACTGCAGTGGGTGCGAACTTCTGAAGCGGAGCACGGCTTTTCGGAAGGTCAACGCAATGCCGTCAAGTAGAGCTCTGTTCCAGGCGGAGTCGAAGAGATCTTCTCGACTAGCTTGGGTTATGAAGTCGGATTGAATTTGGAACTAGGTACTTTCAGTGACGAGGCTGGTAATGCTAGAGGATTACCTTACATGAAATCCAACTTTCCGGATTGGCAGAAAAGCAAAGACGTGCTGCTGCTCTATCAGAGTGCTTTTGTTGTCGTCGACTGGGAAAGCCAGTACTACTTCGGCCTCGCTGGTATTGGGTCGAGCCCTGTCCGGGGGAAGACCCTTGACCATTCTACGTGCCATGTAGTACAGCTTAAACGTTTGACTGGAAAGACCTTCGTTTGATTCGCTCTGTCTCAAGGTTCCTATCTTTAGATTGTCATCGTAGCTATACTGATAGGATTTCGTTGACATCCCACTCTCTTTGCTAATGCTGATCTCTATCTGTTTGAGCTTGGTCAGGAAGAGTAGCAGCGTGTCAGGCATATCGTCAAACTCCTTCACCCGGTCTTGGAAGCTGGAGTGTTGATTAAGGTTGAGAGTGAACCGTGTCCGGACGTTATCTGGTAAATCCTCATGCTCGTCATTGATAGGTGTCACCATTCCTAGACCATGATCATCATCCCCATGCTCGAAAGCAAAGCAGAACGGCCCGGACTGCACTCGGACTCTGGAGGCTATCTTGAAGACCGACTTAAAGCCAATGCCTTTTTCGCCGATGAACCCACGACTTGCGGTTTTCGTGCTACCGCCGAGCTTACATATAGCCCTAACGTTTTCTTCGGCGAATCCATCTTCGTTCGAATCGATGACAATCTGGTTAGGGGCAATTGTGAAAGTGAGCTCTGGACTGGTCCCTGTCGCCTCCGCAAGTTTGTAGGTGTTGTCTTCCGCGTTCTGGATGAGTTCATAAACGAATCTTGTGTCTTTAGAGTAGAGCTGCTGGGAAAGTCTGGATGACGAGTTAGAAGACTTTCGAGATCCCCAGATCGGCATACACTGTCGTGGCTTTCGCAAAGTTCTCGCGAACGCTCTCCAACGATCTCAAAACCGAAGCTGGCGTGGCTGCCCGATCGGCCGCTGTGATACCTCCATGAGATGTCATGATGTCCTCGACGATTTCGCGAGCTTGCTGTCGGCCGACATTCGCCATGTTGAAAGCTGCAAACAAAACGTATTACCTGCCGAGGCAATTGATTGTACTGAAGACAGCGACAGATGTCTTATTGAACGAATGCTTCACATGAACAGCGGCGGTTTGCGACGATGTGAAAGCGCATAGAGCTCAAGCTATCCAAGGCTGAGGTATGACAGCTTTTGCCGCCCACATATGTGACCACCTCCTGCATGCGGTCCAGCTTATCCTTGAAACATCTAGGCCAGCCATTGATCCCGCAAATGAGCGCCTGTCGCACAGAGCAGGTCACACGGGCCAAGCAGAGGAACGCCGAAGGTATGGCAAGCCTTCAGCTCTGCCCAATCATGAGTGGAACCAGCACACCATCCATGGTGCAGGCGCTTGGTCATTCCATGGTACGGACAGGGTAGTATCATAATCCCAGAGCCTGTTCACTCAGGTGTGCAATGGAAAGCGAGGTCTGGAGCAGGATGGCCGAAGAAGCATGTTTCGATTTGCAAAGGGTCTGCTCCTGAAACGCAATGGCGCCAATGTTGTGTATCATTTTGCTGTTCAGCAAGGTTCCACCCTAGATGCATGGGTTTTTCTACCTCACCACACAACGAGCAACGAGTTTCATTTCCAAGGTCGCCGTCCATAGGCGAGACAGCTTGCAAAGCAATAACGTCTTTGCTGATGTAACAGCAAGGTATTAAGTGTCTTCTTCCCCGGGCGGCGGGCGCGTAGCCTAGCGCACCTGCCGGCTGTCTTCCCGGGCGCCACCAGCCCGTGCGCCGTCGCCACCGTCGCCTTGGGGCCAACCCTAGCTACACGCCCAACAACCAAAGAAAATAGCGGAAGAGGCAGCTGAGCTACGGAAGGAAAGGTGCAATGAGCTCTGAGTAGGCGCTCTGACCGATAATAAGAGTCTGGAAAAAAGAGCCAGGTACCCGGTATACTCATACAGATGGATATTGCTTGTTCGTCTTTGGCTCTCTCCGTATATTCCCACTGCCACTGGAATCACAATCTTTGGAAATCTCAATTGAGCTATCTTTCTTTCACCCGCTATCTCGCTTAGGACTGGCCACCACTTCCGGAGCAGAGAGGCTGGTAGCAGCCCCCACAGAATCCCCAGAAATGACAGCGAAATACCTATCTTGCGGTTTATGGTCAGGGAGATCACTATCGGTATCAGCATAATCCTTAGCAAAGGCCTATTATAGAGTTCATCAATTCTCGACATCCCCTCGTATCACATTCGAGTTTAGGGTCTTCCCCGAGCCATGCCATCGAGTACATGTAGGGAATCCGATCAATGGAGATCAATGCTTTGACGCTTTGCCTTTTCAGCTTTGGGTCTTCACTGGTGATTCGAGCCATCGACTTTCCGTCTTTGCGTTCTTTCATGATTGCAAAAGATCGAGTGCACCATCTCGTGTCGGGCCATGGGATGGCCTGGCCTGACGACTTACCTCGAGAAAGGGACACAATGCGGACGGAATTGGGGTGCAGCATTCAACCGCACGTTATGGTAGGTCAGAGTCTCGTGGAATAAACACTCAGCAGAGGACTGCATGGAATAGAATGTGCTTGCTTGAAGCTCCCCGATAGTGATGCAGTGTCAGGTTGAGGACATAATGTTCCAGTAACCACCATTTTCTCTTCAAACTGTGGTCGTTGCAATCCCTTTTAAATTGAATACAGCATCATGCTCTCTCAAGGTACACATCAGAAGGGTACCGACCACTGTCCCTTTCCATAGAGCTGATCATTGTCTATCGACGTACAAACAAAAACGCATTGCAAGTCCGTGCATAATTTTCACGTTCCGCAACGACATATCACCTCCGCCGTAGCCTCCCGGTGAAAGCCAGAGCCTCGCAGCGACTGTGATTGGACAGGTTCAGCCATTGTGCTTCCTTTTTTGTAGACCTCAGAAGCATATCGCTAACTAGGAGTATGGCTGCTGCCGGGACATCATGTGCTGGTTATGGCGAACGACTTAGCAAAAGTCGAGTTGTGTAGGGCCCGCTGGAGATGAACATACGGTCAACAGGAGGTTGCTCCTTCTGCTTAGGTGGTGTGAGGGGAGGAAATGAGACGGCTGTCACAAAAAAGTCAACGATGCAATCATTGCACAGTCTGCTGGTAGTTGACATACGGTCAACATGATGTTGCTTCTTCTGCACAACTTGTGGGAGTGGAGGGTTTAGGGGTGTGAGTGAAGGGGACGAGACGACTACGGTATTGAGTCAACGATGATTAGTCTGTATACAATCGACTGAGAGTTCACTTACGACCCATATGCTGCTGCTTCTTCTGCTTGCGTGGTGGTTTCGGAGAGGGCGTGCTGGCTGTAGTGGTAAGTCAATGATTATTGATCTGTACACAATCGCCTGGGACTTGACTTACCATCCACATGCTGCTGCTTCTTCCTCTTGAGTGAGGGCGTGCTGGCTGTGGTGGTGAGTCAATGATTATTGATCTGTGTACAATCGCCTGGGACTTGACTTACCATCCACATGCTGCTGCTTCTTCCACTTGAGTGGTGACTGCGGAGGGGATGGGCTGGCTGTACCGAACGAGTAAACGACAGTTGGATTGCTGAGCCGGCCGATCATTAACATACGATCAAGCTGATGACGCTTCTTCAGCCTGGGTGGTGCAAGTGGTAGACTCGTGTCATTGGTGATGGGCGTTCCTCGACCGCTGTTAGCCTTGACAGTGTACGTTGCGAGCCTGAGCACGCTTACGATCAAAGGCCTCGTCATAGGCAGCTCTAAGTCCAAGTCGATACAAGGTATCCAGGGAGATGAGACGGTCAGGCATGGCTGAGGCTTGACGTGACATGAGGCTGGAAAGAGAGAAGGACTGAATGGTAATGAACGGTAAGTACTGTATTCGCTTAGGATGTTAGGGCTCCATAGTTACATCATCACTTGGCCATAGCTTTTCCCACGTGCCAGTCCTTGTTGCCTGGTCTCAGGTTTCCTCCAACTGCTTACTTATTACTTTGCTTTACTCTTCACCCTCACAATTCCTAGTAAGCCATTTGACCCTGCTCTAGTCCACCCAAACCTGCCTTCGTACATTGAAGTCTGCATCCTCCCATTCAGATCTGCCTTCTCCTCTTCCCTGATCTCATTGCCCGGTTCACTTTTTCCTGGCATTCGGCCTCAGCGGTCACGGCAACTTACCCAGTAAATACCACCAAAACGTCCTTTTCCCGGTAAGTCACAGCTATAATCTGCATCCGGGCTTTCGGTCCAGTGCCTCTGCTTTCACGTTTCACTCATGACTCTCCTCACTCCCGTCGTTTGGCACACCCTCCCCGGTTGCACGAAGAAGACTGTTAAAGCGAGAGCTCAGAGGCCGGTGTCTGTACAGACGCAGGCAGGTATCCAGCAAGATGGTGATTCTCTCAACACAGGACTCCATCTGTGAGCTCCAGACGACCTTTCACTCCAATACCACCCAGCGTACCAGCAGCCCCACTCGCAAGTCCACATTTCTCCAAATGTCAGCACAGCTGATGTGTCTGCGGTGATAGCGTTGACCATGCCGAGAAAATCTCGCCCTGCATCATCCAGGAAGAACGCACATCATATGGTCAAAGCCTTCGTCACCCCCGAGCGTGCACCTAACGATATGGGCTATCGAGCAACGATCAAAGGCTTGAGCATGTACCCTGCAAGTGACTATCCAGACTTTGCCATGTTAGACACCAAGAAGCACAGGGTCGTGGTGGAGCTGGCAAAATGCCAGACAAACACCAAGGAGAGCTGCTGGGTCCTTTTCCTACTAGAGATCTCCAGTGAAGTACGACCATCACGACAGCCTCGAATGTTGACCCCAGCCCCTCCCGTCACCCAAAAAAATCCCGGCTTTTCCCTTCACGGACAGAGATTCGATCGCAAGAAAGGTATGGCATATGTTGGCTCAGCACTTAGCACCGTGGACTAATGATTATTCAGGTGAAGCTATTTATCGAGAACCGGAAATTTCTAATAGAGCACCTACCACACCTCAAGGTAAGCTACTTGGAGCCCCATACCATGCCCAGTCCCTGACCTACCGCGAAGAAGGATCGTTTGATTTGGCAGGTCAACCTGGACGACAATGAAATGAACGGTCTTCGAACGTCTGGGAAATTCTTCCGCGACATGACGGGCGTCCTCAACCAACTGGGCCGAGATCAGCTGCACTATGTCAACCTCCCCCGCCCTTTGGTCGTACCCAGTGGCTCTCTCATCGGTGTCCGTACTATGTCGACCCAGAACAGAGACTGTCACAGTGCAGAGGATTCGACCGCTATTACCATACGAGAGGACAAAGAGGCAGACGCCGAAGAGGAACAAGCTTGGAAGTTCTCCGGTAATCTAGCCACACCCTACTTCCAGCAGCTCGTCAAGATCTATCGCTACGGTTTGGAAGATTCTGCCCATGTCGACCCACCCCTCCCGGAAGCACAAAGCAAGAACCAGACCAAGAACCGGGCCAAGGCTAGGAAAGGGGGTAAAGGGTTGTCACACAAGGCGGTGGAGGAGGAGATGGAAAAATGGGAGGAGAAAATGAAGAGGTCGACGAACGGTCAAGAATAGCGATGGGCTCGTGGGTTGATGTAAGGATCTCTCAGGCCCCAATCCATATTTCATGTCGTCGGTACTGTTGATTCAAATTAGTCACTGTGCTCTATAGCTCGCTCCGTAGCTAGCTTCAACTAGGATTGGCATATCGGCTTGAGCTCCCCCCAGTTCTCTCTATCCATCCAGTAATATCGGTGGCCCAGCTAGAACCACTGCTAGAGCGTACCAACCCCTATCTTACAGTCCTCCACGGTCCGATCAGGACAAAGCCTCCATCGATGAACCACGGAGTCAAGCTCGGAAGCCCTCGAACTCCGTCTACCAACGCAGCAACGTAGCAACGCCACATGAAACCGAACACCTCCTACACAAACGCGTATCCCGCGGTCGGAATCAATATCCAGTCAAGTGGACCGCACACAACGCGTGGTACAACCTCAGTAAAGCCCCACACCTCATCAACGACCACGACGTCGAAGCAGCCCGACGCCTCGCTCTGTCTGTCTATAAGAACACGCCAACCGCCATCGAAGCAGAAGCATACCGAACCGCTCCAGTGCCATACCTACCTCCACCACGGTTACGACATCAATACACTTCCAAGAGGCACCTCCACCAGCGCAACATCGAGGTACGCATCTCGAAGCCACCCTCGCCCCTTCGCCGCCAACCTCAATTGCTACTGGGTCGGTAGGCAGTCATAGGGTCGAGAAAATACAACGATACATCTTGCGAACCCGGGCATGGAAAGAGTATATCACATTTCAGTAGTCCGTGCCTAAACCACCACGACGTCCATAATGAGGTCCAACGACGATGGCCGCGGATTCTACGGTGGCACGAACTTTAAGGACAGCAACCATGCGTCACGCAGCCGCGTCCATCGCACTCTCCCCCTTGCATGTAGATGCCTACTGACATGAGGAGGCTCGGAAGTAGGATTTGGACAACGGCAATTATGCTCCAGGCATGCTGCTGTAGTCGGTAGGTCGTTGTTGATTCGTATGGGGCGTGGATCGTGGGACCTTTGCCCACGAGAGGAAGTAGCTGTTGCCTGCTGACAAAGTCACCCAATGGCCGGGCACTTCATGGTGCCTTGACCCTACCCCCACTCTCAACTCCGCGGTTAATCACCGTAAGGACCAGCATCCTTAATCATACCTTCTTCGGGCGGACAAGCCGCCTCGGACCTCCGACTCGAGGGCAATGTCTTGCTCCCGGAGGTGAAGTATCCTGAATCTTTCCGTTAGAATAATATCGCGTTGGAACTTTCGCAACTCTTGGATATGCTGTTTGTCTGCCTCGGATTTGTAGATGCCGTCAGAGCTGAAATCTCTATCATCTTCACCACTGGCTGTGCTTGGCTTTGTCGCTGAGGTAGGGTTCACGTTGGATGGTGAGGTCAAATGTGCCAGATCCTCCTTTCTGGGCTGACTGATGGTCCTGTGGTGGAAGAGCTCGTTGATGATAGAGGAGCAGAATCGCAACCGGGCGCCATGCAAGTCCGGTTCAACGATATGGACCTTCAGAAGATCGTGAAAATATGGGCAAAGCACACGGCGTTTCGTTTTCTCGCATGCTAGCTGGGAATACAGCGAGAATTCCGGCGCTGCCGTGGTGTTGGTAAAGGCGATGGTATGGCGCCGCGTATCTGATATGATAATCGAAGATACTCTTGAGTCTCTTCCGATCGATTTCTTCCGGGTATTTGTCTCTGATGAAGGTCTTTCTGGCTTTCCCACGCGCAGCCTATCCTCTCCTCAATGGAACGCAGCCTTGGATGAAATTCTTAGAGATGTATTCACAAGCTCCTCGTACACCAGCACAATATCGAGAAGAGCCTTTCGCTTCAGCACCATAGACATGACTTCTGCATTGTTGGCATGCTTGAGGATTTCGAGTGCAAGCCAGAGAGATCCGGCATCGAACCCCTCGACGACGCGGAAGTACTCTAGAACCTTGTTTCTTTCAGCGTCATTTCGAGTGTTCCAGAGCTGTGTGCTTCGTGCAAACGCTATTTGCAACCGCAACGTCCCATATTCGCGGATCCTGAAGAGCATGGCATCCAGCTCTGCATAAGGTTCCTGTTTCCCCTCTCCAAGGTAGACATACTGCGTTAGCAGAGACCAGTCGCACATCAGTTTCTTGCCTTCAGCCCACTTAGTAGTAAAGGCACCCCTGGCTGTGTTGATTTCTTCCTGGTCTTGTTCACCTGCGGTTGCGGGTTTCGCGATGGTCTTGGCTCGTTTGGGTGGCTTCCTTGAGGCTTTTTAACCTTCTCCTGCCCGTTTGCCAGCCTTCGATGGTTTGCCAGGCTTTGAAGGAATACGGGAGTTGCTTGGTGCAATCGGGTGTTTCGGTGGGTCGATGTCGGTGTACATGGAGGTTGTATACGCAGAGAGTTCCAGCTGTACACCTGGCGAAGGGGTTGCCTGGCCGTCTCGTAATGGCGCTGCGTTGCTGTCGGAGGTCCGCTTGGTACCGCCTTGTGCCTGGTCCACGCCCTGCTCTCCTTGTTCCGTCTCGCCTTTCGATTCGTGTTCGGCCCCTGCTTCTGCCTCCGACTCTTCATCCTGTTCGCCCTCATGCCCCTCCTCTGTCACCCGCTTTGCAGAGGCTTCTAATGCTTGTACGCTCGCGGACGTCGTCGCAGCTAGACTCCGTCGATAGTCTTCAGGATCATCCTCACAGAAACTCTGTACCCCTCGCAGAGATATGTAAACAAGGGCTTCGGGGCTAGGGGTTCGAAGTCTTGTGTTTCCAACTCCGAAATCTTCGCAGCGACACCCATAGAATCGTTATACAAGTCTTGAGGCGAGCGCAGATGGCATTGAGATTTCTTCGCCGAAAGACCGCCCGCGGGAGGCGGGACGCCGATTGTAGGTGAGTGAGGAGAAGCTAAAGCGCTGCCTCGAGACGGTTGCCAATCGGGTATGAGGGAGGATTGTCCTGAAGACTACCAACACGCTCATGGGGCGCATTCTTTCCGATTCACTCTGGAAGAGGCAGCCTGTGCGATAGTGTAATCGATGGAATTTTATATCATGGTATAGAAAGGCGCTTCGTCCAAGTCTTTGGCCTGATAAGCTCCCCAGATATTCGTGCGAGAATGGCATAAGTTCGGCCTCAGCGACATTCGCCTTTTTCTCGTTACCACTGCTGCACGACATGGAAGGCAATTCCTTGTCGCGGTACAAAGGATCACTTCAGACTTCCTTGTCACATTAGTAGCTACATATAATCATAAAAGACTTCCTACCCAGTCCCCTGGTAAGGGACTTTCATAATCAACGGGTCGACGGATTCACGTATTGCCTTGTCACCAACGTCAACAGGGAAGTTGAATGGCTTAATTGACTTAGTAAACACCATCGATGTTGATGTATCCTCCCGCTGCATTGCTGATCGCCAAAGAGGCCACTCAACGTCACTCGACGCTGGGATGTACTTACAGCACTACCAGGATACCACCAACTTTGACGTGTTATATCCTCTGCCTCTTTAGAGCGTTTGCAAATCTGAGAATTGTAATTGAAGCTCCAAATCAATTGCGTAAAGAACGTATTTTACTTATCGTCTTATCGAGACGTCGAGGGAGCTATGCAAGCAGGAATTACTCTAGCCAAGCCTTTATGAAGGCTATCTCCGGCCAACGCAATGGACGGCTTATTGCGAAGAGTACTTCTACGAAGGAACCCAATTCAAAAGGGGGTGACCAGGCACAGGTTACAGGGCGTAGATTAGGTTTGATGGCATATGATAGTTTATTGATGTACGCGAATTGTGCTGCCAAAGGGCAATACGTGATTACGTCAACCCGTTGCTTATTGTAGTGTAATCTAGCCATGGGCTGGGATATTTCAGTGTGACGTTGGTGAGATTGGCAATCCGTGACGACTTTCAATTCTGAGCACAGCGTCACAACCGAGTATTAGCCGAAGACCCAATCAGACATTATCAGAGCAATCGTCCTATCGAGCAAGTGTTTGTAGAGCCTCGGGGATCTTGAGTTCGACACGCAATGCACACACTGCTCCCAGAATTGAGAGTGAGCACTGTCGACAAGAGATGCAATGACGGTTACGGAATTTCATATGTGGCTGGCAACAGCAACGCCCCTAGCGCCATTGGAACCTACTGGCTTTCGAATCGGCTCACCGCCATCTTCATGGCTCCAAAGCCGACTTGAAAAGTGCAGTTCAAGTCGCATTGAAGACGTGCAGAATGTAATATAAGGTCTGCTTCTCCTTCAGATCGATCTAGTAGCCACCTTGGACACAACGATGGGCACACGACCGCTCACAGATGCGGAAATGGACGAGTTGACGTTATATGTAGCCGAAGCCGCTGAGGATGCCCGATGGAAAGCCATACAGAAAGGCCCATATCCCGTCCGCGAGCCAAAGGAGTCGACCGAGGTAGGTAGTCCTTCTCTGCGTAAGCCTCTGCGCAAGCAAGGGAATCGGTACTGACGGCTTCGATCACAGGCCCCCAAGGCACCCCCCATCGATCTCCACTGCACCTGCGCGAACGAATGCTCCCGACGCTGTATTTGCCGGAAATGGGGTTCCGGCTGCTCAAGCGCTTGCAATTGCGGGTCCGTCGCCTGCCAAAATCAGCTCAACAATCTGCCCTTCCTCTTCGACATCGAACCCGATCTCGATAATCCCTTACGAGCGACTTCTTGCTTCACGCGCTACCTCCCTGAGCACCATGGGCCCGACCTGACGCGCGTCGATATCGAAAGACTCCGTTGCAGGCTTATGGGCGTCCGGCAGGGGGACTTCAATATACCGCCAGACGCCAGCGAAGCCTTTGACGAGCGCTACCACCCAGACTTCATGTCTGAATGGGCCAAGGACTGGAATGCTGGCATTGGCACTGCCCAGGGCGCAAATGGACTCGTACAGCGCGACAGGCACGTCCGAGCGCTGCTTCGCCATGGGCTCACGACCCGTCGGCCAAACCCTGTGGGCGGCGACAAGTGGTACTACTCGTTCTGTCGTGGGCTGTGGATGATGGAGTGGGATACGTGGCATTGCACGTACGTTCCCTTCCCCTCCTTCCCCTCCCCCTTCTTCCTTCCCCCCTCAGTATGGCCCCGTACACCACACAGTAGAGTACTTTATGCCCAATCACTAACCGAGTCATCCTTACAGGCGTTGCCACGAATGCGTGCCTCGAGAAACCTGGCACTGCCAGCGCTGCAACAAATGTATCTGGTATAGCAAAAAAGAGCAGCCCTGTGAGGCATGTGGAGTAGTCTCCGACCAATACAACGAACTAGCTGCACAAGGCTATATACCGCCTGACGATTGTACCCTCGAGAATGATCCGTGGCGTAGAGGCAGCAATCCTTATGATGTGTGGGGCGACGAATAGCCTTTACATTGTCACTGCGGCTGGCTGGTTCTGTCGAGGATCCACAGAGGGCTTCATGAGATGCAGTAACCGGCTTGTGATGGAATAGCTTCTTCCCTTATACATATAACGTCCACCACCGTCTGCGATCAGGTCAGATTCCATAGCAGCCAGTTTTCTCCACTCCGTGACACCTGGCGCTCCTCACTCAGTGTCCGTGCAACACCTTACTCACTGCAAATCCATTCCTTGAATCTCCTCCTTATCTCCACTACCCAATCGCAGCACATGCTTACACTTAAAAACCCAGTGTCCCTTCATCCTGGCTATATCTCTCTACCTAGTGCGATTGTCAAGGGTTCGTTCCTCGGTTTCAGCAGATGGTCGTCGATCTCTCTCCAGACCACCCACCTGTTTATTGGGTGCTTGGTCTAGTAAGCTCAAACGCTTTAACGCTTGCACTTAGTCCCCATGGGCCTTCATTGGTCCCTCAGCCTATCGTAAAAGCCTCAACACGTTATTCCGCATCGTGTCAACAATGGACTGTTTGGTGCCGCCGGTCTATCATTTGTATCATCCCCATCCTGTACTCCATCCCGCTCACGCACTCCCCTCCTCCGCACCTATCTGCTCCGCCACCAAGAAAGTCGTCCCCTCCCCCGTATACACCCTCCTAACCCTCATTCCCTCCCTCACATCCCGCAAATCCACCCCCACCCACCCCTCCGCAAACTCCCTCCCCTCTTCACCATCTCCCTTCCCAGCCCCCAAGTCAAACACCCTCTCCCCGATGCCCAACTCCCCATGCCACCCCCTCCCCTTAGTAAAGACCTCGCCCCCTTCCGCCACCGCAACGATATGGTGGGCCGAGATGGACGCGTCCACCAGTCGGAGGCCCTCACCCACGTATTGGAGCACCGGAGCGGCGGGGGTGCCTATGTCGTTGAGGTGCTGGAAGCGGGGGTCGTCGGCGGTGGGGTCGTGCCAGAGGTGGAGGCCGGCGGGGGAGAGGGAGCCGGTGATGAAGCGGGCGGCGAGGAGGCGGGTGGAGGGGGGGAGAAGAAGTCTTCTGACGATGGGGGTGGGGTCGGGAGGTGGGGAGGGTGGGTTGTGGGGTTCTGAGTAGAGGGACGTGTCTGAGGTGTCTTCTTCTGATGATAGTGGTTTGGTTTTGAGCGGAGGGGTGGATTGCGGTTCGGGTTTGATTGGAGGATCGACTTCCGAGTTGGACGGGCTTGGGGGGTCTGGCTCGTTTTCGGTTTCTATCTTGGGGTGAAGACCTTGTGGGCCCTGGGCTTGCAGAGCATCTTCCGCCTTGAAGTTAGGCGTGGGACTCTCCTCGGGGGTCAGCTTGAGCGTGGAATCGATATGGATCTTGATCTCTTGAGGATCTGGCGCAGGGGCGTGAACGGGTTCAAAAATGGTGGTTCCCTCGGGTGCGAGTGCAAAAGCTTCTACATCCCATGTATACACCTTACCTCCCTCGAGCCGGACCGTAAAAGCAGAGAGGTTGCCAACGATCTGCGCTATCGGAGCACGCATAGCTAAACTGTAAGCCATGACCCCCCCTGGCTGCTGGGATTCCACGAGCCACGCCAGACAATCGCTGAAAGAAGTCAACTGGGTTACGACATGTGGTTCGGCCTTGTGCACGATAAGTATCGCGGGTTCGTATCCTCCAAAGCAGAGATGCAGTATCTGTCGTCTCCATGTCGGGAAATGTACGCTCAACCCTTTCGGTCGGAACATCTGCAAGTCCAAGATCCAAAAACAACCGTTTTCCGTGTAGAAACCTAGCTTTGTCCTGTCATCGAACTCGAAGAGTTGCTTGATATCTTTGCCGGCCGGGTAGTCGAAGCGAGCCCTTATTGCCAAGTAAGGAGGTAGAACTTGCCAACAGCCATTGATGTCCAGGAATGAAGACTTGGGACATGACCCGATCACGCGGATGTTGTTGGTCCATAGAACGTGAGTCGGCCTTAGTACCATTCTCGAGCAGTATGATCGGCCGTCAGAGGTCCACGCGTTGTGCTTGCAGGGGTTCTCGCCGTTAATATACCAGCGACGACAATGAGGTAGGAAAGACAGGTTCCCGGCTTCGTTGTGGCCACAGGTGAGGAGTTGCTTATCTGCTGGCAGTGCAGACATGGTTAGAAGAAATGTTACAAGAGTACAATGTTGAAGAAACAAGCTACAAGGGCAATCAACGTATACGTAAAAGCGTACTGATGTTCTTGAGTAATATAGCCATCCCCAAAGTGAGCGACTCGGATCATGAAGAAGGAGACTTGGAAAAATGTTGGTAACATACTCACGATGATATTCTGGTCGCTGCTGACTGCTTGCAGGGTTTCCGTGACTGGGAAGGAAGTGGCCTAAGATGTCAACAAGTAGCAAGAGTACGCCCCTACATTCTCAAGTAACAGAAATTTTGATCGGCGTTCTCGTCGGAAAGTCGAACACTTTTACTATGCGTGGTTGACGTTGTAGCGGACTCATCAACCCAGAGTGTTCAGCTATGATTCCCTGAGGCATTTTCTGGGGGTCATAGCCATGGTCCGCCCCTCTCGAATGACGTCAAATGTACAGACACGGGTATCTGAAATGGGCATTATGGTAGCCAGTAGCACGTTGTTGGTGTTTTCGGGATTCTATGGGCGAGACGAAGTGGACCTGGCAAACATGATGATATTCGTTCGACTTCTTACCAAGGTTAGGCGAGTTGTATCAGTAAGCTCAATGTGCAGGAACGTGCGGTAGTCGCAGACCACTAGTGTGACATTCTCTACAATCAACAAGAGGCCTACCGTCCAACCAACTCATCGTTAGGGAAGGCGGGGCGTTTGTTGCTAAACTTTATCGATTGCCGGTCCTGCGAGAATCCTGACTTCGGAGCCACGAGAAACACAATGGCAATTGTATATGTCTGGTGTGTCTGCTATTTTGGAAGGCGCAACATTGTAGTGTCGAAGAAGGGGTGGGAATAAACTCTGCGGCTCTAGACTTTGGCACTAATCGATAAGCGCTTCAGCCCGGTGATTGGATGGCTATGGCTGGACATCCAATGGTATCGATTTCCGTATCGGGATTAGGTCTCGTGAAGCGGAATCAAGTTGAACATTCCAATCAATTGGAGTCCACAGGCAAAGCGCCATTAAGTGTTTCCATCCTACCGCGAGCATCAAACATGACAGGGCTGGCTAGAAAACCCCGGTATCACTTGAAGAAGATGACGCACAGCCAAGGCGAAGGTGCTCAACAGTCAACCAACACGAGGATGGGATTAACTTGGGGGAAGAAGCTGTGTCACTGTACTTTGTTCCAGATCTCATCATCTCCGACCCCAAACGCCTGCGATTTCTTGCAGCCCACATTTGTGATTTGACGGTTGACTCGCAGTGTACTCTGCTCTGACTCCCCCAGCTACGATTCGTGCCGTCTGCTGGAATTCTTATTCAACGAGACATGAGCTCAACCTCCGCCCCTAGGTTTCTATCTTACGATTGACCCCGGTGCTGGCAATGGAATCTCCTGACGAGTCTGGCTGTATAGAATGTCTCTACGAGAGTCTCCTCTGCAAGGACTAAAGTACAATTGAAAGATCGATGGAGAATCATTGACGCTAGCCGACCTGTCAAATTTTCAATGTTACTCTTCGTGTTGGAAGAATGACAGGTGGAGTTCCTTCAGAAGAAGCTCATCGACGTTCTCTTTCCTCCATGTACAGCCCTTGCACTCTGCTCTAATATCCTTGGATCACTTTGAACGCTCTGATTGTCGATTAGCTCTTGCGAATCATTCTGCAGCTGAAGCAATCATGTATTTCCTGCATCTAACTGGCGCCACTTCCATATCATGACTTTCACCCACTACTCTTGCTTTCATTGACTTGAGAATGAAACAGGTACCCAATGGGCGGTGCTATGCTCCTCTCTCGACAGAATGGAGATTGCTCGATCTACCCAGACTGCACCTGCGAAGACATGGGAAATGTTGTGTGATGTGGCAATCTATGACTGATATCAGTGCAACAACACCGATATTGCTGGCTTCTGTGACTGTAAACCGCCTGCACCGAGTTCCAGGACAGGAACAGCAGCCGCTATTGCATCCTCCGCTGATCGGTCCTCCTTGATGCAAGCAAGCGGAACGGCACTTCCGGCATCTGCGGCCATTACAATAACGGCATTCCCTCTTCCTTCCTTCATTGGAGCAGTACTAGCACCACCATCTTCCTCGACGGCAGTCGTACTCCCCTCTTCCACTTCTCACCAAAAACCCTCCCTCAACCAGGAATGCGCGTGCGACCCAGATACTGGCCCCCAGATCTTTCGCTGTGGTGGCAATCAAACTCTACTCCAGCTGTTCGCACCAGCCGGGACACCTCATTGGATGAGGCAAGCGAAGGATTTGTTAGGGGGGAAAAGCTACATACCAGGGTGGAGGGTGTTCCTATATCAATGGCAACTTCTGCCGTGCAATTGATGCACGCGCAGATACGGCTGTCCAGCTGCACTTCTTGCAGCAGATCCATGCAGATGGCGGCGGAAATGCGATCGCATTCTATCAGGATCTGAAGGGACAGTGTAGCCGCAATGGATAGAGTTTGGGGCGGAGGAGATATAGACCACCATAGTCCTGACCTGGGAAATCCATGACTTTGGATCCTGGTCCTTGAACTCTGGATCTGTGCGGACGAGGCCAGTATCATCCTCAAACGCGTGTGTATCTAACGCTTTAGAACAGTGCACCTCTGGTGCGATTCTCGCAATCGATATGTATTCATCACGTCCTTACGGTCCTTTGAGCCATGCTCTTGGGGAAATTGATGGACTGAGATAAAAGCTTCAACAATTTGCCTCTTCAGCTATGGATCTTCATTGGTAATTCAGTCCATCGACCTTCCGTCTTCGCGTTCTTTGATGTATGTCAAAGATCGAGTGCACTCACCCTTTGATGCTTTGGTCATCGCCATTGCAATGTCGTTTTGCGATGGCTATGTATTACCCTTATCGCACCAATGTTGACGTTGGCGGGCGGCCTGCTACCCAGATCTTGCTAAATCAGTATTCAATCTAAAGCCGGTAATCAATGAGTTTGAGGCATACGACTGGGTAGCGACCTAATTGCAGTCACTCGGACCTGATCCGTCCTCATCTCTAGAGCAACACAACGATGCGCTGTCAGCTGATGCGTGAAGCGAAACCCTGCCAAGACTTTGTTCTAGAAAACCATACCCTAGCATCAGCCCTAGCCTTTTTAGCCAGAGGTCTGGGTTACATTAAGCTATTGTCATTGTTGTCCTGCTTCGCACCTCCAATTGCTTAAACTTTGACGATGATCATACCATAGCTAGTACTGCTTCCTACACTATTCAAGCCGCAGCTCTCCTGCTTCCAGATTCTCATACCCAATCATGCTCCTTAACGTCCTCAACGCAACCCTCCAATCCGCCAGCCTCACCCTCATCTCCACGCTTGTAGCAAGGACGTTCACCGCCTCCCACCCTCCCATCGTCCCCTTGATCATACTAGCTCTATTCAACACGCCACCAAACTACTACTGGCAACATCTGATCGAGAAATATTTCCCCGGATACACTACGACCAAGATTGAGGTGGACGATGGGGGAAAAGGCGTGGAGGTTGAGCAGAAGCTGAATTTGCAAAACACGTTGATCAAATTTACGTTGGATCAGACTGTTGGGGCGGTATGGAACGTTGCGTGTTTCCTGGGTTTGACCAGGTTTCTTCAAGGGGTCCCAATCGAGGAATGCTTCAGAGCGATTCGCGAGGTGTGTGAGGTTCTGTTCATGGTTCGAGGGCAGTCCGAGGGCGCTGCTACCATAATGAGTCCAATTAAATCCGCTGACTGAAGGCCAGGAGATGTGGTCCCTCATGGTCGCCGGATACAAGCTCTGGCCAGCTGTCTGCCTTCTACAGCATACCCTTGTTCCAGCTGAACGAAGAACGCTCGTCGGAAGCCTTGTGGGACTGGGCTGGAACGTTTATTTGGCGATGCGGGCATCCACATAGACTCGTGAACGATGCAAGATTTCTGGTTTCTATACTGTTTGGCAGAGACTGGCATCACCTATTCGCTGCAAGACTTGGACGCGAATACCACAAAGGCCAATGATGTTCACGAACGCAGGTTCCGGAGAAAGAGAAGCACAACCCGTTCGCAGGTTCCAACGACCATCGATGTGGGAAAATGTGGTCGAATATTTCAATGCAGGACCAAAGACTCCAAACATGGGACTGGTCCCCTTTGAGTTTTAAACGAAACAGTGAGTTGCAGTTTTCCTATCACGACACATCTACGTTACTGTCCATACTAACTTAGAACCTAGAAAAGGCCTTCGAGACAAGGCATAGGCCGCTACACTATGATTGAAGCCTCGGACGCATCTACCGGACTTCCTTGGCCCTTAGTGTTAGGTGTCACACGATGTGCCAAGCGATTACTGTTGTTTCCATCCCCGTGTCATGATCTCACAAAGATCTGGACGCTTCCGGAAACCAGCTGCTCCACGTGACCATGGATGATAGAATGCATTGGTAGAGTGCAGTAACGATCATGCCACAATCTCTTAGTATGTTGGAAGTAGAGGGCAGTTGCTGAGTCGATCTCCGTGTCTTACCAAAACACCCCCCTCAGGCAGATACTGGAACTCCACCGTAGTATTTTCTGGTTTGTGACATTTCCCGAATTCATCAAGCTAGACTATGCGAGCCTTTCGACGAATCAAGAATTGAACGTATTCGCTTATGTCCTCTGACTTAGGTTCTCCTTTTAATAACATGCGCTGAGGGTAGAAGGAGGAATAACGTGCTCGCAAAACGGCTTTGGCCTTGCGAGACGCCAATCGTGAAGTCGTCGACGCGTTGAATGGCTCCTACTTGGAGTCTTCTTGCCAGCCTTCTAGAATCGACCTTTCGGCCAAAGCAGAAACCAATTATCTGTTCTCGCATCGTAGTAGTGGTCTCAATCATTGAACCCGTTGGAAAGACGAGCTTCAACAGCAACCTAGGCCACGTGTCGAAGGTCGTACTTGCCTGATCGGCTTGCACGCGCTTCCCAAGCCTGACCAGTGTGCTTATATTTCTTCTTTCTCGAGGTCGAGTAATCCTCGGCCGGAGAGATCAGCAGCAGCCGAGCAATGGCACAGACACCACCTTTCCGCAATCGCCCAAATCTTCACATAGCCCTCCCTCGCCTCACGGGCTCACCGCGTCATCCAGGCTACGCAACGCCCATCTCAAGCGGAACGTCGACGCCCAATGGTACGCCCTTCGCCACCACCGCATACTCCCCGTTTCGGTTTGCAGGCTTGAAACCTCCCACTCCTTACCATACCTCCAGGGATACTACGCCGGATCGCGAGAAAAGCCGATACTTTGATGGCTACTCTTGGTTCCGCACAAAGCGTATGCTCAGCAGCAGGCCTTTGTGGTTCCTATTCGCCCTACTGGTTTTGGCGTTATGGTGGTTTCACAGAAGAGTTCAGACTCCGGATGTGATCCAATGGAAGGCCCATCACTTGGGCAAACAACACGCAACCGATGGACGTACCAAGAATCTGCAATTCTTTCCTGCCACAAATCCAAAGATACACGTCTGCTTACACTAGCAACCCATTCTTGGCCGCACATACTGACAGCACTCAGTATGTTGGCCGCTGGTCTGCTACACCAAATCGTCTGCGTAAGGACGGGACGTTCCCAGGTACGTCGACTCCAGTGATCACCATCACGTGATGAATCTCAGGCTCATACTTGATGAAGGTGTCTACTTCGACTTGGCTGTAAAGAATACCACGACCCTATTACTCTCGCTGCGCAACACCCCAGAGTCTCATAAGCACCAGAGCCACGGCCATTCATCCAGAACATCTGGATCCATTCCTCTGCTCAATCCAGGTCACCTTTCCTTCCGGCCAATCGCCTCCGACGACACACCAGCGCTTCCTATCTCGCTGTTGGCTCGGGTCGACTCTGAAGAATACATTCTCTTACCAAATGCGTCGACTCTAGTGTCCGTATGCGCCAATGACTTATTCAAAGATGACGAGCACCACATTCGCATCGCCGCGCCAATGACCGACAATGGGGCTATGGGGATTATCGAGCTGGAAGGTCTCTGGCTAAGTAAAGGCGGTCAGCTACTACGTGTCAAAGGATCATTGTTAGGCGATGAGTTTGCCGACGAAGATGATTTGAGTGCCCAGAATCACCAAGTCGGCGAAAAGCATCGCATAGGTCTCAACGACATCCTGAAAGGCAAAGGCTCCGGTCGCGGAGACAGTGCAAAGGCAACTGTCAGTGAGGAAGATCTCCCTACAATGCTTCAACAGCGCAAGAAAATACTCGAGGTCATTACAGACTCACCAGGCTCCTTCCGCTCCAAGCACAATGGCGCACGTACTGGGGGAGCCGACGGTCTACTAGCTGGGGTCATGGGTTGGGAATATCTACTCGGCGAGATGTTTGACGCCGATCATGTTGGCATCGGTGTTGATGGTATGTGTATGACACAGGACTGCATCGCCGGCGTTGGCTCGCCTGCCGGTATGGGTGACGTTTTCTTCCGAAGGTTGGTCAGCCTTGATCGTCAAGTGTAACGTGAGAACTCTGTCTGACATCGTCTTAGCGGTCCCTATGGATCGAAGTACTTTGACCATGCGTGGATGTTTGACAGCTATATCCCGGACGTGATGGTATTTTCCCCCTGGTATCGGACTTTACGAAGCTAATCTGTCCGATCAGATCCTCAACATTGGTGGTTCGGACCATGACTCGTTTGAAAAGCACCGCGAGGAATACAATAGGACAACGTGGGACTTGGCCGAGCGTTTCGAGCAGACCTATGTATCGCTTGTCAAAGCTATCCGCACACTAGCCTATCCCAAACATCCCACTATTGTGCACAGCGAAAGGGCTGGGTACCCAGGATTGGTCTCCAGCTCCACCCCGGCTGCGATTCCGATATTCGTGATGCGGCCTCTGCGCGGTCAATTAGAGCATGCCACGCAAAACGTTGTCAACAAAATCCGAGCAGACGGCGACAAGAGCGTCTTCTGGCTCGACACCTCTGGCTGGCTGGATACGGAGACTGAAGGTCCAGAGACTGAGGATTTGTTCTTCGACGAGACTGCATCACCGCCTAAATGGAGATTGACGGAGCAAGGCAATCAACGGGTGGCTATCTTCCTGCACATGCACGTCTGCAGGTATCTTGCGGGCGAGGGCGAGAAGTGTGCCTTTTTGCCGCATGAAGTGTATCAAGGGAAGGTGTTTGATCCGATCCAAGCCAATTTCGACCGCTACTTGGAGGATGAAAAAGAGAGAAAGCTGAAAAAGCTCTTCTGGGACTAGGATGGTATTAAAGAGGGGGTTGCTAAAACTATTGATTACAAACAACTCATTTTACGTGCAAATGTTAATATAATAACAATCTATGAAATAATATATAATTCAAGTAGTAAATTTATAGTTAAGCTAATTAAGATCTTGCAGCAAGAAGATAAATTTGCTATAAAATTAAAAGCAAATAAAATAATAAGTATGCAAAAAATAATATTAAAGCTTTAACATTAAATAATCAAGAAATAATAGAATATAACAAGCTTTGTATATTTTTAAAAATATCTTTGTTTATAAAAATCTATTAAAACATTATTATAATAATTTCTTAATAAGATATTTTAATGCTAACAAAATTAATAAGCTATTAGATCGCAAATATTACTAAAGAAATATAATCAAAAATATAGAAATATATATTAATATTTGTAACATCTATTAAAGAGTAAAGATAAAACGTTATTTATTATATAATAAGTTGAGTACATTATCTTAATTTATAGATTTATGATAAAAAATTACACTAAATTGTATAATAAATCAGTTATTTAATAAATAAAAAAAAGTTGTTTATAACTTAGTTAATTCTAATAATAATAAATTATTATATTAAAATAATGCATTATCTTTTAATTAAGAAAACTCTAACTATTGTAAAGTTAATAGAGTTGTTCTTCAAAGAAGTGGCTTTAAAATATGAGATTTTTAATAATATAATTATTGATAGAAATAGTTTATTTATTAGTGCATTTTGATTAAAAGTCTATTTTTACTTAAAAATAAAGCAAAGATTAAACATTGTCTTTTATTTGCAAACAAACGATTAGATAGAATAATAGAATTACACTTTAGAATATTATTTATATATATATTGTTTAGAAAAGCAAGATAATTAAGTAGCACTTCTGCTCTTAATTGAATTTATTTATTATTAAACAAAGCACTCTTTATTAAAATGCTATTTTTTTCAAGTTATATATAATTATAAATTAATCTTTAATATATATATTGAAAATAATGTTATTAAAAAGAAAGTATTAATAGCAAAAGAATATATTAAACAGTTGCAAGATATATAAAACACGTTAATACAATAATAATAAAATATAACAAATACTTAGACAAAGTATTATAATTAAAAGTATAAGTTTAAGTTTTATAATATTGAAGATTTAATTATGCTATTAGCTAAAAATCTAAAGTAGAAGAAGTTAAGCAAAAAGTTATCAAAAAAACTATTAGAATTATTTTATATACAAGAATCTATAAACAAGCAGATATATTATCTTAATTCTTTAACTATATATAAAATTTATTCTGTTTTTTTTATATTTCTCTTAAAGTTAGATTGACCACGAGGAACCAAAAACATCACGTGAGAGCGTCAAGATTTGGTTCCTCGATTTTTTTTGAAATCGAATTGCTTAAAATAGTAATTTTTCGACTAAGCTAAACTTATTATAGTAATAAGCTAGCTTCTTTAAGTGATTCGATTCCATTCGATTTCTTGGCAATTCGATTCGATTCCAAATTTGGAATCGAATATCGAATCGACAATTAGTCTACTTAAAGTTGTATAATTATAAATAAAATAATATCTTTATACTTAAGTATTTTATGTTATAAATATGTCGAAATTGAATAGATTTAATCTTCATTATTACACAATTAACTTTAGCGCGTTAATTGTGTAATAATTGAGACTAGTTAAGATTTAATTCCAATTAATTTATAGTAAACACTAGCGCATTCTCTATATAATAATTAAAACTAGTTAAGATTTAGTGGAGATCTAATTAAGATTTAATTAAGATTTAACTTATATCTAACTTGTCTCTCTATCAATTTCTAACATCTTTTAATCAACTTCTATTGTTTTTTAGACAAACACATTTCTTTGTATTACGAGTAATTAACAGTCTTTTAGAGCAAATATTTTTCTTTATGTTGCAAATATTCTTTTTAAGCAACTAGATATCTTTCTTGTATTTTAATACATTTTCTTTGAGTCTAGCGCAACCTCTAAGCATTACATAAATAGCAATGTTTCTTATATCTTCTTATCTCTGTATTTTTAAACTCTTAGTTATAGCTATCTTTATAAAATCAAGCAATTTATTATAACATTATAGATTGAATATCTAAATATAATCTTAACATTTTACGCTTAAGCTTATTAATAATAAGCAAGAATAAAAGATAAAGAAAATTCTACAGAAGCAAAAGTAACAGAAAATCTTATTTTATAAAAAAAAATAAAAAAAATATTATATTGAATATAATTAATAAATATTAAATAAAAATATAAGAGAAGTTTTAAAGCTACAAGAAACATTTGAAATAAGATTAAAATATAAGTAAAAAACATAATTATTTAATGTTAAGCATAAAGTATAAGTAGACATTTTTTTTTTATTAACTTTTATTTTAAGAGAAAGTTGTTACAAAGATTGAATCAATCAAGTAATAAATATAAAAAAAAATAACGCAAAAGTAAAATCTATATGCAATAAATATGCAATAAGATTTTAGTATCATAATTTACTTTAAATGTAAACAAAACAAAAAAATTAAAAAAATAAATACAATTATATAGACATAAACTTGAAATTCTAATTATTTCTTTAATCTTTTTAAAGTCTTTTCTTTAATGTTTAAATTAATAAATAAATAAGTAGAAAATAATTTCAAAGTAAAAAGTTGCAACTAAAATGTATTGAGTTAGCAAAGAAATACTAGCAAAGCAACATTAAAATATAATTAAATATATAAAGAAGCAATATATGTTTAGCATTTCTCTAAATATATTATTAATTATAATGGGTTTTTGAAGTATCAATTTTTGAATATTTAACTGACTTAACTTTTTCTTTCTTTCAAGACATTTTATCATTTACTAAGCAATAATTAACTTTTTATTCAACTTTTTTTTATAATTAAAGAATTTTGTTTTTTCTATAATATCTCAATCAATTGAAATAAGTTGATAAATAATATTTAATTTGAAAGAGTAATTTAATCTTATAATGCAATTGTTAAATAATTATCAATCAAAATATAAATGTTTAATTAATATATAAAATAAATATACTTATAAAGAAATAATTAGATTTTTCTTTGCAATATTGATTGTATTTTTAATATATAACTTTGTTATAAAACATAATGTTACATTTATCTATTATAATCTTCTTATAAAAACAGCAAGCACAATTTATACATATTACTTTATTCTAATAAAAGAGAAAATTAATGCTATAATTACTTATTTCTAATAATAAAAGCTTGAAATATGTTAGTAATAATATTTAAATTCTAAGTAAAAACTTATAGAACTAACAAGTAATAAAAGAATACAAAAAGCAAAAGAAATAAATAAAAATAAAGAAGCAGATAAAAATAAAGAAGCAGATGTAAATAAAGAAGAAAATGTATATAAAAAGATCAATAAAGATGCAAAGACAATATAAGATATCAAGATAGAAGAAATAAAGATAAAAGAAATCTTCTTGAAAGAAGAAGAAAAAAATCTCTCTTTTTTTAAAGAAAAATTAAACATACTTGCAACTGCAATAAAAATAGCATATCAAGAAGAAACAAAGAAAATAAAAGTTGAAGAAACAATAAAAGAGAAAAAAGAAATAGAGTTAATAAAAAATATCTTTATCTTTTTTTTGTAGATAAAGACTGCAATTGAATTAACATTTGAGCAATAATTTTATCATTATAAATTATTAACTTTACAACAAAAGCATAAGATGTCTTTGCTATTAATTTTAATGTTTTTCTTAATACTTGCTTTAACTTCTTTATTATATAATCTTGAACAATAGCTTTAATTAAAGTTGTTCTTTTTGCAAAATTATAATATAAAAGTAAACTTAATTTTAATTATTTTGAAGAAATTAATAAAAGAAAATAATATATATAAACTTTATTATAGTTATAAGTGCAATACAAAATACAATAAAAGGATAAATAAAATAAATAGAAAGATTAAAAAGTAGAAGATAAAAAAGAAAAAGAAAAGAAAAAAGATAATAATAACAATTGTTGTTTATATTCTTTCTATTTTACAATACATTTAAAATATAAAATAAGCAATATTTCTATATTTATATTATATTATTTACATAATATTTATATACATTTAAAATATTATCTATATGTTATTTGTATTTATTTATACTTGAAATTAGATTACAACTTTGTTTAAAAGTTCTTTTTTTCTTTTTTTCTTACAAAGATTTAAAGATTTTTAGGACTTTTTAGCGTAATCGTTAGGTCGGGTTTCAACTCGATCGGATTGACTCGCCCAATTCTAATCCTACGATTAAGTAAATTTCCTAGCTCAACAAGGTAAGACGAGCGGAGAATACGCGCCAAGTGTCTAACTCGACTTACCCAATTATGTAACGTTACGTAACACGCTAATTATATGTGATTAGCGTAAACTCTTGCGCTAGCTTAATCGAGTTAACAAATAAATAAGATAAAATAAGATAAGCAAATGCTAACGTGACAAAGTTAGCTTAAGTTCTAGACATTAACTCAACGAAACTCGATCCTAAAGTTAGGTTCGCGCCTTGACCTTGACCCAACTCTACGAGGCCCAAGAGGATAAGTCGAGTTAAGAAAAAAGTGTTCGATTCGATCCAACAATCACACTAGAACTTTTTTATTGCAAATTCACAAATGTTAAATTATTCTATACAAAAATAAACAAAAAATGTTATTCTAAGATCAAGAATAAACTCTCTTGAAAGAAAAAACAATTATTATAATAAATTGATATATAAAGACTAGATCGAAGCTAAATTTGTCAAGACTTTATCTTAGCGATATTGTAATTACAATATTAATTATTATGTTAAGTTTAACTTAACAATGCTTGATAAAATCTTTATACTTATTCTCTTTTCTTAAGTTATCAAGAGCTTCTTAATAATTAGCTCTATTATAATATACTTTTATATTATGTCTACTTAGAATATTATATTGTTCTATAATTTATATAAACTTAGTTTATCTCTTAAGTAGATTGAGTTTTAAGACTAATATTATAAATATATATTTAGTTCAATTTTTAATAAAACCTATGTATCTTTATTTATTATTTAGTTAAATATATTAATTAAAATAATAAAGTTATTCTCTTTTTACTTTTAATATTTCTTTTATCATAAATATTTTGTAAAACAAAAATATATTAATCTTTTTATTAAATATAATTGTTAATTATATATAATATATTTTCAATAAATTAATAAAAAGAAAGAAACAACTATTCTAATAAAACTAGTCTATAAAAGTTGAATATATTTTTAAGAATTTTAGTTGAAATCAATGATTATACATTATATTTATATAATTAAGAAGTATTTTGATAATTAGATAATTTGTTAGTAATTTAAATCTTTGTTTAAGTTTCTAAAAATGTGAATATAATATATATGTTCTTGCATTCTTAATTTTATAATAAAAGTTTTTAAAGAGCTTTATTATAATAATTAATAATAGAAGATTAATATAATTAAGCTTTTGTTTTTATAAGTTAAATACTTATATGCAAAGACATGCTTTACTATTTCTATTTTCTCAAGAATTTTTAATTATTTAATAGTAAGAATATTAAATTTCTAATCTTACACTTTTAACTACTATAACAATAATAGTTTTTTTACAATTAATAATAATATTTCTTATTTCTACTTTCAAACTAAGTTGCAAAAGCATTTCTTTATTATTAATATTTAATTTTAGCATAAATATAAGCTTTTGCATATTATATGTAATTATTTCAAAAAATATTAAAGCAATTAAAATAAAAGAATGCAAAAGTAATAGAAAATACAAATGTAATAAATTTAAAAAGTTTATTAATATTAATAAATTAATAATATTAAAAGAAATTAATATAAAGTGTTACAAATCTAGTTCGAAACAATATAGTATATAATTTACGACGCAAGATAAATTACGAAGTACAATTAATTGCATATTTGACAACTTAATAAACGAACAATATTTAATATATTTAACAACGAGTTAAGCAAACAATGCTCAATATATTTAATAATAAGTTAAAAAAATAATATTTAATATATTTGACAACAAATTAAGCGAACAATGCTTAACATATTTGATAAAGAACTAAGCAAACAAGAGAAAATTTTCTTTAAAATATAGATTTTCGAATATGACTTTTTTGTAAATTGTGTTTAATTTATTTTAAGTTTTAACTTGTCTAACGTCTATTATAAAGATTATATTAACTTAAAGAACTAACTTATATAAATAAATATCTACTTTATCTTTTATCTTGTTTTAGCAAATTAGAAAACAATTTTTGTATTAATAATTTTTAGAGAAAGAGTTTAACATTAATTTAAATTAAATTTATGCAAGTATTTAAAAAATTATAACGAAAATTCTTGTATAATGTTTACGAACTTCAACAACTTTAAAAGAGAACTTCGAAGAATCTTCGAAACATTTAACGAGAAACAAATTGTAAGAAAAGTAATTTAGCACTTAATTTAACGAATTTTTGTAATAGACTACATAGCAAAATTCTAAAAGTATATTAATTTTATTAAATAAAACGATGTTACATTTATAACAATGTTTTAACATGACTTTAAAAACAATCTTAAGAATAAAATTATGCGCAATAACAAATTTATTAACGACATGTTCGATCTTATCGAAGTAATTATCGATTTCGACGACAAATTGTATAAAATAGCTATAAAAAAGCGAAACAATTAATTTTATAAAAGAGCAAAAACCTTCTTTGAACTAACAATTAAATATTAGTAGAAAGAATCTCGTTCTAATTAGAAATATAATAATTTAAATTATCGTAAACTTGCATTTATAAAATTAAATTGTATTTAATAACGTAAAGAGAAAAACTTTAAAGAAAAGCAAAATAACAAATTCTAAAAAACGTACTATTTATATAATAAATTAAGTTATTTTGCAAAAAATTGTTGATTACAAAACTTAATAAATTGTTAACAAATCAATATTATGTTAAGAGAGATATTTAATAGTTAAGACGATATTAGAGAGCAAATTAATATAAAGACAAACATTTTTAAAACTAAATTAAACGACAATTATTATTTAATAAAAAAATTAAATTAATTATAAAAAGTTCTAGATAAAATATTATTAAGTAAGGCATTGGTATTTACGCAAGAATTTAATTAAACACTTTAGAAAACTATTAAATTTTATAGTTTAATTATTGACTTAAACGAAAAACATAATTAGAAAAACTTTTAGGAATATATAAAAAATATTACGAATTATTTTAAGACTTTAGTTAACTTATGAAAAATCGTAAACAAATGTAAAAAAAACTAAAAAACAATATTATTACAAAAAAGAATATATCTAATATAATAATAAAACAATTAAATTTTACAATATATGTAGATCTTAATTAAATAGTTTGTTACAACAATTTATGCTAAACTTATCTAAAAAAAAAGAACGAAATTAATTGATTTTTTGAAAAATTAAAGTTAGTAATTTAACAACAAAAGAAAACTTATTATAAATAAACGTTCGAAGCAAAAATTGCAACACAAAAACAAAAAAAAGTTTAAATTTTTTAATAAAAAGCATATTAAAGAAATGTAATATATTAGCTTAATAGCAACAATTAAACTTAACAACGTACGCACAATATTTAATTATATTAATTAAAATTAACAATTATTAATTTACAATAATAATTAATTTTAATATAATAAGTAATTTTATAATTAAAGCTTTTATAAAGAGAAAAGTATATTTTATTCAAAAGAAGCTTAACGCTTACAATTTAATAATTGTAAATAAAAATTTGTTATTTATAAAAAATAAAAAAGTAAATAAAGAAACAAAATTATTATTAATAGCTATTTAACAATATTACGAGAAACTAATTTTTAATATAGTAAGAAAAATTATTTATAATATTGTTTTAAAAATGTTTTAATTAAAGCAACACAATTTAAAAATTAATTAAAATATATAAGTACTTAGATTTACACAATGTAATTACGCAATTCATATTTAATCTACACATTAATAGCATTTAATAATAGATAAAAGATTAAGTCGAAATTTGATCGCAAATAACAAATTTGCATTTTTGCAAAAAAACGATTTAATAAAGTTTAACTCGATAAATATTAACAAAGATTAATTAAATTACAAAGTTAAAATAAATAAATAAAATTGCGAATTTTTAAGAGTCTTAAACTATATACTATAGCGAGAAAATTGCTAAAGCACATATTACAAATATATAACAATTGAAAATATCTATTTTGAAAAGAGAAAACAATCGAGATTTTATTTAAATATTAATTGTAAAATTATAAAATTAAACTTGAATTAAACAAGCAATTTACGTTTGAATTTATTTATGTTTTATTCGAAAAAAAGTTAAAAACGTTTCGCGAATACCTAGCAAAAAACCAAAAAAAATTAAATTTTTTTAATTATAGGCAAAATACTCGATTCTTTTTGTACTTAAGAAGAACGAAATTTTTTATTTATATATCGATTATCGAAAGCTAAAAATTATTTTTATAATAAAAAATTAATATTTATTACTTAACATTAATAAGCTTTAGAATCGATTATTCGAAGCAAAGTATATTATTAAACTAAATTTACAAAAAATGTACAATTAGATTAGAGTAAAAATAAAGAAGAAATAAAAGACAATTTTTTGCACACAACATATATTATATAAATATATAATAATGTTGTTCGAACTTACAAACGTCTTAACAACGTATTAAAAAATAGTTAATAATATATTACTAAACTAATTGTCAATTTAATATTTGGTTCCAAAATTAAAATTAAATCGAATTGTTAAAAAATCGAATAAAATCGAATTGCTTAAAGAAGTTAGCTTATTACTATAATAAGTTTAGCTTAGTCGAAAAGTTACTATTTTAAGCAATTCGATTGTAAGGTCATGTACGAACGTGTAACAAGACGTTGCTACATCGACGCATTAAAGACAAGACTACGTAGTATGTAGAACTACAATTTAGAGAGACATTAATTTGTGAGAATTTTAGAAGAGAATTCTTAGAAAGAAAACTTTGTACAATATTAAGTCGTTATTACAATAACTTGACATTAATAACGTGTTCGTTAATTATTAAAAGCTAGCATTACAATTGTCTTCTTCTTTTGAATTTTAATTCTTAAGATTAATGTGTTATAGCGACGCTTTACTTGCGCGATTACGTCAATCTTTTATCGAGTTTTTCTTAAAACTTTCTAAGATTCAATTAAATAATAAGCAATATTTTATATCTTTATATGCGACGCATTTTCTAGTTTATATATTCTCTTGTCAAGACTTGAGAGCGTCTATAAAAAAGATTTTTTAATTTCTTTCTTTATCTTTTTTAAATATTTGAAAGAAAATTAAGAAGCAACGATAACTTCTCTCGTATACTATTGCAAAACAATATGCTACTTGTTTTAAACATTTTATCGTATGTTGACTTTAAATCGACAAACAAAAAGATCTTTTATTTTTTTGTTTTAAAGCGTAAATACGTTTTTAATCGTTATGTTGTTGCGTCGTTATTGCAACAAATACTTGACAATAATATATTACAATTTATTTAAATCTTATAGATTCTAAGTTTAGCTTAGTGTAATCGCTAAACTAAGTTTCAATTTAATTAGATTAACTCGCCCAATTTTAATCCTAAGATTAGACAAATTTCCTAGCTTAATAGAGTGGGACGAGCGAAGAATGCGCGTCGAATGTTTAATTTAACTTATTCGATTACGTGATATTACATAACGCGCTAATTATATGCGATTAACGTAAATTTTACGCTAGCTTAATTAAGTTAACGCATAAATAAAATAAGATAAGATAAGCGAATGCTAACGCAACGAAGTTAGCTTAAATTCTTGACATTGATTCGACAAAAATCGACTCTAAAATCGAGTTCGCATTTTAATCTTAACTTAACTCTACGAAACTCAAGAGAGTGAATCAAGTTAAAAAAAATGTTCGACTCGATTTAACAATTACACTAGTTTAGCTTAACTTATTATTTAAATAAATTATCTCAATTTTCTTTGTTCGATTTAATCAAGTTAGCGTAATTGATTCGCAAGTAATATTTATCAATAGCATTATTATAATTTCTTTCTCTTTATATTATTTTTTAATTTATAGTTGATAGATAAATGCGACGTTCTTTAAGTCGTTTTAATGCTAACAATAATATTGCGCATAAATCTCGCATTTAGTGTAAGTTTTCTCAATTATTTTGACGTATTGCAACTTCTTTTCGATAGAAATAATTGTAAGTTTTTATTAATTTTTTGTTGTTATAGTAGCAAATCAACTATGTAAGCGATGCTTCTACAAGATCTTGCTATAAGTAAAATTAATAAAAACAACAATATTAATCGAAATAATTCTTTCTGCTCTTTTCGTTCGCGCGCAAACGCAATCTTTTTATTCTCTTTTATTTCTATTGCTTGCGATGCCTTGTTCACATTGACAACAATGTCAATTATTAAATACATTTTCAACTTTTGTTTGCTTCGCAATCTAATAGCATGCAATATATTAAGCGAAAGAATATTTGCTATAAATATTGCGCTTTAAAACGCAAAATCGTAAGTTGTCTATATACTCTTATATTTAATTTAACTTGTTAGTATATTTTTATTGTTATTTAATATATTAAGCGAATTAATATTTTGCTAAAGTTTAACATGCGTATCTTCGATAAAAATAATGTTAAAGTTAATTAAATTGCGTTTGTTTCGCAAATGCGACGCTATCTTATTGTTATATACGCATAGCAACAAAAAAACAAATCGATCTCGCATTTAATTTACGAGAATCTTTTAACTAATATTAACGTTAAGCTAAATTGTTTATATAATATTTAATAAAAATTGTTCGACGTAATACATTATAGAGCAAATCTCGATGCTTTTTCTTTAAAAGAACTAGACAAAAACAATAAATTTATATTTAACAATGTTGTTGCAAACAACGAACTTAAGAATTCGTAATTTTTGCGTAACTTAATAACTTTACTAAGAACAATATTATTTATCTCGTTTCTATTAATTAGATTTCTTGAGAAAAGAGCGACGTAAATGCTTAGACAAGACTTCTTTTATATATTATAGTTGTTTCAACAACTTACATGTTTGATTTAAATATATTAAATTGCTTGTTATCAAATAAAAGTATTCAAAATAAGCAACTTTCTTGTCTAATAATATAAAAGCTAACAATTAAAAGATCGAATTTTATTTATGTCTTCTCGCAAGCATTACATCTTCGCAATTTCTACATAGAATTTATACTCGAAAAATTATTATTTAAGATATACTTTTATTATGCTTAAAACAATAAAAACTAATTGCGTTTTAAAAGATTGCGTTTCTTATTTTTGTTATTAACAATTTATTTTTGCAATATTTGTACATTATTGAAGACAATTAAGCAATAACAATTAAAGAATTAATTAAAAGAGACACGCATAATTAATTGTAAATAGAATGTTAAATCTTGCATCAAATAAAACGCGTATAAGAATTCTTTATTAGCAAAAATTAAATAACAAAAGCAAATAAATTTAATTATACTTTATGTCGCATTTTTATAACTCTTAATGTTTAATTAACTTATTAAGAAAATTATAATATTATTTATACGTATTATTTATGTTATTAAATTTTACTTTTTATTGTCGAAATCTTTCTTGCGAACATAAAGTTTTAATTTTTTTATTTTTGCAATTAGTTTTTTAAAAGATTTACGCGTATCGTATTTCTTAAGCTTTCGTCTCGCATTTACAAGATAATTCTTTAATATTTAACTATTTTTACATAATAAAAACTCTTTTTATCGAACAAGATATTACGACTTGCTATATTTTTATTTTATTTTTTTTATTTTTATTAATTAATATTATGTTCTTCGAGACAACAATATTTGAGTTACGATAATATAATTTAAATAATAAAGCATAAAAGATAAAATAAATACGTTATTTAACAAAAAGGCGCAAACGATATATTTGCGAATTAATAATATTTTTAAATTCGAACAATCTTGTAAACTTGTTAAACAACTTCTTTTTTAAACAAATGTCTAAAAGATTTTTAATAAAAAGTATAACTTTGTTATCGACTTAATATCTTTTGAAAGTAATCTTCTTATTATAATTTTAAATTTTCGCTTATTGCGCAATCTATAAACGATTTATCAATTAATCGCGCTTGTTTTACAAAGACTAAATTTTCTCTTAAGCGACAAAAATGTCTAAACAATTTTTGTCGTTCTAGTTAAATCGAAAATCTGCAACAAATCTAAATATTATTTCGAAAAATAATATTTTAGTCGACGCATACAATGCGCTATTGTAAATATACTAGATTAAAGCTAGTAATAAGTTTTAATTGTCTTATTTATAATTGCAATAACAACGCAAATAGTATTTTAACATCTAATTTTGTCTTTTAATTTGCTTATTAATTTAAGAATAAAAAGCGATACTTAGCTTTCGTTTAATGCGTATGCAATAACATATCGCGAACTAATAGTTACTAATAAAGAGCAAGTTATAATCGAAAACAATTTTACGAATTTCAAAATAAACAAACAATATCTTCTTAAATAGAGTGTTAATTAGATCTTTTATTAATTATATAGATTTAACAAAAATGTATAAAGACATTTTAAAATATTGATCGATTATTATTAGAATTGCGTCAAATATATTATTCTTGCAACAATTAGCAAACAACTTTGTTTTAAAATTTATTAAAATCTTTATTTATAATCGAACAAGAATAGAGAGCAACGTCAACTTCTTATAGAGATAATAATGTAAAATCTTATTTTATTAACAAACGTTGCAATCTTTAATATATATATTAATATTCGCGATTATCTTTAATTAATAGAACTTTCTACTTATAAGAGTGCGTATCTTTTTAATTTTAAAATGTTTTGTTAAAGCGTTATTATAATGCAAACGTAGCAACTCGTTCTTTAGAAATGTCTTGTCAAAAATTAAAATAATATAAAAGAAAAATATCATTTTTTTACAAATTAATTAGTCTCTTTTCGCGCAAGTTTGACTAAAAGTTTACAATATTAATTGCTTTTTAATTTTGAGCGCTATAAAGTTTTTCTCTTATAACTTTTCTATTTTAGACAATAATAAAAATAAGAAAGCTTTTAAGTTTTTTTTTTGTTATATATAATGCGAAAGTTATTGCGACGCAATTATTAAGTTATTGCGCTTTAAGTTGTGTTTACAACTTCTTTCTCTTTAAATTTATTAATTGTTTTTTTTTTATTTAAAGCATTTTTATTAAGAAGTTTGATATTGAATTTTTTTTAAATTTTCGATACTTAAGTCTCGAGTTCGTTCTTATCGCGTAATACTAGCGTTTAATAAACGTCTCTTGTAAGTACTAATATTATTTTAATAATTACAATAATAATGTTCTTTAACTTATTCTAAAGCGTAAATAGACAAATTTTATTATCTAATTCGCTCTTATAATTGAGGCGTCGAAAGAGTTTATTAGCTAAATTTGTTTTTCTCGTGCGATATTTAATCTCGAAGTTGTATTTTGTCAACAAAAGTGCTTATTAAGACTAACGACAATTTAGCGTTGTTAAGTTTATAAATTATTGTAAATTATTGTAAATTATTAATATAATAATTGAATAATAACTATTTTTTAAATAGTATTAATATTGCTTGAAGTCAATAACAATAACAAGCAACTTTTAATTGTAAATTTCGTATTAAGTCTTCGCAAGAATATTTTTTTAAATAGAATGTTACCAAATGTTACGTTGTTTAATTGATTTTCTTTATAAAATAAATTAATTATAACAAAATTGTCGCAATCGCAAATCTTAAAGCGTCTATTTTAACGCAAATATAATTTTTTGAATCAAAGTAAATTAGCATAGACGTTCGCATAAAAATTGTAATAAGCTTTCGAAAAATCAAAATAACATTTTTGTTAAATATAAAAAGATTATTTTGTTTGTTTTGCTTGTTATTCTTTAGAAGCTTTGTCAAAGCTTAAGTAATCTTTACATAATATTTTATAAATTGTTGATAAAAGTTTGCGAAATTTAAAAACACTTAAAATTCGCATAAAATAATAGACTAAGACTATATTTTAATAGAATTGATTTGTCGTAAATTTATTGATATATTATAATTGCTTATAATATATTTTAAAAATTTAATTAAAATTGTTATAAAAGAATATTTAAATAGCTTTGCGTAAAGCTTGTAAAAATATAATTTATCAAATATTTAACGTATGCAATCTTAGTATCTCTCTAATATATTAAAGTAGATCAAAATATTATTAAGATAGATTATACAAAGATAATCTATTAAATTTCTTAAGACTTTGTTGATTAAAATCTAGAAAATAGTCGATGCGTTTGCTAGCTTAAACAACATTATTACGTATTCGAAATATTTATATTGTGTTCGAAAAATCGTCTTTTACTTATTGTCTTAACAAATTCGAATTCAATAGTAAGTATTTTTTAGATTTAGTTTTGTAAAGTACGCGACGCTTATTAGACAATTTAGCGTCTTCTTTATAAGAGAAAGAAAACACTAGTTCTTAATTGTAATCGCATTAAAATTGCAATAATTAACGCATAACTTTAGACTTTTATTGCTCTTTAACACAAACAATATTAATATTTTAATTTAATTAATTAATTCGCAAATTCTATTTAGAATTAGATTCTTCAAAAAATAATTACGTAGAACAATTAACTCTTGTTCGAAAAAAAAATATAACAAGTTATAAGACAATTTTCTTTTAGAAAGCAAATTGATCTTATAATTTTTCTCTTTGTGCTAAAAAAAAATTAAATATATTTTTTAAATTAAAGATATTGTTGTAGTTCTAAATATTCTTAAAAATAATGCGCATTATCGACGTCTTATTAACGTCAAAATTGCAATAAATTAAAGCAAATATCGAAATCTATTTCTTAGATTTTAGAAAATCTTTTAAGAACTTAACGACAATAGTATTTTTCGTAATTTAATAACGTCAAATTAACGTATACTAGTTGACGTAAAAATTAGCTTCTATTATTTAAAAAAGATTAACAATAACGTTGTATACAACTTTATCAAATACATAGAAAACTTGTTTTAATATATATTTTTATTTTTTATTGTCGCAAATCTTGATTTTTGCAACATAGAATTTTACAAATCGAGTCTTTTAAATTGTAAAAGCTTTTATTTTAATTGCGAGTTATTTGATTTTTTTTAAATGTTATATCTTTGTAAGACGTTTGTCGATGCAATTAATATAAGCGTCTTTATCGAGAAAATCTCTTTGTTTGTATTACTTTCTATCAACAAATGTTAATAGCTTTGCAAAAAAAACTTTTGTCTTATATTTTATATATTCGAACTAACTTTGTTAGAGTTACGCAAGAAAAGTTTTGTCGTACTTTTTTAATAATTTTTTGTTGTCAAAACATCGCAAATCTTAATTGTTAATATAGTCTTTTTCGATTTATAATTATACAAATTCTCTTTAAAGTTATTGCGTAATCTCGAGAACAATTCTAGATTTAAGATTTTGTTCTTAACATTAAATCAAGAGAGTAAAGCGCTCTTTATACGTTATATTAACGCAACAAGAGCGTCTCTCGTCTTAAGAATTTAAGTTATGCTATTAATCTTTTTACAAAGATCTTTTTTTAAACAATATAAAAGATAATTACGTTGTTAACGTTTAATATATTTGTCAAGATTTGTCTTTAATATCTTAATATAACTTACGAAGTCGTTGATGTTTTAAAATTAACTTTGCTTAATCTCCTTATATTTGCAAGAGAAAACAAAACAACAATTTTTCGAATTCTCTATAAAGTTAATTAGATATTGTGCAAATTATTGTTAATTTTATTTCTTTATTTTGTTTGTTTGCTTATTTTTATAATCTTTCTATTATATTGTTAACGTATTGCGAAAATATTATTAAGCTCAACAAATCTTTGAGTTCTTTGTCAAGAATTAATTTTTATTAATTTCGAAGAAATTTTTTGTACTTCAAGTCTAGTTCTTTTATTCTTTAAAGTTTTTTTTGTAATAAAAATTTAATTAAGTCGATCTTATAAAACAAGTAAAGCGCTATTTCTTAAATGTTAATTCGCTAGTTTTGTTATCGAAGTAATTATCGCAAGAATAACGTTAATTTGTCGCTTTAATCTCGTTTTTACGAAACAACTTTAAGAGAAATTTGTTTCTTGTTTAAGCAATGCAAAGCTCTTGCTTTGTTTAAAGTCTACGCTTTTTTGCTTTCTTCTTAATTAGAAGCTTTTTATAATTAATATCTTCGTTAAATTGTAATAATTGTGCAACGTCGTTACTTTGCAAGTCTTTTTCTTGTAATATAATATAAATTTTTGTAATACTATTAAAGGCAAGTTAATTATTTGCATTTTTGTCGTCTTAAGAGCGTTAAAACGTTGCTTGTTTTTCGTTTGTTTTTAAATTTTGTCTTGTATTGCATGTTCAATTGACTATTTTGTCAAACAATTGCTTATAAAGATTAAGACGAATTAATATTATAAGACTATGTACAAACATGTAACAAAACGTTGCTATATCGACGCACTAAAAATAAGACTACGTAGTATATAGAATTGCAATTTAGAGAGACATTAATTCGTAAAAATTCTAGAAAAGAATGCTTAAAGAGAAAACTTTACACAATGTCAAGTCGTTACTATAATAACTTGACACTAGTAACGTGTTCGTTAATTATTAGAAAGTAGCATTACATCAATTTTTAAAAAAAATTAAGAAATGGAATCTTCACGTTCTTACGTAATATTTTTGATTTCTCGCGATTAGTCTATGCATTACGACAATATTTGAATCAATTTATTATAATATACTTAAACGACATAATAATTTACTCAAATATCTTAGAAAAATATATAGATTATATTTTTAAAGTACTAAAATGTCTAAATTGAAAAAATCTATATTTTAAATTAAAGAAATGTCTAAATTGAAAAAATCTATATTTTAAATTAAAGAAATGCAAGTTCTATTAAGAAGAAATTGATTTTCTTAAAATTGTTGTTAAACAACATAAAATACGCATAAATGTTAAAAAACTACAAGCAATTCAAGAATAAAAACTATCTATTAATGTTAAAAAAGTTTAATTGTTTCTAGATTTTATAAATTATAACAAGAAATTTATAAAAAACTATTTTGTTAATGCAATACTATTAACGAATTTTACGAAAAAAAAGACGTTATAAAGATAAAAAATAATATAAAAAAAATCATTTTAAAATCTTAAGCTAAAATGCTTAAAGAAACTAGTACTAAAGATATACGACTTACGATTGTTAAATAAAATTAAAATTAACGCATTAAATTTAATTATTAATATATACTTTAATTAAAAGCATAAAGATATATAATAATTAATAATATATCTTTTGAAAAAACTCTTATTAGTTGAACAAAACTATAATATTTATAACAAAAAGCTATTTGCTATTGTAGTCTTTCTAAAATTATAAAAAATATATTTCGAAAAATTATTAAAACTTACGATTCTTATAGATTATAAAAATCTTTCGTACTTTATTATTATTAAACAATTTAACAAAAAACAAATATAATAATTAGAGCAACTTGAACAATACAAGTTTAAAATACAATATATATTAGATAAAGATAATAACAAAGCGAACGCACTTAGCAAAAGAAATAATTATATAAAAACAATAAAATCGTTTAATTATAAGATACTTAAAATTAACAAAAACAAATTACTATTAACAAATAAATATAAATTAAATGCTATTTTACAAATATTCAAAGATAATAAGAAAGAATTTCTAATAAAATGAGAAAAACTTCAAATGTTTATTAACAAAATCGACAAATATATAAAAGAATGTTATAATAAGTTATTACAAAAGCATTTAAGAATAATTAAAATTCTTCAACTTTTATATTAACATTGTTAGTTTTCTTAAATAAGACAAACTATTAAGACATATATTAAATAATATCTTAATTGTTAGCAAAATAAACATAATATATATGCAAACTATAATAAAATTTAATATTAAAAATTATCTAAATTGCTATAAGATAAAGTTACGATAAACTTTATTATTAAGTTGCTTAAGTCGACAGATCTAGCAATTAAAAACAAAAATAATTCGATGCTAGTAATAATTGACAAATTTATTAAATATTTATATATTATCGTATATAAGAAGAAGTTTATAGTAGAAGAACTAAAATACATTGTATTAAATTAATATATACAATATTACAATATATTTAAAAAATTAATTAATAATAAAAACAATCTCTTTACGTCTAACTATTAAAAAAAATTCTATTAATGTTAGAAACAACATTTAAAATATTTATTATCTATTATTTAATTATAAATAGTTAGATAAAGCGAACAAATTAAAGGCTTAAGCAATATTTGCGATACTATATTAACAATACTTAAAACAATTAAGTATTACTATTATCTATAACTTAATTAATACTAAATGCAAAGATTTCGAATATTACTAAAATAACTTTATTCTTCGTTAACTATAATAAAGAACTTAATCTTTTCAAAAAAAAGCGAAAGCATTTATTAACTTAATTAATTATTAAAAGAATAGCAATACTAAAAAAGATATACAACAAAATCTTAAAAATGCAAAAAAAGTCGATTAAGTATTAGAACAAAAAACGAAAAACAATATCTTAATTAAAGAAAAAAGATAAAATATATCTTTTTCCAAAAAATGTTAAGACAAAAAGATTAAACAAAAAATTAAATTATGTCAAAGTCGAATTGTTTTTCGTTGAAAAAAATAAAGAAATTAATCAATTACGAACTCGACTTACTTAAAGACGTTAAAGTATTTTTAGTATTTTATATTTTATTGTTAAAATTAGTCGATCTTAATACATTTATATAGAAATTTTTTTACTGCAAAGCTTAAAAAGAAAGCAAATATAAAGTAAAGCAAATTTTAAAGAAGCAAGATCAAAACTATCTTATTAAGTAAAAAAAAATCTTTATCTTAAAGAATACATAAGAATCAAAGAAAAATCTTAATAATTACTATAATTTTATTTAGAAGTTTCAACAAAAACTAGCGTAAAAGAAAAGTTCTACAAAAGTTCTTTTATAATTCAAGAAAATATTTCGAACAAAGCAAGATTAAACTTAAAGAACTTGTTAATAAAAGTAAAAATAACATACGAATTAATTTGTTTCTTCTTCTTTTTTTGTTTGTTCGTCTTTAGCTTTAAGATGTTTTGCGCTTTTACATTATTTATTGCTTTTAACTTTTGCAATTAATATTTACGTTGCTTTTTTTAAGCAACAAACTTTTATTCAAAATTCGAGAATCTTATTATTTAATTTCTTAATAATATTTATCGCCTTATTTATTTTTTTGTTCGAAGAAATCAAATCGCATTTTCGATTAAAGCGCTTATATTTAATGCAACAAAAGAACTTTTTAATAATTAAACATTTAATATTTCGATCGAAATAAAGATTGCAAAAGCGCATCTTAATGTAACAACTTATTTGTTATCTTTTTGCGATAGCATTAAGTCGACGAATAAAGCTTGCAAATGTCTTAGATATGATAGAAAAAAAAGTTTGCTTTCAAGACAAAAGTCTTTAAGAAAAAAAAAATTACAATTCTATTTAGAACTAAATTAGTATAAGAAGTTTTTAGAACTTTGTAATACAAAATATGAGTATATACAAATTTAGCATGCTTAATAATCTTAACAACTAAATATATTAAGCAAATATTTAAAAAACTTAATAAGTTTAAACTCTAAACATATTAAGCATTCTAAATATAAAGAAATCTTATTAGTATATAGATCTCGAATACAACTTTTTTATAAATTGTATTTAATTTATTTTAAGTTTTAACTTATTGTTACGATTACAAAATTGTAATTTCTTATTATTAGATAATTGCTTACATTATTTAAAAACGTCTACAAATCTCTTCAAAGTATTAAATTTCTCTTTAATATTTCTTATAAAAGTACTAGCATAATAACATTGTATAAGTTGATTTAATACAATATATTTTAGTTGTTCTACTATAAACTTCTCTTCAAATATAATAATATATAAATACTTAATAAATTTGTTAATTATTACTAGTATCGAATTATATTTGTTTTTAATTGCTAGATTTATTAATTTAGACAATTTAATAATAAAGTTTTTTGTAACTTTATTTTATAACAATTTAGATAATTTTTAATATTAACTTTTGTTATAGCTTGCATATATATTATATTTGTTTTACTAATAACTAAAATATTGTTTAATATATATCTTAACAATTTATCTTATTTAAAAAAACTAACAATACTAATATAAAAATTAAAGAATTTTAATTACTTTTAAATGCTTTTGCAATAATATATTATAATATTTCTTTATATATTTGTCGATTTTGTTAATAAATATTTGAAGTTTTTCTTTCTTTATTAAAAACTTTTCTTTATTGTTTTTAAATATTTGTAAAATAGCATTTAATTTATGCCTGTTTGCTAATAGTAATTTGTCTTTATTAATCTTAAGTATATTGTAATTAAACATTTTTTTGTTTTTATATAATTATTCCTTTTATTAAATGCGTTTGCTTTGTTATTGTCCTTATTTAATATATATTATATTTTAAACTTGTATTATTTAAGTTATTTTAATTATTATACTTGTTTTCTATTGAGTTATTTAATAATAATAAAGTGCAAAAAGTTTTTATAATTTGTAAGAATTGTAAGTTTTAATAATTCTAGAGAGACTACAATAGCAAGTAACTTCTTATTGTAAATATTATAATTCTATTTAATTAACAAGAGCTTTCTTAAAAGATATATTATTAAGTATTATGTTTTTTTATACTTTTAATTAAAGTATATATTGATAACTAGATTTAATATATCGATTTTAATTTTGCTCAATAATTGTAAGTTATATATTTTAATACTAGTTTCTTTAAATATTTTAACTTAAGATCTTAAAAGAATTTCTCTTTTATTAATTTTTATATTTATAACGTCTTTTTCTTTATAAGATTTGTTAATAATATTAGTGTAATCGTTGAACCAGGTCTAGTGTGATCGTCGGGTCAAGTCTTGGCACGAATTTTTTGTTCAACTCGAGGATTCGAACAGAATTTTTAGCTTAACCCAAATTTTATTTAATTAATTGCGCTACGTAGACTAGTCCAAATCAATTAATTCATTTTTTATTTGAAAGTGCACTAAATTCTCTAGAAAATGAAGTAATTTTGAAAAAATACGAGTAAAATACAAGGGAGTTATGTGGGTTTTAAATTTAAAATTTTTATTCAAATCTAGTTCTCGAGCCCAATTATATAAGAAATTTGCCACTGAAACCCGATCCAACAATTAGGCTAAGAATTATTACAAGTAATATTATAATAAGTTATTAATAAATAATGTCTTAAAAAATATAATAACAAGAAAAGTATAAACAAAGTATAAATATTAAAATTATAATTAAATAATTGTAAATTTATTAAGACAAAATATATACATATTAAAGTTAACGCAAAAATAGCAATTTACAATTCAAGTATTAATTTATTGCAAAATATTAAATATTAGCAAAGTAACAACATTAAGAAACTTGCTATTTATTATAAGTTTTCTTAGAATTGACGCAAATAATAAAGACTTCGAAATAGATATTAGATACTAAGAAGTTAAGTTATAGAGAATATTTAAATAGCAAATCAAAACAAAAATATATTTATAAAAGTACTTTAACGCACTAGAATGCAAAATAAATAGTTAAAATTAAATTAATTAAAATTTGATTTAGATTTAATTTAAATCTTAATTACAAATAAGAAATACTTACAAAATAATATTAATTTAAATAGCAAATTTAGATTTTTTAAAAAACTTAATTAAGATTGTTAAGACAATATATAAATCTAAGTATTTATAGATATTCGAAGATCGTATATTTGAATTTTGAAAAACATATTATAAACGTAAATCTTTTTAAAATCGAAAGAAATTAATTTTAAATATTTAAGAAATTGCGTTTCCTATTATTGAAATTACTATTTAAGCAATAAAGCTTTAATATCTAGTTTCTAGAGCTATTTTGCTAAATTGTATTCGAAGTTCTTTTTGCTAATACAACGTAATTTTAATAATATAGTTTATTTTATAAATATATTTAGAATGTAACGTTTAATATTAAGTTTTGTCTACAATTATATTGTAAACAAAGAAAGCTTAAAGTAACAATATTAAACACAATCAATAAAATCAATTATTATTGTTCAAGCTAAAGAGAATATATTTGCTTTATTTTTAATTAACTTTTATCTTTCTAAGATTTTTAACTTTTCTTGTAAATTAATAAGCGCATTTGTTATATTATTAATCTTATTAATATTCTCGCTTCTTTAAGGCTTTATTGTATTTATTGTTTTAAATGTCTTAGCAATAAAGTTTGTTTTAACTTTCTATTTTTAACTAATTCTGTGTTTAATTCTTGTTTTTGGATAAATAATATAATAAGTTATCTAATTAATATTATCTTAACAATAAGCGCGTTTAAATATTTGTTTGTTAAGCTTAAAGTTATAAAGTAACATATATATAATAATTATTGTAGCTTGTTGCAAATTTAAGTTTGTTTCTATAATTTTAGTTATCTTAATAAGAATATTTGATTAACTTTAATTCAAAAGTTTCTTAATTTTTATAGCTTTCTTTAGCATAAAAATATTTGCTACTAGCTTGCGCTTTAATAGATTGTTATAATATATTTAAGATTTGCAATTTAATATATAATGCTTACAAATATATTATGTAAAAGAAATTAATATTTGTTAATTACAAAGTGTATTAAACAATATGCTTAATATTTAAGATAAAGAAGATTTCGATTCTAAAAAATAAAAAAATTAAAATAAAATATCAATTTACGCGTTTTATTACAAGAGTTATTTTAAAGAAAAAGAATATTATAAAACTTAAAATATTAAGATACTTTTTAAGAAATATTTTAATTGCGTCGAGTTTTAATATATTACAAATAATTTATAAATAAAAATTTGTTAAAAAATACTTATCTTTTAGTTAACTAATAATTGAATTTATGCAAATTCTCTTAATGTTTACATTAATTTATTTTATTTTATTCTTAAAAATAATAAAAACGACAAAGACTAAATACAAAAGATTGTTACAAATGCGAAAAAGACAAATTATGTTAAAAACGCTCTTAATTTTTAACAATTTTAGTTTTGTTAAATATTGTTAATAATAAATTTAAATATATTAATTTTAATTTTATCTAGTTTGCGAATCTTTAAGTTGTTTTATTTTTGTCTTAAATTAAGAGTTAATTATCGAATTATATATTGCAATATACTTTGTTAAAAATCTTACAATAATTAATAATTGTATAAGATTTTTAAGATTTACAAATTATTTTATGCTCTAAAAATTTATATTATAATGTCGAATTAAAATATAAAACAAAAACTTTACAAAAATTTAAACTATTTTGTTTGCTTCTTTTGTCAACTATTTTGTTTTAATATCTTGATATCTTTTAATAATTTTCTTTATAAATTGTAAATTAATTGATCGAAAATTGTAATAAAAAAATTTAAAAAATTTTTAAAACTTAAAGCTTGCAATTTTAAAAGAAGTTACAATATTAATAAAATTGAAATTAATAATTGTTTTTAACAAAATTATAAATTAAAATCGATATATTAATTTAATATTCTTTATAAAATTAATTATCTTTTATAATTTTTTTTAAAAATTCTTTATATTATGCGATTTATTAATTATAAATAATTTACAATATAAATAAACAATCTTCTTTATCTCTATTATTGTCTCTTTCTTTTTCTTCAAATTGTATATATATAAATTTATAAATTTATTTTCTAAGTATAACTTTTATAAGTTCTAGATTGTTAACAATTAAATAAAAATACTTATTAAAAATAGAGTTTTATATTAAATTAATAAATTAATAAATATTTATTTCGATAATTTAATATTAAGATCTCGAATAATCTTAAGTTTATTTTTTAACATTTGCGATAATTATACGTCGAAATTCTTAAAAAGTTTGTAGAGTTTTATAAATATAATATTAAGACTTTTAAAATTAACAAACTTAATTATAGTTTAATATTAATTACTAATATTAACTCTTAAAACAAAAAAAATAATAAAATTGTAAATAGAGTAAACTTTGTAAAACTTTAAATTTAATTAACAAAAGCATATATATAATTAAAAGTAAAAAGTATTTGCTAAAAAACAAAAAAAGAATTTTTATACTTTAAAAGAGCAATAAAGACAAATAACAAACTTTTGCTTTTATTTACTTTAAATTTTCTATTATCGAAGTTATAATTAATATCGAAAAATTGTAATAATAATAAACTTTATAATTTGCACGTAAATATTATTAATCTTTATATTGTTTATTAGATTAATAGAAATTATTTTTTCTAAATTTATTTTGTCTTTTACAAGTTCTTTATATAGGTTATCTTTAATTGCGTTAATTATTGCAATAAAAAAAGCATTCAATTATTGTTAATAAAATATAGATAATAGTATATTTAACAAGTAATACGTAATTGTATTGTGAATTGCAATTAAAACTATAAACACAAATTAAGTAATATATAATTAAATATTATTAATTTTATATTTGCATAGCTAGAAATCTTAAGTTGCTTTAAATCTAAGATTTACGTCAATCTTTATATATAAACAAAAAAATAATATATTAACTTAATATCTATATTCTTAGATTAATTAATGTTTTTTTTAATATTTAATTTCGATTTTTTAATATTAATAATCTTTACTTTTGTATTAACTTCTTTAACTAAAAACTTAAATTTAGATAATTAATTCTTCTTTTTGTTTAAAAGATTATTAATTGTTTTTTTGTTTTTTGTTTTTCTTGTTTTTCTTCGATAAAAATAAAGAAATCATTAATTTCTTTTTATTGTTAACTTCTAGATATTTAAATATAGAGTGCTTCGAATTTAAAGCAATACAATATTAATCTTAAAAAACATAAAGTATAAAAAATATTATAATATATTAACTAGCTTTATTAATTTTTTTCGACAATTTTGCTAAACAATATATTAGAGTTTTTGTTAATTCGAAAACGTTAAAAGAAAGAAGATCGAACAAATTATTTTTAAAATTAATATTAATAAAAAGTCTTTGCGTTTTTTTTTGTTCTTTAATTAGATTTTAATACAAAAGCTAGAAATTAATTTATTTATATTATTTTATATTTAGACTAGAATTCGAAAATAATTATTATTTATTTGTTAAGTTTAATAAACTTTATTGCGCAAGTTATTGTCTTCAATTAACTTATATAGTTTCTTTAATATAATATACACTACAATCTAGTTCATTTTGTCTATAAAAATATTGCGCGTTTGTAATCGAACAACAAAAAAGCTTAAAAAAAATTGCTAAATTGCAAGTTAATATTAAAGACAATTATAAAAACCTATTTAATTGTAAACTTGCATAGAAGTATAAATATCTTTATTCGAAACAAAATGCAAATAAATTCGAACTCGCTTAATACAAAATATAAGATAAACTAATAAAGAGAAAACAAAACAAAAAAGAGTAAAAAGACAGAAAAAAAATTGTTAATATAAAAAGCTTTTAGAGATTAGTATTGTAATTTTATTTTTTTATTCTTTTTGCACATTTTCTTTTATTACAATTTTAATATTGAAATTATTAATATAAGTAATTGTATCTTTATTAAAACGTTTAATAAATATAAGATAATTAGCAATCTTTATTAAGTTTCGAAATTTCTTTTGCAAAATACAACTAATTTTTATTTGCTTTTAAATAAATGTTGTTCTAAAATAAAAATGCGCTTAATATACTTCTAAAGTAATATTATATTAACAAACAAGTTGTAAAACTTTATTAAAAAAGTTTTTAATAATATTTAAGTAATTAAGAGAATATGCTCTCTTTATATACGTTTGCGTTTAGATTTTTAAAGTTTTGTTATAATTAAAATTAAAAACAAGTAAATAAGATGCTATTGTAAATTCTTGATAAATAGATTCTTAATAGTTAAACTAATAGAAAAATAATAAGAAAGAGAGAAGCAAGCAATAATATTTAAGATTACTATCAAAAATCTAAGAGCTTATTAACACAAAATATATGCGTCGAATTTAATTTAATAATAGTAATTTCCAACGCGTTATTATATAATCTATATATTTAAGCAAAATCTTAATTAGATTTAGATTAAATTTAGATCAATTTTCTAAACATAAAAACAAAAAAAGATCAAGTTGTCAAATTACAATATTTATATTAGCAAAGAAATTGCTATATATATAAAGATAGAATTCGAGTAAATTAAGCTATATAAAGCAAAATCTAAAAAGCAATAAATTAAATTGTCAAATTACAAATCTATTTATTTGCGAAAAGCATATTAAAATATATATATAGATTAGATTCAAATTAATTTGAGCTAATATAAACAAGTTTTAACTTAAGAATGATCTATAGACAATATATATTTGTAAAGAATTGTCTAAAATGCGCACAATAGTAGTCAAGCGAAACAATTAAAATTGCAATATATATTACTAAAATTATAACAAAAATTATATTTTGTAATACTAAATATATGTTTTAACAAAATAAAGTAAATATAAATTAGAAAGTTGTTAATAAAACAATATTGCTATTGTAATTAAGAGCTAGCTATTAGTTAATCTTAAGTTATAATAGCAATATTTGTATCTTGAAGTTAACAAATTGCTTTCTCGAATTATTAATATTATAGAAAAAGTTTGCAATAAATAATTTTACTTGTAATTTAAATTCTTGCTTTTAATTTTATGCTTTATACTTTAACGCAATTAATTAACATGCTTAATATGCTTGAACTTTTATATTATTTATAATATTTTTTTTAGTTACAACGTTAATATTATTAAAACAATAATTTTTTAATAGTCTTTGCTAACGTTTTAAAAGTAAACTTTTTAATTGTAGAATATTGCAAATAAGACTATTAATGTAAGCGAGTTAATAAGTAGTTGCTTTAAGAATTTCATAGACACTTCGAAAGCAAGATTTATCTCGATAATTATCTAGCGCCTTTGAACAAGCTTTAGAAATAATCTAGAAAGCGCGAACAAGCTCTTTGTTAATAATATTTGTAATGTTGTTTAGTTGAAGTTATCTTGAGCAAAAGCTTTATTTAATTTATATTTATCAAATCTCAAACTTCGTTTCAATTAATTTGGAGCCTTTCTATTGCATGTTTATGCAACAGAAGAGGCGTTATTGGTTGTGAGAGAATGTGTCGCTCCCGTATAGATAGAAGCGTTAGCTCGCCTCGTACGCCCGTCTTGCAGATTCTATTATAGCCTTTTATTTGGATTATACAATCAAAATGTGTCTTCGCATTTATTTCCTAGTCTTATACGATATTGCCTTGGAAGAAATACAATAGTTGTCTAAGTCTAGAACGTTACGATCGAGAGATTCTTGTCTTTTTGATCTCTTATCATTATAGATCAGTTAGGATCTACGATTACTACGTCGTTATCGAAGAGAAGAAAAGAAAATTGCCTTCTACCGATATCCAATTCACGAGTTTAGCTTCACGACGCTGTATGGCAAGAACAAATAGTTAGCGTAGAAAATTTACGAAGACTGTTTATCGGGTGTGGATGCCACCTCACTTCAAGAGATTTTGCTAATAACGATACTATCTCTTAATATTCGGTAGTACTGTAGATACGAGTGGCTTCAGTACCCCAATCAGCGTAGCCAAGTAGCCTCCTCCCGATTGGACCATTTCGTAGGACTGACGTATACAATTATGCGTGTTATGGTCCATTATCATGCGAAGTCATTCTTCCATCTATCGGTCTTATCCAAATTGATATCACGCCTACGCCCTTTCCCCCCCTTCCTCTTCCATCAAGACTCTCCAATCAACCTCGTTCGGCCTCCACCCCAACTCCCTCAATTTATGTGCTCGGAACCTCGCACCGCAACCCCACATGATATGCCCAAACGGATGAATCTCTTTTGCGACCTCTTGCGAAACCCTTTCCACTTCTCCCAAGCCTAAGCGCTTGTTCACAGCTTCAGCTCTCTCCATCAGACTCACATCCCCAGCCTGCACAAAGTAGTAACCTTCCTTATTGAGCCCTACCTGCCCTCTTCTTTCGTCCCCACTCATTACGGCCTGCTCCAACAAGAAGACCACGGCATCACCTAAATCTTCGATTGAAATCCATGACCATGCTGCTGAGCCATCACCGATAACAAAGGCACGTCCGCGTCTCTTGACCGCTGCGTAGTAGGTCTCGGCATGGCTCTCCTTCTTCAAAAGTCCTTTGCTTCGACCCCACAGCTGACCTGGCGAGAGGAGCATAGTGCCTACACCCTTGGCGATGCTGTGACGGATAATCTCTTGATCCGCCTCTGCATGCATCCGTTCTTTAGGAAAAGAGATTATCGTGTGCGCATCGGCAACATCGCTCCAAACTTTGCTGTTTGGGCTTTCGATCCCAGTGATGGGGACAGAGAGGTCGAGCAAGCTGCGAGGTCCGCTTATGCTGATGATTTGTGGCAAAGGCCTTCCAGTGGTGGAGGAGGATGCTAGTCCATCTATCATTGCGCACACGGCAGGGACGTTGTCACCTCCCATATGTATGACGAAGTCGACAGCGGCGGCATTGGACGTGAGGAGAGAGAGCGAAGAGAGCGAGCCAATGACGATCAAGAGATTCGGATAGACTGACTGAAGCTGTTCAGCATCAGACTCCTTACGGACCAAAGCTGTGATGTGAATATCAGGATGGCCCTTATAAAGAGAAGCGAGGACAGAGCCGCCGACGAAGCCCGTGACGCCGGTGACAAAGACGCGTGGATTTTTTGAGCCGGTCATTGTAGGCGATATGAAGAACAATGAACATTCATTCCAAGAGCAGAACAAATGAGTAGTGTGGCAGGCGGGCTGCAACTTATCACCCTGGCGGTCGGAAATGGCTAACCACCGTCTTGGCACGATTAAGGGTGGTATAACGGCGATCCAGCCGAGGCAGAGCAAAAGCACATGCTCGAGGAGGATAGCAAGATCTGACTCCAGGAAGAAAACGGACAACTAGTAGGTGCAGGTTCTGGTAGGTAGAAAGAATGATTGATTGCAGAAGCTGCAGGAGGACCTAAATAGTTCTCCAAGCCACTAGGAAAACTAGTCCTAAAACTACCTAGTTTGCAATCTTCTAATTACACTATCGACACTCAAAACAAAAGTCTTTGCGATTTTATAAAGTAGTAGATCGTAAGCTTGTAAAGTAAAGCAAAAGAAAAATTACAAAAAGCAATCTTCTTTCTTTTTATTAACAAGTTTTCAAGTCTTATTAATCTCTATAGTCTTGTTCTAGATCTCTTTCTTTGCTTTGATTACTCTTACTAATGTTGCGTACACTACTCGCGCTCTCTAGATAACAATATTCTTAAAAACGACATCAAAGATATTTTTCAATAAGTCGAGAATAGAGTTTACGATAATAGTTTGTAACATAGAACTCTTTGTTATGCATACTATATAATTATTTTGAACAAATTTAGTCTTCTAATAGTAATGTTTTATAATTGCAATTATTTTTTGTGCTTTGTTAATATTTATCTTTACTAATATCTTTGCAACGTTATAAAGAATATTTGTTGTCTTGTCTATATAGTAATTTAGAGATTTTGTAGACTCGATTATGCGCAAGAATTAAAGAAAGATTTTGTCTTAAAAGTAATCTATTGTTAATATAATAGAAGTAAGTAATTTGAGAAACTTCTTAAAGTATTTACTATCTCGTAATAAGATTCTAGACTTTAATCTTAATAATTTTTGCGACAACAAATATTTAATATTGCAAAAACTCTTTTATATTTGTCGAAAGGTAGTAATTCTTGTTATTTTTGTCTCTCTTAATAGCTTCTAACTAATTGAACAAGAATTCTTGCTTGAAAGTTGCAAGTTAAGTTGCTATATTGCTCTTTATATTTGCAATTTCTTATATAAACTTCTTAAACAATCTTTTAAAATAAAGTAATTTAGACGAGATTTATATATCTTAATCTATTAATTCTTTAAAGATACTATCTTGTTGTAATAACATAGTTTGATAAATTAGATCGTTAATCTCTTAGTCTGCCTCACGATTGCACATCTTTCCCCCCAACTCCTGCTCTATACCCCGAGCTAACGCACCCCGTCGTGCCTTCCCATTCGCTGCCCGCGTCTGTCCCGAGGTCGGTGTAGGCGCACGATCCCGTTTGGCAGGGAGCTGAACTCCCCTCGGTCGACTCTACCTGTTTGAGGACGTCCCATCCCTGCCCCTCTTCGCCGCCCTCATTTTATCTCGACTCAGCTGACCCCTGGACTTGCCGTGGCATTGGCTCGAAGTGTTCGCCTTTAGTGGGGACCGATAGAGACGAATCCGCCGAATCGGAGATTGCTGCAACACGGTCCAATGAGGGAAACGCCTCACTGCGGCTGGCAGTAGTCTCCCCAAATCTGCCTGGCTGCGCCGACACGGATCCCACATTGGCAGTAATATGGTGACGCGGCCTCAGGGGGGGCTGAGCGTGGAGGTGGAGGAGCCATCGAGTTTCACAAAGGGAAATGGACCAATGGAGAAAATGCCTCAACATCGCCGCTGCGATCTTTTCTCGATTGATGGGGTTGCTGCCTAGGCTACGCCGGAATGGCCTGTGTTCATGCGTCATGCGAGGGTTGGGGGGCCTGCTTATCTGCATTTCATGGATTCGCCTGGCCTTCAAGACTCCAACATCTTCATTATGCGGCGACGGCGGATTGGTTGATTTCCGGTTCCTTTCGTTCCACGGCATCTTTTGGGCTGGCCATTCAGGCGATCTTTTCGCCTTGCCAATGCGCCTTGCCATTGCCGAGTGACTTGGCATGGGCCAACTTCTGGAATTGCCCGCAGAAATTGGGGTGGAACCTTGTCCAAGACTGAGAGAAGAAGCTAAGCCGTTCGAGCATCTTGATACGCAATCAGCGACGGGGGTCAACCAAAGCTCGGACGAGTGACCTGGGCTTGCAGGCTCCAGAGGAGAGAACAGGGAATCTTGGTAGTCAATGGTTGAGCCGTGTCAGCCTATGCCTCCTGAAGGCGGCGCTGAAAAATGGGCGAAACTGCCTTGCCAGTCATAGGTAGCACCTAGGCGGGACTTTCATGCAGTGTAACGTTGATGCAGACGGCCTCGCGATTGGTTATCGCCTCAGCCATTGACGTTTGCTCGGCTGGTTGGAAGGGGGGGGATGCCGGGCAGGATTAGAAGAGGCTCCTGAATGGAGCCTGCAGTCCATCGTTTACTTAAACCCTCTATCCCCCCCCCCCCCCCCCCCAACTCTCGAAAACTATCAGTCATTTTGATCTTCGTGGATATTGAGTGATGGATAACATCAAATTCTGGCAACCGCCATCTTTTCGAACGCAAACACCCGCTTTTGACCGTCTACAGATCGAAGGAACCAATGCCCGGGCTTCCTCCGTTAGCGGTAATGCTATTTTCCCAAAGCTTGATGACTGGGACGAAACTTTGCAAGCCCTCGACGTTGTGCAATCCGTAGATATGACGGCACCAGACGATGTAGATCTCGGTACGCAATCAATAGAGCGAGGAATCGATATAGAGCAACTGGATTTCTTGCAAGTACGCCGTCAGCCTGCCGAGTTCAAATATCCTCCGGGGCTTGCTCTTCTCTGTGGACATGGCGGACAGGAGGGGTTGGATTCTATTAATTTGAAATCAGGCGGCTCTCAAGGTAAGTAACATGATTTCCACGATCTAAACATCCCTTGCTTATGACTTTAAGATGAGCCCATTTTACTGAATGAGGACGACGGCGATAATAGCGAGACTGACGCTGATTCAGGCCCGTTGATGCTGAAAAAGAAGGACATAACCGGCGGCAGGTGGACTCAATCATGGATCATAGACGCGACGACTCGAGCGCTGAGCAACAGGATGAGGAGCGAGACGTGCCTGAAACTCAACCGACTTCTGTTGCGAGCTCGGAAGCTGGGTAAGACCCACCCCCCCTGCTCGGTGATTATAATACTGACAGAGATCTCGTCCATCCAGATGTATCGCAGTCCACGAGAAGAACCTAAACTCTGTTTCAAACGCCCCTACTCCGCTTCGCGACGGCCTTTTCTCGCCGAAGTCTGGTAAACGAGTATGCAATTCCAACGACCGAGGTCACAAGCACATCGAGTCCGCTCCCGTAGTCGGTGACGGAGACAAGGGCGACAACAAGGAGGAGGAAGAAGATGAAGAAGAAGAACAGCAAGAGAAACAAGGTCAAGGACCAGCCAATATCAAGAAGACGGAGAAAGTAGACCTCTGTTCATTCAAAGTCAACGACAAAAACGATCAGAACGCGAAGACATTTCCATCTTCCGCGAAAGAAAGATCTCAGTCTTCTACTCAGAAAGACCCTTTCTTAAAGCGTCGTATAAAACGTCGTCGCTTCTCTTCACCAGCATCTTCAAATAAAGAAACCGAGATACAGGACGAGTCGACCTTCAGTAGTTGTACACCTTCCAAACCTTACAACTTTTCAACTACTCGGTCAGCTTCTTCGCAAGCAATTCTTGCGGAAGACGCAAGCAAGGACGACAAGATGGAGTTTGTGAACGAAAGACAGAAGAGGCCTTCGACATCTCGGACAACTGTCATTTACAAGCGGCAGAGTTGGGAAGAAGAAGTTGTAGGCGAAAGGAACGTGAGGCAAGGGCGCGGAAGGCCCCGCAAGCAATACCTCGTTCAAGGGAAACAGTCTTGGGTGGACGGAGGTCGTCTCACGGCGCCGGAACTGCTACAAAACTGGAAGGAGAAGAAGGCGTTAAGATGCAGGTTTTGAATCACCAACTCCTCTCAACTGATTTTTGCCCCATTTTCTTTTGCGGGCATACGTACTTGCACGCTTCAAAAAATGGACATCTTTGGTAGACATGTGCACTTTCTCGTCTCGTTTCGATCTCTTCCAGGTTTAGCGATCGTTCAAGTATCTGTTTACTCTCTTGATTACAGTCGTCATGTGTGTATACAATAGATTGACCAATTTTTGCCGCGCCGGCGTTTTTGCTCAGCCATTCTTTCCTATTCTACCCGCCAAATAAATAGGCCTGTTTTCGCGTTATGGGACGAGTTATGGCGTAACGGGGCCTGACGTTGCCCCGAGGGTCTTGGGTGGTTACTAGCTTGTAATCGTCAGTGCCACCTTCCCTGCGCTCTCCTCGATAATAATCCATAATCTGTTGTTCAGCAGTTTGTAAATCTAGAAATGTAATTGTATCCTAATTACTTTTTTCGTCAACGTTAACGCTTGTCGATGTATCTGCTCGATCTCTTCGTAATTGTCTTGCCTGCTCAATATCGACATTAAATTGTTTATGCTTCTTAGCGTATTAGAATGCTTCTTGCTTAGCATTGTTTTTCTTAACGTCAATACTTGTCGATATCTTCGCTCGATCTCTTTGTAATTATCTTAATTGCTTAATATCAATATCAAATTATTTATACTAACTAAGATAGATAAATGTTTTTTGTCTAGTATTGTTTTATATAATACTAACTTTTATCAATATATTTGTTCGATTTCTTTGTAATTGTTTGTCTACTTAATATTAATATTAAATTATTTATACTTCTTAATATATTAAAATACTTCTTGCTTAATATTGTTTTAATTTTTTTGAAATAAAATACTTGTATATTGTTAGATTAATTGTTGATTCGATTTTTGGTTTCAACTTCTAAAATCGATTTAAATCGATAATTTAACTTTAGAAATTAAACTAAAAGTCGATTTAATTTAACTATTTTAAAATTAAATTAAATTAAATCGAGTTAATTTTTAATTTAAAAGCTAAAATCGAATTAAATTATCAAGAATATTAAGAATACTAAAAATAGTATAAATTTGGTTTATATTTAGATTTTTTTAATTGTTTTCTAGATAATATATAATAGTAATGCATATTATAAAAACAATCTAATATATTTATTAATTAATTTAAATAGATTAACTATTTCTATTAAATTATCAATTAATTGTTACTAAAAATAATAAAAGTTACTAAAAATAATAGTCTTAACAATTGGATTCGATTTTTCGATTTAATTTTCGATTTAACTTTTGGAATTAAATTAAATTATTAATTTTAACTTTAGAAATTAAATTATCAAGACTTTCGATTCGATTTAAATCGAATTGTTAAGATTTAATTTAATTTTTTAAATTGACACAATTAGTCTAAGAGCAACAAACAAATTGGTTCTATATATATTATTGCTCGAATAAGATTTGTATCTCTATTTTAATTATTAAGTACAAAACTTTATACAAATTATTCTAGAACAATATTGTTATTAATTTGAACAAAATTAAGTTTAATTAAGATATAATTAATAAGAACAACAAATCGAGATTTTTTACCTTTGAATATCTAATAACAACAATTATTATATAGTTCTTCTTTTATATAATTAAGATAAGAATGCAATATAATTATATATATATTAAGAAAATCTTTATTTTTTGAAAAATTATAAATAATCTATTTTCGATTTATTACTATTTATTTATTCTTAATTATAATATAAAGCAATTAAACAATTAATATTAAACAACAATAATTTAAATTCTTGCTTTTACTTTGCATATTTTTGTTGTCTTGTTATTAAGTTAGTTGTAATATAATATTGTTGCTTGTTTAATTATATAAGATATAAAGTTCGATAATATTTTGCGCAATATTTTTGTAACAATTTGTTGCAATTATAATTATATTCTCTACAAGATTAACTTGTAAGAGTCGATTATACAATTACAAGTTAAGTCTTGGTCGCAATATTAGTCTCTCGCTTATTAGATCGACAATAATAATAATATATTATTAACATTCTCTTCCAACAATCGAAGACAAGAAGAAATAAGAGAAACAAGAGAAATAAGAGAAACAAGAGAAACAAGAGAAACGAGAGCAACAAGAGAAATAGATAGAACAAGAGAAATAGATAGAACAAGAGAAACAAATAAAACAAAAGAGACTAAGAGAAGACATAAAAAGAACAGTAGTAGAAAGATTGCGCAATCTTAATTGAATTAGTAATACAATTGATTTTGCGAGAACTAGTAAGATCTAGAATTCCTAGCTCGATAACGCTATACTTAATTAGATAATATTCTTCGCAATCTAATAATTATTGTATTTAATTAATTTTTCTTCTCTTCTATCATAATATAATATTAATTTTATTAATTTTATCTATTTTATCATATCTTAAGTAACTTAATTAATCGATAACTATTAAGATATATCTATAACTATTGTTTTTGTTGTTGCTATTGTTATTATTCTAAGTTAATATCGCGTTAATAATTCTTAATATTTATATATTAAAGCAATAGAGTATAAAGCGTTCGAATTTGATTTAAATTAAATTCTTTTTAAATAACTTTATTATATAATGCAATTTACTAAAGAGAAAATTCGATTACTTGTTAATTATTTCGCAATCGATATTATTAAGTAAAGCAATTGTGCAAAAGTGTTTTTCGAACTCGCTCTTTGTCTTCTTCTATACAAATTATTCTATTCTTGTTAATTATTTAAATTGACAAAACAATTTAATTGTTTCTTCTTCTATCTTTCTTATATTCTTAACAATCTTCTTAAATATCTAGAAATTTGTTACAACAATATTCTATAATAGTATTTAACGCTTATTTATATATATCTTAAAAGATATATTAAAGCAATAAAAAAATAGAAAAGATTAGAGACAAAAACAATATATAAAGATTTAGTAATAGAATCTTTTAGAGATTTTGCAAACTAGATATAAGACAAAAATTCTATTATTCTAGTTATAAAAAAGTATACAAAATAATATAACTAGCTATTACTTATTCGAACAATCTAATAAAATCAATTACAACTTTTGCAAAGACAAAATAAACAATGTTATAATACTGCAAAAGTTAAGAATGCAAAATTGATTAAAAAATTTACTTAAAAATCGAAGAAAACTTTAATTATATAATAACAAGATTTATATATATTAGTTGTATATTATATCTTTTTATTTAGATCATACAAATAAAAGATAAATTTTTCTTAATATGCAAATATTAAAAGCTTGTATTATTGTCGAAAACTTCTTTAATTTAACTTAAAATTTATAAATATTTAATACATTTAAGACGCAAATAAAAATAGATCTACAATTTATAAAAAATCTCTATTTAGCAACAATTCTTCTAACTAATTGCTATATATATCTACAAGATAATTAGATAGAATCTTGCTTTGTAATATAATCTTTTAGTCTTTCGAAATATTTGCAAATTATAAGATCTTTAACAATCTTAAAAGCTCTATATTAAAAAAATACTAGATTTTTTTTATATATTTATATATATATCTAGTTTTAATTAAGTTTTCTAATGCTAATCTTTATTGCTTGTTGCTCTAAATTTTGTTATTATTATTTAAATATTAAAATAGAAAAAAGAATTTCTAGCTAAACTTCTAGAAAGAATTTTTGTTTTCTCTTTTTGTTTTTATTATTATTATTATTGTATTAAATTGTTGCAATTATATATTTATATATATATCTTTAACAATTAAAAAGCTCTTGTTAGTTTGACAAAATATTGTAATTATAAATAATATTGTATAGGAATTTATCTATCTTATTCGTCTTATTTAATAGCTTTCAATGTCGCTTAGAGTGGAAATTGCAATCTCAAGCTCTTTTGAAATCTCTTCACTTCTTCCAAGCAAATCGTAGCGACAATATATCGAAAACTCTCTAGCTTTTTTCTCGCTCTCTTTCGCGTATTTCTTGATTTCTCTATCGCAACGATCAAACATGCAATGAATCTTTTTAGCGCCTTGTTTTTTCTATTCTTTTCTTGTGAATTCTTGACTATGCAATCGACAATAAAGGCGACATTACGCTCAAAAGTCTCTTTTATATCTATCGACATCTCGCGAAGGCGATGATTTCGAACACTCTCGCTCTTGTCGAGCAAGATGTCGACGAAGACTTCGAGCTCGCTAATAAGATGCGCGAGGTTAGTGCTATATTGATAGATAGTATTAAGAAGTTGCGTTTCGTAGCTAGGACATAGTTAGCTTGCGTTCGGCTAAACGATTTGGAAAAGAAACAAGATAAAGAAGAAGGCGAGAAAGTACTCTAAACGTAAGCCCACAACCGATGGATTAGAGTTTGGTCGAAATCGTTGATAACTTCTAGCTCTTAAGCTTGTCTCTACAATTTAGCAAGGAAATTCTTTTCATCGATGGCACAATAGAATTTGCTCAAAATCTTTTTACTTTTGTAGTAGCACTAGCTTTTAACGTTTAAGTTAAGAGCACTTATAGAGTCTTCGTTTATTACGAATCTAGTTCGAAACAATATAGTATATAATCTACGACGCAACATGTATTACGAAGCACAACTAATTGCATGCTTAACAACTTAATAAGCAAGCAATATTTAATATGCTCGACAACAAGCTAAGCGAACAATGCTTAACATGTTTGACAACAAATCAAGCAAATAGTGCTTAATATGTTCGACAACGAATTGAGTGAACAATATTTAATATGCTTGACAATAAACTAAGCAAACAAAAGAAAATCTTCTTTAGTATATAGATCTTCGAATACGACTCTCTTATAAATTGTGTTCAATTTATTTTAAGTTTTATTTTATTGTTACGATTACAAAGTTGCAATCTTTTGTTATTAAATAATTGCTTGCATTGTCTAAAGACGTTTACAAATCTTTTTAATAATATAAATTTCTCTTTAATATCTTTTACGAAAGTACTAACGTAATACTTTAAATATTCTAAGAATGTTTATATTAAATTAATATGCTTTTATCTTAAACATTAGTTCAATAATATTACGTCGATCAACGTTTAATAAAAACAATAAGATAAAAATTAACAAGTTTAACATCTATTATAAAGATTGTATTAATTTGAAGAACTAATTTATATAAATAAACATTTAGTTTATTTTTTATTTTGTTCTAGCAAATTAAAAAACAATTTTCGCATTAATATTTTTTAAAGAAAAAGCTTAACATTAACTCAAGTCAAACTTACGCAAATATATAAAAAATTATAACAAAAATTCTTATGCAATATTTACAAATTTCAGCAATTTTTTAAAAAGAGTTTTGAAGAATCTTCGAAACATTTAACAAGAAACAAATTGCAAAAAAAAAAATTTAATACTTAATTTAACAAATCTTTGCAATAGATTACGCAACAAGATTCTAAAAGTATATTAATTTTATCAAGTAAAACAATGTTGCATTTATAACAATGTTTCGACAAGATTTTAAAAACAATCTTAAAAATAAAATTATACGCTATAACAAATTTATTAACGACATATTTAATTTTATTAAAGTAGTTATCAATTTCGACAACAAATTGTATAAAAAAGTTATAAAAAAGCAATACAATTAATCTTATAAAAGAATAGAAATTTTCTTTGAATTAACGATTAAATACTAGTAAAAAGAATTTCGTTCTAATCAAAAGTATAATAACTCAAACAATTGTAAATTTGTATCTATAAAATTGAATTCTATCTAACAATACAAAAAGAAGAATTTTAGAGAAAAGTAAAATAACAAATTCTAGAAAACATTAGATTAATTCTTGATTTAATTTTTGATTTCAACTTCTAGAATCGACTTGAATCAACAATTCAACTTTAGAAATCGAATCGAAAATCGATTTAAATCGAATTGAGTCGATTTTCGATTTCAAGAATTGAAATCGAATCGAATTGCCAAGAATGTCAAGAATACTAAAAATAGTATAAATTAAGTTTAAATTTAGATTTTTTATTAATTACTAGGTAATGCTTAGTAGTAATGCATTTATAAAAAGAAATTTCTAATATATTTATTAATTAATTTAAATAGATTAACTATTTCTTTTAAAATTATTAATTAATTATTACTAAAAATAATTAAATTTATTGAAAATAATAGTCTTGACAATTCGATTCGATTTTTCGATTTGATTTTCGATTCAACATTTGAAATTGAATCGAATTGTCGATTTCAACTTTAGGAATCGAATCGTCAAGACTTTCGATTCGATTCGATTTTTTAAATCGAACTCGATTTCTTAAATCGATGCAATTAGTCTAGAAAATATGCTATTTATATAACAAACTAAATTACTTCGCAAAAGATTATCAATTACAAAACTTAATAAATCGTCGATAAATTAATATTATATTAAGAGAAATACTTGACAATTAAGACGATATTAGAGAACAAGTTGACACAATGATAAATACTCTTAAAACTAGATCAAACAACAATTATTATTTAATAAACAATCTAAATTAATTATAGAAAGTTTTAGATAAAATATTATTAGACAAGATATTCGCAGTTACGCAAAAAGTTAATTAAACACTTTTAAAAACTATTAGATCTTATAGTTTAATTATTAACTTAAACGAAAAATATAGCTAAAAGAACTTTTACAAATGCATAGAAGACATTACGAATTATTTTAAGACTTTAATTAACTTATCGAAGATTGTTAACGAATGCGAAAAGAAATTAAAAAACAATATTACTATAGAAAAGAATATACTTAATATAATAATAAAACAATTAAATCTTACAATATATGAAAATCTTAATTAAATAACTTGTTACGACAACTTGTACTAAACTTATTTTAAAAAAAAAAATTAATTAATTTTCTAGAAAGTTAAAGTTAGCAATTTAGCAATAAAAGAAAGCTTAGCGCAAATAGATGTTTAAAGTAGAAGTTACAATACAAGAACAAAGAAAAGTTTTTTTTTTTTAATAAAGAGCATACTTAGTGTAATCGTTAGATCGGATTGAACACTTTTTTCTTAATTCGATCCACCCTCTTGGGCCTCGTAGGGTTGGGCCAGGGTTAAGGCGCGAATTCGACCTTAGGGTCGGGTTTTGTCGAGTTAATATCAAGAATTCAAGCTAACTTTATCGCGTTAGCATTCGTTTATCTTATCTTATCTTATCTATGCGCTAGCCCAATTGAACTAGCGCAGGGTTTACGCTAATCGTATATAATTAGCACGTCACGTGACGTTACGTAATCGAGTAAATCGAGTTAGACACTCGACGTGCATTCTTCGCTCGCCTTATCCTGTTAAGCTAGGAAATTTGCCTAATTCTAGGATTAGAATTGAGCAAGTTAACCCAATTGAATTGAAATTCGATTCAACGATTACGCTAAGCATACTAGAGAAATACAATATATTAGCTCAACAATAGCAATTAAACTTAATAGCGCATACACAATATTTTATTATATTAGTTAAAATTAACAATCGTCGATTTACAACAATAATTAATTTTGATACAATAGATAATTTTATAACTAAAGCTCTTGTAGAGAGAGAAGAATATTTTACTTAAAAGAAGCTTAACGCTTACAATCTAATAATTATAGATAAGAATTTATTACTCGCAAGAAATAAAAAAGTAAATAAAGAAACAAAATTACTATTGATAGCTATTTATCAACATTACTAGAAACTAATTTTTAATATAGTAAGAATAATTACTTACAATATTGTTTTAGAAATTAATTAAAATATACAAGTACTTAGATTCGCGCAATATAATTACGCAATTTATATTTAATTTACGCATTAATAGCGTTCAATATCAAATAAAAAATTAAATTAAAACTTAATCGCAAATAGCAAATTTATATTTTCGCAAAAAAACAATTTAATAAAGGTTAACTTAATAAATATTAACAAAGATTAGCTAAATTATAAAGTTAAAAAAAATAAAAAAAATTGCGAATCTTCTAAGAGTTCTAAACTATTTAATATAATCAAAGAATTGCTAAAGTATATATTACAAATATATAATAGTTAAAAGCATCTATTTTAGAAAAAGAAAATAATCAAGATTTTATCTAAATATTAATTGTAAAATTATAAGATTAAACTTGAATTAAACAAGCAACTTATATTTAAATTTATATATGCTTTATTTAAGAAAAAGCTAGAAACACTTCGCGAATATCTAGCAAAAAACAAAAAAAAATTATTAAAAAATTATAATTATAGATAAAATACTTAATTCTCTTTGTATTTGAAAAGAACAAAACTTTTTATCTATATATTAATTATTAAAAGCTAAATAATATTACAATAAAAAATCAATATTTACTACTTAATATTAGCGAGCTTCAAGATTAATTATTTAAAGTAAAGTACTTTATTAAATTAAACTTACAAGAAGTGTACAATTAAATTAGAATAAAAGCAAGAAAAAAGTAAAAAATAGCTTTTCGTATACAATATAAATTATACAAATACACAATAATGTTGTTCGAATTTACAAACATCTTAGCAACGTGTCAAAAAATAATTAATACTATATTACAACTAGCCTGACCTTCGGGTCGGGTTTCGGTGGCAAATTTCTTATGTAATCGGGCTCGAGAACTAAATTTAAATAAAAACTTTAAATTTAAAACCCACATAACTTCCTTGTATTTTACTCGTATTTTTTTATAATTCCCTTATTTTGTAAAAAATTGAGCGCACTTTCAAACAAAAAAATAGTTACTTGATTTGAACTAGTCTACGTAGCGCAATTAATTAAATAAAATTTGGGTTAAGTTAAAAATTCTGTCCGAATCCTCGAGTTGGACAAAAAATTCGTGCCAAGACCCGACCCGACGATTACACTAATTACAACAATATTTGAATCAATTTGTTATAGTATACTTGAACGACATTATAATTTACTCAAATATTTTGAAAAAATATATAAATTATGTTTTCAAAGTATTAAAATGTTTAAAAAAAATACATCTCAAATTAAAGAAATGCGAGTTTTATTAAGAAGAAGTTAACTTTTTTAAATTTGTTGTTAAACAATATAAAATACGTATAAATTTCGAAAAGCTACAAGCAATTAAAGAATAAAAATTACTTATTAATGTTAAAAAAATTTAATTCTTTCTAAATTTTATAAATTATAACAAGAAATTTATTAAAAACTACTTTGTTAATACAATATTATTAACGAACTTTACGAAAAACAAAACGTTATAAATATAAGAATTAACAAAAGAGAAATTGTTTTAGAATTTTAAGCTAAAATGCTTAAAAAAATTAATACTAAAAATGTACAACTTACAATTATTAAGCAAAATTAAAATTAACGTATTAAATCTAGTTATCAATATATACTTTAATTAAAAACATAAAGATATATAATATTTACTAACATATTTTTTTAAGAAAACTTTTATTAATTGAATAAAATTATAATATTTACAATAAGAAGCTACTTGCTATTGTAGTCTCTCTAATATTATAAAGAGTATATATTGAAGAATTATTAAAACTTACAATTTTTGTAAATTACAAAAATCTTTTATACTTTATTATTATTAAATAGTTTAACAAAAAGTAAATGCAATAATTAAAACAACTTAAATAGTACAAGTTCAAAATATAATATATATTAGACAAAGATAATAATAAAGCAAATGCACTTAATAGAAAAAATAATTATATAAAAATAAAAAAAATGTTCAATTATAATATACTTAAAACTAACAAAAACAAATTATTATCAGCAAATAAATACGAGTTAAATGCTATTTTACGAATATTTAGAGACAACAAAAAAAGGTTTCTAATAAAGAAAGAAAAACTTTAGATATTTATTGACAAAATCGACAAATATATAAAAGAACATTATAATAAATTATTGCAAAAACATTCGAAAGTAATTAAAATTCTTTAACTTTTACGCTAGTATTGTTAGTTTTGTTAAATAAGACAAATTGTCGAAATATATATTAAACAATGTCTTAATTATTAATAGAACAAATATAATATATATGCGAACTATAACGAAATTCAATATTAGAAATTATTTAAATTATTATATGACGAAATTACGATAAACTTTATTATTAAGTTGTTCAAATTAACAAATTTAATAATTGAAAATAGATATAACTTAATACTAGTAATAATTGACAAACTTATCAAGTATTTATATATTATCGCATACAAGAAGAAGTTTATAGTAGAACAATTAAAATACATTGTATTAAATCGACTTATACAATATTATAATATATTTAAAGAATAAATTAATAATAGAGACATACTCTTTACGTCTAACTATTAAAAGACATTTCTATTAATGTTAGAAACGAAATTTTGAATATTTATTATTTATTATTCGATTATAAATAATTAAATAGAGCAAACAAACTAAAGTCTAAAGTAGTATTTAAGACATTACGTTAATAATATTTACAACAATTAAATATTATTTTTATCTATAATTTAACTAGCATTAAATGCAAAGATTTTAAATATTACTAAAAGAACTTTATTCTTTGCTAATTATAATAGAGAATTTAACCTCTTTAAGAAAAAGCAAAAGCATTTGTTAACTTAATTAATTATCGAAAAAATAGCAATACTAAAGAAGATATACAATAATATCTTAAAAATGTAAGAGAAGTCGATCAAATATTAGAACAAAAAACGAGAAACAACATCTTAACTAAAGAAAAAAAAAAAAAAAATTTTTTTATAAAAAATCTTAAGACAAGAAGATTAAGCAAGAAATTAAATTATGTTAAAGTTAAATTATTTTTTGTTAAAAAAACAAAGAGATTAATCAATTACAAACTCGAATTACTTAAAAACGTTAAAGTATTTCTAATATTTTATATTTTATTATTAAAATTAGTCGATTTTAATACGTTTATATAAAAAACATTTTATTACAAATTTAAAAAGAAAGTAAATACAAAGTTAAAAAAATTCTAAAACAACAAGATTAAAACTATTTAATTAAGTAAAAAAAATTTATCTTAAAAAACACGTAAAAATCGAAGAAAGATCTTAATAATTGCTATAATTTTATCTAGAAATTTTATCAAAATTCGAAAAATTATTTAACAAAGCAAAAAATAATTAAGAGATAAAAGACGACTTAACAAAAGCATTTGCAACAAGACAATTAAAAAATTTAAAAATATTCGACTTTTTTATTCTTAACAATAGATATTGTGTTTTTCGTTTCGCTTTTGCGTTAATTTTTTTCAAGATTTTCTTATTTCGTAGTAATTAAATTATAACGATTATTAACAAAGCTTTATCTTTAGCAATTTTAATAAAAAGATATTTTTTATTGTAATTAAGAGAAAATTACAACATGTTTATATACAATTTGTTTGCACAAATATATTTCGAACACTTTAAATAAAACAAAAAGTCTTTTATAATAATACAAAAATAATTAAAAAGAAAGCAATATTTACAAGCAATATTTATTAATATATTGTAACGTTCAATTTGAAATGCAACATAAAGATAACTTTATTGCTAACAAAACATAATAAAAAGAACATTTAATTTTTGAAACAAAAATCTTTAAGAAAAAGAATAATATTACAAATCTAATTCGAAATAATACAATATATAATTTACGACGCAACATGTATTACGAAGTACGATTAATTGCATGTTCGACCACTTAGCAAACAAACAATACTTAATATACCTAATAGCAAATTAAGCGAACAATGCTTAATATATTTGACAACAAGTCGAATAAACAATGCTTAACATATTCGACAACAAGTTGAGCAAACAATGCTCAATATATTCGACAACAAATTGAGCGAACAAGAGAGAATTTTCTTTAATATATAGATTTTCGAATACGACTCTTTTATAAATTGTGTTCAATTTATTTTAAATTTTAATTTATTGTTAAAACTACAAGATTGTAATCTCTTGTTATTAAATAATTGCTTGTATTGTCTAAAGACGTCTACAAATCTCTTTAATAGCATAAATTTCTCTCTGATATTTCTTACGAAAGTACTAGCGTAATATCGTCTTCTTCAACAAGATTGCGCGACAACTTCTCTTCAAGAACACAAATATCTTTCTTGACAATTACTCGAGCACTAGACGTCATAAAATTAGATCAATATAAATTGTACTTTGAACATTTTTTTATATCGATCTACAAACGTTGTTAACGATTGTTCTATTAAAGCAAGAATACTACACACTAGAATTTCAATCTTAAAAAAATTTGTTGCAATCGAATGCATTTTAGTTAAGATAATACAATTTAGATGTTGGATTCCTTTATTGTTGCGATCAATCAATTGCGTATAAATAGTAGCAATTCTTTCTAGCTAATCGTTCTTCATGAAGTCGATAAAGAAATTAGTTATGTCTTTTCTCGTAATTAGTCTATCTATGTTCTTTGAGACTACTCTCGAATAATTTGTCGATTCGACAACGCATAAAGATAGTAGACAAGAATCATAAATTACATTGTAGATGTCCTTATCAAGATTATTATCGCTCAATTAATTTGGAAGATCTTGTTGACTCTATTAATTAAACGCGATGCAATTGTGCAAAGCATTAAGTGAAGATTTATTGGGAACCTCGATTGCGTTGACGACTTGTATATCTCCTAGATGCAATGTCGACGCCCAAGTGATTGTAACTTTGTCAATAATAATCTCTTTATCAATGCGATAGTAGATTTCACCCTTAGCAAGCTGCTAGGGTTCGCCATCTAAACTTGACAAATTCAAGCTAATAGGATGCACTAAGAGTTACGAGAATAGGAACGCAAAGAGAGCAATGCCTAAGCAATGAGTGAGCCAAAGTGAGTTGAAGTGAGCAAAGGGTAACGCGAAGATGCGTGGTGGGTAAGAAGAGCGACAGGAGCTAACTAACCCGATTCGACGAACAAGCACATTCTCGTGGGCCACCCTACCCATTTTATCTACAAATATCGCTTTCTACGCATGAAGCTATGGCCTGCGTCAAGATCCGCAAAATCCTACAAGACTAAGCTCTTGTCCCCATCTTCTGCATGAGGTGAGTTGTTCATGGAGTTCCCTCCTCATCGGAAATGCTCACGGCGTCCCTGTCCCATTGCATAACTTGCCAGAATTGACTGTTGATTACAATATGGGTCAAGAGCTAGACTGGTATAAGAAAAAAATAGTTATTGTCTCATCAATCTCATCTACGTGCAATCCAAACGTCGACCAGTGCCTCAACCTCACAACCCATCGCCAGGAGTCCAATACCTCATCCACCGCTGGTCAATATCACTACCCTCCTCATAGAACCTCAAATCGGTACTCAACCGAATCTTACCCTCCAGATCTTGATTGCGCGAACTCCCATGAATCGTATACGGATCATGAAAGACGACATCCCCAGCTTCAAAATCAGACACCAGCCACTTCCCATGTCCCTTTGCTTCATTCATATGAAAGCTCCCCGCATCATCCGACAGCTGGCCGCATTTACCCATATTGACATTGAACGCGCTGACTCGTTCCTCCTCAGGGAGCGTCGCCGCACGTCGAGTGAAGTCATCCTCGATGCTGCGACCCAGAGCTGCTGAGTCGGAGAGATAGATCAGGCCGCCGCCATTCAGGGAGATATCCCCAATGGGGACCCATGCCGTCAGGAAATATGCACCCCCGTCGCGCAGGAACAATTTGTCGTAGTGCACGCCGGTGCTAAGTCCATTGGGGATATTGTGACGGATCATCGTGCGTTGGAGAAGGATCTCCTTGTTCCAGTCCATCAATTCACGTACCATCTTCCGCAGGGAAGAATGTTCAAGAAAGTGGAGGTAGTCGGGGAGGACGTGGGACGAGATCATTTTCTGGACGTCCCGCTCCCGGGGAGGGAGGAGCCCCGCGCCAATGCCGGCGTGATAGCTGGGGTCTTCGGAGGGATTGAAGATGCCATCTTCAGGCGATGTGCCGGGCTTTAGCATGCCCGTGTATTGGTAGTGTTTGAAATACCTGCAGATGTTTAGCCCATCTCGCAAAGATTGTGGGTTCGAGCCTTCAAAACACACCGCCTTCGAACGTGCAAGACATCTTCCCTGGGAATGAGGTTCTTGACGAAGAGATAACCATCTTCACTCAACCGTCTCTTAAGCTCTGGTATTGGCGTTCCCTTTGGCGTAGGACGCAGCCTGCCTATGTGTTGTTCGTCGATGCATCCTTTGATACCCTTCACTGAGATGCTCGCTGGCTGCTCGTGGAGTACTTCTTCTGTCGTTGTTGCCATGGTATCGCGTCAAGATCTATTATGTACGAGTGAACGTAGAGATTGCGAAGCTGCGTGCTTTTAAACTTCTCACAACGAAGTCCATATTGGGTCATGTAGGCGGTGTCGTCATCGGCCCCGCACGTTCTTACGTCCATTCTTCGCAGGCGCATGGCTCTTGCTTATCTCGAGCGGTTCGTAACGCTGCGTAACGCTGCGTCACGCTTATTCCGATGGTTCTATAGCATTGGAGGCGATCGCGGAGAAGGCTTGGCAAGGCTTGTGCAGGCTCCGTATGTGATTGGACGGCGTTACGACAGACGGGACCTTACCACTATCGGCAAGGCTTCCTTGTTCGAGTAGGTAGAAGTATATCGCTTTGCCTCTTCCTCTGACGCCTTTCAGCGAGATGCTACATCGATTATGCCTTCTCTTCCACCATACCCCGCAATGTCGGCCCCGAACTTGACGCGTGACCCTGGAGTTGATCATGGTCCCAAGTCGAAGATAGACCCAGATTGAAGATATATATTAGGCCCTAGCACCTCCAGACTATGCTTTGGGATTACGTGCACAGGGAGTCCTTCTCGAAGCAAATTAAGCCATGGATATGTCAGATAGTCCGCAAGTCTACGCTCGCGGCACCTCCAAATACTTCAAGTTCGTAGCAATATATGCATCGATCGGTGGAACATTTTTTGGGTGAGTCGCTTTTGAGGACGAGCGCATCGAGTACCACAGAGCTAACAGCCAGACAGATTCGACCAGTCCGTAGTATCCAATTCCTTTGCTTTGCCCCAGTTCAGTGGCTATTTCGTAAGTGCGAGTGAACCCTGTCTATGCCATCATCTGAAGCCTGATGCGATCCACAGCATAATCCAAATGCCCAGCAACAAGGTAACATTGTCATTCTGTTCATCGTTGGAGGAATCGTCGGCGCTTTTCTTGCCGGTCGGTTCTCGGACCGCTTTGGTCGATTGTTCATCATTGGAACCGGCGTAGCAGTCTTTACTTGCGGCGCTACGGTTTTGACTGCAGCTGTCAGCGTACCTATGCTATACGTTGGTCGCCTCATCTCTGGCCTGGGATGTGGAGCTGTCGCAAACAACACCCCGCTCTACCTGTCCGAGATCTCGCCTGCAAACAGACGAGGCCGCTACACCACGCTGTCAAATGTGATGGAAGACTTGGGATTCGCTATGATCGCCTGGGTCTCGTTCGCTTTTAGCTACGTCAAAACCCAGGCCTCGTGGAGGCTGATCTTTGCTTGCCAGTACATTGGCTCGCTGGTACTGATTGCTGCTCCCTTCATCTTGCCAAGCTCCCCTCGATGGCTTGCATTGAAAGGGAGAGACGATGAGTGCTTGCAAGTTCTGGCTAAATTGCATGGTATGTGCTCTCACAGACCCAATATTTACATGCCTCTGACCAGAGATCAGGGGATGGCGATGCGACAGACCCTCTAGTCTTAGCGGAGTACAAGCAAATATCAGAGACAGTCCGCGAAGAGAAAGAAGCTGCTGCATACAGTGGCTGGATCGAACTCCTTCGACCAGGTCCTAATCTCCGACGTCTTACTCTGTCTCTGTGCTTGCCTGCTATTCAGCAGTTCACTGGAATCAACGCAATTACCTATTGTAAGTATAAGATCTTCAAAGTATCCATTTCACCTCGGGGATTAGGCAGGCGCTTACAAGGTTCCAGATGCGCCCACAATCTTTGAGAGTGCGGGCATCAAGAACTATCATTATCAGATACTGCTGAACGCAGGAAACACAACCTTTGGTATGTACGGGCTATATCGTTGTTGATATCGGCTCATCGTGGGAAAGGTACAATAACGTCTTTGACCGCCTTGTATACAATCGATCGTTTTGGTCGGCGCAAGACGCTGTTGACCGGTCTCGTCGTGATGACGACGCTTTGGATCCTGATCGGCGTCCTCCTCAAGGTCTACCCCGCTAGCGACTCGTCGGCTTCCGTACCTCACGGTTTTATTGTTCTCTTCATCTGGGCCTTTTATAGGTATGTTTTCCCGAGCAGATGGCAGCTCAGACAGGTACTGATTGAGAATCGTCAGCACGTACGTCATGTCATGGGGTCCTTGCGGCTGGTGGGTGCCAATGGAAGTACTGCCTAACAACCTGCGAGCCAAAGGAGCAGCTCTGTCTACCAGCTTCACCTTCCTCTACAACCTATGCGTTTCCAAAACGACCCCTCTGCTCTTCGTCAGTATAGGCTACAAGACTTACTTCTACTACGCTGGATTATGCGCCCTGAGCACTCTGATCACGTTATTCTTTTTACCCGAGACTAAAGGGCTCACGTTGGAGGAGATCGACACTCTGTTCAAGAAGGCACCATACATTGTCTGGTTTGGCAGGTACCGCGTCGACAGCGCCACTCTGGTGGACCACTCTCTAGCTGACATGGTGGAGACCGAACGGAAGGCAGCGGCTGATACAGCTGTTCATGTGGAAGCTTTGTCCGAGCAGGGATCGGGTTGATGTCAAAGCGAATTTGCTGAGATGTAGATTGCAGAGAGATGGCCTGGAGCATTTCCACTGTTCGCTTCTGTATCATCTGGCGTAGACCTGTCGTAGTGTTGCGAGCTTTCGATAGCAGAATACGCACATACTTCTAAATATTATCTCGATCATTCCATTGCATTATCGTGCGGAGCAGGTTTCTGTGTCGCAGCCGGGAAAGTGAAAAACGATTTGGCCTGCGAAACACATCTAAAATTTCACTTTGCAGATCTATCACCAACGCAATTGATAATATCACGATGTCAAAACTCTACTGCTAATACAACTTGATATGCTCTACAATCTCTGCATAATTTTGAGACATAAACTTCAAACGTGCGTTGTAGAATCGAGAGTCTAAAAATTCTTAAAATCTCGCTCAAACTATCTTGCGACATAGAAACTTGCTTAATACGATAACAACTCTAAAATTCGAAAAAGTCTTGAACGAAACAAAAGCATTTTTACAACTTGCGTCAACACACATCTATATATCTCAAAATTATGCACAAGTTGTAGAGCATATCAAGTTGTATTAGCAGTAGAATTTTGACATCGTGATATTATCAATTGCGTTGGTGATAGATCTGCAAAGTGAAATTTTAGATGTGTTTCGCAGGCCAAATCGTTTTTCACTTTCCCGGCTGCGACACAGAAACC
>JAABUQ010000213.1_pt1 | contig 129792 bp, 108 predicted proteins | sample 5560001 | NCBI WGS metagenome assembly JAABUQ01 (sample SAMN10711888, study PRJNA513371) | rock metagenome | isolation source: Antarctica rocks | place: Antarctica: Victoria Land, Finger Mt nord | collected 2015-12-18
GCTGTGCCCCCGCCGGTCCCGACGCGAAGGCTCGCAGCATTCCCAACCACGACCCTCCACCTCGCGAATGACGGAAGATGTTACAAGGCCACCTCTTCCAATGCAAAATCGATGCGTAAGCCCTGGGTGTCGAAGCCGTTCGGTCAATTCAATCCAACTGTCTTTCAGGTCACCTGTCAAGGCAAGGACTCGATGCTCTTTGACGCCTTCGCACAGGAGAAGATCACGAAACATAAGAGATTGACCAATAATACAATGTTGCCGGACATGGACTGGGTTCCTGCGGATCGAAACGCGGCTGGCGCCGGGGCATTTACTTATACCGGCATGGGCCGGATCTTTGACAAGAAGGGGCTTCCTGCAGATCCCTACTTCTTGAGGGTGCTGGCAACCACACCCATCCTCTCGTGTCATCAGGATATTCGGGTGCGGATCGTTGACCCCTGTGGCGGCCTAACGGCCCCGTTCGGCTTGGGTAAAGGTTTCAACATTGTCGAGTCAAAGGATACCCAAAACACATTGGGTGGAACTTACATCATCGCCCATTTTCAGCCCTGAACGTATCAAGGAGCCCGATCATGAAGACTGCTTTCGGTAAATTTGTCGCGTTCGCCACGGCCCTGATTGCTGTCGGAACGCTCGCAATGAGCTATTTTCCGGCCTCGTACAGGGTGGCGAAGGCGAGCTTGCAGCAACCCGGGCTGCCCCTCAGCCTGATGTTCGACTCGTCGATTCTCGATGCGAACGCGCAGCAGCTTTACCAGTCGATGCAGGACGTGATCAATGGCTACGCGATCACGCCGGCCGACCGGACGACCTACTACTCGGCGGTAAACAACGCCAATGGACACGTCGTCAACGGATGGCAAGGGATCATCACCAATGTACAGCAGAACGCCAATGGCTACCTCGTCTCCATCGACGTGATCCCGAGCTTGTCCAGTGACACTGGATCGGCTTGCGAGATTGTCTTCGATAGCGACTATTCCGAGCAATATCAGGTCTTCGCTGATAGCACTTTCCAGTACGTCGGCTCGCTCGACCCCCAGGGTTTGGCCGGCCAGATGCCCGTGATTGTCGGCTTGTAGGCTCGATCTCCGATGAGGTGGAGCGTCGTATACGTGATCGTGAGACCGGGTATCCCCTTTGTCAAAGGGGATACCCGGTCTTGCATTGCGTTTCGCGATGCCGCGCACCCCGGCCATGCGGCCAGTCTTCTCGATGCACGAAGGGCCGTAGCCCGGGGTTACTGACCGATTCATCGGCTCGCAACTCTCTCGACATTCCGCCGGGTCTTGCCTCAGGCCCACCCGGACCGTGCCATAGCCAGGGCCGACTCGGCGAGGCCGCCGGCGAGGGTCGCGAGCTTCCGGTGAGGCTGGACCCGGGCCCGGGCGCGGAAGACGTCGTGGCCCTGCCGCTCGATCGCGCCGAGGATGCCGCCGTAGAGCCGGCCCATGACGCGGACCGTCAGGCGGCTCGACTCGCCGATTAGGTCGGGGATGCCCCACTCGGCCTCGGCGTAGTAGCGGCGGGCTCGGTCGATCTGGTCCCGGATCAGGTTGCGGAACCGGTCGTCGCACCGGCCCTCGGCGATCTGCCGCTCGGTCACGCCGGCGCGGGCCAGCTCGTCCTGCGGGAGGTAGACCCGGCCCATCTCCCAGTCCTCGGCCACGTCGCGGAGGATGTTCGTGAGCTGCATCGCGGTCCCCAGGGCGAGGGCCCGGGGCAGGCATCGGGCGTGGCGGAAGCCGAAGACGTGGGTCATCATCAGGCCGACCACCCCGGCCACCCGGTAGCAGTAGAGGTCGAGGGCGGCGAAGTCGGGGTAGCGGCGGACGGTGAGGTCCATCTCCATCCCGTCGAGAAGGGCGTCGAAGAGGCCCCGGGGGATCGACCGCTCCAGGACGGTCCGGCGGAAGCTCGCCAGGCCGTGGGGGACGTCGGCGTCGGCATAGGCCCGGTCGAGGACCTTGCGGGCCCGATCGACCCGGCGGGCGGCCTCGGAGGCGTCGGCCGCGGTGTCGACGCCGTCGTCGGCCCACCGGCAGAACCCGTAGACCGAGTAGGCGTGCAGCCTCGTCGCGCGGGGGAGGCAGCCCGAGGCGAGGTAGAACGTCCGGGCATGGCGGCGGGTGATCCGACGGCAGGCGCGCTCGCCACGGGCGGATCGCGCCGGCGGTGCCGGGCGAGGGCAACGGGCTTGCATGGCGTCGGGGACGCTCCGATCCGGACTGGGGGGGCAGGATCGATCATCGCCGATCAGAGATACCGTTCCAAGACCTTCGCGCTGCGGATCACCCCGGGCAGGCCCGCCCCGGGATGCGTCCCCGCCCCGACGAAGTACAGGCCCCCCACGTCCTCGCTCTTGTTGTGCGGCCGGAACCAGGCGCTCTGGGTCAGGATCGGCTCGAACTGGAAGGCCGAGCCCATGTATGCGTCCAGGTCGGTCTCGAAGTTCTTGGGCGTGAAGATCCGCTTCGTGACCAGGTGCCGTCGCAGGCCCGGGACCAGGTGGTCCTTCTCCAGGGAGGCGAGGATCGCGTCGGCGTAGGCCTCGCCGATCGCGTCCCAGTCCTGGCCTCCGCCCAGGTGCGGGACCGGGCTGAGGACGTAGAACGACTCGCATCCCGGCGGGGCGAGGCTCGGGTCGGTCCGGGTCGGGGCGTGGAGATAGAGCGAGAAGTCCTCGGCCACGACCTTGCGGTCGAAGATGTCGCCGAGCAGCCCCTCGTACCTCGGCCCGAGGACGATCGAGTGGTGCGGCAGGTGCGGGTACGTCCGGTCGGTGCCGAAGTAGACCACGAACAGCGACATCGCGTACCGCATCCGCTCGATCCGTCGATCCGTCCACTTCCGCCGGTGCTCGGGGCGGATCAGCTTCCGGTAGGTGTTGGCGACGTCGGCGTTGGAGACGACCACGTCGGCCGGGAACCGCCCTCCCCCGGCGACCCGGACCGCCTTGACCGCGCCGGCCTCGACCTCGATCTCCTCGACCCGGGCGTTCAGCTCGACCCGGCCCCCCATGTCCTCGAACAGGCGGACGAGGCCGCGGACGAGGGCCCCCGTCCCTCCCATCGCGAAGTGGACGCCCCAGGTCTTCTCCAGGTAGTGGATCATCGAGTAGATCGACGACGCCCGGAGCGGGTTGCCGCCGATCAGGAGCGGCTCGAACGTGAAGATCTGCCGGAGCGCCGGGTCCTTGATGAAGTGCGAGACCCGCTTGAAGACCGACTGCTCGGCGCGGAGGCGGATCAGGTCGGGGGAGACCTTGAGCATCTCCCAGACGTTGTGGAACGAGTGGTCGGCCAGGTCGGTGAACGCGCGGTCGAACACCCGCCGGCTGTAGGCGAGGAATGCTCGGTAGCCGGCCACGTCGGCGGGGTTGAACCGGGCGATCTCGGCCTCCAGCCGGGCGTCGTCGCCGACGTAGTTGAACTGCCGGCCGTCGTCGAAGTAGATCCGGTAGAACGGGTCGCACGGGACGATCGTCACGTAGTCGGCGATCTTACGCCCCGACAGCTCGGCCAGCTCGTCGAGGACGAACGGGACGGTGATGATCGTCGGCCCGGCGTCGAAGACGAAGCCCTTATCCTCGTAGACGTAGGCCCGGCCGCCGGGCTTGTCGCGCATCTCCAGGACCGTGGTGTCGAACCCCTTGGCCCGGAGCCGGATCGCCGCGGCGAGCCCGCCGAAGCCGCTGCCGATCACCACGGCCCGGCCCCGGCCGGACCCGTCCGTCTCAACCGGACGGCGGTGCGTTTCCTGGATGGTCGCCATGCGCCTTCGATTCGATCCGATGGACGGACGTTCGAGGGATGTCCCGGGACGGGTCTCAGAGTTCCAAGGCCGTTGATCGGGCCCGCGTGACCATCGCGGCCGTCGGCCGCCGCTTGAGGTGGAAGAGCTCGACCAGCGCGATGAACGACCGGCGCTGCACCGCGTCGAGGCGGGACGCCCGGAGCACGGCGACGGCCTCGCGCTGGGCGGCGGCGAGCCGGTCCTGGCAGTGCTCGACCGCGCCGGCCGAGCGGATCAGGTCGAGCATCCGGTAGCGCCGTTCGAGCGACGGCGGGGCGCCCAGGGCCTCGGCCAGGGCCCGCCGGCCGGCCGGGCTCAGGGCCTGGTACGCGGCCCAGAGGACGTAGGTGCGCTTGCCGCCGTCGAGGTCGGCGTGGTCGCCGTACTCGGGGTCCTCGCCGAGCGAGGCCAGGTCGTTCTGCACCTGGTAGCCGAAGCCGAGGAGGTCGCCGAACCGGTCGAGCGCCTGGCAGACGCCCGGCCCGGCCCCGGCGATCGTGGCGCCCAGGACCATCGGGCCGGAGACCGTATACCGGGCCGTCTTGCGGAGATAGGCCTCGACCAGCGGCCCCTCGGCGAGCCGGTCGAGCGGGCAGTCGTCGGCCATCACGTCGAGGGCCTCGCCCAGCCCGGTCTCGACGAGCATGTCCGAGATCAGGCGGCCGGCCCGGCCGAGCGCGTCGTCGTCCAGGCCGGACCGGTGGATCATCCGGGTGCCGAGGGCGCAGAGCAGGTCCCCGGCGAGCAGGCCGAGGTCGGCCGCGCGCTTGCCGGCGGCGGTCGAGCCGGGCTCGTCGGCGCCGAGGCGGAGCGACTCGTGGAGGGTCGGCCGGTCGCGGCGGAGCGTGCTGCCGTCGATCAGGTCGTCGTGCACGAGCATGAAGGCGTGGAACAGCTCCAGGCTCGCCGCCGCGAGCCAGACCGGGCCGGGCGGGGGGTCGGGCTGGCCCGAGACGATCCGGTAGCTCGCCAGGCAGAGCCTCGGCCGGAGCCGCTTGCCACCCCGGAGGACGAACTCGGCCATCCGGTCGAACAGGGGGGCCAGGATCGGGCTCACCGCGTAGGCGCGGCGGGCCTCGCCGAACGCGTCGGCCAGGCGGCGGTCGATCTCGTCCCGGTCGGGCGCGGGCGTCAACCCGTCGGGGGGCGGGGCCTCGGCGAGCTTGACGGTCCTGGGCACGGGACCTCCTCGGATCTCCAGGGGCGGCACCAGACTCGGCGACGGCCGGCCCCTCGAAGGCGAGGATCGCCGCCCTCTCGACGTCTCAAAGCCCATTGTAAGCCACCGGATAGGACCGGCCCGGATTCGCCGGGCAGACCCGCGTGGCCCGGCGAGATCCCCGCCTGAAGTGATTGGGATGAAGGCCTTTACGCGACCGACATCCCGGCGAGGCGTGGGACGGCCTCCGGTCGGCCTTGTTCTAAGGGTGCTCGCAGGGTACAATGTTGATCCTAACCGCGCGTTCCCTCCCCTCGACGACCCGGCGAGCCGGCCCGGCTCGACCCCGCACCTCCCCCGGAACAGGCCCGCCCCCTCACCCTGGCGGACTCCCCCATGACGCGTCGCGAAGACATCCGCAATGTGGCGATCATCGCCCACGTCGACCACGGCAAGACCACCCTGGTCGACGCCATGCTCCGGCAGTCCGGGCAGTTCCGCGCCAGCCAGTTGCAGGGCGATTGCATCCTCGACTCCAACGACCAGGAGCGCGAGCGGGGGATCACGATCCTCGCCAAGAACATCGCGATCAACTACGGCCCGACCAAGATCAACATCATCGACACCCCCGGCCACGCCGACTTCGGCGGCGAGGTCGAGCGCACCCTCCAGATGGCCGACGGGGCGCTGGTGCTGGTCGACTCGTTCGAAGGGCCGATGCCGCAGACCAAGTTCGTCCTCCGCAAGGCGTTCGCGAACAAGATCCGGCCGATCGTCGTGATCAACAAGATCGACCGCCCCGACGCCCGGCCCAACGAGGTCCTCAACGAGGTCTTCGACACCTTCGTCGACCTCGGCGCCGACGAGCAGCAGCTCGACTTCCCGTACATCTTCGCCTCGGGCCGGGGCGGCTTCGCCTCGCACGACCCCAAGGCGACCTCGGGCGACATCAAGCCCCTGCTCGACCTGCTGGTCGAGCGCGTCCCGGGCCCCGAGGTCGACCTCGACTCGCCGTTCCAGATGCTCTGCACGACCCTCGACTTCTCCGAGTACGTCGGCCGGATCGCCATCGGCCGGATCCGGTCGGGGCGGGTCCGCAAGGGCCAGAAGCTGGCCCTGATGAAGGCGGACGACCAGGTCAAGCCGGCGACGGTCGAGGGCCTGCTCGTCTTCGACAAGCTCGGCCGGGTCGAGGTCGAGTCGGTCGACGCGGGCGACATCGCCGCGATCGTCGGCGCCGCCGCCGTCGACATCGGCGACACCCTGGCCGACGCCGCCAGCCCCGTCGCCCTGCCCCGGATCGAGGTCGACGAGCCGACCCTGAGCATGTTCTTCACCGTGAACGACTCGCCCCTGACCGGCGAGGGCCAGTTCCTCACCTCGCGCCACCTCAAGGAGCGGCTCGACAAGGAGCTCCAGTCCAACGTCGCCCTCCGCGTCGAGCCGACCGAGGAGCGCGACTCGTTCATGGTCTCCGGCCGCGGCCTGCTCCACCTGTCCGTCCTGATCGAGACGATGAGGCGCGAGGGGTACGAGATGGCCGTCGGCAAGCCCGAGGTCATCCTCAAGCGGATGAACGGCGTCGAGCACGAGCCCTATGAGTACCTCGTCGTCGACGTCCCGCACGGCCAGATGGGCCCCGTGATGGAGCTGGTCGGCAGCCGCCGGGGCGAGATGTCGAAGATGGACGTCAAGGGGGCCTACGCCCACCTCGAGTTCGTGATCCCCGCCCGCGGCCTGCTCGGCCTCAAGACCCGCCTCCTGAGCGCGACCCAGGGCGAGGCGATCATGCACCACAACTTCCACGAGTATCAGCCCTTCCGCGGCGAGATCCCCCGCCGCGGCAACGGCGTGATGATCAGCCTGCTCCAGGGCCAGGCCAACGCCTTCGCGATGGACAGCCTGCAGCAGCGCGGGACGATGTTCGTCGCCCCGGGGGACGACGTCTACGCCGGGATGATCATCGCCGAGAACGCGCGAGGGGACGACATGACGGTCAACCCCTGCAAGGAGAAGAAGCTCACGAACATGCGGGCGTCGGGCTCGGACAAGAACATCCTGCTCAAGCCGCCCCGCCTGATGACGCTCGAGATCGCCCTCGAATACATCGAGTCCGACGAGCTCGTCGAGATCACGCCGACGAAGATCCGGCTCCGCAAGAAGGTGCTGAGCGAGGAAGGCCGGAAGCGGGCCGATCGCGGCGGCAAGAAGGTCGGAGTCTGAGCCGACCCCGGCCGGGGCGGGGGAGCGATCGACCGTGGGCCACTCGTTCACGGACTATCAGGGCAAGGGCTTCTGGTCGAACGACGGGTGGCTCTGGCTCGAGCTGCTCGCCCGCCGGGCCCGGCTCGTCGTCGAACCGTCCGCCTGGCTCGCCCGGGCTGCCGAGGAGTGGCACCTCCACGCGACGGCCGGGTGGAACCGAGGCTGGGTCTCGGCCCAGCTCGACGAGTTTGCCGCGACGCCCGAGCAGGCCGAACTCGTCCTCGGGCTCGCCGCCGAGGCCCTCCGCTGGCTCGAAGATCAGGGGGACCTGATCCCGGCCGACTTGATGCACGACTGGGACCTGGGCGGCCCGAACGTGACCTGGACGGCCGACCTGCCGACCGAGCGGTTCGCCCGGGTCGGCCGCGAGTTCGTCCGCCTCCTCCGGGGCGAGATCGAGACGGGGCCCGCCGACGCACCTTGTGATTGAACGGCGACCGCCGAGGGTTGGACCATGGGCACCGAGCGCTGGCTCGTCGCGATCCCGGACGGCTCGCCGATCCTCGCCCGAGCGGCGATCGACCCCGATTACGCCGAGTGGCTGAGCATGCCCTGGATGTTCCGCCGAGAACGGGAGCAGGTACCCCGGTCGACGGACGAGGCCGACTTCCTGGCCGACCTCGTCGCGATGGCGTCGGGGCACCCGGGGATCGAGACCCGGGTCTTCGAACTGGATCGCGACTATGACAAGCTCGAGTTCCTCCTCTCGCCATACCGCCGGGACGAATCCGGCGTCGCCGACGACTGGGGGACCCGGGCCGTCCGGGGCTCGCGCCCCCTGCCCGATCACATCCGGGGCGGGCAGGGGCACGCCACCCGACACTCGACCGCGGACGACGTCCGAGCGATCGCCGTCGAGCTCGACCGGACGACCCCCGACGACCTCCGCGCGGCCTACGACCCCGCCGCGATGGAGGAGCAATGTGTGTACAAGTTCTGGGCCGACTCCGCGACCGATGCGACCTTCCCGCATCTCGTCGGCATCTTCGCGGAGTTCCGCGGCTTCTATCGCCGTGTGGCCGACCGCGGCGAGGGGGTGCTCGCGGTCGTCACCTGACACGACGGCCGGCCCGGAGATTGCCGGCGACCGGGTTATCGGGATCGGCGGGCGAGGGCACGCGAACCGCGGACGAGCCCCACCAGCCCGAAGGCGATCCCCGCCAGGGCCAGCGAGGTGGGCTCGGGGACGGCGGCCCGAAGCTGCGAGATGGAGTTGGCGGAGTTGCCCGAGGTGGTCAGCACCGCCCGGGTGAGGACCTCGCCACGCGTGGCGATCACGCCGAAGAAGAGCGGGCCGGGCGCCCCGGCCTCGACGATCGAGCCCCCCCGTCCGGTCTGGTCGGTCGCGGTCAGCGTGAACGTCCCGCCCGTCGTCCGGTTGGGATCGAGGTTGAATGACAGGGCGGTCAGGGGCATCCCGCTGCCCGTCATCGTGATCGTCGCCCGGGGGAGCGTGCCGGCGTCGGACTCCCTGATCACCCCCGCCGTGGCGGTCAGGTCCTCTCCCGCACCTGTGACGTTGACCAGCGTGTTCGTCGCGTCGACACGGCCCGTCAAGGTCATGGCCGGCCCGGCGACCGTGCCCGGCCCGGTGAAGGTGACGGCCGCGTCGCGGATGCCGAACGACGCCAGCCCGGCGTTGAACCCGCTGAGGCTGTCGAAGAAGACGAAGTCCGCCCGCACGGGCGCCGCCGCGAGCGCGAGGCCCGTGCACGCCAGGGCCATCCTCGCGATCGTCCGACGCAATCCGGTCGCTTGATGCATCTCATTCTCCTAAGTGGTGGTTACAGAACCATCGCAGGGCCCCGACCCCGGTTCGGTCGCGAAGGCGAGCGACCGAAACCGACCCGGACACGCACGCGAGGCGGCTCCGCGTCATTGCACCCGCCGGATCTCGGGGCGATCGGGCGGGCCTCGCCGGCTCTCGCGAGCGGCAAGCGGTCCTTCACGGGCGCCGTCTAGACAATAACAGCCGAGGTCGGACGAACGCTCGTGAAGTTATCGAAGAGAATCTCAGATGTGGACAAAAGAGGACATGGGAGACACTCCCCTGTATTCTTAAGCACACGGATCGCTATGCATGCCTTCGCCGCGACCGAAATTCTGTCATCGCCGCGAGATGTTCCCTAACTCGGCGACGCTCCACTTAACCGGCCAAGCCCCGGGGGGGTATCATCCATCGAGAGGACGTCGCCATTGCGACCGGCGAGGGGGACGGGGCGAGGGAAGGCGCGATGATGCGGCGGGTCGTCGATCGCGAGGGTTTGTGCGACCCGGGGAGCAGGTCACATGCTCGGAGGATGATCCCCGGACAGAGCCCGACGATCCTCGATGGCCCGCTCCCCGATGAGCGAGCATGCTTCCCGAGGGAGTCCGGATCTTGAGGAGGGCCATTCCAGGCCCGAGGAGTCGCGATGGAGCCGACGTGCCCCGACCCCTCACCGACGGGGTCGACGACCACTTCCCTGTTCGTCCGGCGCGAGACCCTGGACCTCGTCCGCCTCGACCCCGCCGACGGCTGGCCGGCCTGGGCCTTCGCGGCCCCGTTCGTGGCGATGGCACGGACGGAGGACGAACTCTCGATCGTCTGCCCCGAGGGCCTGGCGCCGCCGGGTGTCCGCGCCGAGCGCGGGTGGCGCGCGATCCAGGTCGTCGGGCCGCTCGACTTCGGCCTCACGGGGCTGCTCGCCGGGCTGCTCGGCCCGCTCGCGCGGCGGGGGATCGCCGTCTTCACGGTCTCGACCTTCGACACCGACCTGATCCTCGTCCGGGCCGGCCGGCTCGTCGAGGCCGTCGGGGCGCCCCGCGAGGCCGGCTACCCGGTGCGCGACCCGGGATCATAGTCCCGGTCGAGGATGGCGAAGACCTCGGCGTCGAGCCATCGGCCGTCGCGCCAGACCTTCTCGCGCAGGGTCCCCTCGTGGCGATAGCCGGCCTTCTCGTAGACCCGTCGCATCGCGGGATTGACCGTGTGCCCCTCGACCCGGTGGAGCCCGACCGTGCCGAAGGCGAATCGGGTCCGGGCCCGGACCGCATCGGTCGCGATCCCCCGGCCCCACGACGATCGCTCGCCGAGCACGAGGCCCCCGGTCGCCGACCGGCCCCGCCAGTCGACGTCGTGCAGGCCGATGAAGCCGACGTGCCGCTCCTCGCCGTCGAGGATGGCCCAGGTGAAGTCGCGGTCGTTCGGCCCCTCCATCCGGTCGAAGAAGGCCTCCTCCTGCCGCCGCGTCACGCCGAGGTTCACCGCCAGGCTCGCGGTGACCTCCGGGTCATTCATCCAGCAGAGGGCATTCTCCAGGTGGAGCGTCCGGTCGATCGGCACGAGCCGGGCACGCCCCTCGCGGATGCCGACGATCGTCATGGGACCGGCTCCGGCCTCGGGGTGATCGGCCCGCCGTCCCGATCGGCGGGCCCTGTCGCGATCGACACGAGGCGACCGGTGCCGGTTCGGCCCTCCGATCCGGCGGGGCGAGCGTCACGGACCCCGGGATCAGGCCCCCGCCACGCGACCCCAGCCCTCCTCCGCGCGTGACTCGTCGGCCCGACCTGGCCCTATCGACCGGCCCGGCCCTTGATGAAGGCGAGGCCGTCGCGGCAGAGGCCCATCGCGTCGGGGAAGAGGTCGCGCCAGACCTTCGTGGCCGCGGCGAGCGCGGGGAGGGACCGGCCGAAGGCCTCGATCGTCAGGTAGCCGTCGTAGCCGGTCGATTTCAGGCCCGACCAGAAGCCGTCCCAGTCGACCTGGCCCGTGCCGGGGACGCCCCGGTCGTTCTCGGAGACGTGGACGTGGATCGTCTCGGCCGCGCACGAGGCGATCGCCTGCGCCTGGTCCTTCTCCTCGATGTGGGCGTGGAAGCTGTCGTACATCATCCGGAGCGAGGGGTGGTCGACGGCCCGGACGAACCGGGAGGCCTGCGCGGCGGTGGTCAGGAGGTAGATCTCGAACCGGTTGAGGTACTCGACGGCGAGCCGGATGCCCCGGGCCTGGGCCTTCTCGGCGGCGAGTCGGAGGGTGTCGACGCCGGCCCGGAACTCGGCGTCGGTCGGGCCGTCGCCCGAGAAGACGCCGATCGCCGAGTGGATCGGGCCGCAGAGGATCTCGCACCCGAACGCCTGGCCGCAGGCGAGGACCTTGTCGAGGTGGTCGACCGCGGCCGTGCGGATGGTGGCGTCGGGCGAGATCGGGTTGGTCTCGGCGGTCATCACCGTCACCGCGGTCGCCTTCAGGCCGAGCGACTCGAGCCGACGGCCGAGCCGCTCGTACGGGGCGAGGTCGGAGGTGTTGAACACCGGGACCTCGACGGCGTCGAAGCCGAGGCCCTGGATCTGGTCGAGCAGGCCGTCGTGCTCGGCGGTGATGTGGTCGGCCCAGAGCAGCAGGTTCATCCCGGTCTTCATGGCGGACTCCTCCGTCTGATGTGGGGATCGCGAAGGGCTCTGGGTCAGACCTGGATCACGTCTTCCCACTTACGCGCCTCGGCCGAGTCGAGGACGGCGTCGCAGACGGCCTGGGTCTCCATCGCCTCGCGGAAGGTCGGGCTCGTCGGCTTGCCGGCGGCGAGGTTCGCGAGGAAGTCGGCGACCTGGTGGACGAACGTGTGCTCGTAGCCGATCTGGAGGCCCGGGACCCACCACTGCTTCATGTAGGGGTGGTCGCCGTCGGTGACGTGGATCGACTTCCAGCCGCGGACGAGCCCGTCGTCGCCGTGGTCGAAGAATTCGAGGCGGTGGAGGTCGTGCAGGTCCCAGCGGATCGAGCCCTTCTCGCCGTTGATCTCGAACGTGTAGAGGGCCTTGTGGCCCCGGGCGTAGCGGGTCGACTCGAAGAGGCCGAGCGAGCCGTTCTCGAACCGGCAGAGGAAGGCGCACGCGTCGTCGATCATCACCGGCTCGACCTTGCCCGTGAGGTTGTGCTTGCGCTCCTTGATGAACGTCTCGGTCATCGCCGAGACGTTGAGGATGGCGCCGTTGAGCCAGAGGGCGGTGTCGATGCAGTGGGCGAGCAGGTCGCCGGTCACGCCCGAGCCGGCCGAGGCCGCGTCGAGCCTCCAGAGCCCCGCGCCCCCCTGGGGCACGTCGGTCGAGATCGTCCAGTCCTGGAGGAAGTTGGCGCGATAGTGGAAGATCCGGCCGAGCCGCCCCTCGTCGATCAATTGCTTGGCGAGGGTGACGGCCGGGACGCGGCGGTAGTTGTACCAGACCGTGTTCGGCACGCCGGCCTTCTCGATCGCCGCGACCATCGGCGCGGACTCCTCGAGGGTCCGCGCCAGCGGCTTCTCGCAGAGGACCATCTTGCCCGCCTCGGCCGCGGCGATCGCGATCGGCGCGTGCGTGTCGTTGGGAGTGCAGATGTCGATCGCGTCGATATTTTTACGCTCGACGAGCCGCCTCCAGTCGGTCTCGGACGACTCGTACTGCCACTTCTCGGCGAACTTGCTCGCCCCCTCGGCCGTCCGGCCGCAGACGGCCTTGAGGACCGGGCGGTATTCGAGGTCGAAGAAGTCGTTGACGCGCTTGTACGCATTCGAATGCGTCCGGCCCATGAAGCCGTAGCCGACCAGGCCGATATTCAGGGGCTTGAGCATGGGATTCCCGGCGGAAGGAGGGGGCGGGCTGCGGATCGGGCCCGCCGTCGCTTATGGTCCAGATGACGGGGTTTTCCTCGCTAACGATCCGCGCTCACTCGCTCCAGCCGTGCGCGTCGCGGACGGCGACCATCGCGGCGAGGATGTCGTCCCAGGTCTTCGGCCTCATCATGACCTCGTTGGGGAACATGCAGCCGTCCCAGCAGATGTGCCGGACGGCCTTGGTGAGGGCGCCGGAGTCGTCGCGGAGCCAGTAGCCGGCGTGGCGGACGATGTCGAGCTTGCCGGCGGGGTCGTTCGCCAGGCAGTGCCGGCCGGTCTTGTCGTGCGACCCCGTCCCGTGCACGGTCGCGTCGTTCTGGGCGACGTGGAAGTCGATCGTCCAGGGCCGGAGGGCGTCGGTGACCGTCCGGAGGGCCTCGTCGAGGGCCTTGCCGTCCGACCAGTCGTACCCCTCGGGGAGGATCCGATCCTCGGGCGCGTTGTAGCCGAGGGTGTAGAGGAGGGTGTGGGCCATGTCGGCCTGGAAGCCGACCGTCTCCGGCATGCCGACCCGCTCGAGGAGGTCGACCGTCTTCCGCCAGGAGTGCAGCCCGCCCCAGCAGATCTCCCCCTCGGCGGCGAGCCGCTCGCCGTGCTCGCGCGCGATCGACCCGGCCTGCCGGAAGGTCTCGGCGATCCGCGACTGGTTCCCCTCGGGGTCGGCCAGCCACTCGCCGGGCCCGCTCGCCGTGTCGATCCGGACCACCCCGTACGGCCGGACGCCCAGCTCGCGGAGCCTGCGCGCGATGTGGCACCCCTTGTGGACCTGCTCCAGGAACTTGCGCCGGCCCTCCCCCTCGTCCATCGCCGCCCCGCCCCCCGTCGGCGGCCAGACCGGGGCGACGACCGAGCCGATCGTCAGCCCGCGCGACGATGCCTTCTCCGCCAGGGCCTTGAGCTCGTCGTCGGTCGCGTCGATGTTGATGTGGGGCAGGTAGAGGAACAGGTCGAAGCCGTCGAACTTGACCCCGTCGGACTCGGCGGCGGCCGTGAGGTCGAGCATCGTGTCGAGCCCGATGGCGGGCTCCGAGCCCTCCCCCTTGCCGACCACGCCCGGCCAGGCAGCGTTGTGGATCTTCGGGAACGTGTTCGGATGACTGCCGGTCATGGATCGATCCTTTCGACAAACGAGCCGACGCGCGCCCGCCGATCGAGGCCCGCCCGTTCGTGCGGCCCGTCGGCGAGCAGGGCCTCGCGGACGTAGTTCTCGACCCGGCGGACGTCGCGGACACCCGCGAACCCGGTCGGCATCACAAACGGCCCGACGGGCTCGACGCCGAGATTCACGTCGCCCGAGCCGTCCGGGTACTCGACGCGGTGGACGCCCCGGATCGAGGCGGCCGGGTACGAGTGGACCTCGACGCCGGTCCCCGCCCCGGGCCGCCAGAGGATCGCCCGGCGGTCGGTGATGGCGTAGGTCGTCTCGACCGAAGGCGATCCCCTCAGGGCCTCGGCCGCGAGGGCCCCGACCTCGCGCATCCTGGGGACGAATCTGAGGCCGCAGGCGATCATGCCGACGACAATGAAGGCGCCGGCGGCCTGGTAGAACCTCTCCCCGATGGCTCCGACGAAGACCGCGATAAACGTCGCACAGACGACGCCGGAGCCCACGACGATCAGGCCGGACTGGAGGCGTGTCGCCGTCCGGTCCCTGGGCCTGGGGCTCGATCGGGACGCCCAGATCAGGCGCTCGCCGGGGACGAGCTCGGGCTTGACCAGCGCGGCGAACTCCTCCGGGATCTCGCCGCCTTCGGAGGCGTGCCAGTCGTTCATGGGTCAGAGTCCCCGGGGGACGAGGACGTCGCGGACCCAGTCGGCGAGCTGGGCGAGCCACCGCGAGAAGCCGAGCTCGTCGGCGAGTTGGAGCTGCCCGAGGACGTCGGCCTCGCCGAGGACCGGGATGGCAAGGCTCCGCTCGGCCTTCGCGAACGTCCCGTCCTCGCGACGATGCAGGATGGTCAAGATTCCCGAATTCGCGTCGAACCGCCAGACCTCGGGCGTACCGATCCGGCCCCAGGCGGCCAAGGCGTCGTCGGCCCGGTGGGTCACCTCGACCTCGATCGCCAGGTCGGGCGGCGGCTGGGTGGACAGGTCGATGTCCACGGGTCCTCGCATCAGGTCGGCGTGCTCGCCGAAATAAAACGTCTTGTCCCCCTCGACGCCGGTGGAGCGGTCTTCGAGCCGGTAGGTCGACTGGCCGGCAACCTCGCAGGACAGGCCCAGCCCCGCGGCCACGGCCGCGACGAGATATCCCAGGTGCTCGGCGTGCCAGTCGTGCCGGCGTGAGGTGGTCAAGAGGACGAGGCTCCCGTGGAGATAGATCATCCTCAGGCCCGGGCGGTCGGCCAGGGCATCCGAGATGCTCAGGTAGGTCTGCCAGTCGAGCCGCTCCAGGACGATCCGCTGCTCCGGCTCGGCGGCGATCGGCACGGCCAGGGCGGTGGACATGGAGACCCTCCCTCACGGAACTCGACAGGTGCCGGGCCGACGGCCTAGCTCCCCTTCGCGTGGTCGCCGACCTTGGGCACCGACGGGTGGACGTCCGGGCCGTAGTAGCGGAGGCTGACGAACGCCTCGGTGCCGGTGTTGGCGAAGGCGACGCCCGAGCCGGCCCGCTTCGCCGTGATGAAGACCTCGTCTTTCGTGACCTCGCCGAACCGGATGTAGTTCGGGCTGTCGACCGCCAGGCCGCCGATCGTCCCGGAGCCCTGGACGACGATCACCCCGGACGCGCCGGGGTCGTTGATCGTGACGGACTGGCCGGGCTCGACCGTCAGCTCGCGGGCGCTGAAGAGCTGCTTGCCGTCGACCAGGCCGTAGACGATCCAGCGGTCGACGTGGCCCCGGCCGGGGCCCCCCGAGGCGACGATCGGTTCGAGGTAGTTGTGGGCCTTGAAGTGCTCGTCGACGTTCTTCGCCCAGTCGAGCTGGCCGACGATGAAGTCCAGGTCCTTGTGCTTGTCCTCGGGCATGTCCTTGACGAGCAGCTCCCAGCCGACCCGGCGGCCCTCGACCATCGACTGGTACATCCCGAAGACGTCCGAGCCCCACTGCGGCTCATACGTCACGAGCGACCCGGGGGCGTGGAGGACGGCCGGCGGGATCAGCCAGCCCGTGCCCGGCTCCAGCCGATACGCCTTCGAGTGATTGAGGATGCCGTTATCGCCCTCGTCCCACCGTTCGAGGCACTTGCGGATGTCGGCCGGGGTCGTGCCCGGCTCCAGGCCCATGAACGTGTAGGGGAAGTTGTTGCCGGACCAGTTGAGCTGGGGGGGGAAGTAGTAGCTCTCGGGCTTCCCCTCGCGGCCGACGAGCGCGGCCTGCTCGGCGGTCTGGTGCATGTGGTGGGGGATCGGGCCGAGGTTGTCGAAGAACTTGCTGTAGACCGGCCACTTCTTGTAGGTCGACCAGATCGCCTCGCCGATCAGCTCGGGCCCGCGGAGGGCGACGGCGTCCTTGAGGGTGAATCGTCCGCCGTCGTGGACGACATAGCTGAGCCCCTCGTCCGGCGGGGCGTTCTCGTTGGCGGCGGCCGTGGTCGAGGCGAACCAGCGCTCGTCGATCCCGCCCCGGTGCGTCCCCAGGGCGTAGAGGTCCTGCGGGGCGAGCTTGAGCCGGGCCCCCGGCATCAGGAAGGAGCGCGGGACCCAGGTCGGGGCCAGCCGGAGGATCCCCTCGCCCGCGTCGATCGCCGCGCGGACGCGGGCGTCGAGGTGCTGATCGCTCATCCGTCGATATCTCCGCCGAGGCCGGCCCCGCGTCGGGACCGGCCGCCTCGTGGTCGCCTCGCTCGGGGCATGTCATCCGGGGGAACCGATGTTGTAAGGTCGCCCCGGGGCCGACGCAAGGGTCGACCTCACTCGGGCCGCAGGTTTGCCGGCGTGGCGCCAGGCCCCCCCGCCTGGCCGAGCAGGCGGGGGTTGATCCGGTCGCAGTCGGCCTGACTCACGTCGTAGACGAAGATCGAGTGGCCGACCTTCGAGACCGGCGTGAGGTCGGCGTAATAAGCGAAGGCGCCCTCCCGGGCGTCCCAGGACGGCGACCAGGTCCGCGACGGGTCGCCGACGTCGTAGACCCTCCAGGCCAGCCCCCGGACCAGCGAGGCGCTCACCGCGTACACCCCGGGCCGGAGGCTGCCGGCGGGCCGGCGGGCCCCCGTCCCTCGGATGTCGAAGGTCGTGCCGGGCAGGCTCGGCGGCAGGAACCAGGGGAAGTCCTCGTCGCGGAGCAGGAAGAGGCTCGGGTTCACCTGCCCGAAGTAGGCCAGGCCGACCGGCCGCCCGGGCCGGTTGGCGGCGAGCCAGCGCTTCAGGGTGACGAGGTCCTGACCCCAGTCGAGGTTGCTGTCGATCAGGTGTTCCGACCCGCGGTCGGGCCCCCCCGAGGTCCAGTTGAACGAGGCCAGGTAGCTCGGGTGAATCAGCGCCGTCTGGGTCGCCGTCAGGCCGAGCGCCATCCAGACGACCGCCGTCGCCGCCGTCCGGGCCCGGCCGACCAGCGACCCAACCCAGGGCACGACCTTCCCCGCGGCGACGAAGGCGAACGGGAAGACGGGCAGGACGTAGCGGATGCCGAGGTTGATGTCGGTGTACGCGGTGATGGCCACCAGCACGATCGTCGGGAAGGCGAGGACGGCGAATTCGTCAAACCTGGCGGCCCGGCCCCGCCGCGACGAGGCGAGTGCCACGGCCGAGGCCGCCAGCACGATCCAGGTCCCCTCGGGCACCTTGTAGGCGAGGCAGGCCAGGTAGTAGTACCACCAGCCGGTCCGCCGGAGGGCCCCGTCGAGATAGACCGGGTAGCCCTGGACTTGATCCGGCCTGGCCGTCGGGTCGCGCCAGATCAGCGGAATCCCCTCCGTCTCGATCCGCTGGTCATCGAAGCCGGTGAGGAAGTGGTACGGCAGCGGAGCGGGCACCCGGTCGAGGAAGGTCCCCCGGAACCGGTTGACGCGATACCTCAGGGCCAGATCGGCGATCCAGTTCCGGCCGACCGGCCGCGCGGCCACCTCGGCCGTGGGGACGATCGGCCGGGTCAGTGTCCGGCTCTGGAAGGTGAACGACCCGAGCGGGCGGCCGATCCCTTCGAATCCGTACCCCGCGCCGATCACGACGAGGCTGATCGCGACCATCGCGGCCCCCTGCCCCGCCTCGCGCGCCAGCCTCCGGAGGCCGCCGAGGTACTCGCGCTCGATCGCGATCCGGACCGACCAGAGGAGCGGCCAGTAGCCGTAGAGCAGGAGGAGGCTGAACTTGGTCAGCTCGGCCAGTCCCAGGACGACCCCGGCCAGGGCGGCCCGCCCCCACGTCGGCCGCCGGAGGTATCTCCAGAAGAGGTAAGTGGCGACGACGGCCATCGACGCGCCGGCGACGTCGCCCGTCACGAGCCTCGCATGCGCCAGGATGTTCGGGCAGAGGCACCAGAGCGCCAGGCTTAACAGCCCGCCGGCCCGGCCGTACAGCCTGGCCGACCAGGCGAAGACGAACAGGCCGCCGACGACCGAGAAGGTCGGCATGACCGTCCGCGCCGCGGCGAACAGCTCGAGGTAGCGAGGGGCGTTGTAGTAGGCGAAGGCGAAGCCGAAGTCGGCCTGCGAGGGCGGGTCGGACGTCCAGCTCGTCAGGCCGTAGAGCGGGCCCGTCTCGACCCCCGCCATCACGACCGGCAGCGCCGCGACGAGCTTCGGCAGTGGTGGGTTGTGGTGGTAGAGGCGGAACGTCCTCTTCTGCCAGTACGAGACCCCGGCCGGCAGGTGGGCCACCTCGTCGACCGTCGGGTTCTCGCGCCGGAGGCTGTCGACCGCGAGGGCGTAGTGGGCCCCGAGCATCAGGACGACGAGCAACGCCGTCAGCCTCCGTCCCGGCCGGTCGGGAGGCGCGGCGGGGATGTCAGTATGCCCCGCCGGGCCGGGCGCAGGGGGCGGCACCGGTTCCTGGGTCGGCTTCTCGGGCTTCCGGCGTCGTGACAACGGGGGCCCCTCGGGTCGGACCGCTCAGATCCCGGCCAGCGCGCCCATGGCCTGGAACGAGTCCTTGAGGTCGATGTAGAGCTTCCGGTAGATCGGATAGGCGCGGTCGTAGAAGGCGGCGGCCCTCGGGTCGACCGGGGTGGTCTCGACGACCCGGATCGCGGCGTCGCACGCCTCGGGCACGCTCGCGAACCCGCCGGTGCCGACCTGGGCCAGCAGCGCCACGCCGAAGGCGGGCCCCTCGCCGGCGTTGATTGTCGCGACGTCCTGGCCGTAGATGTCGGCCTGGATCTGCCGCCAGAGCGGGTTGCGGGCCCCCCCGCCGGAGACCCGGATCTCGCCCGGGGTGACGCCCATCTCGCGGATCAGCTCGAGGCTGTCGCGCATCGCATAAGTTGCCCCTTCGAGCACGGCACGGACCAGATGGGGCCGGCCGTGCCGGACGGTCAGGCCGATCCAGCCGCCCCGCGCCTCGGGGTCGAAGTGGGGGGTGCGCTCGCCCGTCAGGTACGGGAGGAAGAACAGGCCCTCGGCCCCCGGCCCGGCGAGCGCGGCCTCGTCCGTGAGCAGGAAGTAGGGGTCGACCCCCTTGGCCCGCGCGGCGTCGACCGAGGCCTGCCCGACCTGGTTGCGGAACCACTGGAACGACCCGCCGGCCGAGAGCACCACGCCCATGACGTGCCAGGCCCCGGGGACCGCGTGGCAGCCGCGCTGGAGCCGGCCGAGCGGGTCGAAGCCGGGCTCCCCGGTGTGGGCGAAGACGACCCCGGAGGTCCCCATCGTCGCCGAGACGGCCCCGGCGCGGACGATCCCGTTGCCGACCGCGCCGGCCGGCTGATCGCCGCCGCCGCCGACGACCGGCGTGCCCGCGGGCAGGCCCGTCGCCGCGGCCCCGATCGCGCCGACCTTCGCCGAGACCTCGGGGCTCTCGTGGCAGGGCGGCAGCAGCGCGGCGTCGAGGTCGAGCCGGGAGAGCAGCTCCTTGCTCCAGCGCCGGTTCGCCACGTCGAGCAGCAGGGTCCCCGACGCGTCGCTCACCTCGGTCGCGTAGGTCCCGGTCAGCCGGTACCGGACGTAATCCTTGGGCAGGAGGACTTGCCGGACCCGCTCCCAGTGGGCGGGCTCGTGGTTCCGGAGCCAGAGGAGCTTGGGCGCGGTGAACCCGGTCAGCGCCCGGTTGCCGACCATCCGGACCAGGGCCTCGCGGCCGCCGGCCTTTTGCTCGATCTCGGCGCACTCGGCGGCCGTCCGCTGGTCGTTCCAGAGCAGGGCCGGGCGGATCACCTCGCCCGCGGCGTCGAGGAAGACCGAGCCGTGCATCTGGCCGCTCAGGCCGACCCCCGTCACCTCCTCGGCGCGGAAGGCCCCGACCCCGAGCACGTCGCGGATCGTCGCGCGGGTCGCCTCCCACCAGAGCGCGGGGTCCTGCTCGGACCAGCCGGGCCTCGGGTAGCTGCACGGGTACTCGGCCGATGCGCTCGCGAGGATCGTGCCCGACCCGTCGATGGCCAGCGTCTTCGTCCCGGACGTCCCGACGTCGATCCCCAGCGTCACGCCCACGGCCCGACCTCCCAGCGCCCGCCGCACCTCAGGACCACGGGCGAGACCCCGGCCGGCAGCCGGCGGGCCTCCGCCTCGAACTCGCCCACGGGTGCGGTGTTGAATGTGAACATGTCGTAGTGATGCGGGACGACGAACCTGGGCCGGACCGCCGAGGCGAGGTCGACGGCCTCGGCCGCCGTCATGTTGCCCGCGACCCCCCGCCGCGGGTCGCGCCCGTTGATCGGCAAGAACAGGACATCGGACCGCCGCGGCCCGAGTTGCCCGGCCAGCCCGTCATAGGCCAGGGTATCCCCGCTGTGGTAGAGGCGGAGCCCCTCGACCTCGACGACGAACCCCAGGTAAAGATGATGCCCGGCCGCGTCCGTGTCGAGCCCCTCGTGCGCCGAGGGGATAGCCCGGACGCGGAAGCCCGCGACCGCGATCGACTCGCCCGCGTCGATCCCGCCGATCCGACCGGCCGGGATGCCGAGGCCGGCGGCGTGCCCGAGCAGGGCCGTCGGCACGACCAGGCGGGCCCCGGGGGAGGCCGCCATCAGGCCCGGCACCGTCCCCGGGTCGAGGTGGTCGGAATGCTTGTGGCTCGCGAGCACGAGGTCGACGCCCGCCAGCTCATGGCCCCGGAACGGGGCGGCGGTCATCCGGACGTGGGGCCGGTCGGTGTCGGCGTACTTCGCCGTCAGGTGCTCCGAGAGGTACGGGTCGACGACCAGGAGGCCCGACCGCGCCTTGATCGCGTAGCCGCTCTGCCCGAGCCACCAGACCGAGACCGAGCCCGGCGCCGGTGCGTCCCGATCGATCTCGTCGAGCAGCGCCGGGCCCGACTTCACGGGTCGGATCAGATCTGCGGAGGTCACGACTCACGCTCCCTCGCCGCCTTCGACCCGCCGTCGCGGGGCCTGAGTATCAGGGCGACGATCCCGCCGATCGCGCCGTAGAGGAGGGCGAGGATTGCATAACTGACGCTCATGAACGACTCCCAGACCTCGACGCTCGACAGCGGAAGTCCCTGGAAGTTGGCCTGCTTGCCGATCTGATGGAAGGCATACCTCAGCAACTCATCGTAGATCGACCAGGCCCGAGGCTCGCGGAACCCGACCCCGAAGACGAGGAAGCCGAGGCCGAACACCGAGAAGCCGGCCCAGAACGCCCGCCGCCGGTCGAGGACGGCCGCCACGGTTGCGGTGAAGATCGCCAGGAGTGAGCCCGTCCAGGCGAACCTCGCGGCCCAGACGTCCGGCCGTCGGAGCACGCCGAGGCAGACGGCCACCAACAGGACCAGGCCCAGCATCGCCAGGAGCGTCAGCGGCTTGCCGGCGCGTGACGGGAGTCGGTCGGACACGCGCGGCCCTCCCGGCCGGGGACCGGAGGAATCGATCGGTTGGATCATGCGCGACGCGCGGTCGAGGACGGTACCTCGGCCCGCCCGTCGCGGCGGCGGATGGCCAGCGCGAGAAGGCCGCCGACGATCCCGTGGCCGACCACGGCCATCGAGTGGCCAACCCGCTGAAAGGAGAAGTACCCCTGGCTGGGGTACGATCGGACGAAGCCGTCGTCTCGCGCCTCATATCGAAAATTGTCAAAACGTTTCCACTTCGGTTCGTTAGGCCATGGCATGGCGTCGAACAGCGCGTTCAGGGCCCCTGTCGTCGCCAGGTGGGGCCGCATATCGTCCGCCGAGCCCGGCGCGAACGCGAGGTAGGCGTAGCCGCCGCCGAAGATTAGGAAGCCGAGGGAGAAGACGCGCGACCGGTCGAGGGCCGAGGTCAAGGCCGCAACCAGGATCGCCGTCATCGCCGCCGTGAAGGCCAGGCTCGCCCCGAGCGGGGTCGGCACCTTCAGCGCGGCGAACACGAGCGCGCAGGCGATGACCAGCCCCATCAGCCCGAGGATCGAGGCCTGGCCGAGCCTGCCGGGCCTGGCGACGGGCGGATCATGCGTCGTCACGTCGTCCATCGGGTCAGCCCTCCACTTCCGCCCGGACCAGCCGGACCCCCTCGACCATCGCCCGCGCCTTGGCCATCGCGACGTGCCGCGCCGTCTGCGAGAACCCGCAGTCGGGCGTGACCGAGACCCGGCCAGGGGCCACATGCTTCAGGACCGTCCGCAGCCGCTCGGCCACGAGTGCCGGCGGCTCGACCCACGTATTCTTGACGTCGACGAGACCGACCGCCACGTCCATCGTCTCGGGCAACCGGGCGAGCAGCTCGACCTCGGCCATCTCGCGGCTGGCGAACTCCAGGGCGAGCTGGTGGACCTTCACCCGGCCGATGTGCGGGAAGAGGCCGGCATAGGACCGGCGGCCGACGGCCCGGGCCCGGTAGTTGCCGAAGCACATATGCATGCTGATGTAGGCGTCCACCCCGTCGACGGTCCGGGCGATCACGTCGAGGAAGTGGCCCGGATCGTCGGGGTGGCAGGCGAAGCTCGGCTCGTCGAGCTGGAGGAAGTCGATCCCGGCCGCCGCGCACGCCTTCAGCTCGGCGTTGACGATCGGGATCAGGGCCTCGGCCACCGCCCGGCGGTCGGGGTAGACCTCGCCGCCGTCGATGCAACCCGCCAGGGTGAACGCGCCCGGGACGGGCATCTTGGTCGCCGCGTCGGTCGCGAGCCGGAACCGGCGATACTCGTCGATCAGGCCGAGGCCGCGGGGTGCCCGGAGCGGGGCGACGCACCGGTACTTCGACCGCTGGTCGTGGGCGGGGGCGCCCCACTTCCGGCCGGCGGGCAGGGGGACGAGCCCCTCCAGGTAGTCGTAGAAGCCCAGGTTGAAGTCGATCCGCTGCATCTCGCCGTCGGTGATCCGGTCGAGCCCGGCGCGGAGCTGGTCGTCGACGGCGAGCCGGACGGCGTCGCGGACGGCCTCCTCGCGGTCGAGCGGGCCGAACCGATCGGGCTCGGACGCGACGTCGGCGATGAACTTCTCGTACCAGCCCGGGAACGACCAGCTCCCGATCACCGTGGCGGGGATGACCGGCGACGCGGGCCCGGCGGGTCGACCGGGGGGAGGCCCGAGGGACTCGCGCGGCTCCGTCGTCATCGTCGCGTGCTCCACGGGGGCCGGTCGGTGCGGGATCAGGGCTTGCCGACGACCTTGTCGACCGAGTCGGCGGAGATCGGGTGATACGACGGCCGGGCCCTGGCGTAGATGGCCCGGGCTCGGGCCCGGCCGGCGTCGGTCTTGACCAGCTCCTTGTAGAGCGGCATGAGGAACTTGCGACGGCCGATCGAGGTGAGGAACTCCTCCAGCCGGGCGTCGGCCGGTGCGTAGCCGTTGCGGATCGACGCCAGGAGCCAGGCCTCGGCGATCTCGGCGTTGCCCCGCGCGGTCAGGCCGAAGGCGGCGTCGAGGTCGGCCATCCGCGGGGCCGGGAGCTTTTCGGGGAGGGCCCGGAGGAAGGCCAGCCACTCCTGGGTCGTCCAGCCGGCCGTCGCGATCGTCTGGGCCGAGGCGCCCGAGGCGAACGCCCCGGCCGCCCGCTCGACCTCCCGCAGCCTGGGCGCGACCGGAGGGGTATAACTCCCCTTCAGGCCCGGGGCCTCGATCCAGGCGTCGAGGTCGATCGTCGCGGCGGCCGTCGGGTTCGTCGGGAAGAGCTTCGTCTTCAGGTCAGCGACGAGGTCGGCCGTCCGGATGCTCCGGAACGCATGCGCGTCGAAGTAGCCCTTGAGGAAGCGGTCGAACGGCTCGCGGCCGAAGGCCTTTTCGAGCGTCGCGAGGAAGAGGGCCCCCTTCTCGTAGGCGACCCGGGTCATCCCCTCGTCGGGGTCGCGGCCGGCCAGGTCGACGTGGAGGACCTGGTCGGCGGGCTTCGCCGAGGCGAGTTCCGCCTTCAGCTCGCCCAGGCCGAGGACGGCCTCGATCTCCGCGAGGCCGCGGCCGTAGAGGTCCTCGACGATCCGGCGCTCGATGTAGGTGGTGAACCCCTCGTTGAGCCAGAAGTCGCGCCAGGTGGCGTTGGTGACGAGGTTGCCCGACCACGAGTGCGCCAGCTCGTGGGCGATCAGGGCGACCAGCGACCGATCTCCCGCGATGACCGTGGGCGTGGCGAAGGTGAGCTTGGGGTTCTCCATCCCGCCGAACGGGAAGCTCGGCGGCAGCACGAGGATATCGTACCGGCCCCAGCGATACGGGCCGAACCGACGCTCGGCGGCCTCGACCATCGCCTCGGTGTCGGCGAACTCCCAGGCCGCCTTGTCGACGACCGCCGGCTCGGCGAAGACCCCCGTCCTCGACCCGAGCGGCCGGAAGGCGAGGTCGCCGACGGCCAGCGCGATCAGGTAGGACGGGATCGCCTCCTTCATCTCGAACCGGTAGACGGCCTTGTCCTCCCCCTGCGGCAGCCGGTCGGCGCTCATCAACGCGACCAGCCCGGCCGGGACCCGGATCGTCGCGGCGTAGGTGACCCGGACCCCCGGCGAGTCCTGGAGCGGGATCCACGACCGGGCGTGGATCGCCTCGGACTGCGAGAACAGGAACGGCCGCTTCTTCCCGGCCGTCAGCGAAGGGTCGAGCCACTGGAGCGCCGAGGCCGTCGGCGCGGTCCGGTAGGAGATGCGGACGCAGGTCGCCCCCTCGGGCAGCGTCACCTCCAGGGCCGAGCCGAGGATCGGGTCGGCCGGCCGGAGCACGAACGCGGCCGTCGCGAGCGACTCGGCGTCGGCCCCCGCCTCGACCCGATCGATCGTCAGGTCCCTCGTATCCAGGACGACCCGGCCGCCCGCCTTGCGTTCGAGGGTCAGGAGGGCGGACCCGCGGAGGGCCCGGGCGTCGAAGTCGACGGCCAGGTCGAGCTCGACCCGGCGGACCCTCGCCTCGTCGGGCCGGGCATACGAGTGGACGTCGGCCGTCGTCGCCGGGTCGCTGCCTCTCACCGGGGGGGACTCCAGGGCCAGGCCGACGGCCAGCGCCATCAGGGCAACCCGACCCGCCACGATCGGTCTGGATCTCGGTCGCATCGCTCGCATCCCCACCGCCCCCGGATCGTCGTTCGCGACGGCGACGGACATCCCCGCCCGGCCCGTTCGGAGACGACTCTAACCCCCGACGGCCCCCGCCACCAGGCCCCGCCGCCCTCGCGGACGGCCACCCGATCCGCGGCGAAATGGCGACGCGGCCCGGGAAGGCGCCAACGGAGAATTGCGGACGCGGCGTACCTCTGGTTAAGGTGGGAGCGTTGTTGAACATCGCCCCCATCGACATCCCACGATCGCGCCCTCCCCTTCGAGGTCATCGGGCCGGGCGGGATCGTCGGGCGATCCCCCGCGCCGCAACCTACCCCCCGACGGGCCCCGCGCCCCCGGCCGCGACGGCCGCCCGCGAGCCCCGACCCTGCCGAGACCCCTCCCCGACCGTGGGCCCGACGGACTGACCGGCCCGATCCCCACTCGCCCACAGCCCGGTGGTGGTGGGCTCCTCGACGACGGAGGCGACCGATGAGCGGCGGCATCATGGGGCGCGGGATCGCGACCCGGCGCGGGTTCCTGACCGTCGGGGCCTGCGGCTTCGGCCTGACCCTCGGCGACTTCTTCCGGCTGGAGGCCCTCGCCGACCGGAAGAGCTTCGGCCCGATCGCGGCCAGGGCCGACTCGGTCATCCACATCTACTTACCCGGCGGGATCGCCCACCAGGAGACGTTCGACCCCAAGCCGTTCGCCCCGGTCGAGTATCGCGGCGAGCTCGGCCACGTCGCGACCAGGATCGAGGGGGAGTCGTTCAGCGAGACCCTGGCCAGGACGGCCGGGGTCGCCGACAAGCTGACGGTCATCCGGTCGATGACCCACGGCGAGGCCGCCCACGAGCGCGGGACGCATAACATGTTCACGGGCTACCGGCCGAGCCCGGCGCTGGTCTATCCGAGCATGGGGAGCGTCGTCTCGCACGAGTTCGGCCCGAAGAACAACCTGCCGCCTTACGTCTGCGTGCCGACCATGCCGACGACCTATGCCGGGACGGGCTACCTCAGCTCGAGCTTCTCGCCGTTCAGCCTCGGCGCCGACCCGGCCGACGGCGGCTTCCGGGTGCAGGACCTCGACCTCCCCGGCGGGATCGACGCCTCGCGGTTCGCGACGCGCAAGCACGTCCTGGAGGCGGTCAACGAGCACTTCGCCCGCAAGGAGAAGTCCGACGGCCTGGCGGCGATGGACACCTTCTACGACCGGGCCTATGGCCTGATCAGCTCGCCCAAGGCCCGCGAGGCGTTCAACATCAACGCCGAGCCCGCCGCGATCCGCGACGAGTACGGCCGCAACGCCGCGGGCCAGCGGATGCTGATGGCCCGCCGGCTGGTCGAGGCGGGGGTCCGGTTCGTCTCCCTCTCGTACGGGAGCTGGGACCTCCACTTCAACATCGCCCCCGGGATGCGCGGGCAGATGCCGGCGTTCGACCAGGGGTTCTCAACCCTCGTCCGCGACCTCGACCGCCGCGGCCTGCTCGAACGGACGCTGGTGATGGTCTCCTCCGAGTTCGGCCGGACGCCGAAGATCAACAAGGACGCCGGCCGCGACCACTGGCCGAAGGTCTTCAGCGTCGCCCTGGCCGGCGGCGGCGTGAAGCGCGGGTTCGTCTTCGGCGCCTCGAACGCGACGGCGACCGAGCCCGAGCGCGACCCGATCGGCCCGGAAGACCTCGCCACGACGGTCTACCACCAGCTGGGGATCGTCGCCGAGAAGGAGCTGATGGCCCCCGGCGGCCGGCCGATCGAGATCGTCGACGGCGGCAAGGTCCGCACCGAATTGCTGGCCTGATCCCGGTCGCCCGGCCATGATGGACGGCATGGGCGGGCCCCGGTGGCCGGCCCGGACCGACCTGCACGGAGACCCGCCATGAAGAAGCTGTTCATCGGCGACCTCGACGAGCTGAGCCGCATCATCCGGCAACGAAGGCGGAGCGGGGCCAGTCGGTTCGACGAGGTCTGGGAAGGGGTCTACGTGATGTCGCCGCAGCCGAACAATGAGCACCTCATCCTGGCCAGCCTGCTCTCCTTCGCCTTCCACTCGGGGGTCGACCCTTCCCGGGTCGTCGCCATCACGCAGGGCGGGAATGTGAGCGATCGGCACGAAGGCTGGCGGAAGAACTTCCGCTGTCCCGACGTCCTCGTCTTCCTCGCCGGGAATCCGGCCGAGGACCGCGGGTCGCACTGGCTGGGCGGCCCCGACTTCGCCGTCGAGATCCTCAGCCCCCGCGACCGGTCGCGGAAGAAGTTCGCCTTCTATGCCGGCGTCGGCGTCCGCGAGCTGCTGCTGGTCGACCGAAAGCCGTGGAGACTGGAACTCTACCGGCTCGTCGACGGGTCATACGAGGCCGCCGGAACTTCGGAGCCGGATCGGCCTGAAGTCGTCACGAGCCATGTGCTTGACCTGAACTTCCGTCTCGACCCCGGCACGCCTCGACCCCGGATCGAGGTCTCCCGCCCCGCCGACGGGATGACTTGGATCGCCTGATCCGCCCTCCCGACCCGACCATCCTCCATCCGGACCAGCCCCGATGCACCGCCGCACCCTGACCGCCGCGATCGTCTCCCTCCTGGCCGCGACGGCCGGGGCGAGGGCGGCTTCGCCGTCGCTTGCCGCGGTCCGGCCGGTGGGAGGCCAGCGGGGGACCGAGGTCGAGATCAACCTCACCGGCGAGCGCCTCGCCGACGCCAAGGAGATCCTCTTCGATCGGCCCGGGATGACGACCGTGAAGCTCGCGGCGGTCTCCCCCGGCCACGTCAAGGCGACGATCCGGATCGCCCCCGACTGCCGGCTCGGCCTGCACGACCTCCGGCTCCGGACCGCGACCGGGGTCTCCGAGCTGCGGACCTTCAGCGTCGGGGCCATGAAGGAGGTCGTCGAGGCCGAGCCCAACGGCGACTTCGCCCGGCCCCAGCCGATCCCGATGAACTCGGTCGTCAACGGCGTGGCCCAGGCCGAGGACGTCGACTACTACGCGGTCGAGGCGAAGAAGGGCGACCGGATCTCGGCCGAGGTCGAGGGGATCCGGCTCGGCATCGCGCTCTTCGACCCCTACGTGGCGATCATGGACGCGAAGCGGTTCGAGCTCGCCTCCAGCGACGACGCCGCGCTCGTCTGGCAGGACGGGTTCGCGTCGGCGATCGCGCCCGCCGACGGCAAGTACATCGTCCAGGTCCGCGAGAGCGCGTACGCCGGGTCGGCGGCCTGCCTGTACCGGCTCCACGTCGGCAACTTCCCGAGGGCGACCGCCACGGTCCCGGCCGGAGGGAAGATCGGCGAGAAGGTCGACGTCCGCTGGATCGGCGACGTCTCGGGCGAACGGACGACCACAGTCATCCTCCCCCCGGCCGCCGAGCGGGGCTTCGGCCTCTTCTACGAGGACGACAAGGGCATCTCGCCCCACCCCAACGTCTTCCGGGTCTCGCCCTTCGGCAACGTCCTGGAGGCCGAGCCGAACGACGACCCGTCGAAGGCCACCCCCTTCGCCCCGCCGATGGCGCTGAACGGCGTGATCGGCCGCGCCGAGGACACCGACCACTTCGCCTTCAAGGCCGCGAAGGGCCAGGTCTTCGACATCCGCGCCATGGGCCGCGCCCTCCGTTCGCCGCTCGACCCGGTGCTCCACGTCGTCAAGAAGGGCGGCCCCTACCTCGCCGGGGTCGACGACGTCGAGGGCCCCGACGCCTACCTCCGGTTCCAGGCCCCCGAGGACGCCGAGTACGTCCTGGTCCTCCACGACCACCTCAAGAAGGGGGGCCCGGACTACGCCTACCGGATCGAGGTCGCGGCGGCCACGCCGAGGCTGGTCGTCTCCGTCGCCAGCGAGTCGATCCAGCGCGGGACCGGGGCCATCGCGCCGGCGATCCCCCGGGGCAACCGTCAGTCGATCCTCGTGACCGTCGCCCGGTCCAACTTCGCCGGCGCGCTGACTCTGGCGATGCCGGGCCTTCCGGCGGGGGTCGCCCTCGACGCCGACCCGATGTCCGCCAACCTCGCCACCATGCCGGTCGTCCTCTCGGCCGCGGCCGACGCCCCGGTCGCCGGGGGATTCGCCGCGATCGTCGGCCGGCTCGCCGACCCGAAGGCGATCGTCCCGTCCGAGTTCGCCCAGACGATCGAGCTGGTCCTCGGCCAGAACAACGTCAACTTCTGGGGGCGGGTCGTCGACAAGCTGGCGGTCGCCGTCACCGACGAGGCCCCGTTCTCGATCGAGGCCGTCGCCCCCAAGGTCCCGCTCGTCCGGGGCGGGTCGATGAACCTCAAGGTGGTCGCCCGCCGCAAGCCCGGCTTCACCCCGCCGATCGCGATCTCCCTGCCGTGGAACCCGCCCGGGGTCGGGTCGTCGGGCGGGATCGTGATCCCGGAGGGGGCCGACTCGGCGACCATCCCGATCAACGCCGACGGGTCGGCCGAGCTGAAGACCTGGCGGGTCGTGGTCGACGCCGTCTCGACCGGTCCGTCGGGCCCGATCCGGGTCTCGTCCGCCCTGACGAAGCTGACGGTCGCCCCGCCGTTCCTCACCCTCGGGTTCCAGGCCGCGAGCGTCGACCAGGGGAAGGAGACCGACCTGGTGGCGACCGTCACCAAGGGCGCCGACTATCCCGGCGAGGCCGTCGTGACCCTGATCGGCCTGCCGAACAAGGTGACGACCGACGTCAAGCGGATCACCAGGGACACGAAAGAGATGGTCTTCCGGATCCGGACCGACAAGGCGTCCCCCGCCGGCAACCACCAGAACCTCTTCTGCCAGGCCGTGGTGACGATCGACGGCGAGCCGATCGTGCACAACCTCGGCACGGGGTCGCTCCGGGTCGACGTGCCCCTGCCTCCCAAGCCCGCCCCGGCGGCCGTCGCGGCGGCACCGGCCAAGGCGGATCCCCCGAAGCCCGCCGCCCCCGCGGCGGCCCCCGAGAAGCGGCCGACCCGCCTGGAGAAGCTCCGGATCGAGGCCCGCGAGCGGGCCAAGGCCGGGGCCGGCGGATGACCGACCATCGCCGCCGACCTCGCATCCGACCGACTTCGCCCGCCCGGGGCCGACCCCCAGAGAGGCTGCGATGACCGCCTGCCGGACCTTGACGCTCCTGCTCTCGACGGCCCTCGCCGCCCCGGCTTCGGCCCCGGCCGACGTCGCCCCGGCGAAGGTCGAGGTCTCGCCCCCCGAGATCCGGCTCTCGACCGCGAGGGACCTCCAGTCGGTCGTCGTCCAGGCCACCTTCGCCGACGGGATCACCCGCGACGTGACCGACCTGGCGACCTTCACGCCCGCCGACCCCGCCCCGATCCGCCGCGAGGGCGCGACCTTCCGCCCGGCCGCCGACGGCAAGACGACGATGGCCGTCGCCTTCGGCGGCAAGACGGTCGAGGTCCCCGTCGAGGTCGCCCGCGCGGCCGAGGACCCGCCCCTGAGCTTCCGGCTCGACGTGATGCCCGTCTTCCTCAAGGCCGGCTGCAACACCGGCAGCTGCCACGGCGCGGCCCGGGGCAAGGACGGGTTCCGCCTCTCCCTCTTCGGCTTCGACCCCGCGGGCGACCACCACCGCCTGACCCGCGAGCTCGCCGGCCGACGCCTCAACCTCGCCGTCCCCGCCGACAGCACCCTGATCGAGAAGGCTATCGGCGCCGTGCAGCACACCGGCGGCAAGCGGTTCGAGAAGGATTCCGACCCCTACAAGACCCTCCACCGCTGGATCGAGGCCGGCGCGGCCGACGACGACGCGACCAAGCTGCCCAAGGTCGTCGCCGTCGAGCTTTATCCCCGCGGGGGCGTGCTCGAACGGGCCGGGGCGACCCAGCGGCTGACCGTCCGGGCCCGGTACTCCGACGGGACCGACCGCGACGTGACCCGCCTCGCCGTCTTCCTGACGAACAACGAGACCTCGGCCGCCGTTACCCCCGAGGGGATCGTCACCGCCGGGGCTCGCGGCGAGGCGTTCGTGATGGCCCGGTTCGACACCTTCACCGTCGGCTCCCGGTTCATCGTCCTGCCCGAGGGGCTGAAGTTCACCTACCCCGACGAGCCCGAGGCGAACTACGTCGACGGCCTCGTCGCTGCCAAGCTGAAGAAGCTGCGGATCGCCCCCTCGGGGATCTGCAACGACGAGGCCTTCGTCCGCCGCGTCTACCTCGACGTCGTCGGCCTCCCGCCGACGAGCGACGAGCGAGCGCGGTTCCTGGCGTCGCCCGCCCCCGACAGGCGGGCGAAGTTGATCGACGAGCTGCTCGGCCGCAAGGAGTTCGCCGAGATCTGGGTGAACAAGTGGGCCGAACTGCTCCAGGTCAAGTCGTCAATCCAGATTAGCTATAAGGCGATGTTCCTCTATTACAACTGGCTCGTCGAGAAGCTGTCCAAGGACATGCCGATGGACGAGATGGTCCGCGAGCTGCTCGGGGCGAGCGGCGGGACCTTCAAGAACCCGGCGACCAACTTCTACCAGAACACGACCGACACGCTCAACCTGACCGAGAACGTCGCGCAGGTGTTCCTGGGGATGCGGGTCCAGTGCGCCCAGTGCCACAACCACCCGTTCGACCGCTGGACCCAGGACGACTACTACGGCTTCGCCGCCTTCTTCGGCCAGATCGGCCGGAAGCAGGGCGAGGACTACCGCGAGACGATCGTGTTCAACTCGGGCGGGGGCGAGGTCAACCACCCGGTCCGGGGCGTGGCGATGAGGCCGAAGTTCCTCGGCGGCGAGGCCCCGGACGTCGCCGGCAAGGACCGGCGGGCGGTCCTGGCCTCGTGGCTCGCCTCGCCGAAGAATCCCTGGTTCGCATCGAGCTTCGCCAACCGGGTCTGGGCCCACTTCCTCGGCGTCGGCATCGTCGAGCCGATCGACGACTTCCGCGTCTCGAACCCGGCCAGCAACCCCGAGCTGCTCGACGAGCTGGGCCGGCGGTTCACGGCGTCGAGGTACGACCTCAAGGGGCTCGTCCGCGACATCTGCAACTCCAGGGCCTACCAGCGCGACACCCACCGGAACGAGTCGAACGCGGCCGACGAGCGGAACTTCGCGCATGCCGGGCTCCGGCGGATCAAGGCCGAGACCCTGCTCGACGCGATCTCCTTCGTCACCGAGACCCGGGACAAGTTCCCGGGCCTCCCCGCCGGCGCCCGCGCCGTCCAGATCGCCGACGGCGGCAGCTCGACCTACTTCCTCACCACCTTCGGCCGGGCGACCCGCGAGACCCCCTGCTCCTGCGAGGTGAAGATGGAGCCGACCCTCTCGCAGGCCCTCCACCTGCTCAACGGCGACACGTCCAACGCCAAGATCAAGGCGGGCGGGGTCGTCCCACGCCTGCTCGACTCGAAGCGGCCGCCGGCCGACCTGGTCACCGAGCTGTATCTCCGCTGCCTGTCCCGCAACCCGACCCGGGACGAGCTCGACCGGCTCCTGCCGACCCTGGCCGAGGGCTCGAACCGGCAGCAGGCGATCGAGGACATCTTCTGGGCGCTGCTGAACTGCCGCGAGTTCCTGTTCAACCATTGATCCGTGCCCGTCCTGGATACCCCGGCACGACGCCCGCCGAGTCTCCCGAGGCCCGACCCCATGCGACCGCGGCTCCCGATGGCGACCTCCTTGATCTTGCTCTCCGCGGGGCTCGCGACGGCGGCCGACGAGGCGGCGAAGAAGGCCGCGTTCGACGACGTCGCGGCGATCTTCCGGGGCAGGTGCAACGGCTGCCACAACGCCGACAAGCAGAAGGGCGGGCTGAACCTGGAGACCTACGGCACGGCGATGCAGGGCGGGGCCTCGGGCAAGGTGGTCGAGCCGGGCGACGCCGCCGGGTCGCGGCTGTTCGCGCTCGTCTCGCACGCCGAGGAGCCGAAGATGCCGCCGATGCCGCCGAAGCTGCCCGACGCCGACCTCGCCGCGATCAAGTCGTGGATCGAGGCCGGGGCGCCGGAGTCGGCCGGCTCGGCGGTCGCGGTCAAGGCGAAGCCGAAGTTCGACTTCAAGCTCGACCCGACGGCCACGGGCAAGCCCGCCGGCCCCGCCACGATGCCCGAGGGGGTGCCGACCGAGCCCGCCGTCGTGAGCGCGAAGCCCAACGCGATCCTGGCGATCGCGGCGAGCCCGTGGGCCCCGATCGTCGCGGTCGCCGGCCACAAGCAGGTCCTGATCTATCAGACGGGCCAGCACCGGCTCGTCGCTGTCTTCCCGTTCCCCGAGGGGACGATCCACGCCCTGAAGTTCAGCCGGAACGGGGCCCTGCTGCTCGCCGCCGGGGGCCGGGGCGGGCAGTCCGGCGGGGCGGTCGTCTTCGACGTCAGGGACGGCCGCCGGGTCTTCGAGATCCTCAAGGAGTACGACGCCGTCCTCGCGGCCGACATCAGCCCGGACCACAGCCAGGTCGCCCTCGGCGGGCCGAGCCGGGTCGTGAAAGTCTACAACACGGCCGACGGCAAGCCGCTCTTCGAGATGAAGAAGCATACCGAGTGGGTCACCGCCGTCGAGTTCAGTCCCGACGGGGTCCTGCTCGCCACCGGCGACCGGAACAACGGCCTCTACGTCTGGGAGTCCGCCACCGGCCGCGAGTTCTTCGAGCTGCGGGGCTCGACCGCGATGATCACCGACCTGTCCTGGCGGCCCGACTCCAACGTGCTCGCCTCGTGCTCCGAGGACGGCGCGATCCGGCTCTGGGAGATGGAGAACGGGACGCAGGTCAAGGCCTGGGGGGCCCACCCCGGCGGCGCGGCCTCGGTCCGGTTCGCCAGGGACGGCCGCCTGGTCTCGGCCGGGCGCGACCGGACGGCCCGGCTCTGGGGCCAGGACGGGACGAAGCGTCGCGACTTCGAAGGGTTCTCCGACCTGGCCCTCCGCGCCGTCTTCACCCACGACGACGCCGCGGTCGTCGCGGGCGACTGGTCGGGCGAGGTCCGCGTCTGGGACGCCGCGGACGGCCGACGGGTGGCCAACCTGGCCGCGAACCCCGCCCCCGTGTCCGTCCGGCTCGACCGGGCTCGGTCCGCCCTCCCGACGGCGCTCGCCTCGGCCGACGCGGCGACGAAGGGCCTCGCCCCGCTCCGGGCCACGGCCACCGACAAGGCGACCGCCGCCGCGAAGGCCGGAGAGGCCCGGGCCGGCGCGCAGGCCGAAGCGGGCCGGAAGTCGGCCGAGGCTGCGGCGGTCGAGAAGGCCCTCGCCGACAGATCAGCCCAGGAGACCAAGGCGCAGGCCGTCCTGGTCGCGGCCGAAGCCGCCGCGAAGGCCGCGGCCGAGGCGAAGCTCGCGGCCGAGCGGAAGGCGGTCGAGGCCGTCGCCGCCGAGGGGGCCGCCGCCTCGGCGCTCGCCGCGGGCAAGGCCGCGATCGACAGGGCCCTGGCCGACAAGGCCGCGACCGACGCGCGGCTCAAGGCCGCCGCCGAGGCGGTGAAGGCCGCCGCGACGAGGTCGGCCGTCGACCTCGCCAACGCCTCGCTTACCGCGCTCACGATCGAGACGATCGAGCGGACCACGGCCGTCGCCGCGGTCGCCCGCCGCGAGGGCGAGGCCCAGGCGGCCTGGGAATCGGCCGTCGCCGCGAAGCTCGCCGCCCCCAAGGCCGTCGAGACGGCCGGCTCGAAGGCGAAGGCCGAGGCCGACGCGGTCCCCCCCCTCCGCGAGGCCCTGGCCAGGGCGTCCGCCGCGAAGGCCGAGGCGGCCAGGCCGGTCGCCGCCGCGAAGGCCGAGGCCCTCGTCGCGACGACCGCCGCCGCCTCCAGGAAGGCCGAGGCCGACGCCGCGAACGCCGCCAGGCTCGCGGCCGAGAAGGCCCTCGCCGAGGCGACGGCCGCCGCCGCCACGCTCGTGGCCCGGGCCGAGTCGCTCCGGGTCGAGGTCGATGCCCTGGCCGCCGAGCAGGCCGCGGCGGGGGCGTCGAAGTCCGCCATGAACGCCGCTCGGCCCAAGGACTGACCTCGCCATCCTCGCCGAAGGTTCAGGCCGGGGCCTGCGCTTGCCCCGGCTCTCCGTGCTCTCGGAGGGTCAGGGTCTCAGCAGGATGCTGGCATTGAACCCGTCGCGCGAGGCCGGCGACTCGGCCGTCGCGAGGTACCAGCGGACGATGTCGAAGTGGCCGGAGCGGGTCGGCCAGACGACCCCGAACCAGGGGGTCCGGCCGTCGATCCGGACGTTCGTCACCCCCGGATGGGTCACGGCCCGGCCGAACCCGCTCGGGCCGGGCACCCAGTAGTTCTCGACCCGGGCCGAGGCCGAGCACGCGGCCAGCTTCACGAAGATGTCCTCGTGGAAGCACCAGGCCGACTCCAGCAGCGTGAGCTGCGCGACGGGGACGCCCGTCCTCGCCGCGATCGTCCGCGCGGCCGAGGCGACCACGCCCGCCCCCGCGCTGTGGCCGATCAGGTGGAGCCGCGCCGGGTCGATCCCCGCGAGCCGGACGGCTTCGGCGAGGGCGGGCCCCTGGGCGATCGCCGCGGCGATCTGGTCGCGCGACCGGAGCCCGCCGATCGTCGCGGCGTTCCAGTCCCAGTCGAGGACGTTGTACGCCCCGGGCCCGTACCGACGCCCGACCGCCTCGGCGAGCCGGGCGGCCATCGTGAAGTGGAGACGGCCCGGCAGCGGGTTGAAGCCGTGGGCGAACACGAAGGTCGGCCGGGACGGGTCGGGCGGGTCGAACGGCCGGGCCCCGGCCGATCGGTTGACCAGGAGCCCGGGCGCGGGGTCGCCGCCGACGGCCATCAGCCTCGGGCCCCCGCCCACGGTCGCCACGGCCACGAGGACGACGCCGATGGTCATGATGCGATTACACGACGGAGATGGGTCACGGGGTCGAACCGGACGATCCCGTCTCGATCATCGGCCCCCGCGACGCGGGACTTGAGCCCGGACCCGCCGTCGTCCCGACTTGCCCCCGGAACCGGAGCAGCGCGAGGTCCTTCTTCTTGGCCTCGACCATTAGGTCGAACGGGGCTGAAGGCGAAGACCCGTTCGAGGTCGGCGAGGTTGGCGGCGATCAGGGCGCGGAGGCGGTCGGGGGTCGCGTTGGCGAGCCGGCAGGTCCGCGCGGTGCTGGCGTCGATCGTGTGGTTCGCGGCCACGGAGCCGAGGTGGCGGAGCATCGTCGCGGGTCTCCCGGGGGTCCGTCCTTGCCGCCGCCCTCCGATCGGGGAGCGGGACCGGGATGATTCTAGGCGGTCGGCACCGAGGCGGCCTCGCCGAGGCCGAATCGGGCGATCCCCCGGTCGCGGAGGACGTGCTTGCGGATCTTCCCCGTGACCGTCTTGGGCAGGGCGTCGGCGATCTCGACGTAGTGCGGGACCTTGTAGTGGGCGATCTGCCCCCGGCAGAAGGCCCGGACGTCGTCGGCGGTGAGGGTCTCCCCGGGCCGGGGCACGACCCAGGCCGCGATCACCTCGCCGTACTTCGGGTCGGGCAGGCCGACGACGGCCACCTCGGCGACCTTCGGGTGGTGGTGGAGGAACTCCTCGACCTCGGGCGGGTAGATGTTCTCACCTCCTCGGATGATCAGCTCCTTGCACCGGCCGACGATCCGGTAGTTGCCGTCGTCGCGGACGCGTGCGAGGTCGCCGGTCGCGAGCCAGCCGTCGGGGTCGATCGCCCGGGCCGTCGCCTCGGGGTTCTTGTAGTAGCCGGACATCACCCCGTGGCCCCGGACCCAGAGCTCGCCCGCCTCGCCGGGGGGGACGTCGCGACGGGTGAGCGGGTCGACGAGCCGGACCTCGACGCCCGGCAGCGGGCGGCCGACCGTGCCGACGCGGACCTCGATCGGGTCGTCGGCGGCGGTCATCGTGATGATCGGCGACGCCTCGGTCTGGCCGTAGCCGATCGTGATCTGCCGGGCCCCGAGCACGGTCGTCACCGCCTCCATCAGCGGGAGCGGGCACGGGCTCCCCGCCATGATCCCGGTCCGCAGGCTCGAGAGATCATAGCTCGATCGGTCGCGGTGGTCGACCTCGGCGACGAACATCGTCGGCACCCCGTAGAGCGACGTGCACCGCTCGGCCGCGACCGCCGCCAGGGTCGCGCCGGGGTCATACGCCGGCCCCGGCACCACGATCGCCGCCCCGTACACGGCGCAGGTCAACGTCCCCAGGACGCAGCCGAAGCAGTGGTAGAACGGCACGGGGACGCAGACCCGATCCTCGGCCGTGTAGCGTGCCCGGTCCCCGATATAATACGCATTCATCAGCACATTCCGGTGCGAGAGCATCGCCCCCTTGGGCAGGCCCGTCGTCCCGGAGGTGAACTGGATGTTGTACACGTCGCCCGCCCGCGCGGATCGCTCGCGATCGGGGAGCGAGGGGTCGACGCCTCCCGAGGCGAGGTCATCCCAGGTGAGCCAGCCCGGCCCGGGGCGGTCGGCCAGGGCGATCAGCCGGCGGAGGCTCGGCAGCCGCGCGGACCGCCAGGACGGGCCGTCGGCGGCGGCTACCTCGGGGCAGGCCTCGCCGATCATCGCGACGAAGTCCGACGACTTGAACGGCGACCCGACGATCAGGGTCGCCACGTCGGCCTGCCCGAGCGTCTCCTCCAGCTCGTGCAGCCGGTACGACGGGTTGATGTTGACGAGCACGGCGCCGATCCGGCCGACGGCGAACTGGGCGACGACCCATTCGGGGACGTTCATCGACCAGATGCCGACATGCTCCCCCGCGACGACCCCGAGCCGGATCAGGCCCGACGCCACCGCGACGACCCGCCGGTCCAGCTCGGCCCACGACCAGCGGAGCCCTTGCGCGGGGAAGACGACGGCGTCGGCCGACGGATGGGCCTCGGCGGTCGCCCGCAGGACCTCGCCGACGGTCAGGCCGTCGACCCAGGGAGTCGGTTCGGTCGCGGTCATGGCCATCCTCGGGGCTCGACGGGGAGGGGAATCCGTTCGCCGCGTTCGGAGTTTCGCGTCAGGCCGACGGGTCGTCCCGGGGCCGACTCGAAGCGGTCCGGTCATCGGCCGGGGGGGCCGACCAGGTGGGCTTTCGCTTCTCGAGGAAGGCGGCCATGCCCTCGATCGCCTCGTCCGAGACCCGGACCGCGGCGCCGATGGCGGCCGAGCCGCGGAGGTCGCGGGGGCGGCCCGTCGCCTCGTCGAGGCCCTTCTTGGTCGTCGCCAGCGCGATCGGCCCGGCCTCGACGAGCGACCGGCCGAGGGCGATCGCGGCCTCCAGGCACCCGGTCGCCGGGACGACCCGGTTGACCAGCCCCCACCGCTCGGCCTCGGCCGCATCGATCGGCTCGCCGGTCAGGAGGAGCCAGCGGGCCCGCCGGTCGCCGACCAGGCGGATCAGGTCGTGCATGACGATCGCCGCGACCAGGCCGCGCCTGACCTCGGGGTAGCCGATCCGGGCCGAGTCGGCGGCCACGGCGAGGTCGCACGCCATCGCCAGCCCCGCGCCCCCGGCCAGGGCGTCGCCGCCGATCGCGGCGATCACGGGCTTCGGGCTGGCGTGGACCTGCATGATCAGGTCGGCCAATGCCTGCGCGTCGGCGACGGCCGCATGCTCGGCATCCGCCGAGGCCGAGGCCGACGGGCCGGCCCGGCTCGCCTCTTTCAGGTCCATCCCCGAGCAGAACGCCGTCCCCGCGCCGGCGAGGACGATGGCACGGGTCGCCGGGTCGTACCGGGCGACGTCGAGCGCGTCCGAGAGGGCCGCGATCACCGGGGCCGAGAGCGCGTTGCGGCGGTCGGGCCGGTCGATCGTGATCAGGGAGACCGGGCCCCTCGACTCGGACCGGACGAATCCCGATGCGCTCATGGCGAGGTCTCCGACGTCGTGCCGCCCGGGGCCGGCAGGCGGATCTCGAGCAGGGCGGCGGCCAGGGCCTTCCCCTGGGTGTCGAGCCGGAGCGACCGGCTGGCCCCGCCGGCCAGGGCGTCGTCGATCACGAAGTTCAACGCATGCAGCAGCGGCAGCTCGTAGCGCCGGACCGCCCCCACGCCCATCGGCCGGAAGTGCTCGGCCACGGCCGAGTCGGTCAGGTGCCGCACCAGCCAATCATACCCGCCCGCATCGAGCGCGACGACGCCGACGTTGGCCCGGTTCCCCTTGTCGCCGCTCCGGGCGTGGGCCATCTCGGCGAGTCGTATCCTGGGGCTGTGACTGGTCATCCGGGTGCCTCGGACGGGGAGTATGAACCGCAGATGACGCAGATTAACGCAGATATGAAAACACGGAATGAATCAGATTTTTTCTGGATTTTATCTGCGTAAATCTGCGGCATCTGCGGTTCATACTCTTGTGTTCATATCATGAATGTCGCGACCACTCGGCGGCCGGTCGAACTTCCCAGGTCGGCGTCACGAGTTCGCGAGCGATCAGGGTCGGCCAGTAGCCGAAAGCGGGTCGGGGGCCGGGGCGGCCGGTGGCGTAGCCGGCGATGCCGGGGGGGCCCGAGGTGACCAGCGGGGCGACCTCGCGGCAGAACCGCTCGATCGCCGCCCGGCGCGGGTCGCGGGCCGTGACCCGCAGGACGACCTCGAAGGGCGGGCTCGCGGGGGGGATGACCCCGGGGACCACGTCCCCCGCGCCGATCACCTCGACGAGCGAGTCGGCGAGGTCGAACCCGGCGCGGCGGACCCGATCGAGCACGATCCGCCCGCCGGCCCGGGCCTTGGCCACGGCGTCGCGGCCGACGACCGCGACCATCCCGGAGGCGGTCCAGCCGTCGCGATAGACGGCCGAGACCTTCAGCTTCGGGCCGGGGGCCTTGCCCTTCGCTCCTCGGAGCGAGACGCGGTCGGGGCCGGCCGGCTCGAGGCGGATCGAGGCGAGGTCGACGTCGACGTCGGGCGTCCGATAACGGGTCGGGTCGTCGATCTCGTAGACGAGCTGCTCGGCGACGGTGCCGACCGAGACGAGGCCGCCGGTCCCATCGGGCTTGGTGATGACCGTCGAGCCGTCGTCGGCGACCTCGGCGATCGGGTAGCCGACCCCGGCGAGGTCGGGCAGGTCGGCCCAGCCGTGCCAGAGGCCGCCGGTGGCCTGCGCCCCGCACTCGATCACGTGGCCCGCAGCGCTGGCGCCGGCGAGCCGGTCCCAGTCGTCGAGGGCCCAGCCGAACCGGGCGAGCGCCGGCCCGAGGGTGAGCGAGGCGTCGGCGACCCGGCCGGTGACCACGACCCGGGCCCCGCCGCCGATCGCCGCGGCGATCTCGCGGGCGCCGAGGTACGCATTGGCGCTCACCAGCCGGTCGGCGACCCCGGCGATCGGGGCGCCGGTCTCGTAGTGGGCGAGGTCGACCCCCTCGGCGATCCAGCCCGGGACCCGGTCGAGCAGGTCGTCGCCGACGACGACGCCGAGGGGCAGGTCGCCGAGTCCGGAGTCGGCGAGGATCGCCCCGCAGGCCCGGGCGGAGGCCGGGGGGTTGAGACCGCCGGCGTTGGTGACGACCGCCGGGCCCCCCTGCTCTTTCAGGGTCGGGGCCAGGCGGCGGAGCAGCTCGGGGAAGTCGCCGACGTGGCCGGCGTCGGCGTCCCGCGACCGGAGATGGGCGAGGATCGCCATCGTCAGCTCGGCCAGGTATTCGAGCGTGAGCACGTCGACCCGGCCGTCGCGGGCGAGGAGGTACGGGGCGTCGAGGTTGTCCCCCCAGAAGCCCGCGCCGTTGCCGACGCGGAGGGGGGGCCCGGATGGGGTCATGGCGCGGGTACCTCGGCCGAGTCCGATGGCGACGGATCAGCGCTGCCGGGCGGGTCGGCCCGAGGGGGTGGCCTCGGGCGGGGGGACGACGTATTTGATCCAGGTGTTGCGCGACTCGCCCCAGACGGGCGACCCCTTCCAGCCGTCGGTCAGCGCGTTCATCCGCGAGTCGCCCTGGTCCCACTTGGCCGTCGGGGGCCTGGCCGCGTGATTTGCGAGATGGCTTCGGTCGGCGATGAAGCCGGCGACGGAGCCCGGGTCGTCGCAGGCCGACCAGCGCCCGCTCGTCGTGTCGCTCACGAAGCCGACCCCGGCGCCGGGCTTCATCCCGGCGGCGGCGAAGTACGAGCAGCCGCCCCAGCGGAGCCGGTTGTTCACGACGTTGAAGACCAGCCAGTCCCCCTCGCGGACCTCGACGTCGATCTTCTCGGCGGTCGCGCCGTAGACCTCGTCGAGCAGGGTCCGGCGCGCTTGGGGGACCTTCTCGCCGTTGTGCCAGACGTCGACGATGAAGTCGTCGGCCACCGTGTAGACGAAGTTGGCGACGACCCGGCCTCGCGGATGTCCGACGACCGTGCTGAGGAGGGAGGTCAGCTCGCGGCGGTCGAGGTAGCCGTCGTGGTCGTTGTCGAGCCGGCCGAACGCGGGGCGGAGCCGGTCGGGGCACTCGTCGGCGTTGAGCCGACCGTCGCCGTTCTTGTCGTGGCCCTTGAGGAACGTGTCGACCGAGACCCCGGCCTCGGCCCGCGACGGGATGTCGACCTTGCCGGCGATGCCGAGGGTCGGCCCCTGGTCGTCGGCCCTCGGCGTCGGGGAGGTCACCGGCTGCGCACCGAGGGGGGCCGCGGCGAGCAGCAGGGCGAGGAGGGTCAGGGTCGGACGGATCATGGTCGGTCTCCGCGAGGTTCGAGTCCCGTAAGCATGACGGGCGAAGAGCCCCGCCCTGAGGAGAGGATCGTGGGGAGGGCCGACCGCGATCACGTCTGGAAGACCCCGACTGGGGCCGAGCCGGCCGGCGAGGGGCGGCAGGCGATGGCGAAGGCCTCGATCAGGACGGCGCGGGTCCGGGCCGGGTCGATGATCGCGTCGACCCACCCCCGGGCCGCGGCGTAACGGACGTCGGTCTCCCGATCATAGCGCGCCCGGAGCTCCTCGCCCATCGCCGCCAGGGCGGAATCGTCGACCGCCTTCCCCTGCCGCTTCAGGGCCGCGACGTTCACATCCAGCATCGTCCGCGCGACCTGGTGGGCCCCCATCACCGCGTACCGGGCGTTCGGCCAGGCGAACAGGAACCGGGGGTCGAACGCCCGGCCGCAGAGGGCGTAGTGCCCGGCGCCGAACGAGTGGCCAAGGAGGACCGTGACCTTGGGGACGGTCGCGTTGCTCACGGCGTTAACCAGCTTCGCCCCCCGGCGGATGATCCCCGACCGCTCGGCGTCGCGGCCGACGTCGAAGCCGTTGACGTCCTGGAGGAACAGGAGGGGGACTTTCGACTGGTTGCAGTCGAGGACGAACCGGGCGGCCTTATCGGCCGAGTCGCCGTAGATCACGCCGCCGAACTGGATCGGGCCGCCGCCGGCGGGCTTGAACCGGACCCGCTGGTTGGCGACGATCCCGACGGCCCGCCCCCCCAGCCGGGCGAAGCCGCAGACGAGGGTCCGGCCCGACTCGGCCCGGTACTCGTCCAGGCCGTCGCCGTCGACGATCGCGGCGAGGGCGTCGCGGACGTCGTACTGCGCCGAGGGGTCGGCGCGGACGATCGCGAACAGGTCGTCGGCCGGCCGGGCGGGAGGGGCGACGGTCGCCGGGTCGGCGGGCGGGGCCGGGTCGGCGGGGAGCATCGAGACCAGGCGGCGGAGGCGGGCGAGGCAGGCGTCGTCGTCGGGCTCGCGGTAGTCGACCGTCCCGCTGACGGCGGCGTGCATCGCCGCGCCGCCGAGGTCCTCGTGCGAGACGTCCTGGCCGATCGCGGCCTTCACCAGGGCCGGGCCGGCGAGGTAGAGGCCGGAGCCCTCGGTCATCAGGACCGTGTCGCAGAGCACGGGGAGATACGCCCCGCCCGCGACGCAGTTCCCCATGATCGCCGCGACCTGCGGGACGCCCCGGGCCGAGAGCACGGCGTTGTTCCGGAAGATCCGGCCGAAGTCGTCGGCGTCGGGGAAGACCTCGTCCTGCATCGGCAGGAAGACGCCGGAGGAGTCGACGAGGTAGACCATCGGCAGCCCCGCCTCCCCCGCGACCTCCTGGGCCCGGAGGATCTTCTTGATCGTCATCGGGAAGCACGCCCCGGCCTTCACCGTGGCGTCGTTGGCGACGATCATCGTCCGGCGGCCCGCGACCGTACCGACGCCCGTGACGACCCCCGCCGAGGGGGCCCCGCCCCACTCCTCGTACATCCCGTGCGCGGCCCAGAGGCCGAGTTCCAGGAGTCCGGGGCCGGGGTCGACCAGGGCGGCGATCCGCTCGCGGGCGGTCTTCCGCCCCTTCTCGTGCTGGCGACGGATCGCCTCGGGGCCGCCCCCCAGCCGGATCGCGTCCTCCTCGGCGAGCAGCCGGGCGGCCGACTCGCGGAGGTCGGGCTCGGCGGGGGGGCGATGGGCGGTCGTCACGCGTCGGTCTCCGTGGGGGATGGGCTGGCCCGGGCTCGTCGATCTCGTCATCCTGGACGGTCGCCGGCCCGAGTCGCCATCGCCCGTCGCGTCACGGTGGGGCCCCGTCGGTCCGATCGGATCCGATCACCAGAAGGCGGCCTGGAAGAGGTCGCACGCGAAGGTCGCCAACCAGGCCCATCCTAGCACGAGGCCCGCCCGGCCGATCCACCCCGCCTCGCGCCGCCACCGCCCCGCGACGAGCAGGACGGCCCAGGCCCCGAGGACCGCAGACTTCGGGAACGAGCTGGAGCCGATGAACGTGTAGAAGACGGCGTGACCCCGATGGATCCGGTACCCGGATTCGGAGAGCCGGGCCACCGCGCCCGCGAGCTTCACGGCCGTCGCCGGGGCCGCGACGGCGATCGCGGCGACCCCCGGCGTCGGCCACCGGCCCGGTCGGAACGGGCGGGGCCGTCGGCAGGCGATCAGGCCCAGGCCGAGGGTCACGATGGCCAGCATCAGCGCGAGATCCAGGCCGAGCCGATGCACCCCGAGAAGCGCCCGTTGGCGTTCGGGCGGGCCGACCCGCCCGATCCATTCGACCGAGTCCGGCGTGAAGATCCCGGCGGCCTCGCGGTCGTTGCGGACGGCCAGCGGCCCGGCGACGGCCGCCGCGACCAGCAGGACCGCGGCGTCGATCCGGTCGAGAGGACGGGTCCGGGTCTGCGGCACGGTCGGCCTCCGGGTCGGTCCGGGTCGGATCAGAGCAGCGCGGGCACCAGGAATTCCTGGGCCCGGCGCGGGAGCAGCGAGAAGGCGTCCCAGGCGATCCAGGACCAGCCGAGGACCCGACCGAGGCGGTCGATCCAGGACGGCTCGGGCCGCCAGAGGCGGAAGAACGCCAGGAGGATCCACGCCCCCAGGATCGTACGCCCTCCCCAGATCATCAACCCGGAGACGCGCTCGAAGGGGCCGGGCATGAGGTCGCGTGGCCCGCCGATCGCCCGGGGGATTGCCTCGATCATCCCGACGGCCAGGCCCGCGGCCAGGGCGCACGACGCCGCAAAACCGGGGCTCCGGGCGAGCCGGCGGAGCCTCGGGCGGGGCCTCCGGAGTCGGAGGCCGAGGGTCGTGAGCATCCAGCAGGCGACCATGCAGCCGGAGGTCGTCCGCAGATAATCGGCCGTCCGCCAGGACGATGGGGAGGGGCGGAACGGGGTCCCATGGAACGCGTCCGAATAGGCCCGGGCCAGGGCCAGGCCGACCCCGGTGGCCGCCACGAGGGCCATCCCGTCGGCGATCGTGAACCGACGGGCCTTCGGCTGGAGCATGGTCGGGCCTACCCTTCGAGGGCCGAATGAACCTCGCCGCTTCCTCAGATCCGCTCGACCACCATCGCCACCGCGTTGCCGCCGCCGAGGCAGAGGGCGGCCACGCCGTACCGGCCCCCTCGACGCTTCAACGCATGCACGAGGGTGACGAGGACCCGCGCCCCGCTGGCGCCGATTGGGTGGCCGAGGGCGATCGCGCCGCCGTGGACGTTGGCCCGCTCGGGGTCGATCTCCAGCCCGCGGAGGCAGCCGAGCATCTGGGCGGCGAACGCCTCGTTGATCTCGTAGAGGTCGACCGCGTCGGGCGCGAGGTCGGCCCTGGCCAGCGCCCTGCGGATCGCCCCGATCGGCGCGAGGAAGAGGTCGCGGGGGTCGAGACCGGAGACGGCCGAGGCGACGATCCGGGCCATCGGGGCGAGGCCGAGCGCCTTGGCCCGCGACTCCGAGGCGACCATCAGCATCGCCGCGCCGTCGGCCAGGGTCGAGGCGTTGCCGGCCGTGACCACGCCGTCCCCCTGGAACGCCGGGGCGAGCCGGCCGAGCCCCTCGGCCGTGGTGTCGGCCCTCGGACCCTCGTCGGAGTCGACGAGGGTCATCGCCCCCCGCTTGCCGGGGACCTCGACCGGGGCGATCTCGTCGCGGAAGGCCCCGGCGGCGATCGCGGCGACGGCCCGCCGCTGGCTCTCGGCGGCGTAGGCGTCGAGGTCGTCGCGGGAGAGCCCGCAGGCCTTGGCCGTCCGCTCGGCCGCCATCCCCATCGGCCACCCCTCGACGGCGCAGGTCAGGCCGTCGTGGAGCATCGAGTCGATCAGGGTCGCCTCGCCCGCCTTCCAGCCCGTCCGCCCGCCTCGGAGGAGGTGCGGGGCGTTGCTCATGCTCTCGGTCCCGCCGGCCAGGACGAGGTCGGCCGCGCCGCCGCGGATCGCGACCTCGGCGAGCATCACGGCCCGGAGGCCCGAGCCGCAGACCATGTTGATCGTCAGCGCCGACGACCCCGAGGGCATCCCCGCCCCGAGGGCGACCTGCCGCGACGGGGCCTGGCCGAGCCCGGCCGGCAGGACGCAGCCGACGATCGCCTCGTCGACGGCCTCGCCGGGCACCCCCGCCCGGTCGATCGCGGCCCGGGCGGCCGTCACGCCCAAGTCGACCGCCGACCGCGACGCCAGCGACCCGAGGAACCGGCCGATCGGGGTCCGCGCGGCCGACACGATCAGCGGATCCGCCCCGGCCATCGGCCCGCCTCCGTCTTGGGGATCAACCCGCCGGCCCGCACCCGGCCCGCCCAGTCTAGCGCCGGGCGAGCCGGGGTTCAACCCGCATGTCGGCCGCCCCGATCAGGCCGAGGCGGACCAGCGCCTTGACGTGCTTGCAGCCGTCGGGGTCGAAGCCGTCGCGGCGGAAGATGTAGTCGGGGCAGTCGCACTGCGGGCCGTGCTCGGTCTCGGCCAGGTCATAGGCCGAGCCGTCCCCCTTGATCAGCCGATAGGCCCGCCGAGCATCGACCCCGGGGCCGCAGGCGAGCGGCGTGACGACGTAGTCCGTCCGGTCGATCGAGAGCACGAGCCGAGGCGGCAACGCCTTGACGGCGGCGGACTTCGGGACCGATCGCGTTCGAGGAGCGGCGTCAATCTTCATATCCAATTGTACGCAGGGAAGGGCCCGAACTCAAGCGTGCCGGCCCCGCGTTTTCGAGGCCGGATTGGGTTCGTTCCGTCGCCGTCCCTCTCGCCTCCTGAGCGTCCGATCCGGTGGGCCCTGGCAGGCCGAAATATCCGGGATCGGCCCTCGGCGGGCCCGTTCGATCGGCCCCGATCGGCTCGTTATTCGATGGTCCGGGCCGGGGATGTCCGGCCTGCGCGTGGACCGGCCGGGATCACTCGGCATTCTCGCGGCGAGGCCGGTCCGGGCGGGTCAGCGTCGGGTCGAGGGAGGGGCGAAGGGCCGGGTCGCGGCGATGTCGACGTAGCTCGTCCCCGAGGTCGGGGCCGAGAGGAGGCCCGACCAGTCGGACTCGTCGGCCGCCCCGAGGGCGACGCTCGCCCGGGACGCGGGGGGAGCTGTCGGTCGGCCGGCGGTGGGAGGGGTCACGGTCGCGGCTCGACGGGTCTCGGGTCCCGCCCCGGAGGGCTGGGACTTCCGGGCGGGGGGCGCCTCGGACGGGAGCCGGAAATCGAGGTCGGGGTCGCGCTCGGTGACCGGCGAGGCGTCGTCGGGGGCCTGGAGGTCGCGGATCGCGGCCCGGTAGCGCCGCCAGGCGTCGCCCTCGTACCGGAAGATCAGCCGGGCGGGCTTCGACACGAGGGTGGTCACCCCGGCCTCGGCCTGGCGACGGCCGAGGTCGTCGAGCGGCGCCAGGGCCTCGGACTCGTTGCGACGGAGCCGGGCGGCCTCGCGGGCGGCGAGTCCGCGGAGGTGCCCCGCGAGGTCGTCGGTCGGCCCGGGCGGGTCGAGGGGAGTCCGGCCGGTCCGGAGGCCGGCGGGGAGGCCGAGCAGGTCGAGGGCCAGCGACCGCTCGGGGGCCGACCAGTCCCCGGCCGCGTCGAGGGCCGCGATCAGGCGGTCCCAGAGCCGGGCCATCAGGTCGACGCCGTGCCGGGTCGTCTCGAGCTGGGCCTGGACCCGCGCGGGGTCGCGGCCGAGCCGACCGGCGAGCATCGCGGCGTCGGCCCGGCGGTCCAGGTCCCACGCCAGGGCCGCGCGGGAGGAGTCGTCGACGACCAGGGCGTGGAACGCCGCCTCGCACCGCTCGATCCGGATCGACGCGGCGACGGCCCGGTCCAGGGCCCAGCTCCCCCGCTCGCCCTCCGGCCTCAGCTCGTCGGACCAGGCCTCGCGACGGTCGGCGAACCGGCCGGCCTCGGCCCCTTCGCGGTCGGCCGTGGTCAACTCCGCCGCCAGCCCGTGCTTGAGGGCATTGAGCCGGCTCGTCGCCTTGCCCGCCTCGGTCCTCGGCCCGCTGCTCCTGCGGGCGTTGCTCCGATTCGCCTCGATCTGCCGCTCGGTCGCCATGGGTCCATCTCCCTCGCCTGGGTGTGGGTCTCGCGTCCGGCCGCCCGCTGCGTCGTCAGACGAGGGGTACTATCGAATCGGGGGCGGGGTGGGTTCCGCCAATCCGAGGAGAAACCCCGGTCGAGGACGATCCCCGCATGGTCAATCGATGTAAGTTGTTAATATCCACGACTTTGCGTGCAGGTGACTGGGTTCGACGTCCGACCACGGGCCCGGAATTTCCTGGTAATCGGGACGAAGGGACCGCAAAGTAAGTCCCGGTTCCACCCGGGGAGGGGCAATCTTGATTGATCTTGTCGAGTTAGTGGACTTTGGTCGAGGTCGGCGGGCCATGCGTCCGATCTCTTCCGGCATCCGGGCACGGAGGCCGGCCCGATCGCGGGCGGGCGAGGCGGCCCGGGACGGACGCCGGGGCTCGTCGATGATCCGGTCGTTGCGATTGCTGCTCGGGAGGTTCCTCGGGATCGTCCTGACGATCGGTGCGGGGGCCGGGACCTCGGCCGCCGTCACGCCCCGGCGTCCCGCGGCGGAGGCCCGGCCCAACATCGTCCTGATCCTGGCCGACGACCTCGGACATGGGGACGTCTCGTTCCGGGGCCGGAAGGAGTGGTCGACGCCCAACATCGACCGCCTGGCGTCGCGGGGGGCGGTGCTCTCGCGATGCTACGCGGGGGCCGTGGTCTGCGCCCCGAGCCGGGCGGCCCTGCTGACCGGCAAGGACACGATCCACAACGGCGTCCGGCGGAACGACGACGACCTGCCCGCGACCGAGGTCACGATCGCCGAGGCGCTGAAGGCGCGCGGCTACGACACGGCGCTCTTCGGCAAGTGGCACCGCGGCAAGCCGAGGCCGGGGGCCGCGTCGGCCGTCCACCCGATGGACCAGGGGTTCGACGAGTTCTTCGGCTTCACCGACGCGACCCACGCCTGGGAGAAGTTCCCGAACAAGCTCTGGGACGGCCGGAAGCTCGTCGCGTCGTCGGGCCACGCCGACGACCTGTTCGCCGACAAGGCGGTGTCGTTCATCGGCCGGCATCGGGGCGGCGACCGGCCGTTCTTCCTCTACCTGCCGTTCATCGCCCCCCACTTCCACGTCGAGGCGCCCGCCGACGAGGTCGCGTTGCACCGGGGCAAGCTCGCCGAGGCCGACCCGTCGCAGCCGCTGAATGCGACGTATGCCGCGATGGTCACCCGGCTCGACCGGAACGTCGGCCGGGTCCTGGAGGCGCTGGCGGCGAACGGGGTCGAGGGGGAGACCCTGGTCGTCTTCGCCAGCGACCACGGCGCGACGTTCGAGAAGGGCAACCTCGGGACGAGCCGGGCCCTCGACAGCAACCGGCCCTTCCGCGGCCAGAAGCGGACGCTCTGGGAGGGAGGGGTCCGGGTCCCGGCGATCGTCGCCTGGCCGGGCCGGATCCGCGCCGGGAGCGCCGTCGACGGCCCGACCCGGCTGACCGACCTCTTCCCGACCCTGCTCGCGGCCTCGGGGGGGACGCCCGACCCGTCGTGGCGGGTCGACGGCGTCGACCTGCTCCCGACCCTGCTCGGCGGGGCGAGCCTCCCCGACCGGGCCCTCTTCTGGGAGTGGCGGAGCGAGGGCGCGAACCAGGTCGCCGCCCTCCGGGGTCGTCACAAGCTGGTGATCACCGGGGGAGGAGGGCCCGAGCTGTATGATGTGGTCGCCGACCCGGGCGAGCGGGCGGACCTCGCCGCCGGATCTCCCGACCTCGTCCGCAGGCTCAGGGGCGAGCTGGAAGACTGGTTGGCGACCGAGATCAGGCGCTGAGGGGATGCGGGAAGGGACCCGTCGAGGACGCGGAAAAGGCGAGCGGTCGGTGCGTCCGGGCGACGGTCCCGCGATGGATTGGAACGGCCTGGAGGAGGGCGAGAGCGATGAGTCTCGTGACGATGGTCGTGCTGGCGCTGGTGACGATGAAGCTCCCCCCGGCCGCGGCCGGCCCGGCCGCCGGGCTGAGGTCCGAGGCGTCTGCGTCCGACCTCGATCGGCTCCAGGGGAGCTGGACGGGCCGGGCCGGGGGGGCCCGGTCGATCCCGGTGACGATCGAGTTCCGCCGGGCCGAGGTCTCGGTGACGGTCCGGCCGCCGGTCGGCCCGGCGATCCGCGCCACGGGGAAGGTCCGCCTCGACCCCTCGGCCGCTCCCAAGGCCGTCGACTGGTTCGACTTCACGAGGGCCGACGGCGAGGCGATCCCCGAGATCGCGGGGATCTACGAGGTCGCGGGCGACACGCTCAGGATCTGCACCGGCGGCCTGAACAACCCGCGCCCGACCGCCTTCGAGCCCGGCGAGGGGATGCTCGCCGACGTCCTCACCTTCCGCCGGTCGCCGGCCGCGACGGCCCGGACCCGGTGAACGGAGGCCATCGGCGTCGAACCGGGCGGCAGCCCGGCCGGACGTGGAGGCCGCTGGCGCGACGGCGTCGAGGTCGGTGCTCGGTCTCCGCGATCCGCGACGGGGATGGGATCGCGAGGCCGATCGCCCCGGCGCGACGGTGTCCCGGCCGCCGGCCCGATCCCCGCCGGGTTGAATCGGGGTGGGCCGGGCCGCGACGATCCGGCGCCGGGGGGGCGGAGAGACCCCCCCCGATCGCCCGGCCCGCTTACTTATGCGAGTGGGTGTGGGCGTTGGTCGTGTGCTTGTGGCCGTGCTCGCTGTGGGTGTGGGCGGCGGTGGCGTGCACCTTGGCCTCGTCGTGCTTGCCCGTGTCGTGGTGGTGCGCCGCCTCGAGGTGGTGGTGGGCGGCGGCCGAGTGGTGGGCGGCGGCCTGGTGGTGGTGCTCGGAGGCGGGGTGGGTGGAGCCCTTGGTCTGGTCGGCCATCGGTCGTTCTCCGGTTGCGAGGAATTAGGCACGGGCTGTTCGTGCCGGGTCGGGTTCGACCCGACTCCGACCGTAACACGCCCGGCCCCGGGAAGGAAGTGTGCTGGCGACTTCGCCGGGCCGACGGGGCTCGACCCTGGGAGCGGCCCGCCCCGGCTGCCTACAATCGAAGGGAGGGTCCCGCGTCCTCGATCCCGACCCGATGACGACCCGACCCGACCCGACCCGGGATGACCGGCGGAGGACCGCGACCATGATCCGCTGTGCGGAGGCCCTATCGATCGACCGGAGCACCGAGGCGGCGACGGAGGAGGTCGCGACGAAGCTCGAGGCCGGGCTCGCCGGCGCGACCGGCGACCTGGCGATGATCTTCGCCACGATGCACCACGCCGGCTCGCTCGACCGGATCTCCCGGGCGGTGCGGGCCCGCGGGCTCGGGCGGGTGGTGCTGGGCTGCACCTGCGAGTCGGTCGTCGGCGAGGGGCGGGAGATCGAGGGGACGACCGGCCTGGCCGCCTGGTCGGCGAGCCTGCCGGGGGTCGACCTCGCGCCGTTCGCGGTCGAGGGGGAGCAGGGCTGGCCGTCGGCGGCGGGGGAGGAGCCGACCTCGGCCGTCCTGCTGCTGGGCGACCCGTTCGAGTTCGGGGTCGAGGCGTGGTTCCGCCGGGTCGCCGCGACGCGGCCCGAGGTCAAGGCCCTCGGCGGGATGGCCTCGGGCGGGTCGTCGCCCGGCCAGAACCGGCTGGTGCTCGACGACGAGGTCCGCCGCGAGGGGGCCGTCGGCGTGGCGCTGCGGGGGCCGCTGGCGATCCGGTCGGTCGTCAGCCAGGGATGCCGGCCGATCGGGCGGCACCTGATCGTGACCAGGGCCGAGGGGAACCTGATCCGCGAGCTGGGCCGTCGCCCGGCGCTGGAGGTCGTCCAGGAGATCTTCGCGGGGCTGCCGGAGGTGGACCGCGAGCGGGTCCAGGCGGGGCTGCACGTCGGGCGGGTGATCAACGAGTATCAGGACTCGTTCGGCCGGGGGGATTTCCTTGTCGGCAACGTCCTGGGGGCCGACCAGGCGGGGGGGATCGCGATCACCGCGCCGGTCCGGGTCGGCCAGACGGTCCAGTTCCACGTCCGCGACGCCGAGACGGCCGACGAGGACCTCCGCCAGCTCGTCCGCGAGGCCAGGGAGTCGGGCGGCCCGGCGGCGGGGGCGCTGCTGTTCACCTGCAACGGCCGGGGCTCGCGGCTCTTCCCCGGCCCCGACCACGACGTCTCGGTCCTCCGCGAACTGCTCGGCCCGATCCCGACGGCCGGGTTCTTCGCCATGGGCGAGATCGGCCCCGTCGGCGGCCAGAACTTCGTCCACGGCTACACGGCCAGCGTCGTCCTCTTCGGCGAGCCCGACGCCTGATCGGCATCCGGGTGGAGCATCGCGAGCACGGGGCACAGAAGGCAGGGAACAGGGCGCAGAGCACAAGGATTTCCGACCATTGGACCTGTGCTCTGCTCTGCCTCTTGCGCTTCTGTAGCTGTGTGCCCTGTCCCATCGGGTGCGCCACCGACGAGGCCCCGCTCCGACCGGGATCAGCCCGATCGCCGGGGCGCCTTGCGTCCGAAGACGCACCCGTAGCCGAGGGCGAGGCACCCGACCGCCGAGCCGAATTCGCGGAACGGCCCCGGTGGCCGCCTCGCCGCGGGACGAGACCGGGCCGCGACCGTCGCCGAGGCCGGCGGCTCGGCCGTCGCGGGGCCGGCCAGGAGGGTGGCCAGGGACACGGCGACGATCGAGCGGGTCGCGAATTTGATCAGCATCGTGCGGCTCCCGCGAGGATCGGAGGATCGTCCCTCGACTCTATCCGAGGGAGGCCGCGCCGTGACCGATGTCGAGGAAGATCAACCCGGGGGCGGCCCGCCCCGTCGCGCGGCGGCAACACGGGCGGCACGCCGCCCTCGCCCGCCGATCCCCGGCCGGTCAGGTCAGCCCGAGGGGAGGGAGCGGACCCGATGGCCGCCGGGGCGCGCGAGCTGGCGGGCGGCCCGGGCGGCGAGGACGGCCAGGCCGACCCCGGCGACCACCCAGGGGTCGCGCCTCGGCTCGTGGAAGACGATCCCGACGGCCAGGACGCCCAGGCCCAGGCCGACCGAGGCGAGCTCGACGCCCCGGGCGACGCTCCGCCGCCGGGCCGTCGGGTCGAGCGACGCGAGGCCGACCCACGCCCCGACGACCGCGAGCACGCCCCCGGCCGCCGAGAAGAGCTGGAGCCGGTTGATCCGGGTCGGGCCGAACCCGTCGTCGGCCGGCCCGTAGCCGAGCCAAGACCCGGCGCCGACGACCTCGAGCAAGAGGCCCCAGAGGACCAGGAGCAGGGCCAGGGCGCGGAGGGTCAGGGCCCGCTCGTCCCCCCGCGGCCCCCGGCGGGTCGTCGCGGCCTCGGGCACCTCGGGGGCCGAGGCCGTCGGATCGATCGCCGCGGCGCCCCGAGCGATCCCGGGAGGCCCGGCGGGGGGGCGGAGGCCGAGGGCCTGGAACTCGGCCTCGGCGTGGCAGTCGCGGCACCAGTCGAAGACGAGCCGGCCGTCGGGGCCGCGACCGGCCCGGACCTTCCGCCCGCGACGTCCACACCGAGCGCACCGCATGGGAATCCTCTCCGCCCGACCGCCCTTCCCCGCCCCTCACCGCCCCGCCGCGGCGCGGCGGTCACGCCCGATCCACCCCCGTCCCCGTCCCCGAACCCCCCGCCGATCCCGACTCGTCGAGCTTCCGGTAGAGCGACGAGAGGCCGAGGCCGAGCCGACGGGCGGCCTCGCGCTTGTCGCCGCCGGCCCGGTCGAGGACCCGGCGGATGTGGGCCCGCTCGAACCGGTCGAGCGCCGAGCGGAGGTCGTCCGAGGTGTCGGCGGGCTCGTCGCCCGGGGCCTCGCCCATGAGGTCGGCGGGGAAGTCGGCCGGGGTCAGGTTCTGGCCGTCGGCGAGGATCACGGCGCGCTCCAGCGCGTTGTCCAGCTCGCGGACGTTGCCGCGCCAGGCGGCGGCCGAGAGCCGGCGGACCGTCGCGTTGTCGACGTGCGCGACCGGCCTGCCCAGCCGGGTCGCGTGGCGGGCGAGCAGGACCGGGACCAGCTCCGGGATGTCCTCGCGGCGGTCGCGGAGCGGCGGCATCGGGATCGCGACCACGTTGAGCCGGTAGTACAGGTCGGGCCGGAACTGCCCCGCGGCGACCTCGGCCGCCAGGTCCTTGTTCGTCGCCGCGAGCACCCGCGCCCCGATCGCCACCGGCCTCGTCGCGCCGACGGGGAGGACCTCCTTCGTCTCGATGGCGCGGAGGAGCTTGGCCTGGGTCGCCGTCGGCAGCTCGCCGATCTCGTCGAGGAAGACCGTCCCCCGCCCCGCCGCCGCGAACAGGCCGACCCGGTCCCGGTCGGCCCCGGTGAACGCCCCCCGGACGTGGCCGAAGAGCTGGTTCTCCAGCAGGTCGTTCGGGATCGCCGCGCAGTTGACCGCGAGGAACGGCGCGTCGGGGTCGGCCCCCATCGCGTGCAGGGCGCGGGCGACCAGCTCCTTGCCGGTGCCGGATTCCCCCGTGATCAGGACGTTGGACCGGGTCGGGCCGACCTTGCGGATCAGGCCCTTGACCGCGGCCATCGCCGGGCTCGAGCCGACCAGCGCCCCGAGGTCGACCGGCGCGTGCAGCTCGCGGCGGAGCGTCCGGTTCTCGGCCAGCAGGGTCCGGAACCGGACGAGGCGGTCGAGTTTCGCCAGCAGCTCCTCGAAGATCACCGGCTTCATCAGGTAGTCGTGCGCCCCCCGACGGAACGCGGCCACCGCGCTCTCGACCGTGGCATACGCCGTGATCATCAGGACGAGCGTGTCCGGCCGGACCCGGAGCAGCCGGTCGAGCAGGCCGAGGCCGTCGAGCCCCGGGAGCTGGACGTCGCACAGCGCGATGTCCGGCTCGAACGTCTCGACCAGCCGGAGCGCCCGGACGGCGTCCCCCGCGACGGCGACCTCGAAGCCCTCGCCCGCGAGGAATTCCTGCAAGGTCGAGGCGATGACCTCCTCATCGTCGACGACCAGGACCCGCCCCCGACGGTTGGGGGACGTGCCGGGGGGTGCGGGGTTCGCGGCGGCGGTCCGGCTCATACGGCGTCCTCGGCGGTCGACAGGGCGGTCAGCGCGGGCAAGGGCGCGGGGGCGGGCCCGTCCTCGATCCCGGGCCCCGGGCTCGGCTCGGGCCGGGCCGCGGGGAGCCGGACGATGAAGGTCGTGCCCTGGCCCGGCTCGGAGGCGAACGTCAGCCGGCCGCCCCGCTCCTCGACGATCTGCCGGCTCACGAACAGGCCGAGGCCGGTGCCCAGCGGCTTGGTCGTGAAGTACGGCTGGAAGACCCGGGGCCGGTCGGCCGGGTCGATCCCCCGGCCGTCGTCGGCGACGGCGAGCACGACCGAGTCGCCCTCGCGACGGCCGGTCACGCGGATCTCGCCCCCCCGGCCCGTCGCGTCGACCGCGTTGAAAACCAGGTTCAGGACGACCTGCGTCATGTGGTCCCGCAGCGCCAGGACCGGGGGCAAGTCGGCCGGGACGTCGGTGGCGATGGCGCGGTCCTTCGTCCGGTGATAGTACTTGGCGATGCCGAGCGCCTCCTCGACGGCCTCGCCGAGCCGGACCCGGGCGACGACGGTCGAGGCGGGGCGGGAGAAGTCGACGAGCTCGCGGATCGTCCGCTGGATCCGGCTGAGCTGGCGGTCGGCCAGGTCGAGCTTCTCGGCGGTGTAGGGGTCAGGGTCGCGGCGGCGGAGCATCTGGAGGAGCGAGGAGAGCGCGGCGAGCGGGTTGCCGACCTCGTGCGCGATCCCGGCGGCGAGCAGGCCGAAGGCGGCCACCTTCTCCTGGTGGATCACCCGCGCCTGCGCCGCGCGGAGGGCGTCGGACCGCTCGGCCACCCGGGTCTCCAGCTCGGCCCGGTGCCGCCGGAGGTCGTCGTTCGCCGACGCCAGCCGACGGCCGGTCGCGCGGAGGATCCCCGCGAGCGACGAGCTGGCCCAGGTCGCCCAGAAGAGGATGATCGCCGTCTGCTCGACCTCGGCCACCGCATCCGCCGTCGGCCCGAGCGCCCAGGCCAATGCGGCGAAGCTCAGGACGTGCAGCCCGCAGGTGATCCAGGCCACGGCAGGCCGGTAGCGGATCGCCGCGCAGATCGTCGAGAGCAGGAAGTACCAGCGGAACGGGCTGTCGAGCCCGGTGTCGTGGTAGCAGAGCAGCGCGATGAAGACCGACTCCATCCCCGAGACGAACAGCGGCCACCGCTTGAGGAAGACCTCGCCCATCCGGTGGAACGCGGTGTCGAGCGCGGCGTAGCCCGCGCCGAGCGCGAGGAATGCCCGGACGGCCGACGGGTTGTGCAGGCCGGTCCGGCACTGGACGAGCACGTACCCCATCGCCACGCCGAACCAGCGGAGCTGGACGACGATCGATTCGGCCGCCAGCTCCCAGTCGAGCCTGTCCGTCCGCTCCGGCCCCATCCCCCACCCCCCGCGTCTCGACCGCGCGACCGGGCCGCCGCGCGACCAGCCTGATTATAGTCGCCCCGGGACCCACCGGCACGCCGGTCCCGATTTCCGGCGCGTCCGCGCGCCGATCGGTCGTCCCGGACGCGAGCGTGGCGGACTCGCCCCCGGTAAGATCGGGATCTCACAGATGACGGGGGGCCGGCCCTGGCCCGGCCCTCGCCCATCCGACACCCTTCACGAAGACCGGGAGGCCCCGCCGTGGGATTCTGGCGGATGGCGGCGGAACATCGGGCGGCCAACCGGACCGCCCCGAAGGAGACCACGTTCGAGAAGCGGCTCCGGTTCCATTTCGGGTCCGACCCCGCGACGCTCCCGATCGTGGCGGAGAGCTTCGGCAGGCACGAGCAGCCCAACCTCAACCTGGCGATCCTGGACTACCTCGACCGGCCGGGGAGGTCGGCGGAGGTCGTCGGGGTGGCCGGCCAGGGTCGGTTCATGGGCAGGAGCCTCTCCGGGCTCCTGTCCGCCAACGAGGGGTTCGGCGGGGCCCCGGGCGAGGGGCCGGTCGAGTACATCAACATCCCCCTCGACGGCGGGCGGATGCTCGCCTGCATCGAGCGTGGGCTCTACCTGATCGACGGCGGCGGCCAGGCGCTGGCCGCCTACATCCGGGGGGCCGAAGAGCCGGGCGCCTCGGCCAGCATCAAGCTCGAGGTGATGGCGGCCGACCGCGCGGCGGCCGAGCGGTTCCTCGCCGAGATCCGCGACGGGGCGAAGGCCCGGAGCGTCTACCGGGGCCGCGCCATCTCGCTCGAGGAGAAGGGATACAACGACCTCACCATCAAGTTCCACGACCTGCCGAGGATCGACCGGGCGGCGATCGTCCTGCCGGCCGGGCTGCTCGACCTGATCGAGCGGCAGACGATCCACTTCGGCGCCCGCTCCGCCCGGCTCCGGGCGGCGGGCCTGCACCTGAAGCGCGGGCTGCTCCTGCACGGCCACCCCGGCACGGGCAAGACCCTCACGGCCCTCTACCTCGCCGGGGCGATGAGCGACCGGACCGTCCTGATCCTCACGGGTCGCGGCCTGAACATGGTCGCGAGGACCTGCGAGATGGCCCGGATGCTCCAGCCGTCGATCGTCATCCTCGAAGACGTCGACCTGATCGCCGAGGACCGGGTCAAGGGCCGGCCCGGGATGGGCAACCCGCTCCTGTTCGAGCTGCTCAACGAGATGGACGGCTTGGCGGACGACAGCGACATCCTCTTCCTGCTGACGACGAACCGCCCCGACCTGCTCGAGCCGGCCCTGGCGTCGCGGCCCGGCCGGGTCGACCAGGCGATCGAGGTCCCCCTGCCCGACGACGACTGCCGACGCCGCCTCCTGGATCTGTACGGCCGCGGGCTCACGCTCCGGGTGGAGGACCTGCCGCGGATCATCGCGCGGACCGAGGGCGCCAGCGCCGCGTTCATCCGCGAGCTGGTCCGCAAGGCCGCCCTGCTCGCCTCGGACGACGGGCCCGAGATCGTCGTCGAGGACCGCCACCTGGCCGAGTCGCTCCACGAGCTGGTCGTCCGGGGGGGAGACCTGACGAAGAACCTCCTGGGGTTCCGGGCGCGGGTCGGCTTCGACGCCGGGTGAGGCCCCCCCTGCCCCGTCGCCCGATGCCGGCCCTCCCCGTATCATGGGGATGTCGCGGCGGTCCGGCTCCGTTACGGTCCGGCCGTCGCGTGGAGATGGCTCCGAGGCCGGGATCGAGGGCGCGATGGACAAGACGCGAGTCGTGGCGGGCCTGGCGGCCCTGATCCTGGCGGGCCTCGGCCCGGACGCCCCCGCGGCCGACGACCTGAAGGCGGCGGCCGCCTCGCTCCGCGGCGAGGACGTGCTCGCCCACATCAAGGTGCTCGCCTCCGACGCGTTCGAGGGGCGCGGGCCCGGCACGCCCGGCGAGGACAAGACCGTCGCCTACCTCGTCGACCGATTCAAGGCGATCGGCCTGAAGCCCGGCAACCCCGACGGGACGTTCGTGCAGGAGGTCCCGCTCGTCGGGTTCCGGGCCACGGCGAGCTCGGGCCAGATCCGGGTCGGGAACGCGACGCTCGACCTGAAGTCGTCCGACGACTGGGTGGCGGTCTCGCGACGGCAGGCCAGCGCGGTGAGCGTCGACCGCTCGGACGTCGTCTTCGTCGGCTACGGGGTCGTCGCCCCCGAATACGGCTGGGACGACTACAAGGACGTCGACGTCCGCGGCAAGACGATCGTCATGCTCGTCAACGACCCGGCCGTGCCCGACCCGTCGCGCCCCGGCGAGCTCGACCCGAAGCTGTTCAAGGGACGGGCCATGACCTATTACGGGCGATGGACGTACAAGTACGAGATCGCCTCGAAGAAGGGGGCGGCGGCGGCCCTGCTCGTCCATGAGGAGGGGCCGGCGGGCTATCCCTACTCGGTCGTCGTCGGCAGCTGGGGCCGCGAGAACGTCGACATCCCCTCGGCCGACGGCAACGCCTCGCGGGTCGCGGTCGAGGCCTGGCTCTCGCTGGAGAAGGCCAGGGCCCTCTTCCAAGGGGCCGGCCGCGACTTCGACGCGATGAAGACGTCGGCCGCGTCGCGCGACTTCCGCCCGGTCGCGCTCGACGCCCGGGCGAAGTTCGAGGTCAAGAACGAGATCCGCGCGATCCGGTCGAAGAACGTCGTCGCGAAGGTCGAGGGGTCCGACCCGAGGCTGAAGGACGAATACGTCGTCTACACCGCCCACTGGGACCACCTCGGCCGCGACCCCGCGCTCCGGGGCGACCAGGTCTACAACGGCGCGGCCGACAACGCGTCGGGGGTGGCCTCGATCCTCGAGATCGCCCGGGGCTTCTCCCGGATCGAGCCCAAGCCAAAACGGTCGATCCTCTTCCTCGCCGTGACCGCCGAGGAGAAGGGCCTGCTCGGGGCCAAGTATTACGCGACGCACCCGCTCTACCCGCTGGCGAAGACCCTCGCCGACCTGAACCTGGACGTGATCAACCTCTGGGGCCGGACCCGCGACGTCGTCAGCGTCGGCCAGGGGAACACGACGCTCGACGACCTCCTGGCCGAGGTCGCCGCGTCGCAGGGCCGGACGGTCGGCCCGGATGCCGAGCCCGAGAAGGGCCTCTTCTACCGCTCCGACCACTTCGAGTTCGCCAAGGAGGGGGTCCCCGCCCTGAACATGAAGGGCGGGACCGACTACCCCGACAAGCCCCCCGGCTACGGCAAGGCGAGGCGCGACGAGTACACGACCAAGGACTACCACAAGGTCTCCGACGAGGTGAAGCCCGACTGGGACCTCTCCGGCGCCGTCGAAGACCTCCGGCTCCTGCTCGAGGTCGGCTACCGGGTCGCCCAGGGGGAGAAGTTCCCCGAGTGGAAGCCCGGGACCGAGTTCAAGGACGCGCGCGAGTCGAGCCTGAAGGCGGCGGGGAAGTAGCGGCGGGCTCGATCCGCGCGGGGTCGAGGGTCGTCATGGCAAGGCCGAGGGGATCGAAAGCGGCACGGGACAGGGATCTGCACGCGCGGATCGCGCGGTGGATTCCCAGCGGCTGGGATGAGCTCGTCGCGGCCTGGGAGGAGTTGCTTCCGGAGGAGACCGACCCCGATGGGAGTGGCCCGATCGTGCGTCGATTTCAGTCGTCGCCGATCACCCCCCAACTGGCAGGCAAGGTCTTCGAGCGGTGGATCATCGGCGCTTTCCAGGCCGGCGGGGCCCGAGTAGAATACCCCCACAAGGTGCCGATGCCCGATCATCCCGAGTCGGGCGTCCTCGAGGAAATCGATGGACTGGTCTTCGACAACTGGCAGGGCTTCCTCGTCCAGTCAAAGTTCTGGGAGAGACAATCGGTCGACTTCGCTCCGATTAGCGATTTTTTTGACCAGGTCAGTCGCCGGCCGCCAGGCACCCTGGGCCTCCTTTTCACCGCATTCTCCGTCTCGGCCTCGGCCCTCGAAAAGGCGAAGCGACATTCGCCGCAGAGCCTCTTGCTGATCCAACGAGACGACATCGCGTGGGCATGCACAAATCGAAACATGCTCCAATTGATCGAGCGCAAGTGGCGAGGCGCCGTGAAGTTTGGCCGCTTTGACTACGAGGTCTTCCTGGAGACTTCGCCTTAGGAGTCGTACCCGATGGCGGCGACCGTCCTTGTCCTCACCGACAATCTTCCCGAGCAACGATTCCTCGAAGCCATCCTCCACCATCAGCCTTTTCGCGAGGCCCTGGAGTTCGAGTCGACCCTGGGCGGGACCTCGATCCTCACGAGGGGGAGCTCCCGGCTGCTGCGGGACCCGGCACGGCCGATCGCCATGGTCCTCAATTCCGAGACCGAACAGCCCGGCGAGTTGGCCGAGATCCGCGAGAGCATCGACGGCTACATGTCGTTCTGCTCCAGGGAATACTGGACCGCCGTCCTGGCCATCCCCAGGCTCGACGCCTGGGCGCTGGCGGACGAACGGATCAAGGCGGTCTTCGAGGAGAAAGACGATCTCAGGACCGATCGCTACAATCGGTCCGTGGCGATGAGCGAGCTGACCGACCGCGAGCCGTTCGACGTCGAGGCGCTGCGGCGGTCGAGCGAGGACTTCCGTCGGCTCGATGACTTCTTGACCAGGAAGGCCGGATCGTCGGCCCGGCGGGGCGCGCGTTCCGGGCGATCCTGAGTCCACCACCAAGCGCGGGATGGTCACGCCGCATGGCCGCCGATGACTCGCCCCGGCCCGGCCGATGGCCGCTCCTCGGCTTCGCCCTGTCCGGCCTCGCGGCCCTCGGGGCCATCCTCGACGCCCGGTTCGGCTGGATCGCGGTGGCGTTCGACCTCGTCGCGCACCAGTTCTTCGAGGTCCCCGCGCTCGCGTCGCTCCGGCGGCCGTCGCAGATCCCCCTGGTCCGGATGCATTTGGCGATCGTCGCGGGGCTGGCGGCGGCCGGGCTGATCCTCGGGCCGAGGATCGGGCGGCACGGGCGGGCCTGGGCCCTCGTGTTTGTGGTCGGCTACGCGGTCCGGGCGACGGCCTGGGTCGCGGGCGGGAACCTGCCGATGGTCTCGGGGGACAGCCCGCACTATGTCGAGGTCGCCTCCTCGGTGCTCCAGGGGGAGGGGCCGGTCAAGCACTACGTCGAGAGCTTCTTCGTCGACTACCCCGCGATCCGCCGCGGCGAGGGCGTGCTCGACGACTGGGCGACCCCGCTCTACGCCTACGCCCTGGCCGGGGCCTACCGGGTCGCGGGGGTCGTCCCGGGCGACTCGATCGAGGCGACGGTCGCCGTCGACAAGGGCCTGAGCTTCACCCTCAACCTCCTCGGCCTCCCGGCGCTCTACGGCTTCGCGCGACGGCGATTTGGCCCCGAGGTCGGCCTGGGAGCGATGGCCCTGCTGGCGATCCTCCCGGTCCACGCGATCTACGCGGGGTTCGACCTCCGCGAGAGCCTCGTGGCCCTGACCTCGATCCTGGCCGTCTGGTCCCTGACCGAGACGTGGGCCTCGCGGGGGGCGAAGGCCTGGGCCTGGGCCGTCGCGGCCGGGCTGGCGGGGGGGGCGGCCGTCCTGGCGAGGAACACGGCGATGGCGCTGCTGGCGGCTTCCGGCATCTATGGGCTGGTCGCGCATCGGCGGTCGATCGGGCCGATGCTCGCCTGGGGGGCCGTGGTGGTCGCGGTCATCGCGCCCTGGGCGTGGGCGACCTATCGGACTTATGGAGAGCCCTTCTACACGTACACGAAGTTCTTCCAGTACACGTTCTCCTGGACCGTGCACCATTATCAGGAGGGGACCCCCCGCGCGGCCGACTTCTACACGTGGGCGAACGCCCCCGAGATCGCGCGGGTGAAGGTCAAGTCGCTCCTGATCGTGGCGGGGTACTCGACCATGATCCTCGGCCTGCCGCCGGTGCTCGCGACGATCAGGCGACTGCTCCGGGGCGGAGGGGACACCGACCGGCTCGTCGCCTTCATCGCGGCCGTCTTCGTGACGGCGACCCTGGCGAACATCGCCGACGTGACCCAGGTCGCGCAGCTCGGCCGGTACTACCTGCCCGTGTTCGTCCTGATCCTGCCGACGGCCGCCGCCGGCCTGGGCGACGCCCTCCGCGAGTGGTCGATCCCGTCGCGGGCCCGGCCCGCCCTGGCGGCCTCGCTCGTGGCCCTGCTCTGGGCCGACCCGACCTGGGCCTATGATGCCACCTGGTTCACCAAGCCGTACCAGCTCCACTGGCCGGCCCTCCGCGCCGCGGGCGACTGGATCAAGGCCCATCCGGATCGGGTCGGCACCGATGCCCGCGTCATGACCTGGTTCCCCTGGGAGTTCCGGCTCGCCAGCGGCCGGACGACCGTGCTCATGCCGCGCAGCTACCAGCTCGCGCGGATCCGGGCCGTCGCCGAGCAATATGGCGTCACCCACGTCCTCTGGGGCTCGTTCGAGCCGCCGCCGAACGTCGACCCCGAGGCCTTCGGGCCGTACCTCTCCAACCTCCGCGTGGCCGCCGGGCTGACCGATGCGCGCGAGGTCTTCCGATCTCCGACGGGCATGCCGTTCGGCGTCCGGCTCTACCGGATCCGAGGGGGGTCGCCGTGACCGGGACGACGGGGCGGATCCCCCGGTGGGCGATCGCCGGGCTGGTCGCGGCGATGGTGTTCAACGTCGCCTGGCGCTGGCATACGATCGGGCCGACCGTCCTGAGCCGGCCCTTCGAAGGCCGGCTCGTCCGGTCGGGCGCGACCGAGCCGCTCGACTGCGACGAGGCGGCGTATGCCTACATGGGCCGGCGGATGATCCGGGGGGACGTCCTCTACCGCGACCTGACCGAGAACAAGCCGCCGCTCGGCTACTGGCTGTACGGTTTGGCCGTCGCGGTCGGCGGGGCGGATGAATTCGCGATCCGGGTCATGCCGATCCCGTATATCCTGGCCACGATCGCCGCGGTCTGGTGGATCGGCCTGACGCTGGCCGGCCCGTGGGCGGCGTGCCTGGCGGCGTTCGTCTTCGGGGTGGCCGTCACCGACCCGTACCTGTTCGGCAACGGGGCAAACCTGGAGCATTTCCTCAACCTGTTCTCGGTCGGGTCGCTGGGGCTGTTCCTCCTGGCGAGGCGACGGTCGTCGCGCCGGCTGGTCGTCGCGTGCGGGGTCTGCCTCGGCCTGTCGGCCTTGGTGAAGCAGGTGGCGGCGACCCACGGGCTCGTCTACGCCGCGTTCCTGCTCCTCCCCGATCGGGGCGACGGCAAGGCGGGACGATCGCTCGCGACCCGCTGCCTCGACCTCGCGGCGCTCGCGATCGGGTCCGCCCTGCCCTGGCTGGCGAGCCTGGCCGTCCTGGCCGCGCAAGGGGCCGGCCACGCAGCCTATGAGGATATCGTCGTGTACGCGCGGGCGATGGTGACGGACCTGCCGGCCGCTCCCAACGCCCCGCCCTGGTATGTCCGGCTCGTCGCGGGCAACGCCGACCCGCAGGGGAAGCTCCCCTGGCCGTTCGGTGCGACGAGGTATTACGCCTGGTGGGGGGCGGGACTCTGGCCCTTCTGGCTGGCGAGCCTCCCCGCGACCGCCCGCCTCGTCTCCCGACGATCGCCGATGATCGCCACGGAGGCCGGTTCCGAGGGGCAGCACGGATCGTCGACCTCGGCGAGAGCGAGTCCATTGCTGGCCGCGTGGACCCTCTCGTCCTGGCTCCAGATCCTGCTGCCTGGCCAGTTCTGGCAGCACTATTACCTGCTGGCGGTGCCCGGGTCGGCGCTCGCGGTCTCGATCTGGGCCGTCGACGCGATCCGGGGGGTCCGATCGCGGCCGGTCAGGAACTCTCTGATCGCGGCGGGGTTGATCGCGGCCCTCGGCTGGTCGCTCCGGATCCAGGCGCGTGACTATCTGGGCCTGACCCCCGAGGAGATCACGTCCGAGTTCAAGGGGGGCAAGCAGTGGGTCGCGCTCCGCACCTTCGGCCGCGACCTGGCCGTCCGGGCGAAGGCGTGGGACGACCCACACCTGTTCGTCTGGGGCTGGCAGAGCCCCTTGTTCCTCTACTCGGGGCTCGACGGGGTCTCGCGGCACTTCTTCGCCAACGAGCTGATCAAGGCCCACGCGACCGACGACCACCCCCTGGTCCGCCGATGGGTCGGCGAGATCCTCCGCGACCTGGAGGCCCGCCCGCCCGCGATCGTCCTGGCGGGGGACATCCCCTTCCCCGCCCTCCGCAAGTTCCTCGACGCCCGCTACCTGCCCTCGCCGATCAGCATGTCATCCCCCGACGGCCGCGGCCTCTGGGTCGAGAAGGGCCGGTTCGGCGCCTTCCATGCCCGCGGGGCCTCGCCCTAGGGTTCCTTCCTGGCTACCGGGGTCTTGGGCGATACGGGTAGGGGAAGGGCGACGCGGGGGAATTGCTGAGGCCGCCGGGGGATCCGACGGGAGGGCCATTTGCCATCGACCGGCCGACGTTCCCGGCTCGTCGAGGGCCTGGCGACCCGAGGGGAGCGACGCTCCTGGAAGGCGGCAGGGCACTTCGACGCTGGAGGGCGGCCCAGCGCCCCTTCTCCTTCTCGATCGCGTTCGCCAGGCGTTCTGCCTCGGTCGCACCCGGGAAGCCATCGGTCCGGATGTCCCGGACGTAGGCGCCCCGGGTGGGATCTTGCCTCAGGATCCGATCCAGCCAGGCGTCGACGGCCTTCGCGTCGTACTCGCCGTTGGCGAGGTCATACGCCCGGTACTGGAGCGACCTCGTCGGGCGGTCGGCCTCGTACCAGAAGGCGACCTTGTAGGCCCGGCCGGTCGATAATACGGGTGCCGATGTGGGGGATGTCGGCCCTTGTGCCGCCGCGACCGAGGTCATCAACCCCAGGGCGAGCGACGGTCCGAGGATCGAGCGGCGAATCATGACGTCCTCCCTCCCGGCCGGAGGTCCCGATCGAAAGCCCCTTCACCAAGTCGATGGTCGGTGGTCGAGAACGGCCGGCTGGGGCGGTTGGCGGCGTCCCGACGTCGGAGGCCCTGGGTATGCCCGAGGACGAGGGCCCGATCGGGCCCGGCGCCGATCAGGCCGTGACGAGCGGCCGGGGGGCCGCTCGGTGCTCGACGACGGCGAGATAGCGGTCGCGGAGCCCGCCCATGATCGCGTCCCAGGTCTGGGTCAGGGCGTAGGCGCGGGCGGCCTCGGCGAGGTCGCGGCGGACGGCCGTGTGGTCGATCAGGCGGATCAGGGACTCGGCGAACGCGGAGGGCGGGTCGGTCGGCTCGACGAGCAGGCCGGTCCCGCCGGGGCGGACGATGTCGCCGACCCCCCCGGCGCGGACGGCCACCACCGGCAGGCCCGAGGCCATCGCCTCGAGCACGACGTTGCCGAACGTCTCGGTCAGGCTGGCGAAGGCGAAGACGTCGGCCGCCGCGTAGTGGTCGGCGAGGTCGGCACCCGACCGATAGCCGACGAACCGGGCGTTCGGACCCATCCGCCGCTCCAGCCCCGCCCGCTCGGGCCCGTCGCCCACGAACAGGAACCGCGCCTCGGGCCGGGCCCGGCCGACGATCGCCAGCGCGTCGGCGAGGTACCCGACGTTCTTCTCGGCGGCGAGCCGGCTGACGTGGCCGATCACCGGGTTCTCCGGCCCGAACCCGAGCGCCTCGCGGACAGCCCGGCGGCCGGGACGGTCCGGGGAGAAGAGCCGTCCCTCGACCCCGCGGGGCCAGAGCACCAGGTCGCGGAAGCCCAGGGCCTCCAGCTCGGCGATCGTCGGCCGCGAGGGGACGTAGGTCTCGATCGTCCGGGCGTGGAACCAGCGGAGGTAGCGCCAGATCGTCCCCCGGGCGAAGCCGGCCCGGTAATGGTGGCAGTAGTGGTCCCAGTTGGTGTGGAAGCTCGAGACGACCGGGTAGCGTTTCCGCCGCGCGTGCCGCAAGATATCCAGGCCCAGGGTCGCCTCGGTGGCGATGTGGATCAGGTCGGGGCGGAAGGCGTCGACCTGGCGGCGGATCGAGCCGAAGGGGGGGAGCGGGAGCCGGACGTCCCTGTACCAGGGCAGGGCCATCGACCGGGCGGTGACGTGCTCGGCCGCGTCGGGCGTCTCGCCGTAGTCGGGGTGGACGACCTGCACGGTGTCGCCGGCCTCGACCAGGTGCCGGACCAGTTGCCCCAGGGTCCGCGAGACCCCGTTGACCTGCGGGGCATACGTCTCGGTGATCAGGGTCAGTCGCATCGGCCCCTCCGCGGAACCCGTCACGGGCTCGTCGAATTCCCCTCGCCCTATCTTAACAGGACTTTCGGCGAACGGTGGTGTCCATTGCGTGCAGCTCGCGTGAAAAATCGGGGTCGCTCGTCATATCCAGATCAGGGGAGGGGCCGATGAAAGCCAACCCGGTGAAGCGGGCGTTGCGGGAGGGGAAGCCCCAGGTCGGGACCTGGCTCTCGCTGGCGAGCGTCGTCGCCTGCCGATACCTGGCGCGGACCGGCCTGCCCTGGCTGACCGTCGACATGGAGCACTCGCACGCCGACATCGGCACGGCCGCCCTGATGTTCGGCGCCATCGCCGACGCGGGCTGCGTCCCGCTGGCGCGCGTCCCCCACGGCCGGCACGACTGGATCAAGATGGCCCTCGACGCCGGCGCGATGGGGATCGTCGCCCCGATGGTCATGACCGCCGACGAGGCCCGGACCATCGTCGCCGCCTGCAAGTATCCCCCCACCGGCAACCGATCGGTCGGCGGCGGCCTCCACGCCCTGAACTACGGCGCGACGGCCGAGGAATACTACCGACGGGCCGACGACGAGATCCTCGTCATCATCCAGGCCGAGCACGTCGACGCCGTCGACGTCGCCGACGAGATCTACGCCGTGCCCGGGATCGACGCCGTCTTCGTCGGCCCGAACGACCTGGCCGCGTCGCTCCGCGCCCCCGACGGGACGCCCCCCTCGAAGGAGCTGCACGAGGCCACCATGCAGCGGATCCGCGAGGCCTGCGCCCGCCAGGGCGTCCCCTCGGGCCTGCACGTCTTCTCGGTCGAGGACGCCCGGAAGCGGATCGCCGAGGGGTGGCGGTTCATCGCCGTCAACAGCGAGCTGAAGTTCATGGTCCAGGGCGCGAGCGACCTCGCCCGCCAAATCCACCCGGAGCTGATCGCGGGCGACGTCGTCAAGTATTGACCTCCTGCCGATCTGAAAGAACGGAGAGGGAACCGCAGATGACGCAGATTGACGCAGATTGAAATACGATTCATGGATTTTATCTGCGTCAATCTGCGTCATCTGCGGTTTACTCTCTTGATTCTGTCGCCATTTCGAGGGTTCTCGATGATGCGTCTTCGAATGAGTCTCGCCGCGTGGATCGCCCTGGCCCTGTCGTCGAGCGCGGCGGCCGAGGTCCATGTTTACAGCATGGACCACGAGACCGGCCGGCTGATCAAGATCAAGGAGGACGGCGCCCTCCTCTGGGACTGCCCGAACCGGAACGGCCACGACGTCCAGCTCCTGCCCAACGGCAACGTCCTGATCGTCACCGGGAAGGTCCAGGAGGTCACGCCCGAGAAAAAAGTGGTCTGGGAGCTGGGCGCGCCGACGATCGGCAACGCCGAGTCGGCGCAGCGGCTGGCGAATGGCAACACCGTGGTGGGGGACCTCGCCGGGATGGCGATCGTCGAGGTCGACCCGGCCAGGAACGTCGTCTGGCGATACGAGGTCGCGAACACCAACAAGCGTCCGCGGCCGACCATGCGGCAGATGCGCCGGCTCGACAACGGTAACACCCTGATCTGCGCCAGCACCGAGGACGAGGTGATCGAGGTCGCGCCCGACAAGACGATCGTCTGGCGCTACAAGCTCCCGTTCCCGTACCTGGCGACCCGGCTCCCGGGCGGGAACACCCTGATCTCGTCCGGCAGCGGCTACGGGAGCGAGGCCGGTTACTACCTCGTCGAGGTCGACCCCGCGGGCCGTGTCGTCTGGAAGTACGGCGGCGCCGACGCCCCGCCCGAGCAGCGGCTGAAGTGGCCCTCGGGGTTCGTCCGCCGGCCGGACGGGACGACGTACATCTCCGAGGCCCAGGGCGCGGCGATCCGGGTCGTCGCCCTCGACAAGACGACCGTCCGGGTCATCCGGAGCCCCGCGATGAAGCACCCGTGCACGCTCGCGGTCGTCGACGAATGACCGAGGGCTGCCGGGCCGGCCCGATCGGGTCGACACTCGTTGGTGTGTGAGACGTCCAGGACCGTTGATCCCGTCGAGCCCTTTTTCGGCCGCGTGTGGCGTCGCGGGCACGCCTGTGATTTAATTCGTTGAGCGACCGCCGGCCGGGTTGAATCGCGGCGACGACCCGGCGCGGGGGGGGCAGGCTAGGGCTCGTCGCGTCGGGCGATCGCGGATCGATCCGGGCCGCCCGATCGGTGTGGATCCGTCCGGGATCGGACGCAGGGGGTGGATCATGGCCGTCGTGCTGATCGGCACCCTCGACACGAAAGGGCGGGAGCTGGGCTTCGCCCGCGACATCCTCCGGGCGTCGGGCCTGGAGACGATCGTCGTCGACGCCGGGTCGCTCGGCCCCGCCGCGATCGAGCCCGACGTCTCCCGCGACGAGGTCTTCCGCGCCGCCGGGTCGTCGGCCGAGGCCGTCAAGGCCCGGGGGGACCGGGGCGAGGCCGTCGCGCTCGGGGCCGCGGGGGTGACGGAGGTCGTCCGCCGGCTCGACCGCGACGGGCGGGTCGAGGGCGTGCTCGCCATCGGCGGGTCGGCCGGGACGGTCATCGGCACCGCCGCGATGCGTGCCCTCCCCTTCGGCCGGCCCAAGGTGATGCTCAGCACGCTCGCCAGCGGCCAGACCCGGCCGTTCGTCGGCGGGTCCGACCTGATGATGGTCAGCCCCGTGGCCGACGTCGCCGGGCTGAACCGCCTGACGCGCATCGCGCTGGCCAACGCCGCCCACGCGATCGCCGGCATGGTCCGGGGGCAGTCCGCGATCGGCGACGCCGAGGATGCCGGCGGGCCCGTGGTGGCGGCGACCATGTTCGGCGTGACGACCCCGTGCGTCGACCGGGCGCGGGCCGCGCTCGAATCGCGAGGGATTGAGGTGCTGGTCTTCCACGCGACGGGGGTCGGCGGCCGGGCGATGGAGGGCCTCGTCCGCGACGGCCTGGTGGACGGGGTGCTCGACCTGACCACGACCGAGCTGGCCGACGAGGTGGTCGGCGGGATCCTCTCGGCGGGCCCGGACCGGCTGGAGGCGGCGGCGAGGTCGGGGGTCCCGCAGGTCGTCAGCGTCGGGGCGCTCGACATGGTGAACTTCGGCCCGAGGGGGACGGTCCCGCCCCGGTTCGACGGGCGACGGTTCCACGTCCACAACGAGGCCGTGACCCTGATGCGGACCACCCCGGCCGAGAACGCGGCGATCGGCGGGCGGATGGCCGGGGTCCTGGCGCGGTCCGAGGGCCCGACGGCGGTGATGATCCCGACCCGGGGCGTCTCGGCGCTCGACGCGCCCGGAGGCCCGTTCCACGACCCGGAGGCCGACGCCGCGCTGTTCGACGCCCTCCGCCGCGGCCTGGCCGGGCACCCGACCGTGACGGTCATCGACCGCGACGAGCACATCAACGACCCGGGCTTCGCCGAGGCGACGGCCGCGACCCTGGGGGGATTCCTGTCGCGGGCCCCGGCCCGCCCTCGTACGATCGGGGTCGACTAATGGACCGCGGGGAGATCCTCGAACGGTTCCGGGCGAAGGTCGCCCGAGGCCGGCCGATCATCGGCGGCGGGGCCGGGACCGGCCTGAGCGCCAAGTGCGCCGAGGCCGGCGGCATCGACCTGATCATCATCTATAATTCGGGCCGGTTCCGGATGGCCGGGCGGGGCAGCCTCGCGGGGCTGATGCCCTACGGCGACGCCAACGCGATCGTGATGGAGATGGCCCGCGAGGTCCTGCCCGTCGTCGAGCGGACCCCGGTCCTCGCCGGCGTCTGCGCGACCGACCCGTTCCGGGTGATGTCCCGGTTCCTCCGCGAGGTCCGCGCCTCGGGGTTCTCGGGCGTCCAGAATTTCCCGACGGTCGGCCTGATCGACGGCACGTTCCGCCGCGGGCTGGAGGAGACCGGGATGGGCTACGACCGCGAGGTGGCGATGATCGCCGAGGCCCGCGCGCTCGACCTGCTGACCTGCCCTTATGTCCACAATGAGGACGAGGCCCGCGCCATGGCGGGGGCCGGGGCCGACATCCTCGTCCCCCACGTCGGGCTGACGACCAAGGGGATGATCGGCTCGCGGTCGGCGATCCCGCTGGAGGAGGCGGCGAGGCGGGTCCAGGCGATGGCCGACGCGGCCTTCGCGGTCCGGCAAGACATCCTCGTCCTCTGCCACGGCGGGCCGATCGCCGAGCCCGAGGACGTGGCCGCGATCTTCGCCCGGACCCGGGGGATCGCGGGGTTCTTCGGGGCCAGCAGCATCGAGCGGCTCCCGACCGAGCCGGCGATCGTCGCGCAGGTCCGGGCCTTCCTCGACCTCCGCCCGTCGGGCCCGAGGGGAGGCACCGACGACCCGTCGGGCGGCTAGGGCCGGGCCCGCCCGTGCGGGCCGGTCAGAGGCTGCCGGCGACGTCCCCCTCGAACTCGTCCCACCACTCGATGTCCTGGCGGTCGGGGTCGGATTCGCCGGCCGGGCCGGGATCGGCGGCGTCGGGCTCCGGGACGACGACGACGATCACGGCCCTCCCCTCGGGCAGGTACGAGGGGAGCTGGATGCAGACGTAACGATCCGGGGAGATCAGGATTTCGGTCCGGTAGCGCATCGGGCGGGGCCTCGTTCATGACGACCGTGACGTTGCGGGGGAGACGGGGTCGGTCCCGGCCGGGCTCAGGCCGGGGGCGGGCCCTCGTCCCCGCCCGGCTTCGCGTCGTCCGTCGACGTCGTCGTCGAGATTCGGGATCGGACGAGCGTCTGAGTCCGCCCCTCCTGCACGGTCGCGCCCTCCTGGTTGACGACGCGTCGCCGCCAGGTGACGACGCCGCGACGCCCGTTGGACCGGGGCTCGAGCGCCTCGACCCGGCTGAGGATCCGGATCGTGTCGCCGAAGAAGATCGGCTTGGAGAAAGTCCATTCGAGCAGGCCGAGGAAGGCCAGGGTATCGACCCGGGGGGCTGCGCTGGTGAGGCCGGCGGCGAAGGAGAGGCCGAGCAGGCCGTGGGCGATCGGCCGGCGGAAGACGCCCCGCCGGGCGGCCTGGTGGTCGACGTGGAGCGGGTTGAAGTCGCCGGTCAGGGCGGCGAAGCTCGCCACGTCGGCCTCGGTCACGGTCCGGCCCGGGCTCTCCCACTCGTCGCCGACGGCGAGGTCCGTGAAGCCCAAGAGTTCGAGCGAGCGACGCGCCACGCCCCGGCCTCCCGTCCCCGACCCCCACTCCGACCCCGTCACCGGCCCGGCCCCGGCGCGATCCTGCGCCGTCGGGCGAATGGGAACGAATTGTGCAGGTTTGAGCCCCCGTCGTCAAGGCGACGCGAGGGCCGCCCGGCCCGCGTCGGCCCCGGCCGGTCGTCCCGGCCCCTTCCCCCCGCCCCGACCGGCCCGAGGTCGAGCCGGCCGCAGACCCCGGAATCCCGCCGGCCCCATCCGCGAGAAAGTCAGAGGAGAGTGTCCGCATGACTCGACCATTGAGGGTGCTCGTCGTCGACGACGAGAAGCCGGTCGCCGCCGGTCTCCAGGGCCAGCTCGACGCGTTGGGGTACGACGTCGTCGCCCTCGCCCACGACGGCCACCACGCGGTTGAGGTCTGCCGCCGGACCCTCCCCGACCTGGTGATCATGGACATCGAGATGCCCGGCCTCGACGGCCTGGCCGCCGCCCGCCAGATCGCCAAGGACCCGGGGACGCCCGTGATCATCCTGACGGCCCACGGCCACCCGAACCTCGTCGAGCAGGCCGCCGAGGACGGCGTCATCCACTACCTGCTCAAGCCGGTCACCAGCCCCAGCCTGCACGCCTCGATCCAGGTGGCCATCGCCCGGTCGCGCGAGGCCCAGGAGCTGCGCGAGAGCGTCAACGAGCTCGAGACCACCCTCCGCGACCGCAAGATCATCGAGCGGGCCAAGGGTATCCTGATGACGCGCCGGCACATGTCGGAGCCCGAGGCATTCCGATATCTCCAGCGCGAGAGCCAGAACCGGCGGATCCCGATGGCCAAGCTCGCCGAGGCGGTCGTCCAGGCCGACGAGCTGCTCGAGCCGGGCAACTGAGGCCGGTCGGCGGGGCCGCCCGGCGCGCCCCGCCCGACGCGAGGGGCCGCCGGGTGATCGGCGGCGGGCCGTCCTCCCGGGCGATCCGTGCGGCCTCGCAGGCCCGGGACCGGCCGGTCCGCCCCGCGCCGGATCGACCCGTGACGCGGGCATGACACTCGTCATCCGGGGGCGAAGGGGGGCCGGAGAAAATCGTTGACTCCCGGCAGCGCAGCGATTACGGTCGGGGGCGTCGGAACGGCCCGGCGGCCCCTGGCCGCACCGGGCCGAGGCCTCCCGGGCAGGGGGCGGGATGACCCCGCCCCGGCGCTCGCCCGACCGAGGACCGACGCCCCCACCGCGAACGGCCCAGCGACGTCGATCAACGGATGGTCGACTTCGCTCGCCGAAGACCTGGGAGCTGACTCGATGCTTCACTCCAAGGACACCGACGCGTGGCGGACGCCGACCGTCGCCGGGCCTCCCCCGGGACTGGCCGAGCGGATCGAGTCCCAGATCGATCGGAGGGCCAGCGGTCGGATCCGCGACCTCCACGTGGTGTGCGAGGGGGGGCGGATCACCCTCCAGGGACGCTCGCGGACCTATCACGCCAAGCAGCTCGCCCTCCAGGCCGTGCTCGACCTGGTCGACGGCCGGTCGACGCTGGCCAACCTGATCGTCGTCTCCTGATCCGCGGCGGCGGGCGACCCGCGGCGAGGGCCGCGTCCGAGGGCCTCCGCGACCGTTGCCGCCGGCCCCCTCCGTCGCCTGCGCCCTCGCGCCTCCATCGTGGCCCCTCGACGCAACCCGGGTCTCCCGACCCCGGGCGGGGCCGTCGCGCCGTCGATGGCCCCGTGGCCGGGCCTCGCCCGGCCGGGTCCCGGCCAACCGCCTCGAGCACGCGAGCTTCGATCATGGATGTAGCCCCCGACCCGTCGTCGCGACACGCCTCCGCCTCGCCTCCGCCCGCGCCGGCCGACGACGGGCACGGCTGCGGCCCCGGGGAGGTCCGCGGACTCTATGCGGGTCTGAGCCGGGAGATGTGCAACCCCTTGATCTCGCTGAGGGCCGGGTTCGACCTGCTCCTCGCGGGCTGCGAGGGCCCGATCTCCGACCGCCAGCGCAGCCATGTCCGGGCCCTCCGCGCCCAGTGCGACGACATGCTCTCGCTGACCCGGACCTACCTCCAGTATGCCGGGCTCGCGGGCGAGGCCCGGACGCCCGACCTCGCCACCTTCCGGCTCGGGGCCCTGCTCCGGGAGGCCGACAGGCAACTCGCCGAGTCCGCCAGGTCGCGCGGGATCGCCTGGTCGTGCGCCCTCGGGGGCTGCGAGGATACCCGGGTCGTCACCGACCTCTGGTCCTTCCAGCGGATCGTCGGCCACCTGGTCGCCAACGCCGTGGCCAACACGCCCGAGGGGGGCAAGGTCTCGGTCCGGTGCGGGGTCGAGGGCGACGAGTGGACCCTCGAAGTCTCGGACGACGGCCGGGGGATCCCGGCGGGCGTGGTCGACCGGGTGTTCGAGCCCCTGGTCCGGATCCACGCCCCGTCGGCCGGCCCGGGCCCCGGGCCCGGCCTGGGCGGGCACGGGCACGGGATGGGCCTGGCCGTCTGCCGGGAGTTGGTCGGCCAGCTCGGGGGGACCATCGCCCTGCGATCCGAGCCCGGCCTGGGCACGTCGGTCACCGTCCGCTTCCCGACGGGTCAGGCCGGGACGGTCTGCGGGCAGGGACCGCCCTGATCCGGGTCCGGGAGATCAAGTCCGGGAGCGCAGAGCACAGGATCAGCAAGAAATCTGCTCTGTGCTCCGCGCCCGCGATATCTCCATCCGGATCCCGCATGAGTCCACGCCGAAGGCCGCGAGGACCGACGCCGGACTCGGACCTCGGGGTCCGGGCGGGCTCAGGCCGGCTCGACGCAGAGCCGGACGGTGGTCCCCTCGCCGGGGACGCTCCGGATCGACATCGTCCCCTTGTGCCGCCGCCAGATCCCGTTGGCGATGCTCAGGCCGACGCCGAGGTGGCCGGCCTTGGTGCTGAAGAAGGGCTCGACGGCCCGCTCGAGCACCTCGGCGGCCATCCCCGAGCCGTCGTCGCGGACCTCGAGCGCCACCCAGCCCCGGTTGTCCAGCGACGTCGCGAGCCCGATCGCGACCCCGTCGGGGCCGCCGGCCTCGATCGCGTTGGTCGTCAGGTGGTCGAGCATCGACCGGAGGTGGTCGGCGTTGCCGACGATGGCCGGGACGGGGCCGGGGGCGGCCGACCAGCGGACCGTGGCCGCGGCGTCGGCCTCGGGCCTGGCCCCGCGGTCGGCGACGTAGTCGGCGATCAGGCGGTCGAGGGCCAGCTCGGACTGGCCGACGTTCGTCAGCGGGCGGGTCACGTCGATCAGGCGGCGGGCGACCCCGGCCGCCTCGACCGCGGCGCGGATGATCGAGTCGGCGAGCGCCGACGGGTCGGGCGGGTCGGGCATCGCGAGCCTGAGCCGGAGGATCTCGGCGTTGCTCACCACCGCGCTGAAGGCGTTGATCACATGATGGCCGACCCCGGACGCCAGATGCCCCAGCTCGTTCACGGTCGCCACCGCCTTGCCGCGGTCGGGGGCGCCGGGGGATGAGTTCGGTCTCATGCCGGGATCGCTCCGGGCTCGGGATGGATGATGGAGGGGGCGAGGGCGACGGAGGATGGGGGACGGCCCGCCCCCGGTCGGACTGCCGCGGGCCGGAGACCGCCGGACGGTCACCGGCCCGGGAGACGACGGCTCCGAGACCCTGGCGGTCCGGCCGAGGTCGACGGTGGCCCGGCGGATGGAGGCCGAATGAGCACGGGCCGCGCCCCCGCCTGCGAGCTACGATTCACGGCGAAGGCGCCCCGGTCGGCCGTCACCGGATTAGGCGGGCTTCGGCCCAGTCGCCGTGGTCGCGGACCTCCCCGCGCTCGCCGAAGTCGGTGACCAGAACGAGAGTCTTGGCCCCGTCGAGGTCCAAGTCAAGGGCCCTGGGGGTGTCGCGGACCGACATCGGCGGCGACTCGAACCGGACCTCGCGGTCGACGATCACCCGGAAGACGACGCTCCCGAGCGGGCCGGCCCGGTCGTCGACGCCCACCGTCGCGCGGAGCCGCTTGACCCCGGGGTCGAGCCGGTAGGCGACATACGACCGGCTCTGGGTGCCAATCCCCCGGTCGTAGGCCTTGCCGCCGAGCCGGAGCGGGCGGCCGTCGACCGCGAGGTTGGCGCGCGACGGCCGGGTCGGCCCGATGTAGCCGACGGTCTTCTCCGCCTGGGGCGTCAGGTCGGAGAGGTAGACGACCGGGCCGTCGCGGGTGTGGACCAGGGCGAGCTCGCCGACCGGGAGCCGGATCGGCCGGCCGTACCGGGTCGTCGCCAGGACGTGCCCCCCCTCGACCCGGGCCGACGAGACGCCGAGCCGGGAGCCGTCGACGAGGGTCAGCTCCAGGTGCGGGCCGGCCGGCCTCGGGTAGTCGACCAGCTTCGGGTCGAAGCCCAGCGCGACGACCCCCGCGCGATCGACCTCGGACTTGCCGGCGGCGAGCCCGACGGAGATCGCCCTGTCGTCGATCCCGAGGAGGCCGCCGGCCAGCCGGTCGCCGTTGGTCAGCCAGAGGACCTCGGCCGACCGGGGCTCGTCGCGGACCCGGGTCGTCAGCGCCTGGAGGGCGTCGGGGTCGGTCGGCGGGGCGAAGACCAGGCCGAGGACGGCGTCGAGCGGGATCGAGAGCGACCCGAGCGGCGCCTGCTGGACGTCGATCGCCGCCTCGCGGGCCGGGCCGATGGCGCACCGATGGAGCCGGTCCCCGTCGGGGAAGAGCACGAGCATCCGGCCCTCGCCCGCGGTGAGGGCGGGGCTCCCCTCGCGCGTGAGCTTGTCGAGCTCGCGGCCGGGGACGGTCACGACCCGCTCCTTGTCGTCGACGGCGAGCGCGGCCCCGCCCCGGACGTCCAGCCCCCGGAGCCGGCCCGTGACGGTCGTGCCGTCGACCCGCTGCGCGGTGAACATCGGGTCGGACGGGACGGCCGAGTCGGGCCCGTCCGCGCCGGCCGTCGCGAGCGCCAGCGCGGCGACCGCGGCCGCCGCCCACCCCCGCGCCGGCCGGCCCGCCCGACGCCCCTGCGATCCTGGATGATTCATCGACGCGTTCGCCTCGTCACTGGGGGGAGGGCCGGCGGGCGGGCCGGCCGGCCGGTCCGTCATCGCTGGAAGATCGGCAGGGCGTTGTTCGGCATCTGGAGGATGATCAGGGCCATCGCCGTGCCGTACTCGGGGCAGATGCTGTCGCTCCACGACCCGTTGGTCATCTGGCGGCGGACCAGCTCATCCCGGATCGCGGGGTACCAGGTGTTCCAGTCCTCGCCGCCGCGGATCCACATCGCCTGGGCCGCGTAGTAGTGGCCGTAGAAGTAGTGGCTGTACCGCTGGCCGAACTTGATCTCGGGCATGTACTGCTTGAGGTAGGCGATCCCGGAGTCGACCTCCTTGCCGTCGTACTCGGCCGCGCTGTACAGGGCGACGATCCCCGCGGCCGAGCGGGGGAAGGCGCTGACGCCCCCCTGGAGCATGTAGCGGAACCCGCCGTCGGTGTTCTGCGACTGCTTGACGTACTTGATGCAGTTGTCGACCGTCTCCTTCGGCACGAAGATCCCGGCGTTGCGCGCGGCGCGGAGGGCGTTGATCTGGCAGATCGTCACCGAGAGGTCGGCGTCGGACCGGACCGGCTGGTACCGCCAGCCCCCCTCGTTGTTCTGGGTGTCGACGATCAGGCGGACCGCCTTCTGGAGCTTCTCGCGGATCTCGGGCCTGCGGGTCATCCCGTAGGCCTCGGCCAGGAAGAGCGCGCCGAAGCCGTGCGAGTACATCGGCCCGTGGGTGCCGGCCGAGGGGATGGCGATGAAGCCGGAGGGGGCGGTGTTGTCCATCACGTAGACGAGCGCCTTGTCGATCTGCGGGCCGTAGAGCCCCCGGCCCGGGCTCGACCCGGCGGCCATGAAGGCCAGGCCGGCGAGGCTGGTGACGGCGATGTTGCCCCGGTAGGTGCCCGACCCGTACGACCCGTCGGCGTTCTGGCCCTTGCCGAGCCAGGCGAGGCCCTGCTCGATCGCGCGGTCGGTCTCGGGGGTGACCAGCTCGGCCGCCCCCTCGGGGATGTCGCCCTTGCGGCCCTCGACGAACCCGCCCCCTTCCTTGGCGGGGCCGGCGGCCGGCGCGGCGGGCTTGGCCGCCGCGGGGTCCTGGGCGCGGGCGGCGGTCGGGGCCGTCGGGACGGCCATCAGCAGGGCCAGGCCGGCCGCGAGGGCCGGGCGGCGGGCGGGGCTCGGTGCGACGATCGGGCGGGGACGGGTCGTCATCGGATCACTCCCCCCGGGTCAGGCTCTTCTTGGAGACGGACAGGTAATAACGCTTGATCAGGTCCTCGCGCGAGGGGAGCAGCCCCTCGTTGTCGACGTTGGCCATCTCGTCGCGCATCGACTTGGGCAGGTGGCCCCACGCGTTCTTGTCGAGCGCCAGGACGCTCTTGGGGCGGGGCTTCTCGGGCCGCATCGGGCCGGCCCCCTGCGCCATCGCGCCGGGCTGGTCGCCGGGCTTGCCGGGCTGCTTGCCCTGGCGGATCATCCGCATCGCCTGCGACTGGCCCTGGGTCTGGCGCATCTGCTCGATCAGGGTGTCCATCCGCTTGACGATCTCGCCCTGCTTCTGGCGGGTCTCCTCGCCGGTGTCGGGCTTGCCCAGCCGGTTCTCGACCTCGCGCATCTGCTTGATCAGGTCGCCGAGCGGGCCGTCCTCCTCGCCCTTGTCCTGGCCCTTACCCTGCCCCTGGCCCCCCTTCGGGCCGGGCTTGGTCTTCTTCTTCTTGCCGGCGAGCTTCTGGAGGTGCTCGTCGAGGCTTTTGTCGTCGCCGGAGAGTCCGTCCTTGGGCGCGCCGGCTCCCGGCCCGTCCTTCTTGCTCTTGTCCTTCCCCTTGCCGTCCCCCCCCGACGCGGGGTCGGGCTTGCCGGGCTCTCCGCCGGTCGGGGGTGGGCCGCCCTTGTCGTCCGCGGCGGGCGCGTCCTTGGACGCGCCGAGCTTGCCGAGGAGGTCGTCGAGGTCCTTGTCCTTGGCGTCGACCGCGCCGGGCTTGGCGGCGGGCCTGGCCTTGCCGCCGTCCTTCGCCTTGGGGTCGGCCTGGGGGCCGGCGTCGGGCTTGACGGTGGCCGGGGTGTCGCGGGGCCTGCCGGCCTCCTCGACCTTCTTGAGTAGGTCGTCGAGCGCCTCGTCCTTGGGCCTGGCGGGGGCCTGGGCCAGGCCGAGGGCGGCCCAGCCGAGGATCAAGGCGGCGGCGAGGGCCGAGGGGCGGCCCCGCCGGGTCGGGACATCGGACGGTCGCGCGGTCATGGGTCAGTCCTCCCCGTCGGGCTGTTTCGGTCGGGTCAGGTCGCGGACGAGGTCGGCGAGCGCCCCCTGGTCCTCGTGGAGCTTGGCCCGCTCCTGTTCCTGCTCGGGCGCGAGCGGCTTGCCGCGGCGGACCTGCTCGTCGAGGTCCTCCGTCCGGCCGTTGATCTCCTGCTGGAGCGTCTTGAGCATCTTGATCTGCGCCGAGGCGGGGATGCCATCGCCCCCCTTGCCGCCGCCCCCTCCGCCGCCGCCGCCCCCGCCGTCGTCCCCGCCCTTCTTCATCTTGTCGGGCTTGAGCGACTCCAGGAGCTGCTTGAAGCGGTCGGACGCGGAGCGCTCGGCCTGGACCGTCGGGGCGTCGGTCTTGAGCGCCTGGAGCCGGCCGGCGGCGGACTCCATCGCCGAGGCGGCGCGCTTGAGGGTGAGGGTGAAGACCGGGGCCCCCTCGCCGAGCCGCTCGATCAGCTCGCCGGTCTCGTCCTTGAGGCTCTCCTGGACCCGGCCGAGGCCGCGGACGCCGGTCCGCTGGGCGATCGAGAGCTTGCCGGCGGCGGCCGCGCGGGACTGCTCGTAGCCGGTCGTCTCGCCGATCATCTTCTCCTGCCGCTCGGCGATCGACTTGAAGGTGTCGGCCATCTTGGAGATCTGCTCCATGGCGAGCTGCTCCTCGGCGTCGCGGCGGTTCTCCGCGAGGTCTTTCTGGGCCTGACGGAGGTTGTCGAGCGCCTCCTCCATGTCGGCCTCGGCCTGCTCGCCCTGGTCGCCGTTGAGGTCCTGCTCGGCCTTGGCCATCTTGGCCGAGGCGCCCTCGGCGGCCCCCGCGGCGGCGTCGGCCCCGAGCTTGGCGAGCTTCTGGAGCTGCCGCTTCATCTCCTTCTGGATCTCCGCCTGCTCCTTGGCGAGCTTCTGGAGTTCTTTCTCGCGGGCCTGGGGGTCGGCGATCTTGCGGGCCTCGGCGGCCTTCTTGAGGTTGGCGGCCTGGCGGGCCTTGAGGTCCTTGAGGTCGGCCTCGGCCTTCTTCAGCTCCTGGACGAGGCGGGCGAGCTCGCGCTCGCGGCGGTTCTGGAGCGAGTCGACCAGGTCCTTCAGGTCGTTGCGGGCCGACTCCTGGTTCTGGCGGCCCTGGCCCATCTGGTTCTTGCCGAGCTGCTCGGCCGCCTCGGCCATCTTGGCGGCGGTGGCCCGGGACCGGCTCTGCTTGGCCGCCTCGCGGAGCGCCGAGGCGCCGAGCGGGTCGCTCGCCTCGAGCTTCTTGGCCATCTCGTCGAGCTTCGACTCGAGGTTCTGGGCGAGCTTGGCCAGCTCGGCCTGGCGGGCGGCGAGGTTCTCGAGGTCCCCCTTCTGCTCCGGCGCGAGCGCCTCGGGGGCCTTGCCGGCGAGGTCGGGCTTGGCCGCGGCCTCGGCCGAGTTCTTCAGCGCCTGCTCCTGCTGCTGGAGGAGGGCCTTGGCGTCCTTGGTGATCCCGCGCATGGTCGAGAACTCGCCCATGCTGTCGAGCATCTTCTTGAGCTCGTCCTCGATCGCCTTCTGGTTCCTGGCGGCGTCGTTCAGGGCGAGCTCCGGGGCCGCCGCCTTCGGGTCGCCGGCCCCGGCCTTCGGCCTCGACGGGTCGCCGCCCTTCGCCCCATCGGGCTTGCCGCCCTCGGGCTTCGCGGGGTCGCCCCCGGCCTTGGCGGCTTCTGACCCGTCGCCGGGCTTGGCCGTGTCGCCGGGCTTGGCCCCGTCGCCGGGCTTCGACGGCTCGCCGCCCGGCTTCGGCTTCGCCCCGTCTGCGGCCTTGGCGGCGTCCGATGCCTTGGCCGCATCGGCGGCCGGATCTCCCTTCGATGCGTCGCCGGCCTTGGCGGCGTCCTCGCCGGCCTTGGGCTTGGGCTCGCCGGCCGGGTCGTCGGGCTTGGCGGGGACTCCGGGCCGGGCCTCGGCCCCGGGCTGGGGCTTTGCGGTCGGATTCGCCGGCTTGGAGGGGTTGCCGCCGGGGCTGGGCTTGGTGCCGTCGGCCGCGGGGTTGTCGGCCTGGGCGCCGGGCTCGGGCTTGCGGGCGGGGTCGGCCTGGTCGTCGACGGCCTTGCCGGCGCGGGAGAGGTTCTGCTCGGCGGGTGTGAGGTCCTTGTCCTTGATCCGATTCACGGCCTCGCGCATCGCGAGCATCTGCCGCTCGACCTCGGGGTTGGCGACGTTGAAGTTGGCGAGGTCGTCGAGGATCCGGGTGAGCTTCGCCTCGATCCCGTCGGCCTTGCCGGTGATCCGCCCGGTGACCTGGCGCTGGATCGTCTCGGCGTTCTTGAGGTTCTCGCGGGTCGGCGCGGGGAGGTTCTTGGTCTTCGCGAGCATCCGGAGGGCGTCGTCGACGGGCAGCTCGGCCTGCTTCTGCATGGCGTGGGCCCGCTCGATGTCGTCGCGGAGGGCTCGCTGCTGGTCCTCGAGCTGGCGGTTGATCTCCTCGTCGGTGACGACCCGGATCCGGAACTCGCGGCTCTTGCCGACGTTCGGCCCCTTGACGTTGTCGAAGTCGCGGGCGTCGGCGTGGAACGAGACGATGGCGCCGGGCTCGAGCTTCAGCGGGGCGAGGTCGAACCGGTGCGTCACGGCCTGCGACTTCACCGGGGCGGGCCCCCCCTTGGCGACGGCCTGGCCGTCCCAGAGCGGGACGATGACCTCGGCGGCCGGCTCCGAGCCTCCCGTCGCCACCTTGTAGACGTGCCGGATCGAGCGGATCCCGTGGTCGTCCTCGACCGCGACCCGGATCGGCACGACCGCGCGGGCGGGGACGTCGCGGTCGGTCGTCGGCTCCTCGATCGTGACCCGGGGGGCCTCGTCGGGGACGACGCGGAGGTCATACCGGACGAGCTCGCGGTTCCGGAACCCCTCGGTGTCCTTCAGCTCGAACCAGAAGGGGGCCGACGCCGTGGCGTCGAACCGGGCGGCGACGGCCAGGCCGTCCTGGGCGACCGTCGCCGGGCTCGGGGACGGGGCCTCGCCGACCCGCAGGACCGCCGAGGCGAGCGGCTTGTTCGCCCCGCCCTCGAGCTCGACCTTCGACCCGTAGACCGTCCGCGCCTGGGTGTTCCCGGGCGCCAGCGACTGCGGCGGCAGGCCGGTGTATTCGGGCGGGACGAGCCGGACGGTCAGGTTTGTCAAGGCCGGGGGCGGGACCACCCGGACGTCCCAGGGGGCGGTCTGGTCGTCGCCCGCCTCGACGGCGAACGAGAAGTCGCGGTTGGCCGCGTCGAGCCGGCCGCGGAAGACGCCGTCGTCGGCCGGGCGGAGCGGCTCGACGGCCGTCTCCCCGTCGGCGAAGGTGTACGTGACCCGCGCGGTCGAGGGCATCCGCTCCCCCTGGGCGACGGCGACGGCCAGGGTGAACGGCTCGCCGCGGGCGACCTTGCGGGGGGTCTCGCCCTCGACGATCGTCAGGTGGGTCTCGCGGGGCCACTGGGTCGTCGTGAACGGGAGGAAGAGGCGTTCGAGCGCGATCCGGGTCGAGGCCGGGGCCAGGACGAGCAGGGAAAGCGCCAACCCGACCGCCACGGACGACCAGGCCAGCGCCCGACGGGCCGGGCGGGGGTCGATCGCCTGGCGGAAGTCGATCCCTTCGGTCTCCTCGATCGTCTGCGCCACGGTGGCGTCGCGGAGGACCTTCGAGCCCCGGTGGCCGTCCTCCCCCGCGGCCTCGCCCGACGCGCGGAGGAACTGGACGGTGCTCGCCAGCCGGTCGTTCAGGCCGGGCCAGCGGCCCTCGATCCGCATCGCGATGTCCAGGTCGTTGAACCGGACGACCAGCGGGATCAGGACGTAGCGGACGGCGAGGCTGAGCGCGGCGGCGGCGACCCCGACGAGCAGGACCAGCCGGACCTCGGGGACGAGGTGGATCGACCAGTCGAGGACGCCAGCCGTCGCGACGGCGGCGACCGCCCCCAGGACCAGGAGGGCCAGCCCGTGCGCGGCCAGGTGGCGGCGGACCTGGCCCCGCAGGGCCGCGATCCTGGACTCGAGCGGATGTCGCACCGGAGACCTCCCCCTGGCTTCGCCAGGCCCTTGCACGGACCCCTATCGTCAACCCGAATCATACCATCTGCTTGCGCTTCCTCAACACCCACTCCGCGACCAGGACGGTCAGGAAGAGGGCGAGGACCGGCCACGTATTCCAGAGCGGGATCGGCGGGTCGGTATCGAGCGGCACCTTCTGCGGCTTCGGCAGGCCCGGCAAGAATCCCGCGGTGTCGACGGGGGTGAAGAACTTCCCCTTCGAGGATTCCGCGGCTCGGCTCAGCTCGGGCCCGTTCATCTGGACCCGTTCGAGCTCGCCGGCCGGGGGGTCGACCTTGAACGTGGTCGACGGCAGCCCCCCCTCCAGGACCGGAGGAGGCAGGAGCCGGACGGTGTAGTCCCCCTCGACCGACTGCGGGAGCACGGCTTCGAGCAGGTTCGGGGCCTCGGCCGCGGCCTTGAGCGTGAGCTTGCGCGGGCCCGACCCGTCCTTGCGCTCGACCTCGACCGTCACCTCGCGCGAGGCCGGGGCGATCGCCGGGTTGGGGAACCGGACCCGGATGAGCACCGGGTCGTTCCGCTGGTACCGCCTCCGGTCGGTCTGGACCTCCGCCAGGCGCTGGCCGAGGAGCTTCGTCCGCGCCAGGAACCGGATCGTCTGGAGCCAGTACCGGCCGAAATATCTGTCGCCGACCCGGAGCCGCCACCGCCAGGTGTCGTCGACGGCGTTGAACATCGCCTTGCCGGTCCCCACGAACTGGTAGAGCATGATCGGCAGCGGCCCGTCCGAGCCGGCGAGGGTCGGGTGCTCGGCCAGGACGAGCGCGGCGGGCTTCTTCCGCGGGGCCTCGAGGTACCAGAGCAGCTCCGGCAGCGTCGACCAGATCCGGGCGCTGGTGACCTCGTCGTCGCCGAACCGGAAGATCGGGCTCGACCGGCCCTCGACCGTCAGGTTCGGCCGGAACGAGGTGACCGACGTGCCGACCGCCGTCGGGTTCCTCGCCTCGGCCAGCTCGATCGGCAGGAGCAATTCGAGCGGGGTCCCCCGGTAGGCGATCGGGTTGAAGGCGTCGCCCGCGACGAACAGGACGCCCCCGCCCTTCTCGGTCACGAACTCGACGAGGTTGGCCATCTGCGACTGGCTGAGGTAGCCCGGGTCGGCGTCGCCGACGATCACGACGTCGAAGCCGAAGAGGTCTTCTTTCGAGGCCGGGAAGGTCGGCAGCGCGTAGAGGTCCTGGTTCGAGTACTCGGGGTCGGACGAGAGCAGGACGACCTTCAGGTCGATCGTCCGCTCGCGCTGGAGGAAGTTCTTCAGGTAGCGGAACTCGTAGCGGGGCTCGTTGTCGACGAAGAGGACCTTGAGCTTCTCCTCGCGGACGTTGACGATCCGCTCGACCCGGTTGTTCTCGGCCTGGAGCTCGCGGGGCCGGGGCTCGACCTCGATCACGTACGTGATCTGCCCGGTCTTCTTGGGCCGGTGGGGGATCTCGACCCGCTTCGGCTGGCCGTCGGGCGGGGCAGGGACGCGGATCGTCTCGATCGGCCGGAGGGCCCTGGGGTCGGCCGAGGTCGCGTCGCGCTCGTAGAGGCGGATCGTCACCTCCTGGCCGGCGAAGCCCCGCGACGTCAGCTTCGGCTGGAACCGGACGAGGTCGTCGACGAAGACGACGTCGTCGACCAGCAGCTCCGACAGCTCGAGGTCCCGCGCCGGCTCGGGGTCTCCCAGGCCGATCGGATAGAGCGGGACGCCCCTCCGGCCCGAGAACGGCGCGACCTCGGCGAGGGTCTCGCCGTCGGTCGTCTGGCCGTCGGTCAGGAGCAGGATCGCCGTCGGCGGGACGCCGGTCAGCTCGGTCAGGACCTTGCGGACCCCCGAGCCGAGCAGGCTCTGCGCCCCGATCGGCTCGACCTTGCGGATCTTATCGAGCGCGGGGGGGATGTCGTCGGGCCTGTCGATCTCGGCGTAAGGCCGGGCCCCGGCCGAGACGAGGTAGATCCGGACCCGGTGCTGCTTCTGCAGCGCGCGGAGGACGGCCCCGTCGTCCTTGAGCAGCCACCCCTGCGCGACGGCGAGCCGGTCGGCCTTGGGCCGTCCCGAGAGCGCGGCCAGCGCCGTCGCCGCGGCGCCCGCCCTGGGGTCGGCCGGCTGGTCGACCACGCCCTGGCTCGCCGAGTCGTCGATCATCACCACGAAGTACGGCAGGCCCGTCCGCTCGACCGACAGGACCGCCTCGGACAGCATGAACAGGGCGAGCAGGACGAGCGTGATCCGGAGCGAGGCCAGGACCATCTTGTACCCGAGCGACGCCTTCCCCTCGCGGCGATAGAGCCAGATGATGAGGGCGGCGCACGCGACGACGGTGAGGATCGTCCACCCCTGCGAGAGCGGCTGCTCGGGCCGGATCTTCGGCGTGATCGCCTCGCCGGCCCGCGCCGGCTCCACGCCCAATCGTTCGGCCAGCCTGCGGAGCAACCAGTCCATCACCACCCCCGGACGCGACCATAATCCGCGAACGCGACACCGTAACTACGTCGGAAGGGCCCACCTCATCGAACGGGCCCTTCCATCCTAACGGTTTTCCTCGGCCCGAGGCGGCACGGGCAGCCCCCGGGCCCACTCGCGGAGCCAGCCCAACCAGCGCGTCTCGCTCATGTCGCGGTCCTTCAGGACGTCCAGGGCTTCGAGCACGAGCGCCGGGGTGAGCACCGGCAGGCAGAGGCTGCGGTCGATGGGCTCGTAGCCCTCGCCGACCAGCCGGCCGAACCAGAGGGTGCGCCTGCGGGCATGGAACCGCCAGACCTCCGGGACCCGGAGCCGGGCGTAGATCTCCAGCGCCGCCCGGGAGTCGCGCTTGTTGTCGACCTCGATGGCGAGGTCGGGCGGCGGGTCGACCTCGAGGTCGATCTCGTCGTTCATCCGGATCCGACGCTCGTTCGCCCCGACATAGAAGGCGGTGTCGGGCTCCTTACCGATCCCTTTCCGCTTCCCGCGACCGCGCCGGCGGAACGTGGTGTTGCCCGTGCCCGCGATGTCGATGGCCAACGCCTCCGCGACATGACGGATCAGCAGGCTCAGCCGATCGGCACCCCGGTCGTGGATGAACTGGGGTGACATCAGGATCAGGGTCCCGTCGAGGTAGGTCATCCGGATGTGGTCATTCTCCTCAAGATCCCGGAGCCCGACGTATGTCCCCCAGGGGACTCCCTCAAGGACCATCCTTTCGGTGTCCTCGTCCAGGTCAACGTCCGTCGGGTTTTCGGCGACCAGGGTCGATCCGACCTGCATGGCGTCTTGACCTCTATCCTGGGCCGTCGCGAGGGGCTCGTCGCTCGCAGGTCCGTTCGCCGTTCGCCCCGCACGGAAGCCTGGCCACATCATCGGTCCAGCCTCGCCGCGAGGTCGCAGGCCCAGGCGCGGACCCGGCGGATCCACGCCCGCTCGCCCATCCCCGGTTCGAAGGCATCCAGGATTTCGAGGACGAGGCCCGGACTCAAGACCGGCAACCCGAGGCTTCGATCGGCCTCGACGTAGGAATCCCCCGCCAGCCTGCCGAACCAGAGGGTGCGGTCCCTCGCGTCGTATCGCCAGACCTCGGGGATGGCCAGCCGGGCGTAGGTCGTCAGGGCCGAGGCCGAGTCGCCCTTGTTGTCGACCTCGATGGCGAGGTCGGGAGGAGGGTCGTTGGCGAGGTCGATCGTCGCCTTGCCGCGGATTGAGGCCTCGTGATTGCCCAGGTAGAAGCTCGCGTCGGGCTCCTTGCCGGTCCCCGTCGACGGGCCGTGGCCGGGCCGGCGGAAGGTGGTCGACCTCGTGCTGGCGAACTCGATGGCGAAGGCGTCGGCGACCTCGCGGACGATCGCCGCCAGCAATTCGGCACCGCGCTCGTGGAGGTACTGCGGCGACATGAGGGTCAACGTCCCGTCGAGGTAGGTCATCCGCGTCCGGCGGTTCGCCGCCGTCTCGCGGAGCGCGACGTAGACCTCCCACGGGACGCCCCGGAGCACGAACCCGGCCGCCTCGTCCGCCCGGGCGGGGGGCGACGACCGAGTCGTCGGGGCCGGCAGGGTCGACGGCTCAGCCGGCATGGTGTCCGAACCTCCAGGCCATCACCGACTCGATGATCAGCAGCGCGAGGACCGCGTAGAGCAGCTGGCGGTGCAGCTCGCCGCGGCGGCCGACCGAGGTGGCGTTGCCGGTCAGGTCCCGCCAGTTCGTCAGGAGCGAGAACTTCCAGCCCGGCACGGCCTCGGTCAGTCCCGCCTTGTCCAGCTTCGCGGGGTCGCTCTCGGCCGGGTCCGGATTCGCCGCGAAGGTGGATTCGCCCGCGATCGCCCCGGCGGAACCCTGAGGTGCGGCCGAGGCCCCGGTCCCGGCGAACCGGACGCGGTAAGTGCCCGAGAGGTCGGTCGCCTCGAAGTGGAAGAGGCTGACGTCGCCGGAGGCCTTGAGGCGGACCTGGGATTTCGCGTCGTCGGGCCGGACGACGTCGGCGGCGGTCCCCGAGGCCGAGGCGGGCAGGACCTGGTCGAGCGACTGGCCGACCCGGACGTTGCGCTCGGCGAGCCGGCCGGCGGCGGCCTGGAGGACGACCTGCTCCATCACGGGGGCGTAGCTCGGGTGCAGCGGCCAGGTGCTCCAGCCGGCGTCGGCCGTGGTGGCGACCTGGACGACCCGGCCCCGGTGCCTCGGCCCCTCGACGATCGCGGGGTCGCCGCTGGAGAAGGCCATCGCCACCTTCGCCTGCGAGCCGGGCGGGATCGTCAGCTTGTGGTATCGCCAGGTCTTGGCGTTGACGAGGCCGGCGATCACGTTGGCGTCGGCCCCCTGGAACGGGTTGACGATCGGGTGGGCGAACCCCAGCGGGTTCAGCTCGAAGGCCGACCCCTTCTTCTCGGCGTCGCCGATGGCCGCGCCGATCGAGGCGGGGAGCAGCCCCTTGCCGTCGGCGAAGAGCAGGCGGTTGTAGTTCTCGGGGACGACCTGGTCGCCCCCGAAGACGACGACCCCGCCCCCCTGCTTCAGGTAGGCGTCGAGCGCGGCGGCCTCGGCCTCGCGGAACTGGCCGACGTTGCAGAGGACGACCGCGTCGAACGGCGAGAGGTCGCGGCCCGCCAGCGCCGAGTCGGGGATCACCGTGGCGCGGATCGGCGACGACGTCCCCTGCGAGGTCGACGCCGGGTTCAGCGCCTGGGCCAGGTAGTCCGTCTCGCTCTCGAACGCCTCGGTCTTGTAGTGGCCGTCGACGAGCAGGACCCCCAGCGCGTCCTTCACCGGGACGGCCATCCATCGGTGGTTGTCGAGCGAGAGCGGGTCGTCGTCGATCCGGACCTCCAGGGCGTGGTCCCCCGCCGAGGCGAAGTGCGGCCGGAACGGGACGCTCACCTCGACGCCGACCGGAAGCTCGGGGATGACCTGCTCCGGCCCGAGCTGGCCGTCGACCAGGAGCCGGACCCGCGCGTCCCGGGTCGGGGCCGGGCCGAAGTTCTTCAGGGTCGCCGTGGCCACGAGTTCGGTCGAGCCGAGGGTGACGACCGGCTGATTCAGGCGGAGGTCGACGACGGCCCGGTTCTCGCCGCCGGCCTTGCCCAGGTCGATGACGATCGACTGGGCCTTCCGCGCGTCGAGCTTGGCCACCGCCCGCTTCAAGGGCTCGGCCACGCCCGGCTTCCGCCAGCTCGCGGCCTGGAGGTCGGTCAGGAAGACGACTTCCTTGCGCGGGACGGTCGAGACGTCGAGTGCCCGGTCGACGGCGGCGAGGCTGGCGACGAGGTCGGTCCCGCCGTGCGGCAGGGCAATCCCGGCGATCGCCTTGAGGACCTCGGCCCCGTTGGCCGACGGCGACGCCTCGCCGACGACGATCCGCGGCGGGTCGGCCATCAGGACGACCGACAGGACGTCGCCGCCCCGGGTGTCGCGGACGAGCTGCGCGGCGAGCGCCTTGGCCTCGTCGAACCGGCTCCGGCCCCCGGCTGCGTACGCCATGCTCAGGCTGCCGTCGAGCACGACGACCCGGTGGGTCCGCTCGCCCGGCAGGAGCTTCATCGCCCCGAGGCTCTCCAGGAACGGCTTGGCCATCGCCGAGACGACCAGGATCACCAATAAGGTCCGGACCGCGAGCAGGAGCCACTGCTCGACCTTCACCCGCCGCCGGTTCTTCCGGATCGCCGCGAGCAGGAACCGCATCGCGGCCCACGGGGTCTCGCGGTACTTGCGCCGGTTGAGCAGGTGGATCAGGATCGGCAGCGACGCCGCGGCGATGCCGGCCTGCAAGAGCGGCAGGTTCGAGAAGCCGATGGCCCAGAGCGGGGAGAGCAACGTCAATCCTCCGGCGGTCGGATTCCAATGCCCCGATGCGCGTCCCCCTCGCGGGGTGGGGCTAGCGGACGCGGGACGACCGCGACGCGAGATAGGTGGAGAGGGGGCCGTCGAGGTCCTGGTCGGTCCTCAGGGGGACGTAGTCGATGTCGATCATCCGGCAGCCCTTCTTCAGCTCGTCGAGGAAGGCCGACAGCTCGGCCCGGTAGGCGCGCCTCAGGGCGTGGGGCTCGGTGAGGACCTCGGGCAGGCCCTCCAGCCCCTTGAACAGGGTCGAGTCCCGGAACGGGAAGTCGACCTCGGCCGGGTCGAGGATGTGGAAGACGATCACCTCGTGGCGGCGGTGCCGCAGGTGCTTCAGCCCGGTCAGGATCCGCGTCGGGTCGTCGAAGAAGTCCGAGAGGACGACCACCACCCCTCGCTTCTTGAACCGCTCGGCCAGGTCGTGGAAGACGCCCCCCATGTCGCTCTTGGCGGCGGCCGGGGTGGCGTCCATCACGTGGAGCATCTCCTTCAGGTGCGACGGCTGCCCCGAGGGACGCAGGTACTTCCGGACCCCGTCGTCGAACGTCGCCAGGCCGACCGAGTCCTGCTGCTGGAGGACCATATATCCCAGCGCCGCGGCGATGAACTGGGCGTACTGGAGCTTGGTGACGTTCGTCCCGGAGGCGTAGGACATCGACTCGCTCGTGTCCAGGAGCAGGTACGTCAGGAGGTTGGTCTCCTCCTCGTACTGCTTCAGGTAGAACTTGTCGGTCTTGGACCAGACCTTCCAGTCGACGTGGCGGATGTCGTCGCCCGAGACGTATTCGCGGTGCTCGGCGAATTCGACGGAGAAGCCGTGGTAGGGGCTCTTGTGCAGCCCCGCCACGTACCCCTCGACGACCATCCGCGCCTGCAGGTCCAGCCCCTCGAGGCTAGCGAGCACCTGCGGATTTAAATATCTTTGGTAGTTTTCCACCCTGCTCCGCCTCGTGTGCGTCGACCGGGACGGCCTTGATCAGCCGCTTGACGATGTCGTCGGGCTTGAGGCCCTCGGCCTCGGCGTTGAAGTTGGTGACGATCCGGTGCCGGAGGACCGGCCCGGCGACGGACCGGATGTCGTCGGACGAGACGTAGTACCGCCCGTGCAGGACCGCCCGCGCCTTGCCGGCGAGCACGAGGTACTGGCTCGCCCGCGGCCCGGCCCCCCAGCTCACGTAGTCGCGGACGAACTCGGGGACCCCCTCCTGGCCGCGGCGGGTCATCCGCGCCAGCCGGACGGCGTACCGGGTCACGTGGTCGGCGACCGGCACCTTCCGGACGATCTCCTGGAGCCCGAGGATGTCGGCCCCCGACAGCACCTTCGTCACGTGCGACTTCAGGTTCGACGTCGTCAGCCGGACGATGTCGAACTCCTCCTCCTCCTCGGGGTAATCCACGAGGATGTTGAGCATGAACCGGTCGAGCTGCGCCTCGGGCAGGGGGTAGGTCCCCTCCTGCTCGATCGGGTTCTGGGTCGCCAGGACGAAGAACGGGTCGGGCAGCCGGTGCCGCTCGCCGCCGACGGTGACCTGCCGCTCCTGCATCGCCTCCAGCAGCGCGGCCTGGGTCTTGGGCGGGGTCCGGTTGATCTCGTCGGCCAGGACCAGGTTCGAGAAGATCGGGCCGCGGAGGAACTTGAACTGGCGGACGCCGGTCGCCTTGTCCTCCTGGATCACCTCGGTCCCGGTGATGTCCGAGGGCATCAGGTCGGGGGTGAACTGGATCCGGTTGTAGGTCAGGTTCAGGGCGTCGGCCAGGGTGTGGATCATCAGCGTCTTGGCCAGGCCGGGGACGCCGATCAGGAGGCAGTGCCCCTTGGCGAAGATCGCCACGAGCAGCTCCTCGAGCACCGTCTGCTGGCCGACGATGACCTTGCCCAGCTCGGCCTTGAGCCCGTTGAAGGCGTCCCTCAGCCGCTCGACCGCGGCGATGTCGTCCTGCTGGAGCGGTTCGGGGGGTGTCTCGTCGGCCACGCGGGTCTCCTCCGTTGGTTCGTGACGTGCGATGCGAGATGCGTCCTGCCGGCCTGCGGGTCGCGGGGCCGACGGTCGGTGAGTCGGTCGGCGCGTCAGGGCCTCGGGGCCTCGGGGCCGCGCCGGTCGCCCAGGGCCCAGAGGCCGGTCTGGGTGGCGACGAACGCCCCCCGGGGGGCGAGCCGGACGGTCAGGTCGGCGGCCGGGGCCGGGAAGACGAGCCGCTGGACGATCACCCCGGTGTCGCGGCGGCGGAAGACGACCGGCACCGCGGCGACGTCGTCGTCGACCAGGCGGGCCGGGTTCGGGTAGGCGGCGACGCAGCGGTCCGTCAGGGCGACCGACCAGCCCGAGGGCGGCCCGATCAGCTTCCGCCGCCAGGCCGTCGACCCGTCGGCGACGGCGACGGCGATCAGGTCCGACCCGCTCGCGTAGTAGAACCGGTCCCCGGCCAGGGCGAGGGCGTCGGGCCGCTCGCTCAGGTTCTCGTCGCCGAGCGGGCGGGACCACTTCTTCGACCCGCCGGCGGGGTCGAGCCGGATCAGGTCGACGCCGTTGTGCACGACCAGCAGCCGCTCGGCGTCGCCGATCAGCCGGGGCGGGCCGTACTTCGGCATCTCGCCGCTCTCGCGGAAGACCCAGGCGTTGACCCCCCGGTTCAGGTCGAACAGCGCGACGGTCCGCCGGTCGGCGACGAGCGCGACGTGGTCGTCGTCGATCGGCAAGGGGTCGCGCGGCCAGGCCTCCTCGTCCCCCTGGGGGAACTCGCCCCGGCGGCGGCCGGTGGCCGTGTCGAGCACGACCACCGCGTTCGGCCTGCGGACCTGGAAGACGATCCGGCCCGACCCGACGAGCATCCGCGGCGCGATCCGTCCCGAGGCCGGCGTGTACGACCACTCGACCTGGCCGGTGTCGCCGTCGACGGCCATCAGCGCGTGGTCGCCCCGGACGCAGATCACCCGGCCGCCAACGACCCGGAACTCCTGGGGCGGCCCGCCGACGCCGTCCTGGTCGCGGTCGCGGGTGCCGTCCGGGTCGGCCGGCTCGGGCCGGGGGGCGAACGGGTTGGCCTGCGCCCTGGTCGCGGCCGTCGCGAGGTCGTGCTGCCACTCGACCGCCCCGCCGGCCAGGTTCAGCGCGGCGAGCTTCGTCCGGGTCGCCGCGATCAGGCGGTCGGCGAGGTACCCGACCCAGACCGGCTCGGACCCGAGGTCGGCCGACCACGAGGGGGCCCCCGTCCCCGGGTCGACGGCGCGGAGGGTCGTCCCCTCGACGAGGAAGATCCGCCCCTGCTCGGGCGAGGGCGGGACGCCGTCGGCGGCGAGCGGGTGGAGATTCGCTGGCCAGCGACGGCCCCACCGGCGGGAGAGCGGGACGGGCATCGGCGGCTCGGCCGACTCGCCGATCATCCGCGCGAACGGCTCGGCCGCGAGCCGGGCGGCGACGAGGTCGCCCAGGCGGGACTTGTCGGCGTCCTGGGACTCGATCGGCAGGTCGCCGAACCGGGCGGAGGCGGCGAGGTACGCCTCGCGGGCCGGGGCCCAGAGCCGCTGCGCCTCGTAGGCGCGCGCCAGGCCCCAGAGGGCCCGGGCCCGCGCGGCGTCGGGGGCGTCGGCCGCGAGCAGCCGCCTGTACGCCCGGGTCGCCTCCTGGGGCCGCCCCGAGGCGTCGTGGAGCCGGCCGAGGGCGAGCCAGGCGTCGGGGACGACCCGCGCGGCCGGGTAGCTCCGGCCGACGTCCGCCAGCAGGCCGGCGTCGCGCCCGCGCACCCCCCGCTCGAGCAGCCCCTCGGCCGCGCGGTCGTACTCGGCGTAGGCGGACCGGCCGTGGTCGCGGACGATCGCCCCCAGCCGGTCGGCGATCAGGAGGTCGGCCCGGACCGACCGCCGGCCGTCGCTGGCGGCCACGACCTGCGGCCGGATCCGCTCGTCGGCCAGGAGCGACTGCAGGGTCGTCGCGGCGACCTCGGGCCGGCCCTCGCCGAGCTGGGCGTCGGCCAGGTCGAGCCGGGCGGCCAGCCGGTCGCGCTCGCCCCGCGCCGCCTCGGCGGCGGCGGCGAACCGGGCGACGGCCTTGCCCCAGTCGCCCCCCTTCCGGGCGGCCCCCCCCTGCTTCATCAGCAGGTGGTGCTGGTGGTCCCGCGCCGTCTCCGCCAGCCCGAGCCCGTCGATCATCTCCGATGGCCGGGCGCGGCGGACCGCCTGCTCGAGGCTGGAGAGCGCCAGGTCGTCCAGCCCGGAGGCCTCCGCCGCCTGCGCCATCCGGTAGTAGTTCGACGCCATCTCGGGGGCCCTGGCGATCTCGTCGCGATAGCGCTCGATCAGCCGGCCCATCTGGCAGAAGACGACCAGGGCGTCCCCCTGCGCCACGACGAGGAACCCGTCCCCGACCGCGAGGTTCCCCCCGGTCGCCCGGAAGTTCTGCTGGAGCGGGATCGGCGGGTCGGCGACGAGGCCGGTCTCCTGGTCGAGGACGCGGATCTCGGTCTTGGTCGGCCAGTAGATCCGGTCGCCCGCGAGGATCCCGCGGCCGAACCCCTGGGGCGACTGGCCGCTGTCGGGCCAGGTCCGCACCAGCGCCCCGGTCTTGACGTCGAACAGGAGGACCCGGTCCCCCGTCGCCACGACCCGCCCCTTGGCCACGCCGAGCAGGTGGGCGAGCTTGACCTCCTCGGGCAGCGGCTTGGTCTTCCAGGCGAGCCGGCCGGTCGCCGCGTCGAAGGCGAAGATCGCCGGGGCGTCGTCGGGCGCGACGATCACCAGGCCGTCGTGGACGACCGCGGGGTTCAGGTCGCGGTCGTGCCCCTGCCCTTGCCCCGGACCGTTGCGGCCCTGCCACGGGTAGGTGGCCAGCCAGCGGACCGCCCCGGCCTCGACGTCCAGCGCCGCGACCGCCCCGAGGTTGGTCTGGTAGTAGAGCGTGGGGCCGTCGAGGGTGAGCAGCCGGTGGCCGACCTCGTGCCCTCCGCCGCCCAGGAACGGATGCGTGTTCGAGTTCGCCTCGCAGATGTAGCGGACCCACCGCGTGGCGCCGGTCTCGGCGTCGAGGCAGGCGACGTAGGTCGCCGTCATCTCGATCCGGTCGGTCAGGGCGACATACACGTTGCGGCCGTCGGCGATCGGCGTCCCTTCGAACGTGGCGGCGCGGCTGCCGCCGTCGGCCCGGCGCCGGGGCAGGGCAATCTCCGAGGCCGCCCGCTTCCACACGAGCTTGCCCTCGGTCGAGCGGTCGAGCGCCACGACGTGGCTCGGCGGGGCGGAGGAGCCCCCGCCGCCCATCCGTCCCATCCCGCCGCCCATCCCGCCGAGGCTCGCCGTGGGAGGGGGCCCCATCCGGGCGTAGATCCGGTCTCCGAAGGCGGTCAGGGTGTAGCGGGGCAAGGCCTGGACGGGCCCGCGCGAGGCCTCGGAGACGAACGTCCCCTGGTGATCGTACCGCCAGGCGAGGACCCCGAGCGGGGACGACCCGTCGGACGGCCGCTGGTTGAGGTTATAGGCGGTGATCCGGCTCTCCTCGGCCACGATCACCTGCTCGCCCACGACGATCGGGTGATAGGCGAGCAGCCGGTCGGCGAGGACCGTCGGGGCGGGGTAGCTCATCGACCGCCCCCGGCCGTAGCTCGCCCGGCCGGAGAGGGTCACCGGGTCGAGGCCGACCCGCCACTGGAGCGACCCGACCTCGACGGAGCCCGGGGCGACCTTGGACCGGGTCGGAGACCCGGCGAAGGTCGGCCAGCGGCCGTCGGGCTGAGCTGGGACGGCCAGGTGGTCGGACGCGAGGGCCTCGGCGACGCTCGACGCCAGCGGCCCGGTCCGGCCGGCGAAGCTCCCCTGGGCCCCCGGGTACGCCTTCGCGAACGCCTCGACCTCGCCCGGGGTCGGCGGGTCCTCCCCGATCGCGGCGCGGCAGAGCAGCTTCTTGGCGGCGACCCGCGCCAGGTCGACCGAGGGGTCGGGGTGCGTGAGCCCCTGGCCCTCGGGCCGGCGGTCGGGCACGAGCTGGCGATAGGCGGCCAGGGCCTCGGCGAACTGGCCGTCCTGGAACGAGAGGTCCCCGAGGAGGTCCAGGGCGTCGTCCCCCCACGACGAGCAGAAGGCCTGCTCGATCACCCGGCGGAGGGCACCCCGGTCGCGGTCGGCCGCACCCTGCTTCAGCCAGCGCTCGGCCTGGGCGTCGACGCGGGCCCGATACAGGGCCCGGGCCTCGGGCGGCAGGGCCGCGATCCGCCGCTGGCAGTCGAACCGGGCGTCGACGAGCAGCATCGAGTCGCCCGGGGACACGACCGCCGCGTCGTCGCCGCCCGCCCGGGCACCGCCCGCCGCGGCGGGGGACGGGGGCACCCCGACGACCTTGTCGCCGAACTGGGCGATGACCCGCTGGTAGATCTCGATCGCCTCGGCGAACTGGCCGTTGCTCGCGTGGTTGTCCGCGTTCCGCAGCAGGGCCTCGGCCACGTGCGAGGTGTCGAAATACACCTGGGCGGCCTGCCGGTTCGGCCCCTGGGCCCGCGCCGGGGATGCGTCGACGGCGAGGGTGACGGCGATCGCGGCGAGGCCGACGAGCGGCGGGAGGGTCCGAAGGAAGGAGGTGCCCGGCGAGGGGCGCGGCGGGAATCGGCCCGGTCGATCGTCCAGCATGACCTGTGATCCTCCGTGCGCGGCCGGGCCCGAGGGGGCCGGGCCGGCGGGGGATGGGGTGGGCCCGGCGGGCTCAGGGGCGGGTGTGCTCCCGTCCTGGGGAAGTTTACGGCCTGGGTCGCGGAAAGCTATCGGGCAAAGTTGATGTCCCACGCAATCGGGTGGACGTGCAAGGATTATTGGACCCCAGACGGCAGGCCGTCGACAAGTGCAAGTCGAGTGCCGGTGGAGAAAGGGGCAGGTTTTCGATGGGTTGTCGAGACGGTGCCGAGGGGGATGATCCGCTTTGCTCGGTCCCGTAGCAGGAGCAGCCCTCATATCGCGCAGCATCATTCTCTCTCGCGTTTTCCCCGCGACCGAGGTCCCGTCAAAGCATGAGGCCGATCGCGGCGAGAACGGCGAGGACGACGATCGGGGCCATCCCCAGGGCCAGGGCCACATGGAGCTCCTTCCAGGCGGATCGGAAGAGCGTCTCGACCCAGGCGGGCATGGCGACGGCCCAGATCAGGCCGAGCACGCAGACCACGGTCGAGGCCACGAGCAGCTCCTCCGTGGCGAGCAGGACGAAGGTGAAGAGGGGTCCCAGAGGCGGCATCGGGGTCAGCAACACCACCCCGGCAATCAGGCCGAAGATGATGCCGAGGATGAGCGACGTGACGCCCAGTCCCGCCCGCTCGGCGACGGCCCGGGGCAGCGTCCTCTCGCCGATCCGCATGGCTCTCTCCGCCGCTCAGCGATGCTGGATGACGTAGCCGGCATAGAAGACGAGGCCGCCGCCCGCGGCGATCATCATCGACTGCCCGAGCCCGACCTCGCCCACCAGCTCCGAGGCGATCCCGAACGGCAGGATCAGGAGCCCGACGAACTGGAGCAGCCGGCCGAGGCCGTAGCGGGTCATGCGTCTCTTCCGGGGTGGAGGGGCCGCGACGAGGACCGGGCCCGGGACCCGGGGCGCCGGCATCCGCGTCCCGGGCCCGAGGGGCTCGTCGCGGGGGTTATTTGGGGGTGAGGACGATGTCGCCCATGTCGGCCACGCCGCCGGCCGTCACCTGGACGTCGACCCCTTTGTTCCCGCCCTTGGTCACGAATCCGGCCTTCTCCTGGCGGACGATCACCTTCTGGGCCCCGGCGGGCACGCCCTTGATCTCGAACGAGCCGTCGGCCTTCGTCACCGCGAAGAACGGGTGGTCGAAGACCATGAAATAGCCGTTCATCCAGGGATGGATGTCGCACCGGAGCTCGGTCGGGTTCCGCTCGGCCGCGGTGAAGGTCTTGGACATGCTGCCGTTGGGGGCGAGCATCTGGTTCATCCCGCCGTTGGCGAAGGTGGTATAGCGGATGTTGTGCCCGACGGGGTCGGTCGACTTGAACGTGAGCGACTGGGCCTTGTGCATGGCGACGGCGTGCGGGATGAACCGGCACCCCTTCTGGTCGACGACGACCTCCGTGGTCTTCGACAGCAGCGCGGCCTCGGCGTCGGGGTTCGTCCCCTTGGGGCCGACGACGTAGGCGAAGCCGTTGGCCACGCCGTTGGTCGCGGGGTCGACGACATAGTCCTCGTCGGGCACGTCCTGCGCGGCGCAGACGGCGGCGTCCTTGGCCGCGGTGTCGCCCTTCTTGACCTTGGGCGCGGCGGCGGGGGGCGTGCTGCCTCCCCAGACGAGCCGGCCCTTGATCGTGCCGAATTCCTGGGCCGAGGCGTGCCGGCCCGAGCCGAGCGCGAGGGCCAGGACGGCGAACCCGAGCGCCGTCGCCAGGCCCTTGCCGGGGAGGATGGGAGTCGAGGTCATGGGTGCAGGCCTTGGGTTGGGCGGGCCGGACGGGAGGGCCCGGTGCGGCCCTCGCCGGCCGTTGCCGGGGGTGGGGTCAGGGTCGTCCGATCCGATACAACGGTCCCGCGCCGGTCCCGGTCCGCAGGCGAGCGGGACGCTCCAGGACGGGACGTCACTGCTCGGGTTTGATCTGGGCCGTCTGGATCTTGTACTCCTGCGCGGTCTCGCCGTTGGGGGCGATGGTCACGTCCTGGCCCGACGCGCCGCCGAGGAACCCGGTGGCCTCCTGCCAGACGGCGACCTTCTGGGTCCCGGCCGGGGCGTTCTTGATCTCGAAGTTCCCCTTGTCGTCGGTGACGGCGAAGTAGGGGTTGTCGAGGATCAGCCAGTAGGCGGCCATCCAGGGGTGGATGTCGCAGGTGACGAGGCCCGGCTGCCGCTCGGCCGCGGCCGGGGTCTTCGAGCTCGCCCCGTTCGGCGCGATGGCGTCGTTGAACCCGTTGTTGCGGAGCAGCGAGTGGATGTTGTGGCTCGCGGCGTCGCTCGACTTGATCTCGATCTTGACGCCGGTCATCGCCGCGAGGACGTGCGGCTCGAAGACGCAATTCTTCTGGTCGAAGACCACGGCGGCGGAACTCTTGTTCGACTTCGCCTCGGGGTTCACGGCGGTCGGCTTGGGGATGTAGACGATGACGTTCTTGACCCCCTTCGAGCCGCCGTCGACGATCAACCGCTCGGACTTGATGTCGGCGGTCGCGGCGCAGACGTTCGGGTCCTTGTCGGCCTTGCCCTTTTCCTTGATCACCTTCAAGGCCGGGGCATCGCCCTCGAAGACGACGCGCCCTTTGAGGGTGCCCCACCCTTCGGCCTTGACCGGGGCGGCGGCGGCCGTCCCGCCCGAGGCCGCGGGGGCCGGGGTGTTCGAGGTTGAGGCCGACGCGGGGGCGACCGGCGGGGCCGAGGGGGCGGCGGCCGGGCTCGACGGCCGGGCGGCGGTCGGGTCGCCGATCACGGTCGCGGTGTCGACCTCGGCCCCCTTGCCGCCGCAGCCGGCGACGGCGAGGCCGAGGGTGAGCGTCGCGGAGAGGGCCGCGCCGAGGGCCCGAGGGCCGGGGCGCGAGGAGGGCATGGACATGGTCGGTCGATCTCCTGGGGTGCTCGTCGGGGACGGAAAAGGCGCGGCGGGCGGGGCGACCCCACCCGACGCGCCGATGCCTTCTAGTCTACGCAGACGGGCGCCGGGTGGTAGGGGGAGCCCCCCGACCGCCCGGCGATCCATCGATCATTCCTGCCCGCCGCCCGAGGCCTTCGGGGCCATCGCCTTGGGGTCGGCGGGCTTGCCGGCGGTCCCGGCGAGCTGGCCCTCGACGGCGGTCACGTAGTTCAGCAGGGTGTCGCGCATCGCCTTGACCTGGGCCCAGGGCTGACCGTCCATCGACTTCGGCATCCCGGGCGCGGCGGGGCCGCGGGGCGGGATGTTCTGCGGCATCGCCGTGTACGGGATCAGCCGGTTCGGCCGCGCCAGCCACTCGGCGAGGTACCCCGGGCGGAACCGGCCGGAGACCTGGCGGAGGTCCGGGCCGTTGACCACCTGGGCCCCCCCGGTCGGCTTGTACTGGCCGATCGCGTGGCACTGGATGCACGCCCCCTTGGTCATCAGCGACCAGCCGCCGCCGAGGTAGTCGGGGTGCTTGGCCTCGAGCCCGGCGAGGTACGCCTGCTCGCGCTCGGGGACCTGCTGGTAGGGGAACTCCTGGTCGTCCACCGCGGCGAAGTAGTTGGCGATCCCCTCGACCTCCAGGGCCGGGAGCTTGACGTCGTCCTTGCCGTAGTGGAACCGGGGCATCCGCAGGTTCACGGCCGGCCGGATCGGGTACGGGTCCTTGAGGAAGCCCGAGAGCCACGAGGTCTGCACCTTGGCCCCCTCGCGGAGCAGCGGCGGCGGCAGCCGGTTCCAGAAGGTCGGGAAGTCCGACCCCGTCCTCTCGGCCATGGCGGTCGCGTACAGCCAGGCGAAGTTGCCCCCCTCGGGCGGGGTGAGCTTCACCTTCGTCTTGTCGACCGTCAGCGTGTCGCCGACGTTGAACGTGAAGCCCCGGATCGTGACCGGCCGCCAGAGCTGGAGGCTCACGTCGTTCTCGATCGTCGCGGCCGGCATCGCCTCGATGGTCAGGGCCTTGCCGTCGTGCGCGGGGAGGGCCTTGAGGACGTCGTCGGCCGGCGTCTTCTCGTCGAAGGCGAGCTTCGGATAAAGCTCCTTGAGGTAGTCGTTCGACCGATTCGCCCACGCGACCTTGACGTTGGTGTCGAAGTCGGTCAGGGCCTCTTCCAGCTTCTGCCCGGCGGCGACGGTGTACCTGGGCATCGCGACGACGTGGCAGCCGGTGCAGTTGTACCGGTTCAGCAACTTCGACCCCTCGGCCAGCGCCCTCTGCTGGGGGGTGTATGTCGTCTTGGGCAGGTACCGCGCGGCGATCTTCTCGCCGGTCAGGCCGAGGACGAACGTCATCACCTCCTCGACGGCCTTCGGGTCGTCGGCCCAGGCGAACTGGGGCATCCGGAGCCGGTCATCCCAGGCCTTCAGGTCCTCGGACGTCTTCTTGTAGTCGTAGCTCCGCGGCCGGTGGAGCTTCTCGTAGAGGAAGCCGGTCCGGGTGTGGTGGGCGATCTTCTCCTGGAAGTACTCGTCGGTCCCGTCGCGCGACCCGTCGTCCTCGGCCTTCTGATCCGTGAGGTACTCGGTGATGTGGCCGAAGTCGAGCTTCGTCGGGCTCTTGACGCCCCAGCCGTTCAGCGGGGTGCCGATCGGCTTGTACGACTCGAACCCGGCGATGTTGTGGCAGCCGAAGCAGCCGAGCCGGCCGATCGTCTTCTCGCCGAGGTAGAGGAGCTTGTCCTCGGTCCGGAGCGTGGCGACGAAGCTGTCGACCTCGCTGAGGGTGACGCTCTTGCTCGCGGTCGCCCCGGGCTCCTTCCAGCCTCCCTTGGTCACGTAGAGCTTGACCAGCTCATCCAGCCCCGGCAGGACCTCGGGCGATTCGAGGTCGGGCAGGCTCACGGGCTTCGGCCACTCGCCCTTGACCGAGAGGATCCAGCTCGCGAGGTCGGCCGAGTCCTTCCACGAGAGTTGCAGGTTCGGCATCAGCGACTTCGGGTGGTACCGCGACGGGTCCTTGATCCAGTTGACCAGCCACTTGTAGCCCTGCGCGTTGGACTGGAACTTCAGCGACATCTCCGAGAGGTTCGGCCCGTGGTTCATCGCCGCGTACTCGCGGACCGGCTCCGGGAACGACGCCGGGGGATACTCCTTGTGGGCGTGGCAGGCCATGCACCCCTTGGCGAAGAAGAGGTCCTTACCCTTGGCCGCGTCGGACGTTGCCTGGGCGGGGGGGGCGTTCGGGTCGTCCGACCCCTTCGCCTGGGGCTCGACGAACTCGGGGGGCGGGACGCTCTTGGCGAAGAGGTAGCGGGTGATCGCGTAGATCTCGGCGTGGCTCTTGGGCTGGTCCTTCTCGCCGTTGTTGTTCGTCAGGTTGTAGAACCGGGGCATCCGGGTGTCGGGCCGGAAGGCGTGGGGGTTCTTGACCCACTTCCGGGTCCAGTCCTCCGAGACCTTCGACGCGATGTGGCGGAGGTTCGGGCCGACGGGCCGCTCGTCGGTCAGGTCGGGGCCGAACGACCCCTCGCCGCCGATCGTGTGGCAGCCGGTGCAGCCGTACTTGACGATCCGCTCGTAACCGGCCTGGAGCTTGGTCGCCTGGGGGACGTCGGTCACCTGGTGGTGGCACTTCAGGCAGCTCGACTCGGTGAACCGGGTCGGCAGCATCGGCTCGTCCCAGTGGTGCATCTCGGCCCAGTTATACTCGGCCTTCCAGTGGTGCTCCTCGGCCGGGTCGTTCGGCTCGTGCGAGGCGTACGAGAAGTCGGTGCCCGAGCCGTTGCCGCCGTGGCAGATGGTGCAGCCGAACTTGTTGATCCCGTGCGGCCCGTTGCCGTCGAGGTAGAGCCCGGCCACGACCCGCTTGCCGGTCGGGTCGGTGGTCATCGCGCCTTCGGTCAGGTGCGGGTGGGTCCTGTAGACAGCCGGCATCGGCTTGCCGGCGGCGTCGAGGTCGTAGTTGGGCCGGTCGATCCCGAGGTGGCAGGTCTGGCAGCGGTCGTACCGGGGGACGTCCTTGAAGTTGTAGTTGATCGTCAGCTCGGGCAGACTGATCTGCATGATCTTCGTCGGCGGCGCGGCGGCGTCGATCAGCGGGAGGCCGCGGACCCAGGCCGGCAGGCCGAAGTACTGCTCCTCCTTCTGCTTGAGCAGGCGGGCCACCCGGTCGCGCTCGCGGGTCAGGGCGGCCTTCTCCTTCTCGATCGGCTCGATGTTGCCCCGGAGCGCGGCGAGCTCGGCGTCGGACTTGTCCTTCTCGGCCTTGGCCGCCTCGAACTCCTTGCGGAGGGCGAGCAGCTTCCCCTCGGTCGGCACGATCACGTCGTTGAGGTACGACCGGGCCTCGCGGTTCTGGTCGCGGTCGACCTTCAGGTCGTACTCGCTCCGCTGGCTGTCGAGCTCGGCCTTGAGGAACCGGGTCGAGGTGTCGAGCTGCTCGTACCGGCCGTAGATCTTCCTCTGCTCTTTCTCCTTGGCGGAGATGAGCTTGGCGTTCTCGTCCGACGACCTGGCCGCGGCGTCGATCTTGTCGTCGTATTCCTGGAGCTGCTTCTGGTTCAGCTCTTCTTTCTTCTTCTGCTCCTCCACCCGGAGCTTGGCGTCCTCGATGTAGTGGAACTCGCGCTGGGTTTCCTTCCAGGGGCGGAGGTGGTCCGCCATGATCATCCAGACGATGGTGAGGGCCATCGCGATCGAGGAGAGCGCGAAGACGACGTGGAGTCGCGCCTGGCTGCGGAACGTTTCCTCGCGTGCGGGCATGTCTCGGGGCCTCTCGGGATGGGATCGGGCCGGTCGGCTGGCTCGTCGGGTCGCGACGCGTCTCGGAGGCAGGCGGCGAGCAGGGCGGGCGGCGTCCCCCTCGGCCCGGACCCTCCCGTCAGATGTTGAAGAAGTATTCCGGGATCGCCACCAGGTACTTCAGGTTGATGGTCCAGCGGAGGACCATCTTGATCGGCAGGCTCGCCATGAACAGGAGCAGCCCGGCCAGGACGAAGTAGCGGACCCACCCCCCCTGCTCGATCATCTTCTTGAAGAAGACCTTCGCCATCAGCGGCGGCAGGATCGCGAAGTAGCCGAGGACGACGAGGATGCCCGGCAGCTCGCGGATCAGGATGTTCGTCGGCCGCCTGGTCCCCAGGAGCTGGACCCAGAAGATCTCCGAGAGGTTGACGTTGTTCAGCGGGATCAGCTTGTGGACGTCCCAGTATTCGTACGGCCCGAAGAAGTTCCAGTTCGGGCCGCGGAGGAAGGTCCCGAGCAGGATCAGGACCACCCAGAGCACGAGGTACCCGTACTGGAACGTGAGCCAGGCGAACTTGCGCTGGGCGATCGTGTAGTAGCCGTTGCCCTGCTTGTTGGTGTCGATGTACGGCATCGCCATCAGGCCGACGACGATCAGGCTCGGCAGGACGACCCCGGCCATCCACGGGTCGAAGTAGACGAGCATCTCCTGGAGGCCGAGGAAGTACCAGGGGGCCTTCGACGGGTTGGGCGCCGTGGTCGAGCTCGCCGGCTGCTCGAGCGGGGCCTGCAGCGCGATCGCCCAGACGACCAGGAAGATCGTCAGCGCCACCATCGCGATCAGCTCGGTGTACACGAGGTCCGGCCAAGTCAGCGTCTTCTCGGGCTCCAGCTCCTCCAGGTTCGGCAGCCCCTGCGCCATCCGCGCGTCGTTGATCACCGCGCGGCGGAGCCCGACCCAGGTGAAGAAGCCGACCAGGACGATCAGGCCGACGATCGGCACGTTGTCGGGCTTCGTCACGATGTCGCGGAAGTCGTAGTCGGTCATGCTCAGGCCGAAGAAGAGCAGGAAGGCGTTGACCAGCCCCCACGCCACCAGGCCGTTGGCGAAGGCCCTCCGGTAGCGATACACGGCGTAGAACCCGAGGGTCGCCCCGGCGAAGAAGGTCGTCGGCCCGGAGACGAAGTCGATCGCGTTCCGGACGAACTGCGGCAGGGCGTACTCGCCGTGGAGGATGTAGACCAGGCCCATCGCCTGGAAGACGACCGAGACGACCGACCAGACGAGCGTCCAGAGCGTCCGGTTGATCGGCCGGCCGATCCCGACGGCGGGGATGTGGTCGTCGAGGCTGGGCGGCCCGACCTCCTGGCCGACGCCGTGGCCCGCGTCCTTGACCTCGGCGAAGTGCGCGGCGTCGGCCCCGGCGGCGATCGCCACGATCACGTTGCCCAGGGCACAGAGGCCGTAGGCGATCGTCAGGACGTCGACCCCCTTGATCGCCCCCCGGCCGAGGATCAGGAGCACGGCCACGCCGTAGAGCCCGAAGTAGGCGACCATCAGCCAGTCGGGCAGCCGCCTGGTCCGCGGGGCCAGCCCGTCGCGCGGGGCCCCCTCGGAGAGCATCTCCAGGTAGGCGACGTACGCCGCCGCCGCGGCGTTGAGCATCGCGGCGAGCAGGTAGTATCAGGCCAGCCCGGTCATCACGCCGGGCGTCAGGTCGGGGTGCGTGTCCATGCGGCTCTCGCTCGGGTACGGGGTGCCTGGCGCGGGGATGCCCCCTCACGCCGACCTGGTCGCTCAGCCGGGGAAGCCCATCCCCGCCGGCGCGAGGATCGGAGGGTAGAAGACCGCCCTCGCAACATCCGCGACGCGGACGGCGATCGCCTCGGTCGGGGGGGAATCCTGCCCCCGGATCATGACGCATCCCGGGACACCCACGGCGTAATCGGCGTGGATGCCTCGGAAGTAGTATGTCGCGGAATCCGACAAGGTGATCTCCACCATCAAGTCGTCCGGCTCGGGGTGGATGGACCGAAAATGCTCGAAGAGGTCGATGACGCCGCGGAGGAAAGAGTTCGCCGAGTCCTCTGGATCGTCCATGCTCATGGGCGGACCGCCGACGGCGAGATGACGAAATTCCGCCCCGACTCGGTCAGTCGGAAGATCGTCCTGGGGCCCCCTCCGAAGCTGTAATGAACGTCCGCGGGCTCGACCAGCCCCCCCTCATGCAACTCCTCATAAGCCGCGTCCAGCGCCACGAGGTCGTTGGGCCGGAACATCCCGCCCAGGGGCCTTGTATCGTACCGGAGCCGATCGGGCTCGGCCTGGAGCCCGGCCAGGATCGCTCGGGCGAGGTAAGACAAGGCCACGGCCACCCTCCCACGTGCCGGCTCGGGTCGGCGACGCGAACCTGCGACGATCACATCGGGCCGCTGATCCCGCCGTCCTTCCGGACTCGCCAGAAGTGGATCATGATCAGGAGCGATGCCGCCAGCGGGATCGCCACGCAATGCAGGACGTAGAACCGATTCAACGTCATCTCGCCGACGCTCCGCCCGCCCAGCAGGGCGAACTTGGCGTCCGATCCCGACGTGATCAGGCTGACGCCGTTGAGCTTCATCAGCGACGCCCCGGGCCCCTCGACGCCCACCCCCGGCGTGGCCCGCGCCATGTTCGAGCCGACGGTGATCGCCCAGATCGCCAGCTGGTCCCACGGCAGGAGGTAGCCGGTGAACGAGAGCAGGAGCGTCATGACCAGCAGCAGGACCCCGACCACCCAGTTGAACTCGCGCGGCGGCTTGTAGCTGCCCGTCAGGAAGACCCGGTACATGTGCAGCCAGACCGCGATGACCATCGCGTGCGCCCCCCAGCGGTGCAGCTCGCGGAGGATGCCGAGGGTCGTCACGTCGCGCAGGGCCAGGATGTCGTTGTAGGCGTGCTCGAGCGTCGGGCGATAGTAGAACATCAGCAGGACGCCGGTCACGACCTCGACCAGGAAGAGGAAGAAGGTCGTCCCCCCCATGCACCAGGTGTACGAGAGGGCGATCCCCTGCTTCTTCACGCTCACCGGGTGGAGGTGGAGGAAGAAGTTCGTCAGCATCACCACGACCCGGTTCCGCCGGTCGGTCGGCATCGGGTGGCGGAAGACGCTCTTCCAGACCTGGGACTCGGTGATCTTCTCGGCGATTGACATGATCGTCCCTGTGGTTCCTGCCGGGGCCCCGGGGTAACGCGGGGGTCGGGCGACGCGTGCCGTCGGGTCGGGGTTGCTCGTCTCGTCGGTCGGGGCGGATCGGGTCGGATCGGCGGGCCCGCACCCGGTCGGTCACTCAGTCGGCCGGGCGCGGCCGTCCCCCGCGCCGGGTCAGACGGCGGGGAGGAAGCTGTCGGGGTCGGACCACTGCGCCAGCTCTTCCTGGAACTTCTGGCTCTTGTCGACGAGGATCTGGCCGTCGTCGGCGACCGCCACGCGGAACCGCTCGAGCGGCCGGGGGGCGGGGCCTTCGAAGTTGATCCCGGAGATGTAGAACCCGCTGCCGTGGCAGGGGCACTTGAACTTCTGCTCGCCGGCCAGCCAGTTCGGCGGGCAGCCCAGGTGGGTGCAGACCGACTGCAGCGCGAAGATGATGTCCTGGCCGTTGTACCGCTCGGTCCGGACGATCCAGAAGCCCCACTCGGCCTTCCAGCGCTCGCTGACGTCGTTGCGGGCGAAGTCGCCGGGGACGCCGACCTTGACCGTGCTCGGCGGCTCGGCCAGGACGTTGGGGAACATGAACCGGCCGAGCATCGCGGTGAACGCGCCGACGCCCGCGGTGAACGAGACCCACCCGGCGGCGACCCAGGGGAACCGCAAGACCCGACGGCGGCCGGCGTCGGGCTCGCCCAGCGCCGCGGCCTTGGACGGCCGGCCCGGGACGGTCTTGGCCTCGGGCTTGGGCTTGGCGGCGGCCTTGGCCGGGGCCGAGGCCCCCGTCGCGGCGGCGGCTTCCTTCTGCTTCTTCGCCCCGGCCTGGCGGAGCGCCTCGGCCAGGTCCTTCGGGTCGGTGATCTCATCCAGCGGCGGCAGCGCCCGGGCGACCGCCGGCTTCGCCGCGGCGGGACTCGCGGCCGGGGCCTTGGCGGGACCCGCGGCGGCGGGACTCGCGGCGGGCGAGGCACCGCCCCGGGCGGCCGCGAGCTTCTCCTTCAGCGTCATCGGCCGGCCCAGCGACGCCGCCGGGGGCGGGACCGCCTTCTCGGCCTGGACCGCCTCGGCGGGGGCGTCCTCGGCAGGCGCGGTCACGGCGGGCTTTGGAGCTGGCTTCGCGGCCGGCGTGGCAGGGACCGCTCCGCCGGCGCGGGCGGCGGCGAGCTTCTCCTTCAACGTCATCGGCCGGCCCAGCGACGGCGCGGGGGCGGGCACGGCCGGCGAGGCGGCCGGTGCCTCGGCCTCGGCCTCGACTTCCGGCGCGCTCGCCTCCACCGGCTCGCGCGAGGCGGCGGGAGCCTCCGACGGCTTGGCGGGCCCGCCCTTCCGGGCGGCCGCCAGGATCTCCTTCACGCTCGGTCGTTCAGCCATCGGTCATCCCCGGCCGTTCGGCCTTCTCGCCTGATCGCGTTGTCGACCATTGTCCGGTGGAACCGGGAGAGGTGGGTGAGAGGCGGAGGACGATGCAAAGGCAGTGCCGACCCCCAACCCCCGTCCCCAACCTCAGTGCCCGGACCCACTTGCTTCGTCGGAGGGCCGTCCAGGACCGGCGAGGTTTCTCAGGAATGAGAAACCTCGCCGGTCGGTTTCTCCGGCCCGGGAATCGACGACGGAGACCCCGTCTCCGGGCCGCCGGGCCGACCGGCCCTTAACTTACCAGCCGGCCCCTGCCGGGGCAACACGCCGGTCGCCTCATCGCGGCCGTCCGGCCCCGCCCGGGGCTCAGCTCGAGTCGAAGACTTCCAGGGCGCTGGAGACCTCGTGGAGCCGGCCGGTCAGGTACGACCGGATCTCCTCGGAGGTCTTGAGCTGGAGGACGTGGTGGGCGAACCGCTCGGCCTGCGCGATCGTGACGGAGCCGAGCAGGGCCTTGATCGTCGGGACGAAGGCGGGGCTCATGCTGAACCGCCTCAGGCCCATGCCGAACAGGGCCAGGACCGACCTCGGCTGGCCCGCCATCTCGCCGCAGACGGTCACGGGGGTCCCGGTCCGCTGGCAGGCGTCGAAGACCATCTTCAGGACCCGGAAGATCGCCGGGCTGAGCGGCTCGCAGAGGTGGGCGACTTTCGGGTTGTCGCGGTCGGCGGCGACGAGGTACTGGATCAGGTCGTTCGAGCCGATCGAGATGAAGTCGGTCTCGCGGAGGATCGAGTCGATGCAGACGGCGGCGGCGGGGACCTCGATCATCACCCCCGTCTTGACGTCGTCGCCGAACGGGACCCCCTCGCGCCTCAGGTTCCGCCGCGACTCCTCGACGAGCCTGTTGACGTGCCGCAACTCCTCCAGCGTCGTGATCATCGGGAAGAGCATCGCCACCTCGCCGTGCCTCCCGGCGCGGAGGATGGCGCGGATCTGCCGCTCGAAGAGCCGCGGGTGCTCGAACGAGAGCCGGATCGACCGCCAGCCCATGAACGGGTTGGCCTCGTCGCGCCGGCCGAGGTAGGCCACGGTCTTGTCGCCGCCGAGGTCGAGGGTCCGGATCGTCACCGACCGCTCGGGCGAGTCCTCGATCACCTGGCGGTAGTGCTGGTACTGCTCCTCCTCGTCGGGGACGTCGGCGTGGGTGAGGAAGAGGTACTCGGTCCGGAAGAGGCCGACGCCGGTGGCGCCGACCTTCAGGGCGGCCTGGGCGTCGGCGACGTTGTTGATGTTCGCCAGGAGGTCGATCTGGGCCCCGTCGGCGGAGACGGCCGGCTGGTCCCGGTTCAGGACGAGCCGGTCCTTCAGGTCGAAGAACTCGCGCTGGAGCTTGCGATAGGACGACATCTCGTCGTTGGTCGGGCGGACGAGGACGACCCCGTCGCGGCCGTCGACGATGATGGTGTCGCCCGACCGGACGTCGCCCATGATGCCGACGAGGCCTGAGACGGCGGGGATGCCCCGGCTCCGCGCCAGGATCGCGGCGTGGCTGGTCCCGCCGCCGGCCTCGGTCACGATCCCGGCGATCGGGAGGCTGCCCAGGCTCATCGCCTGGCTCGGGAGGATCTCGGAGGCGACCAGGATGACCGGCTCCTCTCCCTCCCTCGGCTCGTGGCCGAGCGCGGGGGCGATCGGGTTGGTCTGCACCGTCAGGTGCGAGCCGATCCGCGAGAAGACGTCGCGGAGGTCGGCCAGCCGCTCGCGTAAATAATCCTGCTCGATCCGGGCGAAGCTCGCGGCGTACCCTTGCAGGACGGTCTGGAGCGCCGAGAGGGCCGTCACGGCGCGGGACTCGACCAGCGAGCGGACCTTCGCGTGCATCGCCGGGTCGTTGACGATCTGGAGATGCGTCTTGAAGATCTCGGCCTCGGCCGGGCCGAGCTGCTGGGCCACCTTCAGTACGATCGCTTCGAGTTCGGTCGTCGAGGTCGCGATCGCGCGCTCGAAGCGCTCGACCTCGGCCGGGACGAGCGCGGGCGAGGCGAGCGGTTGAGGTTCGCTCGACCCGAAGACCGAGTCGACCCGGAACGCCACGCCGACGACAACCCCGGGGCTGACCGCGATTCCCTTGTGCATAGGACCACGATATTAGCAAGCCCGGGGGCGGCCGGACAGGCCCACGGGTCGGGCCCTGCTATGCCTCGGCGTCCGCCCGGGCTGACCCCTCGTCCGGCCGAGGGCATGGGTTCGGGGCTCGGGGCGGCGCCGCGGAAAATCCTCTGGCAAATCCGATACCCCGGTCGGGCGAGTCCCGGAGAGACGCTCGGTCACTCTGTCGACGACTCATCGTCTCCCCGAAGCATGGGTGCGGCCCCGACGAGGCCGAGCCCCGCCAGGACGATCGCCGCGGCCCAGTAGGCGGCGGCCCAGTGGTAGGGCGACTGGCCCGCCGAGGCGACGGCCCGGCCCTCGGCCTCGAGCCGACGGACGGCCTCACCCGGCACGACGATCGGGCCCGAGGGGAGCGGCGAGTGGATCACCCCGAACAGGGCGAACACCCCCGCGATCACCAGGCTCGCCACGGCCGACCGCAGCTTGCCGTCGATCAGGTGCGCCAGCATCGTCGCCCAGATCAGGCTCGTCACGATGAAGCCGCCGGAGAGGATCAGGACGGTCTGCACCCAGCGCTGCGACCGCGGGGCGAGCCCTTCGAGGCCCAGGTCGCCGGGGAGGACCTGCTTCAGCGCGAGGACGGCGAGGTACGCCAGCGCCGGGACGCACGCGAGGGCGACGGCCGGGTAGTGCCGCTTCGGGGTCGCCGCGAACGATTGGGCCGTGATCTCCAGGCCGACGAAGATCAGGATCGGGAAGACGACGGCCTTGGGCAGCAGGTAGAAGATCCAGTCGAAGACGCCGAGCATCCCCGCCGCGCCGACGAACAGGGCCGTGGCGAGCGTGTACCCGGCCCTCGCCCCCATCGCTTTGTAGGCCGGGTGGCCGATATAGGGCGTCGACTGGATCACGCCGCCGAAGAGGCCGCCGACCAAAGTCGCGAACCCCTCGACCCCGAGGATCGGGCCGGTCGGATACTCGTCGCCGGCCGCCGCGGCGCTCTCGGTGCAGTCGATCCCGCCGACGATCGTCCCGAGCGCCAGCGGGATCGCCACCGGCAGATACCCCAGCGACTCGCGCCAGTGCTCGCGGAACCAGTCGAGCCAGTCCACCGCCGGGAACGGCAGCGACGGCCGGACCGACCAACTCGGCCTCGTCCCCTCGGCGCCGAGCCCGGGACCGATGCCCATCAGGTTCATCGCGTAGTAGACCAGGCAGCCGATCGCGACCGAGACGAGCGCACCCGGCAGGCGACCCGGCAGTCGCCATCGGGCCGTGAGCGTGGCGAGGATCAGGACCAGCGCGACCAGGCCCGCCACCGGCTGCGCGGCGACGTCGATCAGCGGCATGAAGCTGATGATCACCAGCGCGATCGCCGTGAGCGACCCGAGCAGCCCGGCCCGGGGGATCGCCCGGCGGATCAGGCCGCCGACGGACGCGCAGGCGACCTTGAACACGCCCGAGGCCAGCAGCATCGCGATCGCGACGTACCAGGCATGCCGCGCGGCGAGGTCGGGTCCGGCCCAGCCCAGTGCCCCCTTGTAGGCCGGGCCGATGATCAGGAAGACCGCGCCGAAGGTGCTCGGGGTGTCGAGCCCGAGCGGCATGGCCGTCACGTCCGACCGGCCCGTCTTCCTCGCCAGCCGGAAGGCCATCGCCGTGTAGATCAGGTCGCCCACCATCACCCCGACGGCCGTGCCGGGGATCATCCGGGTCAGGACGAAGTCGGCGGGCATCCCGTAGGCGTTCACGAGCAACGTCGCCATCAGGATCATGTCGCCGAGGTTGTCGAGCATCAGGCCGAAGAACGCGTTGACGTCGCCCCGGGCCGCCCAGTCATAGCGGGCGACCGTGGCTTGGGAGGCGGGATGGGTCGTGGACAAGGGCGGGCACTCCTCCGTGCAGGCGTCGCTCTCCCGGCCGGCGGGGCCGGGCTCCACGAGATACCACGACCGGGGAGGCCGGGGAAGGCGCATCCTGCCGCGGACGGCCCCCGAGAGTGGTCGACAACGTCTCGAGCTGGTGGTCCAACCTGGTCATGAGTCGCGTCGATGGGGCGGGTCGGAACCACCGACCATGACTCACCGAGGCCAAGAAACGTGGTTCATCCCTAATGCGGAGTATGGTTGTGCCCCTCGCCGCAGGCAGCGAATGGTCGCAAGCCCTCAAAGAAACGTAGATACTAGAGGTTCTAATACTTCCGGCACCCACCGGCGGGCCTCGGCGGCGGCGCGGCGCCCCTGTTCGGCGTACCAATCGGGGTCATCCCAAAGACCGATGATGGCCTTCACCCAAGGCTCGACCTCCGATGCCGTCGGCAATTCCCTCGACGACGGGGACAGCCCGGATGGGAGACCCAGTGATGATCCCCGCGTCGCCCAGCGCCTCGGGGATGCCGCCGCTCCCTTCGGCTCGACCGCCGGAAATCGGCGAGGGCGATCAGGCACGCCACCGGCGGGGTGCAGGTTGACCCCCGCTGAAGGCGAAGGGCGAACGATGCAAGTGTGGAGTTAGTCTAGGGCGTGTTGACGGATAGGGCGGTCTTTTTGACGTGGATGAAACCGAAGACCAGCCGCACCAGACCGAGGAACACTTCCCTCAGCTTCTCGTACCGGGTCGCGAACCGCCGGAATTGCTTCGCCTTGCCGAAGGCACGCTCGACCCGGTTCCGCTCCTTGTAGATCATCTTCATCTCGTCATCCCACGGCCAGGGCTCCTTGCGATTCGCCCGGTTGGGGATCACCGGCAACGCGTCGTGCTCGTCCAGGCAGGCGTGCCGGATCCCGTCCGAGTCGAACCCCTTGTCGCCCAGCACCTCGTCGAGTCGGCCCACGGCCGCCTTCGCCCGGGCCAGCACCGGCAGGGCCAGCGGGGCGTCATTGCGCTGCCCCTCGGCGAGGTCCACCGCGATCAGCCCGTCCTCGTCCGTGACGACGGCGATGATCTTCGTCGAGGGCCCCCCACGCGACCGGCCGATCGCCTGGGCCGCCGCCCCGCCCCTTTCTTGAGGGCCCCGGCGGAGTGCTGATGGGCCCGCACGATGGTCGAGTCGATCATCACCCGGAGGGTGCCCTCGCAGGCGGGACGGGCGGCCATCGCCTCGAAGAGCTTCCCCAGCCGTCCCGAGGCGATCCAGCGGCGGAGCCGGTTGTAGACGGCCGACCAGTCGCCGAAGTCCGAGGGCAGGTCGCGCCAGGGGACGCCGGTGCGGGCCCAGTAGAGGACGGCCTCGAAGAACATCCGGTCGGGCAGGACCGGATCGGGCCCGAGGCGGGACTTGCAGCGATCGACCATCGGCCCCATGACGGCCCAGATCTCGTCGGTGATGGCGTAGCGCATGGCGGGGGTCGGCCTCGGGCGGCTGTTTCAGGTGACGAATCGCTCCTAACTCCATATCAGGCAACGATCCTTTCCGTCAACACGCCCTAGACTTTTGGATAAAAGAACGGCATGAAGCAGAATATTTTGTCCTACCCCCTTGAAATGCAACGGCGAAGTCGTCACTATGCCTTCGTTAACCTGTCTCGTGCCTCGGATGAGGGGGAACGGTCTAGATAACATGGGGGAAATTCGCCATGGGTCTTTGCCTTCGCCGGATCCTACCTCGCTTCCTAAGCTGCTCTTGGTCGTAGCTGGGTGCGGCCCCGCGTCGTCGAAGACGAACGTTGGTACGGCCGAGGAAGAGGCGAAACCCTCGCTGATCGCCGAGGCCGATCGCCATCATGACTTCGGCGCGGTGATCGGCAGGGCGGGGCAGAAGATGGATCATCGGTATCGGCTGGCGAACCCGACCGGCCGCGATGTCAAGATCGTCGACGTCATCAACCGGAAGACGTGCTGCGGGATCGTCCACGTCGGGAGGTTGATCCTCCGTCCGGGCGAGGCGACGGAGGTCGATGTCACGCTCGTGGTGGGCGACAAGTTCGGCGAGGTCGCCCACGAGACGGAGGTCGTCACCGACCTGCCGTCCGACTCGAACATCGTCCTGCGGACGACGGCCCAGGCGTTCCCGGCCATCCGGGTCGAGGAAGTCGCCTCGTCCGAGGGTCCGATCCTCGTCGGGACGAGGGAGGCTCGACGGGTGGAATTGCGTGTCCTGGCGACGGGGACCTCGGCCGAGCCGCCCGTCGATCTCGATCGCCTGGAGTTACGCTCGACCATCGGGGTCGACTGGGCGGGTCCGAAGGAAGAGAGCCCCGCCGACGAGGGCTTGAAGATCGAATCGCGACGCTTCACCGCATCGCTCGATCCGTCCGGCCTGCCCGGCGAACGGCAGGCCGAGATCCTGCTCATGGACGGCAAGGGCGTCGTCGGTCGCCATCTCGTCGCCTGGGTCGTCGCCTCCGCGATCGCGGCGACGCCCAAGATGATCGTGATGGAACGCGGCAAGGACCGTTACCGCGTGACCCTCCAATCGCGCGATCAACGACCGTTCCGCGTCGTGCGGGTTGATTGCGGGGTGCCGGGCGTGCAAGGCCGGGCGGCGACGGGATCGGCCTCCCGCACGCAGATGGTCGAGGTCGAAGGCGTCCCGCAACCGGGAAGCGGTCGTGGACAGCTCACGGTCCTCACCGACCACCCGGCCCAGGAAAAGGTAGAACTGCCGTTCCTCGTGATCGAGTAATCAGGCCATCGTGCGGGGGAGACGACCATGCTCGCGACCCGGGTCGAGGGACGTCGAGACCGGCTTGGCGTGGACCGGCCGGGTTTCACGCTGATCGAACTGCTCGTCGTCATCTCGATCATCGGCCTGCTGATCGCGCTCTTGCTCCCCGCCGTCCAGGCGGCCCGCGAGGCGGCGAGGCGGAGCCAATGCGCCAACAACCTGAGGCAGATCGGCCTCGCGTTGCACCATTACGAAGCCGCGAACCAGTCGTTCCCCCTCAACTGGCGCAGTCCTCGGGTCGATCCCCTGAGAGGCCACCCCTGGTACATCGGAGGAAGGCCCTATTCGGCCCTGACGCGGCTGCTCCCGTATCTGGATCAGCCGTCTCTTTATGCCTCGATCAACTTCTCGGTCGAGACCTACCCGTCTGAGGCCGTGGTCAGCTTCCCCTTTCCGCAGAACTTGACGGCTTATGAGACGACGGTCGCCGTCTATCTGTGCCCGTCCGATGCACCGACGGCCCCCCACGGCTGCAACTACAGGGGCAACTATGGTGTCGGACCGGAGCCCTTCACGAACCGGGAGACATTCGACAGCGGCAACGGCTTCTACTCGTTCCCGGGGGTGCTGGGTCCGCACTCGTTCCCCGACGGCCTCTCGCATACCGTCGCCTACGGCGAACGGGTCCGCGGGACGGGGGGCGGTGACCGGATCGTCCCGGCGCGCGACTTCGGCGATATCCTGGTCATGGTCGGCTGTGTCTCGCGCGACGCCGATACCGCGCTGGCCTGCAGCCGACTGGCCTCGGCGAAGGGCTTTCCCGCCAATCGGTCGGCCGGGTTTTCCTGGTTCTACGGCGACTTCGGATGCGCGGCCTACAACCACGCGCAGGAGCCGAACGGGCGCGTCCCCGACGCGATCACGTTCCAAGGCGGGGCCGGGGTCGTCACGGCCCGGAGTCTCCACCCCGGTGGTGTCAATAGCCTGATGGGCGACGGATCGGTCCGATTCGTGGATGAGTCGATCGGGCGCAAGGTCTGGCGAAGCCTCGGCACGAGGAACGGCGACGAACTCGTCGAGTGAGTCGGTTCCGAGGGTCGAGATGAGCATACCGGCCTCAACGTCGGGGTCGGGCAGTTCCCGGTGGTCGAATCAACAGGAGTAGACTCCCATGCTACGCCGATTCGCTTTCTTCCGCGCGGTCTGGCTCGTCGCGCTCGTGATCGGGCTGTCCTTGGGTTCGGTGTTTGTCGCAGGCGCCGCTGCGTCCGTCGGGGGACGCGTCCCGCTGGACGAATCCTCGCTCGTTGGATCGAGGGGGAGCAACGTGAACAATGTCCTGACTCAGACGCCTTGCAGCCCCCGTTGCGAAACGGTTGGCGCCTTCTGTTTCTACTGCTACCAGTCGACGTACACCGATATCGCACCAGGGACTTACGGGGGATATGATTTCGGCACGGTCACTCGGACGTGCAACGCCGAATGGCTGAGCACTTGCGATCCCAGTTTGAACTGCACTGCCGGTGTGTACACCGGCACGTGCAGCGCCCCAAATCAAGTCACGGTCCAGCCCTACTGAGATCCCATGCCAACCAAGTAGACTAGCCGCCACCCTATTGTCTAGTCTGAGATGACAATGACTACCGGGTCGAAGTGAAGGGAACAAACTACCTGTTCCCGAAAGGGAACACCTTATTTTGTCCGTCATTTCGACCCGGTTAGTCGTCTTAGCAACATCGAATGACAATCTTCTTCGAACACTTCCAATCGGAGTAATACACATGGGCCATGCAGTACTTGTCCTGCTCATCATCGTGCAGATCAACCCGACGCACAATACGCCTTCCAGCGAAGCACGCTCGCTGGTTGACACCCTGGAAACGCTTCAGCAACCCTTGGACGATTTCCGGTGCGAATACGAAGGGTCGGTTCGCCATCAAGGTCGTATCGCCATTGGGGCCAAACTTGGAGAACAAGGCCTTGCCGACTCGTTCAGCGGAATTTTCATCTGGAAAAAAGGTGGCGACACTTATAGCGATGCCATGCATCGAATTATAGCCGAAAATCACATCATTCACGAAAGTTTTGCTATTAAGATGGCAGAACAGCGTGCACAACTACACAGCCGGGCCAACGACGACCCCTTCGGGTCGGCCACTGTCGGGAATCTTCAGGAGATCAATTCCTTCCGACAAAACGGCCTTGGACGGATTTTCCTGATCGACAAGATTAAGAGAGAAGTCGCTGATGGTCAACTGGAGCTTTCAGTTGGCGATGATCAGATCGATGGCATCCCCCTCAAGACCCTCACCGTCGGTTTCAAGGTCATCCCCGGCTCTTTAGTCTTTCGGTATTGGATCGACCTCCGCAGGAACGGTCACGTCGTCCGGTACGAGACATATATGCCGGGAGGCACCAGGATCGGACGATGCGACATTAAGCTTGAACAATTTCATTTGGCTGGGCAGACTTTTTGGATGCCAATTCGCGGAGAGTCCAATAGCTATGCCAGTAAGGTCGACAACAAACCTGTCGTAACCAAAGAGCCAACTGTTATTGAATCCATCTATGTCGTGGGCGGCACGATGGAGTTCAACAAACGACCAGGCCCAGACACGTTCAACCTCAAGTACAAGCCCGGTACGCCGGTCTCGGACCTTCACCGGCAGATGACTTACGAATTCGGCCGGCCGAAGATCAGCCCGAAGCCGACGAAGGTCGAAGTCCAGAAGATGCTCAACGAGCAGGTCGCCACCGCCGAGGCGCAGAAGGCGGAACTGATCGTGGTGCCCCCGTCGCAGCAGACACATTGGCTCCCGTGGGTCGCGGGCGGGCTGGGTGCGGCCGTCCTGGTCTCGTTGGTCGCCCTCCAGGTCCAGCGGAGGATGCGATGAGAGGATGCATCATGGCGATCGTCAGAGTGTTGCGGCCGGACCACCCGCTTCGGATCTGGCTGGGCATCGTCCTGCTCGCCATTCCGACGATGTCCGTCTGGGCGGCGGAACCGGAGGAGACGACCAAGTTCGATTGCGGCGTCAACGCCCTCCATGTCCTGCTCAACCTCGAAGGTCGGCCCGCCACCGTCGATCGGCTGCTCTCGGCCCTGCCGGCCCGCCATCCGGACGGCTATTCGATGGCCGAACTGGCGGCGGCGTCGAAGGCGCTCGGCCTGGACCTCGATGGCGTCCGTTTCTCCCGAGGCGACAAGCCGTTGACCCGGCCCGCGATCGTGTTCCTCAACGACGCGAAGGGGGGCCATTTCGCCGTCCTCCGGCCGGTCGGCACGACGGGGACGATGGTCCAGGTGATCGACCCCCCGGCCGTCCCCTGGATCGCGGACTATGATCGGGTCGTCTCGACGAAGTCTTGGACGGGGCGCATCCTCACCCCTCGCGAGCCGTGGGCCTTGCGCCATGCGAGGCCATTGCTGATCGCCTCGGTCGGTGTCGTGGTCGCCGCGATGGGATTCCTGGGCTGGAAGAGGACCGCCGTTCGTCACGCACCGGCGCTCGCCTGACGGGATTGAGCGGTCCCGTGCGTCGGATGGCATGGGACCGGCGCGTTGGCTGGTGTGTCGACCCCGTGATTCCCGCCTCACGGAGTCGGCGGGATCGCGCGGACCCGATGGTTGCCCGTGTCGCCGATCGCGATGCTGCCGTCCCGGGCCACGGCGACCCCGTGGGGGCGGTCGAGGTGCCCGGTCGTCCCGCGATCGGTCGCACCGGGGACCGGAGGGCGGCCGTCGCCGGCAAGGGTGGTGATCGTCCCGGAACGGGCGTCGACGCGGCGGATCGCGTGGTTCTCGGTGTCGACGATGTAGAGGTCCCCCGACGGGCCGACGGCCAGCTCCTTCGGGCCGTCGAAGGTGGCGGCGGTCGCCGGGCCGCCGTCGCCGGAGTATCCCCGCTTGCCCGTCCCCGCGCGGGTGGTGATGATGCCCGTCTTCGGGTCGACGGCGCGGAGGGTGTTCCCCTGGCGTTCGAGGACCCAGACCGTGCCGTCGGGCCCGACCTCGACGGCCCGGGCGCCGTGGATCGAGGCCGAGGAGGCGGGGCCGCCGTCGCCGGAGTGCCGGGCCTTGCCGTCGCCGGCGAAGGTCGCGATGATCCCGGTCGCGAGGTCGACGACGCGGATTCGATGATCGGCCACGTCGGCGATGTAGAGCCGGCCCCGGCCGTCGAGCGCCACGCCGTTGGGCTCGACCAGCCCCGCGCGGGTCGCCGGGCCGCCGTCGCCCCCGGCCGACTTCGAGCCGTCGCCGGCGATGGTGGTGATCGTCCCGGACCGGGCGTCGATCCGGCGGACCCGGCGGTTCAGGCGGTCGGCGAAGAAGAGGTCCCCCGCGGCGTCGATGGCGATCCCGTACGGCTCGTCGAGATGGGCCGACGTGGCGGGGCCGCCGTCGCCGGAGAAGCCCTTGGTCCCCGAGCCGGCGACGGTGGTGATCGCGCCGGTGCGGGCGTCGACCCGGCGGATCTTGTGGTTGCCGGTGTCGGAGAAGATGAGGTTGCCGGCGGCGTCGTAGGCCACGTCGAACGGTCCGTTCAGCCGGGCGGAGGCGGCGGGGCCGCCGTCGCCGGAGTCGCCGGGGAGTCCGGTCCCGGCGAGGTTCGACCCGCCGGGGCCGACACCGACGAGGGCAAGCAGGGCGAGGCAGGGGAGCACGTCGGGGCCTCCGTCGAGGGGTGGCGGTCGTCCGGGCGATCGTCGACGACGAGATTGGACCAGGATCGTCGGCGATGTCCAGGGGCGAGCGGCCCGGCCCGACGCGCCGCCGGGGGACGGTCGACGGGGGGATGGCCTCGGCCCGCGAGTTGCGGTGCGACTGGGTCGCGAGGCTCCGATCGAGTCGGTCCACGGCGGAGAATCGGCCGGGCGGGGTCGGGGCCCGCTTGGCATCGCGTCGCGACCGGTTAAGATGCACGGGCCCGGGACCGGACCCCTCGTCCCGCCCGGGAAATCGTCCGCCGCTGCCCGGCCCGCACGGGTAAGGAGACTCGCACGACCATGGCGGACATCGTCCTGATCAACCCGCGGTTCGAGGTCTCGTTCTGGGGGATGGAGCACGCCCTCCCGTTCCTGGGGAAGCGGGCGAACCTCCCGGTGGCGTCGCTGCCGCTTCTTGCGGCGCTGACGCCCGGCGAGCATACCGTGACGCTGATGGACGAGAACGTCGAGGCGATCAACTACGAGCGATGCGCCCACGCCGACATCGTCGGCCTGACCGGGATGAGCGTCCAGCGGTTCCGGATGAGGGAGATCCTCGCCGAGCTAAAACGCCGGGGCTGCTTCACCGTCGTCGGCGGCCCGCTCGTGACGGTGCAGGAAGACTACTTCGAGGGCCTGGCCGACGTGATCTTCGTCGGCGAGGCCGAGGAGACCTGGCCCCGGTTCCTCGACGAGTGGCACCAGGGCCTCCACCAGTACCGCTACGAGCAGGCCGAGAAGTCGGACATGTCCCGGGTGCCTACCCCTCGATTCGACATGCTGAAGATGCGGCACTACGCCTTCGGCAGCATGCAGATCTCGCGGGGGTGCCCGTTCCAGTGCGAGTTCTGCGACATCATCGTCACCTTCGGCCGCCGCCCCCGGCTCAAGGCGGCCGACCAGGTGATCGCCGAGCTGGAAGCCCTCCGCGCGCAGGGGATGCGGATCGTCTTCATCGTCGACGACAACCTGATCGGCAACAAGAAGGCGATCAAGGAGCACCTCCGGGTCATCGCCGACTGGCAGCTGGCGAACAAGTATCCGCTGACGCTGTTCACCGAGGCGTCGATCGACCTGGCCGACGACGCCGAGCTGATGGACCTGATGGTCGAGGCGAACTTCATCGCCGTGTTCATCGGGATCGAGAGCCCGAACGAGGAGTCGCTCCGCGAGACCAAGAAGTACCAGAACGTCCGGTCCGGCGGCACGCTGCTGGAGAAGGTCCACCGGGTCCAGGACGCCGGGATGGAGGTCTGGTGCGGGATGATCATCGGGTTCGACAACGACGACGACTCGATCTTCGAGATGCAGCGCCGGTTCGTCGAGGAGGCGCGGATCGCGCTGTCGATGACGGGGATGCTGCACGCGATCCCGAAGACGCCGCTGCACGACCGGCTCGCCGCCGCCGGCCGGCTCGACACGGCGGACCGGCCCGAGTTCGGCACCAACGTCGTCCCGCTGAAGATCTCGCGCGAGGGGCTGCGCGACGGCTGGTTCCGGGTGATGAACGACCTGTACCAGCCGGGCCCGTACTTCGAGCGGCTCGACGACCTGTTCGTCAAGGGCGACCTCAACACCGGCCGGGCCCGGTCGCGGTACTGGCGGCGGCACCCGTGGGAGCGGTTCAAGAACGAGGGGCTGTTCTTCGTCCAGGCCGTCGGCCTCTTCGCCCGGCTGATGTCGGGGGTCCCCGAGGCCCATCTGCGCCGGGAGTATCGACGCCGGACCTGGAACTTCCTCAAGACCCGGCCCGACCCGGGGGCGTTGCTCTTTTATGTCATCCATCTGGCCTATCATTATCACGCCTACACGATGACCACCGGGATGACCAGCGGCAAGGCGGCGATGGTCAACTCCTACTGACACCGGCCCGGGGGGCGGGGCTCCTTCCGGCACGGGAACGTGAGCCTCGCCACGGGGGCGCGAGCGATCGCGATCCGCTTCGAGGAGACGGCCCGCAAGACCTCGGCTGCGGCCCACAGGGCGGATGATCCAGAGACCCCCGCGTTCGATGGGACGAACGGATCATCTGTCCGGAGAGGAGGCAGCCTGGAACTGCCTCCAGACGGCGCCGCCCACCGACAGCGCGGCGTCCCCGCCTTGCACCCCTGGGGATGCACGACGGGGACGCGCTGGCATTCATCCTATCAGCCGCGAGGCTCGATCGCTCAGACGCTGGACTTGCGACGACGGAGGCCGACCAGGCCGACCAGGCCGCCCAGGCCCAGCAGCGCGACCGAGGCCGGCTCAGGGATGGGGCTCGGCAGGAGCACCTGGCCGATCTGGTGGTTCTTGCCGACACCGATCGTGTCCATGCTGGTGTACTGACCGGTCCGCAGGGCGAAGGGCGAGGTGATCACGATCCCCACGAACGTCGTGTCGGACGCCAGCGTCGCGCCGTTGTAGGTGAACGTCACGTTCAGGATCGACGCATTGTCGGTCGGCGTCGTCAACGGCGCGGTGGTGCCGAGGAGGGTCTGGGTGACCGACAGGCCCGGGGCCACGACCGTCGCGGGGCCGATGTCATACATCGTGATGAAGTCGCCCGCCGTGAGCGTCTCGGAGGTCGTCCCGTTCGTCGTGAAGTTCAGGGTGTAGTTGTAATTCGTCATCCCCGCCCCGTCCGGCGCCGAGCCGACGAACACCGGAATGAATCCAGCCTCCGCCCGGGTTGACAACGCCGTCGACACCAGGGCGACAAGCCCGATCGTGGTCAGAGTCTTCAAGATACGTTGCACTATCTCTTCTCCTCTGTGGCGTGGGTACCTGGGTGATCCTGGCCCCGAATGCCAGGATGGTCCGCCCCGACGGCGCACCGCATATCCGCAGGAGTTGCCGCGGGGCTGCGTCGCATCAGAGTCGGTTCGCAACGAAAAGTAAAGCGACGATGCTCAGAATCAACACCGGGGAGGATTTTGTCGACATGCTCAGGATCGGCCTCGCGGAGCTAACTCGTAGACCTCGGGAAAGTTATCCACATGAAGGTCGAGGGACCTGGGACGAACACCCGAAGGACGCCAAACGTCGTGGACCCTACTCGAAGCCGTGATGGGTCGGGCGCTCGGCGGCCCGGCATGCGGCAATTTTCTCCGAGTCGAGGTGAGCTTGCGGGGCCGGCCCGAGCCCGGACCGATCAGAGGGCCTCCGATCCCCAGGTCGCGGCCCGCGCCCGGCCGCCGCCTGTCGGGGGAAGGATCACCCTCGAACGGAGTTAGCCACCTCTGGGGTCGAGCATCGCTCGGAGACGCGTTGCATGGCGGGCCGTCGCCGGTCGACCCGTTTCGTCTGCCGGAGCCCGGGTTCCAATCCGGAGCGGCTGCGATGCCCGGGGCGCAACGTCCAGGAGTGTCCTGCCGCAAGATCGTTTGCGGTTGACGGATGGCGCGTGCCGGCCCATGATGCGGCCGGAGTCGCGAAGGCGCGGCGGAGGATCGCTCCACGGAAGGGAACACCCATGCATGCTCGCGCGACGGCGGTGGCGCTCGGGATCGGCCTCCTCGGGTGGCTCTCGGGGCCCGGCGGGGAGGTCGTCAGGGCGGATGCGATCTATTCGGTGACCCGGATCGACGGGCTAGCCGGAGGGTTAGGGAGCCAGGCCGCCGGGATCAACAACGCCGGCCAGGTGATGGGCACGACCGACTTCGTCAGTTCCAGCTTCGAAGGGCTCTCGATCGCCGCGCCGCGGCCGTTCGTGACCGTCGAGGGCCGGGCGGTCGCGATCGGCTCGACCACCGGGACGGTCGCCGCGATCAACGACCGGGGCCAGGCCGTCGGCTACAGCGACGGGTCATCGTCGGGGGGATACGTCTCCTCGGGGGGTGCCGCGACCCCGATCGCCATCTCGGGGCGGGGGGGCCCGACGGGGATCAACTCCGCCGGGACGATCGTCGGCTCGATCGACGGCCGGCCGTACGCGCTGGACGGGGGCCGGGTCACGTACCTGCCGGTCGGGTCGTACCCGGCGGGCGATGCCGCGGCGATCAACGACTCGGGCCGGATCGTCCTCAACCTGCACGCGGTGGCCGACCCCTACGACACCCGCGGGTTTGTCCTCGGCTCGTCGGGGGCGCTCAAGGACCTCGGCACGCTGGGCGGCGTCTATACGAAGGCCGCGGCGATCGACCAGTTCGGCCGGGTCGTCGGCTCGTCGGCCACGATGTCGGGTGGCCCGATGTACCTCCACGGGAACCCGCACGCCTTCATCTACGCCGACGGCGTGATCCGCGACCTCGGCACCCTCGGCGGGTTGTTCAGCGTGGCGCTCGGCATCAACAGCCACGGGACGGTCGTGGGCGCGTCGACGCTGGCCGGCGGGGACTATTTCTCGGCGACGCACGCGTTCGTCGTCGCGCCTGGCGGCCGGATGGTCGACCTCAACTCGCTGGTCGCGGCGGACCTCGGCTGGACGCTGACGACCGCCTCCGGGATCAACGACGTCGGCCAGATCGCCGCCACCGGCGTCGACGCGGCCGGTCGTCGGGCCGCGTTCCTGCTCACCCTGAGGCCGCCCGGCCAGCCGACGGCGCAGGGAGACTCGACGGTCGTCCCCGAGCCGGCCACGGTCGTCCTGCTCAGCCTCGGCGGGGCCGCGGCGATGCTCGTCCGGCGGCGTCGCCGGGCTTGATTCCCGCCCGACGGCGCTACAATGGGGGGGTCGACGTGACCGGATCACGAACCTTCGAGCCATGCCGATGCCAATCATCCAGGCGGACGGCCTGACGAAGGCCTACCGCGTCTTCCAGAAGAAGGACGGGCTCCTCGGGGCGCTCCGGGGCCTGTACCGCCGCGAGTACAAGGAGGTCCGGGCCGTCGAGGACGTCTCGTTCTCGGTCGAGCCCGGCGAGATGGTCGCCTTCCTCGGCCCCAACGGGGCGGGCAAGACGACCACGCTCAAGATGCTCTCCGGCCTGGTCTACCCGACGGCGGGGACCGCCGAGGTCCTCGGGTTCGTCCCCTGGAAGCGATTCGACGCCTTCCGGCGCCGATTTTCGCTCGTGATGGGCCAGAAGAACCAGCTCTGGTGGGACCTCCCCGCGGCGGACAGCTTCCAGCTCCATCGCGAGATCTACTCGATCCCCGAGGCCGACTTCCGCCGGACCCTCGCCGAGCTGACCGAACTGCTCGACGTCGGCAAGCTCACCCGCCAGGCGGTCCGCGAGCTCTCGCTCGGCGAGCGGATGAAGATGGAGCTGATCGCGGCGCTCCTGCACCAGCCGCAATTGCTCCTGCTGGACGAGCCGACGATCGGGCTCGACGTGGTCGCCCAGGTGGCGATCCAGAAGTGCCTGAGGGACTACCACGCCCGACGGGGCGTGACGATGTTATTGACCAGCCACTACATGCGGGACATCGAGGCGCTCTGCTCCCGCGTGCTGGTGATCACGCAAGGCAAGCTCGTCTACGACGGCCCGCTGACCGGGATCACCGAGCGGTTCGGCAACGAGAAGCTCGTCAAGCTCCGGTTCGCCGACGCCGCGCCCGACGACGCGGCCCTGCTCCGGTTCGGCGAGGTCACGCGTCGCGAGGGGCCGACGGTCGACCTGAAGGTCGACCGCGGCGAGGTCGCGGCGGTCCTCGGGGCGATCCTCGACGAGTACGCGGTGGCCGACGTCGGCGTCCAGGACCCGCCCCTCGAGCAGACGATCGCCCGCGTGTTCGAGGAGGCGAAGGCCGCCCATGACGCCGCCTGACCTCCTCCACGCCCCGATGCCCGTGATCATCCCCTCCCGGGGCCTCGTCGGCACGGCGAGGAAGTACTCGAAGATCCTCCGCGCCTCGCTCGTCGAGCGGATGACCTACCGGGCCGACTTCATCCTCGGGACCCTCTTCCGGTTCCTGCCGATCCTCACCACGATCCTCCTCTGGCGGGCGATCTACACCGGGGCGAATGGGAATAACCGGAGCGGGACCCTCAGCGGCTTCACCTATCGCGAGATGATCGCCTACCTGCTGCTGACGAACATCAGCCGGATCTTCTCGAGCATGCCGGGCCTCGCCGCCGGGATCGCCCGCGACATCCGCGAGGGGACGCTCAAACGCTACCTGATCCAGCCGGTCGACATGATCGGCTACCTGCTCGCCTACCGGGTGGCGCACAAGGTCGCCTACATCATCGGGGCGGCCATCCCGTACGCGATCCTCTTCTTCCTCTGCCGCGACTATTTCGACGGCCTGCCCGACCCGGTGACCTTCCTCGGGTTCCTGATCTCGTGCGTCCTGGCGTTCCTGGTCGGGTTCTTCTTCGAGGTCTGCGTCGGCCTGGTGGGGTTCTGGTTCCTGGAAGTGACGAGCCTGCTGTACATCGTGATGACCTTGAACTTCTTCGTCTCGGGTCACATGCTGCCGCTGGACCTGCTGCCGCACCCGTGGTCGGACATCCTCAAGGCGCTGCCGTTCCAGTACATGGCCTACTTCCCCGCGGTCGTCTTCCAGGGCAAGGTCCGGGGCACGGCGCTGGCGGTCGGCCTGGTCGCCGAGCTGGCCTGGGCCCTGTTCTTCATCGCGCTGGCGCGGGGCCTGTTCCGGGCCGGGCTCCGCCGTTACAGCGCGTTCGGGGGCTGACGCCGATGACCGTCTTCTGGCGATACGCCCGGCTCCTCGGCCAGCTCGGCCGGTACACCCTGGCCCGCGAGCTCGCCTTCCGGGGCAACTTCCTCGTGAAGGTCCTGGTCGAGGTCCTCTGGCTGGGGATCTTGCTCGCGTTCTACGCGACGGTCTTCGCCAAGACGAGCAAGATCGCCGAGTGGCCCGAGAACCAGTACCTGTTCTTCGTCGGCTCGTTCTTCGCGCTCAGCGGCCTGGTCGAGTGCCTCTTCCTGGAGAACTGCAACGACTTCGCCGAGCTGGTCCGGACCGGAGACCTCGACTTCCTGCTGCTGAAGCCGATCGACGAGCAGTTCCTGATCTCGTGCCGCCGGGTCGACTGGGCCACCGCGCCCAACGTGCTCATGGGGGCGATCGTGATGCTGATCGCGCTGGTCCGGATGCACTGGGCGTTCGACCCGATCCGGATCTTCGCGTTCGTCCTGACGTTCGGGTGCGGCACCCTGATCTGCTACAGCATCATGCTCGTCCTGACGGCGTTCTCGGTCTGGCTCGTCCGGAACCAGTCGCTGATGGAGATGTGGTGGCTCTTCGGCAGCCTCGCCCGCTACCCCCGGGAGATCTTCTCGGGCTCGTCGGCGTCGCCGCTTGGGTTCATGCTGACGTTCATCCTGCCGATCCTGCTGGTGTCGAACGTGCCGGCCAACGTGATGGTCCGCGCGTTCGACCCGTGGATGGTCGGCTACACCGTGCTGGCGACGGCCGCCAGCCTCTGGGCCAGTCGCCTCTTCTTCCGCCACGCGCTGCAGTCGTACCGGAGCGCGAGCAGCTAGGGCTCGGCTCCACTCCCGACGATCTTCCCCCGGCGCCGGGGCGAGGGTCGGCCTCCTCCGGATCGATCGCGATGACACCGGGCCGAGACGCGCTCGAGGCGATCCTGAACGGCTGCGGGATCGAGCCCCCGCCCGGGGTGCTCGACGGCCTCTGGGCCTACCACCGGATGCTCCGCGACGCGAACGTCCGGCTCAACCTGACGCGGATCCACCAGTTCGACAACATGGTACTGAAGCACTACGTCGACAGCCTCCTGGTGCTCCGGTACGAGGAGCTGCCGGACCCGCTGGTCGACATGGGGAGCGGGCCGGGCCTGCCGGGGATCCCGCTGGCGCTGGCGAGGCCGGACATCCGGATGATCCTGGCCGAGCCCCGCGGGGCCCGTGCCGAGTTCCTCGGCGAGGTCGTCGCCGCACTGGGCTTGAAGCACGTCGAGGTCTACCCGAACAAGGTCAACGCCCACTTCCCGGACCGGGTGCAGGGGGTGATCACCCGGGCGGTCGCCTCGATCCCGGAGACGCTCGACCGGGTGGCGCACGCGATCGTCCCCGGCGGTCGGATGCTGTTCATGAAGGGGCCGGATTGCGAGGACGAGATCGCCGAGGCCCGCCGGACCCACGACGGCCTGTTCGCGATCGAGGCCGACCACCGGTACACGATCCCCGGCACGTCGCACGACCGTCGGCTGGTCGTCTACCGACGCCTCGACGCCCCGGCGCCGTCGATCACCCGGGGCGACGACGAGCCGGTCCGCGTCTACGAGGGGCCCGTCCGCGACGTGACGAGCGAGGCGAACCCGACGATCCGGCACGCCCGCGACCTCCTGACCGGCCGGGGCATCCGCAAGCACGGCCGCGCCCTCTTCGCCGGCGCCCGGGCCACGGCCGAGGTCCTCGCGCGGTTCCCCGACCGGGTCGAGGGCTGGATCACCCAGGTCGGCGGCTCGCCCCCGCCCCCCGAGGCGGGCACGACCCTCACCTGGTATCGCCTGGCCGACCCCCTCTTCCGCGAGCTCGACACGGCCGGGACCCACGCCCCGCTCCTGCTCGTGACCGTCCCGCCGATCGAGGCGTGGTCGCCCGAGGCCCCCTGGCCGGCCGGCTGCACGCTGTTCGTGCCGTTCCAGGACCCCGAGAACGTCGGCGCGGTGCTCCGGTCGGCCGCGGCCTTCGGCGTGAAGCGCGCCGTCCTGCTCCGCGAGGCCGCGCACCCGTTCCACCCCAAGAGCGTCCGGGCCGCGGGCCCGGCCGTCTTCCAGCTCGAACTGCGCCAGGGGCCGTCGATCCAGGAACTGAAGGCCGGCGCCGTCCCCCTCCTCTCGCTCGACGCCGAAGGGCAGGGGCCCGATGTCGCCTCGGCCGCCTTCCCCGAGACGTTCGGCCTGATTCCGGGCATCGAAGGCCCGGGCCTCCCCGAGGCGCTCCGCCGGGGCCCGACCCTCCGGATCCCGATCGAGCCGGGCGTCGAGTCGCTCAACGCAGCGACCGCCACGGCCATCGCCCTCTACGCCTGGCGGCAGGTCCTTCGGATCGAGTAAGACAAACACGTAGTCGGTATCCAATCGCCCCATCCATCGCCCGTCACGCGTCTCCTCCTGACCTTGTAAACAGGGCGTCAGGCGAAGTCGGTCCCCTTTCTTGAACCTCGCAGATGTTCCAGGTGTCCGATGGACATTCGCCGGGGCCCGGTATCCGATCAAGGGGATGATCGGATACGAAACCGGAACCATACGAACGTAATGGCATAACTGCATTGGATAACTACCTGACCACGCTGGAACGCTGCGGGGGAGAGCGGACCGAACTGGAGCCGCGAAGCCTTTGGCGAGTGGAAGAGCAGTGGCGGCGTGTCTACTCCGCTCGCCTGCATCCCGCCACCGGCCGACGGAAACGGAAAGGGTATGATCGGCATATGGCTTCTTATCATCGTGCGAGAGTGTTGCACGGCACGAAGGCGGTCATGGCCTACCTGCAACTCGAATCCGAAGTGCTATTCGTCGTACCCGAGGGATCAGGCCGTCGATCCCTCCCGGCATTCCGGCTCGCCGCGACGAAACCGCCGAACTTCCAAGGGGCGGGTCTGGACATCACCGTATGGCCTGAGACGCTCGAATGGACGATGGTCTTTTCTCACGAGGAAGGCGAGGGTCCTTACCTCTGCCGCCGGGAATGGGCCGTCCTCGATGCCGACTGAACTGATCCCACTCCCGACATCCGGCGAGCGGCTTAATAGCCGGGCGGAGCCTTTGGGACGGCCACCGAACCCTCGCCTGGGCGGGAGGTCTGCAACACGAAGTTCGTCCGCTTCAAAGTTCGATATAAGACCACTCGCGTGGTGGTTCTCCAACATGTAGGATAGGGTGAATCTGTATAGGCCCATTCCTAATCTTGCCAGGAGCCGCCGGGGTGGGGACGAAGAAGGATGTCAACAGCGAGATCGACGAGGATGCCGTCCACGTCGTTGAGGGAATCTTGCGGGGCGGGGACTGGGGCCGCAGCAAGCCCCAGCCCGACAAGGTGGGGCTCGACATGCGAGTGGATCTTTTGGAAGGTAGCCACCCGCAAATCGGCTTCTACCTCCAGATCAAGGGCATGGGACCGAAGACCCGGCGGGGCGAGACTGAGCCGATCGTGAGCAAGGCTGGCACGGTGGATAAGGCGATCGAGCTTGAGCACCTCGACTACTACATGAAGCTTACGACTCCGGTCTTCCTGGTCGTCGTCGATGTCGTCCGCAAGCTCGCCTATTACGTCCACATTCAGAGGCACATCCGCGAGGAACTCACGGGGGACGACTGGCGAGAGAAACTCCTCGCCTACCAAGCCCCACGCAATTTGGGGCGTTCGCCGTCGCGGCCGAAGAAAACGATCCGGGTCCCGACCGGAAACGTCCTTTCGGACACGGAGGCGTTCAAGGTCGTCGTGAAGGACGCCGAAGGGTACATGGCGAGCCTGTCGGTCGAGCCGGGCATCGCCTACCGCGAGGAAGCTCTCCAACGCCTGGATCAGCGATTCAAGGTCACGTACCTCAAGAGCAAAGACGGCCAGCAATTCCACATCGAGGCCAGGGAGCCGGTCGAATTCACCATGCGTGCGAGGTTGCCGAAGGACAAGCACGAGGCGTTGTTCGGGAAAGGTCTTCCCGTCGAGATCGAGCCCGGAGAGTTGACCTTCCAGGGCATGCCCCTGTGGGAGAAGATCAACTCCGGAGCCAAGTCGTTCCAGATGAAGCAGCAACATAAGGGAATTGTCGATATCGTCCGCCTGGAAGGATCAGGTCGAACCGTCGCCACCTTGGAATACCTGCAATGCGACATCGAGGGAGGTCGCGACGAATGGCGGCTGAAGGTCAGCTTCCCACAAGACCTTGCCACGATCGGTTATAGTCTCGACCTCCGGGCCATCCGGGATAATCCCAGGCCGGGATTAGCGATGAACTCGACCTTCACATACAAGATCGACTACTCCACGCTCCGGGGCAGGCCGATCATGAGCGTACCGGTACTGGAACAGACTATTGCTTTCTTCTGCGGGATCGCCGACACCGATCGGTTCCGGATCGACCTCGCCGTGATGGGGATAGGCAAGACGGGCGAATTCACCCTTCACCAATTTGCGAATGAAATGTTTTCGGAGATTGGGTGCCTGTACGAAATTCTGCACAAGGCACGGGCAGTCGCCAGATTCTTTAATATCGACCCGAGGATACCTGCCAAGCTTCAAGCGGAGGACGCCAATGATATCGCTTTCCTCTATAAATTGATCCAAGGAGGGGCGGTCCTGGAGCCTCAACGTTTCAGTGAAATTCGAGCTACTGTCGTTCGAGACGACATTGCGGCTCTCATGACCTCGTTCGCCACAGGCCAACTTGCTGGACTTTCCCTGCAGTCCGAGGCCAACTATTCCTTCCTCGGCGCGACGGTCCACGTGGACAGGGCTTACGCATCGATTTTGCATTGGAAGAGGTGGCCTTGTAACATCTTCCGTCATTCGCGAGGTGGAGGGTCGTGGTTGGGAATGCTGCGAGCCTTCGCGTCGGGACCGGCGGGGGCACAGC
>JAABUQ010000214.1_pt1 | contig 129744 bp, 121 predicted proteins | sample 5560001 | NCBI WGS metagenome assembly JAABUQ01 (sample SAMN10711888, study PRJNA513371) | rock metagenome | isolation source: Antarctica rocks | place: Antarctica: Victoria Land, Finger Mt nord | collected 2015-12-18
TGACCGATAGTGAACCAGTACCGTGAGGGAAAGGCGAAAAGCACCCCATTGAGGGGAGTGAAAAGTACCTGAAACCGTGTGCCTACAAGCAGTGGGAGGACTATGCCCGTAAGGGAATGTCTGACCGCGTGCCTATTGCATAATGAGCCGGCTAGTTATTCTTGTCAGCAAGGTTAAGCGTGAGCGAGCCGCAGCGAAAGCGAGTCTGAATAGGGCGATAAGTTGGCAGGAATAGACGCGAAGCGGGATGATCTACCCTTGGCCAGGTTGAAGATGGGGTAACACCCATTGGAGGACCGAACCGGTGTTTGTTGAAAAAAGCTCGGATGAGCTGAGGGTAGGGGTGAAAGGCTAATCAAATTCCGTGATAGCTCGTTCTCTCCGAAATAGCTTTAGGGCTAGCGTCGGGTGATTTGGATCGGTGGTAGAGACATGGATAGACTAGGGGGCTTTCCGGCTTACTGAATCTAACCAAACTTCGAATGCCGATCACAACCAGCCCGGCAGTCAGACTGTGGGGGCTAAGCTTCACAGTCGAGAGGAAAACAGTCCAGACCGCCTGCTAAGGTCCCAAAATTATAGTTAAGTGGGAAAGGAAGTCGGAACGCTCAGACAGCCAGGAGGTTGGCTTAGAAGCAGCCATCCTTTAAAGAAAGCGTAATAGCTCACTGGTCAAGCGGTCCGGTGCCGACAATACAACGGGGCTAAAACTATATACCGAAGCAGCGGATGCACACCTATGGTGTGCGTGGTAGGAGAGCATTCTCACAGCGATGAAGTCAGACTGAGAAGACTGATGGAGCGTTGAGAAGAGACCCTGCCGGCATAAGTAGCGATAATGAAGGTGAGAACCCTTCACGCCGAAAGTCTAAGGTTTCCTGAGGAAGGTTAATCCGCTCAGGGTTAGACGGTCCCTAAGTCGAGGCCGAAAGGCGTAGACGATGGATGTCCGGTTAATATTCCGGAGCTCCCAATATCTCGTTATCACGATGGGGTGACGCAGAAGGATAGGCAGGACCTCCTATGGCTATGGGGTTCGATGCGCGCAAGCTGGTTTCTCTAGGCAAATCCGGAGAGGCTTAACAGTGAGGCGCAAAGCAGTAAGCCGTATGGCTGAAAGCTGCCGAGTTCATGCTGCCAAGAAAAACCTCTAAGGAGAGAAGTTGGGAACCGTACCACAAACCGACACAGGTAGACGAGGAGAATATCCAAAGGCGCTCGAGTGAAAGCTTGTTAAGGAACTCGGCAAATTAGACCCGTAACTTCGGGAGAAGGGTCGCCACATGGGGTGAATAGCCCTGAGTGGCCGCAGTGAAACGCGTACGGCGACTGTTTAACAAAAACACAGGTCTCTGCAAAGTCAAAAACGACGTATAGGGGCTGACTCCTGCCCGGTGCCGGAAGGTTAAAGGGAGAGGTTAGGGCGCAAGCTCGAAGCTTTGAACTGAAGCCCCGGTGAACGGCGGCCGTAACTATAACGGTCCTAAGGTAGCGAAATTCCTTGTCGGGTAAGTTCCGACCTGCACGAATGGAGTAACGATCGTACGACTGTCTTAACGAGTTGCTCGGCGAACTTGTAGTACCGGTGAAGATGCCGGTTACCCGCAGCTAGACGAAAAGACCCCGTGCACCTTTACTATACTTTTACTGTGACTTACGGCTCTTGCTGCGCAGGATAGGTGGGAGGCTTTGATACCAGGCTTTTGGGTTTGGTGGAGCCAACGGTGAGATACCACCCTGCGAGTGTTGTGAGTCTAACCTGCTCCCGTAATCCGGGAGAGGAACATAGTAAGACGGGTAGTTTGACTGGGGCGGTCGCCTCCTAAATTGTAACGGAGGCGCGCGAAGCTACACTCAGGTCGTTTGGAAATCGACCGTCGAGTGCAAAGGCATAAGTGTGGTTGACTGCGAGACCTACAAGTCGAGCAGATGCGAAAGCAGGCCTTAGTGATCCGGTGGTTCTGTATGGAAGGGCCATCGCTCAACGGATAAAAGGTACGCCGGGGATAACAGGCTGATCGGAGCCAAGAGTTCATATCGACGCTCCGGTTTGGCACCTCGATGTCGGCTCATCGCATCCTGGAGCTGTAGAAGGTTCCAAGGGTTAGGCTGTTCGCCTATTAAAGCGGTACGTGAGCTGGGTTCAGAACGTCGCGAGACAGTTCGGTCTCTATCTGCTGTGGGCGTAGGAGATTTGAAGAGGGCTGTCCTTAGTACGAGAGGACCGGGATGGACGAACCTCTTGTGTTCCAGTTGTCCTGCCAAGGGCACGGCTGGGTAGCGAAGTTCGGTTGTGATAACCGCTGAATGCATATAAGCGGGAAGCACGCTCTAAGATGAGATCTCCCAACCCGTAAGGGTAATGAAGGGCCCAGGAAGACCACCTGGTTGATAGGCTGGATGTTGAAGCGCAGTAATGCGTGTAGCTTACCAGTACTAATCGCCCGTTCGGCTTGTCCATAGAATTTACTCTGCGCAGCGTAGTCCGCTGTCCGAGGATTCTCAGCACAAGCCATGTAGTTATATACGTAAGGTAATGTCTACTCAATCTATTCAGTTGTGGAAGATCGCGTAAGCGGACTTTCTAAAGTTTGCCGGTGAGTTTACCGCGAGGGTCACACCCGTTCCCATCCCGAACACGGAAGTTAAGCCTCGTCGGGCCGATGGTACTGCACGCGTAAGTGTGTGGGAGATTAGGTAATCGCCGGCATATTCTCAAGCCCCTCCAATTTCTACTGGAGGGGCTTTTTTATGTTCGCGATAAGTTCTGTCCTTACGGCCGCCGCCTTGGTTCCTGTTAGCGTGTGCTGATCCGAAAAGGCAGATACAAAGAGGAGAAACGCGCGGTACGGCGATTTTCGGAGCGTGTCTATCCCTCATGACTGCGCAGCTCCCATGAGCGGGGTACGGTGCCGTCTCTTGTCTCGTGTTAATTTGAGTCTTTGGACGGGTAGTAGGTTTATTCACCTGAGATCGAGCGATAACTAGATTTTGCATTTCTATGTGCCGTGTCACGCAGTAGTGACGGTTACAACAGACGGGACGTTCTTCGCGAGAGCCACTCCTTGCTAGGGTGAGCAGAGAGCCACAAGTCGTGGGCTTGCTTCGATCGATGCCTATGCGGTGTGGCCGCCTTATAGCCCGTACCGAGCCTTAGCTCAGGAGCATCAGCATGCGTGACGCGGATAGATCTGGCTTGAACGTGCTTGGGGAGTAAGTTTGCAGTCGGATCTTGAGGTTTTGCTGAGCGATCAGTGAAGGTGCGGTCCGTTGCTGGCGCCATTTCCGAGGCCCAGCGCCTTCTGGAGATGTGGCGAAATCGCGATCGATGTAGCTCCTCCGCTTGGGGCGTGGCAAAGGGAGGGAACTCGCTCGGGCGTGTTCGTTGGGCCTCGGTCCTTCCCGGTTCTCACTCAGGGTACTTCGTGAGAGCTGAGGATAGCGTCCTGAGCTCGCTTGGCAGTTTCGTGAGCCTGTCTTTGAGCTTTGCGGCCTTGCTTCTCTGCGTCTCCGGCTTGTTGCTCCGCCCGTTGGGCTTCTTTCTGAGCGTTTCGAATAACCTCGCGCGCCTCGGCCGGGACAGCTGAGAGACGCGGGGGCGATGGAGGGGGCGGCGGAAGCGGAGCTATAGAGCCACGATGGAGCGCTATGTCAGCCTGGGTTGTGCTGATCTGGAGCAGCGGACCACCTTTGCCGATGATGCCGATGAGTTTGGGGCGACCTCCCTCTTGCGTGAGAGACAGGCCGAAGTCGTTTTCGAGGTCGGCGTTGGTGGTCTCAGCCTGAACGTTGAATTGAGCGTCGGTCGGAAGCGTAAGGTCCACGTCGCCGTTTCTGTTTTCAATGGTGACGGGGGCGATGGGCTGCACGATGGTGACGATAACCGAGCCGTTGCGATTAGTGATGGTGAGCGGACCGGAGACACGATCGAGAGTGATGTTGCGATTACGGGTGTTGAGGATGAGAGGACCGGTCACCTGAGAGGCGGTTAGATCAGCATTTGGCGTGACCTCAAGATCCCCGTCAAGACGGACCAGCTGCATGTCGGTACGACTGGTATGAAAGCTGACCGGGGCTGAGATGCGTTCGAGGTGCGTGGTGCCGAAGAAGTCACCCTGCAGAGAGACGGGAGCGTGGATATCAGAGAGGGTGAGATCGAGACTGCGGCCTTCAACCGTCAATGGCCCGTTCAGGTTGTGGGCGGAGAGCGAAGAATCCGCATTGTTAATGTGAGCCTTCACTGGGCCCGACAGGCCACTGAGGTCGATATCGCCGTGGTTCGCGGTGACGAAAAGCGGAGCACCGAGGGAGTGGACCTGGATGTCGCCATGGTTAGCGATGCTGGTAACGGGGGTGCCGGCCGGCAGGGTAATGGTGAGATCGGCGCGACCGCCTCCGACCGAGGGAACCGTAAGGGTGAGCTGGTCGCCGGTGTGCTCAATGCGAGCGGCGATCTGGCGGACTTTGGCGGCGGCTTCGGAGTCGGACCGGGTGAAGACCTCATTGCTGATGATGGCGTGGAGCTGACTGTCGAGGCTGATGCCCGAGATGGTGACGTTCCCGTGTGGATTGTCGATGGTCACAGAAGTTCCGTCCGGGCAGGCAGCGGTGAGGGTTTCGGTGCTTTGGTGCTTATCGCCCAGGAACTGCTCGAGGTTGTCCTGATTAAGTTCGAAGTTGGGGCCGAGCAGGCGAGCGGCCTTGTTGCGAGCGATGCCGCTGGCGACCCCGGCAATGACGAGCAGAAGGAGGAGGACACTGACGCCGATGCCTAGATTGCGCTGTGGCGTAAGGGCGCCGTCGGCACGGGCGTGGGCGCGCTGATCGAAGATCCACTCGATAAGGCGGATGACGCCGAAGAGGACGAGCAGGAGAGGCCACCAGCGGGCGAACCAAAGCAAGAGAAGTGTTCCGGGAAGACGACCGAGCTCTACCAGAAGGAACACGACGCCGATGGCGATGACGATGAGGGGACCAACGATGGAGGTCCGTCGCAGACTCCGGAGATGCAGGCGTTGAAGGCGGGCCTGATCACGCAGGAGCCGGCGCTGGGTGCGAGGATCATTCGCGAAGGGAGGTGGATAGCTCGCCATGGGCTAGGATCCTTCCCGATCATGCTGGGCGAGAGCCGATCCGGGATCTGCAGGAGCGCTTTCCGGCGGAGCGGATGCAGACTGCGGTGGCGGAGGTGCGGCTGCGTACGGAGTGAACGGCATCTGCGGGGCGGCGCTGGCGGAGGCGCTACGCTGCACAAAGGCCATAACGCCGCCGACGATGATAAAAAGCGGCCAGCTTCGACCCCAGGAAAGAATTCTGAGGGTGTCGAGAAGAAAGAGAACGCCGACCAGGACGACCCAGACGGAGCTCTGGAGGGCGCGAACCAGGCGAAGGCGATAGGCAACACTGCCGTCGTCGACAAAGCCAACGCCGGATGCCGTCATGCGGCGGACGAAGAGATATACGCCGACGCCGATAAGGAGAAAGGGCAAAAGGTAATGGACCGGGAGCCCGACGAACATGCGGGTGCTGCCGATAAGGAAGAGAACGCCGAGGCCGATAAGAACAAGGGCACCGACGGGGAACTGGTTAGCGGATGGGAGAGGGGCGACTGGAGGCACGGCGGCGAAGGCGTTGGTGGGGGCTCCCCAGGCAGGTTCGGCGGTGGGCATGGGGCGATCGGCGTAGGTGGAAGAGCTGAAACCCGGGCCTGGGGCAGTGTAGGCGGCCTCAACTGGCGGGGCGTAGGATGTAGCGGAAGGTGGCGGCTGGACTGGCGGCGTCGCGGTCGATGAGCCGCCGAGCGGGCCGGCGCTGGTCGGTGGCCAGGATCGGCCGAAGCCGAGGCGCTCGCCGATATCGTTCAAGCCGAAGTGGTTGGGAAGCGGTGTCCCGTCTCGGCGAGCGCGAGCCGTGTGGTGGGCTTCAAATGCCTGATAGAAGAGCCAGCCGGCAACAAAGAGGCCAAAGATTCCATTTTCGCCGGCTAGAGAGACAAGGACGGCGAAGATGATGAGGTGCACGACCCCTTTGGCATACTGGCCGTTGTACATAGCACCCACGCCGGGAATAAAGCCGAAGAGAAAGGCGATGCTGGGGTTCGGGCTGCCGGGAGGCGACGCAACGCTGCCCGTGGTAGGAGAAACGCCGTCCGTGGGGCCAGTGTACGTGTAGGAAGCGTTTGCTCCGGGAACGGCTTGGTAACTGGAGCTGGCACGGGCTGTGGGACCAGAGCCGAAGGGGGCGGCGGCGCCAGCGGCGGCGACGTTGGCGGCGGCCAGACGGATTTCGAGGCAAGGCTCGCAAAAGACAGCTTGGCCGACGGTGCGGGCGCACTCCACGCAAAGAGGTTTGCCGCAATTCTGGCAAAAGGCCTTCCGTTCCCGATCAGGATGGTTAGCGCAGTTCATGCCAGACCCCTTTTCTGCCGATCTGGCGAAGGATGGGGAAGCGAAACAGGAAGAATCGCGCCATGGGGGGCAACAACGACCGTGTGCCGGTGAACGAGACCAGAGTCGCCCGGCTTCCCGATGGAAAAGGCTCCACTAGTGCGGTCCTGGCTTTCAGAGTCTGTGGAAAGACCGCTGCGGGGCTTGCCGGAGGGGGTTGCTTTCGGGGCGGCGGCCGGGCTGCCTGATTTGTCAACGGGATGTATGTCTGGCTGCGCGGGTTGCGGAGCTGGGCGAGCGGCGGCGGGTGCGGACTCAATGTCGCTCGAGCGTTGGAGGTCGCGGACGTGGGACTCGAGTTCGTAGACGACGCGGAGATTTTCGTAGTAACGGACGACGTGCGCGTTGGCCTCGTAGAAGCTGCGACGGAGGCTGGCGGGACGGAGATCGCGGGCGTGCAGATCGCTGAGATGGATCCCGGTGAGGTTGAGCGTAAGGGCGACCGAGAAGAACGCCATGGCGGCCGTCATCGCGAAGCGGGTCTGCAGGACCGTATTCAGGGCTGGGCGGAGGGGGGCGGGAACGCGGCTGCGAAAGGGCAGAACCTTGCCGGGATCGGCGGAAAGGGGCGCGGGAGCAAGCGGCTTCGTCGCCGAGGAGCGGCTGAGTAGGGAAGCGGCTTCGGCGGCAGCTCGCTGCGACGCGCGGACGGCGGCGGCTTCCTGCGCGGACCGAACGCTGGTTTCGGCGAGGATACGGTTGACGAGGGCGGCAGAGGGCTCGGGCCGGTGCGGCTTGAGCATCTCGAGCCAGGCGGCGCCACGCTGGGCATCCTTGAGCATCTCCGAGCAGATGTCGCAGGTCTCGCGATGGCGGTCGAAGGCGATCTGATCTTCGGCCGAGAGAGTGCCGTCGATGACGTCGGCGAGCATGGCCTCGTATTGCAGGCAATCGCGATTACCGCCACCTCCGCCGGGTGCCGAGCTTCCGAATTGATCAAACTTCGCCACTTAGATCACCTGTCCTTCTGTACGTTGCAAGAGCCTTGCCAGTTCACCTCGGCCGCGATTGATGCGGCTTTTGACGGTACCCTCCGGAATACGGAGGACCTGGGCGATTTCCTTATAGTCCATATCTTCGAGGTCGCGGAGGATGACGGCCTCGCGGAGCTCGGGCGAGAGCTCTTTGAGGGCGGCCTGTACGCGACTGTGTAACTGTTGCCGAGCTACATGATGTTCCTGGCTAGGACGCGGATCGGCGAGCTGGTCGGCCATGGTGGGCGAGTCCGGATCGCCGTCGAAGCTGGCGTTGAGCGAGTCGGTTGCGCGATCCATACGGGTGCGACGGAAGTGATCGACCAGAAGGTTGCGCGTGAGGGTCGTGATCCAGGTATTGAAGCTGCCGCGCTGGAGGTCGAAGCTGGCGAGGTTGCGATAAAGCTTGAGAAAGACCTCCTGGGTGAGATCTTCGGCGTCCGGGGCGCAGCTGGTGAAGCGATAGCAGATGCCGTAGACGCGGTGATGCTGGGAAAGCACGAGCTGGCCCCAGGCTTCGCCATCCCCGCTAAGGCAGCGGGCCACCTGGCGGGCGAGCGCCAGTCCTTCGGCTATCTGTTCGGGCGTCTTCTCCAACTGTCCCTCAAAGGAATGTTGCGGCGGAAGCAGTGTATCGCGAGGGGCTCGGGGAGCTGGGGAGGGAGAGGTCGGGGACGGCCGTTGACGAATGGCGCCGGGAGCCTGTGGCCGGGATTGCCGAAGCGGTTGGCGCATGCAGGATTGTGTGCCGGCCGACGAGAGCGAAGCTGGAAGTACCGACGACGAGACCGGAAGCGCGATGTGAAGGACGCCCATACGAGATCTATACGCAAGCGGTTTACGGCAGGTTCCAGGGCGGACGAGAGGTGCTGCTACGAGGGTTGAGCGAGCGAGGCGATGAGATGGGAGACGGCGCCGGAGTCGATGGCGTCCGCGGCGCGGCGGAGCCCGGCGGGGAGATCGGGGACGACCTCTGCGGTGAGGAGGACGGCGGCGGCGTTGAGCAGGACGACATCGCGGTTGGCGCCGGGGCGGCCGGAGAAGATGGCCTGGAGGATGGTGGCGTTCTGCTCGGCCGAGCCGCCGCGGAGATCGTCAAGTGGAGCGCGGCGGAGGCCGAGGTCTTCGGGGGTGAGGGTCCAATGGGTGATGGTGCCGTGGCGGACTTCGGCGACGTGGCTGCGACCGCTGATGGAGAGCTCGTCGATGCCAAAGACAGGGCCAAGATCTGGTTGGTGTAGGTCGATGGCCGATGCTTCGCCATAAACCACGAGGGCTCGGATGGTGCCGAGCATGGCCATGGCCTCCGCCACGATGGGCACGAGGTGCGGAGCGAAGACGCCCATGACCTGGCGGGCGGCGGCGGCGGGGTTAGTGAGCGGACCGACGATGTTGAAGAGGGTGCGAACGCCGAGGGCGCGGCGGACGGGCATGACGGCGCGCATGGTGGGGTGGAGCGCGGGGGCGTGGAGAAAGGCGAAATGGTAGCGGCGAAGGGAGTCTGCCGCGGCCTGCGGGGAGAGGTCAATGGGGACGCCGAGAGCTTCGAGGACGTCGGCTGAGCCGGACTTCGAGGTGACGGCGCGATTGCCGTGCTTGGCGACGGTGGCTCCGGCGGCGGCGGCGACCAAGGCGGCGGCGGTCGAGATATTGAAGGTGCCGCTCGAGTCGCCGCCGGTGCCGCAGGTATCGACGAGGGTGGCGCGTTCTTCGGGCGAGAGGGGAAGAGAGAGGGCCTCGCCGCGCATGGCTTCGGCGAAGCCGGCGATTTCAGAGGCAGTCTCACCGCGGGCCGCGAGCGCACCGAGCAGGGCGGCGACCTCGATCTCGGAGGGGGCCCCGGTAAGGATCTGGCCCATGACGAAGTGGGCTTCGGCGCGATCGAGCGGCTCGCGTGCCTCCATGAGGCGCTTCAACTGAACTTCAAGAGCCATGGCGAAAGCGTAGCAGGGGGGAGGGGCGAGCGCCTGGCATGGCGCGGTAAACGCACATGTGTGCGGGAAGTTTGCCGATCGCTTCCGCGCTCCGCTACACTTTTCGCGCACCGCTCTGTTTGCGAGATCTGCGTTTTGTTGCGAGATCTGTGTGCCCGGCGTGTGCGGGAAAGGCTCCCGAGAGATGAAGATCCATGAGTATCAGGCGAAGGAGATCCTCCGCCGCTATAACGTACCGGTGCCGAATGGCGAGATGGTGACCACGCTCGAAGAAGCCGATACGGTGGCGAAGAGCTTGTTTTCTGCCGGGAATGCGGCTGTGGTGGTGAAGGCGCAGATCCATGCTGGCGGTCGGGGCAAGGGTGGCGGTGTGAAGGTGGCGAAGTCGCTTGAGGACGCCGTAACGGCGTCGAAAGCGATCCTCGGGATGCAGCTGATCACACACCAGACGGGGCCCGAGGGGCAGAAGGTGCAGCGGCTGCTGATTGAAGAGGCGAGCCAGATTGAACGGGAGCTTTACCTTGGGCTGGTGCTTGATCGCGCCAAGGCGAAGTATGTTTTTATGGCGTCGCAGGCTGGCGGCATGGAGATCGAAGAGGTCGCGGCGAAGGATCCGGAGGCGATCTACAAGGAAGCCATCGACCCGGCGGTCGGGTTTCAGCCGTACCAGGCACGGAAGCTGGCGTTCAAGCTGGGGCTGAAGCCGACGCAGATCAATCAGGCGGTCGCGTTCATGCAGGGCCTGTACAAGGCATTCATCGACACGGATTCGACCCTCATGGAAATCAACCCGTTTATCACGACAAAGGATGACAAGCTTGTCGCGCTCGATTGCAAGATCAACTTCGACGACAACGCGATGTTTCGGCACAAGGATCTGAAGGAACTACGCGATCTGGCGGAGGAGGATCCGCTCGAGGTCGAGGCCAGCAAGTATGCGCTGAACTACATCAAACTCGATGGCTCGATTGCCTGCATGGTGAACGGCGCGGGGCTGGCGATGGCGACGATGGACATTATCGAGTATGCCGGCGGATCAGCAGCGAACTTTCTCGATGTGGGCGGCGGCGCGAATCAACAGCAGATTGAGCAGGCATTTGGCATTCTGCTCTCGGATCCGAATGTGAAGGCGATTTTTATCAACATTTTTGGGGGGATCTTGCGGGTGGATGTACTGGCCCATGGAGTGGTTGCGGCGGCGAAGAATCTGGGGGTGACGTTGCCGATCGTCCTGCGGTTGGAGGGAACGAACGTGGAGGAGGGCCGGAAGATTTTGAAGGAATCGGGGCTCAACTTCCAGGTGGGCGAGACGATGAAGGAAGCAGCGGATATGGCGGTCAGGGCGGCAAAGGGATAGATGATGACTGGAGCGATTCGCGCCATCCTGTTTGACACGTTCGGCACGACGGTGGACTGGCAAGGAAGCATGACGGCAACCGCCCAGCGCCTGGGGGCGGAGCGTGGCATCGACGCTGACTGGGCGGGGCTGGTAAAGGAATGGCGAGCGCGTTACAAGCCGGCGATTAAACCGGTGCGCGAGGGCAAGCGGCCCTGGACAGGATTTGACGAGCTGCATCGAGAAGAGCTCGACACGATCGTAAAGAAGTACGGGGCGGGAAAGCTAAGTAACACCGATCGCGACATCCTGACCTATAGCTGGCATTTCCTGCAGCCTTGGCCGGAGGTTGTTCCGGCGCTCTATCGGCTGAAGAACAAGTTCATCGTTGGGCCGCTTTCGAATGGAACGGTGCGGCAGATGGTTGATCTTGCCCGGTATGGCGATCTGCCGTGGGATGTTGTGTTTGGCGCGGATCTGTTTCGCACGTACAAGCCGGACCCGAAGCTCTATCAAGGAGCGGCGAAGTTGCTCGATCTGAAGTCCGGGCAGATCTTGCTGGTGGCCGCGCACAACGAGGATCTACAAGCAGCGAACAAACAGGGGCTGCAGACCTGCTTTGTGCACCGGCCTACCGAGGATCCGAAGGCAGAGAGCGACTTCACCTACATCGTCGATGATTTCGAACACCTCGCGCGAATGCTGGGAGCTGTTTAAACCCCGCAGAGTTGCTGCGAGCGCACGTACGGACTGGAGAGAATGATGGCGGTTTTGGTGGGCAAAAATACACGGCTGATTGTGCAGGGTATTACCGGGCGTGAGGGGACGTTCCACGCCAAGGGATGTGCGGAGTACGGCACGAAGGTCGTAGGCGGGGTGACGCCGGGTAAGGGTGGAACGACCCATGAAGGCTGGCCGGTCTTCAACACGGTCGAGGAAGCCGTAGAGCAGACGGGGGCGAATGTGACGGTGATCTTTGTGCCGCCGCCGTTTGCCGCGGATGGCATTCTGGAGGCGGTCTCGACGAATATCCCGCTGGTGATCTGCATTACGGAAGGAATTCCTACGTTGGACATGGTGAGGGCGTGGGAGGTGGTGCGGCAATCGAAATCTCGGCTGGTCGGGCCGAACTGCCCCGGGGTGATTTCGCCGGGGAAGGCGAAGGTCGGCATCATGCCGGGACGCATTCACAAGGAAGGATCAGTTGGGATTGTATCAAAGTCGGGCACGCTGACGTACGAGGCGGTCTACCAGCTGACGACGCGCGGGATCGGGCAGTCGACGGCGATCGGGATTGGTGGCGATCCGATCATCGGGACGACGCATATCGATGCGCTGAAGCTGCTGAACGAAGATTCAGAGACCGAGGCGATCATCATGATCGGCGAGATTGGCGGGACAGCAGAAGAGACAGCCGCGGCGTACATCAAGGAGCATGTGACGAAGCCGGTGGTCGGCTTTATCGCTGGGCAGACCGCGCCCCCGGGCCGACGGATGGGGCATGCGGGCGCGATCATTTCGGGTGGTGAAGGAACGGCCGCGTCGAAGATGGCGGCAATGGAAGCCGCAGGTATCCATGTGGTGAAATCGCCGGCGGAGATGGGTGAGACAATGGCTAGGGTGCTGGGGAAGGGATAAACTCAGCGCCGCTGTCGCTGGTAGAGGAGGCCTGCAGCCAGAAAAACAAGCGCCAGGAGAAAGGCCAACTTGGCATGCTGCAACGCGCGGTAATGGAGGCTGATGATGCCGTCCGCCGCCCAAACAGTGCAACCAAGAAACCAGATCCAGGCGAATCGACGCATAGTGCTTAGAAGCGGGATAATGGGCAAGCTTACGGCTTGTGACCCAGGCGAAGGACGGCAGGTTGGGACGCGAGACCGGCAGCTTGTTCGCCGTCTTGCGACTTCCGGAACGGAACGGTTTCATCAGCCGCTTCATGCTCTACGCCGGCGTCGTGTTCGAGCTGTGAAAGCTGGGCGCGGCGCTCGTCGGAGACGCCGAACTGACCAGAGTATCTGTTAACCAGACGGGCGTCTTCATGCGGAATACCACCCGTGCCATTTCTCTGGGTGCCGAGTACGTCTGCCATCGCATCTCTCCTTCGCGTTTGGTTACCGCCAGTAACCAATGATGAGATGCGGGTGGGTACGCGAAGCGAGGAGCTCCCATACAATAGGTTGAAGTATTTCTCCTGATCTTGTGGCGCTGTTCAAGTGCAGTGAAGGCCTTTTCCTTTGAACGAAAATGGCACGGGCTGGCGCGGGCCTGTTCTGCATCTTCAGGAGAAATGCTAACGATCAGAGCAAACAGGAGTGAAGCCCCCCGTCATGTCACAGCGCACATTCAGCATCATTAAGCCGGACGCGGTCCGCAAAGGACACACCGGCGCCATTCTGGCCGAGATCGAAAAGGCCGGGTTCAAGATCGTCAGCGTTAAAAAGATCTCCATCTCGAAGGCGCAGGCCGAGGGTTTCTATCATGTGCACGCGGCGCGGCCATTCTTCGGTTCACTCACGGACTTCATGTCCAACGGAGCGATCTTTCCAATGGTGCTTGAGAAGGAGAACGCGATCCCTGATCTGCGGAAGTTGATGGGCGCGACCAATCCAGCGAATGCGGAGGAAGGCACCATCCGCAAGCAATTTGCGAGCTCAATCGAAGAGAACGCGATTCATGGCTCAGACGCAGAGGATACGGCTGCATTTGAGATTGGCTATTTCTTTGCTGGGCTTGAACTTAAGTAGTTGCAGAAGCTACGAGGAAAACAGGCAGATGCTTAATGCGTCTGCCTGTTGAAGTGTGCTCGACCTCATTTGTGCTTGTCAGTGAAAAGGGAGAGATCGATCGCGTCGCCCATTGCTTGATAGCCGCCATCTTTGGGATGGAGATGATCGCCGGAGTCAGCAGTCGCTGCCAAAGTACCCGGGTTGGCGGGATCTCGCGTGGCTTTTTCGAAGTCGATGACACCGTCCAGATCCTTGTTGGATCGGATCCAGTCATTGAAGGCCTTGCGCACAGTCTCGCCCTGGGGTGAGGCGTATCCGGCGCCGCCAAAGGGCGTGAGGGTTGCCCCGAACACCTTGATGCTGTGGGTGTGGGCGCGCTCGGCGATCTGCTTGTAAGCGGCGATCAGGTCATCGGCGGAGAGAGGATAGCCGGGACCTTTGGGACCAAAGGCGTTGCCGATATCGTTGATGCCTTCGAGCAGGATGAGGTACTTCGCGCCAGAGAGGGAGAGGACATCGCGATCGAGACGGGCGAGCGCGGCCGGGCCCGAGCCTTCGCGCAGGATGCGATTGCCGCCGATGCCTTCGTTGAGCACGCCGAGCGTGGCTGTTTTGCGGCTATTGTGCAGGCGCTTCGCGAGCACGTCGGGCCAGCGGGCATTAGCGTTCTCGGTGCTGAGTGCACCATCGGTGATGCTGTCGCCGAAGCAGACGATGGCGCTGTGCTGGCCGGAGACCTGGGTGTCAACGCCTTTGAGAAAGGGCCAAGAGTGGATGATGGTCGAGCCGGGGAGGCTCGCTTTGCTGATGCTGTTGCCCGGGGCCAGGTAGCTGGTCTGGTCGGCGAAGGAATGGCCGCTGACCTTCAAAATAGTCTGCGCCGGGATGAAGATGCTGACGGCAACGTCCGAGAGAGGCTGCAGGGAAAGCGCGACGGGATCGCTGATCGCGAGAGCGCCGGCAGGAATGGTGACCTCTGGCCGGCCCCCGAAGGTAAGGGCGTTGGCGGACATGAGACTAATGGCGTCGGCTTTGCCGGCGTTGGCGAGGTGCATACCGCCGATTCTGAGTGGCTCGGTGCCGAACTCATTTGTGAGCACGATGCGGGTGAGCGGGCCACCGAGCGAGACGTGGACGATCTCGCGAAGGGTCATGTCCTCCTTGCCGAAACCTTCTTTATTTTCGAGGGCGATGGGAGCAGCCGCCCATGTACCGACCCAGTGATCGGGTGAGGCAGGTTGCTTGGCTACGGTCGGCAGAGAGACGGAGAGACAGGCGAAGACGACGGTGAGGCTCTTGCGAAGGAGATGCATGGAAGGCGATCCTTGGGCGGTCGATGCGGATAGATTGGGTCTGATGATAGCCCGTGGTTAAGTGTTTGCGGGAATGAAGTCGCCGGTGCTGCAGAGGTTCACGTATAGTAGCTGTGCTGCGATTGCGGAGCGGCGATGCGCCGGGCTCCAGGATTCTGCAAGGATGAGGAACTGATGAAGATAGGTTTGTTGAAGGGGATTCTGCTGACCATGATGACGACACTGGGTGCACAAGGCGCTGTGAACAAGGCGCCCTTCGGGAAGACGCCGGGTGGAAAGGCGATCGAGATTTATACGTTGAAGAGCGCGCAGGTTGAGGTGCGGATCATGACGTACGGTGCCCGAGTGGTGTCGATCAAAACCGCGGACAAGGCCGGCAAGGTCGATGACATTGTGCTCGGCGGCGCTACGGTGGGCGACTACTTCAAGGGCAAAGATGCGCACTTCGGATCGATTGTGGGACGGTACGGCAATCGCATCAATGCCGGAAAGTTTTCGATTGATGGACAGACGTACCAGGCACCAAAGAACGAAAACGGCAAAGAGATGCTGCACGGTGGGACGGTGGGGTTTGATGCGCAGGTTTGGACGGGGCGCGAGGTGCCGGAGGGGGTGGAGATGACGCTGGTCAGCAAGGATGGCGACATGGGGTTTCCGGGGACGCTGACGGCGCATGTGACCTACACGCTGAAAGGGTCGGCGCTGCACATCAACTACAGGTCGTCGACGGACAAGCCGACGGTGGTAAATCTAACAAACCATTCGTACTTCAACTTAGCAGGCGAGGGAAGTGGAACGATTCTCGATGAGACACTTACGTTGAATGCGGATGCGTTTACGCCGGTGAATGCCGATCTGATTCCCACCGGCGAGATCAAGCCGGTGGCGGGGACACCATTCGATTTTCGCCAGCCGACAGTGATTGGATCGCGGATTGATGCTGATAATGAACAACTTAAGGTTGCTGGAGGATATGACCACAACTGGGTGCTGAATGGGTCGGATGGGGTGATGAAGCTGGCGGCGAAGGTGTCAGACCCGAAGTCCGGAAGGACGTTGACGGTGACAACGACCGAACCCGGAGTTCAGTTTTACACGGGTAACTTTCTTGATAGCACGCACATAGGGCCGAGCGGGACACCATATGCCAAGCGTGGGGCGCTCTGCCTGGAGACGCAGCACTTTCCGGATAGTCCGAACCAGCCGAAGTTTCCATCGACGCTGCTGAAACCGGGCGAAACGCGCAGGAGTGAGACGGTGTTCACGTTTGGAGTTGAAAAGTAACGATTTTGGTTAAGGTGAAGGCATGTTTTGTGCGAATTCGTCGAGGTCAAGGCTAATTTCGCTCAGGTTGATTGAAAGTACCGTGGTATCCAAAGATGCCCGCGCTATTGATACGTTAGTATCAGTAATGCGGGCTGTGCCATGCTGGGGTGGGATGGTCGCTGCTCCGAGGAGCTCCCATGACCGATCTCAAACCGATCTCGATGCTAGGTGCGGTGGCTGGCGTTCAGGTCGTCGCGGTGGCGGCAGCATGGGTTCTCCGTCGGCGGGATAGGCTGCTGCAGGAGCAGCTGCCGTACCTGGTGAGCCTAGCGGTGGGCGTCCTGCTGGGGACAGCGCTGCTGCATCTGTTGCCGGAGGCGATCGGGCTGCTGGGGAATCGGCGGGCGGTGTGGATGTCGGTAGGGGGGACCATGGTGGCGCTGTTTGGCGTGGAACGGATCTTCTATGCGGTCACGGGAGTTCGAGCAGAGCAGCCGGATCCACAACGGATGTTGCGGGAGCATGAGGCGCGGGAGCACGGGCACACGCACGGGGGTGGGTGCAGCGGAGAGACGGGCGGGCACGATGGCCGGGTAATGCAGCCGATGAGCCTAGTACTTGCGAGTATGCTGCACAGCTTTGTGGATGGAGCGACGATCTCGACTGCGTTTGCGGCGAGCGCGCGGATCGGTTGGCTGACGGCGTTTGCGGTGGCGCTGCATGAGATTCCGCATCGGATTGGGGACTTCGCTTTATTTCTGCATCTTGGCGTGCGCAAGGGACGGGCGCTTGCGTACGCGATGATCGAGGGAGTGCCGGCGTTTGCCGGGTTGGGAGCGGTGCTGGTGCTGGGGACGGAGGGGGTGCGGGCGATTCACTGGCTATTGCCGATCAGTGCGGGGAGTTTTCTGTACCTCGCGATGGTGAGCCTGATGCCGGAGCTGCAGATCGAGTGCCAGATGGGGCGGGTGGTAGGACAGATAGGGTGCCTAGTGGGAGGTGTGGTGATAGTGGCGGCGCTGGCCGGGTTGCCGGGGAGCTAAGCTGCCGCCGCTCTCTCGGATTTCGATAGGAATGGGTTATTTGCTCTGCACGCCATGTGGGCTATCCTGTCCGGAGAGAAAGCGGCTGCTTCCTTTCGATACTCACGTGGCGGAGGACAAGCACCAATGCAGATCACATCCTTGCCAGGACCTAACTTCGCGAACTACGCTACCAGCACCTCCACGGGCGAAGTCCTGCTTGCCGCTTGCAGGATCTCCAAGAGCCGTTCTCTTGCTTGAGAGGACAGTCGTTCGCGACACCTCAATTGTTTGATGAGGGGCTACAGGCTGAGGATGGGAGTTCCCTTTTCGGCACGTTCAGACCCGCACGAGGACGCGCCCGTACCTACCGAGGTGGTGTTGGGTGGGGTAGAGTTAGGTGTGCCTGAGCTCCCGAACCTCGATCTTTTGCGCAGCGTGGCGGTGTGCCTGGTGGTGTTTTCGCACGCGATGCTGTATTCAGGGCGAGGGTCCGGGGCGGCGTTTGCTGGTATTGCAGGCGTGTGTATGTTCTTTGTGCATACCTGCCTGGTGCTGATGGGGTCGCTCGAGCGGGATCCACACCCAGGGCGGTTTTACTTGCGGCGGATTTTTCGGATCTATCCGTTGTGGCTGGTGATTCTGGGAGTGACGATGCTGCTGCAGATTCCGGCGTCGCCGCCGTTTGCGCCGGGGTTCGGCTTTCACCATCCTGATTGGCGGGATTTGCTCGGAAATATGACCCTGCTGATGAACGTGTATGGCTACCCCGATGTTGTCGGAGCGTCGTGGACGCTGCCGATTGAGGTGCAGATGTATTTAATTCTCCCGTTTGTGTTTGCCTTTATCCGGAGCTTTCGCGTGATCTGGCCGCTGCTGGTGGTGCAGGGGTATCTGATGTTCAGCGCATGGCGAACGGTACTGCCGATGTACACGCCCATGCTGGTGTGTGCGCCGTACTTTCTGCCGGGGGCGATGGGGTACGTGCTGTACCAACGGAAGCGGCTGCAGCGATATCCGGCGTGGCTGTTTGTGGTGAGTCTGACGGGGACAATCGCGCTGATGACACGTTTTGGAACGTTGCAACGAGCGTGGTGTTTCTGCCTGGCACTGGGGCTAGGGCTGCCGCTGTTCCAGCAGATACGGTGGCCGGCGTTCAACCGGGTCACGGCGATGATGGCGCGGTACTCCTATGGAATCTACCTGACACATATTCCGGCGATCTGCTTTGGGGTGTATGTCTTGCGGGGGCAACCGATAGCGGTGCGAGGGGTGGCGCTGGTGACGGCGCTGGTAGGGCTGCCGGTGGTTTTCTATCACGCGGTGGAACGGCCGGGCATTCGGCTGGGATCGCGGCTGGCCGGAAAGATCGAGCGAGGGCCGGAGCCGCGGGCGGACGAACGAATGATGCGGATGGAGCCAGCGCCGTAGAGCGGATCGACCGCCAGAAGGCGTGCATCGAGACGAAGAAGACAGGATCCCCCTGCGGGATGACAACAACGGGAGCGGGGGCAACACCGAGGTGTGGTGTGGACCCTCTAGAGCGGCGGGGTTGCGAGGACGGTGCAAGGGGCGCACAGGCCGTAGAGGAAGAGTTCGTGACCGGTGAGCTCGAAGCCCTGGGGGACGGCGTGAATGTCACTGGGGAGGACACAGCCGGGGAGATCGTAGATGCGGCCGCAGTGACGGCAATGGAAGTGGTGGTGATGGCCTTTGCCGGCGACTTCGTAGCGGGAGGGCTCGCCGGGAACTTCGACCGTGGAGAGCCAGCGATCGGCAACAAGGGAGTTGATGTTGCGATAGACCGTGGCAACGCTGAGGCCCTGCACGATGCCCTGGGCGGCGGAGAGGGCCTCGTCTGGAGACAGGGGGCGCGCGGCCTGCTCGAAGGCGGTGCGAATGGCGTCTTTCTGGCGAGTTTTGCGGAGTCGGAGGGTCGTCATACGTGGAGAGTCTTCGGTGGGCGGTGCACGGTTAGATGGTGCTCAGCGGTGAGATGGGCAAGGGCATAGATAGGCTCCCGCGGTTGCGTCCACGTTCTGGTTTAGACACCGTCTGGCGGCGTTTGTTTCGGCGGCGAGCGAAGATTGCCAGCGGAGGGCGGGCGATGGGCCCGGGGTGAGGGATTAACCGGATAGCGGGGTATTTCAGGATTGAGGAGAGGTGAGCGCTGGCGGAGACGGTTGAGCCGTAGCAGGTTCCACGGCTTGCTAAGGTGCGTCAGGTGGTAATGCAGACGATTTTGGGGACTGCGCGGGGCCGCTGCGGACGAATGGTGGACGCGGACGAGCCGATTCCGGAGATTGGGTCGGAGACGCCGATTAAGTGGTCAGGGCAGGTGGTGGAATGACACTGCTGGAGGAGCGACGGGCGGCTTGAGGTGTTGTGGAGGTGAGGCGACTTAAAAAGCGAACGAGAGCCGGTTGGCTCTCGTTCGCTTTTACGCAGTGGTATTTACGCGCTGAGTTTGCGACGCGCGATGCTGACCGCACCGACCAGGCCAGTGCCCAGAAGGGCAAGCGAGGAGGGTTCAGGCACGGCGGAGGGGGTAACGGAGGATGACGCTGAGAAGGTGGTTACAGCGGTCATCGGCTGCCCATTGACGTACTGGGAGGTGTAGGAGAAGGTTGCGGGAGCGGAGGTGCCGTTGAGGGCGCCGGTTGCGGTGAAGTAGCCCGTACCGGTGACATCGAGGCAGGTGCTGCCGTTGGTGCAACCGCCGCTGCCGGTTCCGCTTGCGGTGTAGCCGGCGTCATATTGGGTGAGGTTGAAAACGAAGGTAGCACCATTCTCAGTGGTGGAGAAGAGGGGGGCAGCTCCGTTAGGAAAGACGGAAACGGGTGGGGTATTGACGCCATTGTGATACGGCAGGGCACCCTGGAGGAAGTTGACTGCATTGCCGTCGGTGAGATAGCTGGCGAAGGTTCCGCCGATGCTTCCTGCGACCACCGAGTTATTGAACGTGACCGTCGAAGTGGTAAAGCTGTCAGTTCCGGTGGCGGAGAAGTAGCCATTGATGGTGTCGGCATGTGCCACAGAGAGGCTGCTGATCGCTAGGGCAGAAAGAGCTACGAGTTGCTTGAGCATTTGGATCTCCACAGATTGGGGGATAAGAACCTTAAGGACTAGCCTCTGCCTGGGTATAGATGCAGATGGAGTGCCAACTTTCATCGCTCACTGGATAATACTTATCTCCTTCAAATGGAAGGGTTTATAGATTTAGCAAAAAAGCACCCCACCTAGGCATAAAGCAATTGTTTGCACATAATGGGGACAGAGATGCCCTATCAGGGCTATTCCCTGGGGAGCGACCTTGGTCGATAGTGAAGACATGGATATGGCACAGGCAACCTTTCGGCCATATACTGACGTTATCGCCGTCCTCCGGCTTCCGCCTGCTGTGCTGGATTTCTTCCCTTCTCCCAGCTCCCCGCACAGGCTTGTTCTACTCCTGCGAAATGTCCCACGCCGAGGGTTCAACTTCGGTTCGTGTTTACACCACATCTCCATGAGAGGTTTTTGACCCATGCGCATTGCGTCTGTAGCTACTGCTTACCCACCGTACCGATACCCCCAGGCAATGATCACCGAAGCTTTGCAGAGCCGCCGTCAAGACAATCCAGGCGAGTGCCGGCTTCGGGATCGCCTGCATTCGAGCTGCGGCGTTGAGTTTCGCCACCTGATGTTTCCGATTGACAACGTTGGTATGTTCTCCGGGTTCGGAGAGAGCAATGACGCGTGGATCGAGGGCGCGTTGCAGCTGGGACAAGAGGCGATCACCAAGGCGCTTGATCGCGCGGGTCTAGAACCCACGGATATTTCGGCGATCTTTTTCGCATCGACGACTGGCATTGCAACCCCGAGCATCGATGCGCGGCTGGTCAACCTGATGAACTTTCGCAGCAACATCAAGCGCACACCGATCTTCGGTCTGGGCTGCGTTGCGGGAGCCGCTGGAATCTCTCGGACGGCCGATTACGTTCGGGCTTATCCAAAGCAATACGCGTTGCTGCTCTCGGTGGAGCTGTGCTCGCTGACGTGGCAGGAGGGTGATGAGTCGATCGGGAATCTGGTGGCGACCGGCCTGTTTGGCGACGGAGCGGCGGCGGTGATTCTGGCCGGGGATGAGACGCCCCATGCGAAGAAGCCGAGAAGTGTTGAGGATCCGTGCCCGCGGGTTCTGGATACGCGATCGACGTTGTACCCGGACACGGAGCACCTGGTGGGCTGGAAGTTCAAGGACAATGGGTTCAACGTGGTGCTGTCGTCCGAGATCCCTGACCTGGTGAATAAATATCTGCGGACGAACGTGGATGAGTTTCTGTCGGATAACGACCTCTCTGTACAGGAGATCTGCAGCTTCATCTTCCATAGCGGCGGCCCCAAGGTTCTGGAGGCAATGGAGAGCAGTCTGGATCTTCCGGCCGACGCGCTTTCGGCGTCGTGGGAAAATCTGCGGGATATGGGCAATATGTCTTCGGTCTCGGTGCTGTCGGTGATGGAAGATTACCTGGTGAACCGACCGGGGGATCCTGGATCGCACAGCATGCTGGCAGCGATGGGACCAGCGTTCTGTTCGGAGCTCGTTCTGCTGCAGTGGTAGTGATCGGCCAGTGGCTCTGATGAATACGAGAAGAAAAGCGCCGTCCGGCTTTCCGAGGTAAGTCACAAGACAGTGGCTCATTTGGAAGGGAACGGCGCTACTCCTTTAATGAAACAGCAGATCCCTGCGGGATGACAACAAAGGGCCATGTTCCGCCGGGGGCGGTATTGGGTTAAAGGGGAAGGGAACGGCTCGATGACGTAGATGGAAGGGCTTGCGGGTGGGGGCTTCAGATCGCGGAGGAGAGGCGGTGCTGGAGGAGGAAGTGGAGCACCGAATGGGATTTGAACCCATGAATACTGGTTTTGCAGACCAGCGCGTTAGCCACTTCGCCATCGGTGCTTCTGGCCGCCGCGTGGGGATGCACGGCGGGTGCGGCTTGGTTCTATCTCTGGCTGACGCCATGCCGTGTTGGTGAGCGGCACGGCGCACTAAAGACAACGGCAGATCCCTGCGGGATGAAAACGAAGAACAGGCAACAGCAGATCCCTACGGGATGACAACAAAGAACAGACAACAGCAAATCCCTACGGGATGACAACAAGGAACAGAGACAACAATAGTCCGTACGGGATGAAACAAACCGATTTATCAGACGGAATCAGTAGGACTGAACATCAGGACTGTGCGGCGTCTTTGGGCTGGGCGGTTGTGCGGAGATAGGGTTTGACGGTTTTGTAGCCGGGGAAGATTTTGTCGGCTTCCTCGTTTGAGACGGCACCGGTGATGATGACATCGTCGCCCTGCTTCCAATCGGCGGGGGTGGCGACCTTGTGTTTTGCGGTGAGTTGCATGGAGTCGAGCACGCGGAGGATCTCGTCGAAGTTGCGGCCGGTGGTCATGGGATAGGCAAGGTGCAGCTTGATTTTCTTGTCCGGGCCGATGACGAAGACGGTGCGGACGGGAGCGTTGTTGGCGGGAGTGCGGCCGATGGAGGTTTCGCCATCGTCGGCGGCGAGCATGTCATAGAGCTTGGCGATCTTGAGGTCGGGGTCGCCGATCATAGGGTAGTTGACCTTGGCGCCGCCGACGTCTTCGATGTCCTGGGCCCACTTCGCATGATTTTCGACGGGATCGACGGAGAGGCCGATGACTTTGGCGCCGCGCTGAGCAAATTGCGATTCGAGGTTGGCGACGGCGCCGAGCTCGGTAGTGCAGACGGGGGTGAAGTCTTTGGGGTGCGAGAACAGGACGGCCCACTGATCGCCGATCCATTGATGGAAGTGGATGGTGCCCTGGGTGGTCTCTGCGGTGAAGTCTGGGGCGGTGTCGTTGATGCGGAGGGACATGGTGGAATCAGCCTCGTGTTCGGGATCTCTAAAGAATTGGATGAAGGGGCCGAGGGCGGGATGCGGCGACCAAGAGAAAACCCACCGGAGCGGGATCTCGGTGGGTTCTCTGAGTTTGGGACGATGCGGACGGCTTCGACCAGCTCAGGCACCCAACCGGGGGCAGAGACAGCGACAGCAGGTCGAGATGGAGAGTAGGAGCATTGTGACTAATATGTGCCGCTGCCAGCGGTGCTGGCTGGAACCCGTTTGGCCCATTGCGGTCTAGGGTCACGATACGACGGGGGTGGGTGGGTGTCAAACGCAAGGCGGGACGGGCGTGATTTCACGAGTGACGCCAACGGCAGACGAAGCGATGTGGCCTAGCGGGAGGCGAGTTGGTGGAAGATGGTGGAGGAGGTAGAGGCAATGCGGGAGCTGGCGTATGCGGTGCTGGATGTGTTTGCGGAACGGGTGTTTGAGGGTAATCAGCTGGCCGTGTTTGCGGATGGAACCGGGCTGACGGAGGGGGAGATGCAGACAATCGCGCGGGAGATGAATTTATCGGAGACGGTATTCGTGATGCCGCGGGCGGTTGCGGTGGAGAGGGAGCGCGGGGTGCGGGTGCGGATCTTTACGACGGAGGAGGAGTTGCCGTTTGCCGGGCATCCGACGCTGGGGACGGCGACGTGGCTGCGGGAGAACCATCCGGAGTTTCGCGAGGACCGGGTGATTCGGCTAGAGGAGAACGTGGGGATGATTCCGGTGGAGTTTGCCTCGGCGGATAGGCGGCCGGGGATGTATGGGACGATGCGGCAGAAGGACCCGATGATTTCGCCCGTCGGCGGCGAGGGTTGGCCAACGCGGGCGGAGTTTGCCGAGGCGCTGGGATTTCGGGTCGAGGAGATTGGGCTGGAGGGGGCGGAGGACGCGCCGGTGCAGGTGGTGTCGACGGGGAGTGCGTTTTGCGTGGTGCCGTTGCAATCGATGGAGGTTGCGGGGAGGTTGGCGATTCCGCAGGCGAAGGCTCGACCACTGCTGGGGCGGGTGGGGGCGCGGTTCTTCTATTGCGTGACGCGGGCGCAGGCGGGCTGTGGCGCGACGTGGCACGGGCGGATGCAGTTCTATAACGGCGAGGATCCGGCGACGGGCTCGGCGGCGGGGTGCGTGGCGGCCTGGCTGGTGGAGCATGGACTGGTGGAGAGTGGGGTGGAGGTGGTGCTGGAGCAGGGAATCGAGATTTTGCGGCCGAGCCGGCTGACGATACGGGCGACCAAGACGATGGCTGGGGTGCGGGATGTGTTTGTGGGCGGACGCACCATTCCGGTTGCAACTGGACGGCTTTTCCTGCCGTGATGCACGCGATATGCACAGGGAAGAGGAGCGGAAGCGCTGTGGTGGCGCGGGTTTGCGAGGGAGGGGTCGATGTGCAAGGGGGATTTGCGGTCGGTTTCGCTAAAACTTCGCTGTTGCGCAGTGGGATGGGGGTTCGTAGGCTGAGGTTCGAGTTGCTGGTGAGCGGCCGAACGCCGATCACCGGAGACCCACGTACTTTCGCCTGATTTACCACAATTTGAGCTGAGAGACACCGCGCTGCGTGGCAGACGGCGGGCTACTCATGGACTCGGACCGAGACTGCTTCTCGAGCGGGCGGACCTGCTGTTTCCTGGCGGGCCAAACACCCCGATCGATGCTGCAGAGGGCTTCCGGAGATCCGTGAGGGCTGCCTGGCAACCTGCTTTGGTGGACGGGATCTCTCGCACCCACGGACCGGCCGCTTTGGCTGGGGAGGTGGACCTGTCTTTGTGACGGGCCTGAAGAGAGCTTTGCGCTTTCCCGGAAAGGCCTGGCTGAGGCAGACGCCCCCGCTCGGCTTTTGCGAGACCTGATCGTGGCCAAAGGCTCGTCACGTACTTCGTTTCGCGCGTCGCTTACCCGCGGCACGTTGAAGGGAGCCCATCGCTCACGGCACGCCGCAACGGCTGCTGCGGGAGAAGCGAGACTGCATGCGTCCGAAGAAGATGATTTTGTGTGTTGACGACAACGAACAGGTGCTATCGGTGAGGAAATTTCTGCTGGAGACGAGGGGGTACCGGGTGGTGGCGGTGCGGTCGGCGAAGCAGGCGATCGAGACGCTGGAGGCAACGGTGCCGGGAACGATCGACCTGCTGCTGTGCGATCTGCTGCTGGCGGGGATGGATGGGAATGAGCTGGTGCGGCGGGCGAAGGGAATGCATCCGGGGTTGCCGGCGATGATTGTGTCGGGGACGGTGAACTCGTTCGACCGGGCGGGATACGCGGATGTGTTCCTGCCGAAGGGCGCGTGCTCGCCGGCGGAGATGATTGAGCGGATACGGGTGCTGGTGGCGAGGAAGCGGGGGCCGAAGAAGCAGGGGGCGTCGGTGGCGAGTGTCGGGGGGATGCAGGTAGCGGTGGCGGGATGAGTTTCTAGTTCGCGTTGTTCGTGGGAGCGACGATCGGTGGGAGCTACGATCGGTGGGTGACAGTTACAGCGATGAGGGTGTTTGTTGCCGCGGTGAAGCTGTCTGAGGCCCACGCGGAAGTGGGCATCGCACAAGCGGGCGCGGGGCTCTTAGCGTGTATGTCGAATGCGATGCTGGCGGAGATGTCGGACCGGTTTGAAGGGGAGTTGGTGGGGGAGGCGGCGACGCATCCGCCGGCGGCTGAGGCGGGGGAGCTCGTCGCGGGGAAGCTGTGGCGGCCGCGACGGGTGGTGATCACGCCGGACGCATATGCGCTACCCCATGGGCGGCGAATGCTGGAGCGGGCGGAGGCGTTTGGGGCTGCCGTGGTGCGGTTGCCGACAAATCGGTTGACCGGGGCACTGTTCGGAGCGGGGACGGAGATGCCGGGAAAGAGATACGCACTGGCGAAGTCGACGTTTGCGATTGCCGTGTCGCCGCCGGGGGCGCGGAAGCTGCAACCGATTCCGCCGTCGGCGGACTGGCAGTTTCATGTGGCGCAGGGGTGTCCGGCGCACTGCCAGTACTGCTATCTGGCCGGGTCGCTGAGTGGGCCTCCGGTGACGCGAGCCTATGCGAATCTGTCGGAGATCCTGGACGGTCTGCGGAGCTACGGAGGAGGCGGGCAGGTGACATCGAAGTCGCGGGAGAGGGCGGGGGAGGGGACCACGTTTGAGTCGTCATGCTATACGGATCCATTGGGGATCGAGCACCTGACGGGGGCGCTAGCGAAGGCGATCCGGTTCTTTGGGGAGTGGGAGGCGCCGGTGCAGCTGCGGTGGACGACGAAGTTTGACGCGGTTGGCGGGCTGGTGGGTCTGCCGCACAACGGAAGGACGCGGGTGCGATTCAGCGTGAATGCGGCGGCGGTGTCACGGGACTTTGAGGGTGGGACGGCGAGTGTGGCGCAGCGGCTGAAGGCTCTGGGGACGATGGCGCGGGCGGGGTACCCGGTGGGGCTGACGGTAGCACCGATCATGCCGGTGGAGGGATGGCAGGAGCAGTATCGGGCGCTGTTTGCCTCTGTGCGCGATGTGGTTACAGAGGTGCGGGACCTGGATCTCACGGTGGAGTTAATCACGCACCGGTTTACGCCGGGGTCGAAGGAGGTGCTGCTGGGCTGGTATCCAAAGACGACGCTGGATCTGCGGGAGGAGGCGCGGACGGAGAAGCGGACGAAGTTTGGCGGGTTCAAGTATGTGTACCCGAAGGAGTCGATGGGGGCGATGCGGGGGTGGTTTGAGCGGACGATCGCGGAGGTGCTGGCGGGGGCGAAGATTTTGTATTGGACGTAGTGGGAGAGTGGGGTTCGAGGTCTGTGGGAAGGGTGGGGTGGATGCGGGGCTAGGGAAGCAGGGTCCCTCCGCTTCGGTCGGGATGACAAGTCAGGGGCAGGTGCAGGACAGGCTCTACGCCTCGACGAGGCCGTAGCGGCGTTGCCACTGCTCACGGAGGCGAGACCAGACGGCGTCGATCTCGGAGCGAGGGGTGGCGGGGTCGGGAGCGGCGGCGAAGGCGTGAGCTTCAAGGCGGGCGAGATCGAGCAGGGCGCGGTCGCGAAGGAGGTTGGCGACGCGGAGCTCGGGGGTGCCGGCCTGGCGGGTGCCGAAGAACTCGCCGGGGCCGCGTTGCTCGAGGTCGAACTCGGCCAGGGCGAAGCCGTCGGTGGTGGAGACGAGGGCGTCGAGGCGAGCATCGGCAGCTTGGGAAACGCGGTCGCCGGTGACGAGGATGCAGAAGCTCTTGTTGGCGCCGCGACCTACGCGGCCGCGAAGTTGATGGAGTTGTGAGAGGCCGAAGCGCTCGGCGTGGTCGATGACCATGACGGTAGCGTTGGGGACGTCCACGCCGACCTCGATGACGGTGGTGGCGATGAGGACGTCGATCTCGCCGCGGGCGAACTGGCGCATGGTGGACTCTTTTTTGGCAGGCGGAAGGCGGCCGTGAAGGAGGCCGAGGCGGAGACCGGCGAGAGCGCCTGTGCGGAGCTCGTCGAACATATCTGCGGCGGCACGGAGCTTTTGTTTGGGGAAGAGGGGCGCGGGTTTAGCGGCTTTTGCTTTTGTAATCTTTTTGGGTGCGTTTCCGGAGGCCTTGGTGCCGCGACCCTTAACTTCGGCGATGAGGCGGGTGGCGATGGGGTCGGGGGCGGGGTGGGTGGCGGAGGGACCGGGGTTTGAGGCGGTCTGGCGGTGGCGGCCCTTCGACAGAAGGGATCTCTCCGCTGCGGCTTCGCTCTGCGAAGCCTTCGGTCGAGATGACGAGTTTGGGGATGGAGACGTTTGCCGTGTTGGTGAAGGAAATGACTCAAGTGCAACGGAAGTTTCTTCGTCGTGGGCGAAGTCGAGTTCGGCCTGGTCTTCGTTGGCGCCTTCAATGACGGGGTAGACGATGTAGGCCTGGCGGCCGGCAGCGACATGTTTGCGGAGGAAGGTCCAGACATCATTGGCGCGGGTGTGCGAGGTGCGGCGGGTGGTGATGGGGGTGCGGCCGGGTGGGAGCTCGTCGATGACCGAGACGTCGAGGTCGCCGTACAGGGTGAGGGCAAGGGTTCGAGGGATGGGGGTGGCGGTCATGACGAGGGTGTCGGGCTCTCCGGGCTGGCCCTTCTTTTCCGCGGTCGCGGCCCCCGAAGATTTCTTCATCAGGCTGAAGCGCTGCTGGACACCAAAGCGGTGTTGCTCATCGATGATGACGAGGCCGAGTTTCGCGAAGGTGACGGTGTCGTAGAAGAGGGCGTGGGTGCCGATGGCGAGGTCGATTTCGCCGTTTGCGATGCGGTTGCGAGCGGTGCCTTTGGCGGTTTCGTCAAGCGAGCCGGTGAGGAGGGAGATGCGGTACGGTTTGCCGGAACGCGGGCTGATGGCTTCGGCGAAGAGTTTGCGGGCGGCGAGGTAATGTTGGGTCGCGAGGATCTCGGTTGGCGCCATGAGAGCGACCTGGGAGCCGTTTTCAATGGCGATGAGGGCGGCCTGCATGGCGACGATGGTCTTTCCAGACCCGACGTCGCCTTGAAGGAGGCGCCGCATGGGTTGGGGGCGGCGCATGTCGGCGGCGATTTCGCCGAGAACGCGTTTCTGGGCGGCGGTGGGGTGGAAGGGGAGGACCTGTTTGAGGGCACGGCGAACGGCCTCATTTGTAACGAACGCGGTACCCTGTCGATCGCGAAGACGGCGGCGCTTGAGTTCGAGGCCGAGCTCGAGAAAGAAGAACTCCTCAAAGACGAGGCGGCGATGGGCGGGGGTGGAAGAGGCGATGAGGTCGAGCATGGGCGTGCCAGGTTCGGGGAAGTGAACGGCGCGGAGGGCGGCAAGGCGGGGTGGGAGGTGGAGGCGAGTGAGGAGGGTTTGCGGAAGGGTTTCGAGCATTTGGGGTGCCAGAGAAGCAGGTCCCTCCACTTCGCTTCGCTTCGGTCGAGATGACAGGTCTTGGGAAGCGTGGGGGTAAAAGCGAGAGGCGGCGGTCTCTTCACTTCGCTCCACTTCGGTCGAGATGACAGCGGTTGGGGAGGGAAAATCAGCGGGTAGATGGTTCTGTGGTGAGAAAGAAGCGGGTCTCTCCGCGTCGCTTCGCTCCCCACCCCAGCGAGCAAGTGCGCTCGCCGGGGACCCCGGTTCCGGTCGGGATGACACCGCAGGGGAGATCGAGAGGTCTTCGAAGATGTGCCAAAGGACGCGGCGGAGCCAGCGGGAGGTGAGGCGAGAGCCCCAGGCGGTGGTGCCGCCGAGGGTTTCGTAGACGGGGACGACGCGGTCGACTTCGAGCATGGCGTATTTCTCATCTGGGCTACCGGGGGCAGGGAGGAGCTCGAACTGAGGCTGGATCATTTTGAGGCGGCCGGCAGAGGAGCGGGAGGCTTCGAGCTGGCCGAAGAGGGCGACGGTGGTGCCGAGGGGGAAGCGGTCTTTGAGGTAGGCGCCGTTGAACCACATGCACTTGATGGAGGAGGTGCCCTGGCCGACGGTCATCTCGAAGAGGGGCATGCGGGAGGTGCGGAGGAGGGTGGCACCGCGAACCTCGCCGATGACCGAGGCCATGGTTCCGGCCTTGAGATCAGAGATGGGTTGGGGGTGGAGGCGGTCTTCGTAGCGGAAGGGCAGGTGATAAAGGAGGTCTTCGACGGTGTGGAGGTCGCGGCGGGCGAGCTCGGCGGCGACGCGCTCGCCGATGCGCTTGACGAAGCGGAGGGGTGTAGAGAGCTCGAGCACTGCCCTTGATGGTAGCGCGTAGAAAGTGTGGTTTGGAGGAGAGCTCGGTGCAGCGGCGCTGATTCCTGCTGTTTCCAGATACGCGGAAGGAGAAGTCGACAGAGGAATCCTCCCACGTCAATCGGAGCTGCACCGGATCTGCCTGGGACGGTGAGTGTGCAGGTCACGACGCCTCGAGCAGGAAGTTGATGCGGGTGTTTCGCAGCGCTCAGAAGGACACGGCAGAACGTGATGGAACGAATTACCGCTGGTAGACTGAGCCCTGAGAACGATGGAGTGTGTTGTGCCGATGAGTGCTGGGATGGTGCCGGTTGTTGAGATGGTGGATGTGTCGAAGAGTTACGACACCAAGAAGGCGGTGCGCGGCGTTAGCCTGCGGATTGAGCCGGGGACGATGTTTGGGCTGCTGGGGCCGAATGGATCGGGAAAGACGAGCTCAATTCGGATGATGATTGGAATCACGGTACCGGATTCGGGAACGGTGAACCTGTTTGGGCAGCCATTTACACGGGCGGCGTTGAAGCGGGTCGGGTATCTGCCGGAAGAGCGCGGGCTCTACAAGAAGATGAAGGTGTTGGACCAGCTGGTGTTTCTGGGGCAGCTGCATGGGCTCGACGCACGGACGGCGGAGACGCGGGCGCGGAGCTGGTGCGAGCGGATGGAGATTACCGAGGCGATGCCGAAGAAGACGGAGGAGCTCTCGAAGGGCATGCAGCAGAAAATCCAGTTCATTGCGTCGTTGCTGCATGAGCCGGAGCTGATCCTTATGGATGAACCGTTTTCGGGGCTGGACCCGGTAAATGCGACGCTGCTGCAGGACACGCTGGTGGATCTTCGGCGGGCGGGCAAGGCGATCCTGTTTTCGACGCACCGGATGGATCAGGTGGAGAAGCTGTGCGATTCGATCGCGCTGATCCATCACGGGGAGGTTGTGCTTTCGGGAAAGATGCGGGAGATCAAGAGCCGATATCCGCGAAACCGGGTCGAGGTGCTGTTTGAGGGCGATGACAGCTTTTTGCGGCATGCGTCGGTCGCGGAGGCGAAGAACTATGCGGGACATGCGGAGATCCGGTTGAATGCGGTGGACGGGGTGGAGCCGGATGCCCAGCCGCTGCTGGCGGAGGCGGTGCGGCGAGGGACAAGAGTTTTGCGGTTTGAGGTAAAGGAGCCGACGCTCGAAGAGATCTTTATCGAGACGATTGGGGCAAGTGGACTTGAGCGCGTGGAGGGAGGTGCGGTCCATGCATAACGTCTGGCTGATTGCGAAACGAGAATATCTGGAGCGGGTGCGGACGAAGGCGTTTGCAGTGATGACGGTGCTGATTCCGCTGTTGATGGTGGGCGGAATCGTAGGCACGGCGCTGGTGGGACGATCGCAGCAGTCGAATTCGCATATTGCCGTGGTATCGCCGGACCTGGACCTGGCGACGGACCTGCAGAAGGAGCTGGAGCACGGAAAGAACAGCAAGATGCTGGTGGATGTAATTTCGCCGGCGGGAGCGGATACGCGGAGTGTGCTGGATAGCGAGCTAAGCAACAAGCAACTGGACGGTTATCTGTGGGTGACGGCGCCGACGGTGGCTGGGGCGCGGCCGACGTTTACGTATACACCGCGATCGCGGGCGGATATTGTGACGCGCGGCACTATTACTGGTGCGTTGACAACGGTGCTGACGCGGGAAGGGCTGGCGCATCGAGGAATGGGTGCGGCGGATGTGGCGGCACTGATGGCTCCGGTAGCGATGGACAGCTCGCAGGCGGGCAAGAATGACAGCTCGGAAGGGGCGTTCTTTTCGGCCTATGTGCTGTTCTTTCTGATGTACTTCGTGATTATGCTGTACGGCATGAACGTGGCGCGGTCGATTATTGAAGAGAAGACGTCGCGGGTGTTTGAGGTACTGCTGGCGACGATTCGGCCGGAAGAGATGATGGCTGGCAAGGTGATTGGCGTGGGATCGGTGGGCCTGACGCAGGTCGGGATATGGCTGGTGACGGCGGTTCTGTTGACGAGCACGCCACTGATCGCGCACTTTACCGGGGTGGATGTGCATGTGTCGCTGGCGGCGACACAGATTGTGTTCTTTCTGGTTTATTTCCTGCTGGGATATCTGTTGTATTCGTCGATTGCGGCGGCGCTGGGGGCGATGACGAACTCCGAGCAGGAGCTGCAGCAGCTGAATATGTTTCTGGTGCTGCCGCTGGCGATGTGCATGTTTGGGCTGGGATTTGTGATCCCGAACCCGGACGGGATGGTGGCGCGGCTGATGTCGATGACGCCCTTCTTTGCGCCGCTGATCATGTATATGCGGATCTCGATCAAGATGCCGCCGGCGTGGGAGATTGCGGTCTCGATCACGCTGACCGCGGCGACGATCTGGGCGATTCTTTGGGTAGCGAGCCGGATCTATCGAGTGGGAATTCTGATGTATGGCAAAAAACCGAATATGGCGGAGGTTTTGCGATGGCTGAGGTATAGCTGAAGGCAAGGCGGGAGATGTGCGGGTGGGGGATTTTTCGGCGAAACAGCGGGTGCTCTTGGCGGTGCTGCCGGGGTTGGTGAGCGGCGTGATCCGGGTGCTGGGGGCTACGCTGCGGTTTGACGAGGTGTGTGCGCCCGGGGTGGTGGTGGGCGATACAATTCCAGGGCCGACGGTGTTCGCGTTTTGGCATCGGAGTCTGCTGCTGGCGGCGTACCGATTTCGGGGGCGGGGAATTGCAATCCTGATCAGTCGGAGCTTTGATGGGGAGCTAATTGCGCGGACGGTGGAGCGGCTGGGGTTTCGGGCGGTCCGGGGGTCGAGTTCGAGGGGCGGGAGTGTGGGTCTGCGGGGGATGGAGCGGGCGTTCTGCGAAGGGCGGATCTGCGCGTTTACGGCGGATGGACCGAAGGGACCGGCGCTGGTGGCGAAGCCGGGAGCGGTGCATTTGGCGGAGTTGGCGGGAGCGGCATGGGTGGGGGCGTTTGAACTCGCGGCGGCGGCGTGCTGGCGGTTGGGCAGCTGGGACGGGTTCGTCGTTCCGAAGCCGTTTTCGCGGGTGCGCGTGACGTGGCCGACGCATGCGCGGGTAGAGCAGGGGGCGGTGCAGGCGGCGCTCGATGAGGCGGTTCGGATGACTGAAGGCGGGCACACGGAAGAGCGTGCGGGCGCTTAAACTGGAATGGTGCTAGTTTCCGAATTTGCGTATGAGTTGCCGGAGGAGTTGATCGCGCAAACGCCGCCGGCGGTGCGGGGGACGAGCCGGATGTTGGTGGTGGATCGGGCAACGGGTAAATTTGAGGACGATGTCTTCGCGAGCCTGCCGGGGCAGTTGCGGGCGGGCGATGTGCTGGTGCTGAACGACTCGCGGGTGTTGCCGGGGCGGTTGATGGCGCGGCGGGCGGGGCTGCGAACCATGCGTAAGCCACAGACGCTGCAAAAGTCTCAGACGATGGCAGGGTCTCCGGAGCCGACGGGGGTGGTGGAGGTGCTGCTGACGGCGTCCGTCGCAGAGGTCGGATCAGGAGAGACCGTGTGGGAGGCGCTGGTGCGGCCGGCAAAGAAGGTGGCGGTTGGGGAACGGCTGCTGTTCCCGGATGCAGCGGGGTCGATTGTGCTCGAAGCTGAGGTGCTGGAAGCGAGGGAGTTTGGTGAGCGGCGATTGCGGTTTTGCGCAGTGGATGACTTTTTCGGGATCCTGGAGCGGATCGGGTCGCTGCCGTTGCCACCGTATATCCGGAGGTCTCGTGATCCGTTGCAAACGGCGGTGGATCGGGAGCGATACCAGACGGTGTTTGCGCAGGTAGAGGGTGGGGAGGGGCATCGGTCGGCGGCGGCACCGACGGCGGGGCTGCACTTTACGGCGGAGGTTCTGGATCGGTTGCGGGAGCGGGGCGTCGAGATTGTGTCTGTAACGCTGCATGTGGGGCTGGGGACGTTTCAGCCGGTACGAGTTGCGCGACTGGAGGAGATTCGGCTGCATGCCGAACGATATACGCTGCCGGAGGCGACGGCGGCGGCGGTGAACCGGGCGCTTGCGGAGGACCGGCGGGTGATGGCGGTGGGGACAACGGTGACGCGAACGCTTGAGCACTGCGCGATGGAGGCGGAGCGGGAAGGGGAGGCGGAGATGCGCGGGCACACGGGGGAGACGTCGGTGTTTCTGTCGCCGGGGTACCGGTTTCGGGTGGTGAGTGGGTTGCTGACGAACTTCCATCTGCCGGAGTCGACGCTGCTGATGCTGGTGAGTGGGTTCGCGGGGAAGGACCAGGTGATGGCGGCTTACCGGCATGCGGTGGCGGAGCGCTACCGGTTCTTCAGTTATGGGGATTGCATGCTGCTGGTGTGAGGTTCCGGACCACCGCCGTGGTGGGCGGGTAGCTCCCCGGGGGTACTTCTGGTTCAAAGTCTTTCCAAAAAAGAGGTTAGGTCCGGACCGCGTGATGGGGGAGCGCTCGATCCTCTGACTTCCCTGGCCGGTCTTTCCAGTGTACCGAGAGGGAGCGGCGAGATGCGCCACGCGATCCGGGAAACACACCGGGAGCGCCGCCGGACTTTAGGGGATTCGGCGTCTCGGGAGGGCGTTGGGTACCGATGGGATAGAGCCTACAACTCTCCTATGTTCATTCGGGCGGAGCTCTGGTGCGGTTCGCTGACGGGGTACCTGCCCTGGTCTAAAAAGGACACACGCCTGTCATGAAACTCTGCCGTATTGTTCTGCCATTGCTTTCTGCCGTGTTGGTTTTCAGGTCTCTGCCGGTCTTTTCCCAAGCGCCTGAGGCTCGTCTTCGAGGAGGGGTTCGCGAGGGGGCACGCGCGGTGTTGCCGGGCTCGATGTCGCCACGCATCTTGTGTGCGAATGACCTTGGGCCCGTTCGGGCGGAACAAGTGATGCATGGGGTCACCCTGGTGTTTCGGCGCTCCGCCGCGCAGGAGGCAGAGCTTCAGGATCTGCTCGCCGCACAGCAGGATCCAGCCTCACCCGGATTTCACCGATGGATCACGCCGGAGATCTTGGCCAGCGGTTTGGCATGGCGGATGAGGACCTGGATGCCACAAAGCGATGGTTGAGCGCGCAAGGCTTTACTATCTCCGGTGTTTCCCGGGCGCGGGATCGTATTACGTTTTCCGGAACCGCCCATCAGGTGGCGACGGCGTTCTCTACCAGCCTGCACACCTACCGGGTGGATGGCGAGGCACATGTCGCCCAGCACGGAGCTCTCCATGCCGGCGGATCTGACTGCGGTCACGGCGGCGGTGCTGCATCTCTCGGACTTTCGTCCGGGAGCGATGAGCCGGATCTCACCGCTTCCGGCGTACAGCACAGCGAACACCCAGACGCACTACCCGACGCCTCAAGATCTTGCCGTGATGTACGATCTGCCGGTTGGAAGCAACTCGATCTACCCTGGACAAGGACAGTCGATTGCGATCGTCGGACAATCCTATGTGGATCTTTCGCTCAATTCCATTGAGCGTGCGTTCGTTAGGACCGCAACGCCGAGTTTACAAACAGTGCTGCTTCCAGGCACGGGAGTGGAGGCTATCTCTCCCGACGACGCGCTCGAATCTGAGATCGACCTGGAGTACGCCTCCGGTCTGCTGAATCAAGCACAGATCTTTCTGGTTCACGTAGGCAGCGACCCCAATTTCAATGTGTTTGACGCGCTTGCGTTCGCGATCGACCAGGACATCGCGCCGGTGGTGAGCATCAGCTATGGGCAGTGCGAGCTGCTGCTGAGCCAAGCCGACCTTGCGCAGGGCAATGCCATCTTCGAGCAGGCCGCCAGCCAAGGGCCAGACGCTGATTGCGGCGTCCGGGGATTCAGGTTCGACAGCGTGCGTTGCAGAGGCCACCTCCGGCACGTTCACCGCGGCTGAGCAGCAGGGCCCGGCTGTGATCTTTCCGGCGGACAGCCCGCTGGTGACTGCCGTGGGCGGCACCGAGATGACCGCGGGAACGTTCAGCGCGGGCAGTTCCGATTTCTGGCGGCCGGCAGAGCCGCCGATCGACACGTCCCTGAGCCTGCTTTCGTCCGTTCCGGAGGTCGCGTGGAACGAGGGTTCAGCGACGAGGGGCATTCTTGCGGGCGGCGGGGGTGCGAGTCTGTTGATGCCGCGCCCGGCGTGGCAGAGCGGATTTTCGGGTATTCCGGCCGGGAGCACACGCCTGCTCCCGGACATTGCGCTCGAGGCCTCCGGAGACAGCCCTGGTTTTCTGTTCTGCACGGATGCTCCAGGATTTCCGGTCGATCCCGTGAACACGCCGGCACGGAAGAGCTTCGTAGCCAACTTGTAAATCTGTCCAGCGCTTCTGGACCTTCGTGGTATTCATGTCGCATATCTAACGACCCCTAGCAATAGGTAGAGTGCAATTTGGCCGATGGTGAACAGAGTAATGATAGCCGTCCCTTCCACCTTGAAAGTGGCACGTTCGCCTTTGATAATCCGAAAACTCAAGAGGAGATCGCCCACGAGACATACGATAAAAGGAAGACGAGTATAAGCGCGACCAAGTACGAACCAACAGACGGTTGACGCTGCTGAACTTCTTTCTTGTACTCGGAACCTTCGCCAGCTCGGGCATTGGCATTTGGCAAGCTGTCAGTTCTCAGAAATCTGCTCAGGACGCTAAAACCGCCGCCGATACCGCCGCGTCGGTCTTAGATGAGATGCAGCACGGGAGCGGGGCACAAGATACCCACACTCTCGCCGCGCAAGCAGTCACTCAGGCCACACAAACGACAAATCTTGCCAAGGGTTCGCTTCAAGCCTTCCTTCGTCCAATGGGGCGATCAACGGTTTAAGGAGCCGCCTAGGCGCCAGAAAGAACTGTGTGACAAACCGCTTACTTTTACAGATGTAATGGGTCCGCTTTACCAAAACACCATCACGGCCGGGAATTTTGAAGCTAGGCAAATTACTACAGTGTTGGAATAGCCGCCGCTGACATCATCAACTGGCTCCCGAACGTTTCACATAGAGGCGATGTGGTCTACCCGATAGTGGTCGGTTGCGTAGACTACCAGTCCGGCGCTATGCCGAATAGACATCCAAACTGGATTTATCTTTGAACTTCAGGAGTCCAGCAGATTCGCTGATGCAAATTCCTGGCTTGATCGGATACTGAGTTGACGTACCCAGAGAGCGAGTACTGGTCACGAAGTACGCATTTGATCAAGGCAAAAGTTACTAGTGCCGCAACCAGGACTGAACATGTGCGCCAGGTATGTTGTTGCCCTAATCAGAGCGCCTCAGGGCTGGGCGCGAATTCAGCTCGCAGCCGGGTGTGAAGCGGCCGCGGAGGAGTGCCTGGCTAGGGAATGGAAGGAGTGTGTTTGGGGAACGGCGCGGGCTGCGAACGGCCAGCGCCGCGGTGGAGGCTTGGAGAAGCTTCTGCGAGGGCTGCCGCTACTGGCAGGGGTGTCATCCTAGTGGATATGGCTACGAAGAGAGCGGCGGTGAGGCGGGATCGGGTGGATTCGGGGATGACGTCGGTGGCGGAAGCGGCGAAGGTGGCTGCGGAGACTCGGGCGACGGCGATGAGTGCGGCGGCGGGGACCAGCGCGGATGGCGGGAAGCCGCCGATTTATCTGTTGGACTCGATGGCGTTTATCTTTCGGGCGTACCACGCGATGCAGCGGCAGCGGCCGATGTCGACGCGGACGGGGATACCGACGGCGGCGACGTACGTGTTCGTGAATATGATCAACAAGCTGCGGAAGGACTTTGCGCCGGAGTACATGGCGGCGGTGTATGACGTGGGGGCGCCGGTGCACCGGAACGAGATGGCGGCGCAGATGAAGGACGTGAAGAAGTTCAACATCAAGACGCAGCAGTTTGAGACGACGGAGTATGGCGGGTACAAGGCGAACCGGACGGAGACGCCACCGGACCTGATCCAGCAGCAGCCGTATATCCGGCGGGCGCTCGATGCGTTTCGGATCCCGATCCTGAGCTTCGCGGGGTTTGAGGCGGATGACGTGATCGGGACCCTGAGCTGCAAGTTGGCGGAGCTGGGGCATAAAGTTTTCGTGGTCTCGTCCGATAAGGACATGATGCAGCTGGTGAACAAGGATGTAAGCATTCTGAACCCGACGAAGGACAACCTGATCCTGGATGCGGCGGGGGTGGAGGCAGCGCTGGGGGTACCGCCGGAGCGGGTGATCGACGTGATGGCGCTGCGGGGGGATGCGATCGACAACATTCCGGGGGCGCCGGGAATTGGGGATAAAGGGTCTATTGAATTGATCCAGCAGTTCGGGAGTGTCGAGGCGGCGCTTGACCGGGCGGAGGAGGTGAAGAAGAAAACGTATCGGGAATCGTTACAGAACAACCGCGAGAATATTCTGCTCTCGAAAGAGCTGGTGACGATTCATAACAGCGTGCCGATCGAGTACTCGATCGAGGAGATGCGGACGCAGCCGATCGACGCGGCGGCGTGTCGGGTGCTGTTTGCGGAACTGGAGTTTACGACGTTGCTGAAGGAGTTGGCGCCGGACGTGGACACGACGCCGGTGACGTTCAACACGCGGCCGACCGATGCGGAGATAGCGGCGGTGCTGGCGGAGGCGCGGTCCAGTGGAGGGTTGGCGATCGCGGTGATGGAAGATGCGCGGGCGCTAGCGGAGGAGGTTGCCGCGGAGCCGATTGAAGGGGAGGAGGCGGAACCGGAGCCGGTAGAGCCGGAGACGATGTCGTTGTTTGGTGCGGGGCCGACGGAGCCGATCGCGGAGGTGAAGACAGCGTCGCGTGGGTGTCGGGTGGGGCTGGCGGCAAAGGCGGAGATGGCGATTGAGGTCGGGATTAATGCGGCGGGCGTGCGGGAGGCGCTCGAGGATGCGGCGTTGCCGAAGCATGTGCATGATCTGAAGGCGGTGACGCGGGCAATGGCGGCGCAAGGGGTGGTGCTGGCTGGCGAGGTTGCGGACGTGATGCTGTGGAGCTATCTGGTAAACCCGACGCATGGCTCGCACACGCTGGCGGATGTGGCAGCGCGATCGTCAAACCGAGCGCTGACCCATGCGCCGGAGACGCTGCTCGCGGAGTCGGCAAGTGCGGTCGAGCGGCTGATGGGGACGTTGGGCACGCAGATGGTGGATGCGACGGAGTCGGCTTCGGGCCGTGGAAGCGAGGGCAATGCGGAGCGCGCGCGGCTGGAGGATGTGTACAAGGCGATTGACCTGCCGTTGGTGCCGGTGCTGCTGCGGATGGAGGAGACGGGGGTCCGGGTGAACCCGGAGTTTCTGCGGGAGATGAGTTCGCGACTGGCGGTGGATATGGACACGCTGGCAGAGACGATCTACGAGGGGTCGGGGCACCGGTTCAACATCAACTCGCCGAAGCAGCTGGGGGATGTGTTATTCAACAAGATGAACCTGGCGAAGCCGATGAAATACGGCAAGGGAAAGGTGATTTCGACGGCGCAGGATGTGCTGGAAGAGCTGGCGGAGAAGCATCCGGTACCGATGCAGGTCCTGGAGTATCGACAACTGGCGAAGTTGAAGAGCAATTATCTGGACCAGTTGCCGCAGCTGACAGACCGCGATGGGCGGGTGCATACGACGTTCAACCAGGTGGGGACGTCGACGGGGCGGCTGTCGAGTACAAACCCGAATTTACAGAACATTCCGACACGGACGGCTCTGGGCCGGGAGATCCGGGCGGCGTTTATCGCGGCTCCGGGGAACCTGTTGATGAGTGCGGATTACTCGCAGATTGAGCTGCGGTTGATGGCGCATTTTTCGCAGGATCCTCTGCTGCTGGACGCGTACCGGACGGGCAAGGACATTCATACGTTGACGGCGGCAGAGGTGTTTGAGGTCGATGCGGAGACGATGGACAAGGAGACGCGGGCACGGGCGAAAGCGGTGAACTTCGGGATTGTGTATGGGATTTCGCCGTTTGGGTTGTCGGTGCAGCTGGGGATCGATCAGAAGGTGGCGCGGGAGTATATCGAGCGATACTTCGACCGGTACAAGGGCGTGCGCGGATTTATCGATGAGACGCTCGAGACGGTGCGGCGGGAGGGGGCGGTGCGAACGTTTTTTGGGCGGGTGCGGCCGATTCCAGATATTCAATCGAGGAACCCGAATATGCGCGGGTTTGCGGAGCGGACGGCGGTGAACACGCCGCTGCAAGGGACGGCGGCGGACCTGATCAAGCTGGCCATGATTCGGCTGGATGAGGAGATTCGGACGCGCGGGTTGAAGAGTCGCATGACGCTGCAGGTGCATGACGAACTGCTGTTCGACGTGGTGCCGGAGGAGGCGGATACGATGCAGACGCTAGTGAAGCAGGAGATGGAGCATGTGGCGGAGTTTTCCGTGCCGATTGTGGCGGATGTGGGGTTGGGGGAGAACTGGCGGGATATCAAGTAAAGGGGAGTTGTCGCGGGGCTTTGTGCCGTGGCTTTGCGATGGAAGGAAACTCTCCGCGGCGGTGTGCTTGGGTCGAGATGACGGCTGTGGTGTGAGGGAGCGCTTCGGCGGAGAGGATGGCGGGTATGGGATCGCTCCTCTTGGCGAGCCGCTGGTAGACTGAATGTTCGAGCCGGGGATCTGGCGAGCCAGTGTGCGATGAGGATTCGGAGATTACGTGGATCAGCAGACGAAAGCGATGTTGAAGCAGGACGAGTTTCTGACGGTGGGTAGCCACGGGTTGGAGTGGGCGGGGCAGAACCGGCGATCGGTGATTGTGTCGGCGGGCATTTTGCTGGCGGTGATTGTTGCGGCGGTTCTGGCGATCGTGATTTATCAACATCGGTCGGAGAAGGCATCCGAGGCGTTTGGCGGGGCGATGCAGACGTATCAGACGCCGCTGGCGGCTCCGGGACAAGCCGTGCCGCCGGGAGTGAAGACGTTTGCGTCGGTGACGGATCGGGCGAAGGCGGCGAGCGCGCAGTTCATGGCGGTTGCAACTCAGTATGGCAGCACGCCGGATGGCAAGAACGCGCGGTACTTTGCCGGGCTGACGTATGTTGAGGCGGGGCAGACTGCAATCGCGGAAGAGACGCTGAAGAAGGTTGCAGGCGGATGGAACCACGATCTGGCGGATCTTTCGCGGCTGGCGTTGGCGCAGCTGTATCGGCAGACGGCGCGGAACCCGCAGGCGATTGAGATGTATAAGCAGATTGCGGCGAAGCCCTCGACGGCGGTGCCGGCGGGTGTGGCAAAGCTGCAGCTGGCCGATCTGTACATGGGCGAGAACAAGCCCGAAGAGGCACGGAAGATCTATGCCGAGCTGAAGGACAAGGACGGCAAGAGTGCGGCGGGAGTCATTGCGGCGCAGAAGCTGAATCCAGGGGCAGCGCAGGCTCCGCAGATGTAGCTTGAGCGAAGTCTTAAGAAAGGCCGCAGCCTCGATGGCGTGGCCCTTCTGTTCGTTCCAGCTTCGGTGCTGTGCCGGATGGACAGAGTGGACCCCATTTCCATGGGCGTGACTCCTTTATGCGAGGGCCAGTGCTGGTGTGGGACTAGAGGCTGTGGGTCTCCGTGTCGTGGAGGTTCATGGCGGTGGATTCGCTGCTGATGTGCTCGATGTTGACCGAGACTTTGTCGCCGAGGGCACCGAAACGGAGACTGGAGACCTTGCGCCATTGATCGCTGGCGCGAGGATCGGAGATCCAGTGGGGGAGGGGCATGCAGAGGTAGTCGGCAAGGGCCTGGGCGCGGGGTTCGTAGAGCTGGCGGATGGCGAGCAGGCGATGGGCGGAGTTGCTGTCGGTGCAAAGGCCGATATCGACCGCGGCGAGGGTGTTGCAGAGGCGCGCGAAGGTGGTGTCGGTGAGGCGATTTGTGCCGGTGACGTTGAAAAGGGTGAGTTCCTCGCTCTCGATGTGGAAGACGTGGCCGAGATCGACAACGGCGTGCCGGGCGATGGCGAAGGTGAGCTGGGCCTGGCGGGAGGCTGGACCTTCGATGGTGGTGATGAGCAGAGCGCAGACGTCGAGGATGGTGGTGAGGGCGGAGAGCCAGCTTTGGTTGTCGTGCTGGGAGCGGTAGTAGCAAAGGACGGGGTAGCTAATGTGGGACTCGAGGATGTCGGCGGCCCAGCGTTCCCACTCAGCGAGCAGTGTAATGAGGGCGACCTGGCCGCCTTCGAAGCCGTGGCGGGTAAGCAGTTCGGCGGCGGTGGGAGGGGAGCCGGCGCGGGCGTCGAGGAGGGCGACCGAGACCTCCCGGCGGCTGAAGGCGGCGTAGAGGACGGGAACGTAGCTGATGACGAGGGCGACGAGGCCTAAGCCGGTGGCGCTTTCGAGGATCATCAGAAGGCGGGCGCTCTGACGGCGGGGGACGACGTCTCCCGGGCCAAGGGTGGTAAGGGAGGTACCGCTGACGTAGATGTCCGTGAGGAAGCGGAGGAGAGGGTGATGACCTGGAGGAAGGGTGGCGTCCTGAAAGGGAGATCCGAGGCCAAAAAGGATGAGGGCGAAGCCGAAGATAAGGAGACTGGCCCAGAAGAGCAGAAGGAAGATGAGTGAGATAGGGCCGTAGACGCCGTAAAACTGCTCGCGGAGCTTGTGGCTGCGGAGGCGCTCTCCGAGAAAGACCCAGGGTTTCCAAGTGAAGACGAAGAAGAAGCGCGTGATGCGGAAGCGGCCTGTGGCCCGGCGGGGGATGACGACGGTCTGCACGGCGTCGAGTGCGACCAGACCGCAGCAGAGCAGACCAAGGAAGATCGCGAGCCAATTCATTGAAGGATGTGTCTCCCGGGGCAACAACGAGTGAAGGATGCGTTCCGTTTGCGATGGTATGGCTAGAAGGACAGACGCGCAGGCACCCTATGAAGGCTCAGAGAGATTTTCTTCGATATTGTCTGAAATGCCGTAGACATACCGCCGTGGTGAGGGTAGATGTTGAGTACAAGAACCTCGGGCCCACTGCTGAGACGCCCTGATGGCGTCAGGATTGGTAGGAATACTATGCGTCGAGTCCTGATTGTGGACGATGAACCTGTTGTGGCCGACACGCTTCGGCTGATCTTTGAAAAGAATGGATTTGAGGCACAGAGCGTCTACTCGGCAGATGAAGCGATGCTGTGCGCTGAATCGTTTGCTCCGGAGCTGATGCTGTGCGACATCAACATGCCGGAGAAGGATGGGGTCGAGCTGATTGCCGCGATGAACCAAGGGTACCCGTCATGCCGGATCCTGGTACTGACGGGAGCATACGGGAGCATAGCGCGGGTACGGGAGTTTGCCGCGAAGCTCAAGCGACAGCTGCCGATCCTGGCCAAGCCATGTGCTCCTTCAGACCTGCTGCGCGAGGCGGGAAACCTGCTGCTAACGGCGTAGTGGCCGGGTGTAGACTGAGGCTGATATGCCGGAGAATGACGAGCGTCCGGTGACCTTGGCGAGCCTGCGGGCAAGCCCGTGCGCCTGAGGCCCCGACCGAGCGGGAGTTCATCGGCCAGACCTGAACCTCGTGACCAAGACGAATCAGGGACTGCCGCCCCGCAGATGGGACTGCTTTTCTCAGAAGGAGCGGACGAGACCACCACCTCCTTGGTGGCGGCGCCGCTTCCAATTCCAGTACAGCCACTGCCGCGCGTTCCGGACAGGCGTGTGCCCCGGCACTTACAGAAAGATGAGCCGGCGACCGCGATGGAGGCTCCGTGGGGGCGACCCGCGACCAGAGATCTCGATGCGGGGGCGGTGCAGGAGAAGCGTGTCTGGACGGTGCGGGGGATTGTGGCGGATGTGCGGGGGCGCCTTGAGGGTGGATATGGCGAGGTGTGGGTCGAGGGGGAGATCTCGAACTGCCGGCCAGCGGCTTCGGGACATCTGTATCTAACGTTGAAGGATGGCGAGGCACAGCTGCCGGTGGTGCTGTTTCGGCGGCAGGCGCAGCTGCTGCGGTTTCGACCAAGCACGGGAATGGCGGTGCTGGTGCGAGGGCGGCTCTCGGTCTATGAGGGCCGGGGTGAGTTGCAGCTGATTGGCGAGGTCCTGGAGCCGCGTGGGACTGGCGCGCTGCTGGTGGCCTTTGAGCAACTCAAGGCGCGGCTGGCGGAGGAGGGGCTGTTTGAAACTTCGCGGAAGCGGGCGTTGCCATCCTTTCCGAAGTGCGTTGGCGTGATCACGTCCACCTCGGGCGCGGTGCTGCACGACATCGTGACGGTAGTGCGGCGGCGGCATGCACGGTTGAACCTTCTGGTGTATCCGGCGCTGGTGCAGGGACCAGGGTGTGCGGCGTCAGTGGCGGCGGGGGTGCGGTGGTTCAATCGCAATCCGGAGCATGTCGAGATGATCGTGGTGGCGCGCGGGGGCGGGGCGCCGGAGGACCTGGCGGGTTTCAATAACGAGGCGTTGGCACGGGCCATCGCGGAGTCGGTGTTGCCGGTGATCTCGGCGGTGGGGCACGAGACGGACTTCACGATTGCGGATTTTGTGGCGGATCTGCGGGCACCCACACCGTCCGCGGCGGCGGAGATCATGACGCAGTCGCAACACAAGATTGAAGAGCGGCTGGAGGCGCTTGAGCGGCGGTTGAAGCGAGCGAGCCGATACCGCCTGCTCGAGGCGCGACAGCGATTTGCGCGGATGTCGGCCGATCATGTGCTGCGGCAGGTTCGGGGCGGTCTAGATCGACGGCAGCAACGGGTGGATGCGCTGGAAGGGCGAATGCTGCGGGCGACGGAACGAGCCGCTGCAGGGCGGCTCCGGCAGATGGAGCTGCTGCAAGGGCGGTTGGAGCGGCAGAACGTGGTGACGCACCTGCTATGGGGGGTGGACCGGTTAGCCCGGCTTGAGGATCGGCTCAGGCAGGCGGCACCGCGCGTGGTGGCGAACCGGGCGGGCAGGCTGGACCGGGTGACCGGAAGGCTGCAGGCGCTGTCGCCGCTCGCGGTGCTGTCGCGGGGGTATGCGCTGCTGTATACGGTTGACGGCGGGAACGTCGGGGGGACGAGTGGTGCGGTGGGGTTCCTGATAACCTCATCGACGGACACCATGCCGGGCCAGCGGGTACATGCGCGGTTGGCGAAAGGTTCAGTGACAGCCCAGGTAACGGAGACGGACCCGACATGAAGAAGCTTTTTGGCACCGACGGCATTCGCGGGATTGCGGGGGAGTCGCCCCTTGATCCAAAGACGATCCAGGCAATCGGGGTTGCGCTGGCGCGCTCACTTGGTGGTGCGGACGGGAGAGCGCGGGTGCTGCTGGGGATGGACACGCGGGAGTCAAGCGAGTGGATCGCAGGAGCGCTGACGGCGGGTCTGCAGACGGGTGGGGCGATGGTTGAGAGCGCCGGGGTGATCACGACGCCCGCGATTGCATTTCTGGCGCGGGCGCACAGGTTTTCTGCGGGCGTGGTGATTTCGGCTTCGCATAATCCGTGGGAGGATAACGGCATCAAGCTGTTTGGGCCGGATGGCTACAAGTTACCGGACGCGACGGAGATGCGGATCGAGGAAGAGATCTTTCGAGCGCTAGAGCGGGCGAGCGATGGAGCGGTCATCGAAGCACGCGCGCCCGTGGTGAATGAGGCGGACCGGGCGGAGTATGTGCGGTTTCTGCTGGCGGCGGTGCCTGGGTTGTCGCTCGAGAACCGGAAGGTTGTGATCGATTGCGCGAACGGTGCGGCGAGTTCGGTAGCGCCGCAGCTGTTCCGTGATCTGAATGGCGAGGTGGTCATCACGCACGCCTCGCCGACAGGACGGAATATCAACGAGTACTGCGGGGCGTTGCACCCGGATGTGGTGGCGGCCGAAGTAGTGCAGCAGAGGGCCGCACTGGGTGTGACGTTTGATGGCGATGCGGACCGGTGCTTGTTTGCCGATGAGCATGGGCGCGTGGTGAATGGGGATGCGGTGCTGCTGCTGGCGGCACGGGATCTGCAGGCGCGTGGGCTGCTGGCGGGGGACACCGTGGTCGCGACGACGATGTCGAACATGGGGCTTGAGGCGGCGTTGAAGCGGTCGGGCATCGTGATGCTGCGGGCGGCGGTGGGGGACAAGTATGTGCTTGAGAAGATGACGGAAACGGGCGCGGCGCTGGGTGGGGAACAGAGCGGGCACATCATCTTCAGCGGACGGTCCACAACGGGGGACGGGCTGCTGACGGCGCTGCTGGTGCTGGACATCATGCATCGCGCAGGGAAGAGTCTGGCGGAGTTGATCGAGGATCTGAAGGTGTTCCCGCAGGTGATTGTGAATGTGAAAGTGCGCGAGCGGAAGCCGCTTGACACGATGCCGGCGGTGGTGACGGCGATCCGGACGGCCGAGGAGGAACTGGCGGAGAGTGGGCGGGTGGTGATCCGCTACTCCGGCACGGAGGCGCTGGCGCGAGTGATGATCGAGGCGGAGAGTGAACTGGCGATGCGGTCGCATGCAGACGCGATTGCGAGGGCGATCCGGGCGGAGATCGGGGTGTAGCTGGGCGATCTTGCCGGGGTTGAGGCGGTCGGCTAAGATCGCGGTATGTATGAAGACTTTACGGTAGTCGACCGATGGACGGGCGAAAGCCTCCACTGCACGTGGAAGGGCACGATTGTGGCGATTGCGACCCGGCACGCGGACGCGACGGACGTACGGTTTGCGGTGAACGGCCGATCACTGTATATCGCGATGCCGAACACCGCCTGGATCGAGCAGAAGCGGCGTAATGGGAAGGTTATTACCGACTATCTGGCGGCGCAGACGGCGGGACGGTATCTGAAGCAGGCGATCGAGACCGGGTATGACAATGGCCGCGACCTGTACACGATGACGGTTGAAGAAGTTCTGGAGCATGCCGAGGCGATCGTGCATGAGGCAGGGCGGACGACCAATCTGCCCTCGCTACCGGTGATCAATGACGACATCAAGCCGGAGACATTTCTGGGCGCCTTGCCGGGTGACCCTCCGACGCGCACGTACGAGGGAGCTCCGATGCCGAATGAGAACGACAAGGTGAAGCTTTAGGTGCGGACGCGGCGCGAGTTTCTGCTGTCGCTGGGCGCGGTTGCTGCGGCAAGTCGGCGGGCGATCGCGCTTCCGTTCCGGCGGGCGAAAAGTACGCCGTCGCCGATGTACCGGGTGTACTTTGGGACGGACACGTCGAAGGGCGAGGCGAGAGGTATCTACCGGGCCACATTTGATACGAGGACCGGACAGCTGACGCAGATGGTGGTAGCGGCGGCGACCGAGCAGCCGTCATTTCTCGCGCTTGGGCCGGCGGTGGGGACGCGACGAATGCTGTATGCAGTTGGCGAGGCGGGCGATGGCTCGGTGAGCAGCTTTGTGGTCGATCCGCGAACGGGCGATCTGCAGCGCGTTGGGCAGGTGAGTTCAGGCACAGCGGGGCCGTGCTACGTTTCGGTGGATGCGACCGGGCACGCGGCATTCACTGCCAACTACGCCGGTGGCGGGGTAAGTAGCTATCGTGTGCAGGCCGATGGCACGCTGAGTGCGCCGGTGGATCAGGTGAAGTACAAGGAGGAGGGCGCGCGGTTTGGCGAGAATGGACCGATGGCGGCGCGGCAGAACGGGCCGCATCCCCACTCGGCAACGATCTCTCCGGATAACCGGTTTCTGGTGGTGTGCGATCTGGGGCATGATCGGATCTCCATCTTTGCGATCGATCCGGCGACGGCGACGATGACGACGAGTGAACCGCATCTGTTCTCGAATAATCGGCCAGGGTCCGGGCCGCGGCATGTGGTCTTTCATCCGAACCAGCGCTGGGTTTACGGCATTAACGAGCTTGACGACAGCGTAGACCATTACCTGTGGACGGCGACGCACGGGGAGCACGGGCAAGGGCTTCTGACGCTGGCCGGGCCGCCCGTGAAGACGATTGCAACAGACTACCCCGGCAACAAGAACACAGCGGCCGAGGTAGCGATAGCGCCGAACGGGTACTTTCTGTATGCGAGTAATCGCGGCGAGAACTCGCTGGTGGTGTTCACGATCAACCAGGACACGGGGGCTCTTACAGAGCTGCAGCGGATCAGCTGCGGGGGCAAGATGCCGCGGCACTTTGCCATTGATCCGACGGGAAACTGGCTGCTGTGCGGGAACCAGGAGGCAGGTGGGGTGACGGTCTTCCGGCGGGATGGTGGATCGGGCCAGTTGAGTGGGCCTGTGGCATCGTTGCCGGTGCCTGGACCGATGTTTACGCTGTTTGTGTGAGGAAGTTAGAGACCGCGAACAAGGCCAGCCGTGATGGCTGGCCTTGTTTTGTGAAGGAAAACGCTTACGCGTCCAGCGACTTCATGTCAATCACGAAGCGGTACTTGACGTCGGACTTGAGCACTCGCTCATAGGCTTGCTCAAGTTGGTGGACGCCAATGAGTTCGATGTCCGAGACGATGTTGTGCTCGGCGCAGTAGTCAAGCATCTCCTGGGTCTCCTGCATGCCGCCGATCATGGAGCCGGAGAGCGAACGGCGGTTGGCGACGACGCTGAAGGCGGAGACTTCGATCGGAACCTCTGGCAGGCCGACGAGACAAAGAGTCCCGTCCAGACGGAGCAGCTTGAGATAGCTGTTGATGTCGTGATCGGCGGAGACGCAATCGAGGATGAAGTCGAAGGTGCCGGCCTGCTTATCCATGGCGAAAGAGTCCTTAGAGATGATGACGTCGTCTGCGCCGAGCTTTTTGGCGTCTGCGATTTTGTTCTCGGAGGTGGTGAACTGGACGACGTGAGCACCGAGCGAGTGGGCGAACTTGAGAGCCATGTGACCAAGACCCCCGAGACCGACGACGCCGACCTTTTTACCGGGGCCTACACCCCAGTGCTTGAGCGGCGACCAGGTGGTGATGCCGGCGCAGAGCAGGGGGGCGGTGGCGGCGAGGTCGAGCTTCGGGGAGATGGAGTAGACGTAGTGCTCGGGGGCGACGATGTTGTTGGCATAGCCGCCGAAGGTTATGTTGCCCGCATAGTCTTTCGCGTTGTAGGTGCCGACCATGCCTTTTTTGCAATAGGGCTCGGCGTGGGCGAGACAGTTTTCGCACTCCATGCAGGTCTGGACAGTAACGCCAACGCCGGCGATGTCGCCGATTTTGAACTTCTTGACGTCGGAGCCGACGGCAGTAACTTTGCCGACGATCTCGTGACCGGGGACCATGGGGTACATGGAGCCGCCCCACTCATCGCGGACCTGGTGAATGTCCGAGTGACAGATGCCGCTGTAGGCGATCTCGACGACGACGTCGTTGGGACCGGGGTCGCGGCGTTCGAAGCTAAAGGGGGTGAGTGGCGCGCTCGCGCTCTGGGCGGCGTAGCCTTTGGACTGAATCATGGAATCTCCTGTTATTGATGCGTCGGAGATTAGATGCGAGCGACTGGCAGAGGAGACTGACGTAGCTGCCCCCTACTTTCCAGGCAAAGTCTTGAATGGAAAGAGCAAGTTCCAAGTTCTTGAGTGGGGAATGCAAGCAGGGGGTGACTTGATCGGAGTTCCTGATCAGGGTTCCTATGTCCATACGAACACTTCTACGATATCGATTCGTCGCAGAGATTACGCCACATCGAGGCGACTGATGAGGTCCTGCCGTGATTGAGCCTGGGAGGCGAGACAGATGGAAAGAACGGCAGGAAGCGCAAGAGCAACGTATTTCAGCATGGGTGCAAGTGACTCGGTGCCAGAGCTTACCTCTACTCGTCGTAGTGCAAAAGGCTAAAGACGTCGTACTCGGGGAATCTGGCGCGGCCTTTGAGGAAATCGAGTTCGATGGCGAAGGCGAGGCCGGCGATCTGGCCACCGAGCTGACGGACGAGCTGGATGGTAGCCTCCATGGTGCCGCCGGTGGCGAGCAGGTCATCGACGATGACGACGCGCTGGCCGGGCTGGATGGCGTCGAGATGGATTTCGAGCGAGTCGGTGCCGTACTCGAGATCGTAGCTGACCCTGGCGGTGGGGGCGGGAAGCTTTTTCGGTTTGCGGATGGGGACAAAGCCGGCGTTAAGGCGATAAGCAAGGGCGGGGCCGAAGATAAAGCCGCGGGCCTCAATGCCGAGGACGAGATCGATCTCCTTGCCGATGTAGTAAGCGGCGAAGGAGTCGATGAGCTGGGCCATGCCAGCCTTGTCCTTGAGCAGGGTGGTGATGTCGTAGAAGAGGATGCCGGGTTTGGGAAAGTCGGGGACGGTGCGGATGAGGGGCTTGAGTGCCTCGCAGTTGAATGCCTTGGACATCGTGTTTACCATGCTCCTTCGATCTTGAACGGTCCGAGCGCGCCTGCCTCGGAGTCTGCGAGTTGGTGCTGCACGACGGCGTCGACGCGGCTGCCGCGTGAGCCTTTTTCGAGTGCCTGACGGAGCTCTGCGAGCTGCAATTCGGTGCCGCTGGCGACGATCTCGACATTGCCGGCGTCGGTGTTGCGGACCCAGCCGATGAGACCGATCTCGGCCGCCTCGCGATGGACGAACCAACGAAAGCCGACGCCCTGGACGCGTCCTCGGACAAGTGTGTGCTGCACCATGAAGATCTAGTCTCTCAGAGGGCGAGAGCTGGAGCAACCGAACGCCGCCGGCGTTGCTGTGGCACAAGCATAAGTGGGGCAGGGGATCCGTTTACAGACAACCTCGAAGGAGCCGACCGGCGTCCGTCTCCCTATACGCACGAGTAGTTTTCTACTATCCCGGCGAACGGCGCTCAAGGTAAGCGTCTCAGCCAAATTTGAATCCCGAAGGCACTGCTTGTGAGCTTTGCGGGCGCCCCAGTATGGCGCAATCGCGGTTCTGTGCTTCGCACAACTCCAGGAGATGCACCCATGTTGCAAAGTTTCGTTCGTGTTCTTTCGTCTGCCCTTCTTGCTACCTCGGCGCTTGCTGCGCACGGGCAGTTCTACAAGCTGCACAATGTAGATCTGGGTGTGAATGCGATCAGCCCGTTCACGAAGAGTCTGACGAATGGTTCCAACAGTGTGCAGGGGACGACGGATACAACCGGATTCCTGTTCAGCATGCGGGAGCACCCGTTTGCCTGGGCAGGCGTTGAGTTCAATTATGGATATTCCAAATATTCGCAGGTGTACACAGCACCTACGGCGACGGCACAGGTGAAGAGCTACAACCATGAAGCGACGGCGGCCTACCTGTTTCACCCGCACTTCCGCAAACTGCAGCCGTTTGTCGGAGTCGGGGGAGGGGCGATTGACTTCGTTCCCGCAGGCGGACGGGTATCGAACCAATGGCGCGGGGCGGGGCTGCTGGAGGCTGGATTGGATCTGCCAACGAAGAACCCACACCTGGGCTTCAAAGTGCAGGGACGCAGCCTGTTTTACCGAGCACCGAACTTTTATAACTCACTGGTGAGTTCGCGGTCGTGGGTTGCTACGGTTGAACCGTCGGCGGGCGTGTACTGGCGGTTCTAAAGTCGGCGGCTGAGGTACAGGCGAGTCCTTCGGGGCTCGCCTTTCTGCTGCTCCTCTGATGTTACGGCGTGAGCATCCGGTGTCGCACAGAAGTCGTACTTCAGGCAGCCCCGGAGAGGATTTCGGTATGAAATCTAGGGGAGATCGGAGCAGCACGGATGACTCTTCGGAACTCCTCATCTTTTGGTTCGACCAGTATCGATCCCCATTCCAGACGGAAGACAGACTTGACGCTCCGGGCTTGAGGCGAGTCTAGGCGCGGCTCATGTAGGCGCCTTCGGCGGTATCGACGCGGATCTTCTCGCCTTCGTTGATAAAGGGTGGAACCTGGACGACGAGGCCGGTTTCTGTCTTGGCGGGCTTGGTGACACTGGACGCGGTAGCGCTTTTGATGCCGGGCTCGGTCTGGATGACAGTCATTTCGACGACGGTGGGAAGTTCGATGCCGACGGCTTTTCCATCATGGAAGCTGACGCCGATCGACAGATTGGGCATGAGGAACTCCACGGCGTCGCCGAGGGTGTCTCGGGTGAGCATGGTCTGCTCGAACTTGTCATCCATGAAGTAGTATTCGTCACCGTCGTTGTAGAGGAACTCCATCTTGATCTCATCGACATGGACGCGGTCGATGGGGTCAGGGGAGCGGAAGCGCTCGACAAACATGGAGCCGGTGCGGATATTGCGGAGTTTTGCCTGGATGAAGGCGCGCAGGTTGCCGGGGGTGCGGTGCTCGACCGAGAAGACAAGGTGGAGATCATCTTTGAACTTGATGACCATGCCCGGGCGCATCTGCGTTGCAGGAATCGACATAGAAGAGGGTCCTTGGATGATTTTAGCTCAGGGACAGGCCAGACGCTGGAATCGGATGGTCTAGCTGCCGCTGCTAAAGAGATGGCGGAAGAAGTGGCCGAGGCGATGGGCAAGGGTGCGCGGCGGGGGCATGGGCGGTGGCGGCGCGGTCTGAGCGATCTCGTGACTAGTGTGGAGGTCGTTTGCCGGAGGACCGCTGGTGTCAACAGATAGGCCAGGCGAACTGGTGGCTGAAGACGCGGCACCAGCTGGAATCGGCGGGGTCTTCGAAGGTGTGCCGGAGTCAGGCGACGAAGGATTCCCGGTACCGTCGGAATTCTTACCGTCGGCGCCGAAGGCGAGGGTGGCGGCAACCTGGGCGTGGGGCTGACCGGGGGGCGCCTGCGGGACTGCCGTGGCGGCGCTTGCGGTGGTGAGTCCCTGGCTTTCGGCGGCGGGGAAGGGGTGCTGCGCTTCAGCAGGAGAGTGTGGGCGGACCTCGTCTGGATCGTCGGCGACGCGGGCACCGGGATGGGCGGCACGCGTGACGTTGGTGGAGATGCCGGAGTCAGCGATGGAGAGAACCGGTGGCGGTGGGCAGCCGCAGGGCGAGGTTTCGCCATCGACGACCTCACGCAGGCTGCCGTGCTCGAAGAGCAGGTGCTGATTGGGATGGACCTGGTAGAGTCCGTTGCCGAACTGCTCGGCGACTTCGAGGGTGGGCGAGGTTTTGCCGCGATTTTCCACGCAGGTGTCGCCGTTTCCGGCTACGCGGATGCGGAGATCGAGCAGGCCGGCAGCGGGCTGTCCCGTGGAGGTCGCGATGGTAAAGCGGAGATCGGGCGTGAGGATAGCATCTGCGCCGGTGGCTGCCATGTGGATTTCAACGGCGCCCCGGTCGATGGCGAGTAGCAGTGGATCGGGCTGTGAGGCACCGGCGCCGCGAGCCGCATGTAGGGCGGAGGTGCTGCAGACCAGGATTTCACCGCCGCGCGCAAGGGCGAGAGTCGCCGTGCGGTCCCGGGCAGTGATCACTGTATTGGTCCCGACCACAGCCTGGTCGCCCGTCTGGGACAGGGTTCCGGAGATTGTCGCTGAGGCCGCCTCAATGGTGCCGATGGACGCTGTCTGCGCAAGCAGAGGTGCGCCAAGAAGGAGCAAGATGAGGATCGAGCGAGCGACAAGGTAAAGCATGTGCTACAAGGATGCCACTCTTCGGCCCTCCTGTGTGCTGTTTACGGGCCGCAGGAGTGGCGGTCGGTCAGGATCGCATGTTGTCGGTAACAGTTTTTTTAGCGCCCGGGTGTGGGGCGACGCCGATGCCGTGCTCGTAGATGAGATTGCCGCCGAGGTGGGCGGAGGCGGAGACGAGCAGGTAGCCGAGCGCGGCCAGAGCTCGACCGGTTCCGCGGCTGCTGCGGGACCGAGCGATGCTCGAGGCGACGAAGAGCCCGGTCGCGGCAACATTGAGCAGGCCATGAACAAGACCAATGCGACGGGCGGCGGGCTGGCGGATCTCGGACCAGTCGTTCATGCCGGTGATCGCCGAACCTGCGGCTCCTACGAGGCCAACGATTACGGTTGCATCGGCAGCGAAGTCGAGTTTCTTGCTGGCGGAGATAGCTGAAAGTGAATCGAAGATGATGGTGGCGGTCCAGGAGCCGACGGGAACTTCAACCAGGATGACGTGCAGCGGTTCATGCAGCCAGTCGCCATGGAGGATGCCTCGTAGTTTGGGCCCGAGGAGGTCCTGGTAGGCCGCCCAAACGGACTTCTGGATGGCAGTCTCGGCAGATGTCGTGATCCAATCGCGTTCCGCGAGACGTGCCAGAGGATCCTGGCTGATGGGATGGGCTAGCTGCGAGGCGAGTGCGGACATGAATAGATCTCCTGCTTGCGTAGGATGCGCGGTAAACAGACTGCTGAACAAAGAAGTCTGTGATGCAGGACGGAAGAGGAAAGTATGTCGGGCTAATGAAGGTGCTGCTCACAGCTTGAGGAAGTTGGCGATCATCTGCCGGCCGTGCGTAGTGAGGACGCTTTCGGGGTGGAACTGTACGCCTTCGATCGGAAGAGAGCGATGGCGCAGGCCCATGATGATGTCGCCCTGCGCTTCACGGGTGCGAGCGGAGATCTGAAGATCGGCGGGCAGGCCTTCTTCGCGCACGATGAGGGAGTGGTAGCGAGTGCAGGTGGTGGTGGCGGGGATACCGGCGAAGAGGGTTCGGCCGTCGTGCTCGACCTCGCTGGTCTTGCCGTGCATGAGCTTTGGCGCACGGATTACTTGGCCCCCGAAGGCTGCGCCGATGGCCTGGTGCCCGAGACAGACGCCAAGGATCGGCATGGCGCGGACGCCGGGATGCGTGGTCGCGAGATTGGCGAAGTGGAGGATGAGGGGGATGGAGATGCCGGCCTCCTGCGGGGTGCAGGGCCCGGGCGAGATGAGGATGCGATCGGGACGGAGGGCTTCCACCTCGGCCGGGGTGAGCTCGTCGTTGCGGTGGACAAGGACCTCCTGCCCGAGTTCCCCGAGGTACTGGACGAGGTTGTAGGTGAAGGAGTCGTAGTTATCGAGGACGAAGACCATCCTGGCTAGAATACGCCGGTGCTGTGGTGGCTGAGAGCCTGGAGACAAGACGAATGCGGAGGATGCAAGAGAACGCAAATCCGGGCGCGGGCAACGGAGCGGGGGCGACCGATGTCCAAGCGGGTATGACTCTGACTGACCCGAAGCGAGTGCAGCACTTTGCGGCGATGTTTCTGATCGGCGATGGTGTGATGGCGCTGGTGCACCCCAGCAAGGACGCGCATGCATGGAGCCAAGGGCCGAAGGTGTGGCGGCGGTTGATGCACGGTCTGGCAGAACGGCCGGCGCTGACGATGGCGATCGGCGCGACGCAGGTAGCGATCGGAATTGCGTGGGCGCTGCAGCAGAGTAAGGACAGAAAGAGCGCCGGATAAAGAAGCGGTCAGCCGTTCAAGATCGCGCAACCTACAAAGATCGCGCTCGCTCGATTGCTCGCACGACGGCTTGGGCCTTATTACGGCACTCCTCGAACTCGGACTCGGGGACGGAGTCGGCGACGATTCCGGCGCCGGCCTGGATATGACCCTGCGCCCCGCGCATGAAGAGCGTGCGGATGGCGATGCAGGAGTCCAGATTTCCGGAGAAGTCGGCATAAAGAATGGAGCCGCCGTAGACGCCCCGGCGTGCCGGCTCGAGCTCTTCAATAATCTCCATAGCGCGGACCTTGGGGGCACCGGAGAGGGTTCCGGCGGGGAAGCAGGAGCGGAAGGCATCGAGGGCGGAGAGCTCTGGGCGAAGCTGGCCTTCGAGAGCGCTGACCAGATGCATGACGTGCGAGTAGCGTTCCACGAACATCAGGTCCTTGACTTGAACGGAGCCGAAGTCCGAGACGCGGCCGAGGTCGTTACGGCCGAGATCGACGAGCATGATGTGCTCGGAGACCTCTTTGGCGTCGGCGCGCAGATCGGCTTCGAGCGCGCGATCGGCGGCCTCATCTTGATGTCTCGGGCGCGTTCCGGCTATAGGCCGGTACTCGACATTGCGGCCTTTGACGCGGACAAGGAGCTCAGGGGAGGAGCCAACGATGTGGCCGGTGACGCCCCCGTGGCCGTCGCTGTCGTCGAGCGGGAAACGGAGGAAGTACATATAGGGGGAGGGGTTCACGATGCGCAGGGCGCGGTAGATTTCGAAGGCGTCGACGGCGGGTGTGCAATCGAAGCGCTGCGAAAGAACGCACTGGAAGACGTCGCCGGCGGTGATGTAGTTCTTGACCTTGTCCACGGCGCGGAGGAAGTCCGCACGGGAGGTGCGAGGGATCAGATCGAGAGGTCCGGTGGTGCGCCGCGCGCGGGAGGGAAGTGGGCGCGCGAGGAGAGTCTCGAATCGATCGAGACGAGCGCAGGTCTGGTCGTAAAGGGTATCGGGGGGAGTGCCGGCATTGCGGGTGAGATCGGCCGTGACGATGAGGTGGATCTCCTTCTTGACGTGGTCGAAGGCGAGCACCTGGTCGAAGAACATCAGGTGTGCGTCTGGCACGTGGAGATCATCGGCGGCGAGCGAGGGAAGCCGCTCGATCTCTCGGACGATGTCATACGCAAAGAAGCCGACGGCTCCGGCGGTAAAGGGCGGCAAACCGGGCAGGCGAGCGGGCGTATGCGCGGAGAGCTCGCGCTTGAGCTCGGTAAAGATATCGCCTTCGAAGTTACGTGTGTTGGCGGCGGTCGTGTGCGTGAGGGATTGCCCGCGCGCCGTGAATCGCTGGTAGGGCTCGATGCCGATGAAGGTGTAGCGGCTAACGCGCTCGCCGCCTTCGACCGATTCGAGCAGGAAGGCTTCGGGTTGCTCCGGATCGATGTTCTCGGGATGCCCTGCGAGGCGCAGAAAGGCGCTCACAGGGGTCTCGAGATCGGCAACGATCGTGCGGTGAACCGGGATGAGGGTGTGGTGCTCGGCCAGGGCGCGGAAGTCCTGAGGAGCCGGAAGCGTCGGGTTCGGCATGACCCATTCAGTCTACTGTGCGAGAGAGCGGGGCAGATGCGCGAGAAAGCGGGCGAGCCTGCGACCGCAGAGGAGAGAGTGCATCGAAGACCTGTGTCTCCGACGCCACCTGCATCGCTTTCGACGACTGCGCCTGTGATTGCGGCAGGCGGTCCGGGTGACGTGGTGAGCGGAGATCAGGCGAAGCAGGGACGTTTCTCGCATGCCTGGCGGGCGATGCGGCATCGCAACTTCCGGCTGTTTTTCGTCGGCCAGGGTGTGTCGCTTATGGGCACGTGGATGACCCGGCTGGCGATGTCGTGGCTGACCTATCGGTTGACGGGGTCGGCGCTGCTGCTGGGGCTGGTGGGATTTTCGGGACAGATTGGAACGGCGCTGCTGTCGCCATTTGCCGGTGTTTGGGTGGATCGATGGGATAAGCGTCGCTTGCTGGTGTGGACACAGATTCTGAGCGCGGCGCAGTCGCTAGTGCTGGCGTGGCTGACGCTATCGGGGCGCATCACGATTCATGAGGTGATCGGGCTGGCCGCGGTGCAGGGCCTTATCGATGCGTTCGACATGCCCGCGCGGCAGAGCTTCATGATCCAGATGGTGGGCCGGAGCAAGGAAGACCTGGGCAACGGCATTGCGCTGAATTCGTCGATGGTGAATGCGGCTCGGCTGGTGGGGCCGGCTGCTGCCGGCTTTCTGATCGCGAAGGTGGGCGAGGGGTACTGCTTTCTATTTGATGGGGTAAGCTATGTCGCGGTGATTGCGTCGCTGGTAGCCATGCACGTGGAGGCGATGAAGCCGCGGACAGGCGCGAAGGAGTCTGTAGCGAAGCAGATGGCCGATGGCTGGGCGTATGTTTCGGGGTTTCTGCCAGTGCGGACCATTTTGCTGCTGTTTGCGGCGTGCAGCTTTCTGGGGCTGCCGTTCCTGACGTTGCTGCCGATATTTTCGACACAGGTGCTGCATGGCGGCGCGCACACGTTGGGGCTGCTGACGGCGGCAAACGGGTTAGGCGCTTTAGGGTCGGCTGCCGTGCTGGCGATGCGGAAGTCGGTACGCGGGCTGACGCGGACGATCGCTTTTTCAGCGGCGATGTTCGGCGCGGGGTTGGTGGTGTTTGGGCTATCCCACGCTCTGTGGCTCTCGGTCCTGGCGATGCTGCTGAATGGCTTTGGCATGATGCAGGTCATGGCGGCGTCGAATACTGTTCTGCAGACGATCATTCCAGAAGAGCGGCGTGGGCGCGTCATGGGGTGGTTTGTGCTGGCGTTTGCTGGGACGATGCCATTCGGATCCTTGGCTGCCGGCTGGCTGGCTCACACTATCGGCGCGCCGCGCGGTGTTCTGCTGACCGGGTGCGGTGTTCTGCTGGCGGCAGGCTGGTATGCAGGCCGGCTGCCGACGCTGCGGCGAGATCTGCTGCCGGTGTACAGGGAGCTGGGGCTGGTGGGGGACGGAGTGGCGGAAAGGAGTGTGACTGCACGGTAGGTTGGCGCAGCCGTGTGGACCACACTTCTGTGAATTCGAGCGATGGGTTTGTGCGTTCGCGGACCCGGAGACCTCCCAAGCGTTTCGGGGCAAAGGAGGGCGTTCCCCGCAAGTTGCAGGGAGGTCGGGCGCCGGGGCTTGCATACTGTTTTCGGAAGCACCTACACTCATCCGAGTTTGGCTACTGACCGGTCTGGCCAGACCTGCTTCAGGCCGCTCCGCCGAGTTGGAGCCGAAACGGCCGGAGAGAGCGCGATGTGATAGTCGCCGTCTGATTGGAACCAAGGCAAACGAGGCGATATGCAACAGGTAGTAAGTCCAGTTCTTCCGCTTGAGCAGGAGACGAATCCCTGGGAGGCGCAGGCCTTCCGATTTGATCAGGCGGCAAAGAAGTTGAATCTCGACAAGGGGCTGTGGAAGGTGCTGCGGCAGCCCGTGCGCGAGCTGACGGTGCACATTCCGGTGTTGATGGATAACGGCGAGATCGAGGTGTTTACTGGCTTCCGGATTCAGCACTCGGTGGCGCGCGGGCCGAGCAAGGGCGGCATTCGCTATGCGCCGGACGTCTCGCAGGATGAGGTGCGCGCGCTGGCGAGCTGGATGACCTGGAAGTGCGCGGTGGTGAATATTCCTTTTGGCGGAGCAAAGGGCGGCATCATCTGCGACCCCAAGAACATGAGCCAGGGCGAACTGGAGCGGATGACGCGGCGCTATACGGCCGAGATGATCGAGTTTCTGGGGCCGGAGAAGGATGTTCCGGCGCCGGACATGAACACGAACGAGCAAACGATGGCGTGGATTATGGACACCTACTCCATGCATATGCGACAGACTGTAACCGCGGTGGTTACAGGGAAGCCGGTCAACATTGGGGGCTCGGCCGGTCGCAGAGAAGCAACGGGGCGAGGCATCGCCGTGGTTTGCGATGAGGCGTTAAAGCATCTGAACATCCCGGTCGCGGGGTGCCGGGTGATCCTGCAGGGCTTCGGCAATGTGGGCTCGAATGCTGCGAAGATCCTGGCCGACAAGGGCTATACGATCATCGGCATTGCGGAGTTTGACGGCGCGCTTTTCAATGAGGCTGGACTGGATATCCCGAATCTCATCAGCCATCGCCAGCGCGCAGGGTCGATCCGGGGCTTTTCTGGCGGACAGGCGGTCGACAAGGCGGAGCTGCTGACGCGGGAGTGCGAGATCCTGATTCCGGCGGCGACCGAGAACGTAATCACAAGCCAGAACGCGGGAGACCTGCGCTGCCGGATTCTGTGCGAGGGGGCGAACGGGCCGACAACGGTGACTGCGGATGAGTTGCTCGCGAAGAAGGGCGTCTTTGTGCTGCCGGATATTCTGGCAAACGCGGGCGGCGTGACCGCGAGCTACTTCGAATGGGTGCAGGATCGCATGGGCTACTTCTGGACGGAGACGGAGGTCAACCAGCGCCTGGAACGCATTATGAGCGACAGCTTTATGGACGTGATCTCGTATGCGACGTCCCATGACGTGGATAACCGGACGGCGGCGTACATGCTGGCGATTGATCGTGTGGCGTATACGACCAAGCAGCGTGGGATGTACGCGTAGGCGAACACGGGGCGTTGGTGAGACGGGCCAGGGTCTCCCCAACGTGCCGCGCCTGAGCCGATCCGTGCGGGCGCGCATCGGCTATGGGAGAATGGCTGTAAGCCGCGCGGTGCTGTTGCCGGCGTGGTTCTGAGCCTGCGGTGACGCCATGAATTTGCCGAACTCGATCACGCTGAGCCGGATTGCCGCGATCCCGCTGTTCCTGTGGGTTCTGAGCGCGCAGTCGCCTATGACCATGCCGGGAGCGCAAGAGCTTCTGGCAGCTGGTCTGTTCATCCTGGCATCGATCACCGATGGACTCGATGGCTATCTGGCGCGGCGGCGCGGGCAAATTACAACGATGGGCATTCTGCTTGATCCGTTGGCGGACAAGCTGATGGTGTCGGCGGCTTATATCGTTCTGGTGGCCTATGTTCCGGACATTGTTCCACCGTGGATAGCCGTTCTGGTGATTGGTCGGGAGTTCCTGGTCAGTGGTCTGCGGTCGATCGCCGCCGCCGAGGGCTTCGCGATCGAAGCGAGTGAGATTGGCAAGCTGAAGACGGTGCTGCAGATTGTGAGCGTCGTAGCGGCGATTCTGGCGCATCGCTGGAACTACTGGAACTGGTTCGGCTTTATCGTGGGTGTGCGACTGATTGCGCTGACGGCAATTTACTGGATGACGATCGTGTCAATCATCTCGGCGGTCGATTACTTCATCGGGTTCTGGAAGAAGATTGATCATGCCAGCGACGATGCGCGTAAGAAACGGAGTTTCGTGCTGAGCCGGAAGGCGAAGGCGGCTGCGGCCGCGGGGCAAACGCCGAGCGCGGGGTAGACGGCTTGGGACGTCATGAATTAGGAGATCCGCAAGATTCCTTCGCTTCACGGCGCGCGTTGTGGCAGACTGTTTTCGATCCTCAGGGGAGGAGCTTTCTCCTTGTACAGAGGCCATCACTGACCGGCATCCTCCCTTGCTTCACCTTGGCAGTACGGCTTGACGATCAGCCGTTCGAACAAGCCCCCGCACACTTTCTCTGTTTCTTTGGCCCGCGCGAGCCTCCGTTCGCGCCTTTGCTAGTACAGGCTCTTATAGGGCTTGTCGAGGTGCGCTATGTCAGAGGAGGTTGTTGCTGTTCTTCTATCATTTGGCCTGCTTGGAGGCATGTTCCTCTGGGTGCCACTGCTTGAGGCAATCTGCCCACCCTGCAGCCGATTTCTTCGCTCGCGCGGACAGAGGCCAGACGTAGCGGAGCCAAGGAGTGAGTCCGGCGAGGTGTGAAGGCCGCATAGCCGCGAGCTACACGCGATCATCTGCGCTATTGGCCTAGAATCGGCGTGGTACCTAGCCTCATCGTTTCGGCGATGTGCTGCTTCCAGTGGGCCGGGCCGGTCTCGTGTACGCTGGTGCCGTCGGCAGAGACGGCGACGGTGACGGGCATGTCGACGACATCGAACTCGTAGATGGCTTCCATGCCAAGGTCTTCAAAGGCGAGCAGCGTGGAGTGGCGGATGGCTTTCGAAACCAGGTAGGCGGCGCCGCCGACGGCCATGAGATAGACTGCGCCGTTATCGCGGATAGCGTCGATGGCGGCGACACCGCGCTCGGCCTTGCCGATCATGCCGAGCAGGCCGGTCGCCTCGAGCATCTGCCGGGTGAACTTGTCCATGCGGGTGGCGGTGGTGGGGCCGGCTGGGCCGACGGCCTCGTCACGGACGGCTTCGACCGGGCCAACGTAGTAGATGAAACGGCCGCGGAAGTCGACGGGCAGGGTCTCGCCACGGGAGAGCATGTCGGTCATGCGTTTATGGGCGGCATCGCGGCCGGTGAGAAGCTTTCCGGTGAGGAGGACGATCTCGCCGGGTTTCCAGGTGGCGATGTCTGCGCGGGTGACAGTGCCGAGATCGATGCGGCGGGCGTTGTCGACGTGGTACTCGAGCTTGGGCCAGACCTTGAGAGATGGTGGAGGCAGAGTGACGGGACCTTTGCCTTCGAGAACGAAATGGGCGTGACGGGTGGCGGCGCAGTTGGGAATCATGGCGACGGGCAAGTTGGCCGCGTGGGTGGGATAGTCGAGGATCTTGACATCAAGGACTGTGGTGAGGCCGCCGAGACCCTGCGCACCGATGCCGAGTGCGTTGACCTTATCGAAGAGTTCGACCCGGAGCTTTTCGAGGTTCGTCTGCGGACCGCGCAATTTGAGTTCCTGCATGTCGATCGGGTCCATTAATGATTGCTTGGCGAGCAGCATCGCTTTTTCGGCGGTGCCGCCGATGCCGATGCCAAGCATGCCGGGCGGGCACCAGCCGGCGCCCATAGAGGGCACGGTCTTCACAACCCAATCGACGATGGAGTCGGATGGGTTGAGCATGACGAACTTCGATTTGGCTTCGGAGCCGCCACCCTTGGCTGCCACGGTGATGTCGAGGGTGTTGCCGGGAACGAGTGAGACCTCGACAACGCAGGGTGTGTTGTCGCCGGTGTTTTTGCGGGAGAAGGCGGGATCGCGGAGGATGGAGCCGCGGAGTTTGTTGTCGGGGTCGAGCCAGGCGCGGCGAACACCCTCGTCGCAGATCTCCTGCAGGCTGAGCGACGGTGACATCTCGTCGGGGCCGGTGAGGCGGACGTCCATGCCGAGTCTAAGGAAGATGGTGACGATGCCCGTGTCCTGGCAGATGGGGCGGTGGCCTTCGGCACACATGCGCGAGTTGACTAGGATTTGCTTCATTGCGTCTTTTGCTGCCTGCGACTCTTCGAGCTCGTAGGCGCGCGCGAGATTGGTGATGTAGTCCTCGGGATGGAAATAGGAGATGTACTGGAGGGCGTCGGCGAGCGACTGGATGAGGTCTTCCTGCGGGATGGTGGTCATGGCGGTCTTGGCTCCTCCGTGCAGATGAACGTGCGTCAGTCCGCCTTCTATTCTAAGGCGCTGTAGCTACCCGGCCACGCACCAACCGCCATCGTAAGCGGGTATTGCGTGCATCTGAGACCACATGAACCCGTCACTGCTGAATGGAAGCAAGACAATCATTGAATACCTCGCGCGTGGAGTCGAGTTTGCAGCGGCGCTCATCATCGGCGCGGCCGCAATTGAAGCGACCTTCAAAAGCGTTCTGCTGTTCTTCAAGCCATCGGCCGCACCTTCGCAGAAGAACGAAGTACGGCTTACCTTCGCGCGTTGGCTAGCCGTGGCGCTGGAGTTTGAACTTGCGGCGGACATCCTGAATACCGCGGTGACGCCGACGTGGAGCGAGATCGAAAAGCTGGCCGCGATCGCGACTTTGCGAACGGCCTTGAACTACTTTCTTGAGCGAGAGATCGCGGGCGAGTCCGAGCCAGCACAGCAGGCGGCTGAGCAGCGCGTGATGGGTGCGAAAGCGAGTGTGACCAGTGACTTTGCCAGCGGGAGTTGAGGCACGCTACATCGCAACAGCCGGAACCCTGATTGAGCTGGCGGCGGCCATCGTCGTTACGTGGCACGCCGTGGATGCGTTGGTCGGGATCGTCCGCGGGCTGGGCAGCGACCGAGCGCGGCGGGTCATTGCGGAGGGTGTCCTGGCGGCGCTGAGCTTCAGCGTGGCGGGAACGCTGTTGAAGACGATTGCGTTGAATAGCTGGGTAGACATTCGGACGTTCGCCTTTGTGTTGGTGCTGCGAACCGTGCTCAAACGAGTCTTTCAGGCGGAGCAACGAGCTCTTCTGCGGCGGACTTGATCAGCACTCGATGATGTTCAGCGCCAGGCCGCCGAGGCTGGTTTCCTTGTAGCGTGATTGCATGTCGAGGCCGGTGCGGTACATGGTTTCGATGACCTGATCGAGCGAGAGTTTGTGCGTGTCGGTGTCGGCGAGGGCGAGCCGAGCGGCGTTGATAGCCTTGACCGCGCCCATGCCATTGCGCTCGATGCAGGGAATCTGCACCAGGCCGCCGATGGGATCGCAGGTCATGCCAAGGTTGTGCTCCATGGCGATCTCGGCGGCGTGCTCGATCTGCGCGTTTGATCCACCGAGAGCGGCGACAAGGCCGCCGGCGGCCATGCTGCAGGCAACGCCCACCTCGCCTTGGCAGCCGACCTCGGCGCCGGAAATGCTGGCATTCTCTTTGTAAAGAATGCCGATGGCAGCAGCAGTCAGGAAGAAGCGCAGAAGGGCGCTGCGATGAGCCGCGGAGAGCGCGGCTTCGTCCTGGGTGGAGGGGACGGGGCTGCCAGTGGTAATGGTTTTGAGCGAAGCAGCATCAACGTGGTGGAGAAGATAAAGAGCGATCGCGGGGATGACGCCAGCGGCGCCGTTTGTCGGAGCGGTGACGACGCGGCCGCCGGCAGCATTCTCTTCGTTCACGGCCATGGCGTACACAGTGACCCAGTCCATGGGCGCGAGCGGATCGGCGGAGGATTTGTCGCCCAGGCGCGCGGCGAGGCGATGGGCCCGGCGACGCACGTTGAGGCCACCGGGCAGGATGCCTTCGATGGCGATGCCTCGCTCGGCCGAGCTGCGCATGATTTCGAAGAGGATAAGGACGCTGTTTTCAATCTGCAACTGTGGCGTGGTGCTGGCAGGATCCCCTCCAGAGGGGCGGTTGATGCCGGCAGTTCCGGCTTCGGCGGCAAGCAGAGCGAGTTCGTTTTCCATAACCAGATCGGCGATGGAGAGGTGATGGAGGTCCGCCTCGGCGAGGAGATCGCGGGCGCTGCGAAATGGGTGCGGAACAGAGCGGGAGCTCGGGGCCATCGCGGACTCCGGATGGAACTCTTTTGCGGAGACGATGAAGCCGCCACCAACGGAGTAGAAAACCTGATCGCGCAGGCGAGTGCCCGTGGAATCGAAGGCCGAGAGACGTAGCCCGTTCGGGTGCGTCGTCTTTCCCGGGGGTGGATACATCTGGTCGCGATGGAAGAGCAGATGTTCAGGCTCGCGGAAAACGATGCGATGGCTGCCATTGAGCGCCAGTTCGCCATGGCTGCGGATCGCGGCGAGCAGACCTTCAACTGCCGTGGGGTCGACAGTGTCGGGTGCCTGTCCGGAGAGACCAAGCAGGATTGCACGATCTGTGCCGTGGCCAAGGCCGGTCAGCGCGAGCGAGCCGTAGAGTTCAATGCAGACGCTGGCTGTGCGATCGAGTTGGTCTGCAGCAGCGAGCTCGCGCGCGAATCGAAGAGCGGCGCGCATGGGGCCGACCGTGTGAGAGCTTGATGGGCCGATGCCGATCTTGAAGAGCTCGAAGAGGCTGGTGTTCACGGCTTGATTGTAGGCGCATGGCGGTGTGCCGGCCCTCTTGCGGGCACAGCAACTCTCTGCAACTTCCGGTGTGTGCGCGGCGTACGGCTGCTGTCCGCATGGTACGTCTGTGGGAGAGGGAAGGCCGGCGGGTGCTGCTAGAGTCGACCGGAAGATCCACGGCCTCTCAGGCAGAATCGGGCAACCACAGGATGCTCTTCAAGACGCAGTCAGCGGCTGTCTACGGGATCGACGCGAACATTATCGATGTTGAGGTGGACTTTTCGGGAGTGAAGATGTCGGAGGAGATCTTCAACACCGTTGGCCTCCCAGACGCCGCGGTGAGGGAGAGCCGGGACCGCGTTCGGTCAGCGATCAAGAACTCGGGGTTCGATGTGCCGCCGACGCGCATTACCATCAATCTGGCGCCGGCAGGCTTGAAGAAGGTGGGATCCGGCTTTGATCTGCCAATTGCGATCGGGATTCTAGGCGCCTACGGGGCTCTGCACACCAAGGAACTGAGCGATTTTCTGATGGTGGGCGAACTAGGATTGGATGGCGCACTCCGGCCAGTGCAGGGGATGCTGCCGATTGCCGTGGCAGCGCGCGAGCGAGGCATCAAGAATCTCATTATTCCAGCAGCGAACGCCCGCGAGGCTGCGGTTGTGGATGGAGTGCGCGTCTTTCCGGTGCGACATCTGCTTGAGGTACGCGAGCTGGTCAACTCCGTCTCGATGGGCGGCATTACGGCGACGCCTTTGGAGAGGGAACCGGCGGACCTGCTGGACGCCATGGAGCATTACGGGCCAGACTTCAAAGATGTGCGTGGGCAGCATGTGGCCAAGCGAGCTCTGGAAGTCGCCGCTGCCGGTGGACACAATATTCTGATGATCGGGCCGCCAGGCTCGGGCAAGACGATGCTCGCGAAGCGGCTGCCGTCGATTCTCGCGCCGCTCGAGTTCGAAGAAGCGTTGGAAACGACAAAGATCCACTCCGTGGCGGGTGTGCTTGATCGCGAGCAGGGCCTGCTGCGGCAGCGCCCATTCCGATCGCCGCACCACACTATCTCGGACGCGGGATTGATTGGCGGCGGCATGATTCCGCGACCCGGCGAGGTAAGCCTGGCACACAACGGATTGCTGTTTCTGGACGAGCTGCCGGAGTTTCCTCGCAATGTCCTCGAGGTCTTGCGACAGCCGCTTGAAGACGGCACGGTAACCATCGCGCGCGCAGCCATGAGCCTGGAGTTTCCAGCTCGCTTCATGTTGGCTGCGGCGATGAACCCATGCCCGTGCGGGTACTTCAACGACAAAAGCCGTGAGTGCATGTGTACGCCGCCAATGATTCAGCGCTACGTGAGCAAGGTCAGCGGACCTCTGCTGGATCGCATTGATATTCACATTGAAGTGCCGGCGGTTAAATACCGGGAGCTGCGCGGCGGCCAGGCGGGTGAGAGTTCAGCGGTGATCCGGCAGCGTGTGGTGCGAGCGCGAGCGGTGCAGCGACAGCGGTTTGAAGCAACCGAGGAGCGCACGCGGGGATCAGCCAAGGGAGCGGCGCGGGCAGTGTATGCGAATGCGCAGATGAGTTCCCGGCAGATTCGTGGCTTTTGCGAGTTGAACTCTGAAGCGGAGCGAATGCTTGAGCGGGCCATGCAGCAGCAGGGTCTGAGCGCGCGGGCGCATGACCGCATTCTGAAGGTTGCGCGAACGGTAGCTGACCTGGCGGGCGAGCCCGAAATTGAGGTGCGTCACATTGCCGAGGCCATTCAGTATCGGACTTTGGATCGAAGCTACTGGGCGTAAGTCTCGGCCGACCCAACAAGTGAGTTGCACGCCTCAATGCGGTTTGATGAAGCAATCTTCCAATTACCGTATGTTGATCGGCGCATCGTTCCAAAATAAGTATTGACCCAGTTTACCGTTAGCGTTATTTTCCTATTGGGGCCGAAGCGGCTTGCTGTTATGAGGAAAGTGGGTCTTTGTCACAGGTCTATCTCTTTCTAAAGATTATGTTAAGGTCTTGGAGGCCACCATCGCCCAAAGACCTGAAGAAGTGAAGCCGCGTGACGTGCAGGAAGACCCAATCTACGGAAAACAGTTTTTTGTGTCACTGTAGCGAGTCGCCGACCAGTCTTTCTGCGTCTAATCTTTGCAGTCACCACGAAACTAAACCTTGTATGTGGCTGTTCTGACCTCACCGAGAGTGTCTCGACCGACAACGATTGGTCAGCAGTCGTAACAAAATGAAGGAGATTACATGCGCTCAGATTTGATCTTTGGAGCTCTTACCCACGTCACAAACCGGTACGAACTCTGTCAGTTGGCCTCAAAGGCGACCCGCAAGCTGCACAAACCGAACACCCGCTTGCAGGACACGACGAATGAAGTTCTTGATCGCTTCAAGGATACGGTTCCGATGAATGAACCGAGCAAGCCCACGCAAGAGCGTGTTGTTGTGCAGGAGCGCCGCGCGGCCTAACCGGCCCGCGGCCCCGCCGCCCCTTCTGCAGATCTACTACCTTTGGCGCATAGCCGATTCTGACTTAACCCGCTACACTTCTTAGAAGGTATCAAGAGCTAGTTGCAATCTCTCTTCTGCCCGTTGGACCCCGCATAAATCCCCTCCTTTTCTTTCGTTGGCCCGTCCGCACGCCCCTCCGCGTTTCGCAGATCCCGCCTTAGAGTCACCTCCTTCCCTGCAGTACCAGGACCACAATGACCATTACAGAGCTGAAAGAGCACAATATTGCGGAGCTAGGTAAGCTCGCGCGCGGCCTCGATATCGCCGGTACCAGCGGTTTGCGGAAACAGGACCTCATCTTTAAGATCCTGCAGGCGCAGAGCGAAAAAGAAGGGCACATCTTTGCTGAAGGCGTGCTCGAAATCCTGCCCGACGGCTATGGCTTCCTTCGATCGCCTGACTATAACTACCTTCCCGGCCCGGACGACATCTATGTGTCGCCGTCGCAGATTCGCAAGTTCGACCTGAAGACCGGCGATACCATTAGTGGCAACGTTCGACCGCCGCACGAGGGCGAAAAGTACTTCGCGTTGGTGAAAATTGAGGCCATTAATTTCGAGTCGCCTGAAGAGACCCGAAACAAAATCCTTTTTGACAACCTGACGCCACTGTACCCGCAGGAGCGAGTGAAGATGGAGACGGTTCGCGACCAGATTCCGGGCCGCGTGATGGATCTGCTGACGCCGATCGGCAAAGGGCAGCGCGGCTTGATCGTAGCGCCACCAAGGACCGGAAAGACCGTGCTGATGCAATCGATTGCTAACTCCATCACGGCGAACCACCCTGAGGTGGTGCTGATTGTCCTGCTCATCGATGAACGACCGGAAGAGGTTACAGATATGCAGCGGTCCGTGAAGGGCGAGGTCATCAGCTCGACCTTTGACGAACCCGCAGCCCGCCATGTTCAGGTTGCCGAGATGGTGATCGAAAAAGCAAAGCGCTTGGTGGAGCACAAGCGCGACGTGGTCATTCTGCTGGATTCGATCACGCGTCTGGCGCGTGCTTACAACACGATCGTTCCGCCAAGCGGCAAAGTTCTATCGGGTGGCGTGGACTCGAACGCACTGCAAAGGCCGAAACGTTTCTTCGGAGCAGCTCGTAACATCGAAGAGGGCGGAAGCTTGACGATTATCGCCTCCGCGCTGATCGATACCGGATCCCGCATGGACGAGGTCATCTTCGAAGAGTTCAAGGGCACGGGCAACATGGAAGTGATTCTCGATCGCAAGCTGGTCGATAAGCGCGTCTTCCCAGCGATCGATATTCAGCGCTCGGGTACGCGGAAGGAAGAACTTCTGATCCCGAAGGAAGACCTGCAGCGGACATGGATACTGCGCAAGGTGCTGAATCCGTTGAGCCCGGTAGAAGCGATGGAGCTGCTGTCCGACAAGCTGGGCAAGACCCGAAACAATCAGGAGTTTCTGCACAACATGAGTTCCATCTAGCAGCGTTCGCAGTGCAAACAAGAGAGGCGCGGCGAGTGGCTGCGCCTCTCTTGTGGACCTCGTGATTTGCGCGAGATGACACTGTTTACCAGGTGCATGTGCGGGCAGGTTAATGCGCCGCATCTAGACATGGCTGGGTCAGTCGCTCGGCGGGCTATTGTCGGGAAAAGTCGCTGTCGTGACCGTAGCCTCGCGCGCATAGGCCGGTCGATCGCCGTTGCTTTGCGGCGAATGCCTCCGCCCGAGCACCCGAGTGAACAGAAGACGGCGCAGGCGAAGCTGCCGACGACTCCGCTGGGTGTGCCCTGGCTTACGCCCGAGCAGGTTGCGTCCGTTGCCGTGTTGCTCGGCAGCGATGCCGCGGAGATGGTTACAGGCGCGTGCTACGACGTGAACGGTGGCGACTCCGCGCATGATCTTGGATAGGTGAAAACCGCGTCAGTACCCGTTTGCGAGCAGATAGGCGGTCGTAAGCCACTCGGCCTGAGGCCGTTTCTGGGCGGCGTAGCGGGCAAGCACATCTGTCTCGATGTTGACGCGGTCTCCTGGCTTCAGCGATCGAAGGCTAGTGGCTTTGTAGGTGTGGGGGATAACTGCCGCTTCCACCTGCGCTCCATCCTTTGTTGCGTGGAGCCGTGCGACGGTGAGCGAGATTCCGTCGATCGTGATGGAGCCCTGCTGCACGACGTTGGCCGCAAGTTCGTGCGAGATTGCGACACCGAGGCGCCAATCGCTGGAGTGCTCATGCCCGGGGTGCAAGGCCTCCAAGGCAAGCAGGGTGCCAACGCCATCCACATGGCCTTGCACAACATGTCCCCCGAGCGGTGAGCCGGCGGGCGTCGGCAACTCGAGATTAACCGTGGCACCCGCGTCGAGGCCGCCCAGGGTTGTGCGTTCGAGCGTCTCCTGCGCGAGATCTGCCGAGAAGCGATCGGCGCCAATCGCGAGAGCGGTGAGGCATGTGCCGTTAACGGCCACCGAGTCACCCTCACGCAAGCGATTCGCGAGGCGCGCCGGGGCTTCAACCATGACGCGGGTTCCGCCTGCCGAGGGCGTGACGGAGACGATGGTGCCGGTGGTTTCGATAAGGCCGGTGAACATAGATCTACGGTAGATGATCCGGACAGCTTATGGGTATCGCGGGCCAGGGATCGTGCAGAAGACCTGTGACCATTGCGCTTGTGCCAACGGAGATGGTCGTGGTCTGCCGCAGGCGCTGCTGAAGAAGGAAGGGCGAAGGACCGCCGGTGGCGAAGGGGACCGAGTTCTGTCCCAGTTCCATTTCGCTGAAGAAGAGCACCACGCGATCGACCAGGTCTTCGTGCAGAAAGGCGCTGTTTAAGGCGGATCCTGTCTCAAGCAGCAAACTCAGACACTGCCGCTCACCGAGAAGGGCGACCACAGCAGGCAAGTTGAGGCGGCCCGTGGGACTGGCCGGTACTCGCAGGATCTCCACGTTCTCCCCAGCGGCGGCTAACAACGCGCGTTCGTGTTCCCGAGGCGCAGTCTCGGCGCAGAGCAGCAAGAGGTTCTTTTGCCCGGCAGTCGCTTGCTCGGCAGCACTGCAAATGAGTTGGCTGGAGCGCGGCGTTCGCAACTGTGGATCAAGGACGAGGCGCCACAGGGGCCGGCGCCGCGGCAGACCCGAGCGATCGGTGAGCAGCGGGTCATCGGCCAGCACCGTTCCGATGCCGGTCAGGATGGCGTCTGAGGCGTGACGGAGCCGATGCACCTCCGCGCCGGCTTCCGGGCCGGTAAGCCAGAAAGGTTCAGCGCGCGTACGCTGCCCTGGTGGAGGTGCAAGGTAGCCGTCTATAGAGACAGCGGCTTTCAGCGTGACCAACGGCCGTTGGTGCTGGATGGACTGTGCAAACGGAAGATTTAGCGCGCGCGCTTCCGCCTCGCAGACTCCCACGGAAACCTCCACGCCGGCATCTCGCAGCCTGGTGATGCCTCGCCCACTGACCAGCGGGTTGGGGTCAGCCGTTGCGACCACGCAACGGCCTATGCCGGAGGCGACGAGCGCATCGGCGCATGGGCCGGTGCGGCCGTGATGCGAGCAGGGCTCGAGTGTGACGTAGGCGGTAGCCCCGTGCACGTCATGGCCGAACGCGGCCGCCTGCTTGAGCGCGACGATCTCGGCGTGATCGCGCTCGGCGTAGCGATGCGCGCCTTCGCCCACTACCTTTAGAAACGTGTCGTCACTGTCCCCTGTGGGCTTCGCAATGACGCAGCCTACCTGCGGATTCGGGCTCGCCAGCCCCTCTGTGTCGCGTGCCAGCGCAAGGGCACGCTCCATGAAACTGCCATCCTGATTCACAGCACAAGCATAGCGGCAGGTTAGAGACGCCGGACAAGAAAGGCACCACAGGTCCGAAGCAGCTTCGCTTGCGCCGCCTGCGAGAACCAGTGGGTCTCTCCGGGGAAGATTTCCACCTGGTGCGGCACGCGATGCTGATCAAGCAGACGGGCCAGCCGGTGCGCTTCCGTTACCGGAACGGTGCTGTCTGCCGCGCCATGCAGCACCAGGACGGGCGGTGTAGCGGGCGAAAGACTCGCTTCCATGCCGGGTGGCATGCCGCCCGAGAGCTCCACAACAGCCCGCAGACGCGTCTCGCGTGCCGCAAGCGCCATTGCCAGGTACCCGCCGAGCGAGATGCCAAGAACGGCGATCCGTTTGGGATCGATCGTAGGGCGGGAGCTGATGTACGTGATGGCATCCTCGATTGCTGTAAGCCACGCAGGGAAGTGTTTTCCGTCAAGGATCAACTCCGGAGTCGCGCGAGCCGTGCCGGTCTTCTCGAAATAGTGCGGCGCAAAAGCAGCGACGCCAACCTGTGTGAGTGCCAGCGCGAAGCGATCCAGCCAGAACGAGATGTTGCCGCCGGAGCCGTGCAGCAGCAGCAGAGCAGGATGTTTGCGATCGCCAGAGAGCACCTGCTGCTCGATACGAATCTGCTGGTTGCCGCTCGGGTACGTGGTCATGTAGAAGAGATGCTTACGCGTGCCGGGGGAGGTCCCGAGGTTCGACCAGGGTGCGAGTTCGTCTTTGTCTCGCGAAACGGAGGATGGTTCTACTCCAGAAGGGAGTCGATGAAGGCGTTCGAATCAAAGGGCAGAATGTCTTCCATCCTCTCGCCGACGCCGGCGAAGACGACCGGCAGACCGAGCTCGGTTGCGATCGCGAGCACGATGCCACCCTTGGCTGTTCCATCAAGCTTCGTGAGAACGATGCCGGTGACGCGGGCGGCTTCGGTAAAGAGGCGGGCCTGCTGCAGACCGTTTTGCCCGGTGGTCGCATCCATGACGAGAAGGGTCTGGTGCGGCGCACCGGGTATCAGCTTCTCCGCGGTTCGGCGCATCTTGTCGAGCTCCTTCATCAGGTCGGTCTTCGTATGCAGACGGCCGGCGGTGTCGACGATGAGAACGTCGGTGCCCCGTGCCTTGGCGGCAGAGCAGGCGTCGTAGAGCGCAGCCGAAGGATCGCCGCCCTGCTTGGTTTTGATGATTGGCACGCCGGAGCGCTGTGACCAGACCTCGAGCTGCTCGATCGCGGCGGCGCGAAAGGTGTCGGCGGCGCACAGCAGAGTCGTTCGCCCATGGCTGGTGTAAAGCGCCGCGAGCTTTCCGGAGGTGGTGGTTTTGCCGGTGCCGTTCACGCCGACCATCATGATGACCTCAGGCGACGCGGCTGGATGCGCTATGGGGCGGGCGACGCCGTCGAGCACCGCACGCAGCTCCTGCTTCAGCAGATCCTTCAGGTGCGTTCCGCTCGAGATGCCCGTGCGATAGGCGCGCTGCCGCAGGTGGTCGAGAACAATGGCGGTGGTGGCAGAGCCGATGTCGGCCGCGAGCAGCACGGGCTCGAGATCGGCGATGGTCGATTCGTCCACCTCCCGGGTGAGTGCGACAACGGACGAGATTGACTCTGAGAAGCTCTCGCGGGTGCGGGTAACCGCCTGCTTCATGCGGTCGAAGAAGCCGCGGCGCGCGGGCTCCTCCGCCGGCGCCTGATCTACAGGATCCGCGGCCTCACGCTGACCAAAGCCGAAGATGGATCGTCGCAGCGGCTCCGCAGGCTGCTCGGGTTCCGGTTCGGTGGGTTTGTCGCGCTTACCAAAAAGATTGAACGCCATGGATCCAGTTTAGTCGACGGCGCACGTCTATTCGTTGCGGCCCGGACGACTCATCAGTTCGCGGATGGCCTCTCGCGGGCTCTTGTTGCGATGGAGGATCGCGTCCATCTGCTCGGTGATCGGCATCTCGACGCCATACCGCGCCGCCAGCCCCAGAGCCGCCGCCGTGGATCGAATTCCTTCCGCGACCTTGCCGTGCATGGCAGCGAGGATCTCCGGCAGCTGTCGACCCCGGCCGAGCTCCGCGCCCACCTGCCGATTGCGCGAGAGCGAGCCGGTGCAGGTCAGGACCAGGTCGCCCAGGCCAGAGAGGCCGGCGAGTGTCTGGCGACGGCCACCACAGGCGACGGCGAGGCGCGTAATCTCCGCCGTGCCGCGCGTAATCAGAGCCGCTGCGGAGTTGTGACCGAGGTTGAGACCGTGCACGACGCCGGCAGCCAGCGCAACGACATTCTTCAGCGCGCCTCCCAACTCCACGCCGGCCACGTCGTCATTGGTATATACCCGCAACGAGGCAGACGAGAAATCGCGTTGCACGGTCTGCGCCAGGATCGAGAACGGCGAGGCTGCAACAACAGCCGTTGGTGTTCCAGCCGCAACCTCCTGCGCGAACGAGGGACCGCTCAACGTGACGCACGGGTTGGAGGTAATGCTGGCGACGACCTGGGACATCCGCAGATACGTGCTCTCCTCGAGACCTTTGGACGCGACGACGATGACCTGGTCGCGCGTAAGCAGCGGCGCGATGTGAGAGATGGTCTCGCGCAGGTACTGGGAAGGGGTCACGGAGACGAGACAATCGGCTTCAAAGATCGCAGCGGGCAGATCGCTGGTGATGAAAATGTCCGCTGGAAGCGTGAATCCGGGAAGGTACGGCAGGTTTTCGCCGACGTCTGTCAGCTGTTCGGCGAGGAGCGGCGAGTGCGACCAGAGAACGATCTCGTGCCCACCACGACGAGCGAGAGAGATGGCGAGGGCGGTGCCCCAGGCACCGGCTCCGAGAACGGCGATGCGGCTCATGCGGCCACCTTCTTCGGAGCGCCGATGCGATTCTCCGTGCCGGCGAGAAGGCGGCGGATGTTGGCTTGATGCTTGACGATAACGAGCAGCGGAAGCCCGAGAAAGGCAGCGAGGACGGCCGGCGATCGGGATGAGAGCAGGAGCCCGGCCGAGACGGGAATCGAAGCTGCGGCGGCCATGCTGGCAAGTGAGACGAAACGCGTGAACCCGACCACAGCGACGAAGAGAAGGAGGGCGACCAGGACGGATCGCGGCGAGAGCACAAGGAAGACGCCGAGGGCTGTGGCGACGCCCTTTCCTCCGCGAAAGCCGAGCCAGACGGGAAAGGTATGGCCGAGGGTAGCGGCGACGGCGGCTGCCGAAGCGAGGTCAAAGGCCTGTTCCCGATCAAGGCCTGCATGTCGCGCGAGCTGAAACGCCAGCAGAACGGCGAGTGTGCCTTTCAAGCAGTCGAGCAGCAAGGTCGCGATGCCCAGGCCCTTGGCACCTGAACGGAGGACGTTGGTGGCGCCGATGTTGCCGCTCCCGACAGCGCGGATATCTTCATGGCGAATGAAGCGCACCAGCAGGTACCCGAAAGGCACAGAGCCCAACAGATAGGCGATCGGGAGTGTAGCAAGCCAGGGGTTCATGAGCGCAGCTTGAGTTTAGCAAGCAGCCTGTAAATTTTGTGTAGGGACGCGTGGGCTAAAGCAGAAGCCGACGAACGAGCTCGAGCGCATGCTGCGTCGTCCAGAGGCGAATACGCTCCCGATCGCCTGTGAGATTGAGTTCGCGGACCTCGGTCTGTGGGCCAAGACCCGAGACGGCCACATAGACAAGGCCGACCGGCTTTCCCGAGTCCGGACCTTCAGGGATGCCCGTGGGTCCTGCCAAGCCGGTGGTGGCGATGCCGACCGAGGCCCCAGCGCGCGCGCGGATACCGTCGGCGAGGGCCTGGGCAACGGGCGCCGAGATGGCGCCATGGCTGGCGAGAAGCTCAGGCGGAACGCCGGCCATGGCAGTCTTAAGGGCCTCGGTATAAACGACCGCGCCACCGAGATAGGTTTGCGAAAACCCCGGCATGGCCGTGAGGCGCTCGGCGAGCAGCCCACCGGTACAGCTCTCGGCCGTGGCGACTGAGAGACCGCGCATGCCCAGATGCAGCAGCACGATCTCTTCCAGGCTCTCTCCGTGCGCGGAGAAGATGGACTCTTCCATCTCGCCCTCGATGCGGCCGGCAACCTCATCCACGCGCGCCTGTGCTTCCTCTGCACTCGGTTTGCCGCAGACAAAGTGGAGCTGGATCTCGGCCGAGCCAGCGAGGATGGTGGTCTCGACGTCGGGGTACTGGTCGTAGATGGGAGCGCAGCGGGCGTCCACCTGCGACTCCGGAATGAGCGCCATGCGCAGCAGCCGGCGGCGCAGGTGCGAAGGGGGCAGACGAGCGGCAAGGCGCGGCTTTACCTCCGCCGTGAAGAGCGGTTTGAGCTCCTTTGGCGGGCCTGGCAGAAGAATGACAATACGCGGATCGTGGTCCAGAAAGGTGATCAGGTATTGACCAACAGCGCTGCCGTTAGGGTTGGGCAGGACTTCGGCGCCGCTCAGCATATCGGCTTGCTGGGCGTTGTTCGTCGGCATGGCGATCCCGCGCGCCGCGTATCGCTCACGCAGGGTGACCATCAGGTCTTCGCGCCGCTCGAGAGAGATATTGAGAGCAGCGGCCACGGCCTCGCGGGTGAGGTCGTCGCGGGTTGGGCCGAGCCCGCCCGAGAAGAGGACGATGTCGGCTCGCGAGAGCGCCACGCGAGCAGCCGAGGTCAGGTGTTCGAGCGAGTCGCCCACCACTGACTTGAAGGCGACCACGACGCCGAGGTCATTCAACTGCTCGGTCATGTACAGCGAGTTGGTATCCAGCCGATGCGGTGTAAGCATCTCAGAGCCGGCGGCGATGATTTCGGCGATCATAGAGTTGATAGGTACAGGTCAGGCCATAGGATGCGGGACGGGCGCTTGCGTAGCGGCGCATACTGTTCCTCATCAAGCTTAGAGCAAGGAGAGATCTCCATGAACAGGCGTGCGATTGACCGTCTGGTGCTGACGGGAACTTTGACCGCCGGTCTCTTGAGCACCGGTTCGTGGACAGCCGCGCAGACATCGCCATCCCCGGCCGACTACGTGGCTCAGCGCGCCGAGCGAGCGCAGGGGCTGACGACGCCCTTCGGCTGGTTCTCGCTGATTGCGCTCGACTGGTTGAAGCCGGGCGTGACGACAGTCGGCTCGGCAAAAGAGAACTCGGTCATCCTGCCCCAAGCGCCGGCCCACCTTATGACACTTGATCAGGTAGATGGAAGGGTGTTGCCGACGGGCATGGCTCCGGGAGTGACGCTGCATGGCCAGGCGGTCGCCCTCCATCAGCCTTTGGGCGACGATGAGGACGATGCGGCGGCGCTTTCGGCGGGAACGATGCGCTTCTGGGTCATCGATCGCGGCGGCAAGCGCTACCTGCGAGTGAAGGACTCGAACGCGCCCGCGCTGAAGCACTTTCATGGGCTGCGATGGTACGAGCCGGCCGCGCGGTATCGTGTGGAGGCTCGATGGGTTCCGTTCGCCGCTCCGCACACGCTCCGTTTCCTGAACCAGCTTGGGCAGGTGAGCGATGTGGAGGAGCCGGGACAGGCCGAGTTCACGCTTGACGGAAAGCGATATACCTTGACACCGCTATCTGCCACCGACAAAGGGCTGTGGTTTGTTTTTCGTGATCTGACATCGGCTCGGGAGACGGATCGTGGCGGCCGGTTTCTCTACACGGACGCGCCATCGCATGGAGTGAACAGCCCCGGCACGGTGACGCTCGACTTCAACGATGCGGTCAACCCGCCATGTGCCTACTCGCCCTTTGCCACATGCCCGCTTGCCGCGGTCGAAAACCGGTTGCCGGTGGCGGTTCCGGCCGGCGAGAAGCGATACGAAGAGTAGGCGAGAGAGGGCGAGGAGCAGCGATGGATGCAGAGACGGCGCTTGAGGCGGCAACACCCGGGCGAGGTGTGGCAGATGGTCGTACGAACTGGTCCGGCAACTACCGGTACAGCACCGATCGGCTTCTGAAGCCGGCGAGCGTCGCTGAGGTGCAAAGCGCCGTTCGGGGCGTAAGTTCACTGCGCGCGCTGGGATCGCGGCACTCTTTCAACGGCATCGCCGACAGCATGGTGGCGCAGATCTCCGTGACGCGACTGGACAGTATGGAGTTCGATCGGGAGGCGCGGACGGTCACGATCGGCGGCGGTGTCCGCTTCGGCGAGCTTGCGCCGTGGCTCCACGCGCGCGGCTTTGCGCTGCATAATCTGGCCTCGCTTCCGCACATCACCGTGGTGGGTGCATGCGCAACGGGAACGCACGGCTCAGGCGTGACGAATGGAAATCTGTCGACGGCGGTGGCGGCGATCGAATTCGTCAAGGCAAACGGAGATCTGGTGCAGCTCTCGCGATCGATCGATGGCGACCGCTTCAACGGGGCAGTCGTCGCGCTGGGCGCGCTAGGCATCGTGACCCGCATCACGCTCGATGTGCAACCGACGTTCTCTGTGCGGCAGAATGTTTATCTGGATATGCCGTTTTCCACGCTTGAGCGGAACTTCCACGCGATCTTCAGCGCAGGTTATAGCGTCAGCGTCTTTACAGACTGGCGGGAGAGTCGCGCGACGCAGGTCTGGATCAAGAGCAGGGTCGAGCCCGGAGTGCCTGTTGACCTCGCGCCGGAGTTTTTCGGAGCGCGCGCGGCGACGCGTCGGATGCATCCGCTGCTGAACCATCCTGCAGAGAACAGCACGGAGCAGATGGGCGTTGCGGGCAGATGGTACGAGCGTCTGCCGCACTTTCGCATGGACTTCATCCCGAGCAGCGGGCAGGAGATCCAGGCGGAGTACTTCGTTCCGCGGGCAATGGGGATGGCCGCCGTCCGGGCGGTGGAGGAGTTGCGGGATGAGATGGCGCCACTCCTGTTTGTCTCCGAGCTGCGAACGATTGCGGCCGACGATCTGTGGCTGAGTCCGTGCTACCGGCAAGACTCGGTGGCGCTGCACTTTACGTGGCGGCCGGATTGGGCGGCGGTGCGGCAGGTTTTGCCGCGACTCGAGATGAAGCTGGAGCCGTTCGCCGTGCGGCCGCATTGGGGTAAGGTGTTCACGATGGCGCCCGGCGTGATCCAGTCCCGCTATGAACGCCTGCCAGCGTTTCGCGCGTTGATGGCCGAAATGGATCCCGAAGGGAAGTTTCGTAACGCCTTTCTGGCGACGACGCTGTTTGGGAGCTAGCGGAACTGAGTTAAAGCAAAGAGCGGCCGTCTACCTCGAGATCGACATGGAAGAGGGCGTCGCGGGTGGCAAGGGCGGCACAGCCGTCGTCGAGAAAGGCCAGGCCGACGAGGTTTGACCCGGACAGCGCCAACTCTGCCTGACCCTCGCGCGTGATGCGGATCAGCCCGCGCTGGCTGCGGTACGACGCGGCGACGAAGAGATCGCCGGCGGCACTGAAGGCCATGCCCTGCGCGCGGCCCAGACCCTTGAAGAAGGGAGACACCGTGCCCTCATGGCTGATGCGATGAATGCTTTGTGATGACGAGGTGGTCGGGCCGGAGACGAAGAGGGTGCCGTCGATGTTGAAAGCGAGGTGATAGGCGGCCATCGAGGGCTCGAGCGTGGCGAAGACAAAGATCTCGCGATCGGCGTGGCTGCGAGGGGCGCCGCGGTCTGGTGGAATTTTAAAGATCGTGCCGGAACGGTCGCCGACGAAGAGGTTGCCCTCGGCATCAAAAGCCAGGCCAGTGGCGAGACCGAGGCCTTCAGCGAAGAGAGACACGGCGCCATCTGGAGATGCGCGATACACGGCCCCCTCGGCACGGGAGCTGATGTAGAGGTAGCCATCGGGGCCGAAGGCAAGCCCAGTGGCGTTCAGCAAGTCGCGGATGAAGGGCCGCATCTGGAAGTCGCGTTCGATGCGGAAGACGGAGACTGGCACCTGCTGGCCGCGCGGACCGGAGACGGTCGCAAAGACGTTGCCGTCGGCATCGACTGCGGGGTTCGAGACAGGATGGAGGTTCTCGGCCATGGGAACGGCAACATGGAGATACATGGGGTTCGAGGCGCCGCCACTGTGGTGCAGGACGACATCGCCGGAGATGCAGCCGTCCGGAATCTCAAGCGTGACGCGGTCGCTGCGGCTCAGTGTGGCGCCGGCTTCGATGTCCCCCACGGTGACACGTGGCAGATCCGTGCTGCCTGCGGCGAGCGACGTGCCGAGCAGGGACACCTCGCCGCCCGGCATCGCCGCCGGTGGTGAAAGTCTGGTGAGGTGCGGAGGTTTAAGTGCGGTTTGGGAAGATGTGCTCAAGCTTCTAGATTAAGCCTGGTGACCTTGAAGTGCAATCGGCGCAGCGGCTCCGAGCGAAGCCGCAGTTCAAAAGACGAAGCGATGCAGCAGATGGGCAACGAGAAGCGCGAGGAGACCAGCGGCCACATCGTCGAGCATGATGCCGGTGCCGGCTGGCAGGCGTTCCAGCTGACGGACCGGTGGCGGCTTCAGGATGTCAAACAGGCGAAACAGAAGCAGGGAAAGAAACGCATGCTGCCAATCGGCGGAGACGGCGATCAGGGCGATAAGCTGGCCGGCAACCTCGTCGATCACGACGTGCCCTGGGTCCTCGCGGCCCGACTCGCGGGCGACGATCGTTGCGGCAGGAATACCGATGGCCGTCACGAAGACAGCGGCAACCAACGTTCCGACGCTGAGTGAACCGGCGGCCGGGTGCAGGACATGCGCTGCGGCGTACCAGAGCAAAACGGCTGCAATGGAACCGTAAGTGCCAGGGCCCGGCCGTAACAAACCGGCACCGAAGAAAGTTCCGATAGCCCACGCCCATCGTGTCTTCGGGCCCGAGATCGTGTGCCGATCCATTGTAGGTTGATGGGCCATGGTGTCAGCTCAAGTGTAGAGCCACCGTGAAGGTGGCGCCGCTCCGCTTAATTCCTGTAGCGGGATTTCTCTTCGTGCATAGGGTGCCGCTGCTGCTCGGCGTGCTCGAGCTCTTCGAGCAGATCTGGATCGAGGATGGGCGAGCTGATCTTGTACTCGCCGGAGGCCCACTTGCCGAGATCAACACGACGGCAGCGATCGGAGCAAAACGGCGTGTCTTCGGAGTTGAGAAGGACGGGCGTGTTACAGGAGGGGCAGCGAAGGGTTTTGGTAGTCGCCATACGATATTTTGGATGAGCGAGGCCTACTCGAGGATGCGTGCGACCAGATCGTAGTCGTGCGACTCGGTGATCTCCGCGCGATAGAAGCTGCCGGGCACGAGCGCCTCATGCGGTCCAAAGTCGTTCAGAAAAACCTTGCCGTCGATCTCGGGTGCATGAAACAGGGTGCGCGCCTCCCACAGCAGGTCTGTCTCTTCGCTCTGACCTTCGACCAGAACGTCAAGCTGGCGACCGACCCAGCTGCGTTTTGCACGCGTGGACATCTTCTGCTGCAACCGCATCAGCTTGCGACGGCGAGCTTCGATGGTGCGTCGTGAAATTTTGAGCGAGGCATCCAGATCGAAAGCTTTAGCGCCTTCTTCATCCGAGTAGGTGAAGACGCCCATCCAATCGATCTGGGCTTGTTCAACAAACTTGCAAAGATCGTGGAAGTTCTCTTCGGTCTCGCCAGGGAAACCAACGATAAAGCTGGTGCGGATGACAATACCGGGAACGATCCGACGAGCCTTCTCGATCAGCTTCAGAAAAATCTCGGCGTTGCCACCGCGCTTCATGCGTTTGAGCACAGAAGCCGATGCATGCTGCAACGGAACGTCGAGATAGGGCGCAATGGTGGTGTGCCGCGCCATGGTCTCGAGCAGGCGCGTGGTGACCTTGTTGGGGTAGGTGTAGAGGAAGCGCAGCCACTTCAAGCCCGGAAGCACGGCAAGTGCGTCGAGCAGCGTGGCGAGGCCGTCAGTAAAGCCCAGATCCTCGCCATAGCAGGTGGTGTCCTGACCGATCAGCGTGATCTCGCGGACGCCTTGCGCGATGAGGTTCTGCGCCTCCGCCAGGATGGAGCCAATGCGGCGTGAGCGGAACTTGCCACGCAGCTGCGGGATGATGCAAAAGCTGCATGGGTGATCGCAGCCTTCCGCGATTTTGATGTAGGCGCTTGCCCGCGGCGTAGCGAGGATTCTGGGCGTTGCGTCTGAGTAAAGGTAGTCGGGCAAGGCAGCGGTCGCGCCATCCCAGCTCTCGCGCGAGAAGCGGCCGGCGGCCTCGCGAGCATCGCCTTCCGCACGGGAAGCCGTGCCCGCCTCCGGCCGGTGCGCGATGTGATCTCCGGGGTGGTTGAGCAGCGCGTTGCCATGTGTGGTTCCGGTTGTCGCGAGTGACTCGACGATGCGCAGCTGCGGCGCGACTTCACGATCACTTTCCGGATCAGCCAATGGTCGCGAGTGCTGGTTAACGGTCGAGGCGGCACGCGCAATCAAGGTCTGCTGCTCAACCGTGGTTTCGCCCAGCGGCAGAGCGGAGCCGCTCGGGAAGGTAGAAAGATCGTGTTGAATGTGGCTGTCGATACTTGGCTGCGCGAGGTCTGACGGGGAAAGAATCCGGAAAGGGGAGTCGTTCCCATGGCCACTTGGCGTCAACCCTGCAGCCGCGAGAATGCCTTCGAGCTCTCCCGTTCCGACCACCGCATCAACCTCCGGAATGTTCGCCCGGATCTCGTCGCGATACCGCTCAACCAGGCAGCCGGCGACGATCAGACGCTGCGCCTTTCCGCCGTTTGCGATCTTATGCTGCACCATCTCGAGGATGGTGTTGACGCTCTCCTGCTTGGCCGAATCAATGAACGAACAGGTATTTACCACCAGGATTTCGGCGTCCTCGGCCTTCTGTGTGAGCTCTGCTCCATTGTGATGTAGCAGGCCCATCATCACCTCGGAGTCGACCAAGTTCTTGGGGCAGCCGAGCGAGACGAACCCGATCTTCGGACGCGCGGTGGTCACCGGAGAGTCGAGTTCAGGCAGGAGGGTGGCAGGAGGGATCACGGCCTTTTAGTTTAGCAAGGACTGCCTGCTTCAAGTGCAGCACAGGCCAGGTCAGGTGCTCACGGAGCTGCGGCGATGGCGGCGCAGAGCGTCAAGATGAATCAGCAGAGCGATCGCGGCGCCCGCGGCGGTGCACCAGAAGCGGCGATGCGCGATCTCCGGGCCAGGTAGCTGGTTAAGCGAGAGCAAAAAGACGATGTACGAGGTCATCAACAGGGTGAAGAGTGCATAGTTGACGCTGTTCACCGCATAGCAGCCGAACGCGAAGACCGTAACCAGCACGGCCAGAACCCAGGGTGTGGGATGCAGATGCGCGGCGATCAGCGTGGCCAGTGTGGCGCCGACCAGGGTGCCGGAGATGCGTGCCAGCGCGCGGGAGAGAGTCTCAAAGAACGCTGGCTTCTGCACCAGAAGGGCGGTCATCGGCACCCAATAGCCGGATTGCATGCCCATCTTGCGGTAGAGCTCTGAGGCCAGAGCAACGGTGATTACCAGGCGGGCGGCATAGATGAGGGCGGTCGTACGATCCGGCGCGGGAAGTGCCTTAGGAAGCTCCTGCAGGCGATGCAAGAGCTCGCGTCGCTGCTCGTAAAGCGTCGTGTACAGAGATCGTGGCAAACGAAGCAGATCCTTGCGAAGCTCCGGCAAAAGGCGCAGACCGAGGCTGGTCATGACCAGCTGCAGGGAGCCGCCGAGCAGGATCAGGCCAGCTCGCACCAGCGCCGGCCGAGGCGCGCTGGGAAACGCCGAGGCGACAAAGAGCGCGACCGAGGCCTGTTGCCCAACCCACGCGAGACCGGCGTCGCGGATCGTCAGCAGGCCATAGATCGCGGCAGAAGCAGCCGAGGCCAGCACCAGAGTATAGCCGAGATGCCCGACTACGGTGCCGATCAAGGTCGCGGAGGCCATGGCGAAGATCGCCGCCAGCATGGGTTGCAGTCGCGAGTCTGCAATGCGCTGGTTGGCGCCGAAGCCGATAGTGAACGCGCCTCCACCGGCGATCAGGCCGCCGCCCGGATGACCGACCGCAATCCCGATCGAGACGCAAAGCGCAACCGTGGCCGCGCTCACCAAAGGCAGGCGGCCATGCAACTCGCTCCACCTGAAGGTGTAGAGGTCCGCCAGGAAGTGCGGTGGAGTGATGGTCCGTGCCTTGGACGGAACGGCAGGAGGCGACGAAAGAGCAGGAGAAGCCACAGTGTCTATGATGACAATTCCTTCGGGAGGGTCACGGAGCGGTGACCGTGGCCGCCTCCTCGTGGAACTCGGGAGAGACGACACCGCGCCAACTTCTACCGAGCTCCGCATACAGATCGGCTGCCCTGGAGGGAAGCATGGGCTGGGCGAGCAGCTTGCCGGGTTTGGTCTTAAGCAGCCACCAGGTCCTAGGGGCTTCCGCCATGTCGAAACCAGCGTCGTGCAGGTAACCCAGGCTCACCCGGCCAGACTGCTGTTCAGCCAGCGCAAGCAGGTGCTGGGCTACGCTGTAGTTGCCGATGCTGGTCGCAACGCTCAGGCCCGGTACGAACAGCCCTCCCGCGGCGCCTGCGATCTCGGCTGCTTTCATTTTATGAACGGCGGGAACCGAGCGAAAGCTCTGCTTTTCGATGGCGGTAGCGATGTTGTCGGCAAGCACAGTAGCCAGCTGAGAGTCGTTCTCGAGCCGCTCGACGATCTGATGCGGAAGCACGATGATGCCGTTCGGCAAAGTCAACGCATCTTTCAGGTTCTTCTCGTCGACGACCTGAAAGCGAAAGTTGATCTTCGTGGCGTCGCTGTTCGGAAGCGCGCGCTGATAGGCCGGGATGAGTCTCCGCCCGATCCGCTCCACACGATCCTGCATGGCAGGGTCGGGCCATGGCGGAATCTGCTTGACCTTGACCCCAAGAAAAAGCCTGCTCGCGGTGCTCTGGTGCGAGTCCGGATCGACCGCCGCCGGATCGTAGTCGTTCTTTTCGCGAAGCTTGCCTTCTCCCGCGACCACGACGTTTTCGCGCAGTTCGGCCTCGCGCACCAGGACGGTGCCGTCAGTCTGCTGCTCCCCACTGTATTTGATCCAGAGATTTGGTCGCCGTGGCGTCGCCGTGGCGAGCGGAGGATCGAAGATAAGGGTGGTTTTGGCAGTAAGGAGCAGATGCCGGCCGTCAGCGCGCACCGTCTCCGACGTTGGTCCGGAGGCCGGAGGGGACGCTGGAACCTCATCGATGACGCCCATTCCCGAGACAGGCGAGGTTGACGGCGCCAGGAGCAACAGCCGGTTCACCAGGACGGTATTCGTGTGCTTATCCAGCGTGCCGAAGACCTTCGCCGGCTCACCCAGGTAGACCGCCGGAACGCCGTGGTGCTGCACCGTCCGACCGATAGCGGGATGGCCGGAGAGCGAGTCTGGGCCGAAGCGCAGGTGGGCTCCGTTCAGGTCAATACCTTGCGGACTCACCGCGGTGATAAAGCCATCGAAGAGTGGCCGATCCTCGGGGGAGGGGGTGTCTGCCCATGTGGAGGCAGCGACCGAAGCGAGGCAAAGAAGAAGGAGCGCAGGGCGGACATACATAGGCGACAACCGTATCTGTTCTGACAGCGATGGGCCATCGCACGATCGGCGGTCACATGCAGCTTTTGGGGCATCGTCCGACCTTCGTCTGCAGTCTCGCGATCGCCGAGCCGGTGATGGTAAACTTCTGCTTGTGCCGGGCCCTACGCGACGTAATCCCGCCAACCCCGCCAGGTCCGGAAGGAAGCAACGGTAACGGGCTAGTATGGGCGCAGTAGGTCGCCCGGTGCTCTTCTTGCTCGACACTCCCCCCGGCCTACGTGACGACAGTCTGACACCCTTCCGCCAGACGCACCCGTTACCCGGATGACAGCATCGCGCGTGTGTTGGAGAATGAACCCTGGGTGCAGGATCTCTGTGCCGTAGCTCCTGGATCACGTGAGGTAAAAAGGTTGAGTTTGACGTTGCGTCCGACGATCTCTGTGCGAGCGAAGATCTCCGCAGTAGGCACCTACGTTCCCCCGAAGCTGCTGACCAATGCAGACCTTGAAACGATGGTGGCGACGAACAACGAATGGATCGTCGAGCGGACCGGCATACGGGAGCGCCACATCGCTGAAAAGGGAGTTGGCACCAGCGATCTCGCAACTGCGGCCGCCCGCAAGTGCCTGACCATGCGCGGTATGGATCCCTCCCAGGTAGAGGTCATCATTGTCGCCACGGTCACCCCGGACATGATGTTTCCGGCCGCCGCCTGCCTGGTACAGGACAAATTAGGTGCAAAACATGCCTGGGGCTTTGATCTTTCCGCCGCCTGCTCCGGTTTTCCGTACGCCTTACAGGTCGGTGCCAAGCTGATCGAAAGCGGCATGCACAAAGCCGTTCTGGTTATCGGCGCGGATGTGATGAGCTCGATCATCGACTACACGGATCGCACCACCTGTGTCATCTTCGGCGACGGCGCAGGCGCTGTGCTGCTCGAACCCTGCGCCGAGGGCGAGGTTGGTCTGATCGACTATTGGCATGAGGTAGACGGCTCGGGCGTCTCTTCGCTTTACATGCCTGGGGGCGGTAGCCTTCACCCGGCCTCGCATGAAACCATCGCGCAGAAGATGCACTTCGTTCACCAGGACGGGCAGGCCGTGTACAAATTTGCCGTGCGCAAGATGGCCGAGGCGGCCGAGCGTGTGCTGACGCGCAATGGCCTCACCGGCAGTGATCTAAGCTGCTTCATTCCGCATCAGGCGAACAAGCGCATCATCCTGGCGACGGCCGATCGGCTCGGCATGCCCGAAAGCAGCGTTGTCATCAATATTGATCGGTACGGCAATACCACCGCGGGAACGATTCCTCTGGCAATGGGCACCGCGCTCGAAGAAAACCGTCTCAAACGGGGCGATCTGGTTTTGCTGGCCAGCGTTGGGGCTGGATTCACCGTGGGCGCGACCTTGCTTCGGTGGGAGTTCTAACGCAAACAGAAGCGAAGTGTCAGCCCTGCTTCCAATCCAGAGTTGCGATTGGCTATGCCCCGGCTTGCACGCCAGCCGGGCTGTTCTTGCCGGTTCCAGGTGCAGTGCCGCGAACCGTCTTTGAGGTCTTGTACAGGCGCCAGAACGCGATTCCAACAAAGGTCAGAAGCAGCGCCCAGAACACGATCAGGATCGTCGTTGCCCACTTGTCCGAGAAGTGGCTCCAAAGCTGCAGGACCTGCTTCCCATAGAACACACCTGCCCAGGCGGCGATCAGGTGACGCACAAAGCGGCTTGTGGTAAACGCCACCATGAAAGTTCGTTGCGACATTTTGAGAGCGCCCGCCGCCAGAACAAATGGCGACAAAGGCATGGGCGGCGGAAGGATGGCCGGCAGTGCGACCGACAGCACGGCGTGGTGCTCCATCCATCCACACACCCGTTTGAAGATGCGCTCCGGCACATGCTTCTCAAGGAACTGCATGCCGCCCTTTTGCCCCACCTGGAAGCTGAGATAACCGCCCAGGGCTGAGCCTGCCGTGGCGACAGCGACCAGAAGGATCAGGTTCATGTGCTGCGCCGCGAAGAAGAGGATCATCAGATCGCTCACGCCCGGGACGGGTAGCGGCACGAACGACGAATCGATGATCGAGACCAGAAAGAAGCCGACCAGCCCGAACGACAGGATCAGGTGGAGCACGTGACCGCGGTGCTGGTCGGCCGCCGCCAGCAACGTAGCCGGCAGCCTGTGAGGAACGCTGAGCGCCAGATGCGATAGCCCGTGGACGCCGATCGGCGGCAGGCGATGACTCAGAGACGACAAACTGGCGAGAGATTCCGCGATCATGGATGTTCAGACGCGTTCACGCCACTCGAAGTCGCTGAAACTCAGCAACTTTCCCGGGCTCGACTACCGCTCCTCTTCGACAAAGCGAAGCACGGGCAAAGGCGGCAGGGCACCAACCTCGGCCGCAAGTCTGCGGAACAAAAGGATGGACTCAATACACGCCCCGTCAAGATGGTAATAGATGTTTTCTGTTAGGTAGGTCCGGATCGTCGACCCGGGAACGCCGATCCGCGGGGTCCACTCCTCAACCAGCGCGTCGACATGGCGCAGACCGGCATCGCGCGAGGCGGTGAGGTCCTCCATCATCTCCCCCGCACTCACTCCGGCAGCTATCAGCGCGCCTGGTCTGGCGGCCCACACCGCAGCCACCCATGGCAGTCCGGTTCGCGCGTTCCACTCCTCAGCCAGATCGATCCACAGACACGGGCCCAAAGCTCCTTCAATTTGCTTCCGCTGTTCGCGTGCCAGCAGAGCAGGGTCCCCAATGATCAATGCGGCGTCGTTCTGCCCAAGCATCGTGATCGGGTCAGCCACTGCTTGGATAAAGGCGGGCGCGATCCCCAGGAAGTGCCGAAACAGTACCTGCGCGTACGCAACCGAAGATCGCGACGCTGCATCGGCCGCCACCGAGCGCACGTCGGCGAGCGTTGCCGCCGCGCTTTGTCGCACCAGCAGAAGGATCGAGCGCACCTGGCGGAGCGAGGCGATGGTGCATCCGGGAACCACCGCTAACTCCGAAGTCAGGGCGGCCACGGGAATCAGGCCCAGATCCGCCGACCCGCGCAGCAACTCCGCTGCGCAAGCCGCCGGCGCGGTGTAATGGACCGTGTAGCGCCGGCGAAGTTCGGCCGCTACAGGCGGGTGCACGAAGTTCCACATGAGTGGAGCTGGATTGAGGAAGTGAATAGCAGCAACGCGCAACGTTCGATCGGGCTGGGTCACGGATCCTCTTTCCCCTTTGATTCCAATTGCTCACCGGCCGACTCACCGGCACGGCCTCCTGGTGACACAGACGTGCGAGCCGAAGGGTCATTGACACGCACCGATGCCGATCCTACGTTCGCTTGAGTGCAGATGTTGCATGGTGCTGAAGCTCGCCGAGCGGGCTGCCAAAGGGGAGATGTCGTGAGGTCATCCGTTGTGGAGAGGGAACCGGATCAGGGCGAGCGCACACGGCTGGCATGGCTGGGAATGGTGCTCACGCCCGGTATGGGAGCAATCCGAACCGTGCGGGCGGCCACTCGACTGGGCGGCGCTGCACGCATGCTGTCAGCCTCGCTCACGGAGCTCGAGGGAGCTGGGATGCCTGCCGCCGCGGCCCAGTTTTGTTTCGACGGCCGTGCCGTTCGTGCTGCGGACGAGGAGTTGCGACGGGTCGAGGAAGCAGGCGGTCAGATCATGACGCTCGACGATACTCTGTACCCGGACAACCTCCGCAACATCTATGACCCGCCACCCGTGCTTTGGGTTCGTGGCGACGCTCGCCTGCTCAGCCGGTCCGGCATCGGCGTGGTCGGAACGCGTCACCCGTCGCCCTATGGCTCTGGTATGGCGGAGGTCCTGAGCCGCGATCTGGCGGCGCGCGGCCTGGTCATCTTCAGCGGCATGGCGCGTGGTGTCGATACCGCGGCACACAAAGGTGCGCTTGCGGCCTGTAACGGCAGGACGGTTGCCGTCTGGGGCACCAGCATCGACGTGATCTACCCCAAGGAGAACAAACGGCTGGCGGAAGAGATCGTCGGCAACGGCGGCGCGATCCTCAGCGAGTTCCCGCTCGGTACCTTTCCGGCGCCGCAGAACTTTCCCATTCGCAATCGCGTCATCAGCGGTCTGAGTGTCGGTGTGCTCGTGATCGAAGCCGGGGAGCACTCTGGCACGCGCGTCACCGCTCGCTGCGCCATGGAGCAGAACCGCGACGTCTACGCCGTGCCGGGCAACGTGACCAACAAGAATGCCTGGGGGCCGAACACGCTCATCAAGCAAGGTGCTAAGCTGACGGCCACATGGGAAGATGTCTGGGAGGATCTGCCAAGCCAAGTGCGCCAGGCCCTTGAGGACGAGCTGGGGACAGGTGATGAATCAAATCGATCCGGCGTCGCATCCTTACTTAGCAGCGCGGAGCTTCCCGAAGCGGAGCGTGCCATTCTCGAGCACTTGCGGCAGGACGAGTCGCTGCAGCTGGATGAACTGATGGAACGCCTGGAAGGCAGGCTCGAGTCCCCCGAAATCTTCACCGCATTGTTTGAACTCGAGCTCGCAGGCCATGTGCGTCAGATGCCTGGCAAGAACTATCTGCGAACGATGTAAGCGAATTCAATCGACGACCTCGGCGCTGGCCGGAAGCGCACAGCAATCTTCGGGACGCAACCAAACGGCGCAGGCTGCGTCTATTGAAGCACTTGCAGCAGTCGTCACGGTCACCGGCAACGAGGGTCCATTGACTTCGCTCCGGCACACCGTGGTAGGTTCGCAGGGTCAGGTCCCGGCGTTTGGTGGGCGGGACCAGTGCTGGCGCAGGGCACCAGTGGATGTGGACGTGAAAGGGAAGCATGAGCAAATCTCTTGTGATCGTAGAGTCGCCGGCGAAGGCAAAGACGATCAATAAATATCTCGGCAGTGACTATGTGGTGGAGGCCTCGCTGGGCCACATCATGGACCTGCCCAAGAACGACATCGGTGTCGAACTTCGCAGGCGAACCTTTGAGCCGACGCTGATCATCTCGCCCGGTAAGGAAAAACTGGTCGATCGACTGAAGAAGCTAGCGGCCAAGTCCAACGCTGTCTTTCTCGCGCCTGATCCTGACCGCGAAGGGGAGGCTATTGCGGCTCATCTGAAATTCCAGCTGCAGTCCTCGGTGAAGGGCCAGACCAAGGTCCAGCGCGTCACCTTTAATGAGATCACGCCTAAGGCCGTGAAGGCAGCCTTCCTCAATGCCCGGGAGGTCGACGAGAACCTGGTCGATGCGCAGCAGACACGACGCGTGCTTGACCGTCTTGTCGGTTACCAGATCAGCCCTTTGCTCTGGGACAAGGTGCGTCGCGGTCTGAGCGCCGGCCGTGTGCAGACAGTGGCTCTTCGCCTCATTGTTGAGCGTGAGCGCGAGATCAACGCCTTCAACCCCGTCGAGTACTGGACGGTCGACGCGCATCTCCTTCCAGGAGCTAACGGCCAGGAGTTCACGGCGCGCATGGTAGGCGTCGAAGGCAAGCCGATCCGCGTCGCCAACGGCAAGGATGAGGCTGGCAAGGAACAGTTCCTCTCGAATGCACTGCCCGACAAAGAGGCCGTGGACGAGGTCGTCTCGCATCTGCAGCGGGCTACTTGGAGCGTGCGCGGCGTCGAGCGCAAAGAGCGCAAGCGCAATCCGACTGCGCCCTTCACGACCAGTAAGCTGCAGCAGGACGCAGCCGGCCGCTTGGGCTTTAATGTGCGTCGTACGATGGGTGTCGCTCAGCGCCTCTATGAGGGGGTAGAGATCGGAAGTGAAGGTACCGTCGGCCTCATCACCTACATGCGAACCGATTCAACGCGCGTCAGTCCCGATGCTGTCATTGAAGTTCGCGAGTACATCGAGACAAAACTCGGCGCCAAGTATTTGCCGGCGCAGGAGATCAAGTACAAAACCAAGAAGGACGCGCAGGATGCCCACGAAGCCATTCGTCCGACGCACGTAGAGTTCGTTCCCGATGAGATCCGGAAGTATCTTTCGGACGAGCAGTACAAGCTCTATCGGCTGATATGGCAACGCTTTGTCGCCAGCCAGATGATGCCCGCCGTCTTTGACCAGACCACGGTCGACATCGCGGCAAAGGCAGACCACACGTACGACTTCCGCGTCAGCGGCAGCATCCTCAAGTTCGAGGGCTATCTCAAGGTCTACGAACAGGCGCCGGCGCCGGAAAAGAAGGCCGATCCTCAAGCGAGTGCCGAAGGCGACGAGACAGAAAATGCGGAGAATCCGGACAAACGCCTGCCCGATCTCCGGGATGGTCAGGCGCTCAGCCTCGAGACGCTCGATCCGCAGCAGAAGTACACCGAGCCGCCACCGCGCTTCAATGAAGCCAGCTTGGTAAAGACCCTCGAAGAGAAGGGCATCGGCCGCCCGTCCACCTATGCGTCCATCATCAACACCATCCAGGAGCGCGACTACGTCAAGAAGATTGGCGCGAAACTGATCCCGACCGAGATTGGCATGGTCGTCACGGACCTGCTAGTCAAGAACTTCCCCTACATCTTCGATCTCCAGTACACGGCCCGTCTCGAAGGCGAACTGGACGCGGTCGAAGAGGGCGACGAGAAGTGGCAAAGCCTGCTTGGCGGCTTCTACGACCACTTTGAGAAGGAACTCAAGGTCGCCGAGAAGCAGATGGAAGACGTCAAACGCATGGAGCATACGACGACTGAACTCTGCGATAACTGCGCCAGCCCGCTCATCCTGAAGTGGGGCAAGTTCGGCAGCTTTTACGCTTGCAGCAACTTCTCAAAGGCCAAGCCGATGAACGTCGCCCTGGGCGCTCTGAAGAAAGATCCGAAGGCCACTATTAAAAAGATCACGACTGCCCTCACCTTTCCGATGACCGTCAAAGCTGTAACCGATACGGTTACAGAGTTCGCTAAGGAGGTCGCGGACAGCGCCGAGCTCGAACGCGAACTGAAGAACGCCGTCGGCCACGGCAAGAAGGTCTACGTCGAGACCTTTAGCTGCGACTTCACCAAGGAAAACTTTGCTGCCAAGCCGGATCTCACCTCCCCCGACGCGCAGAATGCCGAGAGCGAAGAGGAGTTCTGTGATAACTGCGGTCGTGTGATGGTTCTGCGAAACGGTCCGTGGGGACCCTTCATGGCGTGTCCCGGCTACAACGAGGATCCGCCCTGCAAGACCATCCGCAAGCTGACCCAGAAGGTTCAGCAAAAGCCGCCAGTTCAACTGGAGGAGCCTTGCCCCAAGTGCAGCCGGCCCCTGCTCCTTCGGAACGGCCAGTACGGCGAGTTCATCAGCTGCTCCGGCTACCCGAAGTGCAAGTACATCAAGCAGGATCTGCTCGCCGTGAAATGTCCAAAGGACGGCGGTGACATCGCCGTGCGCAAGACCAAACGCGGCGACACTTTCTACGGTTGCGTCAACTATCCGAAGTGCGACTTTGCCTCCAATCACAAGCTCGTCAACCAGACCTGCCCGAACTGCAGCAACCCCTACGTGCTTGAGGTCTCAAACAAGGAGGGCGTCTTCCTGATTTGCCCGAACAACCAGGAAGACATGCCGAAGCGGCGCAAGAGAAAGGGCGCAGCGGAGGTGGATGAGGAGCCTAAAGGTGTCGATTGCACCTTTATCGAGAAGATCGGCGAGTCAGTAGCCATACTCGATCCCGAGCTTCCCGATCCTGAGACCACGCGCCTTCTTACCGCAAATGTGGCGTGACGCGGTGGCGGTGCATAGCCCGGGGCTGTGGACCAACCCCGGCCCCTTTCCTTGTTACAGAAACTCTGGTACAAATGCGCTGGCGCACCCTGTGCGCGAACCGCAACATAACAGCTCGGGATCTACTTGAGCTCTTTCAGTAAGTAGTAGTAAAGAGACGGATTATCTATGGCGAAGGCAGTTTGGAACGGGCAGACGCTTGCAGAGAGCGACACCTACGAGACAATTGAAAGCAACATTTACTTCCCGGAAGAAGCAGTCAAACGAGAGTTTCTGCGACCGAGTTCCACGACGTCGAACTGCCCCTGGAAGGGGCAAGCCCGGTATTACACTCTGTTGGTTGACGGGCAGGAAAACCCAGATGCCGCGTGGTACTACCCTGATCCAAAGCCTGCTGCCCACACCGTGAAGCACCACGTGGCTTTCTGGCGGGGCGTCGAAGTTACGACCTAGGGCGGGTCCTAGTACGCTTCCGCCTGATCGAGCGGTAGCCGAACCTTGAAGCAGGTTCGCCCCGGCTCCGATTCTACGGTCAACAGGCCGGAGTGGCGACTGACGATCCGCATCGCCGTATCCAGACCAAGACCGAGGCCACTCCCCGGCGGCTTGGTCGTATAAAAAGGTTCGAAGATCCGAGACAGAATCGCAGGGTCGATGCCGCTGCCGCTGTCGATGATCTCTATGGTCGCCAGCTGGCCGGTCAGCTTCGTTCGCAGCTGCAGCTTGCCTTCATCTCGCATCGCATCGAGCGCATTCTCAATCAGCACCGTCCAGACCTGGCTCAGCTCACTCCCGTAGGCACTGATCGGCGGCAGACTCGGATCAAAGTCCGACTCGACTACAACAGACCGCAGGCGCGACTGGAACATGACCAGGGTTGTTGAGAGCGACTGGGCAAGGTCAACTTCCTGCACCGGAGCCTGGTCCATGTAGGAATAGTCTTTAATCGCGCTAATCAGGTCGAAGATCCGACCAGTTGAGTTCACGATCGTCTCTGCCATGCCTTCGATCCGTAGCGAGTTGCTCAGCGACGACAGCAGTAGCGGAAGCACGTGCGGCGGGGAGAGCGTCACCAGTTCATCAAGCTGGTCGAAGCCAATAGCACTCTCGGCGATGGCCGGCGCGAGCGCCCATGCCCTTTCAACACCGTGCTTCTCCAGCCACCGAGCGACCTGGTCCTCGCGCTCACTCAGGTCGAGCGCGCTGATCGTAACGTTCCTGTGCGGCGCATAGGCGCTCAATCGCTGCCGCATGCGTTCAAACCACTGTCGCAGTTGCGGTGTCTCGAGAGCGTTGGCGCTAAGGGCTCCAAGCTGGAAGCTCTGTTCCCGGTACTCCCGTAAGTCGTTGAACAGCCGGTCTGCGGATCGCTGCGCCGCCGACGCTGGATTATTCAGCTCATGCGCCAAATTTGCTGCCAGCTTGCCCAAAGCGGAGAGCTTCTCCGCCTGCTGCTCCATGCGGGTTACCTCCCGCACGCGATCCAGCAGCACAGAGACACAGCGCTGCGCCATGGATGGGATCGCCGCGAGCATCTCCGGAAATAGATTCTGGTGCACATCGAGAACCCAGATCGGGCCAATCGTGTAGCCATCTCCGCCGTAAGTTCTCATGCGCGAATACGGCAGCTTGCCCGTCATCTGGCCCGCACGTCCGATAAATAACGCGATCGGGCCGGAGCGCCGCCGGCGAACGTGAATCTCGCCTTCCAGAATGAAACTCAGATGGCAGGCAGGCTCGCCTTCGCGAAACACCATCGCCCCCTGCTCTCCGCGGCGCTCCGTTCCATGCTCCGCCAGCCAGCGGGACTCGCGATCGCTCAAGCCCTCAAGCTGCACGACCGACCGGAGCGCCTCCATGATCTGTTCCGGAGAAGAGGGTGTAGCCGGTGTCATGGCCGTTAGATCCAGCTCTGGCTGGACCTCGGTGGTGCTCGTTTCTTGGAGTGAGCTTTCGGTCATAGGGTCAGCGCTTCGCCGCGTCCTTCATCTCGTTCTTGCGCATCGGCATGGAATCGATCTTGCTCTGCAGTCTCTCAAAGGATACTGGTTTCGCCGAGCGATATTTCTCACCACCATCCTTGCCAAGCAAAATTGCCGTGAAATCTTCAGGAGCGACATGGAAGGCTCGGCGCGCCGCGGCACCCTCGGCCGCGCTCAGACTGACCTCCGTCGGCGAAGGATCCTTGTACGCAATCGCGATCACCAACACATCGCGTTCCTTCAAACCCGGTGCCGCGTCCTTTAGCTTGGTCAGCTGTGCCAGCAAAGATGGATCGTCCGGCCGCGCTGCAAACAACAGCAGTGGCCGGTAGCGATCCCGCAACTGCGCCAGGGTCGTTGGCGAAGGCGGTGTCTGGGCGTGCATCAGCGGCGTATTCAGAAGTCCTAGCGCGAGAACAAGGCAATGTCGCATCTGCATCCGATGCACCCTGATACGCCGTCTCCTACGAGAAGGTTCCGCGCGTGCAACCCGGAGCGGCTTCATGCCGCTCCGGTGCCCGCACTGACTACGCTTTCTGCACCGAGCCATCCTTTACCACGACCGGATCCAGAAACGGCATAGCCTTCCGGAGATCGGCGCCCACCTTCTCGATCGGGTGCTCTCGCTCGGCCGCCCGTGTCTGCTCGAAGACCTTGCGCCCCGTCTCGTTCTCCTCAATAAACTTCTTGGCGAACGAACCGTCGCGAATGTCCGAAAGCAGCGATCGCATCGCATCCTTTACCGCCGGCGTCACAATCCGCGGGCCAGCCACATAGTCGCCCCATTCCGCTGTGTCCGAGATCGAGTACCGCATGTACTCCAGACCGCCGCGATACATCAGGTCTACAATCAGCTTCAGCTCGTGCAGTACCTCGAAGTATGCTAGCTCCGGCTGGTATCCGGCCTCGGTCAGAACCTCAAAGCCCGCCTTCACCAGCGCCGTGGTTCCGCCGCACAGCACGGCCTGCTCACCAAAGAGGTCAGTCTCGGTCTCTTCGGTAAAGGTGGTCTCGAGCACACCGGCGCGCGTGCAGCCAATGCCCTTCGCGTACGAGAGCGCCAGCTCCAGCGCCTTTCCGCTAGCATTCTGTTCTACGGCCACCAGCGCGGGAACACCCCCGCCCTCAGTGAAAACTTCCCGTACGCGATGCCCCGGTGCCTTCGGCGCGACCAGCGACACGTCTACGCCCGTCGGCGGACTGATCGTGCGAAACCGAATGTTGAAACCATGCGCGAACATCAGCGTCTTGCCCGAGCCATCGGCCGACTTCGCCGAAAGCCCGGCTTCGATCTCCTTGTACACCTTCGCCGCTGTCTGGTCCGGCACCAGCACCATGATGACGTCTGCCCACTCCGCCGCCTTGACAACCGGCATCACCTCTAGGCCGACTGCCTTGGCCTTCGCCACGCCCGCCGAGCTGTCGCGCAAGCCAACCCTCACTTCGACGCCCGAGTCCTTCAGGTTGAGCGCATGCGCGTGGCCCTGCGAGCCGTAGCCAATGATGGCCACCTTCTTCGCTTGGATAAGAGAAAGGTCTGCGTCCTGATCGTGGTAAGTCTTTGCCATTGTTCTCTGGTCTCGTCTTTCTTCTGGTTAGAGTTCGTTGTGCTGCCTAGATTTCTTCTTCGTGCACATTCGGAAACTGGTTTTCGATGAACTCGTCGGTGTCCGGCTTCAGCGCGTAATCCGGTTCATCCCCGTCGCCACCTGCACTGAACGGCTGCGATCCCGGCGTCCCGAGCGCCTTTAGAACCCGACTGGTATGGTGGCCGCGACGCATCGCCATGCGGCCCGTACGCGACACCTCCAGGATTTCGAAGCTGCTCTCGCGCAGCACCTGGATCAAGCCCTCGATCTTCGAAGCCGCCCCCGTCATCTCGAGCATGATCGACTCCGGTGCCAGATCGACGACCCGCGCCCGAAACACTGTCGCTAACTCAAAGATCTGCGATCGCGACTGCTGCCCGTGCGGCGAGTTCGGCCCCGCGGCCACCTTGATCAGACAAAGCTCGCGGATCACCGCCTCACTCCGTCCTACCTCATCCACATCCACCGTGATCTCGAGCTTATACAAGGACGCACGAATCCGGTGCGCCGCACCCTCTGGCGCCTCGCACACAATCGTCATGCGCGACGTATCTGCCCGCTCGCTTTCCCCGACCGTGAGCGAAACGATGTTGATATTCAACCGGCGGAACAGAGAAGCGACGCGCGTCAGAACGCCCGGCTTGTCTTCAACGAGAGCGACAAACGTATGCAACATAAAACCTTTCAGTGCAAATTAGGGTTTTCATCGGAATGCGGGAAGGAAGTTGCAGGAGGCTGTCCCATGGTTGGAACATAGGTCTTCGGAATCACAAACAGAACCAGCTCTCCCGGCTTCGAAGCGGGGTTTGCACTGCTGCATAGATTGCCCGCAGTGATGCCCGAACTCCAGATCGCCGCCAGCGAATAGTTACGATACAGCTCCCCACGCGAGCGGCAATCGGCATAGAAGTTCGCCAATACGTGAACCTCCGTGGCATCTCCGGTATCGACCAGAATCGTGCCGTCCTTATCGGAAGGCATCACCGTAAAGCCAACCTGATCCCTGTGGAGGCTTACGTTCAGTCGTTCGTTCACGACCGGCTTATTCGTCCTCGCATTCAGAATACGAATCCTCATTGTGTGGTTCGCCACGGAGATCGGCTTGGCCGCCTGCGAGATGGCAATGCGAGGCGGAAAAAGCAGGAAAGTCACGTCAAAGAGCGCCAGCCGCCATCTTCCGTAAACGCGAATGCTGCGGATCATAAGGTCTCCAGATACAGCAACGACCGAACAGAAGCCAACTCCAAGTCCTCAACGATGCGATCTGCGACCGCTCTACGCATCTTCCGCCGTCTCCAGCAGCGGGTCAGCATGCGGCCGGCGCACCATCTCGTGCAGCGCGGCACCCGGTGCAATCATCGGGTAAACGGCATCCTCCTTTTGCACATGGAAGTTGATCAGAAACGCCTTTCCACTCGTCCGCGCCTGTGTCACCGTCGGCGTGACGTCCTTCCGTGCCGAGACAGTCGCGCCATCAATCCCGTGCGCGCCTGCAAGCTTCACGAAGTCCGGTGACAGGATCGGCGACGCCGAGTAGTTCTTTTCGTAAAACGTCTCTTGCCACTGCCGCACCATGCCCAGAAATCCATTGTTGATCACAGCGATGTTGATCGCCAGACCCTCCTGCGCAATCGTCGATAGCTCGCACGCCGTCATCTGGAACCCGCCATCACCGGCAATCACCCAAACGTCTTTTTGCGGGCACGCTGACTTCGCCCCGATGGCTGCCGGCAACGCAAATCCCATCGTCCCTAGACCGCCTGAGGTCACCAGCGACCGCGGCGCCTCGTGCTTGAAGTACTGCGCCTCCCACATCTGGTGCTGGCCCACATCTGTAACGATGATGGTGTCATGTTCCCGCCCCGCCGCCTGTGCCTCACGCCAGATATCGTGAATCACATGCGCGGCATACAGATGACCGTTGTCCGGGAGGTTGATGATGTCGCGCACCGCCGCCGTACCCTTGCTCGCGTTGATCTCCTTCAACCAGCTCGCGTCCGCGTTCTTGGGCAACTGCGGCAGCAGCAATGTCAGCGTCTTCTTTAGATCACCGATCAGCGCCACGTCCACCTTCACGTTCTTGTTGATCTCGCTCGGATCGATCTCGATATGGATCTTCTTCGCATTTGGGGCGTAACTCGCAAGATTCCCCGTCACGCGATCGTCAAATCGCATGCCAAACGCCAGCAGCAGGTCCGACTGCTGAATGGCAGTATTCACCCAACTCTCGCCATGCATGCCCATCATGCCGAGTGACAACGGATGTCCTGCGGGAACCGATCCCAGACCCAGCAGCGTCGTCGCAATCGGAACCTGTCGCGCCTCCGCAAACGCCAGCACCTCCGCTTCAGCCGCCGACTGCGTGATGCCATGCCCCGCCAGGATGACCGGCTTCTTCGCGGCCAGAATCAGCTCCACCGCCTGCCGAAACGAAGCGGACTCCGCCCGCAGCATCGGGTGCGGCCGTGCCGGTTGCGGCTTCACACGATCAAAGTCGAACAGCGCCGTAGCTTGTTGCGCGTCCTTCGTGATGTCGACCAGAACCGGCCCGGGCCGTCCCGACTGCGCAATCTGGAACGCCCGTCGCACCGCCGGCGCCAGGTCCTCCGCCCGCGTTACCAGAAAATTATGCTTTGTGATCGGCAGAGTGATGCCCGTGATATCGACCTCTTGGAACGCGTCCGATCCCAGCACCTTCGACGACACCTGCCCGGTGATCGCAACGATCGGAATAGAATCCAGCATCGCCGTCGCCAGCCCCGTCACCAAGTTCGTCGCTCCCGGCCCGGAGGTTGCCATGCACACACCCACGCGCCCACTCGCCCGTGCATAGCCGTCTGCCATGTGCGAGGCACCCTGCTCATGGCGCACCAGCACGTGGTGGATCGAGGGGAACTTGCGCAACGCATCATAGATCGGCAGGATTGCTCCCCCGGGGTAACCGAAGACAGTGGTCACCCCTTCGCCAGCCAGCGTAGCCCACAGGATCTCGGCTCCAGTTAATGTCGGTGCGGATGTCAACGTCGCCATATCATCTCCTTGCAAAGTGCATGTGCAACTCAGGTGGTTACGTTCCTGATCTTAGGTCGTCACGGCGCCAAAGCTCGCTGACGAGACGCCTGCCGCATACTTTGCAAAGACGCCCCGCTTATACCGCGGCTCCGGTGCTCTCCAGCCCGCCAGCCGCCGTGCAATCTCTTCGGCTGGAACCTCGAGCCGCAGCTCGCGATGAGGAATATCGAAGCTGATGACATCGCCCTCGTGCACCGCCGCAATCGTTCCGCCGAGATACGCTTCCGGGGCGACATGCCCTGCCATCAGCCCACGTGTCGCGCCCGAAAAGCGGCCGTCGGTCAACAGCGCCACTGTCTCCGACAACTCCGGAATTCCCTTGATCGCCGCCGTAACCGCCAGCATCTCACGCATGCCCGGCCCGCCCTTCGGTCCTTCGTAGCGAATCACCAGCACGTCCGATGGATTGATCCTGCCGGCCTGAATCGCGGCAAAACAGAGATCTTCGGAATCGAACACCCGTGCCGGCCCTTGGTGGAACAGCCGCTCGTGTCCGGCTACCTTGATCACGCATCCTTCCGGTGCCAGATTTCCCTTCAGAATCACCAGCCCACCGGTTGACTTGAGCGGCTTCGCCCATGTCCGGATCACCGGCTGCCCAGGCGTTTCCCGTGCGTCCTTCGCCTCTTCGTGCAGTGTTCGGCCAGTTACGGTGATCGTGTCATGCAGCTGCCCACGCTCGACAAGTCGCGCAGCGAGCACACGCGATCCACCTGCGTCCTGGTAATCCTTCGCCACATACCTGCCACCCGGCGAGAGATCGCAAATAAACGGCGTCCGCTCGCTGATCCGATCAAAATCCTCCATAGAGAGCGGAATGCCAAGCTCATGCGCAATCGCAATCAGATGCAGCACCGCGTTCGTGCTTCCGCCGCTCGCGCAAACCGCCGTGATCGCATTCTCAAGCGCCTCCCGCGTCAAAATTTTTGACGGCCGCAGGTCCCGCTTCGCCAATTCCATTACCAGCCGTCCGGCTTCGCGGCTGGCCGTCGCCTTCTCGGCGGCCATTGCCGGCACACCGGTTAATCCAATGGGTGAGATGCCCAGAAACTCGCCCGCCATCGCCATCGTGTTCGCCGTAAACTGCCCGCCGCAGGCACCCGGTCCCGGACAAGCAGCCGCTTCCACCGCCTCCAACTCGTCATCCGAGATGCGCCCCGCGGCATGCGAACCAATCGCCTCAAATACATTCAAGATTGTGATGTCTTTGTGCGTCCCGTCCGGCTGCGCTAGCTGGCCCGGCGCAATCGATCCGCCATAAAGCATCAGTCCAGGAATATCAACGCGAGCCAGAGCCATGATGGTCCCCGGCATATTCTTGTCACAGCCAGCGATACAAATCAGACCATCGAAGCTGTTGCCGCGCGCCACCAATTCGATTGAATCGGCAATCACCTCCCGCGAGATCAGGCTGGCCTTCATGCCTTCGGTGCCCATCGTGATTCCGTCCGAGATGGTCACGGTGTTGAACTCCATCGGCGTTCCACCAGCCTCCCGCACGCCCTGCTTTACTGCCTCGGCCACCTGCCGCAGATGGAAGTTGCACGGTCCAATTTCGGTCCATGTATTCGCAATGCCGATGATCGGCTTGTGCAGATCTTCCTTCGAGAAGCCGACACCGCGCAGATAGCTTCGCGCCGCCGCCCGGCTTGGTCCTTCCGTGAGTGGAATGGAATAACGCTTTGGATTGATCTCGTTGTTCAACGTCGTCTCCGGTCTGGTCGGTAGGGCGCGAAAACGCACGCGCGAAAGGGAACAGCGTTACAGGTTGGCCGACGCCTTTGGCGCCATCCAGTACTCCCCATCATGACGATGCTCGTACCGGTCGAGCTTGGCCTCGTGCCGCAGCGTCAGGCCAATGTCATCCAGTCCGTTCAGCAAGCAGTCCTTGCGAAAGGGATCGATCTCAAAATGCGCCACGAAGCCCGCCTCATCAGTCACCGTCTGCGCTTCAAGGTCCAGCGTAATCCGATGGTTCGGATTCGCCGTCGATCGTGCCATCAGCACCTGCACTTCGTCCTCAGTCAGCCGCGCCAGAATAAGGCCATTCTTGCCTGCATTCGAGTAAAAAATGTCCGCGAATGTCGGCGCGACCACGGCGCGAAATCCATACTGGTTGATCGCCCACGCCGCATGTTCACGCGAAGAACCACAGCCAAAGTTTTTTTCCGTGATCAGGATCTCCGCGCTCTTATACTCCGGTCGATTCAGCACGAACCCCGGGTTCTCCTTGCCCGCGTCCGGTCCCTCCTGGATCCGGCGCCAGTCATAGAACAGAAACTCTCCATACCCGGTTCGTTCAATGCGCTTGAGAAACTGCTTCGGAATAATCTGATCGGTATCGATGTTCGGCAGCGGCAATGGTGCCGCCGTCGATGTAAGAACGTTGATTGGCTCCATCAGCGGGGCCCTCCTTGCACCAACACCTGCTCTGGCTCAAATGCAGTGCCCTCACCTTCGAACTTCCATGTACGCACGTCCGTCAGGCGTCCTGTAATCGCCGCCGCCGCGGCCATCACCGGCGAGACCAGATGCGTTCGGCCGCCGCGGCCCTGCCGGCCTTCGAAGTTGCGATTACTGGTCGACGCACATCGTTCCCCTGGCTGCAAAATATCAGGGTTCATGCCCAGGCACATACTGCAGCCTGGCTCGCGCCACTCAAATCCGGCGGTCGTGAAGATCGTCGCTAAACCTTCACGCTCGGCCTGCGCCTTCACCTGCTGCGATCCCGGAACCACCATGGCACGAACCGTGGTCGCTACATGATGTCCGCTGACCACCTTCGCCGCTGCCCTCAGGTCCTCAATACGCGCATTGGTGCAGGAACCCAGAAAGACCGCGTCGACACGAATGTCAGTCACCTTTGTGCCCGGCGTCAGATCCATGTACTCGAGCGCTCGCGCAAAGCTCTTCCGATCCGCGTCCGAGAGCGCATCCTCAATCGACGGCACCACGTCATCGATACCCGTCACCATGCCCGGGCTCGTGCCCCATGTCACCCGCGGCGCCAGCTTCGTTGCGTCGATCGTCATCTCGCGATCAAATATCGCGCCTTCATCGGTCACCAGGGTTCTCCAGTGCGCGACTGCGTTCTCCCACGCGTCTGCGTGCGTCGCAGCGGCCGGAATGTCGTCAAGCGCGATCACTCCCTTACGTGCAACCGAAGCTCCTTCCGCACTCGCCGCATTGTGCAGCGGCCCAGCGGGCGCAAATCGCCGGCCCCTCAGGTAAGCGAACGTGGTCTCATCGGGCGCCATCATTCCTGCCCGCGCCCCTGCCTCGATGCTCATGTTGCAGATCGTCATGCGACCCTCCATGGACAGCGCCCGAATCGTCGATCCGGCATACTCCACCACGTATCCTGTGGCCCCATCCGTGCCGATCCGTCCGATGATGTCGAGAATAAGGTCCTTCGCCGTAACTCCATACGGCAGATCCCCCTCTACATTGATCCGGAACGTCTTCGGTTTATCCTGCGGCAACGTCTGTGTTGCCATCACGTGCTCCACTTCAGAAGTTCCAATGCCGAACGCCAAAGCGCCAAAGGCACCATGCGTCGACGTGTGCGAATCTCCGCAAACAATCGTCATGCCGGGCTTCGTTGCGCCCAACTCCGGTCCGATCATATGCACGATGCCTTGCTCCGCCGCCTGCACATCGAAGAGCTCAATCCCAAACTCGGTGCAGTTCCGACGCAGCGCGTCCACCTGCTTTGCCGAGATCTGATCCGCAATCAGCAGCCGGTCCTGCACACTCGTCGTCGGTACGTTGTGGTCGACCGTCGCAATATGCCGTTCCGGCCGGCGCACCGATCGTCCTGCAAGCCGAAGCCCCTCAAACGCCTGCGGACTCGTCACTTCGTGCACTAGGTGCAGATCGATGTAGAGCAGCGTCGGCTCACCCGCAGGCTGCGCGACAACGTGTTGCTCCCAAACTTTTTCAAACAACGTCTTTGCTGTACCTCTACTCATGGTTGACCCTTCGTTTCAGAGTTCGTTTCGGCCGGCAAGGCGGTATGCGCGCCGATCCTGCTGGGACTTACCGTGTGCGGCGTTCCATCCGGATCGACCAGAAACACCCGTGTAATATTTTCGCGCTTTTCGTCGCCCGTCGACGGGGGCGCCGTCCATCGTGCAATGCTGCGTCGCAACGCCAGCGGAACGTGCTCCGGAGCCAGCGGCCGGTTGCTGAAGACCCACATCGAATACGCCGCGTCTGCTTGGTTCACCGTTTTGTTCTCGCTGATCCAATCGATGGCTGCAAACACAATCAGCGGTTTAGGCAGCCCGAGATCCGCCCACAGCAGACCGCGATCCGAACAGAAATGCTGTACGCAGGCATCCGCCGATACGTAACGGTTCTCGTCACCAATCACTACGCCTGGCGGTCCGCTCAGAAACTCCGTTGCCGTCTCGGCCAGCGACGTTCCTTCTCCCCAGAACGATTGCGGCGCTGTCAGATACTTCTTCAAAAACGGTCGGAACCGCGGATCGAGCGCCAACTTGTTCTCATTGCTGCCCGGCAGCGGACTGGCGTAGGTCCAAAACCAGCTCAGGTCGTCCGCCTTCTCCGCCCGGTGCAGCGTCACCTGCGGCGAGTGTAGCTGTGCCGACACCGACACCGACGCAAGCATCGCAAACGCGATTGCCTGTACGAGTTGAAGACAAAAGTGCATCGCAGACCGCATAGCCTCACCTAAACCGCGTGCATCGATCCCATTCGCCCGAGTTGCTCCGAGAGCGCCTCGTGCACCAGCCGGCCCATCGTCTCGGTCGACGTTGCCAATCCTCCGTCGCGAGCGATATCGGCCGTTCGATGGCCAGCATCCAGCACGCGCCGGACTGCCATCTCGACAGCAACGGCCTCCTCCTCCAAGCCTGCGGAGTGTCGCAATACCATCGCCGCCGTCAAGATCGCGCCCAGGGGATTTGCCTTGCCCGTTCCTGCAATGTCCGGTGCTGATCCGTGGACCGGTTCATACAAATTGACCGCGCCGCCGATGGTCGCTGATGGCAGCATGCCAAGCGATCCTGTGATCACCCCAGCTTCATCGGACAGAATGTCGCCAAATAGATTCTCAGTCAGCACCACGTCGAAGCTGCGCGGTGTATTCATCAGGTGCATCGCCATCGAATCCACCAGCTGATGCTCGACCGTGACCTCCGGGTACTCCGCTGCCAGCTCGGTCACCGTCGCCCGCCACAGCTGCGACGTCTCAAGCACATTCGCTTTATCCACCGAGGTCACTTTGCCACGCCGTTTGCTCGCGAGTTCGAACGCCACCCGCGCCACACGCATCACCTCATCTCGTGTGTAGCGCATCGTGTTGAAGGCAGCGCCAGTCTCGCGATTCCACTCGCGTGGCGTGCCGAAGTACAAGCCGCCCAGCAACTCGCGCACAAACAGGATGTCCACGCCTGCCGTCACATCCGCGCGTAGCGGGGAGCTGGCCGCCAGCGCTGTGTACGCAACCGACGGCCGCAGGTTGGCAAAGCCGCCGAGCACCTGACGTATGCGCAGCAAGCCCGCCTCCGGCCGCTTGTCCGGCGTCAGCGAATTGAACTTGTTGTCGCCCACCGCGCCCAGCAGCACAGCATCGCTGTCTAGCGCTCGATCAATCGTCGTCGGAGGCAGCGGTGACCCCGTCTGTGTAATGGCAACGCCGCCAACCAGCTCTTCCGTAAACAGAAATTCGTGTCCGCGGTGATCGGCGACCGCACGCAGAATGCTTACCGCCTCACGCGTGACCTCCGGTCCAATGCCGTCGCCGGGAAGAACTGTAACCTTCAGCTGCACATATTCTCCTTACTCGTTGTCATTCCATCTTGTGACCATCGCCGAGCCACATCTATCGGCTGGCGAGTGCCGCGTGCGGCGTCTGCACTAAGCCCAGCAGATCCTGTTCGTAGATCGACTTCTTCCGATCGGCCAGCTCCGTAAACCGATGGTAGACCTCATCCAGCTGCTCGCGATCAAGCCTGAATCCAAGCTCTTCCATCCGACTCTCCAGTGCCCGCCGCCCACTGTGCTTGCCCAGCACAATCGTTGTTGCTGGCACGCCGACCGACTCCGGCGTCATAATCTCGTATGTCAACGGATTCGCCAGCATCCCGTGCTGATGAATGCCTGACTCATGCGCAAATGCATTTGCGCCCACCACCGCCTTGTTCGGCGAGCACCCGAAGCTGATCATCTCTGCCAGCATCTGGCTCGTCGGATACAGCTCGTGCATCACGATGTTCGATCGGTACGGAAAGCGATCGCGCCGAACCGTGAGCGCCGCCGCAATCTCCTCGAGCGCGGCATTTCCTGCACGCTCCCCAATGCCGTTGATCGTGCACTCCACCTGCCGCGCGCCGCCCTCAATGCCCGCCAGCGTGTTCGCCACCGCCATTCCCAGATCGTCATGGCAATGCGTCGAGAGTGTCACAGCCTGGATCCCCGGCACGCGTCGCCGCAGCATTTGAAAGAGCGCCGTGTACTCCGCCGGTGTCGCATAACCCACAGTATCCGGCACGTTGATCGTGGACGCGCCGGCCTCGATGGCCACCGTAATCATCTGCACCAGGAAGTCATGGTCGCTCCGCGTTCCGTCTTCGGTTGAAAACTCCACATCGTCGGCAAACGTTCGCGCCAGGCGAACGTTCTCGCCCACCTGCTCCAGCGCCTCCGTCCGTGTGATCTTCAGCTTCGCTTCTAAGTGCAGATCCGAACTCGCCAGAAACACATGAATTCGATTCGATTTCGCCGGCTCGACCGCCCGTGCCGCAGCCTCCACATCCGCCCGGCGGCAACGCGCGAGCGACGTGATCCGTGGCCCCTTTACCTCGCGCGCGATCGCCCGGATTGACTCCGCATCTCCCTGCGATGCAATCGCGAAACCCGCTTCCAGAATGTCCACGCCTAGCGTCGCCAATTGGTGCGCCATGCGCAGCTTCTCGTCATGGTGCATCGTGCATCCGGGGCTCTGCTCGCCGTCGCGTAGCGTCGTGTCGAAGAAGAGAACCCGATCAGTGCTCGACTCGCTGCCGCTGGTCGCTCCAGCCTTGTTCTGTTCAGTCATCCCGTGTACCTTCCTGCTTGGTATCAGCATAACCTCTTCTTATGCCGTGGCGACCCAGTATCAGTAAATCTAATCAGTCGCAACCGCGGCGGTAATGGAAACGCGAGGCTCCCCATGGATCTGACACAGATGGAAACCTTTCTCGCGGTGGCCGAGGAACGCAGCTTCTCCCGCGCCGCCTCCCGCCTGCATCGCACACAACCTGCGGTAAGTCAGGCCGTCGCCAAACTCGAAACAGAACTTGGCGAGATCCTCTTTGAACGCAGTTCGCGCGATGCAACCCTCACCGCCGCGGGTGAAGTCCTCCGCGAATACGCCCTCAAAATGCTCAATCTCCGCGCCGAGGCCGCAGCCGCCATCGGCGAGCTCCGCGCTCTGCACACCGGCCGCCTCAACATTGCCGCCAACGAGTACACCTGCCTCTATCTGTTGCCGCTGCTCTCCGATTTCCGCAAGCAGCACGGGCGCATCAAAGTCTCCGTCCAGCGATCCCTCGCCAGCCGCATTCCAGACGATGTTCTCCTTCATACCGTCGAGCTCGGCCTTCTCTCGTTCCGACCAGACGACCCACAACTCAGCTCGACCGTCGTCTACCGCGACGAACTCGCCTTTGTCGTCAATCCCAGTCACCCCTTCGCTCGCGCCGGTACCGTCTCTATCCGCGATCTGCGCACCTGCAGCTTCGTCGCGCATACCATCGCCTCGCCTCTCCGGCAAAAGGTCGTGCAGGCCTTCAAACAACACAAAACCCCGTTGAACATGGGCGTCGAACTCCCCTCGCTCGAGGCCATCAAGCGCTTCGTTGAGATGGGCGGCGGCGTCGCCCTGGTGCCTGGCCTCAGTGTCCGAACCGAGCTCGCGAGCGGCAGTCTGGTTCGGGTCGCCGTTCCTGAGCTCACCGTCGAGCGTCGCGTTCGCGTCGTTCATCGCCGACAGGCCAGCCTGTCGCATGCGGCAGTCGCCTTTCTTAAAACTATTGAGCAGTTCGCTCTCAAACGTGGCGATCCGTTCTGTTTCGTGGCCGAGCGGCATCGCTAACAATCCAGTCCTGCGGTGCAATCGGTGCGCTTCGCGAAACATTTTCAGCCCTTCGCTGTTTCTACAAGTAAAGGCGATGCGCCTCGAGCGATTGCCCGATGCAACAGGAGGAAGTATGACCATTCAGCAGGGAACAGCTCTCTCGTATGCCGCACGTCTCGCAATTTTCAGCCTCGTGCTCGCTCCAGTTTCTCTTCTAGCCCAGACGAGTGATCCTGCTTCCACTTCGCCTCCCACGCAGGATGGTGGACCGCCACCGGCACACCGTGGTGGCGAGCACATGGATCCCGCTGAACGCCAAGCCCATGTGCTCCAGATGATGACCAAGCGGCTCACCCTCTCGCCTGATCAGGTCACACAAATCAAAAGCATTTAGGCCGATACCGGAACGCAGATGCAGGCCCTGCACGCCGATACCTCCGTTCAGCGCACTGATCGACATGCCAAGATGATGGACCTCCACAAAGCCGAGACCGACAAAATTCGTGCCGTCCTGAATGATGATCAGCGGTCGAAGTTCGATGCCATGACGGCCAAGCGGCAGGAGCGCATGCACGAACCCCACGGCGACCAGGATGTCCCGCCGCCACCCCCACCCGCGCAGTAGTCTCCGCACACCTCATCCCCAACAGGCTGGCCCCACACACGTGGCCAGCCTGTCCTCTTACAGCTCTGTCGTTCCTGCCTTGCCGCGTTCCTGCGGGTACAATAGAGGCAGAGCTAAGCTCCGCCATCACCGTATCTGAGATTTGGTGTCTGCCCTCATGAACCTGTGATCGGGGTCGGCGAGCTAGGCTGTGAGGGGACTACGAACGCATGATGAAGATGATGGTTTTGGGCGTGCTGATGGCATCAGCCGCCGCAGGTTTGGCCCAGGAAAGCCGGCAGGACGCAAGTGTAAGCGCAATCGGTGTCTTTCCACCTTCGGTCAACGGTACCGGAGGCGTCCGCGAATCGGCCACCTCAACCGTCGGCTTTCTTGGCAGCTACCGCTATATGCTCACGCCGCGCAGCGCCGCGGAAGCCAACTACTCGTTCGCTCAATACGCCACACGGTTCAACACTAACTTTCTGCCGAACTTTCGCGTCCACACGCGCCAGCAGGAGATCTCCGTCGCGTACGTCTACAGCTTCAACTTCCATAACTTCAGCCCGTTCGCTGAAGTCGGCCCCGCAGCCATCCTCTTCTCGCCAATACGGGATTTTGCATCAACCAGCCTCGACCTGAAGCGGACTACCGCGATCGGCGCGGTGTTCGGTGCCGGTGTCGCCTATGAGATCAGCCCCAGCTTCGACCTACGGGTGCAATATCGAGGCTTCGCCGTCAAGGCGCCCGACTTCGGCCTCGATAATCTCAAGACCAACCGGTACGAAGTCATCTCCATGCCGACCGTCGGTGTCGCCTACCACTTCTAGACGTGGCTGAAGAACCAGCGGAGCGGCGTGCTGATAGCCTGCTCCGCTACCTGGTCTACCGGAAATGGTATGCTGCGCCGATTGAAAATACCTTGGGTGCCAGGGAATCGGGCGTGCTGGTCGGCGTTCCTCTGAAGCTGAACCAGTGCTGAAACTCGTAGTCTGCCCGCACGTAGAGCCACGGCCGTACTTTTACATCGGTTCCGATACCCGCCGAAACCTCGTTGTACGCGAGATTCGCGCACGCCACGTTCTGGTCAGCGGGAGGCCCGAAGCAGGCTGGGTAATTGAAAACACCGCGACCAACCATAATCTTCCCATACGGTACCAACCGCCTATACGTGCGAAAGTACCGGGCACCGATCTCGTACGTCTTTTCAGACAGAATGGACGGCGATGGTGCTTTGACATAGTTGAACTTGGCCTCAACGCCGAAATGAGACAAAAAGTCGAAGTCGCCGTAGATATTAAAGCCATTGAACCGTACGCCATAGTCCGAGGCCGCGGTGGAATAACCGCCACCCACCAGGATGTCGCCTGCGCGCGACGCTGTTGCCGAGGCCTGCGCATGCAGCAAAGGCGTACCGCCCGCCAAGCTAAGCAAGAGAAGAAGTCGTTTTAACACTGAACCTCCTGGGTCGGCCGCACATCAGGACGCACGGCCGTAGTATCACATGCAGTTTGGAAGCTGATTGCTTCTCTAGAAAGCGGAACTGCGGGTTGTCTGCGGGCCTGCGCGAGGCCGCAGACAAGAACTAGTTTTGCGGAGGAGCCGCCGGTACTGTCGCCGCCGGTGTCGTATCAACGACCCCCGGCGCTGCTGTTCCCGGTCCTGCTGCCGCAGGCACTGTCGTTGGAGGAGCCGCTGTCGCTGGTGTTGTCGCAGCCCCTGCAGGACCTGCTGCCGCGCCTGCCGCAGGATCCGCCGGCGCCTTATAGTAGCTGAGCTTCAAATACACCGGTTCCACCTCGAACGGCATTTTGTCCGCTGGCGTGATCAGTGGCTCAAACGCCGAGTGCATCGTGATCACCTGGTCTGTCCACGGATCATAGCGAAGGAAGCTCGCCAGCGGCATCGCGGCCTGCTGCTTCAGATCCTTCATATCCAGCTTCGGAGCCTTGCTGACCAGGGCCTGCATCCAGAATGTTGGATCGTTGTCACCCTTCACCAGAGCGTCGCCGAGCATAGGCTCGTTCAAAGATTTCAGCGCCTTCACTCTTGTCTGTAACTGCTGCAGATACAAACCGAAGTACTGCTGGCCGTCGACCAGCTCCTTCGCGCTCAGCAGCTCCATCGCCTTCTTCGCAGCGGCCATGTTATCCGCATCCGTGTGGTGCATCGGAATTCGGTTGAATACTGTCGTCGTGGGAAAGAGCAGTCGATCGTTGAACGCGTACTTGGTGTCCAGACGATGGCCCAGGATCACGTGTGCCAGCTGAAACGCCAGGATGGCATTAAGATTGCCCATCTGCTGCGCCCCGTCCTGCGTCACAATGCCGGTCGTATCCAGCAGGCTCTTCGAGATAAGAATCGTGTCCCCAATCGCCACGGACTCGAGCGGCTCCGTCAACATCGTGCGGCAATGAATCGGCCGCGCCAACGTAATGCCGTTATAGGCCAGGATATTGCCGGCAAGCGCCTCGAGTGTCTTATCAAACTCACTCGGCGCATCGATCAAGCCAGCCTGGAACAGTCGCTCGACCACATTGTCTTCCGCCTGCTTCGCCCATTCGCGCTGCGCGCCCAGCGGGCTTACGTCCTGCGCGTCGTTGCTGACATCCGTTGCGCCAACCACATCCAACGAAGTCTGCTCCGTCTCCGGTGGGGGCACCTTCAGCATGTAGCCCCAGATGTGGTTCACAGCCTTGAACTTCAGTGTGCGCGAGTTACTCTTTGGATCGCTCTCTTCAACGTAAAACGAAGTCGGCAGCCACAGGTCAGGCTGCACGTTCGTACGCCAGCTGTCGAAGTGATAAAACTCGCGAATGGTCTTTTCCGTGCCTGCGAAATCGCCATTAAACCGAACTACGTTGCCGTTACGCGTCTCTATCCAGATACGGCCGTAAAAGCGCCCCGTCGTCGTGCCCGTAAGCGCTAGCTTGCCTTCCTTCGTCGGTATCGGCATCACGTCGAACACAGCTGTCGGCGTGTTTCCCAGGAAGTCGTTTCGAACATAGAAGAATTGGTAGTGCTGCCGGTCGTAGCTGTTCGAATCCATCAGCAACATCTGTACAAAGCCAGCTTCATGGAAGTTCAGGTGCAAGCTGCCGCCAAGACCCGTCACATAGGAGGCTGAATGCTTAAGGAACCCCAGCTTGCCGCCGTTGCCGCTCGTTCCATGGGCCGTATCGCTGTTGGTCTGGTACGTTGCGTCGCCAATTACCTTGCTGAACGCGACCCTCCCCAGAAAATGCTGGTCTGACTCGGGAACCTGGCTCAGCAGTGGATCTGGCCGCATATTCTGGATATAGGTCTCCACCATCGGAGCCCGCTCTTTCACGGCCTTGATGACCTCCTTCTCTCGCACAATCGATTTGTCGATCAACGCATTCTGCGCCGCTGTCGGCTTGCGCGAGGGTAGCAATTCATCCCCGGTCTTCTTCTTCTTGCCGATCAACGGAATCGCGGCGCTCGCCGAAAGTGATCCTGCGGCCATCATTGCCAGCAGAAAACCGGCCGTCGTGCTGTGTTTCCGGAAACTCATAGTTTGCTACTCCTCCGGTGACCTTGTCGGCCTACCGTTCTGACTCTGGTGCTGCTAAATGCTAGTTGATCCCGCGGTCCGTAGAAAGCTATCCCGCGAGTTGGAAAGCTACGTTGACAACACCTTCCCATTCAACAGGTGCCCCCGTCGCATCGGTAGCCGGCTTAAAGCGCGTTCCTTGCACAGCACGAACCGCCGCCTCATCCAGCCCGTGACCCAAGCCGCTGGTTACGCCCATTACCTGAACACCGCCATCGGCTGTTACCTTTAGACGAACGGCAACTACGCCCTCCAGATGCATTTTGATTGCCTCTGCCGTATACTCCGGCTTCGGCTTAAACAAAACCTTTGGTCCGCTCTTCGCGCTCGCCACCGTTGGTGCCGCCGGCTTGGGCAGAGTTGCCTGTTGCACCTGTCCCAGATTCACCGGTCCAGCAACCTTGCCGGTCGCATTCATCGGTCCCGTCCCACCGGCTACGCCCAACTTCACGCCCTGCACCGCCCGTGTGCCATTGCCCGCCATGTCCGTACTCGTCGGAGATCCGGAGCCCAGGCTGACCTTCGTCGCACCAGCGCCCGTGTTTGAGGCCGGCATACCCGCCATACCCCGCTGCCCCAGGTTGATGGCACTGGTTGCCGGCCGGTTCGATGGTGCAATCGGATTGGTTTGCTGACCCAGCGCAACCGCCGAGGGATGGTTCGTTGCCACCACTGTCGCGGGCATGGCTCGTCCCAGATTTACAACCTTCGGCGCCGGCGGCGGTGTCACCTGCTTTGGCGGCGCCGGTGTGATCACCGGCGTCGGCTGCGTCATCTTTACCTCAGGAAGCTTCGGTGGATCCGGCAGCTTCACCTGGTCTGGCAGCTTAATCTTTGGTGGCTCCACCTTGATCTTGGGCGTCGGTGGCAGCGGCTTTGGCAGAACCTTCGGCTTCACCGGTTCGATCTTCTTGATCGGGATCGGCTCCGTGAGAGTCGTCAAGCGGTCTCGTTTGTCCATCGTCTTCTTCGCCGCGGCCCCGATGATAATCACCACCAAGGCAAGAAGGACGTTCACCGTAATCGACGTGAACAGCGAGGTTCGGCTCTGCTGGCCCGCATTCAGCACACCAAAATGGGTGAACTGCATGTTGGCGGGCGCAGGCGTGGGCGATGGCTGAACGTCGGTGGCGGCGGGCTTCTGCAGGGTCACAGGCATGGGAGAGATCCTTAGGGTGTTCTCCTGCCCTTCGGCCGGAGGCGACACATCACGTGCAGTATCGGGAGAGTTTGCGGCGGGATGATGAATCCGCTCGAGGAATGCAAAGAACAGGGCTACACCTGATCAACCCGACACAGAAAACTCGACCGGCGGAGCAGTGAAGGCGATGCCGGAGAGAGGGTATATCTGACAGACGGACAAAGCCAACAAAAGGGTTGTAGCAACTTGCATCCCAGAGCTTTTTCCTGTCCCTCCCTGGAACGTTCTGTTGCTTTCAACTGGAGTCAGTGTGCCGTAGCTTCCTTAGCTTGACACTGGTACTTTGGTGGTACGCGTGCATTCAAGCAGCAGAGAGGTATTCATGAAGGTTCTCGTAACGGGCGGAGCAGGCTATGTCGGCGGCACCGTAGCTCGTCTTCTAATGCAGGCAGGACATGAAGTTACGATCTTTGACAACCTTTGTCACAGCACTTCCTCCGCACTTCCTCCTCAGGCCCGTTTCGTTGAAGGCGACCTTAAAGATCGACCCTTGATCGAAGGCGTTCTCCGCGATGGTGCCTTCGATGGCGTCATGCATTTCGCCGCCCTGATTGAAGCCGGCGAGAGCATGCGTTGCCCTGAGATCTATTTTCGCAACAATACGGCCTCTACGCTCACTCTTCTTGAAGCAATGTTAGCCGTCGGCCCCCAAAAACTGGTCTTTAGCTCCACCGCCGCCTGCTATGGCGAGCCCCTCTCCACACCAATCCTCGAAGATGCGAAGCTCGATCCCACCAACCCTTACGGCGAAAGTAAGCTGCTTGTGGAGTACATGCTTCGCTGGTTCAACCAGATCCACGGCTTCCGCTACGCCAGCCTCCGCTACTTCAACGTTGCCGGCGCCGTCCCCGGCTACGGTGAATCGCACGAGCCTGAATCGCACCTCATTCCCCTTATTCTCGACGTCGCCCTCGGCCGCCGCGACAAGATTATGATCTTCGGCACCGATTATCCAACCAAAGACGGCACCTGCGTCCGCGACTACATCCACGTCGGCGATCTCGCCCACGCCCATCTGCTCGCATTCCACGCCCTCGAGGGCACCTCTCGCATGATCTACAACATCGGCAACGGCCAAGGCTTCACCGTCCGCGAGGTCATCGACTCTGCCATCCGCGTCACCGGCCGTTCCATCGCCGTTGAAGAGCAGCCCCGCCGCCCAGGCGACCCCGCTGTTCTCGTCGCCAGCTCCGAGAAAATTAAACGCGATCTCGGCTGGGTTCCCGAGCACGCCAATCTCGACAACATCGTCAGCAGCGCTTGGGCATGGCACCAGCAGCGCTACCGCAAGCCTTGACTCCAGCCCAGGCAAGCTCCATCTCGCCTGGACGGCACATCTCGGCCACGTCAGTACAATAGAGCTTCATCCCGGCGCGTTCCAGAGTGCCCGGAAAGGCAACCGACCCGCAATGTTTGAAGTCACCGTGGAAGCCGGCTTCTCCTCCGGCCACTATCTCCGCAACTACCAGGGCAAGTGCGAGAACCCGCATGGCCACAACTACAAAGTCTTCGTCACCCTCATTGGCGCCGATCTTGATCACGCCGGCCTCCTGCTTGATTTCAAACTCCTCAAGCAGGTCATGCGCCCCGTCGTCGACCGCCTCGACCACCAGATGATCAACGACCTCGAGCCCTTCAACGAGGAGCTCAACCCTTCCGCCGAAAACCTCGCCCGTTACTTCTTCCAGCAGACCTCCAACCAGCTGTACGACATGACCAACGGCCGCGTCCGCGTCAAAGATTGCACCCTCTACGAGACCGACACCAGCTTCGCCCGCTACTACGAGTAGCCTGCAGAGACCCAAGTCGCCACACACGGCCGTCATCTCGACCGAAGCGCAGCGAAGTGGAGAGCCCCCATATTTTGTGTGAGAGCTTCACCCACTATAGGCCAGCTAACTCATGCATCTCATCGAACTCTACAAATCCGTTCAAGGCGAAAGCTCCTTCGCCGGCCTCCCCTGTATTTTCGTCCGCCTCGCCGGTTGTAATCTCCGCTGCGCCTGGTGCGACTCCGAATACACCTTCTCCGGCGGCAAGCCGTTCACGGCCGAAGAAATCCTCGCCGGGATCGAAGCTCTCTCTCCTTGCCGTCTGGTGGAGTTCACCGGCGGCGAACCCATGCTGCAAGCCCGCGAACTTATTCCGCTGATGCAAACTCTCCTCGATCGCGGCTTCGATCTCATGATCGAGACCTCCGGCGAGCGCCCCCTCGCTGACGTCCCCAAAGCCGTGCACAAGATCGTCGACGTTAAATGCCCTGGCGCTGGCGCAGCCGCCAACAGCTTCCGCCTCGAAAATCTCCACGCCCTCACACGCCGCGACGAAGTCAAATTCGTCCTCACCGATCGACTCGACTACGAGTTCGCCCGCGACTTCATCCGCACCCACGCCCTCGAAACTAACGTTGGGGAAATCCTTCTCTCGCCTGCCTTCATCAAGACCCCGATCCCCCTTCGCACCGCCGATAACATCGCCCTCGATCCACGCCATCTCGTCGAGTGGATGCTTGCCGACGGTCTTCCCGCCCGGCTTTCGTTACAGATCCACAAGTTCATCTGGGAGCCCCTCAAAAAGGGTGTCTAAGCAGATCCTCGCTTAGTGTCATCCCGTAGAGATCTGCTTCTGTCGTGGGCCATCCAGCGCAAACCATGCGTCGAGCCCGCGCGTCACTCCCCGGCATAGCTCCGCGTCTTCCAGCTCACCGCGCCACCCGTCACCTTCCGCACCAGCGCATACCACTGCAGCACCAGCAACACCGTAATTCCCAGTGGGTGCAGCCATGCACTTCGCAGCTTCTGCTGGTATCGGAAGGCCGCCAGCACCCGCGGCAGCCACGCTGCTAAAACCGCCACAAACACCAGGGCAGCCTCAAGTACCGCCACTGGCCGGCGCATCACAAGCAGCCACACCAGAACAGCAAACGGCACGACCTGCCCCAGCAGCAACACGGTGGAAATCGGCACAATCCGCGCCGGAGCCGCTATCCCCTCTGTCGCGTTCTTCGCCAGCCCGTTCCACACCTGCGTCGCGCTTCGGTACATACGGCACCGCACCAGCCGCGTCAGATCCGCCAAATCAGTTTTGAGCCCATGCTCACGTAGCAGTTTCGGCAGCCGTAGCCCATCGTGCATCGTCTCTCGGATCGCCGCGTGCCCGCCACTCGCAAAGTACTCCGCCCGCCGCACCAGCAGAAACTGCCCGCATCCCGCTGCATACCCCGGATTCGTCGTTCGCCGCATCCCCGGTAGCGGCAGAAAGCCCAGCAACACAAAATGGATCAGCGGCAGCAGCAGCCACTCCATAGTCGATTTCGTCACCTGCCGCGGAAATCCGCTCACCAGCGCCGCCCCGTCATCCTCCAGAAACCCCGTCATCCGCGCCAGTGCGCTCGGTTCCACACGCACATCCGCATCCATAAAGCACATCCGCTCGTGGGTCGCCGCGTGCGCCAGCGCCCAACATGCATGCTGCTTTCCATTCCACCCTCGCGGCAGCACCGGAGCCTGCTCCAGCCGCACCCTCGCGTCCCGCGCTGACATCTCCCGAACGATCGCCGCCGTCTGATCGCCGGAAGCATCATCCATCACGATCACCTCGACCGCAACACCCTCACTCGCCAGCACGCTTTCTACCGCTCCACGGATCGCCCGCTCCTCATCCCGCGCCGGAATCAGCACCGACAGTGCCGGCAGAACGCGCCCGCTCTCAATCATCCCCGGCTCAAGGTACAGCGCATAGTTGACCAGAAACATCGCCGCCGGCAGTAGCGCGCATATCGTCATGGCAACCAGCACGACATCAAACATGCGTCTTACTCCTTTGCTACGCTGCCAACCGTTGAGCCCGGCCCGCCATGCTCCGCCTGGTACTGCGTCCGCGTCAAAATCGCTTTCGCCCGCTTGCCTATCCCGTAGAACCCGCCCACGCCCACCCGCCCTCTTACCAGCACCCGTTCAAACTGCCGCGCATCCCGCGACATCGCCCTCACCTGCAACTCCGCCATGACCGCTTCGAGCGCTCCCACCAACCGGGCTTCCAGCGCCTCCGTTGCCTCACCTTCTTCCACCCGCACCGGCTCGCCAAACTGCAGCAGAGCCTCCGGCGTTCGCTCATCCCAAAACACATACTCGATCGCCATCGGCAGCACCGCACATCCTGGAATCCTCGCCGCCAACGCCGCCATCCCCGGCTTGAACACGATCGGCCGCTCTCGCGCATCCGCGAATCGCCCCTGCGGCGTCACCCACAGCACCCCACCCCCACGCAAGATCGCCTCTCCCGTCCGCAGAAATCGCACCGCCCCGCGCGCGCTGCTGACCGCCACCGGAAACACGCCCAGCAAACTTAGAATCTTGTACCGCGTCAGTGCCTCCGCATCCATCGGCGCATAGTGCCGGCGCGTCCTCATCAGCGTGCCCGACACCAGAAACGCCATCAGCGGATCCCACCAGCTCGAATGGTTGGCATACACCAGCAATGGCCCGTCAAGCCCCCGCAAGTGTCGAAGCCCACTCACCCGGACCGTGTGGAACTCCCGCCGGAAGTTCCGTCTCGCAATCCATCGGAACCACAGGAGCAATGGTTGCGACACCTTCGGTATCCGCTCGTCCATCGCTCCTGTCCTGGGTGTCATGCTCTTTACAACCTACGCCACTGCCGCCCGCGCCTGCTGATCGAGTGTATCCGCTGCGATCCATCCGGACATCATCACCATCGGCATACCCGGCCCCGGATGCGCCGCGCCACCCGCCAGATACAGCCCTTCCAGCTCCTTACTCTTGTTCGCCGGCTTGAAGGCTCCATTGAACATCCCATGGCTCGAAATCCCGTAGATCGCCCCATTCAAAACCCGGTACCGGTTATGAATATCGGTCGGCGTCAGCGCGGACTCGTACACAATCCGGTCCTCGATATCCGTCAGCCCAGCCGTCCGCTTCAGCTTGTCGAGGATGACCTGCCGATACGCCGGAAACATCTTTGTCCAGTCATGGTGCGGCCGAAGGTACGGCGTATGCACCAGCACATACAGCGCATCGCCACCCGCCGGCGCACTCTCCGGATCGGTCAGGCCCGTAGATGCCAGGTAACATGTCGGATCCGGTGCCGGCTCGCCCAGGTCATAGATATGGCGGAACTCTTCGTGCGGATCCCGCGAGAACACAAAATCATGGTGCGCCAGATGCTCGTACCGCTTGTTCAACCCCAGGTACAACACCACGCCACTGCACGCCGGCTCGTACTTGCGCGCGTGGTCAAAGTGCTTCGCCGCCGATCCGCCAACCAGCTCGCGATACGTCCGCACCGCGTCCGAGTTCGACACCACTGCGTCAAACGTCCGAACCTCACCCGAGTCTGTAACCAGACCAGTCACACGCTTGGCCTTCTTTCCACCCATCCGCGGCGCATCCGTCTCAATCGTCTCGACCTCCACACCCGTGTGGAACACCACGCCCAGCTCCGTTGCCAGCTTAACCATCGCCTCCGGCACCGCCCGCGTCCCTCCCATCGGATACCAGATGCCTTCCTCCATCTGCATATGCCCGATCGCGCACAGAATCGCCGGCGAAGCGTCCGGTGAACTCCCGACGTACTGCACAAAGTGGTCCAGCATCTGTGCCGAGTTCGCATCCGGCATGAACTCCCGAATCGTCCCGGAAACCGTCTTTCCCAGCCGCATCCGCATCACGTCGCGAAGTACCTTGATGTCGAACGCGCCGCCCACATCCATCGTGTCGCGCATCGATCCAACTGACTTCCAGAAGAAAAATCGATCCGAGATCGAATGCAACTGCTCGGACGTCTCCAGAAATTTCAGATAGCCCTTGCCCATTCCCGGCCAGATGCTCTCAAACGTCTCCGCCATCACCGCCGGATCGTCCTTCAGATCCAGCACCTTGCCATCCTCAAAGAAGCATCGCCATTGCGGATCGAGCCGCACCATCGGCACGTAATCGTCGAGGTTACGATCTGCCTCGGCAAAAATCTTCCGCAACACGGACGGCTGAATCAGAATCGTCGGCCCCATGTCGAAGCGGAACCCGCCCTCCCGCAGCTGTGCCGCCTTTCCGCCTAGCCACTCGTTCTTCTCGAACACCTCTACCGTGTGCCCGCGTGCCGCTAACGTACATGCCGCGGCCAATCCAGCCAGCCCTGATCCAATCACTCCAACCTGCATCACGCATCTCCTGAGTTCTTCATTGCACTTCCTTGCGACACAGCACGCGCAGACACCATAGTCTGCTTCGCTCCCCGCATCCTCACCAGCACCGTTCCGCCATAGAGCAGGGCAGCCAGTCCGGCAAACAAGCCCACATGGGCCGCGCCCGTCCGTTCGTACCGTCGTGCGCTCTCGCCGCGCCGCACCGCAATCACCCGCGGTACTGTCATTTCGAGCAGTCCCTCAGGCCCGCGCGTCACACCAAATCCGCTCTGCTTCCGGCCAGCAAACGGCACCCGCGGATCCGCTGTGGGAACCACCAGATCGTTGATGCTCACATGACCGACCTTCAACCTCTTTGCCAGCGCGCGCGCCTCCTCCACATCGCCAAAGATGGAAGCTGTCAACGCCAGCGGACACGCCTTCTGCGCCGCCTCGACACCCGCAGTTCCATGCACGTCGATCACCGTCAGCACCGGCGCAAACACGTCCGTTTGTGCCACCCGCATCGTCGCCTCTCCATCCAGGACCAGCGCCGGCCCAAACCGCCCGTCCGCGTTAAGCTCACCGCCCAGCACCGTCGCGCCCTGCGCCCGTGCCTCGTCCAGCAACTCCACCGCGAGCCGCGTCTGTGTCTCCGGCACCCGCATCGGTCCTGTCACCCGCATCTCCCGCCACATCTGTTCCAGCAGAGCCGCTCGTCGATCGGCATCGGCGTCTACCAGCAGCACCCGGCGCGGCGCCATACACGTCGCCGATCCATTCAGTCGCAGACCAAACCCAATCGCCCGCACAGCATATTCGATCGATGCGCTCGGCAGCACAATCACCGCATCTGCGCCCGACATCTCCATCACACACGGAAGTGCGAGATCTGCCGCGTGATGCATCACCTCGCGCCCCCCTGTCGCCGATCCGGTGAAGAAGAGCTTATCGACACCCGAATCCATTGCCGTGTATGCCGCTGCCACACTCTCATCGGTCACCGTCAGAACGTCCTTTGGAAGCCCAGCCTCGGTCAGTGTTCGCGCAAACATCCCCGCGACCATCGCCCCCCCACGTCCCGGCTTCCAGATCACCGTATTACCTGCCGCCAGCGCCTGCACGGCTTGTACCCCCGGCAACAGCAGCGGATAGTTGCTGACCGCGATCACCAGCACGCGACCAACCGGTACACGCTCGATCTCGCTCGTCACCCGCCCCAGCCACATCGGTCGGCCGCTTACGCCAGCCCGTCGCCCCGCGAGAACCCTTTCTGCATGGCGCTCCAGATACTTGATCGCCGCCAGCAACGGCAGCACCTCCGCCACCAGTGTGTCTGCCCGGCTTCGCTCGAGCTCACTTGAGATCACGTCCGCGAAGCTTTCGGCGCGCTGCGCTATCAGCACCCGCGCCCGCCGCAAGACTTGCAGTCGTGTCTTCAAGGCAAGTCGAGCCCAAACTTCCGTCGCCGGATCAAACCGATTGGCTAGGCTCTCCGCCAATGGCGCCTCCTCCTCCAGCAGGGAGCCCCCGGCCGCCATCAGGAGACCGTCTCCAGCACGCCAGTACTCTCAACGCGTGACCGGTCCGACATCGCCCCTGCCCATTGCGTCTCCATCTGGAGATCCTCAAGCAGCAACCGCGACGTGATCCGCGCTGACTCGAAGATCACTGGCAGCCCACTGCCTGGATGTGTTCCGCCACCCACTAGGTACATCCCCTTTACATCTTCAAACCGGTTGTGCGGCCGCAGATGCAGCATCTGATCAAGCGAGTGCGCCATCGAGAATGTTGCTCCCAGGTGCAGGTCGAAGTTCTCGCTCCATCCCTTCGGCGTAATGACCTTCTCCGTCCGGATGCGGCTCTTTACATCGTGCAGCCCGATCTTCTCGATCTGTTCAAGCGCCAGCTCGCGAAACCGTGGCGTTTCCTTCTCCCAATTGATCGTTGACGTCTCATGTGTAACCGGCAGCAGCACATAAAGTGTGCTGTGTCCCTCGGGCGCCAGGGTCTCGTCCGTCACACTCGCGTTCTGCACATAAAATGAGGGATCCGCCGATAATTTATGCAGCGTCTCGATGTCGCGCAGATTCTGCTTGTAATCCTTCGCCAGATAGATCGTATGGTGCGACACCTTGTCGTATCGCCCTTCGATCCCGAGATACATCATGAACGTCGAGCACGAGTACCGCTTACTTTTAATACGCGCATCCGTCCATCGCCGCCGATCCTTCTGCGGAATCATCCGCCGCACCGCATTCGCGAAGTCCGCGTTCATCACCACAGCATCCGCCACCAGCCGCCGTGTCGCCGTCCGCACACCCTTTGCCACACCCTTTTCAATCTCTACGCTTTCAACCGGCTCATTCAGCAGAATCTCAACACCCATCTCCTCCGCCAGCCGAGCCATCGTCGCCGTGACCGATCCACATCCGCCCACCGGATGAAACACCCCGTGCTCATATTCCAGAAACGACAGAATCGAAAACAGGCTCGGACATCGAAATGGGCTCATCCCCAGGTACTTCGATTGAAAGCTGAAGCCCAACCGAATCCGCTCATCCTTGAAGTGCACCTGCAGGTCCGAATCAAGTGATCGCCAAGGCGCCAGCAGGGGCAACAGCTTCATCATGCTTGGTTTCGTCAGATCTCGCCAGCTCTCGAAGGGCGACTGCAGAAACGGCAGAAACTTTGCCAGCTTGTTCCGATTATGTTTCAGAAACGCATCGAATCGTAAGGCGTCCTCCGGCGAAATCGCCGCAATCGCCCGTTCCATCTGCTCGATGTTGGGCGTCGCCAGCAGCTCGCCACCGGACCCAAATACCAGCCGATACTGCGGGTCCAGCCGCTTCATCGGCAGCTCCGCATTCAGATCAAATCCCGCAGCCGAGAAAATCTCCTTCAACACCTGTGGGTACAAGAAAAATGTCGGTCCCACATCGAAGCGATAGCCATCCTGTTCGATCGTCGAGGTCCGCCCACCAACCCGCGGCCCCTTCTCGACGACCGTCACCTTAACGCCCGACTTCGCCAGGAGCAGGGCCGTAGCCAATCCGCCCGGCCCGGCACCGACAATTACTGCCTTTCGTGTTTCCAATCTCATTCGATGCCCATCCCAAGCGCCCCGCAACGCAGCGCGTCAGCTTTGTTTTGACTGTGTGGTTAGAGGATGATTACAGGGAGTCGGTTTCATTTCTCTAAACCTTGCTTGCGCTGGGCAAAGATTCCGACGCAGGAATTCAGCAAAGAGACATCGCACCCGGCTACTGCTCGGGCACGGTCTCCGCAATCGGCTGCACCCCAAATCCACCGCCACGGCCCACCAGCCGTCCCGCCGCCTGCATCATCCGCCCCCGTCGGCTCATGTGCAGCACACTCGTCCGCACCGCCAGGTCCATCCCGAACCGGCTCACAAACCGCGCCGCCGAAAGCGAATGGTACCCATCAATATCGAAGATCAAGCCCTTCCGCGACGCCAGCAGCATCGCCTCCCACACCAGCAGACTGTTCGCTCCACTCCGCGGCACACTCGAATCCCGGATCGATTGCCAGAAGTACATCACCCGCCGATCCCAGATCACCGCTGCCGCCGCAACCACCTCGCCACCCTCCTGATGTGCCGTCAACGTTGCGATCTGGCCACGACTCCTCGCCGCCGTTGCCAGCCGCCGCAGAGTCGAAAAATCACTTCGATCCTCGGCTCCGCGCTCCCGCTCCGAAAGCTCCAGCACGGCCTCGATCTCATCAGCCCGCCTCACTTCCAACTCCTTGCTGGCGGTTCGGATCAGGTTCCGCGTCTTTTGGTCCATCTCGCTCCAGTGCTGGTCCGCATCCCACATCGCCGGCATCCGAAACGTAAAGTTCTGCCCCAGGCTGCACCCGCTCAACGCTAATGAAAATGCCGTCGGATCATCCGGCCCCAGCATCGCCTGAAAGCGATCATGCTTCGGCATCACCGCGACGAGATCGCGAATCGCGTCATGCATATTTCGCAGCCGTCGCGCCGGTTTGCTCTCCGGCAAGGTCAGAACTGGCCCCAACGTTCGCGTATACGGCGGCATCGCCAGCAACGTAAACCCCATCGACCGCACGCGAATAAACGGCAGACTCGCCACCACCTGCCCGCTCCAGCGAACCTCCGCCCACTCCAACGCGGGGCCCGCCGCCGCCTCCACCCACCAGGCCTGTTGAAAGATCGAAGTAGAACCCGCAGACTCTGCAGGTGCAGCCATTTCGTCGATCATCCACTCGCCTGCCTGTTTCGCCATCAAGCCGCACTCCATCACGCCGTCCATGTGTTTGGGGATGCCGAGGATTAGTTTGGGGGAGAAAGCGCTCACAACAATTTAACAAAATTAAATTTTAAAGAGGGACCAGCTTCAAACCAAGCTTCCTTTCTGCCCATGGGTTTCACATAAGGGTTATCCACCTCGTTTGTGACCTGAAAAACAAAGGCCCGGTCCTCTTAAAGAGAGATCCGAGCCCCGCTACGTTCCTGTATCCGACCCTAGCCCAACATCTTCCGCGTCAGTGACCGCACAATCTCCGTAACCACACCAAAGATCACGTGCGTCACCATCTCGCTTGTCTGCTCCCGTTGACTCCGGGATTTGGGGTCCGCGGAAAGGCCCATCGCCGGCAGTGCCGAGTCATGCGTCAGCGCGGCCAGCGTCAGCCCGAAGCTTGCACCTTCCTTCGAGGTAGCCTTCGGATAGAACTCCGCCAAGCCTCCATACGCCGCGCCCGTCAAGGCCCCAAAGCCCCAATGGATCGCTTCCGCGGCAACGGCCGTCTGCCCGCCGTCCAGCTGCCCGCCCGTTGCCTTCTGGGCCAGCTTTGCCGGTGGCTCCGGCTCGCCGTGCACCCGTGGTGGATATACCTTCTCGGCAAGCGTCTTTGCTGCGGTGCCGACAAGTCCGCCGATCATCCCCGCAAACATCCCCTTCAGCAGAGACTTCGAAAACCGTTGCATATCGTCATCCGGCGTGCTGAGCCCAAATCGCTCCTTCAACGCCGTCGCCCGCTCAATAATCTGGTCACCCGTAAACATCCGCTGGTCTCCTTCTGAATGCAGGGCAGTCTCCCGCCCTGTTCTCGACTCAATCCCTTCGATGCGCCATTGCCTCACGCCGTCACTGCCCCACCGTCAGTCGCGTCAGATTTCTCGAGATCCCGTCCCTGGCCGGTACACCCAGCATCCGCAAAACCATCGTCCCGGCCGCGGCCACGGCCAGGTTCAGCACCAGCGCCGGCACCGCCGCATACATCGCGTACACCCCGCCAAATACATGCAGCGGATACACCGAACTCCGCAAACCCAGGCTCATCGCCATCGCCGTTCCTGCCGCCATCCCTGCCGCCCATCCTGCCAGCAGCGCCCATGGGTGGAACCACCGCGTAAATACCCCCATCACCACTGCCGGAAAGATCTGTCCCATCCAGATCCCACCCAGTAGCTGCATCTCGATCGCGTACGTCACCGGCAGCTTCAGCGCAAACAGCAGCGCCAGAACCTTCACCAGCAGGCTCACCACCTTCGCCATCTCGCTCTCTCCGCGCTCCGTTAGTCGCCGCCGCGCAAACGCCCCATACAGGTTCCGCGTAAATAAGTTCGAAGCCGCAATCGACATGATCGCCGCCGGCACCAGCGCGCCGACCGCAATCGCCGCCAGACAGAAGCCCGCAAAGCTCTGCGGAAACTCCTTCAGCAGCAGCAGCGGCACCGCCATGTTCACATCCTTTGTCACCACCCCGGCTGCCAGAGCCATGTATCCCAGCAGCGCCACCAGACCCAGCAAAAAGCTGTACGCCGGCAGCAAGGCTGCATTCCGCGCCACCGCCTTTGCACTCTTCGCGCTCAGTACCGCCGTCGCTGTATGTGGATAGAGCATCAACGCAATCGCTGATCCCATCGCCAGCGACGCATACGGCAGAAACTGTCCTTGCCGCAGATGAATCGTCGCCGCCGGCGTGTGTCGCATCAGCGCTGAGTTCGCCATCTCAAACACCCGCGCAAACCCGCCCAGCCGAATCGGAATCACCACCACCGCCGCAAGTACCATCACGTACAGCATCACGTCTTTTACGATCGCAATCACCGCCGGCGCCCGCAGCCCGCTCTTGTATGTGTACGCCGCGAGAATCAGAAACGCCGCCACCAGCGGCCATTCGCCTCGCACCCCCATCGCCGCAATCACCACCCGCATCCCTACCAGCTGCAGCGCAATATACGGCAGCAGTGCCAGAATTCCTGTCACCGCCACCGCCAGCGCCAGCCACCGGTTGCCATATCGGCCCTCCACAAAATCCGCAAACGTTACGTAACCGTGCCGGTGACAGATCGTCCACAGCTTCGGCAGCACCAGCAGCATGTACGGGTACGCCAGAATCGCGTACGGCAACGCAAAGAACCCCATCGCCCCCGCACCATAAAGCGCCGCCGGAACCGCGATGACCGTGTACGCCGTATACAGGTCGCCGCCAATCAGAAACCACGTAATCAGCGTCCCAAACCCCCGCCCCGCCAGCCCCCATTCCTCGAGCGACCCCATCCCCGCCGCCGGCCGCCGCCACCGCGCTGCCGCAAACCCGGCCAGCGTCACCACCAGAAAAATGCAACAAAACACCACCAGTGCCGTTGTATACACCCGATCCCACTCCCTTCAAAATCGTGACTCTTTCTTTTGCTTGTCATCGTGCAGGGATTTGCTGTTATCGTTGCACTCCTGTCGCCCACCGCCAGATCAGTAGCTCTGGTGCGAGCAGCATAGCAGCCGTACAACTCACCGCCGTCCTGTCAGCTGAAGCCCACCCCACCCCATTCGTCATCTCGACCGAAGCGCGCCGCGCGCAGCGAAGAGACCCCTGTATTGACTCGCACCATCACAAAACAGTCGGGTGTCCCATCCAATCGCAGCAGTATCGCGATGGATGAGACGGAGAGAGCTCAATGGCCCCCTTTATTGTCATTCCGAGCAAAGTCGAGGAACCTGCTTCTCTACCGGGAATGCCAGATCCACCTCGCCACTCGTCAGACCGCCGCACCTCGCTCAGGGGCCATCTCCCCACACTAAGAAGGCCATTTACCGCAACCCCGGTCCACCCTCATTCCACTCATACGGCACCACTCCCAGATCCCCCAGCGTCCGCATCACGCCTTCCATTGTGCGGCGCACTGCTGGCTCTACCGTCGCCGGCGTGTTGTGCGCCTCTTCGACCGCGATCACCCGACCATACGGCCATGCACCTTGCGGAACTGCGTTCAACGCTGCCGCTAATTCGCCTACGCGAATCGTCAGGTCCTGCCGTCGCGCTCCCTTGGGCCGCAGCATCCCGCCCTGCCCGAGCGCACTTGTGTTCGCATCGGCCATCGTCACGTGCAGCACCAGCAAATCATCCTGCACTGTCAGATATGGGTTCTCCCACGCCGTCAGGCTTTTGATCGTCATGTACTTTGACTTCGTCGGCGTAGGAATCTGCTCCAGTTCCAGGCGCACCTGCTCGTTCCTCTCTCGCTGCTGCTCGCCCACGGCCCGTGGCCCACCCTCCGCCGTGGTCTTGACATCTCCCCCATGGCACCCGGCCAGCAGGGAAACACTCATCGCCAGAATGGCAACCGCAGCACGAGGTCGGGCAGTGAAAGTTTGTCGCAGCACACCGCCAGCATACCAAGTCCGGCTCCCTCCACTTCGACCCGCCGGCAGCTTCTGTTGGTCCCCTTCAAGCTCGTCCGGTCGCCCCGTGTCTCGCGCGCGCTCGGTCGCGGTGCTCACACCCGGCAGCGATACAATCGAGAACATGATCAAAGGATTAACCCTTGTCGAGACGACCTCGTCGCCTGTGGCGTTCGCTCGCCTCTCGGGCCTGCTCTCTGCCCTCGGCTTTGAGCCCGGTCGCGGCTGGAAAGACGACGCCGGACAGGGCTCCGCCTTTCTTGCCCCGCTTGCCAATCTCGAGCTCGTCACCGGCCGTGCCCCCGCCACTCCTTCGCTTCTGATTGAGGTCACCGGCCTCGACGAGGTGCATCGCGTCACCCGCGATTGGCTCCGCTCCCCCTCTGAAAGCAACCTCAGCGAAACCGTGCTTAACCTCGACGAAAAGCCGCTTAACCTCAGCGAAAACGTGTCAGAAGTGAGCGAAACGCACTGGAACTCGCGCCTGTTCTCGGCCACGCTCGACGTCGGCGTGGAGGTCGGCTTTTGGGAGTCCAACACCCCCCTCCACGGTCATCCCCTTGCTGTAGAAGGTGATCTATCTGCGGCAAACAAACGGTTTGCTATCGTGGTGGCACGCTGGAATGCAGTCATCACCGATCGTCTTCTTCAAGGCTCGCTCGACGCCCTTCTTCGCAGCGGAGCCACCCGCGCCGACATCGAGATCGTCCGTGTCCCCGGTGCCTGGGAGATCCCGTCCGCTGCTAGAACCCTCGCAGAAACAAAGACTTACGCCGCCATTATCACCCTCGGCGTCCTTCTCCGCGGCGAAACCGCCCACTACGAGGCCATCTACACCGAAGTCGCCCGCGGCATCGGGCAGTCCCAACAGGAAACCGGGGTCCCACACGCCTTTGGCGTGCTGACATGCGAAACTCTCGAGCAAGCCCTCGATCGCGCCGGCTTAAAGGCTGGAAACAAAGGGTTTGAAGCCGGCATCGCGGCCATTGAGATGGCTAGCCTACAAGCCAAGCTGCACACGAAAGACGGCCGCTAGTGGGGACCCGGAGAAAGTCCCGCGAACTCGCTATGCAGATGTGTTTTCAACAAGATCTGGGCAAACAAAAGCCCGAACAGGTCGAAAAGCTTTTCTGGGAATCGCGGGACGATGTGGATGAAGAGACGCGGGGGTTTGCGGAAGATCTGTATCGTGTGGTGAATGCTCAAACCGAGGAAGTAGATCAGTTGATTCAACAACATGCGCAGAACTGGAAGATCGAGCGCATGGCGGTGGTGGACCGTAACCTGCTGCGGGTAGCGGTCGGCGAGATGCTTGCCTACCCGAAGACGCCGGGGCCCATTATCATCAATGAATCTTTAGAGATAGCACGGCGGTATGCAGCTCCGGAGTCAGTTAACTTCCTGAACGGGGTGCTGGACGCGATCGCTCGGGATCTGCTCAAAAGACGTTTGGGATGAGTGAGATACAGAAGAAGAGGCCCTTCCGTCAGGAAGGGCCTCTTCTATTTGCGCGAAATCTGCATTTTCCGTCGAGGTTAAGCATGTTTTCGCTGAGGATAAGGCCTCTTTTACGAGGTTCTGCGCGGGTGCTGCACAAGCAGGTCGACGGTGGCCGAAGCGCCCGAGTCAGTGGTGACCTGCGGGTTGACGGTTGTAGTGTCGGTGAAGCCGGCGGCACCGCGGGTGACCAGGTGGATGAGGTTGTCGCCCGAGGTACCAGTGAAGAAGGTTCCATTGTCGGACGAGAAGACGCCGCTAACCGGAGCGATGGCGGTGCCCGAGAGCTTGACCGACCCGAGGGTGCCAGGAGCAGCGCCAGCGAAGGTGTAGGAGGGAAGAACGCCACCGGTGCCGGTGTATGTGACGAAGGCGCGAGAGGAGTCAGAGGCTGCGGGAACACCCGTGATCTGAGATGCGGTAACGCCGGGCAGGACGCCGGTAAAGAGTATGGAACCGGTGACCTTCTGCCCTGATGGCGGACAAAGGACGTTCTTCGGCAGGGTCACGCCGAGGTCAGTAACAGACGGGACGGGAGTTACTGTAGCGCCAAAGACGTGGGCACCGTCATCGGTGGCGGAGATGCGATCGGTAACGGGGCCGGTGAGGCCGGCGTCAGGGTAGAACTGGTTGCTGGTGGTGGCGGTATCGCCGGAGCCGGAGACGGTGGTGAGAGGGCAGTAACTGCGGGCGCGGGTGGTGGCACCGGCAAGAAAGGCGGCGACCTGGGGGGTCGCGATCGAAACGTCGGTTGCGCTCCCGGAAAGCGGGACGGAGGTCCACCCGGTGAAGGTGGAGTGGACGATGAGTTGGTTACCGGCCGCGATGTAGACAGTGCCGGAGTCTGGCGAGAACTGGGCGCTGGTACCGAGGCCACCGTAGGTGGTGGCGACAGCGCCGGCGGCGCTGACGAGCGAGACGGTCTGGCGGACGGGATCGGCGACGACGACGGCAGTGCCATCAGGTGAGACGGCGAGCACCTTGCCGGGGGCACCCTGGAACTCACCCGTGACGGCGGTGGTGGCGGTGGAGACGACCATCAGCTCGGTGCTGCTGCCGAGATAAAGGAGGTTGCCATCGGTGGTAATGGCCATGGAATTAGGCACGTAGGGCAGACGAACGGGTGTGCCGACGGTGCTGGTCAAGAGGTCGATCGCAACCAGCTGACGGGAGCTGGTGCTGGCGGCATAGAGAAGAGTGGAGTTGGTGCCGGGGGTGTTGACGACGATCTGGTTGGAGACGATAGGAAGACCGTTGCCGAAGAGACCGATCTCGCTGAGCGGCGAGTTATTGCAGGTAGGGGGGAGGCAGACGGCGGTAACAGCGCCCGCGCCGGGGAAGAGGGGAGTGACACTGCCGGTGCCGCCCGAGGGCAAGGTGCTGGGTGTGGTGGAGACGAAGCTAATATCCACGCCATTGAGGACGACGCCGTTGGTATCGACAACTGTGGCAACCAGGGGCTGGGTGTTGTTCTGGTTGACCGTGATGGAGCCCGGGGCGGGGGAGGTATTGGGTGTGCTGAGGGTGATGCTGGCCGGCGGGCAGGTGGAGAAGTAACCATTGGTGGAGGAGGCGTTCGACACGCTGGCGTTGACGATGGTAGAGCCGGGGAACTTGGCGGTGGCGATGCCATTTTCATCGATGGTGACGATGTTGGAGTCGGTCTGGCTCCAGGAGACGTGGCCGACGAAGGGAGCATAAACGGGGGCGCCAGTCGCGTCGGTGCCGGTCTGGGTGCAGGTGATATTGGCACGGGCGGCGCCGCTGCCGGCAAAGACGCGGGCGGCGAGCTGGCCGGTGACGTTCTGACTGAGGCAGGAGTTTCCGTTGAAGGTGCCGGTGGGCTTGGTGGCACCGCCTACGGTGGAGAAGGCGCAGCAATTGGTTGCGAGGTCGGAACTGCAGTTGGTGGAGGGCGGACCGACGACGATGCTGGAGACGACAGGGTGCACAAAGATGGGAAGAGCGTTCGAGCTGGCGCCGTCGCCGGTAGCGGTGAGATAAGCCGTGCCGGAGCGTGTGGCGGGGTTGCAGACGGTGAAGTTCGGGATGCCGCCGCCGGTATTGCGGTTCCAGGTGCCGGCGCAGAGGCGGCCGGTGGTGGGAACGACGTCGACGAGGCCGACATCCTGCTGGCGGATGGCCCAGGTGTAGCTGGAGATGGTGACGGCGCCGCCGTTGCAATCCGCGGCCGAGACGGTGGGGGAGCTGCCAAACTCGCCGGCGTTAAGCGAGATGCCATAGTTGGTGGGCGCAAGGGTGATGGTGCGAACCTGACCGACGATGGGGCCGGAATCTCCGTTGCAGAAGGTGACGGGGCTCACTTTGCCGCAACCTGCGATGGAGATGCCGAAAGGGATGGTGAGGAACAGAAGGGCGAACAGGGTGACGAACCGACGCATTGAACCTCCCCGCACGGCTGGGAGAGCCGGGCGGTCGCACCGCAGGAGAAGACGGTGATGGAATGAGTTTAGAAGGTGGGGGGAACGAGGGCAAATGGGGGAG